>Ga0210044_10000029_pt1 | contig 190918 bp, 199 predicted proteins | sample CryGey13umfilter_2_FD_183959 | JGI IMG/M metagenome (GOLD analysis project Ga0210044, IMG submission 183959) | Groundwater microbial communities from aquifer in Utah, USA - Crystal Geyser 4/9/14 3 um filter (SPAdes) (version 2) | ecosystem: Environmental > Aquatic > Deep subsurface >... | reverse complement strand
GGTCGTTGGATGTGGCTGACGCACTCGTCACCGCGGGCGGAAGTCTCTCCTTCCGCTTCTATGAGTCCCTCAGTGATGTAGCTTTATTCGAAGGCGAGAGTTTTTCCGAGGACGCCATCTGGAACAGTATCGAATTCAAACTGAACGGCACACCCAGCCCAGTTGCACCTGATCCTTACGGTGGTTAGTCCGATGATTGACCTTCACATACTGACTATCCCTAGCAGGCAGGATGTATTTGAACGAGCACTTGCGAGTATTCCACCTGGACTGTTCAACATACACATTGTCAACGCTACAACTGGGCTCTCCATTGGTGAAGAGCGCCTCAAGGCTTATTCAGTTGGAAGTGCTGAGTACTGCACGTTCCTGAATGACGACGACGAGCTTATGGGTGAAGGTGCTGCCCAGACCGTAGAAGAGCTGTATCGAAACACCAAGGCAGTAGGAGTATTCTCAGACGAGCTGGTGGTGGACGATTTCACGGGTAACGTTAGAAGTGGTCGATCTACTGGAACTGGACCTTGGGATCCTTTTGAAATGTTTCGGTTTGCACGCTACGGTCACCAACTGCTTATAATGAAACGAAGTGTTATTAAGAAGCACATGCCTGTTGCAAGCCTGCACGGTACTCTCTCCGAGTATGTGCTACGATGCCTAGCTATGTGGGAAGGTGATTGGGTACATGCACCTTTTGATGCCTACAAGTGGCACCTCCATGGCGGAAACAGCCACAAGCATGTGTCTGGCCGACAACGACTTGAAGCGTCAAAATTTGTTCTGCCTGTACTTCAACGTCTCAACTATCTACCTGGGGTAAAAAATGGAACTGCGCCGTCAACAATTTATTGAGAGTATGGCTACTCTTGCAGACATACGAAACTTGGATGTGGTTAACCCAGTAGTCGTGCTGCTAGAGCACCCAACTCTTCAGACCAACTATACGACGGTGGCCTCACTAGTTGAGCCCTCGTATCTGGGTGTGCCCATAAATACCACGTGGGTAGTTCTAGACCCGAACAACGCGTACTACCTAAAGGCTATCAAGCTGAAAGGTACTGCTGGTCCCAGCGTCTCTACTGTTCCTGACGTTATTACTAATGGTGGCTTCAGGCACAGTTGGATTGAGGAACAACTCTATCTGGACATTTTCAAGGATCCCCAGTTCTACTTGCTCGACATTGGTGAAGGTCCTGCCGGACCGATGGGACCTCCTGGTCCTGCTGGTCCTGCTGGTCCTGCTGGTGACCAAGGTCCTGCACCAGTGGTCGATTACACCTACATCATCTCAGAGATTCTGAATCAGCTTAACGCTGGTACTACGCTCTCTATTACTGGTCCGGCTCTGGTTACAGAAGGTCTAACGGGTCAATACTCACTGACCTTGACTACGAGTGCGGGTGACACTCCGGTAGATGGAACCATCACGATCCAGACTCCAGTTACTGGAGCTTCGATAGACGTCAACAACCTTCTGTCAGTTGCAAATGGAAGTCTGTTGGCCGATACTAACTTGACACTCCAGGCTACCTACACGTACCTTGGTCAGACCTACTCCGCCACGCGGATCATAACTCTTCTGAACTCGGTACCTGTTAGCCTGCAAGCTAGCGGATTGCCCGCTCTGATGAATGAAGGCCTGTCAAGTCAGATAACTGTTGTTGCTACATACAACAACGGGCAAACTGCAAACGTTACGGCAAACTGCACGTATGGTTCTTCCAATGGTGCAGCACTGTCGGTTAACTCTGCTGGCCTGACTGCAGCTAAGCAAGTGTCTGCTGATACGCCAGTAACGGTGAACATCACCTACGTCGAGAGCTCCGTTGTGTTGACTGCAGCTCTGAACACTACAGTGAAGAACATTGTCCCAGTGTCATTGGTTGTTAACGGTCCTACTAATGTTACGGAACAGACGACTGCTAACTTCACTGCAGTTGCTACCTTCAGCGATGGTTCTACGCAGGACGTAACCTCTACCACGACATTCACCATGGCTAATGCAACTATGGGCTCGTTTAGTGCAGTTACTCGTGGCCTGTTCACTGCTGCCGACGTCCCGTCCGACACTACTGGTAACGTAAACGCTGTGTACACTGCAAGTGGTACGACGGTGAACCAGATCAAGTCCATAACGGTCTTATCAAATGCAGTTGGCATTCGTCCCTACTACGGTGTAGCTCCTGTAACGTCCACGAAGGATGGAATCTTCATAGCTGGCTTGCCTAGCCGTGGTGCAAGTGCTTCTCTTGTGGGTACGGTCACTATGGACTCTGGAGCTCCAGGGTCTGGTCAAACTATGTTCTACGCCTACCCTGTTGCGTACGGACTGGCTAAGTTTGAAGACGCAGGCACTCCTGGATTCTACGGTGGTTGGGATGGTGCACAAGGTGACCCGACTGATCCCACGAAGTGGGGTCCCATTACGGTGAACGTGGATGAAGGTGGCACAATTGTTCCGTTCTATCTCTACCAAACTGATTGGGACGGACTTGGATCTGTCACGTGGCTGGTTAGCAACGCTTGACCATGATTGTCGAGTACATCCATAGCACTAGGTTGAGAGCTCCTGATAAGTTTATCTTTGAACTACATCAGGAGTTCTTCAAGGTGTTACGCTCACCTAAGCCAGTAGTAATAGATCTTACGAGCACGCAGTACATAGACTCTGCTGGATTGGCAATGCTGCTATTGGGGGATGAACGACGAAAAGACTTCTTCGTCCTAAATCCATGTAGAGCAGTTGCAAATATTTTGACTGTTTGTAGTGATGGTTCAAAGTTGAAAGTGATACGTCAGGTGATTTTTCGGGACCAGTGCCCAATAGCTATGTACAACTCGGAGAAGCACTAATCATGCCCTTTCAGTTTACCTCATTTCTAATACCGAAGAACGGCAACACCTTCTTCCTGCTCGAAGACAAGTACGTGAAGGGCGGTCTGCAAGTAAGGGCAGACTCAACTGAACGGGATGCAATTCCTGCGGGCAATCGTAAGCCCGGGATGATCGTCGTAACGCAGTCTGATAACAAGCTGTGGCAACTGGGTGCGGATTTAACAAGCTGGACTGAGGTACAGTCGGGTGGAGGTCTGGCCGGAACACGTCAGACTGTTACGTTCGTGACAAACGAATTGCAGCCTAATGGTTTCGAGGACTTCGTGCTTAGTCTGGGCAAATCTGCACTTGTGCTTAGTCTATCTGTAAGTGTTCCAATGCTGGTAGAAGCCTTTGAGACTGCGGATCGTAATGACTCGAATCCGTACACGTTTTTGGCAACTGAAGACCATGTGGTTGACGACGGCACTACGTTAATGACTGACGGCACCGTGTTCAAGAATCGTCGATACAGCATGTTGGTGAATGCAGAGACTCCGCCCTCAGCAGATAGCTATTTCCGTATAACCAATGTTAGCCAGATTCCTTCAGGCACGACTTTAACCCTAATGTTCTTGCCTTTAGAATAAATGTAATTTTAGGTGTGAGTGAAAACTCGCAGTTTCCAATCAAACCAATGAGGTGTATCCATGGGATTTCATACCCAACGTAACGGTTTCGTTACTGTATCGGCAATAATTGGCTCTATCATCGAAGACCTTACTGCAAACGGCTTCACTTTGAAGTTTCCGGCTGCACTTCAATCTCCTTACCCTGCACTCTTCAAGGCAACTCTTGAAGCCACAGCATCGGTTGATAGCCTTGCACTTACGCAGAAATGGCGCATTCACTTCGATGTGCTGAGTGAATACGGCTGCAAGATGTACGTCGCCTCTGATCTCCAGCTACCTGATGATGGCACAACGTCGAAGCTCGAACGCGGCCTTAGTCTTACAGCTGCAGACTCAGCTGGTGTACTGGGTTCCGACCTTGCGTATCCCTACAAGCTCGATGCAACTACTCTGATGATTCCGCAGAATGAAATCAACCAGACTACAGAGTACGACATTGCCTCCGTTGCTCGACTCAAGCGTATCAACAATGCCGATAAACAGTTCATTGACCGTACTGTTCGTATTCCGGACATGCAGACTGCGCAGTCGTATCCCATGAGCTACATTCTGTCGATTTCGGATCGCGGCTTCAGCCTGGTAATTTGGGAAGAAGCACAAGATCCTACGGGCGATAAGTTCTCGTGGGTTTCGGTCCAACGTCCTGTTGATCGCACTACTGGTGTAGCTCTGGTAAGCGTAGACTCGAAGACTCCTCTGTTCTGTGTGTACGGTCTGAAGGACATGTACGTGCCCGCGGCCATCTTCCCGGACAACATCCAGTCCACCCAGTCCAACGAGAAACAAATCATCTACCCGGAGCGTTGGGAAAGTGGCATCAAGCGTTTCGTTGTTCGTGAACGTGACGTGCTGAAACCGACTCCTTCTACTCCTGGAACCTACGATACAGCTGACTCCAACAGTATCATCAACGCTGCTCAGCAAGTCAGTATAACTGAGGACAACAAGTACGTCATCACGTTCCCCAACAAGCTTAACACACCACGTCATGCGTATGTGCATGAGCTTGACATGATCGCGTACACCAGTGCAGACGTTGTGTCTCAACATACCGAAGTACCTCTTACGGTGTACGGTGAGCCTACAGCTCGTATTTACCAAGCTATGCCTGCCAATGGTGCAAACAACACCAACATGCGTCTGCTGGTATTGAAGAGCGGTGGCGGCGTGTAATTGGTTTGTGCGTGTAATACCTGGGTGAGGACAGTACCTCACCCAGTCTGCTTAAAGGGTGTTGCGTAATGCTAAATTTTCTACCCAGCATAAGTGTAGACCTCAACACTCTAGTAATATCAAATACCCAGAGTGTTACAGAAGCACAAACACTTACGGTGCAAGGTGGCTCATTAGTAGTCAATGGATCAAATGTTGGTGCCTCAAGTTTAGTGCAAGCCGGAGACCTAGTAGCGGTCTCAGTAACATCAGCTTCGCTACCAGCAACTGCTGTTCATGCAGTTGTGTCCACGGACATCGCTCCCGATAAGTACCCATACTTTGCTGTAACTAAGAACTCAAATCTGCAGATAGTATTCCCTCAACTTGCAGACGTTACGCCACTCGATCTAACGTCCTACGCGAACGGTGCTACGTACACCCCCGACGTTTCTGCAGACTCATACTCAGTGTATTCCACCACTGGCGTATTCAGTTCAAAGATCGACTTACGCACAGCCACTCCCTCTACTACAACTAACGAACTATTCTACATAGTAGTAGACTACCACGCTAACGCTCTGTACAAGTTTGGCCTGGATAACGTTCTTCAGCAGAAGCTTACGATTGCTAAACCGTATGGTGGTACTTCTACGCTTGAGGCATCTTCTGCCACAAGGAACGCTTTGCTATGGATATCCCTACCTGAAGAGAACAAGGTCGTCGGTCTATCGGCAGCTGATTTATCCGTTGTCCATGACTATGCAATTGGAGCCAGGCCACTCGGCGTTGCCTCAGTTGCTAGTGGAGAGCTTGACAGCAAGCTAATTGTTTGTAGTTCAGGTTCCAACCTCGTTCTAATAGTTGACTCCAACACTGGCGCCATTGATTATTCCATAGCCACTGTAGGGAAACCTTTTGAGGTAGTAGTCGTTGGACGCAAGGCGTTTGTTACGCTGTCTGACCAGGCCATACTTGCAGTAATTGACCTTGACACCTACGCATTATCGACCGTAGCACTTCCAGAAGCCGGTCTAGGCATTGGTGCAACTGCAACTCATGTGTATGTTGCGTGTAAGGACTACGTAGCTAAGGTAGACGTAATCACTCTGGCCGAGTCAAACGCTAGATTCCCTGGAAGCTACTTTTACTCACTCTTTGCATCTACTAGCATCTATGTAACGGACATTGAGAACGCAGCAGTAAAAGTTCTTGATGGAAACTTGCTAGAGACCTTGCAATTTCCGGTTGACAATGCTCCATACGCCATACTTGTAGAGAACTCTCAGGTAGTTGTGTGCTCTTTGTACAGCAACACACCTGAACTAATGTTCTTGCCTGACGTTGTTGCTTCGCAATTCGACCTACTCGATTCGTTGGTTTTGCCGCGTAACGCTGAGCTAACCTCAAACACCGTTCAGGTAGCAGCTGTCTACGCGGGTGTAGCAATCCCCGTGTCCATTCCGGGTATCTACGGCGCTTCAATACTGAAGAATAGCGTCGATGTAGGTGTTACAACTACTGCAACGGAAGGTGACCTGTTAGCAGTAACCTTCACTACTCCAATTCAGCCGGGAGTTAGTGTACGGATTCCTCTTGTTGTGGGAACAGTATACGAATACATTGACTCAACAACTGTGCTGCAGGACGCAACTCCTTCACCTTTCGAGCTATTAGACCTAGTAAGTCAGGTACCAAACACCTTTGTTGTCTCAAACGAAGTCACACTTACGGGTGTAGACGTCGATGCCACTATCGTAGTGTACGCTAGTGCGGGTGCTATCGTGTACCGTAACGGCGTCTCTCTAGGATCCAGCTTCGGCGTGTTTGGCCCAAACGACACGCTTCGAGTAGCTGTCCAGACGCCCGTAACGCATTGCGGTGTCACACACGTAGTGGTTACTGCTGGTGAGTACACAACCGTATGGACGTTAACTACCCAGACGCAAGCTGGTCACTTCCTACTGCCACAGTACGCTACCAAAGACTTCAATACTTTACCTACTATTGGGGAACCAGACACTGCAAACAACTCACTTGTAGTCTTGAACGACTCTTTGGCCGTGCTGTCAACTGTTGTACTGACTGCCACACCAACTAATGTACTTTCGCAGAAGACGTACTTAAACGTTCTTGATAAGTCCAGGAACAAGGTGTACGTGGCAGACATTGAAAATGGTGTTGTGGCGAAAGTGTATGTTCCGCCTGCTGGTTCCACTATACAGGCCATTGATTACTACCCCAAATACTCTTACTCTGTAGCTGAGCCAACTAGATTGGTTGTTGCACTAAGCTCTCCGGACAAAATCGTTATACTCGATAAGGACTACGTAGTTGCTGCCGAGTATGCGTTACCAGCTGCACCTAGCGCACTGCTGTGCGATGTTAACTCTAACGTTCTTGTCGCCTTCGCCGCGCCTGGACTAATCAAGAAGTACAGTGTAGCTGCTGACCTGCTGACCTTTGTACGGGACTTCTACTACGAAAGCCCTGATTTCCTGGCGGAAGATCCTTTAGTTGTTGGAAGGTTCATAGTTGGTTCGTCTGAAAGAAAAACAGCCTCCGTTATATCTTCCATCATGCTGGAAGTAGCTGCGCTCCACGACATAATCGTTCAGGTGGCAGTAGCCTCGACAGGTGTTGGCTACATAGCAGACTCATATTGCAACTCAGTACGGATTGTGGATGACACGTATGCCGAACTCTCTAGGATAGAAGCACCTGGACCGGTATCAGGACTGGCCTTGATAGGTCAGAATCTGTACTACTCTGACCTATACAACAGCACGGTGTACAAGTATGACACTCAGTTGAGCATAACAGTGTCATCTGTAGTTGGACCTTCATTACTAGCTGCCAGCACATATAACGGCAGCCTTGTAGTACTGAAGGCGTTGCCTAACATAAACTTGGCATTGACTACGTCTCTGCTGACACCTATTGACTCAGTAGTTATACCCTTCACAGACAACGTACCCATAAGCACTGTTGTACAGTCTGACGGACTGACCATCTCAGGCCTTATTCGACCCGCAGTATTCTACGCTGAACCTTACCCGGGTGTCGAGCTGCTGAAGAACGATGTACTACAGTCCACCACAGACATTACGGTCCAAAATGGAGACGTGGTATTAATTCGCCAGACTTCACCTGACTCCTACTACACCCAACGGGATGTTAGAGTGGGTAGTTGCAGCGTAGGCACGACGTATTCTGTACGTACTGAGCCTGACCTCTGGCCGGATGACGTGTACTTTGTCACGAAGTACGATCAGTACATAAATCTCCTGGCTGAGTCAAACGAAATAGTGATAAGTGGCTTGACAGTTGGAGTCCAGTCAGAAATTTTTGCAGACTTCCTCAATACTGTAGGTGCGTATTACCTAAACGACGAACTTGTTTTCACGCCTACTATACTTGTCTCCAACGGTGATAGGGTACGGCTTGTTGTGCTCATTGATGGACCAGTAGGCGCAGTAAACGAGTACAAGATGTATCATGGAGAAGTGCCTTTCGCTACGTTCAAGATAGTAACCATAACTCTTGACGGTGCGACAATATGGCCGTACTTCGCAGTCCTGAAAACGTATGCAGAACCAGAACTCCTAGAGCGGGTTCACCTGTTATCCACAGTGGTTGACGCATCCCTAGAAGTGTTGAAGCCGATTACAGTTGACGTGGTAACTAGTTTGGCTCTGAAGTTCACTCCTATTTCTGTTGAGTTGCCTGAGCTTGGTGCGACAATAGTTAGAACAGCTATTGAAGTAGCTAACTCGGCCGTAAGCCATGACAGCGGTATCAAAGTACAAGACACGCTTGTGACGTATGGTATAGTTTCAGGTAGCCGTGACCAATCAAGTCAGATGCGCTATGAGCTTCCTACGCAAGCTAAAGGAGGCATAACGGTCATACCAGTAGATTTGCCCTACACCGAAGGCATACTTCTTGGTACACAGAGCGCTCTTCTGTACTTGCCCATCGGGATAAAGCATGTCTACAAGCTTGTGGAGGCAGACTTACCTCTCTATGGTAAGCTAGTCTACGACTTGACGTTCTATGAACTCAGCAGCCCTTCGATAACCTCATTTGACGTTCTGACTGCAGATCAAGGGTTCATGGGTGAGGTTGTGAACACTCAGGTACTTGTGCAAGCTCAGTATGACCTACAGATAGTTAACGACTACTATGGTCTAACAACTGTAGTTCAGATGCGAATCTCTGAACCAATGCCTGTTGAGTTGGTCTTCGATAAGAACGTCAACTACTCGAAGCCTGTGTTCTTCAGGTCTACTGACGCCATTAGATACGCTATCAAGGAAAGGCAATCTCCTGAGGTAGAGCTGAGGAAGCTTCATTCAAGGATAGCACCTTATAGGCCTACCATTGGGTCAGTGTACAGCTATGGCGTGTATATGCACATAATGAGTTCACAAAATTGGCTGCAGAGCTACCACGAGTCTGAACCATTAGATATCGTTCTGACTACGTCCACATTTAACGCGTCCCCGTTACCTGGTGCTGACCGTGATACTAGAACGGTTGTCCTTACCACAGGTGTGGTGGCCAAGATATCAACCACAAACGCAATCAAGGTAAGCACAGGAAGTTTCAGCAGGCGCATAACTGACATTCGGGTAATGAATGGTGCACAAGTTGAGATTGTGCAGGACATAGTGACATTCTGCCCGCCTTACGGCTCCTGCGAGCTCAAGGGTCTGTACTCTGACTCTCTGGATGCATTCGACGCTGCAAGAAATTCAGGTCATGCAGATATGACTGAAGAGTATGTGCCCTTTAAAGGCTGCTACTTGTGGAAGGTATACCCAGACGTGTTTGTGCTGAAGTACTGCTCCTCTGTTGGGCCGAATGACTTGTTCATAGTTCCTTATGCATGGAATCTGTCAATGGGGCCACTACGGATTGCAAAGACGCAGCTGAAGATAAATCGTTACTTGAATGGTGGCTAATTGAAGATCATAACAGCAGAGAAGTACAGGCACTTCATACCAATTGCACCAGCCTTGACTTTTAACATACCCAGTCTATCAGCCGATGGCTCAAACACTCTACTATACGAGTACCTTATTCGGGAAACTTCTGAGGTAACACGTAAGGAGTTACCCAGTGCTTTCTGGGCTATGCCCATTGATTCTATTCAGGTGTACATTGACAGTATACTACAGAGACAAGAGCTCAAAGTTGTCCACTCCAACTTCTACAGTACCTGGCTAGAGAACGAAGTAGGGTACACAAAAGACTCAAGGTACCTCTACACTGTGCAGAAGTACCTATCGTCGCATCAAGCTGGCGCACCAATTCTAGCACTCGTGGATTCAGTAACGCCTATGAGCGTGGGCATGACTGTGCTTCTACGTGCAACTGATTCCTTCGATGGATGGTATCACCTTGACATTAGTAGGCTCTTGATCCAAGGCGCCAATCCCGTAGACTTGGAAGTCCTTGCCACGCAGGCCATGTTCCAGGGTGGCTACAGACTGGACTTTGAGGTTCTAGACACGGTCAAGTATGGTGAATTGCGTAGATGTGATTACCACCTTGGTTGGGACTACAAGCCTCCTGCTGGTTACCGAGGAATAGACAGCTTCGTGTATCAGCTGTTAACTGAATTCGGTCAGAAGTCCGCGCAAGCGTGTTGTTCAATACGAGTAGGCTACTAACATGAAGATCTTGGTCAAACCCTACGCAGCTGTGGTACGAGAACTGTTGAGCAGCACAATCTTCGACTACACAGGTGCCTTGCAATACTTCCTAATTCCAGAAAACTGCATATCCGTACTACTAAAGGTGTGGAGCGGCGGTGGTGGTACTGGTGGTAATAATCAGCACGGTGGTACAAGTGCATTTGTAAGTGGGTTCCTATCAGTTACTCCAGGAGATTTGCTGGCTATCTATGTAGGTCATAAGGGCGTAAATAGTGGTGGGGACGCCTATGTGGCAGGTCAGGGTGGAGGTTCCTCGGCAATACTTTGGGAAGGACAACTAATTGCAGCTGCCGGTGCAGGTGCAGGTGCTAACAATAACATTTATATTGGTGGAAACCCAAACGTAATTAGTAAGAACGGTAGGCTTATGGACACTGTAAGTGTAGCACTTACTTCAGATGGCCTGGCAGGTTACAATGCTTGTAGTGCAGCTGGAGAATTCGGCTTCGGCAAAGGTGGACCTGGTGGTGTACGATGCGAGCCGTATGGCTATGGTGTGGGGGGTGGCGGTGGCGGTGGTTACCTTGGTGGCGGTGGTGGAAATGGAGGTATTTCTTATTACGAACCACTTTTCAACGTCGTGGCAGAGCCCGGTGGTGCGTTGCCTGGTGGCTCTCTGGACGTTGACAAAGCAGCCTTGATAGGCACCGAGGGTCAGCCAGGGCAAGTAGTAATCAAGTGCTTTGCGTGAGGTGAACCAGCTCGTTCCTGATCCATACTGGGACAAGGTTGTGCGGGGCTTATGCGTATGGATGGGTCTTGGTGGTGGAACTGTCTTCACGGATGAGCAAAGACCTTTCAGAGGGAAGATTGATGAAGTTCGTATCACTAAAGGTGTAGGTCGCTACACATCAAACTTTGCAGACAATCAAACAAGTTTTCCAAATTCTTAAGGAACTATATCATGGGTTTAATCTTCCTGGCACCTCTTAATTTTGCCATCACTGTAATTCCCCCAGTTGTGAACTATGACGAGTACTGGGACAACGTCTCCTTGCTGCTCCACATGGATGGTCCTGATGGTGGAACTGTCTTTACTGAGGAAACAGGACTTGCCGCAACAGTAGGTGCGGGCGTAACTACCAGCACTCTGGTGTCGAAGTTTGGTTCAAGCGTAGGCAAGTTCACGGCTGCCGCCACCTCAAGACTTGAGGTACCTTACTCAAGCAAATTTAGCTTTGAGGGTGACTTCACAGCTGAGGCCTGGGTTTATCCTACGCAGACATCTGTACCCAATGATGATGGTTGGGGTCGTCAGGCAATAATCCACGTGGGCACAATTGCTTCCTCCTCCTCATGGATCTTAGAGTGGTCAGGTACCTCTAATACCTCGAAGTTTGCTTACCGGTGGATGTCACAAGGGGCTAGTACGCAGTACACGCTGCAGACTACCGCCGCGTTTGCGCTTAACCAATGGTACCACGTAGCGGTTACACGTTCTGGCACCACCGTTCGCATCTTTGTCAATGGTGTACTTCAAGGTACCGCTACTATCGCTCAGGCTTCAACTTGTGTGGGATCAGGACAGCTTGTAAGCGTGGGCAGGTGGAACTACCAGTACAAACGGAATTTCGTTGGATACCTGGATGAAGTACGGGTCACCAAAGGCCTGGCAAGATACACGGCTAACTTCAACGTACCAACAGAGTCATTTGCTAGCACATAGCCAAGAACTCACTACACTAGTGGGTTCATAATTTTTGCATGTTGTACAAACCTTTCAAGGAGTATCACAATGTTAGTTGATGGATTTACCTTAACCGCTACGGGTTCCGCTGTTAGCTTCCGTTTCAAGTCCGACTCTTCCTTCCCAGCTTCACCTCTTGATGGTCAAGTGTTCAAGTTGACAGTTGCTTCAGGGCAGTCGCAGCCAGGTCTGTACTACTGGGACGATACTGGTTCTGCCTGGGTTGCTATTGACAGCAATGCAATCAAAGGTGTAGACTCGGGCATTGCTACGCTTAATGCTCAGGGCAAGATCCTTGATTCGCAGGTTCCTTCAATTGCGATCTCGGATACGTTCGTCGTTGCAAGTCAAGTTGCGATGTTGGCACTTACCGCTGAAGTCGGTGACGTGGCGATTCGTACAGACCTGTCAAAGTCTTACATTCTTCAGACCGCGGGGGCCTCAACGCTTGCTAACTGGAAGGAATTGCTCTCAGGCTCAGTTACATCCATGCCTTACGACATAGCAACGCAAGTTGATGGAAAGCCGACTTCGTCGGCTGCAGTTTTGCGCTTCACGGCAGTTCGCAACTTCTTGCTGGCCGCAAACATGGAAGGCTCAAAATTCACTGCTGCCATTGCGGCCGCAGCTAGTGCAGCCTTTGAATTCAAGAAGAATGGAACTACCTTCTCTACTGCGACTTTTGCAGCAGCTGGTACTGCCGCTACTTTCAGTGCATGTGCAGCACAGTCATTTGTGCCGGGTGATGTTCTAACGGTCGTGGCACCTACGCAAGACTCGTCACTTGCTGACCTGAGCATTGCACTTGCCGGCACTTCCAGCTAAGTAAACTTCGTGTCCTTAACATGCCTGTCGCAATCATCCTGCCCATACTACTCTCTAGCAACCCGGTACCACTAAAGGGTAACTCTTTCTTCCTTCTTGAGGATAACTACCTCAAGAGAGGATTACGGGTAGTTGCAGATGCTGCCTCGTTGGAGCTTCTTCACTCGTACACCTGAGTAGACGGCTAGCCTAAAAGGAAAACTCGGCAAAAGCCGGGTTTTTTCTTGTCCTAGATAAGTGTAGATCACTTTATGTTGAGAGCTTCCTTCAACAACTTCACTAGCTCTGAGGTTTGCGTCGCGCATTCGCGCATAACAACTGCATCTGCGGCATGAACGCTTAGCAGGCCATCTAACGTAGCCCCTACCGCTACGTTGGTGAAGGACCCACACTCAGTCAAAAGACTTCTGTCTATGTTGACCGTCTCCTTCACCTTAGCAAGTTCTGCACCTGACACAGGGCTAACTGAATCTGAAGCTCCAATGGGTGTAATAACTACAGGAGCTGTTGTCCCACAGGCAGACAGAAGAACCAGTACAATGATAAGTGCTTTCATTGTGTGACCTCATTTATCGTGTTCCACGTCTTTATGTAACCAGGAGGTAGTACCAAGTCCTTCGTGTCAAGCTGCAACTGGACTTCCTGAGGGGCCTGAGAAGTAGGAGTATTAACTGCAGATGGGGCAGGACACTTTACAGTGACTTTGACTTTGTCACCTGCTTCCTTCTCTAAGGTCTTCCATTTCTTTACACTCGCGTCCACAAACAGTGTTGCTGTGTCTCGTACTTGTCGTAAGCGTTCTGCACCTTTGGTGGAAAGTGCTTCAAGTTCGTCGATACGCTTGTTCTGACGTGTAACGTCCTTGTTGTACTTTTTTATCCAGACCTTGTCAGCCTCAGACTTACCCTTCTGGTAGTACGAGTCCAAAACTGCTGCGATGGCGAAGTACAATCCAGCAACTACAAGTGCTGCACCTATCGAGTACACTATAGGCTTCTTGTACTTCACGATAAAAGGAATTACTGATATGGGAAGCATTGATGATTACCTTAGAGAGTCCTGGCACGGTACATGCCTATTGTAACGGCGGCCTTAAGATTCTGCGCTGCTCCTGCTACATGCACAAGGGTGCAGCGAAGTGTGTAAAGGCTGTGAAGCTGGAATGATTCCGGCGAATCAACTCGTTGTTGATCGTCTCCCAGCAAGTGCATGTGGTTCATGAAGCTAAATAGCTTGACCTCAATAGGTGCCGACATGTAGACACCAGTGTTAGTAGCGTTTGCTACGAATGCACCATCGACTAAGTCTAACGTACCTTCATGCGTAGGATGCGGGAAAGGAACATTGGGCATTGCAATAACTTCTATGTCAAGGTGAGTACCAAGCTCCGCGTTCTGGTAGACGATGGTTCCATCCTTGATGAACACGTTATCTAAGAACTTTATGTCAATGGACTGGGATGACCCAGGAGCAACATCAAACAAAAGATCAGCACCTTCACCTATATGGGCATTGTCACCACGTCCCGTAAAACACCTGTAAGTGTCTTTTGGTCGATCTGAAGAGGTGGTAATCGGTTTACCGTCAACCGTAAATTGCCGTGCTACGTCCATTATCACATAGAGAGCATCTAGCCCAGAATAGGTAGCGATCCCATCTGTAAGTGTCAGCTTGTGCTCGATAAGTGCGTGTGCTATGAACTCAGAGTCCTTCAGAACTGTGTCACCAAACATCAGTCCGTCGAACGTCTCGCCTACTGCTACAACCTTGCCTTTGAAGTCGTCAAGTGCTACTTCTGCAGCTGATATGTTGGTTAAGTTTCTAATCATGTCGTCACCTTTTAGTTACACTGCGAGAACGTCGCAGTTACAATCGGACTCGCCACGTTGGAGGTGCTCTCCAAGTAGCAGGATATGGAAGTAGCGTCAATTCTAGTGGAGTCAAGCTTGACCACAGCTGTGCGAAGACCGGAGTTTATAACTACGGCTGCAAGGTTTGACTTTGTAACTGTGTCTCTGAAGAACACGGTAACCTGAGCTGACAGATATTTCTTGAACGATACTGACACTTCACGCAACAAGGAGTCATTGGGTAGCACAAAACCACTGTCAATACCGTTCTGCCCTTGGTAGTCCAAGTAGCAATTACGCGCACCTTTGGTATCAAGAGCAAAGGTTGCGTTGACGTTGTTGATGGCCGGCCAGGGCTTGTTGCTCAGTAACATCGAAATAGGCCAGGCGTACCATCCAACAAACGGCCATTGAACGACGGAACTTCAGGATTTACAAGATCGTAAGCGCCTATCTCTTCCGCAGTCATTGGCCTTAAGGTGTCAACATACGTTGTAACAGTCTCGTAGATGGGTGTAACGTCGTCTTCCTCGACACCTATCATCTGTTGGTCCACAATAGTCTGAGTGTCAATAGCCCAGTACTTTTGAGGTACCCCGGCAACAGCAGTTAGATCAGGATTTACCACCCATTCAGACGCTGGGTAGTCCGGAGTGTTTACGCTTGTAAGCATTAACTTCGACTGTCGGTGTAGAACATTTGCCATTGTGGTATCCGATCTTAATGTGGAACTCTTGCTTGATAATGCAGGTATTCACCTGCAACTGGATAGGGTAGTGCAGTATTGGTGGTAGTTGTTACCGTTGAATATAGGATCACGGAAATTCTTACAGAAGGGAAGGTGATCGTTTGGTGGTGTGACTGTTAGGACCATACAGACACGAACCATAAGGAGTTGCATGTAGACCGATCGGACCACTATCAACTACTGATCTTACACCCGCAGCAACTGCATTCTCCTGTCTCTCGTCCATGCTAAGCTTAAACAACAGTCCATTGTTTATGTAGTCCTTAGACCCACTGCTGAGGATCGTAAGTATCTCATTGCCTGAAAGAACCCTGTTATACAGTCGCATGTCCTCAAGATACCCTTGAGTAAACTCCTGGATGTTCGTGTCTCCTGCACCTTGGGCATTTGCCCTACCACAATGCCCGTGGTGTCTGTTCCGAAGGTCATGTTACGAGTTCCAGATGCAACAACTACACCATTCTGGTATAGAAGTATGGAGGAACCATTGTAGGTGAACGCAAGGTGATACCAGGTGTTTAGCGACAACGCACTAGGTGCACGTACATTAGTGACAGAAGCTGCATCACCAATAAGAGCACGTGGTGCCATACCACTCAAGTTAAGTGACCACCATTCGTTACCCGCCATGCTACCCGCCGTGCTACCAGTAGCGCGATTTATGAACATCTGCAATGACTGGCTTTGGGTTAGGTGAACCCATGTGCAGATGCTTATGGCATTGGTTAACGTGTTTAAGGCAGCGTTATACGGTACGTAACAGTAGTTGTTGTCACCGAAGAAGAGGCTCATTGCTATTCTCAGGTAAAGGAGAGCAACGTATTGAGCAATAGGAAATCACCGGCTAGCGTGTCTGTTGCGGATGGTGAGTTCCTAGTCAGCTCGAACTGGTACGTGTTACCAGGAGTTATTCCAAGTGTAGCTAGATCAAGCGACACTTGAAGTACTTGGTAGAAAGCATTAGTCGAAGTCGAAACGTTTGCAACGGCAAGTCTAGCAGACCATGCACCCACAGCTGCATTTAGGTTTATGACCTTGTAGTACAAAGAGAGTGCAACAGCACGGGATGTTGCTGGAGCAGTGGCGCAACGATAAGTGAAATTGAACGTAAGTGTGCTGCTAGAAGGTGGTACGTAAACCGTAAGACCAACACCTTCTTCCACGGTGTCATCGAAGGCTCGTACTGACAGTGAGTTATTCGTACCATCAACTGTGACAGGAGCCAGTGCGTTGATAACCCAATTGGTGTTGTTGGGGTTGTCAAAGGTAGCAGCAGGATACATCAAGGTAGTTGTTCCACCTGGCATACCTGCAGGACCGGGAGTTCCACGAAGACTACAGATCAACATCGAGAAACCTATTTGTACGGTTCCCGTGCCGGCGCTTGAAAATACCGAGACGCTAACTACATCACCTGCATTCAGGTAATACGGTATGGTCTTACTTACCGTCATGCGTGTAGATCTGGAATTTATAGTAACAAGACCGTTAGGTATTGCAACACCATTAACCTTCATCTGGTGAGAAACCAGTGCTGAAGTAGTAGTGGGGATCGTCTCACCTTCGATGCCCATCAAATACAGTCCAGATTTCAGGACCGTTATTGACGCAGGAGCTATGGTAAAGTCAGACGGTGTGTTGTTAAGGTCTATTACATTGAACGGAACTGCAGTGTCAGTTGTAGTAGCATTCTGTGTAATCGTTCTTCGTAGAGCAACTGCTGCATTGTCAGTAGAGCCCGAAAGTAGACGCTCCCACGTTCCTTGAATCTTAGCCTCAAGCTGAAGCAATTCAGAGTTGTATCGCATAGTTCCATCAGGCGCCGCAACAGCACGATCGGCTGTTACACCAGTAGGAACAGACACACCTGAGAGTCCAGGTATCTGAGCGTTAGCAGCAAGAGCAACTTGTGTGTTACCCGCAACAACGTCCGTTATCGTTATCTGGTTAGCGGTGCCAACAACGTTTTCAATGTCTTTCACTCTTGCTAGCTCTTCAACTGAAGTACCAGTGCTGAAGTACATCCTAGAGTCGGCAGTGTTTACTGCAAGTTCTCCGGCACCAATATCTGACACAGTTGGAATTTTACCCGGTACTGAACTTCTTTTGACTTGAATTTTGTTTGCCATGTGGCCCTCTGTTTTCGCTTATGTAAGCTAGTTGGGATAGCAGCATTTTCGATTCGACCTATATAGGTCAAAAGTAGATCAACAGCTTAGCACTGTCGCGCATTAGTAGCATTTTGCGTATGCCTACGTTTCCAAGACTCCGTTTGCGGGATGATACGTAGTAGAAATTTTTCTACCATGTTCCTCCCTGTTCTTCGTGGACCAGGTCTCATCGCGTAGTGATCTGTGTGTCTCTATGGCACACGGAAAGGCTGGCCAGCCCTGTCCTACGAGATGAGCTTGTTACTCAGAGGTTAAAACTGACCGCCGTCAACGACGTAGCTCTGCAGGTATTGCAGCGTCACAGGCATCATCGCGCTGGACGGATCTGAGGCAAGAACCAGGTCACCCAGCATGGTGTCACCGGCTTTGTTAACAGGCACGTAACCCAGATCGGATTGCTTGCCGTCCAACTGAGTCTGGATGGCGGAAGTAACGCCGACCAGATAGTTCACTTCCGCAGCGGACGCGTTGATGTTACCCAACCAGGTGGACTGCGCGCCCGTAAGGTGGATAACGCCATCGGCCAGGTGGGCGTCGTAGCCGTTCTTCTCAGCAGAGGTCAAGTGCAGGTAGTCATTCAGAGCACCACCTTGCAGACCGTTCAGTGCATTGTGGTTCTGAGTAGCAGCTTGAACCTTGATCCAACGACCGGTTGAAGGCAACGTATCGGGGATGATGACGTCCACACCGTCAGCGGTGTCAGTAGAGGTGGTATCAAAGCGGTAGATGGCACCCGAATCCTCAACCAGACGCATCTGCTTGTCTTCCAAGCCAGCAGGAACCAGCGCGGACAGGTCAACCAGAGTTTGCACCGGAGGAGCGTAAGAGCCGCTGATATCGCTAACGGCACTGTCAACGTAGTCCTTGGTAGCAGCACCAAGACCAACAACCGGAGCGCCGTTCAGGATCAAGGCACCAGACATGGTGCCACCAGTCAACGGAAGGTTCAGCAGGTCGCCCGCATCGGTGTAGGCTTTGGTAGCGGCTTCATTGGCTGCGGTAGGAGCACCGGCCAGCACCAGGTTACCCATCATGGTGTCGCCAGCCTGATTGACTGGTACATAACCCAGTGCATCTTGCTTGCCGTTGAAGGTGTTCCAGTCAGCAGCACTCAACAGACCAAGAGTAGTCGTGTTGGCAACACTCAGGTTAATGGTACCGTCCACATCAACCTGGATGTTGGAACCGATCTTGACGCCACCCAGCGTAGTCGCATCTGCAACAGGCAAGATATACGGAGTGTTCCACGAGCTGATGTCTGCATCGGTAACGAAGCGATGGTTTGCATCGGTACGGATGTTGGCGGCAGCGTTCAACTGAATGACGGCGCTACCATTGCTGTAGTAAACGTCATTGTCAGTCAGGTTGATCGCCATTTCAGCGGTCAACAACGAAGCCAGAAGGGGCACGCCCGGGGTGGTAGTTCTACGAAGCTGAAGTCTGTTCGACATGTTGTTTCTCCAAAAAAAAGGATTGAGGTAAATTTGGTTAGATAACGCCGCCGTCTAGAACCATAGGATTAGCTGCAATCCAACGACCAGTTCCAGCTAGAGGCGCTACGATGTACACGTTGTCCGGAATCCCAGTGGATTGTAGGTCATACGAGTAGATTTTATGCGCGTCTTCACATAACCGCATATGTTTATCAGGTAGACCTGAGACGTCGATAGCTCTCAGGTCTGCTATTGATTGTACTGGCTCGCCATACAAGGCTCCTCCTGCACCGCTAGCTACTCCTGCAATTGCAAGGTCAACGTAAGCTTTATTTGCGGCCTCATTAGGATCAGCAGGAGAGCCTATTAAGGTTACTGAAACTTGTGCAACACCATTAACGAAGCCGGAGTTGTTTGATCCACCTATGCCACTTGTGTTCTCAGAGAACAGCTCCATGAATGACGAAACAACTTCCCACGTTGTTCCACCTTTCCAGTTAGTGCTCTTGTAGAATGTGTAGGTGGATGGATTGAACCAGATAATTGGGTTAGTGCCAAACGGAAATACTGGAGAATTCGCAGAGGCAACTATTAACCTACGAACTGAACCAGAGTAGATGGCGTCCTGGTACGTAGGTCCAAGAGTATTCCATCGTACTGGGTTTAGGTCAGTGTATCCAAGTGATATCGCATGTATCTTCTGGGTTATGGCGAAGTCCAAAAGATTTATGTTGGTAGAAAAACTACTCATTTCGATTCACCCTTGTGTTCTGCAACCAGTTTCTCAACGTCTTGATGACTTAGCCAGTCAACGAAGTCCTTAGTCAAGTCATCAACCGTTGTCGGAAACTTTGAGGAAGCACTCAGAGAACGCCCATGAGCGAAGTACATTTCAGCAAGTGTTGGTGCAAACGAAGGAGCAAGCATGAATACTCCCACACCGATACCTGCTACTAACGCAGCAACTGCAATCTTACCCAAGATGCCCATAGCTTTTGACTTCTTCTGCTCTACAGGTTCTTCGTCATCTTCCAGACCATCTGGACCTGAGCCTTTATTGTCCTCTGCTTCAGAGTAGCGCTGAAGTGCATCGTTGGCCCGTTCAATAGGTCCACCTATGAAAGTCTTAACTGAGCTATGAACGCTCCTAATTGCTTTGCTGCCTGCACTAAAGAGATTGCGGAATACAGAGCGTTGTTTCTGCGTAGGGTTGACAGGGCTAGCAGTAGCAGTTTCAGCAACCTTCTCCTGCCGAGCTACTTCCTTCTTATCAGCCTCAACTTCACTTTCAGTACGCGTGTCAACCACAGACCTAAGTGAGACAGACCTAAGTGAGTCTGTACCAGTAGGCTTCGACTTGGCCTTAGTCTCAGCTGAAGGGGCTGCCTTCTTATCCTTAATCGGCTTCAGATTTTCCTTTAGCACACCAACCATTGAGGAGTTACGGTGCATCTTCAGGTATGCACTTTGACGCTCCGCAGATAGCTTAGTCCACCAGTCAGGAGCTTTGCCTTTCTTCTTCGGCTTGACTTTGGAGTTAGCCTTTTGGGCTGCCTCCGAGAGCCACACTTTAGACACAGATGATTTCTTTGAAGCAGCCCTCACCATGTTCTTCAAGATGTGGACTACAAGTGCATAGTTTTTCTTACCGGCACTCTGCTTCTCAACTACTAGCTTTGCCTTCTCCCACATCTTCTCTATCTTGGGTAGAGGAACTCCAAATTGCTTGTGGAGATTGTCTAACATTGCTTCAGGCATAGGTCACCCTGTATAAGGAATGTACTTGAGGTTACGTTTAGTCAGAACATGAACCACGTAACCTCGATTTATGTCGTAGAAGGATTGGCCATAGCCTTTAACGGGTACTCTGGACTTTGTGCTAACATCTGCAACTGCTAGCTTGCCAGGTTGTTTGAACCACCTGGCGGAATCGCAGTTCTTCGTCCGAGAGCAGAGAATGCGATCCTTATAGGTAGAACCACCATTGTAGGCAGACACAACGAAGGCCAGTCTATCAATAGGTGTAGCAGTTGGGAACGTGGCCTTGCGCCACGCTACACTGTTCTTTATTGTTATTGCCTTGATAGTCAAGATTGGATTTAGACGATCAGCCCATTCCCAATTAGCTAGATCCTTATGGGAGTTCTTCGCGTCTTCCCACGCATTGAAGCGTACGGATCCGGCAGCGTCGTACGCTACAGTGAATTGGCCCCACCCGAAGCCGTATTCTCGACTAGTCTTTAGTTCTGCGGTTGGACTCCAACAGAATTTGTGCTTTGCCGATATACAAGTTTCTTTTTCTACAAGTGCTGGAAGGAACGAACGCAAAGGCAAGTCAGGCCAGTACCTAGTCATATTTTCATTTATCATGTCCTTGTAGGGAAGATACTTGCTAAGTATTAAGGAATCGGAGCTTGATAGACTCTGAGAATACGCCGCGTTTGTGGTGAAGAACATTATTGACAACAAGAGGATGACACTTGAGATAAAACGCGGCTTGCCTCTGAGACCTAAAAATTCGTACTTTACCATTTCGGTTAACCTCTACTTCCTTTCCTCCCAGTGTACGACTTATCTGGGAATAATAATCGCGTTCCTTTTGGGCCTTTGCCCTACCTTTCTTCATGGCTTCGAGAACTGACAGATTTTTCCTATACATCTTTGCTGCAGAAGCTGAGATCCTTGATCTCACCGGCTCACTTCTTAGTCTTGAGCTCCGCCTTGCTGGACCCGCACCTTGAATGAGTTAGAGAAATACAGGTCTCTAACTCATTCAAGGCTGGTATGAACGAACGCAAAGGCAAGTCAGGCCAGTACTTGTTTATAGACGCTACAACTGTAGGCAACAGCGGCTTTGCTCTAGGTGGTATAGTCTCGGTAGCCTCAACTGGTGCCGTTAACGCTACCAGAGTAAGTATACACCAGAGTTTCATTGACCCACACCACCGAACAAGTGACCAGACACAAAGATCAGGGTCGCTAGCACCATTGAAACCGCCAGAATCGCTATGGCTGCACTCATAGGCTCTTCCTTAGACTTCTCGAAGAACACATCAATGTCAACCTTGGGGAAGAGCATTTTGCGGGTCACGTGGGAAATCAGGCTCAGTGCTACCTGAATGCCTAGAACGTACTGCACAATTCTGAGCATGGTGAAGTCAGGGTAAAACAGCAACCCTGCTACAACTACCATCATCAGGATTCGCATGGTATCGTTAAGTGAGTGGAAAGGTCCTTTATAGCTCTGGACAAATCCTTTAGCCTCTTGCTTAAGCTTCTGAGTTACGGGCATTTGAATCTCCTTTTCAATACCACAAAATTATCATACTCGTGGTTAGGAAAAAGAGGCCTCCAACCAAGAAGTACATTGACCTTGCAGCTGAAAATACCAACCATTCGGCACAAAAACGGTCATAGACCAGCCGCTATGCGAAGACGTGGCACTTCCACGCCCATAGGAACCCGCCACCATATCTGGAGGTGAGGCTGGCCCTATATAGAACGTGGTACCTATACCGTAGGCTCCTTGGTCAGTAATCATGAATACCAACGTTGTGCCGGAGTTGTTCTGGTATACGTGGTTCGCAACATAGGCACCAACTTGCTGAGATGCAAGCTCTATACCCGTGCTACTTTCACCCGCGGGACCAACAGGTCCAGGCGGTCCAACAAAACCACGAGGACCAACAGGTCCTAGCTGGCCTTGAGGACCAACGTTTCCAGTGTCACCCTTGTCTCCCTTGTCGCCTTTAGCACCTTGAGGACCAGCTGAACCAGGAGGACCAGCTGGACCAGGAGGACCGACTTCACCAGAAGGAAGTGCGTACGACTGCGTGTAGTCGTAGATGTCATTTGGGTTGTCTTGCTCTTCCCACGTGTACTCGAACGATGCACTTGGGACAAAGGATACGAGCCTGTACACCTTGAGGTAGTTCACTCCTCTGGGGTCACAACACACCCATATTCCATTTAGAGGAATGAGTACAGACTTAGGCTCTCGTACGCTGGCTATGACAATTACAGACGCAGCAGTTATAGGGTTTGACAGACGAATTTCAACTGGATTGAGTTCGTCGAGATTCCGGATTCCAGCTAACGACTCAACGTACTTGGCAAATTCGTATAGTGTCATGGTATACTTCCTTGAAGTTCTACGTCTTGCCTGAACAACAAGCGTAGTGAGGCCAACAGAACTTCAGTGTAATGCACAAGCTCGACGTTGTGGTTAATCTGGAAATTTTCGTCCCCAGTATCAATAGGGCAGCTGCCTTTGCATAGTCTAACTACAGTGCAGTCCTTACACACTGAGTTCACTCGATACTTAACGCCCGTCATTACCACGTCTTGTAAGGCCGCTATGTTGCCTTTTGAATAACGGGAGTCAGTGTTCTGGCAGACTTTGACAGAACCATTCAGTTCCAAGCTTAGCAGTTTGGAGTCATCGACCCCACAGTTAGTGCTTGTTAGAGGAACAGTTTCATTGCGGAAAGACCTGGACAGAGGTATAACACCTATGCCTGTGTGGAACAGATTAGTCATAAGCATTTCACCATCTCTTGTGTACCCCGCGGTTCTGAACTGCTCCAAATGGGCGTCTAGGAACAAACGAAGTGCATCACGGTACAAAGGTAAGTCATCACCTTTGATAACATTCTCGGAGCTGCCCTGATCACCATATGCTCTGCACAGCTCGAAGTTCATTGATACTTTGTCAAGACCAGCAGCGTACAGGAAGGCTTTGAAGAAGTTGTTGAACTCCATGAGATTATAGTTTGTAGCGCTTATTACCGGATTGAAGCTGAACTGAACCTTGCCTCTAGTTTCCTGAATAGCCTTAAGCACGTCGATCTTCTTGTGAAGGAATTCCTTGCCTCTAAGCTTCTCGTGTCCGGGTCCGTCATGCGAGATACCAATTCCTACTCTTCCCTTAAGGTTGGACAGGTACTCTACGTGCTTCATCTGAAGTGGTGTGCCATTTGTGGGTATGTACCACGAAAGGTCTTCCCTGTCTAGGTTGTCCATTATGTTGACTATGTCATTCCAGTACAGCAAGGTCTCTCCACCCCAGAGCTCAATTTTCTTTATGTGGCTAAGGTCGAGATTCTTGTTAACGCTGTCCAGGAAGGTCATTGAGGCCAAACGAGGAGGGCGCTCTGATGGGTCACCAAGGTCTTTCTGGCTGCAATAGTTGCAGCTGTAGTTGCAAGCCTGCCCAAGACTTATCCTAAGGGTTTCCGGCAGATTGGACTTCGTAAGGTGATTGAATCTTCCGATCAGTGATGGGTCAACTGGTGTTGCGGGCTCAAATAGCTTGCTAGTCTTGTCACCTTTGTACAACGTCATTGCCTGGTTATCTAGGAAGAAGCTTACACCAGACGCAGTCTTAAACGGCACTAACATTGGGGACGTCCTTTTTGACACTTGACCTGAAAGTACTCAAGCTTCTGCTTTGAAGCTGGTAATGATATGGGAGGCACTAGGGTTTCCTTGTTGGCTAACGCCTTGGATGAAACTAGTCCAAACTTAGTGTCAATGAATCCATGCTCGCATAGACGACTGTAGAAAGTTGAGTGTGCGCTCAGCATTACAGACGGTATGAAATTGAAGTCTGGATTGACGGTCAAATTTCCTGCCAAATAGTTGAAGTAGTCAGTGTGCTTGTTAGACACTTTACCTTTCAAAGCCGCAGCATACCGAGCGTACGACTGCTTTTTGGATTGAAGTACTGCCACAATGAACTTGCTGGGGTCAAAACCATTACCAAGTTCGTAGAAGTGATTAGATCCTGAGGTAGAATCGGACAGTAACGAATAGACCTTTGATTGCTGGAGGTAGCAAGACTCAGTGAACAAAGGATACGTTGAACCGTAGTAGTCCACCCTATTTCCATCGTAGTCAATACCTGCAGAGTCAGTCTCACCGTGGCGAATGTTCCGACTCAGCCTAATGTCGTCGTACACATCAGTGGTTGATACGCCTAGCTCTCGCATTTCCCTCAGGAACGCGATACTTTCCTTGCTAGGTGAGGCCTTGCTGACGATGACCTTTATCTTAAGTATGCGGTATTTGCGGGCCAGCTCTGCAACCCTAGGTACAACCCATTTTGCAGTACGCCAGTTGTTGGTAGCGAGGAACTCTTCGGAGAAGGAAATCTCGCTGATGTTTTTGAAATTCACCTGGTTTAGTAGTATCTGCCACTGCCGAACAAAGGCATTGTCAGTCATGGCACTAGAGGAGAAGACTGAGCCATTAGCTTGGTACCACTCGAATAGGCGAGGATGCTCCTGCCATATAAAGTATAGGTCATCGGTCGTGCATATGAGCTCGAAGTAACTGAAGAACTCAAGAACGTCTTTTGTGAGTGGATCCTTCGACTTATCGTAGTAGTCTGATTGCCATATGTCCTGTATGTAGCATATCTTGCACCCTGACGTACAGTGATACTTGGAGAAGACTGAGAAAGCAAGATCGTACTCTATGTTACGCAGACCATCAAACATCACAAAGTATTGTTTGAGGTTTACTACGTTTTCAAAATCAGGTAGTGAGGTCAAGCGTATGTTTTTCATTTTTCTGCCATCCAATGTACCAACGATTTATTAGTGTTTAGCTTTTGTATGTGCTTGGTAACCATGGTTAGTCTTCGGTAGAACTCAGTGCACTTAGCCGGAACTGGTGCACGATTGAACTCCTTGAACAGGTATTTCAGCCCACATACGCGAGTCTGGGCACACAGCACGCACTCCTCATTAACTAAAGAGTCCTCGTCCACACTCTGCAACACGATGCCCGTGCTAGACCAGGTACCGATGCAGGTATTGTGCATCCTATACTCTAGGAAGTCATATTCTGGATAGACCTTCCCATCAGGAGACAATATTACCTGCGGATGTTCGTGGAAGTATTCTTTCTCTACGCCCACACTGTGACCATCAATTATTACTTTGACACCCATGACGTATAGGAGTTCGACAAACTTCAGCAGTGCAAAGAACACGCTGCTCATATCGACTTGGTCCAAGATGAGTCGGAACTTCTCGTTACCGCGTATGTGTCGCAAAGGTATAAGGTTTATGCGGCTCACAAGATCCTGTTCCGCTGTGTAGGACAGTATCTCCCTAACAACTTCAAAGGACATGCACTTCGGGTTATCCAACGGTATTACGTACTGCAGTTGTGCCCGAATACCATGGCTCTTCAGAACTCGCAGAGCACTACGAAGGTTAAACTCTGTCCTATTGATTCCCTGGAACGCGAAGTCGTAGCTTATGCTGACTATCATTTCAAGATGGGAAAACTCATGGAAGAACTCTGCGTTCTCCACGATCAGGGAACCATTGGTTTGAATGAACACCCGTGTGCGTGTCAACACATGCTGGACTCTACTCAGGATGGAGTGCATAAGCCTGACGTAATACAGAGGCTCACCACCATGAAAGGAAATCATGGTGGGTAGGGTTCCGGCCTCTGCCATTCCTAGCACTAGCTCAACTACGGCGTCTACCAACGTGTGGTTTAGTCCTTGCCCACCAATGGTGTTACGAATGTAACTTCTATCACAATAGCTGCAGTCGAAATTACATGCGTGGCCTAGATAAATACTCAGGTCCGTGCAGAACGCAAGGTCAGTCTTCATAGTTCATCCGAGCTGCGGCTGATTCCATCTTGTTTCCCTTAGTGTTGAGGATAAGGAAATGAAGCAACGTAAGGTAAAACACTTCTACCTCGATAGAACTTTGTCTAAGGTTCTGAGACACAATAACTGGCTTGTAGGACTTAGTAGCTAAAAATTCGTACAACTGCTTCATGGTTGCCTTACCTGGGCTGTCAACCGCAAGAACAGCTAGTATTCTAATGGAGGTTAATGGATGCTGGATAATACATCTGGCCAAACTCTCGGGATCAGCTGACTGCTCTAATTCAGCGTAACCCTCAGGACTAAGCTTCCTACCTGTCTGTTTGGTGTACATAAGGTGGATAAGTGCTTTGGTTATGACTTGCCTGCCTTCTGCCCTAACAGCCTCCATGAGACGACGATTCTTTTGGAAGAAGCCCTTCTTGATTATGGTTTCATGCAGAAGATTGAATAGCGACACTACCTTCTTGCACATACCATCCGGGCGGAACATCTTTCCATGTGTAGCTATATTACCAGCAGGGCATTGGTAGCATAGGTTATTGAGGTCACAGGATTCACATTCTTCAGACTCAAAGTGCTGGGTGTACTGCGCTGCGAAGTCTGTGTAACGATCAACGAAGACTTCGTCCCGGAAAATGTTACCCAAGGTAAAGTCGCCCATTGCAGCTTTTTGATTCGTGAAGAAGTAGCAGCCGCTGTAATCTCCAGATGCATCTACTGCTATCATGTCAGAACCGACCATACAGTTAGAGTGCTTCTTTATGCCAACACCTTCACTAAACTGAATAAGCATATTCTCGAGTTCAAGTAGATCAGTCATGTCGGATAGAAGGGCAATCCATTCCGTTTCATCCCACTCGATGAATCCAGACTTTAAGGACATGGTCAAAGGATGAATAACGAAGGACCGAACACCTAGACCATGAAGACGCGTCACAAACTCCTTCAGGTGAGGCGCAGTTTCTTGCGAAATGGTGCACCGTATGCACACTGACTTCGAGTCCAGGAATTCTTGCGGGATCAGGCTTATGTTGTGGAGTATCTGGTCAATTTGTTCTTGAGTTAGTTCTCTATGATCCAGATCTGCCTTGTCAGTGTCAAGACTTATAACGAGCTTGACGAATGAATGCTTGAAGTAGGCATCAAGAAACTCAGGTGTGAGAAGTAGCCCATTGGTTATGACGTTGGTGCTCACGTCAGGATAATTGCGGGTAAGTTCTTCGTCATAAGTTGACAGGAATTCGAGTATAAGGTCTTTCTGGGCAAGAGGTTCACCACCAAAGAACGTGAAGACCTTTGACTTAATGTCGTTGCACCCAACGAAGAAGTCGTAGAGTTTCTTCAAGGCTTGCCCGTCAAACCTACCGAAGTCTTTCCTGTGCTGCTCATAGCAGTACGAACAGGACAGGTTGCAAGCGTTAGTCAATATGACGTTAAGGTTCTGCAAGTCCAAATACCGTGACCGCTGTTCAGAGATCTTAGCCACGCGCTCGCCCGGCTTCGGTACGACGCGCTCAAACTTTACGTCTCTCGTACCAGACTTTAAGTCCATCCTGTTCGTGAACACTACAGTTGTGGAGTCATTCTCGTCGGATGATTTGTGAGCAGAAACAAGATCGGTCATGATAGTTTGTATCCTTAGTTGCAACAGAACCTTACATGAAGGCTCCACTCATGTTCTTAATTACAAATTCAAGTACACAATTCTCGCCGTGTAGCTTGCTTAACAGACCGAAGTCTGGTACTAGCTTGAAGAAGCCATTAGCCTTGTTGCCAGCTATACGGAACCCATACGGTATACGCTGGTACGTCAAGCTGGTTATTACCCTGCTTGAGTCTAATACTAAATCCACTTCTTCTTCACTGAAGCCTTCGAGTATTGTGAGCTCGAAGGTGTTGGTTGTAAGAAGCGCACCGGCCACGAGTGAGGCATTAGAGAACTTCGGATTCAACAAGAAGTCACGAACGTCACCCGGATACTTATAGACTTCTTCAAACTCGGCAGTTGTCTCTATCAAGGATCCAACTTTAAGGAACATTGGATCCATGTAACAAATAGCAGCGTCAAGATGCGGAACCTTAACGACGAACATTAGTGCACTTATGGGGTGCTGAATGTCCACAAAGTTTCCAGTCAAGGCATCAACACGTCGATCTGGATCCTGCCTACTTCTAGCTATGTACTTGATGTGCTTAGCCAAGTTGTTCGAGAACACAACACCTTCGGGCTTTGATGCACCTACGATGATGAACTCATTAGTCTCAAGTGCATTCTTGATAGCACTGAAGTCTACTTTGTGTGACGTTTCATCTGTACCTAGACTAGTTGGTTCCCAGCCTGACTGCGCGATGAAGAAGTCCTCATTCGATTGAACAAGTCTTAGTCCGTAGTCAAAATGACCGAACAGATCGGCGTCTTTGCCGACCATGAAATAGGCTGCCGAGGAGAACAGGTTGGGCCGATGTTTGCTATCTTTGAAGAAGAATTTCATGGCAGCCTCAGGCTATTCAGCGTAGACGATGAATTCGACTACCGGTCTTTCTTGCGACTGTACAAGAGAGAAGAACCTACCAAGATTGAACTCTACCCGCAATGTAGACACAGGCTTGTTGACCTTAAGGTGAACCCTTGGACCGTCTACTACGTAGTCACAAGAGCCACTGATCTTCAGACCAGGCAGCAATTGCCTCGAAGTGTCATCAAGGTACTGAAGCCACGGCTCGGTCAAAAACTCCAACGTAGTTGAAGGGCCCTTGACGAACAAGTTGTTCTTCGCAATTACTGTTACCTCAGGTCCAAAGTTGATGCGCATGAGGTGCTCAGCTAGTGCACCATCGAAATCATTTACAGGTATGACTGTGGACTTCGCGTCTTCATCAAAGTAGTCCTCGAAGTCAGATACACCCACGCTACCGTTGTCCAGAATCAGATAGTAGATGGGAAGTGTACCGGCTTTAATCATGCTGACCATTGACAATACGGTCTCTGACTTCGGTCCTGTACCCGTACTTCCTTCGATCAGACGTTTACCCGACACCGCATCAAGCAAGTTGTCATCTTCGTCGCGTGTTATGTAACGTAGGGAAGGCAATAGGTCTGCATCAGATATTACTGCGTCCTTTATTACGCTACCCAAGAGCACGAACTCATGATTAGCTAGCACATCCTGCATCAACTTCAGGTCGATGGCGAAGAATGTAGAAGCTGTAGGCTGTTTCGACGTGTCGTGGGTAAATGCTACCAACGCCAGAGGTGCCGCAGGAGCATTAGATCGAAACAGCCGGAAGGTGTAGTCAGAGCGCTTTACGAAACGTAGTTGCTCTTGGAAATCTTCGGAACCAGCTACGCCGTTCACGATCTGGCTGAACTCATTGAACAAGTTAGGAGTGTACTCACCACTCTTAACCAAGACTAAACTTTTCATAGGATGCCCCTTGTGCAGTTGCAATCACAGTTGCAATCACACGCAGTAGTGTAATCATCGTAGAACACATGAGTGTGATCAGTAAGTTCATCAAGAACCAGCAGCATTTGACGGTAGGTGTCATCGTCTACAGCTTGTTGGGCAGATTTTGCTGGAACTGCAGGCTTTACTGATACTACGGTGGATAGGTTTTCTGTTGCCATTAGGTGCTCCTAGATCAAGATGTAGTGTCGAGTATGTAGTGAGAGTGACCATCCCTAAACTCCTCAAGCGCATCTCGGATACGGTTATACTGAGCAGCATTAACTGACTGACCAGCTAGAACACTTAAGAATTGAGTTTTTTGGGCACCTGGTACACCCGTAGATACGGCGTTAACTGAAGTACCAGCAGCAGTGTAGATCGGAAGACTCCCATACGTGTCCTTACCCCTCAAGTCAGCCACAGTGTGAGTGTGCGACGCAAAGAGTGCGAGCAGCGCAACAAGTTGATTCATGTCATAAGCTTGTATGGGCTTCAAAGGCTGCATGCTAGTAAGTAGTGCAGTGACGCGAGATTTGTAGATAGGTACAGTCTGTTCCATTTGCATGCCACTAGTAGTTCGGGCAATTTGAGCGGCTCCCATGATTAATACTCCTTACGAATACACGGCCGGGTAGATCTGTCTCCACGCACTACCATCGTGCATGTAGATGATTCCACCTTCAACCGCAATGTCGCCTGCCTTTGCACCAGTTGATGCTCTGGGCGTAAATACTGAAGCAGCACCTGAGCTACCGGAAGAACCACCTACGGACCCTACTGAGCTGGTTGTACCATCGCTGTACGCTACAAGAAGGCCAGGACCACTAGCGGCGATCTGTGTTATGACTTTGCTCTTCAGCATTACTAACGGGACTTTGGTTGCCATGTGAATTCCTTTTCAAAACATAAAATTACGGAGTTATTACCACACTACTTCGTCTAGCTGCTTTATAGTAGTGGCATTGCGTACTTGTATCTTCACGGCCTGAAGACGTTGATAGGCCTCCCACCTCTGGGTTGCTATCACATTGAACAGACCATATAGGTCTTCATAGCTGAAAGGAACCCTAACGTTGTCCGACGAAACCCAGTAGTACCCCTCGGGCACAACTTCAGTTGTACGCCATCCATCAATAGCTGCTTTCAGACTGTCTAGGCTGTTCTGATTTGCTTGAAAGATTGCTGTGAACTCCAGCACCGACGTGTAGATAACGTCCTGGGTGCAGGCTCCTACATAGGATATAAGCACATCAGCAAGTTTCTTTGTCCGGAATAGCTCAAAAACTACCTGTTCATTCTGCGCCTTACGAGGCTCATTCAACACCCACGTTTCACCATCCCAGTCGTACTCGTGGGTAGGACGTTGGACGGGAAGCTCAGTAGAACCGTTGAGGTTCTTGTCCGCCTCGAAGTAATTGCCTTGGTCATCTAATAGGTAAAGCATCGTTCTTCCTTAGTTAACTTTGAATGAGAGCGGATCACGCACTTTCAAACCATTCAATAAGTATGTTAGCAGCCCCATAGAACCGGTAGTAGTATCCGGCAGGTACAAGGGCAAAGGATTGACTGTGGGTGGTATCAGAGAAACTGTTATACGAAGATCCTGATAGAGCCAGCCGGCTGGACGTATCAGTAATATACGGAAAATTAGTGGTAGAGTCAACTTCAAGGCGGGGCATATTAGAAGAACCGGTGCTTACTCCAACCGTAAAGACTGCTATAGGATTGGCTGAAGTGTTCTGGTACACCGTGTAGCCTGACCTCTGGGAAAGTTTATCAACCCATCCACCAGCTGCTCCTTCTATCACACTCAGTCTGCCAGTTGAAGGCTCCATTGCTAGACCCGTCCCTACCTTTACACCACCCAGGCTAACGGTAGTTGCTTGAGGTAGCAAGTATGCTGGATTCTCTGGTGCGCTTAGGACTCCAGCTTCGTCGATAGTTAGACCCGTCCCTACTCTAACAAGACCCAAGGTGCTTTCAGTAGCAGGACCATAAGTAGTTCCACCTCCTCCAGTTGGTGGAGTGACCGGAACAAATTTCGATCCATTCCACGATATGTATTGGCCTACGGCTACGCTGGCTACGTCAACGTCGTCCAGAAGGGCTAGCTTGAAATGAACAAGGTCTTTTACGTTTGACATTTGTTTTCCTTTATCTTAAGAGACGCTGGGAAGGCTTCACTGTGGTTGGTTCGGGCTGGGTAGCAAGAAGTTCGTGGTCAAACCAGTGTATAAGGCAATTCGAGCTAGATATCCTTCCGGCACCGGACTTGAACGGGTGTACAGTTGAACTAGGTCACCAGCTGCCACTGTTATATTTTCGTCCCAGGTTGGAGACGAAGTACTACTTGAGCTGGAATGTTCAGCACCAACTGCAGCACCATTCTTGTAAATTTGTACATACGCAGTGTAGCCATCGCGAACAGAACTGACACTTGTACGAGTTGTAATCACGCCATCTACGGGTACCCTGTAAGAAACTTTTGCGGTGTATATAGTCAGAGAAATCGCACCCACCTGGTCTCCGACCAAAAAAGTATCCGTACCTGCAATGTAGGAAGCCACAGAACCTCCAGAGGAGCCACCACTGCTCCCACCTGTAGCAGACAATACACCCGCGGGAGTTATTGCGAGTCCAAGACCGACCTTAACCCCGCCTAATACTGTAGGTGTGGCTACAGGAAGCTCATACGTTGAAGAACCTTCAGCAACTGCACCAAAGTCTCTCAATACAACTGGTGTTCCAGCTTCAAGTGCGATACCCTGAAGAACAATCGAAGATCCGCTACGTATGTAATCATCTGGTGCAAGCTCTACACCACGTACCAGAACTGCTATGTGATCGCTTATGGTTACTGGAGGTAAGATAAAGTATGTTTGACCAGCTACAGCTGTAAAGCTGTAGCTGGTAGTCGCGCCACCACTGGCGCCACCACCACCGAAGTTTCCAGAGTTCAGCACATCCCAGATTGAATTGCAGCATTCCTCGAACTCACTACGTAGAAGAAGCCTGGTCGGAGGAATCACACTCTGGATGCTGACGGTGCAGACCTCAGTACCATTTTCGGAGACGTTGGTGTCAGGTACCCAGTTGGCGTATCCAGTTGGCTGACCTTGTGTAAGAGTCTCGGTTACATACTGGTCTTTGTTCTGATAGACGGAGCCGACGAATACTAGTGTATCGTTGGCATCTTCTACAGGAAAAGAAAGCCTATTACGTCCAACAGTAGTGTTCAGGCTAGATATGTAGGTACCAAAGTCAGTCCGTACACCTGGTTCTTCAACTGAAGTGAAGTACTGGAATTCGCAGTCTGTCCCTGCCATGCCTGCGGGCATGTTGTACAGAGTCAACACGCCAGTTGTGTGGTTCAGGTCATAGTTTATGCGATGTTGGTACACGCCTCCAATGAACAGCATGTAGCTGGATGGCAATGCACTAAGACTTAGTGGTAGTGTATAAGTAGTAGAAGCACTAAGTGCAAACCTGTGAATTATGCCCTTTATTAAACTACCTGGACCTGGGACTTCTTTGAACGCGATTATGTCAACGTCCAGACCTGCCGGCAAAACTTCGTTGAGTCGTATCACTGACCTGTCAGTAAACTGAGTAAACATGTACTGATTCGGGTACTGGTATGAACCACTCACGAATACGAATAGGTAGGACTCATTGTTTACGCGTTCCGTGGTGAAAGAAGTTAATGCTGAGTCTGTAACGCCTTGATAGCTGTAGGCAACTATGCTGTTAGAGGCTGCGTTTACACCTGCAGGGTCAGCCCACCGTGGTCCACTGTCGCGCCCAGTGGTTGACACTACGGTTGGTTCAACTATTTCAGAGTAGTAAACGAAGGTCTCGACAGTTCCGGCTCCCAGAGGAGAGCTGAACACAATGTACCTGTTGTCCTGTATTGAGTACTCACTCTTGGGTACGTAGGCGGAGTTTACATAGACAAGCGTATCCTTTTTCGCAGCTATAGTAGCCTGTGTGTCTACGCTGTGCTGACCGACAACTGTCGTGGATCTCCACCGTTTGAGCTTGGGCATTACGCCAGTATCGGAGTAATTAACTACGCACAACACCTCCAACTTACCAAGTACGGGAGAGCTGAACTCCAAGTTCGCACCGACGATGCTGAAGTTTGTCACCAATACGGAATCAAGGTACGCAATTATGCCTGAAGTAGAGCTAGGTATTACGGGTAGAGGGAACGAGGTTGTACCTACTGCGTCGTACTCTGATTCATACCAATACAGAGAGGCCCCATCTGAGTAGTCATAACCAAAGATCAATACGTCAATCTTATCTAAGGTGGTATTGACGGAGCTGAACTGAATACGATCTGGCTTACCAGCTGAGTTGTATAGTAGCGCGTAGTTGTTCATTCCAACCAATGCGCCATTCTTATGAATGGTAGCCAGCCCTGCTGAGGTATCCACACTCAGGCTAGACACAATGGATGCAGGAATGGTTACCGTGTTAGTTCCATTACCAACTAGGCTAAAGGAGAAAGGGTTTAAGGCACCTGAGGCAGACTCCACTACCTGTTCACACCAGTTGCTGAGTCCCTTCTGCAACATGAAGTAGTCAGGAATCTCTGGGCTTCTTGTAGGAAGCAGGTTCTTGTAAGACCTCCAGATCGAGAGGTTGCTCTGGGCAGTAAGTGCAGAGAACGGCTTCTCCAAGACTTCAAAGGCAGAGGTCTTGTTGTACTTAACCTTACGGGATTCACCTGCACCAGGTCCAGATATAATCTGGACAATAACAACCTCATTGTCGTTAAGCCAGAAGCCGGCGGAGCTTTCAATGTCCAAGTTGAAATCACTGGTGCTGCTAACAGACTCAGGGACCCCTGTGTACATGCGGGTGTATCCAACGAACGCCCAGTTAAGGCTTCCGCTACCGAACTTTACGGCCAATGACCCGGAAGGCTTTCCATGGTAGTCAGTAAGTTCATCAAGCACACTCACTACATTCTTCAGAGAGTCCGTAGGAGGAAGCAAGGTCCGTACATGAGGAGTTGCAGCAACTGAGCAATTGAGACTGTCCGTTACTTGAATAACGTCGCCCAGGCGCGCGGCACTGACGATAACGTAGATGTCAAAGCCGAATTCTGAAGTCTTCTCGAAACGAGTAGACAGCTTACCATGGGCAAACAACTCACCGCTTTCTAGGTACAGACCAAGCTCGCCGATGAACACTGAGCCCGTTAGAGGGAAGCTCTTAGGCAAACTAAGCGTAAGTTTCACGCTGTTTGAGCCGAGTGCTTCTATCTCGTTGACGTCACCTTCATACAAAACTGCGCCAACTAAGGAGTCGTCAGCAACCTCAGGTGTAAAGTTTTCCTCCGGAGTGACTTTGAACTTGTTCAGGTTTATTAGAAACCCGCCCACGTCCGCATTTCGTATCGCAGATAAGCCTTGGTCAGTTACTACTATAGCCATGTTAGCACCTTTGTTATTCCAAAATAGTGTGTGTACGTCCACCGATGATCTTCGCGGCCATACCGAAGGCAGAACCACCAGGCCAATCATCTATGACAACGGCAAATCTGAGTTTCTCGATTACAAGTGGTATCGGAGAGTACGCGTAAAATAGTTCGATTGCCCTTTGCAGCAACGTCTCACCTGGGTTCAGCAGCAAGGAGGACAAGTTCAACAGAGCTATGGTGAGCTCTATGTGCGTAGTCTTAAACCACTCGCCGCCGTCTGTAATAAGGGTCCCACCCAGCGTAGTTGTGAAATTGACGTAGTCCTTAGTGTACAGATAGCCTACCTTGACGGAGGAGTTTAGCAGCACGTCAATGAAGTTCACGAAGTATTCTGTACTATTCTGATCCGGATACAGTGGAAGCTGAGATACCAGTCGTGTCAGGCTATCCGAATTTAGGTTGAGTACGTCCTGCGTCGCATTGAAACCCAACATGCGGGCCGTTGACTTCAGCAACTCTTGATCTGAATCCTGACGAATGAATCTTATACGTTCCAACTCGAAGATCAGCTGGTCAACGTTGAGACTCATTACCTCGTTGAAAGCCTCAGCTAGGTCAGACCATAATTGGTTGTTACCAAGTATTTCTACCAACAGTTCATTTGAGCTTACAACGGGAGAAGGAATATTGTCTCCGGCCATCAGATAGAATTCCTTTCAGTGTAATTGGTACTAACTTGCAGCGTACCCAGGCTGAAGTACGTGTAGTCATCAGTAGCAACCTGGTCTGCTAGAGGTGTGACCATGTCAACGTAATCAACACCTGCTATTTTACAGACTTGAGTTATGTCTGATATAGCTAAACGCCTGCCTAAAGTGGTTGTAGACTTCTCAAATAGCGCTGTTATTGCAGAAGTTACAGTTGGAATTATATCTGCTGAGACGGCACTGGGGGACAGAGCTAGTGTCACATGAATGTTTACCACCACCTTTGTGGGGTTATACGTTTGGATGTGTACGGCCGCATGCTTCTTGTCACTGAACCACGAAAGGAAGTCGTCCCATTCAACTGTGGTGTAGACGTCCGTCTCTTTAGGCAACACACAGATGCGCACTACGTTCATCCAGCGTAGATCACCTGGTGCAATATCTCGTTGAGACTTGATCGTAACAGAAGCAACGCTGGGGTAATCAGTGGCGATGGCTTTGTAGTCAGATGGATTCACCGCACGCTTACGTGCCCGGTAGATGTACGGTGCGAGAGCTGAGTAGTACGAGGCAGATTTCTGATCTGCACCACCAGCTACAGTGCTTGTAGTGAAGCCTTTGATGGTTGGATCCGTTGGATATTCGATCTTTAGTCCCGCCTGACCATTGTTACCTTCGCTTCCTTTGGTTACCGCATAGTCAATTTCCAAGGTGTAACCAATAGTCGGAAGCTTACCGTGATTGCCGTCACCAAAGGCTAAGGCTGTGTCGCCGTCACCAGTAGTGCTATCGTAGTAAACTTTGTCAAATGGTCCGGCTATCCAGATACCATCGGTGGTCTGATTCCAAAGCTCACGTTCTCCAGTTGAGGTGTTTACTAAGTAAACATCTACGTCAGCATCGGAGACACCGAAGCCCAGCTCATTCAAATAGATCTTGTTAAAGGTAGAGGCGCTAGCACTTATTGACTGCGTCCGCATAGTGCCTTCGTACAAGACTGAAGGATTAGACTCAGTAGCACCACTGTTGAACGTAATGCTTTCACGGTTAAAGAACAGCTCACCATCTACTGTGAACACACTGAACCTGGGCATGGTAAGTATGCCTACGTTTGACTCACGGGTAAGTATGACTCCGGTACTTGCAGGAGACTTTCGAGTAATGCGTACACCCAGCATGTCTGCAATGGCGTAAATAGAACTGTCCCGTACTGCAGTCTCTAGGAAGTCTTCACGAGCCGCTGATTCAATCGCAAATTGATTGAAGGCACCTACGGCCCCCATCATTTCGATAAGGGTTTCACCTGTTGAAGACGTCAACAGGTCTGACCAAGTTCCTTTTGCAGCCAGGTACAGCTGAAGCTGCAGGACTAGAGATTCAAAATCCGGCTTCGCTAGTGATAACGTAAGAGGTGAAGACATTGAGGACCCTATTTTGAAGTAGACAAATTGAACGCCAGAGACACTGACTTGTTGTTCAACTTTGGTATTATGAAGCTTATCTCTACGTAGTAAAGCTGCTTGTCGAAGTCTGGTACGACCTTGGAACTTTTAACCGTCACCCGTGGCTCCCACTCTTCTATCGACCGTATGATCTCAGTCTTTATCCGTTCACCTGTGAAGTCATCCATAGGGTCGAAGAGCAGATCCTGCAGGTAGGAACCGAAGTGACGGCGAAAAGGCCTTGTGTTTTTTCTAGTGCCTAGTATGGTCAGTATGGATTTCTGGATTGCAGATTCATTCTTCACCAATTCATAAGGGCTGTTTTGCCCTATGTCTGGATTGACGTCTGAAAACAGGATCGGTTCAGTGTAGCTCATGAGTTAGTCATTTACAAAGACGTTGTTTGACCCAGTCGCCATAGTAGAACCACAGGCAACAGCATCACCTATTCGGCACTTCGGCAAGTCGTTAACGAACACATTGGGTGAGCCTTCAGCAGCTACGCTATCGTGGCACGGAGACGGAGGAGGGCAGCAGTGAGTAACCCAGTGGTCAGTAAGACGATGGGACGGCAAGTCATTTACAAAGACGTTAGGGCTGCCCTCGTCATTAGGACGAGAAGGGAAACAGCCATGACCGGTGCACACATCACCTAAACGAACTGCTGCTGGCACAATAAACTCCTCAAATTACATGCCTAAAATTACGTTCGTGCCTGGTTACCAGAATTGCAGTATGTCCCACAAGTTATTAGGAAGCCCACCACGGTTAATTCCTGGCCACACATAAGGAGCTTCTTGCGTTGGTTCTGTGGGTGCTGCAGGCGCTCCGGAATTGGGATTCTCGTAGATGTTCGAGGCAACCATGGTGTAATTCCCACTAACGTAGTACCCTGAGGTGCCTCTAATGAAGCTCTGTTCAGATCCACCAGTCAACTCTTGACGATCACCCGTAACTATGTCTATTGATGCTTGCCCCGTTCTACTCACTCTGTTCTGGTTAACTATCTGCTCCATGCTACCAGCAACACGGGTAGTGAAATCCCCCATTACGGTAAGGTCTAGATTACCTTCAATGAGTGCATGAAGGTCCCCAGTGTTGCGAAGGAAAATTTCGTTCGTGGAGGTGTCGATAACAACTACGAGTCCGTTCTTGAAACGTACCACAGCTCTGTTAGGGTAGTTTGTATCAGCCTCTTCGAGCTTTGTCTTTGTGTCTACAGTGTAGCCTTGGTATATAGGATGGAAAGGAGAGCCGTTTTGAAAATGAAGCAACACTTTGCTGCCGACCTTAGGTATGCACAATATACCTGATTCGGCGGTTGCTCCATCCACATGACCGAAGGTTGGTATTGCCCATGGTAGGTTGTCGTCGTCAATGCCGTCAAAGATCTGCGATACCCGCGCACGTATCTTGCCTAACTTCTCAGGGTCGTTGTTATCCACAACTACAGCTTGGTACAGCTGAGAAGCTGACAGTCCAGGGTTTTGGTCACCGAATAGTGTAGACATATCAAATATAGTTTAGTGCTTGCTGTGCTTGGTAGTTGGAAATGTCCTTTTCCAAGGCAACAGCCGTTTCTTCTACGTCAGTAGGATTGGCCTTTGCGGATACCCTGTAAAAGTTCATGTCAAGTTCGTCTGCCCAAGGTGACGACCGGTCTTCGCTCTTCTTTGTAATGGCCTTAAGGAACTCAGACTTCACGTCACTAGGACTTTTCACCTTTGCCTCATACGTGCTAGGCTGGGCCAAAGACCCATCCACGAAGCTGTAGATAGACTCGGAGGCTTTCTTCGCGGGTGCAATGGTTGGTACACTCTTTCCTGTCAACAGGCTAACGCTTCCGTTCCACATGTCGGCCAGACCTTTGTTTATGTCGGTAGAGTTCTTGTTAAGCTCTTCAACCCTACCGTTGAACGCATCGAGTGCCTGAGTACCACCTGGTTCGTTACGAAGTGCATAAATAGACGTTGAGGAATTAACAACTTCAGAGCCTGAGTTGAAGATTGCGCTCAGCTTCTTGTTAAGTCCTATTGCACCAGTAATGGCTGCTTGGTTCTCGGCTAGTCCACCTGGCTTAGTAAGTGCCGCAACCCTAACGGCCTCATTGAACGACTTGTTGTTTAGTTGAGCATCGGCGTATTCTATTGCAGCTACACCTGACTGCATGTATTCACTGCCGAATCCACCCACTGTCTTGTTGTAAGCCAGAAGAGACCCTGTAGCACCACCTAAAGTCTGAATTGCTCCAGCTGGGCTAGCTACTATGCCTTCGATTCCACCCTTAACGAGTTTCGCAACGGCTAATGCTGACCTCAGAATGTTGACTGAAGCCTTCGCTACTTTCAACGAACTTACTTTTGCAGCGGCCGATTTAGTGTCAACATCCTTTGCGGCTGCTTGTATGTCTGTAGCTTTACCCAGCTGAGTAGCAACAGTACCAGGCTTACCAGGCTGAGTCATAACAGTTGGGTCTATCTGGGATTCAGGCATAGCAGACGCTGCTGCCTTATCGGGTGTGATGGCGCATTTCAAAGAAGATTCTCCTTTCTCAGTAAGAGACATGCGTACAAGTTCAAGTCGTTCAGCATAATAGATGCCTTGCTTGACTCGTATGGTCTTACCAACCACTATGTAGATGTCTGATACACTTGCAGTTTCTTTAGGGTCTGAGAAACTCTGACGGTACAGAACTGGATCAAGCAACTGAACCGTAGTAGGTGAGCTTACTAGCACACTAACACGTTCGCTAAACAGTGCTAGCTGCTTTACGTTCTGGTAGAAGGCTCGTTCGTACTTCTCATTAACATTGCCGCAGTCTAGAAGGCTATGGTCAAAACGAGCCTTACCTATGGTCTTTGATACTTGATCGTTTACCGCAAGGTACTTACCACTGGTGTTTACGTCTACTGATTCCTCAAAGGATTCATCACCATGACGAGAATGAACCACTCTTGTAGAGCCGTAGTTCTGCCAACTGTTCATTAGACCAGCGTCAGAGTGAGCTTCAGCCTTGTCAACCAGGTAGACAGACAGTTTTTTGTCTTCTTCAGCCTGAGGAGCGGCATGAACAAACAAGTATTCGATTCGTTCCAGAGGAGACTCTATTACGTCCATGAGGTTGCGGTAACGCAATTCACCTAAGGACGTAACTGCAGCACACATGGCGCTATAGTTGTCCATGTACCCGTGACGGGCTACGTTCTGCTGGGAAAAGGAAGCTCTGCTTCTGTTTATGTTCCACCAGTTTTGACTGTCGTTCATGGAACGACCGTTGTACTTTTCTGGTCCACAATAGTACAGCTTGCACTTATCCGCTACTGACTGCAGAACTTTGGAGCTAGTACCTAGGTAGTGCTCATTAGAATTTTTTGATATGAAGTCAGGTGCATCATATATGCAATGGACGTGCATGACTGGACCGAATGAGGCCATGTCCTGCTTAACACCGAACAAACGGTACTGACGACTTACGGTACTTAGCTCGCTGGGTGAACGACCAACTGTAACGAGAACTTCGTTACCCTCTGTAAGGGCTAACTCTTTTTGAAGCTTGCCTGTGTAGTCGTTAAGCAGTATAGTTGCGGCAGGAAATAGAGAGGCTATACTCTCACTTAGGGTCAACGTGTTGAACAAGTTGGGTGCATTGTCGATAGACTTTTGGTCTATCTTAATGTCAATGAAGATGCGTCCTGCTACGATAAGCATATCAGATGGTTATAACACGTTGGATTCGGTCAGGACGAATAGTGTTCTGGCTGTTCACTGCAACTAGTGCCGCGTAGTCCGGAATCTTGAGCATCACACCTTCGACGATGTTCTTGTAGTGGCCAATACCATTGTAGGCCATGAGCATCCACCACAGTTCGTCAGTGCCGTATTCCCGTAGTGAGATCAAGTCAGGCGCGCCTCGTTCATCTTGCGTTACAGGATGAACTGAGTACTTACTGAGGGTCTTCAAGTGCGGTACAATTTTGTCGAGCAGAGGGTCGATTCCATGCTCGTCGGGTGTAACGCTAAAGACACGGTAGAATTTTGAGCTGAAGTTTGGGGTCATGATTACACCGTGAACATTCGGTCAATGTCGGTCGTTGTGAAACTTGTGTAGAAGCTTGACACACCTATGCTTATGGTCATTGACTGCGGTATGCCATCTTTGTCGAACAGGCAGGCAATATCAGAGGACACAGAGTCTATAATAACGTTCTCCAACTTGAGGTAGCGGCCCAAGTACATTGTGATTATCCTGGATGTAGGGCCGTCGATTATTTGCTCTCTGATATTCGGTCCAGGAGGTAACAATATCCCTCCCGGTCCTTCAGATGGTGCAGTCAACTTCAATAGTGCTATGTGCTTTTCACGAACATCAGTCTGTGAATTTGTTAATGCCCTGAACACAAGCTCAATATTGAATTTCATCGAACTAGACGATTCCCACACCTGGAATGACTGTGCTCTGGTAGCTTTGCCCACACCAGAACCACTAAGGCCAGCGTTTATAGTAGCAGCACTTACGGCTCCACCTGTAGCTGCCGAGGCTATGTCACCAGCACTAGTTCTAGCTATGGGTGCATCCCACTGGGACGAGAACTCCATGTTGAAACGTTCGGGCAAGTTGGCGATAATAGGGAATATCTTCTTTCCAGAGCTACCTACAGTCTCGTCTCCTCGTACATCCAGGCTCACCTGGTAGTGTGGAACTACACCAGTCAAGGTTTTACTAGAAGGAGTAGGCTGCGAAGCTGTCCCAACGTTCAGAAATAGTGGACTAGCCATTACACACGTCCCATCATTATTGAAGCTAAAGCAAGATCAGGGAAGAACGGTGGTATCTCGTCCAACCCAGGTACGCTAGTTGGTTGACTTGATTTAACGACAGTTGTTGCACCAGCGCGTTTCTCTGGTGCAGGCTCAGTCTGATTAATTACCTTCACAGGTGTTAGCTCTGCGGGAGTAGACTTAGACACTTTCTGAACTGGTGCAACGGAAGCAGTTGCAACTCTAGCCGGAGCGACTGTCGATCCCATTGGAGTGCGCGTAGACACAATAGGACTAGATGCAGGCTCTGAGGTAGCAGTAGTAGCTTTAGGTGAGATCACACTACCTTTTTGCTCACCCCTAGCAGTATCGGGTGTAAGTGCCACCGTAACTTTACCAGTAGTTGTGTCCCTCTTGGAAACACCTAACGTGGAAGGTGTTGCAGTGGAAGGTGTACGCTCGTTGTACGCACTAGCGTAGGTGGTTGTGTCAACTACGTTTGCAGCAGAAGCAACTTTCTTCTTGTTAAGGTCAAGGTACTGCTGCGGTGTCATGTTGCCGAAGTTAAGACGCATGTTCTCGGCAGTCTTAGCACTAAGCTGACCCTTGCCTGAAGCAGCATTGATTATCTCAGCTGCTCCACCTACACCTTGTTGATGGGCAAGATACAAGTTCTCAGTAGTGGCTTCGATGCCCCGTTTCTTCAAGGCATCGGCGTTGTCCTTCATTAAGCGTGCTGCGGCTTCAGTGTTCTCTTTAGGATCGAACCTATTCTTTATGCCGTACTGGCGTGCGGTACCTCCAGTGAACTGATACAGTCCAGCTGCACCTGTTGCAGACACAGCGTTGGCGTTACCAGCGGACTCGATCTGAGCCATTGTCAACATTGAACGTGGGTCAACTCCGCTGTTGCGGGCAACCTCAGTTATCATGTTCTTTGTGTCTGACGTAAGGCCTTTACCGCCTCTGAATTTTTCACCTTTGTCAGACAACGACTGTATGGACGCAGTCTCTTCAGCATTGTACCTGCCTCGGGCAAGACCCGCTGATACCTTGGCAGCACCTAGTACCTCAGTATAGCCTTTGGTCGAAGCAGTCTTCAACGTGCTGACTGCACCTGAAACATCACCTTGTGCAACTTTTGAAGCTGCCGCTTTAACACCACCCCACACAGTACCGGCTGCGGATCTTACGCCTTCTTTTAGCTGTGAGCCTGCTTCAGTCAAGTTATCAGCTGTATCTTTCGTACCTTTCCAGAAGTCACTAAGCGTACTCTTAACAGAGTTGCCGAAACTTGTAATGGCACCTATAACAGGGCCGAAGGTATTGGACATAGCCGGAAGGATAGTATTCTGATAATCAAGAACAAGACTTCTCCGTGCGTCCTCACTGAAGGGACTCATTACCAGTGCTATTCCACGACCTAGGTTGTCACCTACAACTGACCCTGCAATAGACTTACCTACAGCATCTCCAGCGGTAGCAAGAGCTTCCCCTGCAGCAGCTCCAAATGCGACACCTTGTGGACCACCTAGGACTCCACCAATGGCAGCACCTGCTCCTGCGGTGAGTAGATGTGCACCTGCTGTTACCTTATCTGCTGTAGGAGTTTTGCTGTCGAACAGTGTGGATGCGTTACTGTAGCCCTGATACGCTGCGTATCCACCCGCAGCAACAGCTGCAACTGTCTTTACGTTGCCTAATACGTTGTTGCGTGGGGGGTTTGGACCTATCGGGCCGTTGTTGCGCCGATTACGGTCGAAGGGGTTAAACCTATCTAAGGGCGAACCACCTTGGCTTTCAGCTAGGGCTTTGAAACACTTACGTAGCTCCATAATTACGGCACCGAGGGCACCAGTAATCTTAGTCGTTCCTAGTCGGGTAGACTCGTCAAGGTTGGTAGTGGCACCAAGTTGTGCCTTACCTTGAGCTAGCTGCTGTTGCGAGCGAAACTGATTCACTCGCTGGTTCTGTTCGTTCTGTGAACCTTGCTGCGACAACTCGTTTACTAACTTTTGGCTAGAGTTGTCAGTTCTTTCGGGCCTTGCTTTGGCAGAACCGAATGCACCCAAGGTTGATTTGAATGCGTCGGTTATGCGAGAGGCGTAGCGATCTGGAGAGTTGTCCCTCAGAGACTTTAGCTCGTCTTTTCGTTTCTGCAAACGTTCTAGAAGACTCATACTAACTCCAGTGGTTTTTCCGGGATACCTAAGGTACGAACTTTTAAGTACTAGGGAGATTGTTCTTCACGATCTCTTTTGTACTTCGAGTAAAAGTACAGCAGACTTTTACTTGGCATGTTCATGTCTGGCGGTATGTTCCTATGCCTAGCCAGTTCATACTGCATGTCAAGTAACTCTTGCTCCGGAATTATCGGAAAAAATTGTAAGGCTCTAGTTGAATATCGAAAGGATACGTAACTCGACAATTTCGACAGTGGAGAGTCGTAGTCTCCTTGATGCCATGAGTCAGCAACTCGTTAAGGCTGCCAGCAGTGTCAAACATGTCGAGATTTTTCTGAGTCTCAAGGAACTTGATCTTCTCGGCAAGTGTATCACCGTGAGCTATCCACTGCGCTGGCCCAGCTATGTATGTAAGCTCTGGATCCTTAAGGGCTTCTCGCACTTCCTGTAGGATCGAAGCACGTGGGAAGTCAAAACCTTCGGGCAAACCTTCCCAGTTCTCTTCAGGCAGCTGCACGATTTCTATGTCCGTCAAGTGCACGAGTTCGCTATTGTGGCATCCACAATCCACAAGCTCGTATTTATCAAGTTCCTCAGGAACCTTGAAAGTAGCGTCGTTGAAGATTAGTGCACCGGTCTCTTTGTTCCGGTACACTTTCTCAGTGCAATGCCATTCAACAACGTAAGGAGTCTTGGGAGTGCTGTGAATCTTCAGCCACATAAGGACGTAGTAGAAGTCACCGATTGAGATTTTTGAAGCCTCAGTAGAGAGGCATAAGTCAACTGCCTTAACTACATGGGACATGTCATTAAGAGCGGCAGCCTTCGAGAAGAGTCGAAGTTCTTGCACAGTCAACGGCCTGATATACAGTTCTTTGAACGAGTACGGGAAGAAATTGGAAGGCAAATTTCCAATGTCGCTCCAATCAGGGTCACGAAGTATCTTTGCCATTCCTTCGGTATCGTAGTTCATCAGCAACTCCTCATTAAAAAATTCGTTTACATTAACGGAGTTAACACTTGACCGTCACAACTGAAGGTCTGGGTGATGATTATTCGACCAGAATCACTGTAGTTGAGGGCAAAGTTGCCTGTTTCAGCAGGCCACAGTCCAGTCATTTCTGCCTTAAGGACGGAGTTGTTCTTCGAGTCCAGCATAATTACATTGATGTTCTTCTTGAACACACTGGGCAGGTTGTAGAAGCCCGTGTCCATGTCCTTAACCAAGGCTTTCCAGGCAATCAGCCACTTGGTGGTAGTTGCATGGTTATCCTCGTAGAACGTGCAGCTGAAACTTGAAATATCATGGGTGCCAGGGTAGTATGTAAAGCCAGACCCACCATGCCAGCTATCAGCAATAGAGATATTGTTGAAAGGAAGATCTATACTTTCAAGGAAGCTTGGCTCAAGGTGAATACCACTGATCGTGGGTAAGGACTCCGCGACCCATTTGAACGAAAGTAATGGGTCGCGGAGAGCTTGAAGCTTTGCAATATCAGTTAGTGCGGGATTAGCCACCGCGTACTTCCCACCAGTCGTATTTGAAAGTCGTACTCAGGGCGATGATTGCAGATGACTGACCATCGAAGGACAGATCAGGCAGCGCAGAAGGCCAACATCCATGAATGATGTAGGAACGAACTGTGTTGCCCTTCTGGTCGAAGATCGTCAGTTCACCATCGCGCTGGTACTCAGACTTGTACGCGCCGGTCTGGGTCTGCGGATCACGAATCAGTTTACCCCAGTCTTCAAGGATCTTCGAGATCTGTGCACTACGGTTCTCAACATACTCCAACGTGAGGTCACCACCATACGTCAGGTTGCCGGAGTGGTTCAGTGTATGGCCGAACAACTGTACCTGCAAGGCGGTCAGGGTCCAACCGGGCTTGCTAGCAGTACGACACTGCATGAGCAACGGTTGGGAGTTTGCACCAGTAGGAACGCTGGCAAAGTTCATCTGGAAGTTATCAGACAGCATCGGGTCGAGGATTGATGCTGCAACTTGCCCTAGGGTAGGCTTGGCCATGTGTTACTCCTTATCTTCAGTAGTTGAATCGTCTTTAGGCACATCGGTAGTAACACCAAGGTCTGCCAGCTTTGAGTTCAGATCATCAAGACGAGCCTTAAGCTTCATCTTCTTTGAGTCCGATGCGTGTTTGGTAGCAAGCTTCTCTAGCTGCTCCTGCATCTTCTGCTCCTCAGTCTCAAACTCCATACGAGTCTGGGTTACTTTCGCCAACTTCTCCGAAAGGGCAGACTGCTGCTTGAACTGAGCTTTGTTTATTTCAGACATGGACTTGAGCAAGTCCTTCTTCTTTTCCTTGAGAAGCTTTACTTTTTCACGAACAGAAGCCTTTGCCTCTGAGGCTTTGCGACGTTCTTCAGCCCTTAGAACTTCTCGGGCCTTCTGCACGCGTGTCTTGCTGATTGATATTTCCATGACTAGTCCTTACTGGTTAACAAACTTAGCGCCAGTCTTGTTGATGATGGCAGTTAAGTGGATACGCTTGGCTGGAAGAACAGGATCCACGTACACGTCCAGGATAAGATCACCAGCGGCTATGGTGGAAGGCAAGTTGTTCGATTCATCGCACACTACACCGAAGGCGTACAGACCACGTGCGTTCTTTATAGGCAGCAGGAACCGTTCGCTGAGCTCCACAAGCTGGGCACGCAGTATGTAGTCGTTGGGGTCAAACACAGAGTACAGTGCTGCCTCGCTAAGGCTCTTCTCAAGGAAGATCATTAGGCGACGTACCGATACATTGGACAAAGCACTTGCCATTGATTGAAGTGTGTCAGCACCCCAAATCTTGATGCCTGCACCGACAATTACACGAGTACCGTTAACCTGGTTGTCGTACAGAGCATCACGATCACCTTGGTTGTACACGTGGCGCAATCCAAGGATGTTCAGACGACCACGGTTCATACCAGCAGGAGCAAACCACAGCTCGTACTCGCTGTCAGTGCGGGCGTAGGCACCTGCCACATGACCACTGGGAGGAACGTACAACTTTATGTCGTTGTACTGATCGAGGACTAGGTAATCAGGTGCATAAAGAGCGGCATATGAGGAGTCAAGCATCAGTGTGTTACGCCGATAGTTGACTGCATCCTGAAGTGATTGCTCCATTGAAGGAACATCGAGAACTGCGAGGCAGTCCATACGGGACTCACACAATTCTGCCATCTTCAACTGAATAGCCGGAATGGTGTAGCCACCGTTTATGAGGATGTTTATGTCCAATTGTTCTGGGTCTTGGTACAAGTCCCAGGCTTGCATGATTTCACTAGTGGTAGCCTTACGGGGATCAAGCCCGCCTGTAAGCTTAACAGATGCTACGGTGTTGATGAATTGCCTGTTGGGGCTAGCAAAGTAATCAGCTTGATCGTAGTTCTGAGCTACCCGAATGTGAGCACTTCTCTTGTTGATGTGCTCTTGCACGTTCAGCTGGACACCGTACCCATCAAGCAGGAAGTTAAGGTGAACTTTGAAGCGCTCTACAGGCTGGCCCTGAGTAGCTAGGTACACGTCCACAAAGAACGTACCATCGTTCTCGTTGGTGTTGGGGTAAACACGCACCTCAACGTTTTTGTTCCAGCCACCCGGGTCAGCACCGTAGAAGTGCATAAGGTCTGAAGGAGCAAATGGCTTCAGCAACGGATCAGACTCACCAGCAGCCCAAGGCTCAGCTGCGTTCAGATTGGCATTGAGGAAGATCGTGCAACCACCGTACATAGCTTCTGGAGCCACACGAGTCACGTACAGACGTGAGCCATGTTCCAGGAATGCCAAGGCACAATAGTGCATATAGCTAACTCGGGCGTCTGGCTTGCCGAACAACTCGAGGAACTGTTTCGTGCTTGTAACCAGGTAGGCTACGTCTACTGGACCACGTTTCGACTCTCCCACGATGGCACCAATAGAGGAAGAGGCACCAGATACTACTTGGGATAAGTCTATCTCGTTGACGTACACACCAGCTGATGGTGAAGGCATTCCCATTATGAGCTCCTTTAGGAAATCGTTAAATGCTTAAGCGCAAAGGTAAGTTATTCTTGTATCTAGCAAATGCTTCCTAACGACGACCCTGTCGAAGGCAGCAAATGCTATGAACAATCCATTGCACACAAAAGATGTGTAGGTCAACCCGTTCACTAGGTCTACCATGAATGGTTCATAACCATGAATTTGAATAGCAGTTGTGACAGTGTTGAGTTCAAGCTGCTGTGACGTTATTAGGCTGAAGTCACCGGTCCTGAAGTTCGAAGACTGTGGTATCTTTGCAGCTATCGAGTTCTTCAGTTGGCGCTGACGAAGATGAATGTCGGCTATCTCAGATTTGAACTCAGTAACTAGCGTCTTATCCAGCGGTAGGGCTTTAGTTGTCATCGGTTAGACCTTGGTTTATAAAGGTAGTAGCAACTAATGGAGAATTCGAGCTAACGGCTGACACCTCACGGAAGAACCCTGCGTAGCCATACATAACAAATGACAAGGATACTTCTAAGGCAGCTGGGGCGCTTGGTAGATTAGTATCAGCCATTGGTATAGCAACGCTCTCAGGTATTTCCAGTCTAATTGACAACCTCATGGCGTCGTCGTCACCTACCCGAAGGTCAAAGTTCAATCCATCTACTTGACCCAGAATCATCATTGCCTCGGCAACTCTGATCACCTTATAAGGATCGGCATCAGTGTACTTCAGTTCGACACCTGCTTTTACCGGAAAGATGTAACCCTTGGTTGAGGTAGCTCTAGTGGCACCTTCTGTTCCCATGCGGTATCCTAAACGTCGGACTACCTTGTTGGGTTGCATCTCTTTGACAGACTGTACTTCGTTGAGTATTAGATAGGCATAAGGGTATTCAGGTAACTGATTCTGCTTAACCCTTTGGGCGATACGTGCCTTTATCATTTCGTCCGTGGCAATAAGCATGTTCTTTATGCCTAGCTCTCGCTCGAACAATGTCCTTACACCATACAGGCTAGCCAAGAACAAACTACTTTCGTTAAGTTCGTCAAGAATAGTTGCAGGCTTAGACATTTTACGCTTTTACCTTGATTGCACTGCTGACTGAACTCAGCGCGCTAGGGATAATGCGCTCACCTGCAGCATCACTGTCCACGTCGTCGGATTCAATATCAGAGTCCTCGTCCAGGTCTTCTTCGTCACCAGATTCTTCCGCGTCGTCAACGGCTTCATCGGCTGAAGTACTAGCATGAGAGCCAATTGCCCGACTGATAGCCTTCGCTATGTCGCTTAGCTTGTTCTTATCGGAGGAGTTTGCTTCCATCATAGTGTCTTCCTCACCCATCGAATCAACTTGCGCCAAGAAGTCGGCGGCATCATCGGAACTTAGGCTTGAGGAGAACAGCTCACCCGCCTTGGAGTAATCACCTTGCTGAAAAGCGAGTGCAGAAAGAAGAAAAAGATCACGGGATACGTTGTTCATGAAAGGCTCCTAGTTAAGGCGTTTTGTGTAACGATAAAATTACAATGAAGGCACCAAAAGCAAATGGGACACCGAAGTGTCCCATTTTTGTTACTTACATGCCATCCTGCCTTTACACATGTTACACACGTTTTCCTTTGGAAACCGAGCGGGGATTGGCCAGGACGAAGCTGAGCAGTTCAGACATGAGCCAGCCCTTCGTGGTATTGCCTTGGTCGGCGCCGCTGGTCGGGGTGGAACGAACACCACCACGATCGGTGTACGCCGAATGGTTCTCCGAGGAGGCCACGACGTAGATTTCACCACGGTTCAGAACCTTCTGGTTGGGCTGACGGAACGCATCAGTAACCAGGTTCATACCAACCAACGTACCCAGGTAACCGTTCAGGACCAGGTCATACTTGCTGACCGGGTCAAGGAAGGTTGCGAAGTCGTTGCTGCCGATCACGTCAGACCAGAAGTCGTTACTGATGATGGCATTGGTGGCGGGCAGGTTCCAGTCGGTGACTTGCTGGCGAATGGTTGCCAGCATTTGGGTCGTCAGGGTGCCACTGATGTAGTTCAGGGGATTGACAACACCAACCGACAGGTCGGCGGCTTTCTTCCACAGGCGGTCTTCACCGACCATGATGGCGTCCAGGCCTTGGTTGTAGGCTTCGTCCAGGAGGTCGCCGGAGACTTGTTCGATGTCCAGGTTTTCAACACGGAGGTTGGCCAGGATCTCGAATTCACCAGGGGTGAACACTTTGGAACGAACCAGTTGGTAACCAACGCTTGCAGAGCTGGTTGCAACGATGGACACTGCATCCCACGACGGCATGGTGATACGCGGGATCTCACCTTGCTTCAGGGTCTGGCCAACGGCGACGCGACGCAGAAAGCCTTCGCGGTTACGTTGCTCTTGCAGTTGCAGAGCGATGGAAGCACCCAGGGCGGCCCATTTCTCGCCGGTGGAGTCAGCATAAGCAGCAGCCAGAACTTCACGACGTTCCTGAACCATCTGAGCGTATTCGCCCGAAGAGGCAACGGCGGACTTGTACTCAGGCACAACCTCGCCGGAGCTGACCGAGGTCATCAGAGCAGTGATAGCACGAACCAGGTCTTGCTTGTCACTGGCATTGAACTCGCCATTGGCTGACAGAGCACGCTGACTTGAACGGCCGAATTTCAGTTCAGAAATGGGGTCGCCATTTTTGAGGACCAGCTGAGCGCCAGCAAACGGATTTTGTTTACGCATGGTATTGAACTCCTAAATTGAGTGAGGTTTACTGGGATCAGGCAACTCGGATGCTGACAACCAGGAACGGGCTGGCCGGGCTGGGCGAGTTTTTGACGATAGCATTGGGGATGCCATCGGCAGCGGTACCTTTGGTCAGTGTGCCATTCGGGCCAAGCTTGACGTACAGTGCATCAGACCAGTCAACAGCAGCGTCGAAGTAGTTGGTACCGAACGTCGCATCCTTCAGAGTACCGATGGTGTCGGTCTGGGGGATACCTGCGGCCGGGATGTTACCAACGATGGTGCGGGCTTCGATGACCGTGGGTGTGTAGACCATCTGAGCGAAGACCTGATTGCCTGCTTCAGCAACTTGGAATTGCAGAGTCGAACCAGTAACCTTCACTTCTTCTACGGAAGGAGCAGTGGTAACGATGGTGAACGCAGTACCGCCGACCTTGACCAGCAGTTGACCTGCATTGGGTACACGGCCCATCTCGAAAGTGCCGTCAGCAGCGATGATGCCTTCATTGACCATGGGAAGAGCAGCCGGGGGAGCATTACGGGACAAGCTAACGCCCGCAAAGATTTCACCAGCAACGCCGGTACAGGGCTGAACTTTGGTAGCGCCGTTTTCCTTGACGTAGGCCAGGGCAATGCCTTCTTCGTTGATAACAACGCCGGTGGCAACAGCTTCGTGACCAGTGTAAACTACTCGGGTTTCACGCAATTGCAACATTTGTGTAACTCCTTAATAAGTAAAAACGAAAACTAATTAACGAATGCGACGGCCGAGACCGGACACAACAGCCGCAGCTTTTGCGCCAAACCCACCATCACTTGAGCTTACGGACTCAAGGTTATCATCCGGGACATGAGAAACCGCAGCAGCAGTTGCAGGAACTCCCATGGAGACTAAACGATCTTCCACAGGGTTCGTTGCGCTCATAGACGTGTGATTCATTTCAAGTACAGCCTTTGCTAGGCCTTCTTGAACTTCAACCGGCTTGTCCATAATCTCACTGGCCTTGGAGAAGAGAGCGTTGTGATATGCGTCAGCAGCAGACTTGAACGCATTGAACAACAGTACATCAGGGTTGCGAACACCCGCAGAGCTAAGGGCGTTAAACAGGTTGTCTTTCAGGGGATTGGTTTGACCGACGAAGAAGCCACGGGTCATACCGATGGACGCAGTTGCAAGAGCCGCCTTGAAACGATCCTGGAACTGTTTCTGGGTGGATGCCATTGCGGCACGTTCCTCAGCAACTTGCTCTTCGATCTGCTGCTCGACGTAACGCTCGAGGTTTACGTCATTTGCAATAGCCTTGAAGCCCATTTCGCGCAGGGTATTGACAACACCAGCGTGACGAGCAGAGGCGAGAACTGCATTACCGAAGGTAGCTTCGTCGAAGATGTCCTGGTGGCCAGACTCGCTCTTACGAGCAACGGCAACAGGCTTGCCCGCATAGTACGCAGTCCATATGGGAGAACCGGCAACGCTGGAGGAGTACGACACATCAAGCTTTTCGTGCGAAGCATCGGCACTATCGTCGATGTTGGCAAGCTCGTCAACTACTACAGTCTTCGTACCGACCGGAGCAGCAGCTTCAGTTTCACCTTCGGGCTCTACAAGAGCGGAAGCACATACCGGGCAGGCAATAGCTTCAGCGGATTCATAGATGACGTGGGCACCGCAATCGGAGGACGAACACACCATGTAGTTGACTTCAACTGCACTTGCGTGGATAACACCGGCACGAGCCTGCTGGTAAAGGGCTTCAGCTTCAGCACGGGTTGAGGCAGCTACGGCCAATGGCTCGTTAGAGTCGTCTTCATCACCGTCTTCAGCATCGGAGGCCATGTCGTCTTCATCACCGTCTTCAGCATCGGAGGCCATGTCGTCTTCATCACCGTCTTCAGCATCGGAGGCCATGTCGTCTTCATCACCGTCTTCAGCATCGGAGCCAGTGTCGACTTCAAGATCGGCTTCGTCTTTGGACTCGTCAGCTTCCTGCAGAGCGGAGGCGCAAATGGGGCATTCGGTTACGTCGCTGGACTCGAAAATAACGTGAGCTCCGCAAGTAGCAGACGAACACACCATGTAGTTGACTTCAACCGCACTTGCGTGGATAACACCAGCGCGTTCCTTGCGGTACAGTTCCACGGCTTCGGCTTTGCTCGAAGCAGCAATAACTACGGGCTCGTTCTCGTCGGTCTCTTCTTCGGCATCATCCCCTTCGGAGTCGTCTTCGGCATCATCCCCTTCGGAGTCGTCACCTTCAGATTCGTCGTCAGAAGAAGTAGATTCCTCGTCGTCACCTGAGTCCAGGTCGTCTTCATCAGACTCCATGTCGTCATCGGACTCCATGTCGTCACCGTCGGACTCACCGTCGGATTCGTCTTCGGAATCGGATTCGAGATCGATTGCATCTTCATCGGACTCCATGTCGTCATCGGACTCCATGTCGTCATCGGATTCTTCGTCACCGTCGGGCTCACCTTCGGAATCGCCTTCGGATTCATCGTCGATAACTGCCGAGGTACAGACCGGGCAATGTTTCACTAGCTCGGAAGAATCGTAGACGATGTGAGCACCACATCCGCTACGGCACTCGAAGTAGTTAACTTCGCGGTTGTCAGAGTTAGACTGGGACGCGAATTCCAGACTTTGCAGAACATCGGGGGTTTCTTCCAGGTCCAGGTCACCGGTCTGAGGATTGAACATTTCAGATAAACTGCTAGCGTTGGTAACGAAGGACAGTGAATGGGCTTTATCCGTGTAGGCAGAAACTCCTTTACCGACAGCCGCCATCTTGTAGCGATTGACGGCCTCGTCTTTGGAGTTTCCAACTGCAAGAATGCCGTGGAAGGGGACTGATTTACTATCAGACATGTGGCGGCTCCTGGTTGGGATGGTACAAAATATGTGAAAGGTGTTCACGCAAAAAAATTATGGTGCACATATTTAGCGGTAAATAGCGTAAAAAGCCTATATAACCACTAATAGGTGCACCATTTTGCCCAACCAGGGCGGTGTAACTAAATTCTAGACTTATACTTGTATACTTGTTGAAAGGATTTCAGGTTATGCTACACGGACCACGAATTAGATACACGTTCTTTCGTCCTACAGCTAACTGCCCGGATTTCCAGTTCAGACAGGTTGTCTAACCATAAGTACTCATCCACGCCTAGGTTGTTGCGTACTGATTGCAGGCAACTATGGCGTGATAAGGCTAGGGGTTCGTTAAACGTCTTCAGAAGACTGACTACAAGTTCCTCTGCTATTCCCATGCCCGCCCAGATCGGCAACAACTCAATCTTGTACACCCGGTTTTGCGCTAGGTCTAGCGTGCCTAAGGGCTCAAATGACCTGTTCTTCATCAAGTCTGCTCTATGATGGATAGAGAAAGTCTTTGACACCGGACCTTCTGCACGGAGCAGGAAGTTGTTGTTGAAGAATACGCGAACACCATCTCGAACACCGTAGTGGAAGATAGGTGCTGCCGACTTGTCGTGATCCTCGAAGTCTAGTGTCACACCTGCAGATAGAGAAACAGAGATTTTCATTTTGAGGCCTTCTAGTAGTTCGTTGAGGGTGTCCTGCATTGTAGTAGCAGATGGACGACTCGAAGTCTCATTGCACCCAAGGCAGATTCGATGTGTGCTATATCCAATAAGAGGAGGCCGCGGCATACGTGTGGCCACCCACCTTTTTGGCTATCGGGCGTGCCTCACTTAGAAGTTCACCCATCTCACCCCGTATGTCTTCAAGACGAGTAGCGTCACGTGGGTGATTTCTTACCCGCAGACATAGCTTTTAGGGACTTGCTAACTATGGTTTTCATGGTGTTTCCTTAGTTACTAAACTCTTCAAAAGGACTCTGTACTCTGAGTCCTCATAGGATTACCGACCGATGTCTTTGCTCAATTTTCTATAGTGACCTTGAGCTTTTTAAGCACCACAGGGCCAGTTTCGTACTTCAGGCGCAACTTATAGTGGGCAAAGCATGCGAGGCTAACATACATCTCCCGGGCATCCCGTGCGGCAACAGACTTAGCAGGCTTCAGGGCTTTGGCCTCCTTTTCTTCCAGTGCCTCAGTGGCTACACCCTCCGCCTTGATGGGCGTGTCTTAGACGCGGAGGGTGTTACACGTTGGTGGGCAGCCAAAAACTTGCTCAAGAATTGAGTCTGCTGTTCTCTTGTGCCGTACTCTGTAAGGTTGCGGATTTGTGCACGGATTTGTTTTCTTTCATCCAGTGGAATCGACTTGTTAGCGTAAGCCAACTCGGACGTGTGAACAAGAAGATTTTTAGTCAGCAGAGGAGACTTTGCGGCCCGCTCAGCCAGTGGTACTGCCTTCGCACCCTTTTTTAAGTTCAAAGGGCCTTCCCATGAGTGTCTCTTACAGAGGGACCGAGTGTGGCATATAGCTTTTTGGACAACGTGGCTATAGTCTTATCATTTAAGGCATTTTCGGTACGAAATTGGGAACGTACTGCTCTGGTACTAGTATTTGTTGCTTTACGTTTTTCGTTCTCCGCCTTAATCTTAGAGATCTCGTCGAGTGCACTTTTACGAGCCCGTTCATTAGCAGCATCCGAAAATTCACCGCTTGGTCTCCATAGGTCTCGAAGTTTTGGTACCGGTAGCAGAGCAAGCTTTTTGGGAGCTGCCGCAAGCTTTTTGGGAGCTGCCGCAAGTACGGTACCAAACTTACTGCGGGGGTTGTTGATGAGGTATTCCTTCTGTGCTCTTTTGGGCAACCCATCAAACCACTCTTGACTACTAGCACTGAGACTGATTAAAACTTTCATTGGGATTCCACTTACGTAGTGAATCTGCGGGCACGTAACAGAACTTGTGGGCTGATACATACTGATAACTGTTTTCATGGTCTTTCCTTTGAACGTAGTAGCCTAATTGGCCTTTGCCCACTTGTTAAGTATCTTCTTCGCGGCACGAGCTTCTTCACCCTTCCACGAACCTAAGTTAAGCAGCATATAGGATATCTGTAGAGACAACCCATTCTTTCCGTATTCTTCGGCAGATTGTGCCATAGCGTTAGCATACGTTCGTGCTGAGGCATTACCTACTTCGTTTGCTGCTTTTATTGACTTTTCAAGTGCAACAACTACGTCGGGTGGCATGTAGGTGCTAAAGTTGAAGTTCGAGCTAAGTCCAAACAACTTGTGCCGGGCTTTATTACGATTGGGTGCGACTGTGTTTCCTGACTTGTAGAATTGCGGTATGTAGATATTGTACTTGGCGTAAATGGGATTGTTGGGGTCGAACTTTCCACCACCGTCAGCGATCTTCTCACAGAGACGAATAGGAAGGTAGCGCTTCTTGCTGTAGTACGAAGCTGCACCTTCGGAGCTACGAACTATAGCAACCTTACCCGTTCTGTAGTTAACTTCTAGAACGGCCTCATTGGCTACACTGCTAGAGTACGTAACCTTTACTACGTCACCTGGTTGGATCTTCTGGCTTTTTATCTTGTCCCGAGATTCTTGCAGAGCATTGCTTATCCTGGTATAGCGCTCGCTAAGTTTCTGACGACCACCAGACATTTCCTTAGGTGTTGCATCACGAATGAAGGGGAAGCGTACAAAATGCGAAGCGTCACGTTCATCCACTGGGAACTTCAGCCATCCCGTTCCAGAGTTATCAAGTTTTGACCACTTGAACTCAGCGTACTTACGGCCATACTTCTTGGAGAGTACGACAATGGGACCGAACGTACTTTTGACAACTGATCCAACGAAAGAGTTTGCCTTAGGTGCCTCTGGCGTTGAGGCAACAGGCTTGGCAGCTGCCTTAGGTGTGCGTACCTTAGGCTCAGCAGTTTTGGCCGGGGTAGCAGCTCTTGGAGTACGTGCCTTTGGTGTGGCTACGGGTGCAGAGTACAGCAGCTTCGCGTCAGCGTTAGTGATTGCTGCCTTAGACTTACGCTTCGAGGTAATTCCTTTGACAGAAGTGTCACCTAGTTCATAAGCGTGTTTCTCACCATCGTCAAAAAGAACTGTGATTTTCTTCCCAATAGAGGCGACAGACCCAGTGTACCACTGGTTATTACCGAACTTTACGACGACTCTATCCCCCTTTAAGTGGGCTGTTGCCGCTAGGGCGATAAAGATTTTCATGGGGATTTCCTAAGATTGAACTACAGCACTTGTGGACTGATACATACTGATAATTGTTTTCATGGTCTTTCCTTTTACAAAATTGAAGGATTCATTACATGGGGCCCTATTGCACATTTGTAGGCGGGGTCAGCTACAACTGACGTCTCAAAGAATAGGATGTCGTGGCATTGACGATAGGCTAGGCGTCCATCGTTCATCGCGTAGGGTTTGCGACGCAGGAAAGTGTGGTCGCACGCCTGAGAAGAACCGAACTTGGTCTGCCCAACGGTCTTTCCGCACACGGAGCAGGTGTAGGACTTGTAATAGAATCCAACAGAGTAGGCGTTGTTCTCACCACTTAGAATGGAGTTCACGAGCATCGGATCCTTCGACCGATCGTAACCCATCAGTTCAATGACTTTGTAGTAGCGGTTGTTACCGAATCTACGGATGGGACGAATGAAGGCATCAAGGATAACGCCTTTGGCCTTGGTGTAGTCACGATTGTCGTGTTCGTGGTGACACGGTTTACCACGAGCTGTCTTGAATGCCTGCATACCCATTTCGGGGTTGAACTTCAGCAGCTCCTTGATAGTGACAGAGTCTCCATTGGTGTTGGGCATTTCGGTGATGATTACCGGAACAGGAACCAGTACGTAATCGCGAATATCAGGACTGAGGTTGTATTCCTTCGCAGCGAACGGAAGCCATGTATTGGCCTCAATGCTGTGGGCAGAATCACCGGAGAGCTTCGTAACTACGTCCTCGAACTTGTTCTTGTTCAGCTCTACAACGGGACCACCACGAATTTCAAAGGATTGAGAAGAAAAGTCCATGACTAGATACCTTTTGGTTTGGTTACGTACTCTTCGAGAGACAGAGCTAGTTCACTCAACCCATCCTGTCTAAGATTTTGCCACAGTTCCAGTCTATACGACTTACCCATATCTGACTTGTACCAGGTGTACAGTATCTGATTCAGGCCTACCTTACGTGAAACTGTAGTGAAGCCAAGTGCCTTTGCGGCAATGATAACTTTCTGCACCAGTCCAAGTACTTCTGCTGTTGGAGTGCTGTTAATGTAGAAGTAACCACGAATGTTCTCTCCAGTTTCAACTGTATCCTCGAAGTTAATGAGTTGAAATTCAAACCCTTTAGGCACAATGTGGTTATACATACGCATAACCTCTGGAGAGGGCAAGCCAACGCTTGCCAGTGCTACCTTTAGTTTCATGGTTACTCCCACGTTTTCGATTGTCAAAAATTATGTTATTTGCTGCTACGCCTTTGTCAAACAACTTTGAAGTACGTAGAAGTTTGATTTCTATACCCTTTTGTGCAGGTGTTTGGCAAGATCTTCTCTTGAGAGATCCAGTTTCTTAAGACTAGCGTCAAGAGCATCTGAGGCAACAGCATCTAATGCAACCTTGTACTTGTCGAACAACTTATTCAGATGTTCGAGCTGCTTAGGTGACAACGATCTACCTGCCTTCAGAAGACCACCTATGTTGTAAACGAATGTTCGTTCCCACTCAGTGAATTTCTTGTTGTGAGCGCTCCACAAGAACCTAGCACGTGGGTACAGTAGTCTAGGATTCAGCACTACTTGACCAGGTTGAATAGGTACTTTGTCAAACACTGGTGGCTTGTTAAGCTCAAGAAACTGAGGACCAGTCAATTCGACCTTATTGATCTTGAACCCGTTCTTTTCCAGAAGACTTACTGCTTCTTCTTCACGGTGGTAACTCGACAACGCCCAGACGTGCATTGTAAGGAAGCTGATGGTGTGTCAAACCCTCTGGTGCGTAGTCCCAGCCAATAGGTTTTATGCTGAAGAGCAACTTCTTGACGTGATCCGGTACCTTCTTGTTCACCTGGTGGGGAACAAATACAGCTACTCCTTCAACGAAGGGCAAGCCTTGAAACGGCAAGGACTTGGGTACGTGGAACAAGGTTAATACCGAGGGTGAGCTCGGTATTAGTTGCACACTAGAGGTTGAAATCCAAAGTTTCATGTCCCAGGCCAAAAGTTATATAAGGTTAACTGAAATCATTGTGCTTCTTCATCTTATTCAACCTTAGGCGGCGTACGACCGATGGACTTGGCCATGGAGTTCACGACTTCCTCCATCAGTTCTTTGAACTTCTCGGGATCAGGTTTAACGAAGGCGTCGGCAATTGCGTTACCCGGGTCTCCACCCAGCTTGGTCATCAACATAGACATGAAGCTAGACCGGGGAGACTTGTGCGAACGCTTGCGGGACAGACTGGTATGAATGATGGCTTTCATGAGGGTTCCTTAGGTTAAGAGTGGCTGCAATCAGAGGAGCTTGCTCTTCTGGCGTTTCCAGTCACCGCGTCCAGACTTCATGGTATTTCCTTTAGATTTACTTGATGGGTAGGCAAAGATTACTTTTTAGTGCTTTTCAACTTTTGCAAAGACTCCTTTTTGACTCGTGCGCCCTTGTCAGTGGAACCTTGCTCCAGAATCTCGGTAGTGGCTTTAGGGTTACTAACAACGGCTAGACGAACGGCCTTGTCCTTGTCCTTAATGCCTTTGAGCAGTTGTGCAACTGTGACCTTGGGACTCTTAAAGGCAGCTGCACGAACTACTGCGTACTGGTCAGTCAGGCCCTTGGATATGATTTCGGCAGTTGCATTGGGGTTTCGCATGACTGCCCTTCTCACCATGGGATTTTTGCTTTGAATGCCCTTCATAAGCGCTGCTGTGGTTGCTTTTGGGTTTTTCATTACCTCTATATCAGGATCGTTCATAGCAAAAACAAAGGTAGACAAACTAACTAGGACTTTCATGGTATTTCCTTTAGATTTACTTGGTGGGTAGCCATTTGGGACGACGAAGTCCTAGGCCGACGAAATAGTCTTCGATGACTTGTGGGTCAATATAAGACTTGATGGCAGTAGCGGATGTAACCTTCTCCCCACTACGGTGATGCAATGCTTCACCGATCTTTAGTGCGGCATCTTTGAACCACTTCTCAACTTCAGCCTGCTTTGGATAAGCAGAAGCTTTGAAAGGAGCCTTGGCCAATATTGACTCGGCTAGTTTCGTTCCTGTAATGCGGCGGAAGGAGTGAGGAGTAAGCTGTATGCCCAATGTCTTTAGGTAGGCAGCGACCCGTTGTCTGCTCAAATGGCGATGATTGAACGTAAACAGCATGGACTCGGGAGTCTTACGATCCAATTGAGCTCTGATGATCTCCTGCACCTTCTTCGCAGTCGGTGTGTTAACCTTGTACTCGACGTACTGGTTTGCCAGTTTCTTTCCCGTGTAGTCCAAGATTATCTTTGTTGGGGTCATCTTTACCCATGCAACTTGCAAGGTACTCAGACCATAGGTGGGTTCACCTGCAGTAGCGTTGTCCTTTCCACCAATACGAGCAGAAGTTGTGTAGAGTAGCTCAACCATGGCTGCAAGTACCTGTTCTTCGGAACCTTTTTTCGTCAGGTCTAGGCGCCACCTGGTACGATGCTCTTCTTCATTCTGCATGAACTCGCGCACTACGCTGTGCCGAGCCTTCTTGTTGTTAGACAAGAACGTCTGAGTACGGTAGCGTATGCCTTCACTGGTGGTGAAGGCATAAGTGTTATCCGTAGCAGGATCATACTTTGGATTCATAACAACCATACCACTTGGGACTTTGTCCAGCATGCGTCCTTCGGCCGTGTAGAACTTGCCTGATTCGTCTACTTGACCACCCACGAAACCCCGGGGTAAGTTGTTTGGCATCTTCAGCGATTCGAGATGCGACCGTACTACGTCTACGTCCACAAGTGATTGCTTCTTTTTGCGAACAAACGTAAAGATCTCGTGCTTGACGGTCTGGTTTATAACCTTAAGGAGCTTAGTGTACTCCGCGTACACTTCAGGTTGAGCAGCTCGGGCTGCCTGAGCCTCTGCAATAGTAAGGAACACTGTGTCCAGCTTACCACTGAGTTTCTTTACTAGCGGCTTTATCCGGGATGCTGCCGTAATATAGGTGATACCCTGTACTTCAATGGTTGACTCAGTTGTGAAGACCGAAGTAAGGTCAGCGTTGTTGAGGATCTTGACATCTCGCTCTATCTTACGCCATGCAGCTTCAGAATCAGTTGATAGGTTCTGGATACAAGCATTCAACAAGTCTAAGTGGGACAAGTCAATAGAAACGTCACGGGTGAATGACACCTTGAAGGTCTTCAGTGTCTTACCCAGTTCCGCAGCCTCGGCATCAGAAAGACTCTTGGTAAGAAGGAACTTGTTGAAGTACTTTACGGTAGACTTGTGAGCACCGTGCTGACGCAGAAGGTCATTTGCCTTGTGCATTTTAGCCGTAAGACCTTTAGTGAACTCCTGTACGTCGTTCTTGTTTACCGCAAGTATGATGACTATAAGTACATACAGGAAAGCATCTACGCTTTCGTCTGACGCTGATAGACTGTTGAAGAAAAGTTTCATGCGAGCCTCGGATGATGATTAGTTTGACTTCTGAATGTTGATGACTAGTGTACGCTTAGCTTTCTTCTTTTTGCTCTTCAGAAGCGTAGAGGCATGAGCTGGTTCTTGCATGTTTTTGATTCGGTCTGCGAGTGCCAGCGGGGTCAAGTCAAGCAAGTGCTTGATAGGCTTTACTAACTCCCAATAGTTATAGAAGTCACGTACAGGGTAGTTATCCCGCGTCTCATACGACGTACCCAGTCGGGAATACGAAGGGTCAATAATGAGCTGATTGACCTTCACCACAGCGTGTTCCAAGTGGTCCGCAACTACAGAGTAGCCATGATCCTCAAGGTCTTCCGTTATGCTCTTGGCTGCATTTACCAGAGGTTTCTTGAACCCCATTCCCAGCAGAACATCACAGGTAAAGTCGTTGTCAGTCAAGAAATGGTATAGGTCTCTCACTATCGCTACATGGTACTGGTCTGCCAATGTAGGGCTTTTAAGAGCACCAGCAGCAAGCTTACTAGCCGCTAAAAACTTGCGGTATGCACTAGCTAGTGTCATTTCCTCAGAAGTTGACATGAACACTTTGATTTTCATGGTTACACCTTAAACTTCGATTTGAACTTATCCACGGTCATGATGGATATCCCTAGGTCAGCTGCTTTTCTAAGCTTGGCACTGTTCTCATTAGGATCTTTGGCTATCAGAATAGTCGTCGTAGAATTGACGCCAGACCCTATCTTTCCACCATTAGAAATTATGGTTGTTTCCAGGTCAGGAACACGGATTCCCGTGAATACTACGGTGTGACCTTGCAGGATAGTGCCTGTCTTTTTGATCTTTGCGGGCAGTATAGGCTTGATACGAGTAGTGGCAAGCCATTTCAGAAACTTCGGGAATCCAACGGCGAACTGTGCTGCAGTCTGGTTAAAACCTCGAACGGTCTTAACTCGCTCTTCTATATAGGAAGGCTTTAGATTAACCCAGGTCAGAATATTGGGGAAGGTCTCTATAAGAGGCTTTAGCCGCTTCTCTCCTAGACCTGCACCGAACACACCTGAGGCATCCATCAAGGTGTGGAGTTCTACTTCGCGTGTCTTTGCTTGAATGGCAGCGTAAAGCTTGTTCGCTAACGTGGCTTTGAAACCAGGTATGACTAGGAAGTCGGCTGCTTTAGCACGAAGGATCTTCGGTATGCTATTGAAACCGTTCTGAACTAGCTTCTGCACAGTGTTGAGCTTCATGTACTCCACACCTACTGTAACGAAGAACGAAGTTATGAGCTTCTCTTTGGTTAGATCAGAGGTCACTGTCTGGTATATGTCTATGCCAGTGCGACCATACTTGTATGGCTCGTCGGGCATCTGAGGCTTGGTACAACCCTTTACTACCTCTACCACGTGGGGTATAACGTCACCACTACGAATGATCTTTACTACCGCACCTGGACCGATCGGTTTAACGGGCATTCCCTTCAGCTTGTCTTTGCTGCGGTATCCATGCTCAATGAAGAAGGCGTTGTGACCAGTAACGTAGTTTATTGTGTTGCCCGGAAGCTCTACAGGTTGGATGCGTAGGACGGGCTTTAGTGCTCCAAGCTTTGAGGCTTCCCACTGCACTTCAATTACCTTGGTGTCGTGCATCTGGTTTTCATCGGCTTCTTTGAACGCGACTGCGTAGCCTGGATTGTTGCCTGCACTAGGCCTACGGTTCAGCTGGTCTTGTTCAATAACAAGTCCGTCAATGTCGTACTTAGAACGTGCCTTGCGAGTGGCCAGGAGCTTACTTAGCATGGCAACACTTAGTGTGTTGTACACCTTGTAAGGTACCACGTTGAATCCATATTGTTTCAGCTTCGCTAATGCTGCCGAAGGCTTCATACGAGGCTCTATGATCTCGTAGGCAATGACGTGTATGTGCGGTAGGGACTCGTGTACGGAACGTTTGTTCATAGCACCCGCAACAAGATTGCGAGGGTTGCGGTATGCACCTGTGAAGTATTTCTTGAACGCGGCATTGGGAATTATGGCCTCTGCACGAACTGCAAGAACTTTTCCTGATGGTATAGCCTGAGGAATGTCCAAATGAGGAGCAAGGAAGGTAACGTCCTGCCCTTTAACTCCATCACCTCGGGTGTAGATGCTCACACCTCCAGACTTGTACACTATTTCTAAGGAGTTCCCGTCTTCCTTGTCCGAAACTACGTAAGGACCCTTCTTAGGGGTAGTCCACTTTGCTACGGTATCAGCTTTCACCTTGTCCAGACTAAACAGCGCATAAGGTAGTGGTACCTTCCGACTTCCTTTGGCAACTGGGGCGCCAATTTGATTCAGGAAGGGATGCGCAGGATTTCTTACCTGCAGCTCGTCCTTTAGTGCGTCAAACGCCCTGTCTGACAACAGGCTAGTACCGTCATTGTAGTAACGATCAGAGCACTGCTTGAGTATGCCTACTAGGTCAGTAAGATACAGCTGTGCTGCAAGACCAGCAGGGTCCTTCTCGATACGAGCTACGTCACGTTTGTCAAGCTTAACAGCGGCAGACTGACTAACCTGGTCCAAAGCTATCATGAGTTTCATATGGAGCGACTTTCGATGTACATTGTGGGAACCTTAACACCGGGAATTTCCTCGACTGGTGTTGGTACAAAATATGGAACTGGTCCCGAAACTGGCACATACCGTATCTCGGGTGCTGGTACGTATTGAGGTACGCACAGACAGTAGATCATACGCGGGTCACGAAGTATCGTGTCCTTGCAGGGTAGGGTGTAAGTACGTTGCTGGTCATCATGAAAGGACCAGTAGTGGCACCGTCTGGGAGACCGAAGGACTTAGTCAGCTTAGGCTTCATCTTTAAGTATTCAGAGAAGAAGGCTTTAACAGCAGGTGTTCTAAAGACCAGCTCTGGCTTCTTCGTAATGGACTCTACTGACACTGACGCGAAGATAACTAGGAACTTACCGTTTGCTGTAGCATTATACCGCAGCATGGCATAACGATCACCAGGAAGTGAGATAGTAGCCTGTACGTTGACAGACGACTCTGTCAACTTAACTTCAATCTTACTCGCGCTATCGTCTGGCCTACCTTCTAGGACACGAAGTAACGACTTACGGAACCCCATTTGCAACTTCGCCTTGTTAGTGGACCAAAACTTCTTCAACTGTCGAGGCGTAAAGAAAGGAGCCGGAGGAGCTAAAACTATCTCATAAGGTGGTGCAGTAATAGCCTTGTCAATACGCTCTTTTAGCACAGATAAGGGAATCCCAGGCTTTTTAGACCTGGGAGCAAGTTTCAGCTTAGTTATCTCTACTTCTGCATCAGGTAGCTTTGGATCCTTTGATCTTACTGCTACCTTCTTTGAATTTGTCTCAAGCTTCTGAAGCGCATACTCACCCAGCTTGAACTTTGGTTTCAGCTCTTCGTCAAGCGAGACGTAAGTAGCAGTAGCTGACCTAACAAGAAAGAACTTATCGCCAGTACGCAGCGTTATTGAACTAGCTGCATTCTTGATTCGCATCCCTCGTGCAGCCGCGTACATGCGAAGGACCTTCTCCTGGATAATCATGGGGCACGCTTGAAGCTTGGTTTGTACCCTCTATTCCTACGAAGGACTTTTCTTGAAGATGCAACAACTTCAAGTGAAGGTGCTTCAACTTGCTCGGTAGAGGTAGGATCAATTTTTTCCATACGCGCCTTGTCTTCGGCGGAGATTGAAATGACAAGCTTTAGTTTCACGGTGATTTCCTTTGTACAGTCTGTACTCCAAATTTACCATTGGAGTTTGCGTTTCTCAAAGCTTTTGCGATGTTACGGTTGATGCGGTCGTTGGCAGATTTTTGATCCCGAACGAACTTGGACTTACCAGTCTTTGACTTGTCCTTGATTTCGCCGGTCTCACCAAACTCTCTAGACAACAGTGGGACTCTTCCTCCGCTAGCTAGCAGTGCCGACTTCGTCCTACGACCAGGTGCTACGGAAGCAAGCGCTGAAGCCAATGCAGTGGCAGAGGCTTCCATTTCTTCGTCCCCTCCTTCAGCAGGCTTTGGGCTAAGATCTGCAATGAGCTTTGAATACTCCGACAGCAACTTGCGATTCTGAAGGTCATCTTCCTTCTGGCGAATTAGTTCTTCCAAGTTCAGGCCACCTGCAGCAGCAAGAACACGCAATGGTACAGGAATACCCTTGTCGGCCAGAGTGGTTAGAACTTCCATGTACTGCGAGTCACCTTCAGGTTTCAGGTTTTTAGCCCAAGACACTTGAGGTATCAAAAGTCTAGAGCCATCGTTCAGTGTGAACAAAGCCTCTTCAGGAGACAACGTATCAAGCAAATTCTCCTTGATTGATATCTTACCTTTAGAGTTCAGTGTGTACCCATTGATAAGTGCAACAAGTGGGAACAGCTTATCATAGAACAGCTTACGGGTCATCATCTCCCGATAAGACCGTATCTGGTCGATGAACACAGATAGGCCATTGTCGGCAGTGTTGTACGAGGCATCACCAGAAAGGAAGGATTCGCTTACACCTAGTGCTCTGAGCTTGTATGACACTACTGAGTCAGCGAAGTCAGTAACTTTCCAGAACTCACCACCTGAACGTAGTTCACCAACCTCAACACCCATACGGGTGGCAATTATCGCACCTAGAGGGTCACTGTCAGCGTTCATGAACAGTTCAGTCATGTACTCCATATCGGCGATAGTAGGTTCCCACGTGTCACCGTCACCCAGTGTAAGGTGGAGAATGCCACGTTGACGCCTAGCAGACTCAATTAGCGTACCACGGTACAGGTTCTTTTCTATAAGGTATATAGGCAGCACTCGACGGAAATACGAGGTTCCAAAGTCGGTGTTAGTGAATGACTTACGCGGAAGATACAACGTACTCAGTGGGTCGAGCTCCAACGAACCTGAGGCTATCTTCTCTATGACAGTATTACCAACTAGCGAACGCAACCGCTCTATCCGGCTATTGGATTCACCGGACTTCGGAGCGAACAGGTTTTGGACTTCTCTTGGAAACTTAACCGTTATGAGAGGGTCCTGGCTGTAGAAGGGCAGCGTCTGCACAGTCATGTTTTCCACAGCATGGGGCATAGTGTCGATGAAGACCTTGCGCTCCTTGGAGTACAGAAGCGAAGAGCAGTGCACACCCAATACCAAGTAGTCAACAGAAATCTCGGGGAACATTGACCGCAGGCTAAGTCTCTCAAGCGTCTCAGTGTACGCCCTAAGGATCCCAAGATCCTTTACGCCACCAAGGCTGTACTCACTGAACGGCATTGAGGACATTAGGTCAACTGTTGACCCACAAATTGCATCGTTGTAGTACATGTCACGATACAACTGGTAGAACATCTGACTTTCTTTCTGCGGGGCAAAGCCTGTAAGCATAGGAGACAAGTCAACAGACAGTGGGTTTGAAGACACTGTCGTGTTCTGCATGCCTGTGGGGCTCATTGTGCTCAACGACTCCATTCTACCTGACTCAGACTTCTGCCTGGAGGTAGAGCCAAGTGTCGACTTTTTACCTGGCTGAGGAGCAGATCGAATTTGAGGCTTTCGGTTTATGCTAAACATTGTTCGGCTTCGGAGAGGTTACACAGCAAGTTGCGCACCAGAAAACATCATCGCCGTTAGCGATCTTTGCTTGAGTCATGGGTGCTGAACATTTGGGACACACACCGACCATAGCGTTGTGAACTGCAGACTCAGACTTAAATGCCCCAGTTTTCGCAAGTTCCTCTAAGGGATTGAACACTTTTGTAGCAGCAATGGCAGCTTCGTCCAACATCCCAGCGGACTTGGTCTCGCCTCGAACTTGCTGCAATGATACCTTAAGTTTAGTAGGCATTTAGTTTCTCCTGAAGATAACAAAAATTACGAATCCGATCTAGAGATAACTCTTCCGATGGCGATTGAAGAAGAGCCACCTGAGTTTCCGCCAGTTCCACCGAATACACCACCTGTAACTCCCCTAGATATGGCCATTTGCGTAACGTCGATGACGTTCGCGGTCTCGGCAATGGGTTTTTCCCAAAACATTTTATACTCTTCGTCCAAAAGCAGACTAACTGCCAGCATCGAAGCTCGGGCTAGGTCATCAGTTAGTTGTTCACCCTTTATAACTGCGCTTCCAGTGTCTTGCACAGTAACCAACTGCAATATAAAGTGACCAACTGGATTATGAGCAAAACAATTAGGATAGTCATCTGCGTTGTACGCCAGTACTGTATCTATGGACTCACCTTTAGGAAGGCAGGGGAATAAAAGCTCCTTATCTTCAACATACTCCTTAAACAACTGCATTTCTGCATACCTTAGAGAGTGCTGTACTGTGACTATGTCAAAGTCTTCCTCAATGTCCGACAGAAGTTTCAAGCTATTCCACCTATCCGCTGCCACAACCTGAACGTTGCGCTGCTCTATAAGAGGCTTCATCAAGTGATCGTAGATATATCTATAGGACAGAGGCATACCAGGTAAGGGCTGAACTTCAACTAACAAGTCGATCTGAGGTACCCCGTTACGCTTATGACCAATGCTAAGCGCGAAACTGTTGTTGGAGTTGTGAACGACTAAACCATTTGCGATAAAGCTAGGATTTGAAGGGCTTACAGAAAGGTCATATACCTTAGCTTTACCTGCACTGGAAATGCTAACTATAGGCGTAAGCTGATACCTAAGTTTCAAAAGGTGTTCCAGGTTCTCTACAGCTTGTCTTGAGATCAGTCTTAACTGAGCTAATAGCTCTTTATACTCTCCTACTTTATACATATCGTATAGGAATAGCTTGGGCAACCTAAGTAGTTTATCCAAAGTCACTTCCTCACCGCTGTCGTCCAGGTAAGCTGAGTGAACCACACCATATCTCGAACGATGCTGAGTCAATAACCTATTATCAAGCAGCTCTTGTATTGAAGAAGAAGGCACCCCTGAGGTATTCCCTACATGCAGGTCCTCCTTTAAGTAGATAGACTTATGTTTGTGGGTAAGATACTTTTCTACTAGCCAGTACAGGGAATTAGCCATATTAGCTGTTGCAGTAGTAAGACACCCTTTTCTTATGTTAGATAATACTCCATGAGTGTTTAGTAGCAGTTGGAACTGATACAAGAATTCCGAACTCTTTGACCAGACACTTATAGTCTGACGATTTCCTGCAATGCTTCCATCACCTTCTATATAAGCGGCCATGAAAGCCTTCTGACTCTCTGTGTCAGCTTGAAGAATGCAGGCTGGAATGTTCTTATGATAGGACGATTTTTGACCATACTGCTCGGAAGATAAAACACCCAACTCTTTCAACCACGAACACACAGGTTTAGAGCTTAACGCTAGCGCGTAACATCTAAAATTTTGTCGAGTTTCACGACCATTTATAGTAAACTCTCTGCCCGGTTTCTTCTTTCCTCCAAATCGCTTTGGAACTCTACCAAAAACTTTTTCAAAGCAGGAATCTAGCTTATCCAGATAATCAAGGTTAGTATTAGCCATACTAAGATGATACTCATTGAAATGACCTTCACTAATAAGTGCTCCTATAATGAAAGCTAACTCAGGAGTCATGAACCGAGGCTTAACAACTTTCTTAGTTGAAGATGGATGTTTGTGAAGACCATACTGCTTAACAAATTTGTTTCGCACACTTGCGGCCTCTTCAAACGAATCGAAGATTCCAAAGTGTGTCTGGACCTTGTCTATAGGCAGCATAACAGTCCATTTATTATCTCGTTTTCTACCGTAAACACCGGGAACTCCAGAGGAGTTGCTAAATATAACAACAGGTAAAGCGTCACTCAAATTTAAGGGAAGACGTTTCTTACGGGTAATCTGAACTGGGTTGACGCATAGTGTATCCCCAATCTTCAAGTCTTTAGCCTCAACCCAATTCAACTGCATTCCTTGCTGGACGAGAACAGGATGTTTTCTAGTAAGCTTCAGGAAGTGGCCGCTCTTAGTGGAGATTTGCAGTAGAGGCTTTATACCCGAATAAATCACATGAGATGCAACTTCGGGGTTGCCCTGCGTACCTACCTTTATACCTAGAGGTATAGAATATCCAACTTTACATCTAGGAGGAAACTCTACTAAGTCACCTATAGATTTAAGGCCTAGTTGGGTTGGTACTAGGGTATCGCCAGGAAGGCAGTACCCAGCATCAATTGCCATGATAGAAGGCATGCCTGAAGCCTTGACGCGATTAAGCTTGGCGAAGCGTTTCATTGAACCATCAGGGCTACGCTTCCTAGCGTAGGAGATTTCGATGAAGTTCTTCTTGTCACTCAGGCAGCTAAGTACAGTCTGCGGGTTTCCAATGAACGGGCTAGAACTTAGCGGTGGTTGTGCACCAAAGTCTCGCATTGCGCCTACAGGATCACGCCTGAAATCTTCAGCTAGACTTTCACGGGTAACATCAGGGTTTAACTCCCAGGTAGGCCTGTGCACTCCATAAGTCTTTTTGCTGCCCTGTGCCTTCTTGACCAGGTCCATGATCTTATCACGGGCAGAACTTGGCGAACTGATGTTAAGAAAATATCCAGTTGGTACGTTGAAGAAGCCTTGCCGCATCAACCGTTCAGCCTTAGAACGAATAGTGCGAAGTGAGTTACCGAGTGAAGCGTACGTTTCGGTGGCGTTGGCTTTTATCTTCTTGGAAGAGGCGTCATTGTCCATCCAGCCAATTTCGTCGATTGCTCCTAGGAAACGTGTGTTATGAACCAAGACTCCATTAGCAGGAAAAGCTGAGTCAGGATTGTCTACTGTAATGTCGTAAACAACTTTTTTGCCTAGACTTTCTAAAGATTCCACCCTAGCAAAAATTAAGTCTTTGTCCTGGTATCTAGCGCACTTAGGGTCGAGTTCAGTATCGAAATCTACGTAACTATTAGAATATGGGATTTTGTAGGCAAGAACTGATTTACGCCCTGTTGCCAGGGTTAGCGAAATGTCATTTTTGTAGGAACGTTTGTTTAGACCAGTGTATTCCTGTAGGAATTTAACAGAAGCATCACGAGTTAGTCTTACTAAATGTGGGTACCTCCTGCACGGATAGCCTAGGCGCATAAACAACAGTTGAACCATTTTTGACAGCTCATAACTTTTAGTAGCGTAGTAAACACCTACAAAATCTGATCTGGATACAATACCACCGTCACAACTTACCATGGCACTTAGGCACTCTACTAGACACTCTCTTGGGGCCTCAAGTATACAGGTCGGAAGTGTTTTCGTAGTGGCACAAACATGGTGTAATCCAATAAATTCAAAAAAGCTAAGTATAGATTTGTACGAAAACGCTATTGTGTATAAGCTACCTTCACCTGTTGGGCCATAGCCACTACGTCTATTACCTCCTGCCTCGCGCACTAACCTGGGTTTACACCCAAATACAGAAACGAATAAGCGAAAAAAATCTTTTGCTTTAGCTCGACTGGTCGTGCAAAAAGCTATTGAATTACCAGAGAACGATAAATCACCATCAGAGATTAAGTACCCAATCAGGCGTGATAGCTCAGTGGTAAGGGACGAAGGGATTTTGACTTTTGCCTTATTAGAGTTGTAGCTGGTAAACTTACCAGTCCTCCTTAAGAGAGTCCAGTCCTCAAGTATAAAGTTTTTGTTTATTGAGTAAATGCTAGGGAGAGGGTGGCCAACATGGTTACGAACAGGGTGTCTATCTAACACCCCTTCTTTCAGAAGTGGACCTAGGTGATAAGAAAGTACACTATTTTTGTGTACGTCAAAGTATTCTGCAAGCTCATCAATGGTGAAGTCGTTACCGCTACTTATGTATTCAGCTATTTGCACATAAATAGGTTTGTGCAAGGCAATGTCATGGTTGAAATGATAGGACTTAGGGAAATCACCACCAAGTTGACAGAACACGTACTTGCCAAGTAAGTCTTTTTGCTCTACCCATTCTGGGTTTAGACTATCGTTTAACACCAGTACCCTATGGTCGGGAGTAGCATCAAGTTCTAATCCGTTGCTCAAAAGTGCGCGTAACACTTTTTTTCTGCTTGGCTGAACTACGTGGTCTGTTATGACCCGTCTAGATAAGCCTTTCCGCGTAATAGAACCTAAAAGTTTGCTTTCCTCCTCCACTCTGATTAGTCCATTTGACGTATTTATCAAGGAGTTACCTGGGAGGCAACGGCCGCGCAGGATCCGTTTGTCAGGAGAAGCGGGGTATATCAACAGACGGCGATGTTTGTAGTTGATGAAGTTGTCTTTCAGCTTGACAAGCTCGTCACCACGTTTACGGGAGAAGTCTAGGAGATTGGCGTTGTAGCCACAATTGTGGACTGAGATTCCACCCGCAAAATAATTGTGGGTAGAGGTAACAGTAAGGTCAAAAACTTTCCGGGTACCTGCGTCGTGTATAGAGGACACCTTAGACAGGTGTACGATCTTGCCGTCAGCTACGACTAAATCATCAATGGATAAATCCCCAACCCTTTTCCACACTAAGTAGTTACCACAAGAGCTAAGGCATTGTACTTGGTGTTCAGGGGTTGCAGTTAGATGTTGACCTGACTCAAGCGTCACGGTAAGACACTCTTTAGTTCCGTTAGCGAATGTCTCTGAAACTACTCCGGTACCTTCAAAAGTTGCAACTTCTTCACCAACTGCTACAAGCTCAATAGGCTTAGTGCTACCGTCAGGTAGACTAACTGGCGTTCCCTCACTCAAGCAGAACCATGGACTCTCAAGTATGTTACCGTAGAAGGGATCCCAGAGGTTTTCCTTTGCTTGACCGAACGTTAAGGCAACGAACGTTCCATGAAGTACGTTGGAGCTCATAAGCCCGTACACTTCATTTGGATTCTGCAGTTTCAACATGCGGTGCAGAATGTAAGCACTAATCATTGCAACTAGTGCAGACTTACCAGCCCGTTGACCTGCACTTGCTGCAAGTTCATCGTAGAACTTGAGGCCGTGTTTGCGAACTAGCCTACGTCTATCTTTACGGCATACTGGGCACACACCGTGCTCTAGCAGAACTACGTACTTTCTGAACTTCCCGTAGCTGTCAGTGGCACGTATCTTGTTGAACAAATAGTCAGTGTTGGAGCAACAGGGGCAATACTCAGCCAGAGTTATGACTGCAATTGCTACCTGCATTATGTAGGGCTTGACCTTCAGGAACTTATCGTTTATGCAGAACTCAAAGAAGTTCTTTGCCTCAGGCCATTCCCGATCATTGATCTTTAGGTCGGGTGGAGCAAGTGCATTCTCCGATATTACGTCCTCTATGACCGAATAGATGTCAAAGTTTTCCGACTTTGACGGACCACCAGTGTAGATTTCGGCAGGAGAGTAGTGCTCTGGCTCGAACTCCGTCTCAACCTTCAGCAAGTCAGCAAAGAGTTTACTAGACTGCTTTGCGGACTGTTCGTTCTGACTGAACCTACTGCAGCTGTACAGGAATGACTTACGTTCGTCTTTGCACCTCAAATAACTAGTGCACGAAAAACATCCTGGTGATTCTCTACCCGTTACTGTAAGCATTACGGAACTCTACGTTTCATAGAGCCTCGGCCACTTCCAGAGGGCTCAGCTTGGGCCTCACGCTTCGAGGAAGTTACTTTGTTGTTTGATCGTGTCCGCATAACGAAAGCCTCCATATCCTTTACCTTATCGTCTAGCTTTTTCTTCTGAAGAGAGTCTCTCATTGTAGTTATGATCTGTTCAGAAAACTTGTCGGTTAAGGTATCTAGTAGCTTCGTCTTCACAACCTTGGGCAGACGTGAAACACGGATGAAGTACGCAATGACCTCAAACCGTACTAGGTCTGCCAGACTTGCGGGTATGGTCTCGTCGGGTGTCGTAGAGAAGCCGAATCCACTTTCAAGGAAAGTCTTAGTGTACGCTATGCTTGCGTCGCAAGCCAGCATACTTGGTATTGAACTGCGAAGAATCAGATTCGATAGGTCACGGGTTCGTGCCTCAGTTTTGGTCTTTACGAACTGCAGTAGTTCTTCGCTTAAGGAGACTGCGTTCTCTAGATGTAGGCCTTCAGCTCCAGTAGGAAGCTCCAGCCTATCGTAAAGGATATTTAGGTCAGGAATGTAGGAAACCTGATCTGGAGGAAGTAGCACGGCTTTGCGCTTGACTAGCTTCTTCTTTATAGAAGGCGGGCGCTTAGTGGTACTTTTTTCCACTGCCTTTGCTTTAGCAACGGGCACTTTTCGTTTGGCAGTACTGACTTTTTTAGTCTTACGAACTGCAGTTATACCATATACACCTTCATGCCTATCTACTGGTAGTACTTTTTTCTTTATCATGGGTGTTATTGTGCCTTAAAGGAAATGTCTAACTCTACGACGATGCGTTCTACGAGATTGACCATTTCGCCACGCCATGCGAATGATAAGTTTTTGACGTATCTCATCTTCAAGCTGCTGTGCTTTACTAGAGATAACACTTTTCAAATACCCAGTGGTTGGATCAAGTACCATTACCCCAACGCCGGTACCTTTAATGTCTAATACCAGCTGCATCTTTATGCTGGCAAATGTTTTGGGCGTCATAACGAAAAACATTCGATCACAGAACGGTAAGTATGACTTCCACTTGCAATCAGTCAAGTAATCAGACCGAGAGCTTTTTATTTCCGAAAGAACGATCAGCCCTTTCATGTTGAGTGAAAGGACGTCAGCACGTAGCTTACCCCAGCTGTTAACTGCTATCTCACTGTAGCAGGAATAGTTCTTGTGTGCCCAATACGAGATTGTAGCATCACGAAGAATTGAGGTTGTTTCAGTACGGGTCATTCTACAGATACTGATGGGTCGGATAAAGGATCGTCAACTTCAACTGCTTCACGCTTGCGGGCAGCTCGGCGCTCATTTGAACGTCTATAGTCACCATCCTCAACTGATTCGTCCGCGCAGTCCTCTTCAAGGTTTAGCACCTGCATGTGACCGAAGTTCTCACGTAGGTCGAATGGGTACACCTCCTGATCGCGAGCCTTAAGCTGTTTGATAGGTAGTACATGCAGGTCACGCTGCTCCTGCTTGGAGTAGTTCCAGACCCAGCAATTGTGCACTACTATACCATTAGCAATAAAGCTTTCAGTGCTAGGTACGGTTATGTCATAAACTCTCTCGTTTCCAGCCTTACGGTTTGACACTACCCTATCCCAGGCAAGACCGGATTTTGAAACTAAACTCAGGCGTTGGTGAATTATGGGGTCAAGAAGCTTTAGTTTCTGCATGAATGCTACGTCATTTAGACGGTCTACTCCCAAGCAGTGTGAGCTATCTGACTGCCCGAACATTCTGCCGCTAGACAAAAGTCCATTTCGGCTGCCCTCGTGGCGTTCTCGAAGAATTCCGGCAACATACGGAATATACAAACGTGGTTTCTGGAATTTCACCTCTTTGGGTTTTAGATCTTTACGGGCCGAGATAAAACCGATCTGCTCATAAAATGATACCAAATTATCGTAACCAAGTATCTCAACAGTATGCATGTCCTTCGCGGAAGCCCCATTGAAAGGGTTTGTTCGTTTTTTACCCACAGTAAGTCTAGCTACAATCCCGTAACGGAGAAGCAGTAGCTGAACTTGAGTAGCAAGTTCAGCTGAAGTAGTGTAATAATAGACGCGGGTAGATCCCTTACCATCGTCACCCTCAAACAAACCGCGCAAGAAAGCTGTAACTACGGGTTTTGATGAAGTCATCACACAATCAGGTATGTACTTATTGCTCGCGCCGCCCGTAAATCCTGGTATCTGGTTAAAGAAGTTAACAATCCATTTTCGGTCAATTCTGCACCGGTAGTGTGTGTCTTCCTGCAAGGGTCTATGTAGAGACAGTCCAAAAGCCTCTTCAATAGACTTCCAGTAGTCCTCAATAACTTCGGTATGAGCAGTTACAAATTCTATACAACGTTTATGGACAGTTCCTTCTGCTATAAGATGCCCCATTACACGAGCTACAGCTGGTGTAATTCGCTTGGGTAAAGAAGGGGGTGTCCAGGACGTGTACAACCTTCCCTTCGACAAATTAAATGAGGAATAGACACCTACGGGTAGTGGAATATAGGCATCCTTCGTCGACCAGTTGTGCCTAGTATCTAGTGCAATGTAGTCCCCTGCTTGTATATCTGACAGAGCCTTCCACTGCATCTCCAGATTAGGTTCAAGAACTAGGACTGGGTGTTCCTCCGTACCTTTCAAAGAAAATCCTTTGTGGGAGGTGAGTTTCCTAACTGGCTTAATGCCTCTGTCTACCCAAGCCGTGGCACTACGAACTTTGCCATTTGATACTATCCTAATCTTTTTGTCAGCTACCCGGGCACCGATAGGTTGGGACCCAGCCAGGGTATCAAGGCGTCGCAACCCATTGGGTGTACTTATGAGAGCATCCCCAGTTATGCAGTTGTCAGCATTCTCAAGGATACCCTTTGAATAACGAACCCGATCGTCTTCGGAGTCAAGCTGTGCTAAAAGTATGACCAGGCACTTCGTCTCTGCCGAGAATACCTTGCACTCTCTGGTTATGTCGGACAGAAGTTTCCACTGGTCTTTTTGCCCACCATCGTCCAGCAACGATATGTAGTCAATGGCAATAGCCTTGTACTTGTAAGGCTTCATCAAAGTCAGCAGCTGACGTATGTTGAGACCTCGTGTTGGGCACAATACTGAATACTTGCAGTCGTTCTTCACACCGAATCTATGAAGGCGACGCCATTCCAACTTAGCCTTAGCCCGCTCTTCCTCGGACAATGACTTTCGTACAAACTTCCAATACTCAATACCCGTAAGGCACGACAGTAGACGCCTTGTTTCCTTCGGGGCATTCATCTCGAAGGACACTGTCGCAACGTCAATGGCGTTGAGCTTGTAAATGTTCTTCATCAGGTTCATCCGTAGCGCTGACTTACCACCTGAGGTAGTAGCAGCCATAAGGAATACGCCTTCAGCAGGAAGCCCACCGCTCTTATCGTCGAACTCTTTGTAGCCAGTCTTGTAAAGGGCCTCGTCCTCAGTATCAAGGGCCTCGTCAACAAGTTCCAGCGCATTGGCATCCTTACCTATGACACGAATCTGATCTGCAGTGTTCTCGCGGGAGATTATCTGGGTTAGAGTGTTAGTTACACCTTTAGTCAAGGCATCAATGTCGATCTTCGGCTCTTTCAAAGTCTCGATAACAGTCTTAGCCATCTGGTACAACGCTCTTGACTTCTTGTATTTGTCAAGTGTAGAGAACAGTGAACGAGCAGACTCTAGATCACGAACTGGCTTACGTCTGCCTTCACGAAGTATGTCCCTGAACTCTTCATCGAGAGCAGGATCTTCAATGAGGTCGTCATACGACAGGATCGTGGATCGTTTCTTCGCCATCGTCATCACACGACGGAAGGCAGCCTTGCAGGGTTCGTAGTGGAAAAAAGACTCGTCTAAGTTTGCTAGTAGATACGCACTAGTGTTCGAGGTAGCAGTTGCGGATAAGTCTTCTCCACTTATGCCAACACCTTTTCGTGCTATGCTACTTAGAGCTCTCAGCTCTAGTACTTGGGAATATAGCTTAATTTTGGTGCCTCTTAGGAAGTCTTGGTTCGTCTGGTGTACAGAGGCGGTGTGAAAGAACCGAACGCAGGGTTCTCTAGCAGCAAGTCCTCAACCCACCTGTCGAACTCCGGATTTTTTTTCAAGTCAAGATGGAAGTTCGGTAGTGCATCAGGACGATTAGAAACTATCTGATACATGCTGACACAGTTGAACAACGATTTTGAGGCCAACACACTTACTGCACCATCAATAAGCATTGGGCTAAGAAGAAGCTCCCCAAATAGAAGGTGTCTTAGCTGATTCAACGTCAACCGTCCATTTGCCTTTATGGTCGAGTAGACAAGGAAGAGCAGCAGCTGGTTGTACAGTGTAGAGGTAGGAGACAGCAGCGTATTTACTAGTGCTGTCTTATGCACACTTTCGATTGTTGGAGTGGTCAAAACCAAGCTCCTTTTTCACTTTCAGTAGAAACACGTTGGCCTTTGATTGTCCTATGTGCATGTAGGAACATAACCACTCAAGGAATTGATCCGAACTCGTATCCATTTGCACCTCAACATTGGTTGACGTTGGCCTGCATTTCTTCGTAAGGATCAACCACTCCGTGAAGGGTTCATCCCGCATGCCCGTCAAGATCATAAGGAACCTGTACTTACGCTCCCGCGACTTGTACTTGTCCAACAGCTGCACAACGGAGAAGCTGAGTTCAAACTTCTCCATCTGATTGTCTGAGCCAAGATGCTCATACGAAACCTGTTCATCACCAACGGAGGACACATTCAGTTGGTTCTCGGATGCAACTACAAGTGAGAATATAGGAGTATCGTTGCAATCAACACCCAGGTTGACAAGTCTGCCTGAACGTTTCGTAGTGTTAGACTGGATGATGTTCATCGCATGGTTGTGGACAACTCGTTTCAAGTAGTTGGTTATATAGGACTCAGTCTTGTCACTTGGAAGAAGCTTATAGAATGCCTGTGCAACCTTCAGCGTTAGCTCACTGTGCAGGTCTCCAAGTTCACAGTTGCTTGACTTCGCAACAAACCTCAGCTTACTGTAGGATATGAACTTTATGTACGACAGAATCTGAGGGTACACTCGATTGAATACCTCAACAGCAACCTCCTCAGATAAAGGGCGAACCCTGTTCATACGCCTGGCTTCCTTGTACAGCCGTCGTCGGAAGGCTGGCTGGGAGTTCCAAACCTCATACGCCTGAGCCGCATCGATCTTGTCCACGTCAACCTCTGACGTTATTGTCCTGAGCTCATACTTAGTTGGTACTCTCAACAGACTCAGTCTAAGCAGCACCAACTTCAGACCAAAGTGTATGCGCTTATGCTTCAACAGTGTCAGCCTGAATACCTTGGCCGAGTCGCTTATGCAGAATGGCTTTATCAAAGCCTGAAATTCAAAGGCTGAATAACCTCCTGACAAATAAGAGATGGAGTAGCTGAAAATGGTCCTGTACAAGTTTGTTCTACGAGTAGTGTCAAACTTTTCGCATATTAAGGTTGTAAGATTCATGTGGCCCTCAGATGATTTTTATTTCGCGGTCGTCATCGAAAGCACGCTTGGCGCGTACTACTCCTTTTGCCATACGACTTACTAACGAAACCAAATCATCTTTGGGAGCCCTCTTCAGCCTGCGTTTGGCATGAGGGGAATGGTCAATAAGGAGTGATACCTCAGGAGCAGCTAGACTGACTAGGCGACCACGAGTTGTAGGTGTTCCAAATTCTGGATCCAGGTAGTGTTTAGCGTCAACCATTGCATCACGAATAGGCATGAAACGGTCAAGCGTGTAGTATGTACTGCTGGCTTGCTCATTTATTGCGTACACACAAACGACGTTCTTACCATTGAAGCCAACGATCCGGACGTTCTCTTTAGTTGCGTCAAGGATATGACCTACGACGAAGTTGCTGAAGTAGTTGTTCTTAACCTGTCCTTGTAGCCGTACATAAACCTTCTGGTAGAAGTGGTAGCCGAACTTCCTAGTCTGCTTCTCCTTTAGCAACAGAGAGGCTAGTGCGTTAAGCTCGTTAACACCGTAGTTGCTAATTATCCCCATCAAGTTCTCAAGAGCACTCCGATCATGAGTGGAGTTAATAAGGGAGAAAGCATCGGAGGTGTGTGAGCTGCAAGCTCGTGCTGAGGGCAACTTTCCTAAATCCGCACAACGCTTCTCAAATATCTTTTCGCGTTCTCTGAACGTGCACGATCCACATTGGAGAAGACCCATCATGTTCTTTTTTGATTCTGGCATCTCTTAGTCCTTTAGCATGTATTGTGGAGTTGATACAAAACTCCACCGTTTTTTCCTGGGACGACAAACCTTGGTCAAACTGTAACAACTTAAACTCTTCAAAAACCTCTGTGCTGAGCTTACATGATAATAGATGTTTCCTTTCGTTGTCAGAAGGTGGGACTAACAAGGAGCTAACTAGAATCTCTAACCAGGGTTGAGCTCTTTTGCGTGACTCAACAGTGGACCAAAATTCTACTAGATGTTTCTTTGAACCTTTTATTCGTGCAACTAAAGCTACCGCATTAGCATGAAGCTGTGAGTGACACGTAGCACACAATGGTATCTGCTTGCTGTTCTCACCGCCTCGACTTTGAGGAACAGTGTGGTGCCAGTTAATAACGCTGGATCTAGCCTCGCATATAGCGCAGTGATGAGCCATGCTATGTTACCAGGGGAATCCCCACTGCACAACCTTAGACCAACCCTTAGAGATAAGGGCTGACAAGGTCTTTCGAGGAATGATCCAGAAGAACAATATATCGGCATTACGGGGATTTACTAGTACTTGATCTGTGACCAGAGCGTACTTGGAAGGTGCTTTCTCGTTGACGACCTCCAGAATGGACTTTGCAAAGTCCACAGGACGAACCACCGAATGGATATTATTTGGCTTTTTCGGGGCATTCACCACATTGGTCTCACCAACTTTCCTGGAGTCGACCAATGCTCTGAAGATCTGCTTGTTAAGATCTTCAGGCTTGTTTGGCTTAGGTTGCAAGTTCTTGGGTATGGGTGCTTCAGGATTTGCTCTCTTGAAAGCTAAGAACTGTTTCCTACGTTCGGCCTCAACCTTTGCTTCCTTAGCTTTCAACGCAGCAGCAGCATCTCTACTGTCTTGCAGACGCAAGGCTGTTTGCTCACGCTGCTTTTCGTATTGCTTGAACTTTTGCAGTTCAAGTTTTATATTGGCTGCCTCTTGCTCCGCAACGTCTTTCTGAAACTCAGCAACGTCCTTCATTTTGATTGCAAGGACAAACTGTTCTTCAAGAATGAGATAGTCCTGCACTAGTATGTGCTTTATGCCTAAGCTCTCCAAGAGCTTGGGATTTGAGAAATTCCGTACCAGCGATGAACGACCCGTTGGTTTCTTTCCGGACAGGATGCTTGAGTTGAAGATTGGAACGATAGGTAATCGTAGCAGCTGATACGCGCCGGTAAGTTTCAGCGGGAGCCTCGTCTTCAGTGATGCCACATGCTCCAGCCGGGCTTTAAGGTTCGCATCTTCTTTTTCTTCTCGCGTCCTATAAGCAGTTTCGCTCCGGTGCATTTCGGTCAACACCGGATTTTCTTCTTCCTCTTTGCCTTTGAAGAAGGCATTAAGTTCACTCTTGACTGTCTTTAGTGCAGTCTTAAAGTCAGACGCTCGTATTACGAGCTTTCTAGAGGTATCGGGAGTTTTAGGCTCGTCGGTAAGGACTATGCGGCTAAGCGCATCAGAGGCGTCAGCAAGAAATCTATCCTGCACCAGCCTGATTAAATTCCTGAACTCGGACAAAGACAAATCCCGATTTTCCATACCCGTGTGAAGGCCCTCAACTGCGTTCGACAGTGCAATGAGAGCCTTTTTTACCGGGGTGAAAGATCGGGATCTAGGGGGTATCTGCTGCAAGGAGCTTGCAAGTACCACTTGTGCGCCTGATAGTGACTCCAGTATGAGTTTTGCGCTCTTCGTGGTAGAACAAGTCTCAAGGGTAGTTCCAGTTGACCGTATCAACTCGGCCATACGGTCAACTACTGTTTTGCTCATTGTGAACTCCTCGGCATGTTTGAACACCTACCTGGCAAGTAAGTGCTGGTTTGATGGAACCGAAGTTCCATTTGGGTAAGAGTCAGGGGGATAACTGACTCTTAAAATTATCATTTAAGGATGGGGCATTTCGTTCGCTGATACAATTGTATCATAAAACGGAGGTTCATACAATCAACAAAATCAACAATATGCGACGCCTATTTACGGGTTTGAAATCTTGCGCCAGGATGAACACCCTGTAACAGGCACACGAAGTACGTAGGAATCCACCTTATCAGGGTAGTTCAACCACACATCACCCATCCTTGAAGCACCAGTTACGCGGTACAAGGTACCGTCATAGGTGCAGAACAAAGGAAACGACTTAATAATGGACTTGTACAAGATCTGTTTCCAGGAAGGAAAGCGGAGGAGCTCCAGGACGAATCTGGCGTAGGCCTCCTCATCACTCGGCTGCTTGGCAGGATTGAACTGGTCCAACCAGTCTTCCACATGCACGAAACCCAAGTCCTCAGAGCATGTCGCCTTACCCAATTCCCTCAGAGCATGTTCGAGGTTCTCAAAAGCTCTGTCTAGCGCAGTTCCATTCACTTCGTCTCTCCTTAGAACTCAATTTTCTGAAGGTTGTCGAGGTCTTCAATGACACGGGTGTGGGGTGCCCTTAGATAGGCCTTCAAAGACTTGATGCTGAGATTGTGCTCTTTTATCTTTGCCAGTATGCGGCTCTTCTCCATGCTTCTCAACTGACGAACCTTCATGTCCAAGATCGAGTTGGCCTGCTCCAGTGTGATCTTAAGTGCCTTCATAAGGAAGTGTGCACTTGCATCAACCTCTTTCTCAACACCACCTATCAGGAGAACTACTTTGTCTTGCTTGACCCTCAAGGCTTTGATGATCGTGTCCAGGTTCTCAACAGCCAGCAACAATAGCTCTTGTCGCGCCTTCAGCTGATCCTGGATAGAAATCAGCCTGTCCAGGACTTTCACTTCAACCTGAATGCGCCACTCTGCCCACATATTGAACACGTCGGGTATGGACGCACGACGGAATGAGGCTCTGCCCACGGTGTCCCTTATGGTCACACCAATGTCGTAGGAGTCCGATCGAACCGAGAGATCAAGGCATTCGTCAATGGCAGCATCTAGAGCTGATCCAGACAAGGAGCGATTGAACACTACAGTGTAACGAGCACCTAGCTTTCCAGTATCGTCATCTACAGTAGATACTGTCTTAAGACTTACCATCTTCTCAAGCCAATTGCTGACTGAACCGGAGCTCATTAAACCTGGACACACGTCCACGAAGGTCAATGTCTTCTTCGCTTCGTCGAGATCGTAAGCTGGCATGAACGATGCACTGCCCTTGCCTTTGAACACAGGAACGAGGTCACGGGGTTCAGTAAGGCAAACACCACCGTAAGGATAGTCAAACTTCAGATTGCGTACGCAGTCTTTCAACGTGACAGGCTCGCCAGTGAGCGCCTTTTTTGTAAGCTTCAGAACCCCTTCGAAGGCCAAAGGCGGTGAACCTGCGGCCACACCAACTGCGATAGAGCTGAAGCCATTTAACAGCACCACGGGTATCTTGGCGGGCAAGACTACTGGGATTTTTTCGGAGTCGTCGTAGTTAGGTACGTAGTCCATGACGGCCAAGTAGTCTGGATCCAATAAATACAGGTAACTGAACTTTGATAGACGGCATTCCACATAGCGCATGGCGGCCGCTGCATCAATGAAGTCACCCCAGTTACCCTGGCCCTCTATCAAAGGGGTAGAGCAATTGCGAGTAGCCCATCCAGCCTTTTGACCTTGGAATTTTGTTCCTGTTAATCCTACCATTGCTTGAAACGCACTGGCATCTCCGTGGGGATGGTACTTGCCTATGACCTCACCGACTGTACGAGCTGCCTTCTTGTAGCCGGAGGTGTGGTGTATACCAAGCTTGTACATGGCCCACAGTAGCATGCGCTGTACGGGCTTACAACCGTCCCTAAAATCTGGGATAGCACGTTGCTCGACTACTTCTGTACCGTAGCTTTTCATTGCGGCTGACGTGTAGTGAGCAGTTGTCTGATGAAGTGTAATGCCTAAGGCATCAGACTTCGCAACTGTTACACCTGCAACCTTCTTAGTTCTTGTTGCCATGTTCGTTTCCAAAAGTTAGAAGTTCAAAGTCCCAACAAGGCTTTACGCCCCGACGTGTCCGAACCCATAATGAGGTCGTAAAACGCTTGCTCTTTTTTGTCCTTGGGAGGACTGAGCTTAATGACGTTTCGTGTCTCTGGGTGAAAAGCAATTATCTCCAGCACTTCCGGCGGCAATTCTCCCCAGCCTTTACTACGGGTGACAATATCCTTAGGAGTACCCTTTGGCATCTGGAGGTGGCATTCTTGGTGGGTCTTACCGAAATATCGCTGGCCCTTATAATAGGCGCTGAACAACGGTGCGTTACAGATGAATACGCGTCCCTCGACAAACAGCTGAGGCAACAACCTGTGAATGACGGTGAGGATAAGAGCGTTGATGTGCTCACCATCTGGGTCCGCGTCGGCTAGGCAGTACAAGCGCTCAACCCGAAGGTGCTTGTGCGGCTCAGCTTGCCTGTGATCGTAACCGATGGCCGCCAATATATTTACAATTGCCTTCGACTTCAGCAACGCAGCCAATGGCTTACGCATGGCGTTCATAGGCTTACCATTGAGTCGGAGCACTTCCTGGAAGTTGATGTTACGTGCCCGTTTGGCGGTGCCGCTGGCGCTTTCCCCTTCTACCAGAAAAAGTTCCCGCTCCGAAGGTTTGCATCGACGTGCTGTTGCCAAGATGTTAGGGAGAATGATCCCGCGCTTAGCTGCATTGACCTTACTGATGCCGTCCATGACCTTCTTGAACTCTTCTTTAGCCTTCTTGGCCTCAGATGCACGTTTGATGATGCGCTTTGCTAGTGTCTTGTTAGCTGCGAACAAGGCAGTTAGCTCTTTGAAGGCAATAGTGAACAGCCCCTTGTTCAGGTTTGACGTAAGGCGATCCTTTACCTGGGAGGAGAATTCAGGACCGCTCATGTTCCAGTTCAGGCACCCTATCAATCCGTTACGCACATCCCTAGGCGTGTACTTGTCCCTAGACGTCTTGTACACCGCAAGAGTCTTTATTAGTGCCTCAAAGAATTCATCCTGATGTGAACCACCGTCACGAGTCGGGCTACACGAAACGAAGGATTGCATTCCGTCGTCTTCAGTGTACGATGTCCATTGAAGGGCGAACTGCAATTGGTCGCTCTCAAATACCAAAGGCTTGCCCAGTGGCTCAAGTTCCTGCTTAGCGACCCGCGACTTGACAACCTTTACGATGCCTTCGTTGTTGAGGTAGGTTGCAGTCTTCTTTCCTGCAGTGAAGGTGATCTTCAGGTTGCGATTCAAGAAGGCCAAGTTCTTCAAGCGCAATGCGGTAGCACTAAGTGGTAGTACCGCCTTTGTCTTGCCTTTGTTTACGGATACAATAGACTGGTCAGGCTGGATACGAATGATCGTGCCCAGCTTTCCGCAGGTTCGGAGCTTTGAGGTTACAGATGAAGGAGGAGGACTTTTCTTCACTGCAAACAGTGGCTTGCCCTCACTGAATGCCTGATGATGCCACGCCTTATCCCGATAAGTCCACACTTCAAACTTCGAGCACACAGCATTGACTGCTGACGATCCTACACCGTGAGTGTTCCCTACAACAGGGCCCTCAAACAATACGTAGTTGTGGAAATCCTCAACTGAAATTCCGTACACGGGTGTAGGGTCCACTCTTTCTATAACAACTTTGTCTACCGTATCATTAAATGCAACTGCGTTCTTAGTAGCAGCAGAAGTGCTGCATCCTAGACCAAGTTTTTCGGGGTGCTCCTTGTAGTGGTCGTGTGGTGATAGTGGCTTCAGGTTTGAAGGAACATTGTTATCCACAACTTCGTCTTTATGATGAACATGAAGACCTTCGACTTGTGCACCCAGAATAGTCTTAGCTACAACCCGGTGCAAATTTCTTACACCAAAATTCTGTCTGAACCTATTTGATACTATGTACCCATCAGAGTCGTACTCCCAGTGAAGAGAGTCCAGACTCTCATGCTTACTTAAGTTTTTAGCCTGAACAACTGAGCCGTCACTTAGATAGAAGGGGTGATCTAAGGTACACGAGATAACAGCACCAGAGGACAAATGAACCCGGGCAATCTCATTTACGATCTTAGATTTTTGTACGTGGTAGCATTTTCGCGGTACCAATCTCCCTTCATCATCACGGCTCAAAACATAAAAGGGAGTTGGATCATGCTTCCATTTTTCCCATAGCTTCTCAAAGCTGGGGTGCATTCCATCTAAGGTAAATACACGGGTGTCACCAGTGAAACATCCACTCGAAGCTGTGTATGCTGAGTTGTTGAACTTACCACCAGCATGAAGCTCAGTGAAGATCAGCGTCAGCGTGCTGATGCCAGCCTTCTTGTGCAAACCTACAGGGATACCTTCGGCGGAGTCAGCCACGATATAGGTGTTGCTTGCAGAGTCTGCCCAGACTTCAATTGCCGAGTTGCGTTTGGCAAGGAATTCATCGAAGGAGTTATCAACTAGCTCTTTGACTAAGGTGAACACCATGTGGTCACCACGTTCACCGAGATACATCCCAGGCCTTTTACGGCAGCCTTCAAGACCCTTGTGATGCTGAATTGAATCTTCGTTGTAAGATGATCTGGTTGCCATAGTAGTTGGGTTACGATAAGATTGAGATACCTAGCCTGGCTAGGTCTGAGACGACGTTTTTGGTTTGGGCGCTAGAAGCCTCGTTACTATACTTCGCAAGTAAAGACTCAAGTTGAAGTATGCCTACTTCTAGCTCTGAGGCATGTCTAGGGTTAGTAGAAACATTAGATTCGTGCGCACTACGTAACCATGTTAGCCGGCATTCAATACGTGCAACTAGGTCTTCGGAGGAGAGCATAACTAGAAACCCAAACGAAAAAAGGGAGTACAACGTAAGCTGTCTCCCTTTTTTGATCCCTACTGCTTAGTCTTCCTTGACAGGAACCGATTTCTTGTCGCTACGCGCTGACTTTGCACCACGCGCTGCCTTCTTGTCACCGCGTGCCGGCTTCGCATCAGCCTTTGCTGCCTTCTTGGCACCACGCGCTGGCTTTGCACCACGCGCTGGCGGCTTCGCCGCTGCGGGTTTGGCTGCCGATTCATCAGCTGCCTTGATAGCTGCTTCGGCTTCATCGAAGGCCGACTCAAGAGTCGTGATAGCCTTTTGGTGATGAAGGTCCATTGCTTTGATTAAGGACTCGAATTTCCGAACCAGTTTCTTCAAAGCTACTACTTGTTTGTTCGCCATGAGACATTCCTTTTGAATGAAAAATGGGTGGGCATTAAACCCACCCATTTTTTTAGGTTGAAGCTACGAGTTAGTCTTCGTCTTCTTCGTCGAAGTCGTCGTCGTCGTCTTCCTCTTCCTCTTCCTCGTCCTCTTCTTCCTCGTCGTCAGAGTACTCTTCAGAGTCCTCGTCCTCTTCTTCCTCGTCGTCCTCGTCCTCTTCTTCCTCGTCGTCAGAGTCCTCGTCGTCCTCTTCTTCCTCTTCGTCAGAGTCCTCGTCGTCCTCTTCCTCTTCCTCTTCCTCTTCCTCTTCCTCTTCCTCTTCCTCTTCCTCTTCCTCTTCCTCTTCCTCTTCCTCTTCGTCGTCCTCTTCCTCTTCCTCTTCGTCAGAGTCCTCGTCCTCGACGGCAGGTTTGGCCTTACCGCCCTTTACCGGGGCAGCGTCTTCGGAGAAGATCTGGATGTCCACGTTGGCACTATCCGAGAAGTTCTGGTTCACGTACACCTCTTCACCGCTTTCTGTGGTGAAGCGGAGCAGGTCAACTCCGACTGATTCCATTTCGTCCATGGTACCAGTGACGGACTCGATACTGGTCATACGACGAACGGTCGCCGTAACGGTTTCACCTTGACCGCCGCGCATGCTGAGGACGTCCTTCAGGGAAAAGGTACTGACGACCATCTTGGATCCACGTTCGTGAGCTTTGTGCTGCAACACGAGGTTTCTTTCGTTGAGCTCGACCAGAACACCTTTGAGTTGCACCGTGGTCATTGCGAACACGTTACACGTAGGCATCGAAACTTGTTTCTTTGCACCACGTGCGGCGCGAGCAGGTTTGGCAACTTCGGCCTTTGCACCACGTGCCTGGCGAGCAGGTTTGGCAGCAGCAGCCCGACGAGATTGACGTTCCGGAACGGCCTTTGCACCACGTGCGGCGCGAGCAGGTTTGGCGACTTCGGCCTTTGCACCACGTGCGGCGCGAGCAGGTTTGGCAGCAGCAGCCCGACGAGATTGACGTTCCGGAACGGCCTTTGCACCACGTGCCTGGCGGGCGGGCTTGGCGACTTCGGCCCTTGCACCACGTGCCTGGCGGGCGGGCTTGGCGACTTCGGCCCTTGCACCACGGGCTTGGCGGGCGGGCTTGGCGGAGGCAGCAGCGGAGGGACGACGATTACGAGTTGCAGTTTCACGAGCCATTTTGATACTCCTTGTTTGGGGATTTGTGTACTTTGATGTACGATGGGTATTTACAGTTACAGCGTTATGCCGTAACCGGGATGGGATTCAGCACTTTCACCAACAGAATGTCACCCGCGGGGGCACGTGGATTCAAAAGGTCTTCGGTAACTCCTTTCTTCGATTTTGGCATGAAGTCAAACTGACTGAAATTGTCAAGCATGTTCTGTTTGGTGAAGAGCTCAAAGCCTTCGCCTTCTTCCTCGAGGAGAACACCCAGCAAGTCACGAATCTCAGCGTCGATAAGATCATCTGTGCTGAGGTTGACAGCGAACAAGATGGACGTGTTCGGTCCACACTGTTTTTCAGCGGAGAGCCGCAGGGTGGCTTCGAACTGGCGGAGCATCTTCAGCTTGTCCTGACTGTCGTACAGTGCACCTACGTTGACGTAGAAGTTGACCATGGCCTCGTGAGTCATGACGGGTGTTTCGCCTGCCATTTCGTCACGCCAGTCCATAGACAACCACGAGGTTACTCGAACAACGTCAGAGAACTGAAGTTGAGTGCTTTCATCAACTGAACCGTCCTCTTCTGCGAAGGCTCCCAGAACCAAGTTCGGACTGATGCCCAAACTGGAGGTGCAAACCTCAGCAACACGACTCACCGCAGTGTTGAGTGCCGAGTACACGTCCTTGGGTTTGCCCAGGAAAAGGATCGAGCTGTTGTTGATAAGGCTAACTGCCTTCAGACAGGTCGAAAGAGCATGGCGCAGGATGCCGGACGGCACATCCTGTTCAGTCTGCTTGCCTTTACGGAACGGGTTGTACAGGTTGTACTCGGTACTTCCAACCGTCCACTTGGACAGGGACTTGGTCGAGCCGTCACGGAACTGCGGGGAGGCTAGACCGAGAGTGAAGATAACGTTCACACCGCAGGTGCTGAAGGTGTTGTCAAACAGGTTGTCGACTTGGAGTTTCTTCTCGACGGGTGCCACCTTGATAGGTTGTGGCGTGTCGTTTCGGTCATTGCTTGTAAGGGCATCTTGCTGTTGCTTCTGGGCGTCCTTGATTCCTACTACGCCAGTATCATTGTCTTCTGCGGCCATCATAAAACTCCTTAGTGTTAATAAAGAATGTAGGTTTGTCAAACCTCGTATAACATTTACAGTAAATCAACCTTCGGCAATAAGTGCTTTCATGCGACGAAGTTTGGAATACACCTTGTTGAAATCTGTAAGTGGGATAGAAACGCCTTTAGGGGTTGGTTTCCATTCACCATTTGCTTCGTAGTACTTGCGGATGTCTACGTACTCTACTCCTTTGAATTCAGTTAAAGCGACACGGATTTGACTAGAACCTGAGAGCTTAACTACGAATTCGGGAATAGCTTCGGGTTCAGGCGGGGTGGTTTTCTTTACCATACTAAACCTCGTGAAGGTTCGGTCAAAAAGGGCGGGAGCCGAAGCTCCCAAACCCGTTTGGGTTACTCGTCGTCAAAATCGGTATCGTCGTCTTCAACGGCGGGGCGTACGCTGCGAGCTTTCGGCTTGGCCGCAACAGCTTTGGCTTTCAGCTTGGGCTTACGTGCCGGGGCGACTTCGACTTCAGCCTTCGCACCGCGAACCTTGCGGGTGTGAGCTGCGACTTCTTCCTTCGCTACGCGGGCCTTACGTGTCGGGGCGACTGCAGCTGCGGCCTTCGCACCTCGAACCTTTCGAGCTGGAGCTGCTTCTTCCAGAACTCGTGCAGCACGAGGAGTGCGGGTTGCGCGTGCCGGAGCCGCTTCTTCAGGAACGACCAGGCGAACCACACCCGGAAGTACATCGAAGCCGCGAACTTTGACTTTGTCCAACTTCTCAGTCAGAGACTGTTTGAATGCGCGCTTGTCGGCTGCGGTCAGAGCGGCGTCGGAGGTAACGGTGAAGGTAGCGGTGAACTTGGTTTTGAAGGTAAGGGCGAACTTGGTTTTCATGGTGAAACTCCTTGGGGTAAATTGAACTACGATGGACTTTTGCAACCCGTAACTCGAGAGATACAATCCCTCAACTCCATTGTACACGATTTTTTTCGACCATGCAAATTTATTTTGCCTTGAGAGCAGAGTATTTTCATTACAGGTTTGATCGTTTCAGCATATCAGTCAGATGCAGAGCATAATTCTTATCGAAGGTGAGAATCACGTCGTTCTCCACATCCCACCACAAGTCGATGGATTGAGGCAACTCCGTAAGGTACTCTAGACCAGAGCTTTGTGCCGAGAAATTCAAGTGTCGAATATCCAGAAGTTTTTCGACGTACCAGTTGAACATTTTGGTTGAGAAGGGATGGAACAATCGGAGGGCAAACTTCCGATCACCTTGTGACACATTGAAGGACTCCACTTTGTCCAAGTGATAAGCCCAAACTGTGGAACGCATACGAGCCAAACTGTAAGACAACGTGTTGACCAAAGTGGCATCAGGATTGTAGGAGAACAAGAGACTGTCAGTGAGCTTGTCTCCGGTGAAGCGATTCAAAGGTCTCCTTATGCTGCACTTCACAAACACCTCAGGGTCCTTGCAGGTACCGTCAGCACCGAACAGGTGCCGATTTTCGATAGGTTGCAGAACGATACCGTCAAGTACGAGGTTTTCTACTTCCATTGGTTTGGACCAGCCGTTGTCGTAGTACACGCCAGCGGTTACAGGTTCTATGAACTTATGGGTCATGGTCAATCCTTTACGGATACGAAAAGTCTATGGGCAACATTGTAGATCTGACCATCGTAGAACTTTGCCCTGTACTGCCTACGAAGCTTCATTTCCTCCAAACAGAAGTCCGGTCCATGGCTAGGCTCGTACACATGAGAAACTTCATGAAAGGCAACATCCATAAGGTTTGCAACAACCATACGGCCTTTCCAAGGCAAGTCATCGTTGAAGATAGTGGGGTTGAGCAAGAAGTGAATGCTGTTTGGGTACTCTACGCAGCAGGCCTGTGTGTTAGCGTCAAAGATGAAACCAAACTTTATCAGCTTGTCCTTGTGGTGAAATTCAGTCGTAGGGTCGAAACCGAGACTAGAAACACATACGGGTTGTGCGTTACTCTCGAACACAACCAGCTCGGAGTCGGTGAATCTGGGTAGCGACAAAAGCGATTTGCAGGCGACCATCCACGTATGGGCGAGCTTCTTGGTCATGGAATTGACCATTATGGACTTGATGGTCCTAAGTGAAATGCTTTCAGTGTCCTTTCGAGACTTACGAAGTGAGATACTGTGAACTTGAACCTGAAAATCTAGTGGATACGCAGCATCGGCCATAGTCTTACCGAGCTTCTCATTGAGCTTGTCTAGTGTTGAGGCAGTACGTTCTGCTTCATCTGAAAAGGCATCGTCAACTGCCAGTGACTTACGGTCAGAGTAGATTGTCTTGAACTGCGGGTTCGGGTTCGGGTTTACGACGAACTTGAACTGCAGCGTTGCACGCTTAAGCGTAGACAAGTCTTCAGACAGGCTGTGAATCAGCTCGTTAAGGTCACGCTGTGCATCAGACTTAAGACCATCGCGGTTTACGTTAAGTACGGAACGGCTGTCCTTAAGCTCAAGCACTGCTCTGAACGCCTTTGAGGACTTGCTCCACAGCCTGTACTCGAACATAGGGATTCCATTAACGCGAACCCATAAGGAGTGAACGTCAGAAGTGGAATCGGAGAAAGAGAGCAAGCCTTGCGGGAAAGATTTTTCGTAGTCGAATTCAACCTGGTTGCGTTCCAGAAGAACATCGTTCAGGTAAATAGCCACGGTAGGACAGTTGGAGTTTCTAACCAGACGCAGTAACGCATTTTCAAACTCTACGGGAGAGCTATCAGCCGCGTCCAGTGTAACGGTTATCCGGGTACCAAGTTGGTAGTTGGGAAGGCTGTCAACCTCATAGTTTCCACCCACACCGGACACTTTGGTACTGCCCGAAATTACACTCCAGCTTTCATGGGCGAGTAAAATCAAGTTCTTTGCCATGCCGAACCCACCAACTGGGTCCTCACCAGATTTGGCAGACTCACCCAAGGCCAGCAACACGTTTACTATGATGTCCTCGGACATTCCAGTGCCATCGTCGGTAGCAGACACACAAAGGTTGCCTTCAGGAAACACCCTAGTTGTAAACCTGATGGTCGAGCAGCCTGCGTCAACTGAGTTCTGAACAACCTCACGAAACCAGGCGAAGCGCCAGTCGGAGTATTCAAGTTTTGCTTTAGCGAAGTACGATCGGGGGATTTTGACGAATGCCATTTGGAGCTCCTTAACAAGTGAAGGAAGAATAAAGGGTCTAGCTCTTACAGCTAGACCCAGACAAGACTTAAACCCACTCAGCCTCAGGCTTGTCTGAATACGGTACTAGAGGGAAGTCCCGTGTGATCTTCTGGTTAACCATAATCCAGCGGAACCTAGCCCAACGGCACAGTCGCAGTGAATACGAAGGCAGCATCCTTGAAATTTCCAAGGCCAGCTTCTCTAATACTGCCCTATCCATACAGCACATATAGTACAGAGGAGCAGAGAAATGGTCACCAGTGTGCAACACTTCCAATGCCCACGACTCGTCGCTGTCGTAACCCATCGACGCCCGTTCCTCATAAGAAACGGTACGGTAATCAACTGCAGGGTCAGAAATAAGGTTGACCAGTGCGGTTACCCTAGGTTCGATAGTCTCGAAAAAGACTGGGTGTGCAAGCCCGGTCACTACGAAGATTTTGCAAATGTTGTACTCGTACTCAGCAGCGGCTGCGGCGATGGTCATCATGGTATTTCTTCCTTCGATAAAATTGAGGATGGATAAATTGTCAACCCGTAACTAGAGATATACAATCCCTCAATGTCATTGTACACAAAACCGAGGTGTTTGTAAAATTTATTTTTTACGGGTTTGGAACTTTGCGAAGGTCAGCGTGGAAATCGAATGTCCAGGTCAGCTTGTTAGAGCTGGGGTCAGTAGTGGAAGATATGTCGATTGAGAACAGCCTTCCACTAGAGTCAGACTCCCTGATCTTGCGGGCTATGGCGGAGAACATAGAGTTAATCATAGAATCGAATTGTGCAGTTGCTGCAGGACACGCTGACTCTGAGTCATCAAGACCTTCCTTTAGAGCATCAAGAAAAGTATTCAACGAATGTAGCTTAAGGTCGTCAGCTACGTTTTCAACTTTAGAACGTGCACTAACGGCCGCAGTTTTGTCTAGGTATAGTTTTATAGAACTCATTCTAGGCTCCTGCTTTTTTCGTTAAGGCGGAACTTGGACGCAACCCCGATTTCTGGATTGTTAGAAGTGACTTGCCCCGTAAGTGCTTTCGTCCTTTCATTGATATTACTATGGACTGCAAATACTTTATTTCGTAGTCACTTACACTGAATTTGGTGCAGGCTGAGGGAAGTGTGCATTCGCCGGTCTTAATGGACTTCATGGCAGCACGGTATGACTCAGCTATTTCTGAAGTCAGAATATCTCTGATCTTAGTCAAGTTGTTTTCAGACAGAAGTGTTGCCAGAAATGATTCCACGGACGTAAGGCTACTACCGTAGAAGTATCTAGCAACTGCCTCCTTAACTGGTGTCTGGTGCGTAGACTTTGGCAAGGTGTAGATGAACGTCATTAGGGGGGTCAAAAGTGAACCATGCTTGACGTTATCTGTAAGGATGATCAAGTATTTAGTAGTGGCTCTCGCAGTTGGGCACGGTGGCTTCTTCTGGGCAGCTCTATACTTAGCCAGTTGGAGCGAGTGCAACAAATTGAAGCCTACACCTTTGGATGCTGCGCTCGGTGTAGTATCTAGAGGTGTACACCCAGTAAGTTCATTTATGCGGAGTGGTGAGGCAAACACGAAAACTTCAGCGTTAGTGTAGTTAGCACCGTTAAGGACCGCAAGATTCCTGAATAGGTCTGCTATTTGCACTATGAAGAGAACTTTACGCTTCGGAGGCTTCTCCAACAAGCGTTTCCCAACTGGGACTACGGAAACTGCTGAAGCTGCGTCTATTGAGCCTTTAGACACTAGGAAGTCCAGAACAGTTTCCGGGGAGTGATTAGAAACACCAAAGCACCGCATTTGAAACTCCAACTTGTTTGATACTATCTTTTACATTTAAAGTCAGACAACAATAAGTTCAGAAATACCATTATGCTTCTTCACTAACCATTCTCTGCTGCCTTCTATGTAATCGGCTTCATGAGGGCTAATGACAAAAGTATGTGGTACTATCTGCTGTATTGCTGGTAGGAAACGTTCCTTGAATATCTCCCGCGACACTTCGTCGGCATGGGAAGTCGGTTCATCTAGGATTAGGAAATTAGTGCGCCTATCCGAAGGCAGAAGTGGTAACACTGACAGTACAAACAACATGCGGAAGAAGTTCGATTCGGCACCACTTAATGACCTAACGTCTGAAACTTTACCGTTACCTCGATCCACTATTATGGAAAGCCCTTGCTCTGAGGCACGAACGCTGAACACAAAAGGCTCAGCGAAAACCAAGCCTCGGTAGTGGTTCATGCCTGCTTCGATAAGTCCGCATATTTCGTTTGCGACTATGGTGCGAAGACCTTTTGCGCCATACGCTTTTAGTAGCAGCTCCAGAAGGCGCTTGGAGTAAACTGAATGGCTTAGCTTCTGTATAGAGGCGTTCGTTGACTCTAGGTCTTCTACGTGTAGTGCGAGTGCACGTTGAGTATTAGTGTAGTTGTCGAGCTTCATTGAAGCTGAGGCAAGCGACTTTCGTGTCTTGGAGAGCGTTACTTCAAGTTCTGCAAGTGAGGCAGAAACGCTACTCATTACCTTCTTAATGTTAGAGGCTTTTTTCAGCCTCGCCAGAGTTGGGTGAGTCTGTACAAGTTTTGACTTTGCCTCAAGATGCTTCTTAATGTCAGCACACAGTTCAAGATGCGAATCAATATCCTGTACGGATAGGTCAGTAACGGGTGTCGCGACCTTAGTTGGACGCTCGAGTGAAGCAAGAGTCTTTGTGTACGTACTGTGCTGAAGCCACACGTCAAGGTCTAGACCGAGTTGCTCTAAGGCAGCCTCAAGCTCCTTTACTTTGGAAGATAGCCTATCGTGAGCTGCTTTACGGAAGTCTATCTCCTTGAGTTTTACCTTAAGGTCTAAGTACGATCGGTACAGTTCCTGCGCATGAATTTTTTGTTCTAGTCTGGGAATAGCTTTTTTGGCATCACTTGCAGCCTTGCGGGTACCTTCAAGGTCAATGTCGCTAAGACATGTGGGGCATACTACCCCACCCTCGTGGTCATGATCCTTCAGCAGCTTTTCAAGCTTAAGAGTTGTCTTGTAGATTGACAGCTGCGACTCAAGATCAGTTTTCAGATCAACTACGTCACCATGCTTGACGTCCACACCTACGTGAAGTAAATCTTCGGCTACAGATTTACCGTCTGTCACTACCTTTTTGTAACGGGCGCTTTTTTCCTCTGACACCTTCAGACGAGTCTTTGCTGAGGAAAGCTCTTTGGTGAAAAGCTGCGACTGCTCGGAGCATTCTTCTTTTGTTCGGTCAGGCAGTTTAAGGGCTTTGATGCTCTTAGTTATTGAGGCTGACGACTTCTTGTACTGTTCCTCTTTGCTCTTGTACGTCTCGTAGGTCCTAACGTCTGCACGTACAGACTTTAAGTACGCTATTGTTTCGTCCGGTGGAGTAGTGTACATGTACGCTGCTCGAAGGGAATCAAGCTCTACCTCAACATCGTACAACGTCTTCAAGGCATTTAGTTCTGCCTTGTGTTCGTACTGAGTTGACTCCAATGCTTTCAGTGTAGATTCGTACTTTTCACTCTTGGACTTTAGAGACTTGCTGTCTATGCTGTCCAGGATAGCTTGTAGTGCCTTGATTTTGTCACTGGCAACAACCACACGCTGCTCAAGCACCGATAGCTTTACTTCATCGTCCTTCAAAGCTCGCAGCTTTTGTGCGAAGTAATCGCGTATTTTGTCGTACTGGTCTAGCCTGAACATGTCCACTAGGTGTTCCAGCCGTGCACTGTCAGAGTCTTGTTGAAAAGGAAAAGGACGCTGGGTAGATACAAAGCACGTTGAGTAGAACAGTACCTCGGATAGAGGGAACAACTCTCTAATCATCGCCTCAGCTAGAGGTATGCGAGTTATGTCTAAGTCTTCCCCATCTTTCACTATTTGGTATTTTGAAGGAGACTGGGTGACTTTGTACTTCGAGCCATCCTCAGACCTAAAGGTAAGTGAAACGCTACTTCCTTTACCTAATATGTCCTTACGCGACTTCTTCTTTATGGATAGCGGTGTAGCAGAGTAAAACACGTTAGGTATCGTAGACATAAGCAACGACTTACCTGCACCATTAGAACTTGGGTTTGCTGGGTCGCTATCTTTGTTCTGGCCTCTTATAAATACTATGCTGCTCCTATCGAGTCTAACTGAGGCTTGTTTGAAGTACACTACATTCGATAACTCAAGTTTGAGTAATTTAATCATGCCGCCTACTCGTTCTTTCTCTTGGTAATGAAGTCAGCCAGCATAGCGCTCATGACTATTGATTCCTCAAGGCTCAGTGAGTTGAAACGGAATTCCATTTCTATCAACAGCGACTGGAGGTTCAGCAGCAGGGCTAGGTTTATCCGCACTCCGGTACCCTGTGCAAGCTTTGCAAATGCCTTGCCTGACCACGGGGTGAACTTAGCCAGCCCTACCGAGTTGTCAGTCAGGTAAACAATCAACCAGCGCAGCTTGTTCATCAAGCCACGAGCATTACCACACCCACGAATCTCTTTCAGACACACCTTCATGTTTGCCTGAATTATGCCCAGCAACAGTCGGGCTGCACTCTCGTCAAGCTCAGCCTCAGTAGAGTTTAGGAAGGTCTTGATTACAGAACGCGGATCAACGTCCTCTCCACTGTTGAGTGCAAAGATCACGCTCTCCAGCATCTGAATAGAGTCACGCATCCTGCCATTAGCAAGGTCGGAAATGATCTTTGTTATGCCTGACCAGTCCTCAATAGCCTTGGTGTCAATGCCCTCAAGACGGGCAATGCGACTCAAGCGTCGTGAGAGCTCGTTAGGAGCTATGGCTTTCACTTCAAACTGATGGCATCTACCGCGAACAGTAGGAGGTAGCTTCTCAGGATTTGTAGTGGCCAATATCCACAAGGTAGACGCAGGTGGTTCTTCCAAAGGTTTCAGAAGAGCCTGCGCTCCCTGGGGAGTAATTTGGTGACAATTTGAAACCAATACAGAACCAGTTGCTCCTTTTGGGCGAACGAAAAAGTTATGGTTGTCTTTAACTGTTAAGTCAAATACCTGGTTGCTCGCAATGGAGATGTGGCGTACACTCGAAACCTTGATGGTTGAGACTCGCATTGTGTAGGTTCCTAAATGGGTTTGAGAAAGTCACTACCGAGAAGGTAAACTGTTCAGTGGACTCATGACTCGTAAATGACAAGTAACTCCTCTTCGGGCATAAGATCCTTGGCCTCTACCATCATGCCCCGTGTTACACTCCACCATTTATGATTTGAAGTGCAAGGTTGGACAGAGCCATCCGCTAGAATGACTTCAACCATTTCTCGGTCATCAGATGGTTTTGGGAGCTTCGCTTCAACTTGTTTACTCTCAACTTCACCAGTTTCATGATTAAACGAAAGCACGTTTACGTCTTGAGGGTCTGAGCATATATCGCTGATAGTTCTAAACTTACCGGGCTCTACCTCAATCTCTGTATCTGGGGGGAAGCACTCGTCCAGAAGAAATATGCGGTTCTCACCCATGACAGGCATGTTCTTGGACGAGGCAATAAGGCCGCGAATGTCGTCAATGCCTCGGGCATCGGCCATGTTCATTTCAAGGAAGTCAGGGTGACCATCACCGTATTTGCAGCTTATGCACTCACCGCAAGGTGCATGTGTTGCTGGATCAGGGTTATTGCAGTTCAGATAACGTGCAATCATACGAGCAGTAGTCGTCTTGCCCGTACCTGATTCGCCTGCCAGAAGGATTGCACTTGGTATTTTGCCAGCCTTGAACATGCCGCGAAGCTGTGAGACTAGGTGTGGCTGTCCTACCAAGTCCTCCAATACTTTAGGACGGTACTTCACTGCAAGCGATTCGATCTTCATCTTAGGTTTGGATGAAGTGCTAGATACTTTCCGAGTTGTTCGAGTTGTGGTCATTTTCGTAATCCGTGCTAGAGACTCATTTTTACAGTGTACTCTAGCTCACGTTGCCCAACTGAGGCATTCAAGTATCGAGCAATTTCGTAAAGTAGTGAGGCAAGAGAAGAAAAGTAGGTTGCAGCTAACGAGTCTGCCTTAAGTAAGGCCTGAACCGAGAAGCATGTGTGACTGCACATGTCCAGTAGTGCACCTATTTCACTTCCACCTGGTACGCCGTGTGTGCGGAACAACGCAACAGGGGAACGTTGCTTGAAGAAGTCTAAGCTTTGAGTTACGTAGTCTAGGCGAGTTCGCAAGGAGTTACAACTTTCTTCATCTAGGTACGACTCTAGCTCAGACCCTCGCGTTTCAAGTGAAAGTATGCAGACGCTACAGACGCTAGTGAGAGAAAGCTGCACAGTTCGTAAAGCCGTCAGCATGACTTCTTTGTTAGGTACTACGAAGATAGGTCTGTCAATTTTGCTTACGACAAGACCAAGGAAGCCCTTCAGCTCCTGAATTTGAGAGGCCGCAAGCAAGGTTGCACTACCCACGTCAATTGCCTTTCGGGTGTACTAAGTTTGACAGGGTCTTTTCCATCAAAGACACTAGGGCTTTAGGTAATATGCGACCCAGGAAATGGAAGGCGAAGCATTCAGCAAAAAACTCCTCGGGAGACTTTTCAGCATACTCGCTTATAACCATGTCCTTGTCAGACAGTTCAATAGCAGAGGGCCAGATGTTTTCCAACGATTCGTCTGACCCAAGCATAGCTTCGATGTGGTGCTTGCTTAGTCCATGCACTTGGGATATGTACTTCAGACAGGCACGGATAACAGGCTTGGTATCGTCGGTGCAGTCACGAAGGTACTCAGCGACTGATCGTACGCCTTCGATCTCTTCCCGTATCTGTACCAACTCAGCGTCGTCAACGGCAGTGATAGAGATGTGGTTGTGGTACTGTTTGATCCAACGAAGCCAGATATTACGAGGCATCATACGGTTGTGAATACTGTGACCGTACTCATGGGCAAATACATACTGCAGACCATCTAGTACTTCATTGGGACGTACACACAGGATGTCTGCGTCCTGCTTAGGACGGTGTTTGTAGTATCCAGCGTACTTTCCAGACACAGGTCTTACCTCGAGTTCCATCTTAGCACCATCAAGTCGCTTCTGTTTGATGGTCTTAACAAACGCAACCATGTACTTACGGAACGCAGAGTAGCGTTCGTCGTTCATGTCCTGATAGATTCGAACTACACCGAAGAACTTTGATTCTTCGGTGCGGAACAAAGGCTCAACCTTCACACCGTGCACGGAACCAGCCTTGGGTGATCGACCCAAGTTGGCAAGAACTTCAGACATTTTGAACTCGATAGGGCTGAGTTTTTGGAACTCGCCTTCACGATCCTTTTCCAAGATAGCCTGATATGGCTTCTCTGCACTTACGACCTTGGCCAAGTGCGACCGGGCCAAGTCCAATACGATGTAGTCACCGTTGGTCAATTTCATTTGTACTAACTCCGGGGTAAGCTAACCAGCTCAATAATATTAGTCATGATGGCATCAGTTACTTTTGCCAGTCCTTGTCCTGCATAAATTTCTTTGACTGGCCAAGCTGGCGGGTGCTCGCGGTAACGACTAGCGTACGCCCGTTCAGTAACTTCCAATTGCTCTTCAAATCTAACTGCATCACCAGCTCGATTTCGACGTCTAGCAGCTGAGGTCGCATGGTCAAGAGTTAGGAAGAACTCAAGATCGGGCATGGGCAAACCAGAGTTTACCAGAGCCTTATCGAGGGCTACCAGTACATCAATGGATGCCCCAGACTGATACGCCCACGTAGAGCTTGTGAACCGATCGCATATTACCCATATACCACACTCGAGAGCAGGACGAATAGTCTGCTCCAGATTGAGTAAACGGGCGCTGTACATAAGGCAGGAGTCCAGGTCAGACGGAAACTTGTTGGCGAAGGCAAACGTCCGAAGACGTTCACCAAGCTCAGTGCCACCTGGTTCACGAGTAAGTATAGTCTGGATGCCCATTTCACCGAGCCGTTCTTCCAGAAGCTTTGTTTGGGTGGTTTTTCCCGAACCATCAATGCCTTCTACTACTATGAACTTTCCGCTAGTCATATCAGACTCCGGTCTGTTCAAAGATGTCTTGACTACCCCGACGAAGAACGAATCCGTCTTCAGATTTGTCAATGTGAAGTGCAATGTCAGGGAAGACTTCCTTTACGGCTTCAGCGATACCATGTGCAACTACACGAAGTGTGGGATGAACCGTTGCCTGGGTGCGAAGCTCGCTTACATAGATAGCCTCAGCCAGTCCGTAGATGACGCTGACTGGGACTATGGTTCCCATCGGGTAGTAGTACTGCATCTGCGCATGGGCAACGTGCATGTCAAGGTTCAATGCCGCACACTCGAGCAATACTTCGTCGATGGTAGAGTAGATTTCACTCAGCTCAGACTCAACCTCTTCTCGTAGGTCACCCAGCTGCTCCAAGTACCAGGGATGAAACATGTTCGGCACTCCATTTATGGAGTAGGCTCCGAGCATAGGCAAGGGTGTAAGTCCATTACGATGACGCTGGATGTCACGGAATGAACCGTAGTCAAGTAGAAACTCGAACTGGAACTGCCCGTAGAAGTTGAAAAAGTTGGGAACTTGCGTCTTACGATCACGGTTAAGCAGGAACGCCTTGTAGTACTGGGAGTCATTGAACTCCCTGAAGTTCGTGTAGCTGTAGTGCAAGGCTCCGATTTCAAAACCTAGGTCAGTGCAAGGAGAGTCAAGATCGTAGAAGGGACAAGGCAATGAGCTGGAGTCTTCAGCGATAGGCTTGAACGAACTAGGATAACGCTCCACGAGTTGCGCATTTACGGACTGCGCCAGCATACTGATCTCAGAGCACGGATGGTCGGAGAGTGTGTTAAGCCTCTCGGAAATGCGACGTAGGCTTCCCTTCCAGCTTAGTTGGGTAGTCATGCCGGCAGGCAGAAGACCGCGCACAATGTCGAACGACCTTGCGTTAGTTGCATTCTCCCACTTCTTCAGTTGCATCTGCGAAGAGTCCTCAGAAGACTCGTTGAAGTAGAAGGGATGGGCGCTACGAATACGATCCAGAACTAGAGGTCGCATACGGGCATACAGGTCAACTAGCCGTTGCTGAACTGTGGCGAGTTCCCTGTAGGTGGAACCGAACGGGCTAACAAATGCCCGATGCTCGAAGTCAAAATAGCGAGTCGATGTTTCTTGACCGTTGTACAGCGGGTCATCCTGAATGGCCTTAGCTGCAATGATGGACACGTTCTCGATGAACAGAGTAGTGTCGCCGCAGTCCGCAATGCTGGAGTGACCGTAGCCGATGTACCACTTCTTCAGATTTTCTTTGATTTTTGCACTGTCAGTACCAAGTGTGGACAGCCGGTCTTCGATAGACGTATCCGAACGCGAGTAGAACGCCTGTAGCATAGCTGTAACTTCAGGTTCCAACTGATCTACGACGAATACCTTTTGATTTACATCGGTGGTGTTCATGAGATTTTTCCTTTAGGTTATTTGAAGATGATCACTGGGACTGAAGTCTACCGTGCTGGAAGGCTGTTAAGGTCCGGAGAAGGAATGACTGGAATTGCAGTAGCTGCATATCTTGCTCGTGGTTGAACATATACACTGCAACAACCACGGATTCAGGATGTGCAAGCTTGTACGGTGGGAACCGACCGTACTTTGAGCTTATGAGCTTTCGGAGCGCGTCTAGCGTCAACTCTTCCGGCTTTGTTACGTTTTGTTTTTTCTTACGTTGGGGATGGTTAGACGCCATTTAGTGGCTCCAAGTAGTTAATGATTTGCCTTGGTTAAGAGCATACTCGATCTCACGCGCAGTTGATTTACATATGTGGCCTCCTACGTTCAAGACTAGAATTTCATCGGCAAGGTCTATCTTACGATGGAGAAGGGTATCCAGCATTTCTTTCTGCTCTTCAGTGATGCCCAACATACCATGATGGATCGTTCGGACCAACGTGAGGTAAGAAACCCATGGTAAGGATGATTTTTCCCTTCGGCTCTTCAAGGTACAGGTGCTCTTGAAAAGCACCGTAGAAGCGTGACGAGCCGCACAGGCATACGATGATACAGATCATGCTAAGACCCTAGAACTGAGCCGTCAGGCTCCCAAGTGAACTCTGCAACAGGGAAATGCGCACCACAGCCTACGCAATAGGTACCTGAATAGAACTTCGGGTCTCTTGCGTAAGTCTCAGCAAGTGCCAGTTGCATAGTAGTTACGGCACCGCATTTTGTATGACGATAACTCTGCCTGACAGGGCGAATGAAACCTCTAGCTCTCTCCTCCGGGCAAAGGACCAGATAGTCTTTCTGCTGGCCGTTCTCACCAATCTTGTCGTAGTCGAGATCAGGAGGGCTTCCATCGGTGAGGCATGTTTTGGGTTCGGTGTGCATTAAAGTTCCTAGCTCTTTCCGGTTGAACCGAATCCACCCTCACCACGTTCGGTGCTGGTAAGTTCTTCAACTTCGTTGAAAGGCACCATTGATGTAAAGGTAATGCCGACTATCAGCTGTGCCATACGCTCACCTGCCTTTATATTGATAGGCTGACCAGTACGGTTGTACAGCATGACCTTCAGCTCACCCCGATAGTCGAAGTCGATAGTGGCAGGACTGTTTGCCACAGTCATGTTTTCCTTGTACGCCAGACCTGAACGCGGTACAACTTCAAAGTACAGCATGTTGCTAGGCAGCTCAAAAGCCCAGCCGGTGCCGAACAACGTAGGCTTGTTGGGGTGAAGCCACTGATCCTCAACAGCATAAAGATCAGCAGCAGCTGATCCCGGAGTCATCACCTGAGGTAAAATAGCCTTTGGATGTAGACGCTTGGCCTTGATACCTACTGCAGCGAATGAAAGTTGGGTCAACATGTCAAACATGATTTTTCCTTAAATGATAGTTGATGAAGATCGATACTACTTTTAAGACTAAGGAAGTTTGTGGACTCAAGAGTCTGGAGTTCAAGTGTAGAACGTGGCGTAAGCTTCGGGCAGTACGCCAGTTCTCTTAATGCCTCTATCTTAAGATCAGATAGAGTGCCGTCGTTTTTTACTACGCTGTGGCATAAATTTTCCAGGATGAAAGATACTTCCCGTTCAGTTGGTGTGTCATCCACTGTAAGGGATTTTCTTGAAAGGCCAACTAAGCTTCCAATAGAACGGGCAACAAAGGCTTCAGAGATAAGTCGTATTCCAGTTACCACGATCAATTTTTTGTCACCCGTGCGCGTGAGTTCATATAAGGTACGAACCATAAGTCTGGTCCAAACGTAAGGATCCTTCTCTCTAAGAGAGTCACCAACGCAGCGCAAAATATCCCGGGTAGTTTTCCCACCTAATTCTTTACGGGGTACTTTTCGCTGCTCTTGGTCCGTCCAAGCGCTCGGGTCGTAAAGGTTGTACAGGTACGAGGCAACACTTATTATAGCATCAGACATTCCGATTTTTACAGAGTTGTCTGTGGCAGTCAGCAAGAAGTCGGCGAAGGTATCCTTACCTGAGTGCATGTTCCCCGTAAGAAACATGATTGACACCGTTGGTGATAAGCTTGTGTTTCTAACGACGTCAACCATTGTCGTGCTGTTCCTTATTGTCGTCATAGGATACTTTTGCAACTACCTTCCACTCGGAGGGGTTGGTAACGTCATACGTCCTTACTGCTGTAACTCGGCCACCGTAGTTTGCCGAAACCATCACTGTGTCTTTGAAGAACTCATGGTGTATAACGTCACCCGGACGCAGTGCAAGAAGTTCATTGTGTGTCATAGCCTCACCTCAAGAGTAGAAAATCACCTAACGTACATGCGTTGTCGGCACGAAAGTTGTACTTCGACTTAAAAAATTCACCTGGTGCAGTCATAATGGAACTACCCCAGATTGATGGGGTAGCTGTGCCCAAACATTTTAGGCAGTTGACGCCCAAGGCTGACAGTGCTTTGATCTTTGCTTGCTTGTCGAAACCAAGTTGAAGTGGAAGATCGAAGCCGAACAATCTTGGACCGGCAACAGTCTGCCTCAAGTCACAATTCTCGTCAGCAAAATGCAACTCGAGTCGTTGATTGAAAAGGTGCTCTAGTCGTTGATGCCCAATGTTGCTGTAGTTCAAAAACCCGTAGAAGGCAATGAAACCAGAGTGGGCTGAAAACGAATGTCTAATTCGTGCTAGTAGTCTGTCCTGGTCAAAGTCACTATCTAGTTTGACGAAATCAAAAGCCAGCAGCTTACCGCGAGTAACAAACATAGAGCACCTTTAGTGCTATCCCTTACGGATAGTGGAAAGTTGGAAAGTTGGAGGAGCTGTATGTTCCTCAGGAGCTGCTAGAGTTTAACGACTGGTGCAGCAGCTCCATCAGGCACTACTTGATCTTCCGTTTCCACGCCTAGCCGCACTTACTATGTCCACAAGTAAGACACGTTGGGCATCCATCAAGAGGAACCAACGTGGGGGATCCACACTTCGGACAAGTTGCACCGTTGATTGACCCACCTTTCGCTAGGTGCTGTGCTTTCTTTTCCTCGATGGCCTTAGTCAGCGAGTCATCTTTCTTTATTATTCCCAGCATGGTGAAATGCTCCTCCAATACCATTCCGATCTCAGCTACAAGAGAAGGAATATAACCAGACTTGGATAGGTAACCACCACGAGGATCGAAAACTTCCTTCAGTTCCTCGACTACAAAAGCAACGTCACCGCCTTTACGGAACACAGCACTCAGCATACGAGTCAGTGCAACGATCCATTGAAAGTTCTCCATCTCCTTGGAGTTGATGAAGATCTCAAAAGGACGACGCGACTCGTTTGCAGTTCCTTCATTAAGGACTATGTCACTTACGAGTATGTAAACTGAACTGTTTGCCAAGGGTGTCCGAAGTTGATACGCAGTAGCAGGTAGCTTTTTGGGCCGCTTCATCTTCTCATGAAGTGATTGAAGCGGAACAGGTGCCGACTCGCTGAGCTTGACTGACACAATTTTTTCGGTTATTTTAGCGGGAGTAGTGGTGTGCATTTCAGTGCTTTCCGAAGTAGTTTTCTTTAACAGCGTCGAACAGATTTGCGGCAGTCTGTGTCTGACCTTCATACTCAATAAGAGTATTTCCACTGTATGTTCTCTCCTCACCTGATTGAAGGACGAACGTGTAGTTTGTGTTCTTCAGGTCTTCCTCTTTCACAAGGACTCCACTGAACGCCTCTGGATTGAACCGGAACGTAGTACAGCCTTTAAGTCCAGCGTCATACGCCTTGAGATAGATGTCTGAGAACTTCTCGAAGGGAAAGTCCGTAGGTACATTGATAGTCTTAGAGATAGAGCTATCAATCCACGTTTGGGCAGCAGCTTGAATATCAATGTGGTGCTCAGGATCTATGGTATCAGTTGTACTGAAACACTCTGGCATGAACCGAGGATGCGGCACATTTGGATCTAGGTCCTGCTCAATCATTTGAGCTTTCTGCTCAGGTGTAATAGTATGGGGCAAGCCTTCGTTCTCAACTAGGTGCTTGTACACTCGGAACTCGTGAGAGTACACCATAACTGCTTCCTTGGCATTGCGGCCTTCGCGGATAACGTTGCGCACGTAGCTGTGTGAGTAACTCGGCTCGATACCATTTGAGCAGTTGTCGCCCAGTGACAAAGCGATTGTGTTATGAGACAAAACTCCATTAGAAAGTTGATAGCAGTGTTTTTCTCTTACCTCAATATCCCAGGTAGGTTTCTTAAAACCTGTTTTTCGCACTGACGATATCTTCACGGTCTTTCCTTTTTAAGAAGTTTAGTTATTTGGTTCAAATGCTTTTTAATTTGCATATGTGGATCGGCCCTAAACTCGTCCACGTGTATGCGGCTAAAGGTGAATCCCTTTCTAACTGCTAAGTATTCTTTTCTATTGTCATCTTCTAATCGGGTTTGTGCTGAAACACCACTTAAAAAACACCGCCAAGTTCTAAGCTCATTTTTTGAGAGCAAAGGACTAGGATGTGTACCACCATCAAACTCTATTATGTATTTGATATCAGGAATGCAGAAGTCATAATACCTAATTTTCTTCTGAAAATTATCCCAGATGTAGTATTCTTTACCACCACGTGAGTCACCTATTATATAGTCAATTCCTATTTCATCCAAATAGTCAAGTATAGGATTGAAAAACTTTTTAGATTCTTTTGTTAGAGCACCTCCATTACCAGCACCTCTCCAATGTCTTGTTTTTCGTAAACAGTAGTCTCTGTAGAATTTGCTTGCATTCTTTTCATCACCGTCAAATTTTAGCAAGCACTCCTCGTAGTTAAACGTACAGGCTAAAATTTTCTTTTTGTACGCTGCAGGACCGAGTTCTGGACCCAATTTCGTTATCCAGAATTCTAATGAAGAGCTATCCTTCGATCTTCTATAAGATCTCCATTTCTTTGCCCACCTTTTGCCGTATTTCTCTTTAAATTTCTCTTTAGTATGTGAGGAGCGTTGCCCGAAAAGTTTGTGCCTTCGACTTCCTTCCTTTGCACCGTAGCGTTTTACAAAAGTTTCTAAAGATCCTGAAGTTGCTTTCTTGCGCTCTTCTATTACTTTTAAGGCATCAGACTTGCATAGACCGTTCCTAGTCATAACGGCCTCTACGCTGTATGGGTTTGCCTTAGCTAAAACCTTTGTACGATAATATGGACCTAACGCTTCTCCGTATTTTGCAACCGCGTACTCCCTAGTCTTAGGCTGCAATGTAACGCCCCGCTTCAATAAAAGCTCAAGAAATATACCAAACTGACCGGGAATCAAATGGTCTAAAGTATCCAACTCAAGAGTATACTTAATGTACTTGAATGCTGCATGTCTATCGTTAAATTTTTTTGCGTATAAAAGACCGTTTCGCAAAACGTATTCTGGTACCTTAGAAAACATTGAGTTGTCATACCCAGCTGGAGTTCCGTATAAAATTCTTAATTGCGACTTAGGTAGTGCAACTAGTTCTCTCTTTAATTCCGAAGTGGAATGCTCAGAAAACCACTTAAACGACTTGGAATACCAACCTAATATGCAGTCTATTGGTAGATTTTTCATCTGGTGCAATCTCCACTATTTTAACATCATTAAATTACAGTGATGATTGCTCGATTGCACCTAGCAGATTAAGTCTTAGTAGGACACAATATCTTCGTCTCCTTTCAAGTATTGTGCTTCAACTTCTACGATATGTTTACCAATTCGTACAAAAAGTTTATGAATGGGAGTACACTCAAAGATAGAGCCATCTTCAAATACAATTTCGTAAATTTCTTCGTAACCATTGTACCAAATTTTATCACTGCTGTCAGCATAGTTATCAAGTGACGGTAAGGTGAAAGGCTTGAGTGGTAGCCATTGCTTTTCGTTTGTTTTTTCTATAGACTTCCAGTCAATACCGTTCTCCTCCATAATAGACTGATAAGACTTTATTCCAGCATCAGTTATTATTTTAGTTGAGGACAGGCAACAGCCTGTAGGTGCCAAAGACGTAGCATGGGTAAACCGACAGCCGTGTTTCTTGATACGCTTGAGAATTGCTGACCCTCTCTCGTCGCTCCGCCACGCATCGAAGTAATGGCTTTGAAGCAAAAGCTGACGACCAGTGTAGGTCTCGTTCGCGTACCGCATGTTGGTATTGAAACGACCATTGGGAGAATTTTGAAGCTCAACCGAATTGAACTCTTGTTGCAGAATAGGGGCTTCACCTTTTTCGATAGCCAGGTCAACACCAGCATCAAAGCTGGTCATGGCCAAACATTTCGTGACCTCAGAGGTGAAGGCTACTGACTCTGGACTGCCATAGGTCATACCTAGCATAGTCAAGGTAGAACCGAGACCCAAGAAACCCATTCCGTGACGACGCTTGGACTCGATCTCATGACGCTGTTGGATCAAGGGAAGACCATTACTTTCTACGACGTTGTCCAGCATACGGGTAAAGATCTTGATGATCTCCTCATACTTTGAAAAGTCGAAGGTAGCAGCTGAAGTGAACGGATTGAGTACGAATTTGGTCAGGTTGAGGGAACCCAACAAGCACGCCCCGTAAGGGGGAAGCGGTTGCTCACCGCAATTTTTTTGCAGCACACCTGTCCAGTATGTGATACCCTTATCCTTCCAAGACTTTGTCACTATGCAGTAATTGTGTACATCGTCCACAGTTAGATTGTAAACGTCTTCTCGCCCTACGTACTCAATGCTTACTACCTTGTGATTATAGGCCTTGCACTCCTTAGTGAAGGCTTTCCAGTCACCATCCCACTGATTATCAATCCAGGCAGCACCGATAGTTGGTTTGATCCCAGCCTCATGAAGAACGTACTTCAAGGAGTCCCAAGTACGTGCTGAGATTTTATGTCCAAGATGAAGCATCATCGAGCCACATTTCAAGGAACTCTGCACAATAGAGGCAGAACCAGCAGCACGTTTAGACTTACGCCCTTTTCGAGTAGCTGCAAATGCTTTGGACCCCTTTGATATTGCGTCTAACGTCTCTTGGGTACGAGGTGTATTCGCAGCTATAGCTGAGTTGTGCGCAGCAGCACACGATTGACTACAGAAGCGTTGTGGGCTAGTCCGTCCTACAATTACGGTAAGATTAAAAGGTGTTTCACACCCCTCACACACGCAGCTCAATACTTGGCGATCTTTAGTTTTAACCTTTGACAGTAAAGCACGTGTCTCAGGTTTTTGCATTGCCTCAGCTACGGCCGCGCGATGATTAGCTTTAAAAGCTGGGTTATTAGAAAATCGAGCAAGCGTCTTAAGTCCGATTAACCTACGTGTGGTTTTAGAGTGTTTTGTCTTACGAACCTTGAGAGGTTGAACACGTCCTTGACTGACTACGCCGTAATTTGCTTCTGTAAGATGATGGGACGTATGCTCCTCATGGTACATAGCTTCTAGATTGTCCATGTCGTTATTGAAGTGGTCACCATCTACGTGGTGACTATGGATTTTACCTACACCTGTACCAAAATCCAGATCCGTGCCATAATACTTGCAGTTCAGCAGGAGTTGGTAGTCTTTGCTATAGCCGTCCGTAGTTTGAACAAATGTGCCATAACGGTCGTCCTTTAGGACGAAAGGTACGAGACTTTCCCCACCCACTAAGTCCTCAATCCCCACTATTGACCCATCGCGTAGTGGAACTTTGTGCTTAGCATTACCTTTGAAAGAGGAACCGTCATCAAGTGTTACGCGATAAACCTTATGTCCTATTCCGGTTCGACGTGGGTTTCGCCCGTACTTGACTACGGTTTTTCCTGTTTCAAAGTCATACCCGTATACGGGTATATCTACACCTTCTTCAGCAAGTTGCTTAATAGGTACTGGACCACGCCCTGCTACTGCAACTAAGGTATCCCCTGTGACACAAGGATTCGTAGCACGAAGGTTCTCGCAGAACCAAAGGTTGTTGTAATGGTTAATACGGTCTACAAGGAGGAAGCCAGGCTCAGCGAAGTTGTAGGTGGACTTCATAATGATGTCCCACAACTCTTTAGCCGGAATGGGATTTCCATACGGCTTTCCATCCCACTTAAACACCCAGGTCAAATCATTCTTGACGGCGTGGATGAATTCGTCAGTAACCAACACTGATAGGTTGAACTGACGCAGACGGCCATCCTCACGCTTTGCCCGTATGAACTCAAGTACGTCAGGATGTGAAATGTCGAAGGTGGCCATCTGAGCACCACGACGACCACCTGCTGAAGAAATAGTGAAGCACGTCTTGTCATATACGTCCATGAAGGACAACGGGCCTGATGTTACAGCACCCGCACCGAAAACGAAACTGCCTTTCGGGCGCAAAGTACTGAACTCATATCCTATACCGCACCCTGCCCGTAGCGTAAGACCAGATTCGTATAGCTTCATCAGGATGCTGTCCATCGAATCCTGGATGGTATCACTGACCGTGCAGTTGATTAGAGACACGGCTCTTTTATGATCCGATGCACCAGCATTGGAGTAGATGCGCCCAGCAGGGATAGCATACTCCAGAGCGTCATAGTAGAGTTTCTCGTAACTAGCTCGCATCTCGGCTGGCTCCGCTTCAGCTAAGGCAGTAGCGACACGCCTGCGCGAGGCTTCTAGGTCTTTGTCTACTGGATTGCCTTCCGAGTCACGCAGCCGATATTTGGTATCCCAAATGTCAAATGAAGCTTCTTGTAGTCCTATGTTCATGCCCATTCCCGAAGTAGTGAATAACATTTCATTTTACAGTAATCATGCCTAGCACTAACGGGCAATAGCCATCTGCAGGAGTGCATGAAACGATGGAAAAATCCTGTAGCTCAAACTCCTCTATACCCAGCCAACATATAGTTGGGTCATTCGTGCTTCATTCAGCACGAATGACCGAATTCACTACAACGTTGTAGTGAAAGTTCTAGTGAAAGTTCTAGTTCCATTATCGCAAAGGCTTACCAATGTCAGTGGCATTCTTAATGAAGTCCATCGCAATAGTTGAAAGTTCATTGTTGGGTGACACCGCTTCCAGGGTTCGCACTAGCCTCTTGACCAACATGCACAGATCTGCTTTCTGGTTACGATCTGCGAGTTCTTCTTCCGTTAGGCAGCAGTACATCTGAGCATTAGTAGTCGGTACATGGAGATGAAACGGGGCAAGTGGAAAGATTTTCATATAGGTTGGTATGTTCGTTCGAGGTGGAGGGGCGGCGGGCGGGCGGGGCGCGCGGCGGAATGTTACAGAACCGTCAAATTTGGACCGGAGGTCCAAATTTGGCATATAAGGACTCTAGCAATTGTGAGGTTTTAACGTAAAGCCATGGTTTTCCTGAGGTTTTAACGTAAAGCCATGGTTTTCCTGAGGTTTTAACGTAAAGCCATGGTTTTCCTGAGGTTTTAACGTAAAGCCATGGTTTTCCTGAGGTTTTGTGGGTGGTACTGCATTTTCTGCAGGAAAATCAGGCAGGGCTATCGCCGATATTGCAAGGACGCTGTTTTCGTCCACCTTTTTACCACACTGGCTACGCTTAATCTCAAACACGCTACACACCAGCGTGTTTGATGAACTATTGATCGAACTCGCCTTAGGCTCGTATTCGATCAATAGTTCTAAACCATCCGAAATTTTCTACCCCGACCGGTTTCCCCCGAAACCGGTAAAACCACATTGATACTGATACTTATTTCACAGGATACATAATATTCAATCAGCCTCTGCGGTACCTGACCATTATTGGTCGTCTCCGACTCCTGCCTCGTGGTCTCGCAATTGCTCCGCACATCGCATCGTACATCATACGAGGCATCATGGAACTTAGTGATACGCGGCTCACATTCACAATTTGATTCAATCAGCCATGACGGCACGTCTTACACGTCGTTTACAGTTAGGTTGCACGAAACTGCGTTTTTACGTGGGTTCAAACCAGGCGGAAAACAGTATGTTGAACCATATGTAGTGCTCTGCACGTACTGGTTCGTGAACTGTCAGTGCCGCCATAGTTTTTCCCGGTTGAAACACCTTGTACGCGCTGTTGCAGCGCAACAATTGGAACCGTATGTCTTTGATTCTAAATGAGATAAATATTTTTTACGGGTTTGACAAAAATCGATATTTCGGGAGCCTTTTGGAAAAGTGGAGGTTCATGACCCAAAAATGCACCTTAGTTCACCCTATTTTCCCGGAACAGAAGCTCAAAAAACAGGTGTTTTTTACCGAAAGCACGAAAACCTGAATTCGCTACCCGCGAGTTCGTCGTACAAGATCACACAACCGGGCCAAAATCGATCCGCAGTTTCAGTTATTACTGGGTGCACCCACCCATTTTTATACGCATAAACGTAGGAAGTGGAGACGAAAAAAAAGCCTGCACAGTTGCAGGCTTTTATAGGTGATTTACGCGTTACTTATTCAGGTGCTTCCACGCTTCCTTGGTCATTGATATACCTAGTTTCACTGTGACTTCGTCAAGACCCGAACGTTCTAAGTACGCTCTAAGTCCTTTGATGGGATTGAAGATCGGAAGCGATGCCAGTGATTGACCTTCAATATCATGAACATCCTTCACTTTGACCAATGAGTCTGACCCATTCAAGTACACTATGTTGGGTCTGCTGAGTGTTATGTCCTTTGGTACCACTACACCAGCTGACTTGTCAACAACCACCTTGTACCGTATGTTAGGATCGTCAACAATCTTCTCCCAGTCAGAACTTTTCCGTATGAGGATGTTTCGTAACTCAAAGTTCGGATGACTATTTATGAACTCGTGATCTACTTCTAGCTTGCCTTTGACGTACTCAGCTTTGAAGTCAACAAACCCTTTAGGCAATGACTCACCAAATGTCTTCTGGTAGGGTGAACCGTTATACAGAGTACGTCTCGCCTCAAGTACTTGGAATTGGTGCAAGTGACCTGAGATCATGTAGTCACCAGCCCTACGGATGATCTGACTCTCCTTTGTCTTTAGAGGTCTTCCGTTATCCCCTATCGCACCAGGCTCTTCCACATGCGCGAATATGAGTGGAGGCCTTTTTGCCTTGACTTCTGATCCAGGGAATGGGATAAATCCTACGCTCACACCGTCAATGCCGACAGCCTTGGGTGAGCTGTAAACCTTGAAGTTCTTGAAGAAATTGTTCTTCGCCATGAATTCAAGAGCATCGAGTGACGTCTTGTACTTATGCGCTACGTCATGATTACCTCGTAAGTAGAACGTAGTTATGTGTTCATCGTAGGTAAGAAGCAGAGTCAACAACTGGATGAAGGTGTGGTCATCCATGTGGTGTGAATCACTTATGTCACCAGGTACGAATACATACTTAATGCCTTGGCTAAGTGCATACTCATAAGGCTTCTTAATCTCCCTAATCATGCTACCAACTGGGTCAGTTAGGACCCTTTGCATACCACCTAGATGCCAATCGCTAGTACTTACACCGTGAAGACTCATGCTGTTCCTTGTTAAAGGCTTGTCCAACCAGAATTAGTTGTGGTGATTATAGTTATAGCGATGGTTTGTGGTTTCGCTTCTTCACCATACCTAGTTGCATCCCTAAAGTTTATTTCTCTTTTCAACCTCTCGATCTTTCTCAGTAGAAGTCCTTTGTAGAACTGCTCTACCTTGGGTCGTGCCCGGTCAACTTTGAAGTCTGTTAGCATATTGTACTGCGACGACTTCTTTAGCATATTGAGTGATACTTTTGACTTCTGAAGTTGCAGCATTAGATGCTGCAACTTTTCAATCAGCCTGCTGAGAAGACGCGGCTTCATGGACTTTACGCAACTCCAAATTTCCTCCAGCCCATGAAGGTCATCTGAGGCATACGCAATTTTAGCTTCCAGGAAAAGCTCGTGTAGAATTTTCTTCTCTTCGTCAGACTTGTTCTGTGTACGATCAGGATGAGTCTTCATCGAGATCTTCTTAAAAAGCTTCTTTACAGCGTTGGATATTTCTCTTCTATTATGTCTATCCGACTCTGCTACGTCCCTGAACTTGAACTTCTCCCTTTCTGTTTTGTCCTGCTCGAAGTTGTGACTTTCTTCTTCGCGGTGTTCCACTTCAGCCCTAATCAATTCAGCCATTTCAGCCATGAGTGGCCTCTTTAGTCTCAACTATATCGCTGAAGGTTATTTGGAGTTCGTCCTCCATGGACTCAATTTCGCCTGTTAGGCTGCTAAGCTCAAGGTTCACCTTCTGAAGCTCTATAGCTATTTCCTCTACGCTTCTTTTTACTTCTTCTTCACCCTCAGCGGAGTACGTGACTTCAGGTTCAGTTGGTTGCTTTATAACCATTAACTTCATTTTCATTTGTTCATGCCCCTTATTAGCTTGTGAGTGTCGGTAAGATTCAACTCCTCACACATTCTCCTAACTAGATTCGCATCTACTCTTTTTGTACTAAGATCGAATCTACTAGGATCACTATTGACCTTTACCTCAGTGAACAGCTTGATAAGCTTGTAGCTAAGCTCTAGCTGTCCACTCGATCTGAACTCAACTAAATTTCGTGTAAGAGCAGGCGTTAGCTCATTTCTCTTCACAGCACCGTAGATGCCCTTTATGCTTCCATACTTTGACAGTAGCTTTGCGGCTGTTTTCTTCGCTACTCCTTTTGCACCTGGGACATTGTCAGCCTTGTCACCCATTAGTGTTAGTAAGTCCTGCATTTGATTAGGGCGTACACCGAACTTCGCCATAACCCCTTTCTGACCTATGAGGCTCCTAGTACGAGGCTCGACTATCTTCGTTTTCTTTCCAACTAGGGCTGCAAAGTCCTTATCAGTCGACGAGATAAGTACCTCAAAGTCTAGTTCACCGAACAACACGGCCAGTGTAGCAATTATGTCATCCGACTCTTCACCTATCACATCCAATGTAGCCAGACCCGAAGCTCGGGTAAGCTTACGGATGATCCGTAGCTGGGGATCAATGTTTACACCACTATGATCTCTAGTACCTTTGTATTCAGGATACATTTCAAGTCGTCTGAATGAAGGTGTGCGGTCAAATGACAGAGCAACGTGAGTAGGTCTTAGTACTTTTATGTCTGTGCTCAAAATAGTGAAAAACCCACGTACTGCATTAGTGGGTATTCCATCATTAGAGCTCAGGTCCTTTATAGCGTACATGCCTCGATACGCATAGTTGTTACCGTCAACCAACAATATTCTCATAGGATAAGTAACCGTTATAAATTACTACGTGGGCAAACTTACTAGCACTTCAAGAATTTGACAAGCCTCGAAGTCTTCGTTTCTCCCACAACTCCAAATCCTCGAGGTCTTCCTGCTTTGCCAGACCCTCTGCACCACCAAGGTCAGAAAGAACCTTACCTTCAAATTCCTCGCTACTGATTACTACCCGATGGTAGGTACTGAACTCCGTACACTTTGAACAAGCCATCGCGTATTTCGGGGTTTTATTCGCAGGGCATCGTTCCTTTGACTTCTCCATGTACTCATAACATGCACTTATTTTAAGGCGTGCCCAAAGCTTTGGACAGTCAAAGTAAGAACTCTGGTCAATCTGTTTGACCTCACCACGAGTAGAATCAGTTGTCACGTCAGTCCTCAGTCTCTTCGTCTGCAGCAGATGATGCCTTCATGTGACTAAAGTACAGATCGAGCCCGTTACGCTCCTGCAGTTGCTTCTTGCAGAATCCTTTAAGATCAAACGGCCTAGAACCAGGCATCAAAGATTTCCACACTTCAATCCTTTGAGCTTTAGTACCTATGACAAGTGCCTTCAAGTCCATCCACGGCAATGCCTTCTTCGGATTCTCTCTACCATCCAAAGCTAGCTTGAGCTTAGATCGTTGACCACTTATCTGACCTGTCTCGCGCAAGTAGTAGTATACATCCCACACCGGATCAAAACCACGAGCCACGCCTTCACCATCCGTAATCCACAGACGTAACCAGCCTTCGAGATTTGGCACACTGAGCTTGTTCTTGTGAGCACGGATATGAATGTAGCGATAGGAGTCCTTACCACCAGACTCTAGGATGCTTGGTTCTTCTTCTATCATCCCCTTACCTTTTGCACCAGGAACACCACTAAGGGCCCTTGGGAACACCCGCAACCGGCAGTCGCTGAAGAACTTTATAGCCTCTCCACCAGGTTCGTATTCAGGCGAGTTTTTGCCCACGACACCATCAGCTACGAATAGTCCCAAATCCTTTATCTCAATCTCATAACGAGAATCGCTTAGTACGAACTTATCTGCTTGTGCCTTGCGACCATAGTTTCCTTTCGAGATTTCCTCTACCTTTAGAATTTTTACAGGAATGGATTGCGTCGTACCACAAGCACCCCATGCCTTGAATTCCCCAAAGTACCGGATTCCTTTCGGGGTATGCTTGCGAATCGTTTCTGGCCTCACTATACCGGAAGCGTTGCAGTTGATAGTTACTCGGTCCGCAACCTCTTGTCGGAAGTTAGCGTGCACATAAGGTGCCATAAGGTTGTACATTCGTGTGTCGAATTTAATCCCATGTCCCACACCACTTACGCAGGAGTTATCTGCCCATGTGGCCACTGTACAGTTTGTTTTGAACTTTTTGTTCAAGACATCGCAAAGAAGTCTAACATCCTGTAAGGGATAGGATTGCATCTTCCGTAGCTTACCTCCCTTGCCGCCGTCATCCATGTACCACACTGCTACTGCAGGTAGATCGAGTGCTTCGCAAAATTCCTGTGACAGCCTTTTCTCGCGTCCTTCACAACCAGACTTACGTTCCATAGCAAGTTTGGCTAGCTTGGGGTTGTACACGTAGGGCATCTCTTGAGTCAATAGCTTGGTATCACAGCCACCGAAGTTAAGGATTGACCGTTTCCACGCCGTAAGCCACTGATATTCTTCCTTGTGCATGAAACTAATCTTTAGGAAGTCTTCCTTTACGCTAAACCACCCATCACCCAGCATCATCCCTAGGTACAGCTGTTCCGCATGATAGGATAACGCATACGGAGAAGGTGCTGAAAACGTATCACCCTTTTTAAACTTGAGTGCAGCTAGTAGCGTTTTGAACTCTTCACTCCACATCAAGTGCTCTGGGGTTACGACGATGCTATCCTTATTTGCGCCCCGGTTGTTCCTGCTAGTTTCGTAGGTTATTTTTAACCACTTCTTTGCTGGACCATTGTTAAACCACCCAGTTATTGGCTTGGGCACGAAGGTACTGGTTGACGGGTCAAACGCCAGAACTGGTCCAGTAAGCTTATTCTCAACTACTTCTTTGATAGTAGGTTTCGACCCATCAGCCATAGTTACACTTACGCTACCATGGTAACAGCCGAACATCACCATTGGTGCTTTGCGGAGCTGGTTGACGCCTATAACGGCAATACGCTTCGCCTTCATCTTGCCTTTAACTCGACGAAGTTGTTCACTGAACATACGAGCTTGAGCTGCCATACCAGCACCTGGATCGTCAACGTCAAGACGCTCAGGCAACATAGCTGGGTACGAGTCCAGAATTACTAACGCTTGCAAAGTACCATCATTAGCAGGTATGCGAAGCCTTCCAGTTTTGGACAAGTATTTGGGATCGTAGTGTCCAGCCAGCAACTTCTGGTTAGCCTTGGTGTTCTCGTAAATCATGTACCACTTATCATTGATCTTCACCTTGTCTGGAAGCTTACGTTCAAGGCTAGCAAGGTAGTCAAAGAACTTCTCAGCAACACCTTCGGAGTAGTAACGCACTCGAGGTTTTACTGTCCAGTTTCCAGCCGCATCTTTTAGACCGAACACATGTTTTAGATCCATCTTGAAACCTTGGGTCTCAATGATGTTGGTAAGATAGCTATGAGAAACAGAACCCTCAAAGTCCCAATACGAAATGACTGGTATACCAGAGTTTAGCGCTGCACCCATGAAAGTAGAAGCACCTGTTGACTTGCACGACTGCTCTGGTCCGAAGAACGTGTACCATCCAGGTACCAATCCTCTTCCTAGCATGAGATCAACAACCAGTAGGCCAGTTGGCTGCCTTATTTCGTCAGGGTCCATTGAAGAACCACTTAACGTGTAGTCCTTCTCGATAGCATCTAACTGGTCATCAATGTTTATTAGAGGGTTGAACATTTCATATTCAGCCTCCTTCACTACTGAAACCTTCGGAACCCTAGCTCCAGATCTAGCTACTGCTCGCGTAACGACAACTTCTTCTTCAGGCTCTGACCTAGATTTCCGTGCTCTAGCGGGAGCAGGTTTGGCCTGTCTTGTTGACCTTTGAATTTCTCTAACCATGATAAAGTCACCTTTTAAGTTAAAATGGGTTGGGTGGACGAATCCACCCATTGGGTTAGTGCTAGTAGCTATCAGAACGGAATGTCGTCGTCTTCGTCATCATCAGCAGGCCTGCGCTTCTTCACTGGTGCCTTCTTCTTACGAGCCGGAGGTTCATCCTCGTCTTCATCATCCTCGTCTTCATCATCTTCGTCATCATCTGCAGGCTTACGTTTCGGTGCAGGCTTTTTCTTGCGAGGAGCTGGCTCGTCATCATCCTCGTCGTCCTCGTCATCATCTTCTTCCTCGTCATCCTCTTCTTCCTCGTCATCCTCGTCATCTGCAGGCTTACGTTTTGCGGGTGACTTCTTGGCAGGAGCCTTCTTCACTGGTGCCTTCTTCTTACGAGCCGGAGGTTCATCATCATCCTCGTCATCTTCGTCTTCATCATCCTCGTCTTCATCATCTTCGTCATCATCTGCAGGCTTACGCTTCTTGGCAGGAGCTTTCTTCTTCTTGCCCAGACTCATTTCCTCTTCTTCGTCTTCATCCGGAAGTTCATCTTCGCCGACAATCTGCATACGCTTGAATTCAGCAGCAGCCTCTTTCTCAGTTTCACGACCGATTTCATCGAGTAATGAGTCATTCAGCTCGTAGACCAAGTAAGCACTTTCGTCTTCCGTAATGGCTGAACGCTCCCCCTTCTGAACCTGGTACTTATCTGCACCCTTGGCGTCACTATTGTACTTTACTTCAATATCGCAGCCGTAGCGTTCGTCAGAAATGTCGTAGGTAAGGGTTTTGCCTGTCTTCTTGCTCTTGACTCGGTTCAGGTCTTTCAGCCCTTGTATTTTCTTCGCTAGTCCGGATGTAATGCGAAGAACTCGTACCGGTGTCCACGACGTGCTGCTATTGTTCTTGAAGCCGCTTTCTTTTTCTTCAGGAGTCATCTTCAGACGTGCGGGAGCATCTTCCTGCTCTGACCGAACGATTACGTTCGCCAAGTAGAACTGCTCTGGTCCATCAGCGAGTTCACAATACGGGCAATGTACACCCGTTTTGTCAGCCTCAGTAGTGGTATCAAACGCCACGCAGATCTTCGGGATCTTTACTTCACGTTTGTCCTTCCCCGCAATGATGTTAACCCAGTGCCTACGAACAGGCAACACATCCATAGGAAGCAAGCGTACTGTTACCCATTTATCTTTGGGCAGCACAACCATGCCAAGAACGTCGTTCAAGTCAACACGCTCTCGGCCAACTTTGGGTTTAACGTCTCCAAGTTTCATAGCATATTCCTTTGTGGTTGATTAAATGGTGCACTAAAAAGTCACCATTGTATTGCATTTACAGTTTTAAAAGGACTCATATTTGAATACCGATACGCCTGGCATCCTGACTAAAGCTCTGCTCACTACGCAAAGCCACTTCACTTGACAGTAAATCTGTCCGTCACTTCCTTTCCGTTCTACTGTGACTGGCTTCCAGGCAAACCACTTGTGAGGAACTTGCAAGTCCTTAAGTGGTACCATATTACCTAAGTTCATACTGTAACTCCTAGTTGCGTTCTCATAACTTCCCTCATTTGCTTAAGCTCCTTAGCTGAAAAGAATTCGTCGATCTCTAATGAGAGTCTGGCCATTCCTCGTATGTCTGCCTTCTTTACTAGATACCTTATTTGATCTAACTCTTGTTTTCTCTCTAGCTCGTGCTCTACACCTTCACTCCCTTTGAGTGACGAACCAAACTCAGTCTCGTCACCATCCTTACCTACAAGTTTGTTAAGGCTTATGCTGAAGTTAACCTGACCATCTGAAACTCCGTTAGTGGCCATACTCTTTTTCTGCATCTGCGGCAAGGTATATGCTATTCCGTATTCGTGACCATGATCTGAATTATTAGCTGTTTGGGCGTTAAGTATCCACCACTTTACGTAGCTTGTTAGAGCACCCTTGGACGCATCATACTTGTCGATAGCCTTTGTTATTATGACCAAGAAGTTCTGGTACACATCATTGAAGTTGAAGTTGCTACCCTTTTTGCTAACGTACATTTTAGCTTGCTGATATGCGAACCGAATGTAGTTGCCAACTATGACGTTTCTGAACTCGTACATCAGTTCGAGGTAGTCCGTTGATGCTTGTATGCTGCTGTACAGCCGGTCTCTGCTGAACCCAAGAGCTTTTTCAGTTGACCTTAGCCTTAGATGCAGAGACTCTCTTTTCTTTGGTGAGGACTCAGTAAGGTATTCATAGTACAGTCTCTCATAACCACTACACTGCCGAAGGAAGTTCACTACAAACTTGTACAGGAAACCTCGCTCTATCTTGGCTTGACTTATGATCTCTATTTTTCTAGCCCTGTCATTTACGGCCAGAGCCTGACACAGCTCATTTATTAACTCTTCTCTAGGAAGAGCTGACAATCGCCTTTTTCTGTTTCTAGCTGTGACAGACAAGAGGTGAACTAGTTGTATGTCAAACACATCGGAGTTTCGTATTATGGGAGCTAATGACTCTAGAATCAACAAGTCCAGCATGCTCTGAATTTGCCCACCCGTAAGTGAGTCAGTAGGAGAGTTCTTATCGTATCCCTTAAGGATCGGAAGGCAATCTTCAGAAGTCATTAGTCCTTACGCTCCATTACTGTTCGTATAAGCTCAACCAAGTGCTTACAGTTATGCACTACAAAACCGTTAGCTAGAAAGTGATGGGCTCCTTCAATCTCAAGATCATATACTTCGCTTTTCCCCATCCACGAAACTGCTTCGACCTTTTCGGCTGTGGCACCAGAGCGAAGAATACTTCTAAGTATATCAAGCTGCGCATGAGGTACCTTAATGGAAGTTAACCACTCCTTGAGTCTGAGATTAGAGGTATCGGGGCAGGATGGAACCATTCTTAAACTAGTCTTCCTGCGTACTTGTAGGGAGGCATACGTTATTAGCCCTTTTTTAGCGCAGTAGCTGGGTTTAAAGCTTCCAGGAAGCATGACCTTTAGTAACTCTTGGTCATGATTGGCTATTAGGTACGCTAATACTTTACCGGTATCCGTAGTTTCTCCGCGTATTAGGTGATACGTATCGCCCGTATCTTCTGGTACCAAATCCTTGAATACTGATTTGCGTACGGATCTAGCCCAGGCTTTCAGTGGTATCCCTAAAGTATTTTCCACACCGTTAGTGGGGGAACCATTACCATACTTTTCAAAGGTACTTTTGTACTTCCAAATACAGCTGAGGAAGGCCCCAATACTTGAGGGTGGAACTCTTACGTGATATAAGGGGTCTAGGGTGGATTCTTCATTTTCCCATATTCTTGAGTAGACTCCGCACGACCTGAGTATATTTTGCACATCCCTGGCTAGTTCTAAACTTGTCGATCCGTAAGAGGCGTAAGAACCTTCTACAGCAATGTGACCATCACCCATCCACAGACCATATATAAGGGACCTTCTAAAGTCTAAGTCCCTTGTCTGAAACTCTAAAGGTATTCTTTGTTTTTCTGAAACGGTATACACAAAGCCTAACTTTTTACTTACTTCGTCGATGTTTGACAACTGGATATGTTGAGCCTCAGCATTAGTATACGCTGGGCTAGTTCCAAAAACTTTCTTGAAGTGTTTCTCTAGCAGGGATTTCACCATCGGTTCTACAGGTGCGTATCCAGACTCGTCTGCCTCGGCTATAAGTAGCCCCGCAAGGAATCCTTCTGAGTCTATTTGGTAGAACGTCGTGGATTGTATTTTTGCCTTTTCCTGGAAAACGAAATCACCAGATTTCAAAAATTTAACTTTCTTCCATCTAAATCTAGTATCGAAAGCAAGTACTTTGTGCTCGTTAGTCAGCCGAAGAGAGTGACCACCGGAAGTAACTACTTTCCTAGTTTTTTTAATACCCGTTTTTCTTGCTGCGATTACCGTTCTATAACCCTCGAGTGTAAGAACAGAATCCCCTTCTTTTACATCTTGTATTAACTTTTCACCTTCTTCAGTTGTTACTAGCGCATTTTTTGCAATACACACACCAGGCTTGTTGCCTGGATTCTTCACAACTGCAGGATCACCGTTTGAGTACAGTATCTTTGAGGCTCCCCACGTCCAGTTCGCATACTCCCATGTGAACGTATAGGATTCGCACCCACAACTAACCAGAACACGTTTCTGCGCACTAAGCTTCGGTACCTCTTTATCCAGACCTATGATGCTACAGGTATGAATACTACGTGGTGGGCGTTGCGCTAAACTGGTAGCCTTTGCTACTACTGCAGGCATGCCACCTTTAGTCTGGGTAAGCTTGTACGCCTTTAGACGAACATCGTCATCCCTTGACTTGTTCTTGAAGTAAGCTGGAGTACTCCTCCATAACTTAGTGAGGCTAAGACCTTTTGCAGCCCGTACTGGATCAGGCAAGCCAGAAGTCTTTTTCGATTTTGCTGGGTTTATCATGGTGAACCTTTACGTTTGATTGTCCCGTACCCAATATCCAAGCAACATTCCTGCTTGTTTGTTGGACCGAGTTGACTAATTAAGTCCTTTATAGGAAGCTTTCCCCTTACCAGACCATAGATCAATGATCCGACTAACACAGCTACCACACCAAGCGTTATGAGAGGCTAGAAACGTAAGCTTCTCTTTTTTCGTAGCGTAGGTTGCTTTTTGGCTCACTCACTACTTCTTCGACCACCATCGCTGTTTGGTGCAAAAACCTATCTGCGGATGCGCGTAATGTCCATTATGCCTTCCCTTCTATCAGATTCTGGACGTGGTTAGCACTGCTCCACATTCGTCATCTTCCCAGACCTCAACCACGCATTTGCTTACTGCATACTTGCCGAAGACTGCATTTGTTACGTCCTGCGCAATCATTTCACAGGACTTGTAACTCAAGTCTAGGATGCTCTCCGTGAAAAGTGACTTACACCAGTTCAAGAACTGATGGAACTCGATTTCACGGTTTGCGTGGTTAACGGGAACACCGACCTTGAAGTGAAATAGGTGACGGTGAGGACTACGAAGGTAGCTTACGTCATCAGGTGCATCGGGGTAGCAATGAATACCCGGAAGTGCGAACTTCACAAAGATTAGAGTCTCGCCGGTTGTAAGGATAAGTGGTTGAGTCTTACCTAGACCAACCGTATCAAGGTCCATTCTAACCAAGTAGTCCTTCTTACTCGGGTCTATGAAAACCTGTTGTCCAAGTTTCTCAGTCATGCCAGTCCCTCCGTGATGAAATATTTGATGGTCTTTTCCAAGCCTTCGTCAATGCCAACTATGGGAGCCCATCCCAGCAACTCATTAGCCTTAGTGATATCGGGCTTTCGTTGCTTCGGATCGTCACTCGGAAGTTTGTTGAACACGAACTTTGGAGCGTAACCTGTTAAGACGCTTACCATGGAAGACACTTTCTCTGCCAGATCTTTTATCGTGAACTCGGTAGGGTTGCCTACGTTTATCGGTCCCGTAATGTGCCGGTCACTGCGCATGAACTTAATAAGGAAGTCCACCGTGTCGTCAATGTAGCAGAACGAACGAGTCTGACTTCCATCACCGTAGATGGTTACAGGCAGCCCTTTCAACGACTGCACAATGAAGTTACTAACTACCCTTCCATCGTTATCCAACATCTTAGGACCATAGGTGTTGAACAGGCGAGCAATTTTGATTTCAGTGCGGTACATACGCCAGAAGTCAAATGCAAGACTTTCAGCTGCACGTTTGCCTTCGTCGTAACATGAACGAGTTCCATTGATAGGTACGTTTCCGTTGTACGACTCTTTTTGCGGAGACACTTCAGGATCACCGTAAACTTCAGACGTAGACGTAATGAGAATCTTCGCGTCGTATACCTTCGCAACATTGAGCATGTTCAAGGTTCCGACGAAGGCAGACTTGATGGTATGGACCGGATCACGCTCGTACCAGACAGGACTTGCAGGACATGCAAGGTGGTAAATTTGATCCACCTTACTAAAGTCCTGCGGCTGCACCTCAATAACGTCCTTCTGCATGACTTGTACTCGTGAGTCTTCTGGAATATTGCGCTCGTCGCCTGTAAGGAACGAATCAACTATTACCAGTGACTTTACGTCTTGCAGTTCCAACAACTTCCTGACTAGACCTGCACCAATAAAACCTGCACCGCCCGTGACAATAATGTTCGACATATATCAGCCTTAGTCAAGTAAAAGATTCCAAATTTTCTCACCACCTAAGTAGTCATTTTCTACCAGATGGTCTTCTTGCTTCGAGATCAAGTTTTTCATGGCCTCATCTTCATACGACTCCATCATGGTCTTTATTAGACCCACCAGTGAATCTTTATGCTGGAGGTAGCTTGAAAAGTCCCAGGTCCATTCACTGGGGTACAGGAACTCCTCGAAGTACATTTCACTGTAGCTGAGTCTGTCAGGGCTAAGAGACATTGCACCTGCAATGATTGCCTCAGTCTGGGCAATACCGTAGGTCTCTTGCAACGCTGCCGAGAACACAAGCTTGGAGTTACCCAGCAGTGTGTGGTATTCTTCCTTTGAAAGCTGTTTGTCCTGACATACGATCCAGTTGTACTGCGGCAACTCTTTCGCCAGGTCTAGGAAAATATCAAGCTGCTTCTCAGGAGCGATACGGTGAGGGAACAGGATGTTGTTGTCCCGTGTTCCAATTTTGTACTTCGGTAAAGACTTCAACAAGTATCTGTTGGGATAACCCGTCCGTATGACCCTGGGTGTTTCCATGTTAAGTCCAAGGTTGCAGCCAAACATTTCAATGTAGGCTTTCGTAGTGAACAGGTTGTAGTCGATTGCATGGAACAGAGCACGTTCCAGCTCGAACACCCAGTTCTTGTCCTTGATCTTACGACCCAGGAAATCCCAAGGATCGTGCGCACCAGCGTGCCACTGGCCCATGATCTTCACGTCAACGTCAAGCAACTCACTCATGTACTTGATCTGAAGTATTCCCGGGTTCCATGCGTCAGTAACGTAGAAAATGTCACCATTCCTTACGTACCCTTTGTTGAACATTTCCGCAACTTTCTTGAGCTGCGAACTTTTCCAGATGTTAGTAGTTGCCCAGTTAAGGAAACCGCCAGTAGAGGCAGTCTGAGTCGGCAACTCACCCGTTACGTCGACTATGGATAGACCGGAGTACGGGATGTAGTTTTCAGCATCAGTTACAACTACCTCCTCAATACCTCGGATCTTTGCTTGACGCAGAATCTCCTGAGGGATGAAGGTACCCCATTCCCATGTGTATCGGGTGGGAACACGTTCAAGACTTAGCAACCAAATATTTTTCATGTTGTTTTCCTGTACTGGATGGTGATGGAATGGCCCGTTACTTGACTATTGGTATTGGGGATTAGCCACGTTAGATACCTAGCATATTTTTTTACAGTTCTTGCCCATAAAGACCAACGAACTGCTTCTTTTGGCTCTCGTAAAAATCCAAAGGAGTATAGGAATGCTTCCATGAAGTCAATCTCATGAACATCCTGAAGTGTCTCCCTAAACACAAAGGCTTTAGTCAAACCTAAGCCTTCTGCCAACGTGTCCAAAGACTTCTCATTCCACATTGACACGTGGTGCGGTGGCAAATTTAGTGCACCGTTTACCAAGTACTTCAAGTAAGAATCACCGTTGGGTACAGTTATATACAGGCTTCCACCAACTTTAAGTGTATTGAGTGCACACCTCACAAACCCAATGGGGTCATCCACGTGTTCGAGCACCTGGGACATGACTACGTCAGTGTACTGCCTTACATTGTTTTCACTGTGCTCTTTCAGAGATTCGCACAGTATCTTACCGTCAACACCTGGATCAAGTTGACACGATACCGCACTGTAGTCTATGCCGGTGTAGGAAACATCATCATCCAGGTGATACCATAGTGCACCACTACCGCACCCTACATCCAATACCGACGCACCTCTACCTATAAGCTTCCCTATAACCCTGAATTCTTCTTTGTACTTAGGGTAGATGAAATCCTTTGTCTTCAACGTCAGCTTGTCGTAGAACTCGGAGTCACCTATAGCTCTTTCCATCGGAGAGTACTGCACTAGATCGCACTGTGTACACTTGTGCAGCCTTAGCAACTGCAAGTCAAATGTCACATCTAGATCAAGTTCTCTCTTCCACAAGTCTTCCAAGTCATCGCAATGCACTAACTGAAGAGTCTCTGTTCGGCCACCGCAGCTTACACAGGTAGTTATAGTCATACTACTTACCCTTTCCTTCGAGTGGCTTGGTACGGATCAGTTCCGTTGCGAAACAGGCTATTCTGATTTCCAACTTCGATCAGTTCAGGGTCCTCATACGGAAGTACAACCCATTGATTTGTCTTCATGACGTACTTGATCTCTTTGTCTTCGGAGTTGAACGCACCGTCTACGTAGAACACTGCGTACACCCAAGTTACAGGCATTAACTCCATCAACCGTTTGATTCGTTCGTAAGTAGCTCCCGTCCCTATGGAATCGTCAGCTATTACTATGTGCCCTTTGTTTTCAACAGCACGCTCGATGTAGCTTTCTAGGTCGATGTTCTTTATATCCAAGTCCAGCATTTTGCAGGCACATCCACACTCTAGACTGAGTATGTGTGCGAAGGACATACCACCTCGAGGCAACGTAAGCACGAGGCCAACGTTACCCAACGTAGATGCCAAAGAGCGTGTACCCGAAAGGAAGGTCGCGTAGTCAACAAGAAATTTTTTCATAGCTTACACCGCGAATATAGTTGTGAGAATCATGGATTCGCTAAGTGCTCTATCCAATAGATTGGTCAATGACAGTATAGCACAATCTCTGCGAACCATGTTTGCCTTTATGTCCAAAGCAGTTTCATGGTCACTCTCAATATAGGCAGTTATGTTCGTGTACCTGTCCAACATGCGTGCCTTGTACACGCTGCTAATCTCACCTTCTCTGCAAGACTGAACTACAAGCGCAGGTTTAACTTCAAATGACTTGTCAATCCACCGTGCTATCTCGTCTGCATCCTCCATCGACCTTGAAGTTATGATACACCATTTTCCTTTGGGTTGGTACAAGGGAATCATTAGATTCCTTACGGAGTTAACCTCTACCAGGTTGAAGTTTTTCGTGTATCGCAAATCAGGCTGCAGTACTCCATCGAGATCAAATGCTATCATGTCATCCTCCGAGGTTGTCCAGCATACGTTCCATCTTGCCCATCAAGGTTAGCACGTGCTCTTGCCTCTTTGCATATAGGTCGGGCGTCGCATCGCCAAACAAACTGTTGCTTGGTGCAAGCGCTGTCTTAGACGCCTTTCTCTTGTTAATCATCGCAGCGTACTTTGTTCGTGCCTTGGCGTGGTTTTCAGCTGCGATTTCAATGAACTCCAGACAATGGGTGAATTCAACTATTGCTGGGTTCTTACCTAGCTGCTCACGTACCAGTTTGTTGTACTCTTTGCTGGGCAAAGTCTCACAAGCTTCCTGAAGCTGATCCGTGTACCTGGTCATTTCAAGTGCATTGTGGAGCGCAAGAAGTTCAGTAGTGTGCCTTCCATCACCAAACCCTAGTATGTCTGTGTACTTTATAACTTTGCACACTGCACACTGACACGGTAACAGCCTGTTGCTGTTCGGCACTGTAGATCTGGCACCTATAGGAAGGCGCTTGGACGTAGTGTTAATGTCGAACTGGAAGTGGTACGCCTTGTTGACCGCACTTTGAATATGGCTTGTGCTGTCACTCGTTATGTGAACTGGATTCTCACCTGTGTTTGCTATCTTAACGAGCAAGGGCAAATGGGCAGCAAGGAATACACCCAGCACATGGTACTGTTTGTATCGTAGATCACCATTGATAGACGAGTATATCAGGTCTACACCAGACATTAAAGAGTTGAACGCTACTCCACCCAATGCAACTCTAGGTATTGCCTCGTTCTCAACAATCTCTCTGTACTTCGCTCGCTCTTCATCGTTGTGACCGTGGAATATGTTTATCAGTTCCACGCCCTTGGACATTTTCAGGAGCAGCTCGTTATTCCTTTTCTGAAGTCGAGCAGCCCTCATTGTAGTCTTTCGGTCTGCAATTGCAAGTGGTATGTCCAGTACCATGCCCGCGTCAACGTTGTTGTTGTAGAACGTTATAAGGTCTCTGGGGTCAATCACTAGAGATTTATCCTTACGGGCTACTAGCTGAAGTCCACCGCTATCGGACAATACAGTCATTCGATGCTCTTCAGGGATTTCAGACTTCAACCTGCAGTTCTTTGAGTTAGGACTATGAACAAAGTTGGTCATTATGTACTTCAGACCCATACCTTTGGCTGCACGGTCATTGAACGGACTGAAGTCGTAGCATTCATCGAACGAATCTCCATACGGGTAGAACGCGCCTAACGTTTGACCGTCTCGAACTATGACCAGCTCTCGGTCGGGACACACGAACCACACGTACTCGTCAGTCATTTGCTTGACTGAAATCTTGTGTGGATCATTACTACCGTACTTCACATACACGCTTATGCCACCTGCATTCCGGTACAGTGTACCCGCAGCTACAAACGCGTAACCTTTTTTAGGACTTTTCGGTGTGGTGTATTTGTGTTTCATTTGTCTATACCCTAGCTCTTGCCAGCAATTGTCTGCATTTTCTTTACAGTTTTTCCAAGTATTTGGGCGCGTTAAACGTCTGCCAGTTATCAGGCTTGGCTATCCATAGTGCTTTTAGCTTTGTGCTCAGCTTCTCACTATCGAAGCACACACCGTTCTTAGCCAGAGGACATATATCGTACGCCTTGTAGGTTTCGTTGTAGTCCTTCATGCACTTGCAAGGTTTGTTCTCCACTAAGAAGCTCAAGTCACTGAGTTTCTTCGTTCTGACCATTACGTGCTCATAGTGGTCAGCCCATACTTCCATGCGCCTCAAATAGTCTCGTTTCTCCTTACTACTTATGTTTGCACCCGTAGCCTTACTAACGTAGAGTGGGCTATCCCGAGATAGGTAGTAAAGTATCCACCCACTGATCTCAATGTCATACACTTGTTCTATCAGAGCCGCATACGCCGTTATCTGAAACACGTTGTACTTGTAGGGCAACATCTTAGTCTTCCAGTTAGAGCCTATCACTCTAACTGAGCTAGTCTTGTAGTCTATGAGATAGAATTTCCCATTACGTGCCTTATAGATGCCGTCTAGGTGCCCCGATAGGTGCTTCAAGGCTTCTACTTCAAACTCCTCGTACAGCATTTCTGATCCACACTTAGGGCAGACATTCCTGAACGAGAACTCTCTCTTACCCTTGCACTTTGCGGAACTGCACTTCCAGTTTCCCAGCATCCTCTTTGAATGACCTAGCCATCGTTGTATGGCTTCGTGTGTTACTGTACCCACACCTGTGTAGAAGGCTGCCCCGAAGTTTGTAACGGCTTCTTCCTGCACTAGTCTGCGGTACATGTGGCGCAATCCGCAGTAGGGGAAGGAGGACACCCGTAGTTTGTCCTCCCGTACGACTATGTCTGGGTACTGTTCCTGTACTGCTGACCTGTACTCAGTGTCAAACTCTTTCAGCACATCGCGTATATCAGTGCCTGTAGTATACACTAACTTCTTTGGACCGAACACTTTAGTTCCCCTAGAACACTGTAAACACATCGTTATACATCACATTGTTTACATAAAAATGACCACGTACACACAGAAGGACAACCTGGACATTGTACTAACGGGTCTGCGTCAGTACGGTGGCCCACAGAAACAAGCTGGAAGTTGGCATATGGTTCGCTGCCCGTTCCATGATGACACTGACCCATCGCTGGGTATTTATGTAGCTGAGTCAACTGGGAAACGCGAACAGTTCTCTTTCAATTGCCTTGGGTGCGGAGAACACGGTCACTGGAACGTCTTCGCCGAAAAGACTGGTCTACCTACAATCCAAGCCTGGGCTAACGACAGCAATGGTTCAGTAGCGAAGAACATCGTAACTGCAGACACAGACAATGAGTTACTGGGTGATGCAGGTATTACGTTCAAAGAAGTCAAGAGGAAGATGGGGTGCACCGAAGCTCAGAGATGGCCTATAAGTCTTGAATGGCGTGGGTACAAAGGGCAACTAGTTCATGACGTTGGTGGTCACATCATTGAAGATTACCACAACGACTCTATCGCAGTACTGTTCCCTGTAAAGATAGCCGGGAAGGTTCGTGGTGGAGTAAAGGCTATCTTTGAAAAGCAAGACGGACAAAAGGGAAAGCTGGGCTACATAACAATGCGAGGAGAGTGGGTAAAGTCTTATGGACTGTTCCCTTATGTTTACACGAAAAATCTCCTGCGCAGAACAGGTTACAAGTTCGTTATTGTCGTAGAGGGACCACGGGATGCACTTAGGTTGCTTTCCCACGGTATACCAGCACTTGCACTACTGGGTGCACGTACTTCAAATCGCACTAAGGCTTTGTTTGTGCTGTCGTTGGGTATAACGCACATCTATGCCATGACTGATGGAGATTCTGGTGGTGACGTTACTTGGAATACCATAAAGTCCATATTCGATACAACTAAGGTGTCGCTTAAGCGTATACGCATACCACCTTCTAGCTCCGGCAAAGAGTATGACCCAGGTAATATGCCTGAGTCCTACATCCGAAAGTTGAAAGCACTGCTTAACGATAAGCACGATTTCATTTAACCTTGTTGTCAAGACGAAAAAAATGGCCGCAATTAGCGGCCATCTCCTTTGCTGCGAACACCTTACATCTGGGTAACACGCTGAGCTGCATATTCCTTGACCCGTGCCAAGCTAGAGTTTTGAGCGATGAACTGCATGTCAGCTTTGGTGAGAACTGACTCCTGACCGCGAAGTGCGTTGAGTGCACTGTCTTCATCCAGTGAGTCGCTATGAGCAATGTTCATGGCGAAGCCACTAACGTCACCCATGCCCTCGGCCACAATACTTTGGGCAGCACTGGGCATGTTACTGTTATCCAGCTCCTGGTGCATGGTGCGGTTGTACACCCGACGAGCTTCTGAGATTGCCGTAGACTGGGTCATGACAGACTCAGCGTACTGAGCCGATACCAGCTGGATCATTTTCTGCGCCAGGAGGTTGCGGAATCGCGGGCTTGCAAGGATGGTAGCTTTTGTAGCCTGGGTAGTCAGGTCCATCGGAATCCAGGTAACCGGAAGGTGGATAACTACCTGGCCGCCCATACCATCTGACACCGAGAAGTTGATGTTACCTTTGGGGTCGGACGAGTTCAACACCCACACAGAAGAAGACTCATCCTTCTCTGATTCTCCGATGGAAATAAATTGCTTGATTTTCGATTCAGTCATTTTCAAACTCCTTGGTTAGTGAACGTGCTAGTGCATCAAACTTCATAGCCGTGATGTTTAACAGCTGGTGAAGGTATATCTGGGAACATTCGCCACTTTGTCGTGACAAAAATTCCTCGTAGGTTTTAGTGGACACTATATGTGGCCACATCCATGATTCAAACTTCAATTTCTTTACCTTCAGCGGGTACAGTGACTCAAGCTTTATTGTTGCAGGTGTCTCTACACTTTGTCCAACGTGGTTCTTCTCCCGGATGAACTCTATAAGTTCGCGCAGAACTAACATAGCCTTTACCCTGTCAACTGCTGCTTTACGCTTTAGCGCTATCAGCCTTGTACTAACCTTTGCCTCCGGGTATTTGTACATGTGAAGCTCTGCGTCAGTTATGGCCCTCACACCTGATGGGTTAACCCTATCAAGTGCAAGACAGCTAGTTCTAGTTATTGAGGTGAAGTTCTTACAAGTCCGTATCTCACACTTGTGAAATTTGTACCATTCCACATAAAGACAGGTGTTAGTTTTCGGTTGCACTTATACGATTCCTCAAGGTTGCAATACTGCTTTCATATTGAAGTACGGCTTATGTTTAAAGCAAGTTTCTTTTGAAAGTCGTCCGTCAGATAATCGAATGGTACTTGATCGAACCATGTGTCAATTCCGTACATCCCTATTCCTATTGCATCAACTTGGTGTACGGTTCCACTTACTTTTGAATAAAATGCACTTAGGTCTGCTCTACGGTTCCATTCATTCTTCCACTGCGCGGCTGTAACTAATTTCCACCTCTTTAATGCGGCACAAGGCATGCCAAGAAGAACACCTATCATTATGTTTACAAGTTCTATAGTTGTTCCACCATGACCTCGTGACATAAACCGTTCTAGTATTATGCTATCTACTTGGTACTCTTGAATTATCTCCAGTATCTCTTCCTTAAATAGTTTAGACTGGTCCTTTATACTTACCTTCAAGTCTGTTATGGTATTGTTTAGCATTCCTGACGCTAGAACTAGCATACTTGACCTATCAGCTTCAGTAACTGCCCATGCAAAATTTGTAACACCTGGGTCTAAGGATAGCACCCTTAAAGAGTTTAAAGTTTTTGTCCTAAGGTAGGCTTCTACTTTATCTTGCTTCCAGGTTGTCCATTCTTTAGGCAGGACGATAGTCCTGTTACCTACAACTACCAGAAATTTTATTCTGAACCCTGCTTTATTGCACCCTGCTACCTTGGCTTTGTTCTTTAAAAAATCCTTGAACAGAGTGTAGGTCGACTTTACTTCCACCAGTAGTCTTGGTCCAATTTTAAGGTCAGGCCAGTATTCTCTTTCTACCGATTGAAAAGTGTAGGGCACTGGGTCTATAGTGCCTTCACTAAACACGGCTATTTTAGTAGCGGCAACCTTTTTCAACAGAAATTTTAAAGCTATGTGCTCAGACCCTTCAACTGCAACTTTTCGTTTACCCAGATGCACAAACTTGGCTGTGGTCCTGTATTCAGTTCCTTTGAACTTTGAGCAAATTGGGCAACCAGTTTTATTATGGACCAAGTTTCCTATACTGGCAATCCAACTGTGACCACACTCTCCTTGTACTTGTACAAACCCTTTGTCCTTCCTTCTCTTCGTGTCCAGTACTCGCAAAGTTGGATTTGCTTCTTTAAGCTGCTCGCGTATTTCTTCAATAGAGTGAGTAGTCGCACGAGCTGCCTCAACACTAGCACACACGGGGCAGCCATGTTTAAGTTTCATCAACTCGTATGCTTTTGTTTCCCATTCATTCCCGCACAGTCCGCATCTAAATTTTGATGGCTTGTGATTAGTAGTATAGGCCAAACATTCAATGTAGTCAAACTTTTTCTTTAGTGCAACCCTAAACTTTTTCTCTGGTACTCTCTGTTTTAATGTAGTTATTGCGCGAGAACATTTCAAGCAGTTTGCATATCTCCTACTACCCAACATTAGTCCAGGTGATTTCAAAAATTCCACTCCACACTTGGGGCAAGTGTGGAGTGCTGGTGCCGACATTGACTTAAATCCACTCAGATAAGTGTCTTTACCATATTTTTCAGTTAAGGCTTTCCTATAACCTTCTGGAGTTGTAGTTCTACGTCTAGCCATTGTTTTTCCCAGGATCAAGACCGAGCAGCGTCATGTGCATTTGTGCTTCCTAAATATTGTATGTGAAGTTGAAATTACACAAAGCGAGGGTGAATTTGAAATGTAACCGAACTTGATCCTTTACAGTTCTATTCGTAATTTTACAGGGTCAAATGAATAAGGAATTGGCCATGATTACCAAAGGAACTGGCGTTATCAAGCGTAGGCACCCTAAGAACTATATTCACAAGCAAGCAGATGCCCGTCTACGAGAGGTGGTTACCAGTTACCAAAACCAAGGTTTAGAAGCACTAGGTGTGGATTCATTCGAGGTAAAATACTACCACCAGTGTACCTCAGTGCAACTCTGTACCTGTCAGCAAACAGAACTACCCGTTGGAAAGTCTGCATCGACTGCCACAATGACCAAAACTAACGGAAATGCTGACCAGGAAATAGTCATCGACTATGTAAGGCCCTTGTTCGGTGCCGTTGGTGATTCACTTTCAGCAGAAGATGAATCCGATGAAGACGAGTTTGCCCTTGTGGACGATGACTCTGGTGTAGATCGCGTCGATAGTCTGTTCTCCTCAAGTGCAGATTGCGGTATATGCTACCGATCGGGACACATACCAGCATTTGAGCTTTACGGTCATGATCGCAGAGTTCTTACTACTTTCGACATAGCAGACACTTATGGCTACCACAAGAACATCACTACTAGTCCTCATACTCTAGTAAAGTTGGACCCGGCTCAAGGCTATGTTGACTTCGTTGTTGAGGTTCCAAAGTATTTTAAGGGTGTAGCGTACTCGATTCGGAATAACACTTCATTGCTGGTTGACGAAGTTCTTGTTGACAGCACTGGGATGCCTATTACTGAAGCGTACTTAAGGGCATCCTCAGGTGGTGTGGCACTAGTGCGCTGCATGAGTGATATGTTCACCCATGCAGTTATAGAGTTCGATCTAGGTACAGAACGTGTGTGGGCCAATCTATCGCAGGCGTCAAAGGCTACAGACTGGACTATGTTTGACACCTTAGGTAACATCCAAATAATACTACCAATGACAATAAGGGATGTAGCTCCAGGTGACATTATTCATGTTCCTTCACGCAATACTACGTTCAAGATATCGGATGAACAGTATCTGCGAACGGCCGAAGACCGTAATCTTGACTGGCAGGTCAACGTAAGGGTACTACAACCTACCGAAGGGTTGAACTTTATACACAAAACGCTACCGATCAGATGAAAATTTATTTTCAATCTTTGTGTTTTATTGTTGATGTTAATAATTTTTTTTCACGATTTGTGCAAAGGTGCACAAGTTGCTAAACGCATCATGTTTGTTAACCACTCTTAAGGAGTTTCAAAATGGCAATTCGTACCCGTAAGGCAGCCGCTCCCGCAGCCCGGCCCGCTCGTAAAACCCGCGCTGCTTCTCCCGCCGCAAAGCCCGCTCGTAAAACCCGCGCTGCTTCTCCCGCAGCCCGGCCCGCTCGCAAGACCCATGCCCCCAAGACCGAAGCCGCAAAGCTGAAGGTTGCCAAGCTCAAGCGTGACGGCAAGATCAAGATCGACAAGGTTGCCTCCAAGACTGCCAAGCTCGCAGCCAAGAAGATGACCAAGGCTGAAAAGTCTCTGCGTGCCAAGAAGGCCGCCAAGACCCGTAAAGTCAATCAGCACAAGATCAACGCCAAGATCGCCAAGTCCGCCAAAGCCAGCCCGAAGGTGAAGAAGGCCGCCAAGGTTCGCGCAGCCAAACCTGCAGCTCGCAAGCCCCGCGCTACCAAGCCCGCCGCTCGTAAGGCTCGTACGCCCCGCGCTACCAAGCCCGCCGCTCGTAAGGCTCGTACCACCGCCCGCCCGGCAGCTCGCAAGCCCCGCGCTACCAAGCCCGCCGCTCGTAAGGCTCGTACGCCCCGCGCTACCAAGCCCGCCGCTCGTAAGGCTCGTACCACCGCCCGCCCGGCAGCTCGCAAGGTGACTCGCCCGCGGGCTAAGTAATTAGCACTCGGTTGGACTGAGTACGCAGCACAAGAAACGGACCCTAGTGGCCCGTTTCTTACTTTCACACTTAAATTTAGGTAATAATATGACCTCACCTAACGAACTCTACCCAATAGCTCTGCGAATGATTCAAATGAACTATGCACTTCAGATATTTGGTTATCTGAAACGTCGCAATGACAACGACCTAATGCACGCTGGTGAAATTTTGATGCACTACATGCAGCGTTATCGTCAGTGCCTATCCGAGAATTCCAAAGGGTACTTCGACATACTTCGTCCTTTTGTGAACTTGCTGTTGAAGTATCCAGCTATAGAGGAAAGCGCTAGTGTTTCTGGCTTCTACGAGACTCAACGTAACCAGATACTAGCCAACATCAGGGCAGTAATAAAGGAAATGGAGGAGCAAACTGACCTTATGGGATCACCTTAGTATGATGCTAACAGAATCAGTTGTGGACAATAATTCATAATTTTCATACGTTAAACGACACTAGGTGAACACCAATGAGCAAGCTAATGCTATCGAGCTCTTCTACCGAGAAAAGGCATTCGGCCATACGAAAAGCTCGGTCAGTCAACGATCTTACTGCAATCCTACGAGAAATCGCTAAGGAGATTAAGCACAATTCAATCCTTGTAGGAGACTTAGTTGAGGTGTTATCTTCCACTTCGGCCAAGAAGATTGAAGAGACTGACGAGATCAAGATTCAGACGGTTAAGGTACCTAGTCCGTCATCTAGACGTATCAACACTAAGACTGCACCAACTGCCAGTTCCCTTGGTGTGAAGCTCAAGAAGTTTGTCGTCCCACCACTTGACAAGATCCAGTCCAGCGTAGGTATAGTGCAAAGCCTATACGACAACACAAGCGAGCTTGACGCGGTTGAAGCCTTGTTGTCCCAGTCGTTTGAGGGAACAAAGAACCAGGCTGCTGCACTAGCTGCCGCTAAAGCTCTGAAGAACGAGGCAAATTCCGCTATCAATAAGGCTCTGACTACTCTTAGCCGCATCGCAGATAAGCATGTACCTTCAGAAATGAAGACCTTGATAACTCGCCTTATCGGCTTTGTTCTGGACACAGTTGATCCCAAGACTTACTCTGACATAACTGAGCTTGTCTATGTGTCCACTGGTAAAGACCAATTGTGGTTCTCGCTCTACCTGTGCCTTCAGGACCTAAAGGATGACAAGGGATTCACTTACTCAGAGTTCTACATTGTTCTGACAGGTGTGGTCAAGGATAACGCCATCACATATTACCTGAATACGTTGCCTGATTTCAAGGTACCGGGCAAGTATGATCTAGGTAAGGAAGTGCCCAATGAGAAAGCTGCACTTCAGCGGATTAAGTTCCTACTTGGTGCCAATGACATACTTAGTGACGCTGAACGTCGCCCAATGCCTGCTACTAAAGAGCAGTTGAACTCCAAGGGCATAAACAAGATTCCTTATGTGTCGAGTGCAGATGTTAAAGATGACGCCATAATCGTCTATCTGAAGCCAAACATCCCACCTTCCAAGTTCAACTCTATCGTTACGCAGATAATACCGCTGCTAAAGTCTGTAGTTGGTCTTACCTCTCGCTCTAAGTCGGTGTTCAAGCGGAAAATCGTCAAGGCAGCTGGAGGAAGAACCTCCATCCACTTTATCCTCACACCGGATCTGCGTGCTGACGACAAGTCAACACTGTTACTCAACTTGACGAAGCTGCAAGAGCTTCAGTCTGCACTAGACCTTACGCCTGAAGAGCTCACTGCTATCAAAAAAGCACTCAAGAGTTTCTTATGAAACCTAAGTTTCACACTTACCAGTCCGTTACTTTTCGAGGTAGCGTGTTCCACATGTCTGCGGCTTCTGCCATGTTCTTCCTCAAGCCGAAGTTCCTGCAGATAAAAACTGGTGAGCTCTACGAATTTCTTGCCTCTAAGTTGATCAGTTCACCCAGGTTTAGCTCGTCCAAGATTAACTTCACGTTGGTCAATATTTTCTCTAGACCTTCGAGTTTCTCCAGAGGAGTGTCTAAGCCTCCGCCTGAAGACGTGTGTCCAGCTAATAGGCAATTGACGTTCACCTTTGCCTACGACTTGTACGACGACCCAAATGAAATGAAGTTGACGGTCAAGAATAAACGCTCCAATTCAGTTAGTCAGTTTGGTAATCGCAAATCACAATCAGCCTTCACAACTATCGGCCTAACTGGTACTGAATGTGCTCGTTTTGGGTGCCATGCTTTGTACACTGAACACCTAGCCTACCTGTACAACATACTGGGTGTTATGACAAAGTCCTTGGCGAAGTTCAGCCGTTTCTACGAGATCGACTCCTACGATGCTCAGTACGACAAAGGACTGAAATACCTAAAAGAGGGTGTAGGGTCAAGTAGCCTGTACAAAATTCTAACGTCTACTCCATATTACTTGTGGGTGTTCAATCCTCTGATCTGGAGATACGCACCCAATCTCCTTACCTCAAAGATGATAACAGCTGAAGTAGCCCTGTATTACTTTGCAGAGCTTCACACAACTGACCTGAACAGACTATCAGCACCTGCGAAAGAGCTGATTGGTTTCCCCACTGTATCAAAGAACACCATACTTGACCACCTGTCCAATAGTTTGATTCGACTAATCCAAAGCATAAACACCTCTGATACGGATTTCGAGTCGGCCGAAGATGTGCTTGCACCAGCTGTAGTTGATAGCCTTGTGTCAACAGGTCATTCTAAGATAGAACTAGACTACTCAACCGATAGCAGGCTGTGGGGGCAGCTTCGACAACGCGCAGCCTACATGGTAAAGGCCTTTGAAGGACCAGATACAAACCTGGGACAGCTTTTCATGCCTGTTGACCACGTGGCTCAGAAGATGTTCTCAGCAGATGCTGCGTACACTGACAAGCTAGTTCAAAACATATCCTTCAGTTGAGGAACATCCATGATCTATAATGCCGTAGACGGAACAGTTCTTTCCGCCTCTCAAGAGTTCTTAGACGATGCTGATGTACCACTAATTGCAGCAGCCGGATACCCTAAAGTACGTCTGTACGACGACTCTAAGGCTGTGCTAAGCCTAAGCACCGCATCGCCTTCAGCTACTCCTGGTGTGTGGGTTGCGAACGTAAGTATTCCTACGATGGGTGTGTCCACTAAGCAGGAACTACGTTTGGTGTGGGTATTCCACACGCCTCAAGGTGACAAGTTCCGAGAAACCTCTGCAGTCATTGTTGAACCGAAGACAGAGTACCGGGAGTCTGACGTAATAGCCTTGTGGGGTGACGCAACGTTCACCTTAGTCTTGCCTACACACTTTGCAGCAGCCGATACGGGTACGTACCAAATATACTTCAACAATGAGCCCATTCTTTCTACACCTGGTGATATAAATTCGTCCAACGCTATAACTCGTACCGTTGATAAGACCAGCATCTTGCTGCCTCTGGTGTTCCCTGAGCCTTCACTGCAAGCAGCTCTACTGAAGGTAGACGTTACACCCCAGGGCGGCACCAGCAGGTCCTTCGTGTACAAGATGTGGACCATAACGCCTCAGATTCTTCTAGCGATGAACTTCCTAGAGGACTTCCTTAACAAGTCTAGAATTGAAAATACCATACCTGAGCTGCAATACACTTCAGGTGATTTAGTGTCGTACCTTGAGCGTGGTCTGTATTTGTTCAATGGAGTAGGGCAGCCTAGTTCATGGAATGGCATGAATATGCAGGGTGTACTTCTGGATGGGTGGCTTACTTGTTCATGTTACTACGCCTTGAGTGCTCAGCTTCTAGCAGAAGGAAGTTTGTCCTTTGATTTTTCTGGTCAAGGTATCTCTCTTAATGTGGATAGGACTCCACAGTTGGATGCAGCACTAGGTCGTATAGAGTCGGCAATAAGTGACAAGGTAGTTCCTATGAAGGCCAAACTTGCAGTTCAAGGTCTTAGGTCAGGTGATGGATCAATTGGAAGCAAGAATCTTAATGTTGCCTCGTCTAAGGGAACCTTAGGTTTGATAAATGCACCAACAACCCGTCTACCTTTTGGTATCCCAGTCTTTATTGGTCATAGGTAGTGGTTTTGTAATTTAATCCCATGTGACTTGCTCGTCGCATTTTTAACACTTCAAGGAGTTTTTCATGAAAAACGCTAGACACGATCATTCCATCCACGCCGCCATCGGTCAGGTCAAGTCCGATGAACCGACCATTGAGCTGAAGAGCTACTCATCTGCGGGCAAGGATATGGCCCGTGTAGTAATCGACGTTACCCATTCTTCCAAGAGTCGCGGTAACGCCGCCCTTATCCTGGCCTCGATTGGTCGCAAACTGCAAGGTCGTTTCGAGGCAGTTCGTGAGTCCTTCGTTACCGTGTCGAGTGGCGCTTTCACCGACCGTATCACCGGTGTCGTGGGCAAGGTTCGCGAGATAGTGGCCGTTGACGAAAATGCACTGAAAGGTTTCCGCGCCATATCCTCCAACATGTTCATGGATGACGAAAAGGACATGTGGGCACTGAAGCGTACTGTGGCCGGCGATATCCTTATCAAGACCAGCTCCGAGGATGACCTCAGCCTGCTGAACTTGCTGGAAGCAACCGCTTCTGCTGGACACCGCAGCTCTCATGAGTATGGTCAACTGCAAGCTATGTGCAGCGCCATTGCCTCTCAAGTGCAAGGTGGTTCCTACGTTTCCTACGTTGATCTGAATAATCAGGTTGTCATGGGTTTCGTGGTTGCAACTACTGACGAAGACGAAGCTCTGGTTCTACAACAAGGTGCCAAAGAAGCGGAAGTCATCAAAACCGATGCGGTTGTGGACGTTCACAATCAGGAAGGCTTCCCCGAGCCCGCTCTGAACACCGAAGAAGTTGTTGACCAGGAAGTAGCATTAAGCTCTGGCCGTGTAGACATCAACTACATGATCGACTACTATAAGCGCATCTACAACAGCGACCCGAAGTTCTTCCTTGAATTCGCCAAGCGCATCAAGCAACATTCGTTCTGCTGATCTGGAGGGCTGCAATGAAACTTACTGTCTCTTTAGCAACGGCTGTTGCTCAGCTTTCGGTGTCTGCAGTTAAGGACACCGGAACTTACACCTGGTATGAGTACACTGCGGGTGTTCCTTTTGGACTGGAAAGGCGTGGTAAAAGTGACACCTTGAGGAAAGGTGACTTGTTCGGTATCCGTAAGTCGTCCAATGGTAAAGACTCACGTCTTATCACTAAGACTGGTGGTCCGACACTCCTCTACACCTTGGACGACATTGATATAGCCTACGTTCTCAAGCGGGCTAAAGAGGCAGGTAAGAAAGCAGGTGAGGCATCGAACTTTGCTGAGGTCAGCAAGGCTCTTAACGCTGCCTTGAAGTCTGCTCAGCCTACCGCATGGACTTTCAATCTCGGGCTTGTCAAGAAGTTCCGTGCTATCGCAAAGAAGCTCGATGCTATCTCTAAAAAGGATGGTGATTGGGGTGCAGCGATACTTAAGGTTTTGCCTTTGTTTAGTGCAGCTCCTGCAAGGGAACTTGTAAAGTCTGGGCGTGACAAGGCTGCAGTTGCTGTGGCTCAGGACATCCTTACGAGCAGCGTACCTCGACTGTACAAGTTTGCGATACGTGACGCCGACACAAGGGAAGCTGACCTTGATATGGTGTCGTTGCAGCTAGCAGATGCTATGGACCACCTGGAAGCTGCTTGTGTTATCTATGCCCACGATGGTTCAACTGCCTCTGCTCGGAAAATTGAGAAGTTGACACGTCTTGCCACGGCTAGCCGTGAAGAGCTTAGTACTATAGCTTGGAACTGGATTCAGTCTAACGCCCGTGGGAGTACGCTATGAAACTACTGGTGTCACTTTCCGCTGGCTCATCTTTGCTTCTCTCCTTGCTTGAGAAGGTACACAGCAACGTCCAGCGTAATCGCAGTAGCAAAGCGCTGCAGTCAGGGCTAAATTCGCGGTATTCAAGGAGAAATATAAAGGTAAAATTCCTAGTTCCAACTCACTTGTTATTGCCAGACGACTGCAGGCACTCACTTCGTCTAAACCTAAGGTAAATGAGGGCACGCGAACAGGTCACACCAGTAATTTTTATCGTTAACCACTACGTCTAGGAATCATCATGTCTAAAGAAATCATCTCGTTGTCGGCAGCACCCAATCCATACCTCTTGGCCGACGGTATGGTGAACTTGCCCAAGATCATCACCTTGGGTGAACGTGCTGCGAAGTACATAACTCCCGAAGGGGGTAACGCCCAGGTTCTGGGTGCGTACTACTACCCTCGCAAGGCCAAACCGATCGGTTACAGTGCGGCCAAAGAGAAGAAGCTTGACGTTAAGTACATGTCCCAACGTGCTGTCAAGCTGACTTTCCGCAAGCGTATTACGACCAATCCCAACGTCAAGCTCCTGTTGCCCATCCTTGCTCCGAAGTTGCCTGGTGTTACAGCTGCACTGGCTGCACAGATCAAACTTGCCCATGCTGCCATCAAGCGCCATGTAACCAAATCTGACTCTGTAAAAACAAAGGCGACGAAGATTCGTGGCGCCGTTCGTGAAGCCGATTTGAAAGTGTTCGACTCGTCCCTCGGTATGCTGAAGGATCTGCTGGGTAAGGCTGGTCTGAATGAGGCAAACGTAGTCGAGTCGCAGTCGATGTTCGGCAAAGTCGTATTGGTGAAACTGGGCGCGGACAACGTTGTCAGTATCAGCAAATCCGACATGGCCAAATTCCGTGCAGCAAAGAAAGCTTTGACGGAAGCAGCGTAAAGGACTCAGCATGAGCAGTGTTAAACTTCAGTTACCCACTGACTTGTTACCTGGAGAAGATACCACAAGTGTCTTAACTGCTCATGCCGAATGCCTTTCCAGAGACTTTGTGAACCAACGGTCCTACGTTGACAACTTGAGCTTTCATGACGACTCGCGTAGTGCAGAGTCCCTCATACTCAAGGAAATGAAAGAGCAACTTGATGAATTGCACGACCTAATCAGGTTGTCTAAGGGGTGCACTGACTTCAACAATCGACTGCGCTCCTACTGTACACTGTACAACTCATGACTGATGAAATAGAGATCACCCGCAAGAAAAGAAAACCCCGTTCTCCTGCTAGGGCTAAGGAGAAAGCTGCACGTCTAGCGAGGTCAGTTGAAAAAGACCAGCAGATAATAGAAAAGGCTGAAGCAGTAATGGGTGATAAAGAGTACTTGCAAGAGTACCTTTACATGTACAAATCTCTCCGTACATTGGTAAGGCAAGCTAAACGTGATGCTGTGTCAAACCCTTCCGGGCGTAATTACTACGCCCTTTGTACGTTACTTAGTCAGCAGCGTGAGGTTATTGCTGACATTCGCACCATGACTGACATGACTGGTCAGGTTGACATGCTTGTTAAGGATGTGCTTCAACCATTCTCTCAGGCAATGGGACAGGTCATCGTCAATTCGTTCTACCAGTTGCGTACCTTGGCTAAAGAAACAACTACACCAAAAGAAACTAAGTTTGCAATGGACACCATAGAAACAATAGTCAAAGAAATTACTAAAGCGTTGCAGCACTCTTACGATGTTGCAGCATCAAACACTCAGAACATTCTATTAGGGCCCAAGTCATGAAACTATTTGTCTCCTTATCCCGCAATCTCCTTGACGATGTTAAGTCGCACTGTGCTGAGATAGCTGCAGGCCAGAACGACCCTGCCATAGCTAAGTGGATAAAGTCTACCTTCAAGAACTGGGTTCAGAATTATGCTCCCGCACAAGACGTAGAGAAGCTAGACGCCAGTGCTCCAGAGTGGGCAAAAACTGCCTTCGCCAAGAAAGACCTCCAGCAAGTAAAATGGGGTGAAGTTGAGGAAATTTCTGCACGTCTTATCGACTACCTACGTCACTTGAAAGCTGCCAGTGAACCTTTTGAACGCATGTCCGTGCCTTATGCCATAACAAAGTCAGAGAAGTGGCACGAGAGTCTAAAGACAGCCAAGACCGTCAGTGACGTCGAGGATGGTACGAAAGTAGTGCTGGAGCTAGCTCAGGGCTACTACTGGGTAGAGGTCACAGGCATGCAGTCGCTTGACCGCGAAGGCAAGATAATGGGTCATTGCGTAGGCAGCTACTGCAACGAAGTCTCTGAAGGCCACAAACAAATTTATTCCCTTCGCGACTCGAAAAATCAACCTCATGTAACGGTTGAGGTTGAAGGTAAGGACATTATGCAGATAAAAGGTAAGACAAACGACGAGGTAATACCTAAGTACAGACCGTTTGTCTACCCATTCTTCGGCTTCCAGCCGTGGGAGACTATACGACTTGACCAGTCAGGAATTTCTAAGTCTTTGACCATGAAGTACCTTGAGGACAACAACCTACTACGCTTCCTACCCTCAAAGGCTACTAAACAAGGCGTCAAGCTACGCCTGTCAATTGGAGAGTTGACGTTCAGAAAGGCCTTAAGAAAAGATGAGGTGGGTCCTTTGCCTTACGTGGTGGCAAAAGGCGAAAGTTATCATAGTAACAGAATAGTTACCTACAAGGGCGAGCCTTACGACTTGGGGTTCAATCTAAACTTGGATCTCTTACCCAGCGAAATACCTAAGCTGTCGGGCGGGGACAAAATAAAGCTGTACTCCAGCAAGCCTTTGAATGACCTTGGTATCTTCTTCCGTGGCCTAGATTCAGACGTCCTTAAGTATCTGGCTACTAAGTACAAGGTTAAAACCGAGGGCGACTTTACGTTAGTAACTCCCGACCTATCGCCCCTTGCTTTGAGGAATATATTGGGTGATGATGCTGACAGCTTCCTTATCCGCAACTCAACTGGAAAGCCTTTCGTGTCCTTGCTGGGTAAAGTAATAGTGCGGACGATGGGCAACGTCACCTCCATAGAGGACGATGCCTTAAAGTCACTCCTACTTGTCCTCGAAGGATACGATATGGGAAGACTACCCAAATCCCTGCAGAGCCGTATCTTCGCTGTGTCTAGACCTGTGTCTGATGTTAAAGAATCGCGCAAGAGTGGTGTGAACTATACCAATTTACCACCCAAGCTTGCTAGTGCCATAAAGATGTACGCAGCTAGTACAGTAGCAGATCTGGCTGCGAAATCTGCTGCACTTGATGCTGCTGCTGACCTTAAGTCAGGTGCACGTGCTGCAAAGCTATCAACTTCTGGTTACCTGTACGATTATTTCGATACCTTCTTTGCTCTTTGCCTCATGAAGAACAAAACAAAGGCTGCTTCGTTCTTGATTAACCACACAGGAATGATCCGACAGTTACAAGCGTTTGTTTCTGAATTTAACGGCATACAGGTAGGCTCTTGGTATCGGCTTAGCAGTGACCAAGCGAAGGTAAAGACAGCGTGGAAATTTATTAGTGAGTCTCTGCCTTCACTGCTACCTCTAACCAAGACTGAACTAGACACTCTCTTGTTCATTCGTGGCCCCGCACGATTCAAAAACGCCCTTAAGGCTGGATGGGGTGTGACCAAAAAAGTTGAAAGGAAAACCAAATGAAACTCAATATCTCAATATCTGGTGAAGACTACCTCAAGCTCTTTGAAGAAATGAAGGGTGTCTTTCTGCCTGGCATCACTCTCCTGGAAGTAGAGGCCGAGGGCGACAATCTGAAACTTACCTTCAAGGTTGAGGCTGGCTTCGCCATGACCATGCTCCTGGCTATAATGAAGAAACTGATGCGTGTTCTTCCTGCTTCCACCAAGATGGTTGCAAGTCGTTTTGCGGGCAAGTCCGAGCCCTTCGTACTAACGCTGAAGCCGTAATTGATTATTATGATCCCTAACGACATAGATGAAATAACGAAACCCCTCCGCAAGTGGGTAGAAGATCATGGTGTGTACTTAGTAAGCCGTGGTCGTAGGGTCGATATTCCACGACACAATCAGGCTTACGTTTACGACTCTAGGACCAACAAGCTCCAAGGTGCCGTACGCTACACTAGAGACAAGTGGACCTTCTATCGTAAACTTACCGAGAAGGAGATTCTTGAACTTCGAGATGCCTTCGCAAAAGGATTGATAGACATAACCGGATTGAGTGACATAACCTTCAAGCTATGAGACTCTACACCAAGCCTAAACTCGTATCGAAAATCCGTAGGACTCGCACAACTGCTTACACGACCAACTGGCCTGCAATAAGCGAGGCAGTGATGAAGCGAGACGGGTACCGATGCACGAAGTGTGGAACCCCTAGACGTTTGGTTAGGCTTGAGGTGCATCACATAGTACCAGTAAGCAGAGGAGGTCGCACAGTGTCGTACAATCTAAAAACACTCTGCGTTAATTGTCACAGCAAGCAACCCCTTCATTCGCACCTAAGATGACGAAATCTTCAGCTCACTCAACAGTCTTGCTGGCTCTGCTTGCTGGCTTACTAGGCATACCAAGAAGTAGAATTCAGGTAGCTTATGTGAATTACAAGGACTACAAGACTGGGAAGAACTTTTTTGCTACTCGCTTCAGTCTGCCTATAAGCACGAAGGCTGAAACTATTCCTTTAAGGGTCTTTTTCTTTGAGACTGAGTCCAAGGTGTATCTGTCAGACGGAGTATCCTTCACGGATGAAGCTCTGTTTGTCAACCAACTACCTGCCATGCTGAAGAAGCATCTTGATGTGCTGAAGAGTCTGTCGTGAAAAAGTTCCTAGTCATAACTCGGAAGATGTTAGAACTCGCGCGAGGTAACAAGTGCTGCGGACTAATTTTCATCCACCCGAAAGACTTCCTTTACCTTACTACGAATAGTTCCGCAGCCCTGGACGAAATACAGAACAGTGCAAAGACACTTGATGAATACAATAAATGGGCTACGTCTGGAAGTTCTCAGATCCCAACCATTAAGGTCAGCTTCGACACCGTTAGGTTCGGTAGTCCTGTAAAAATAGGACAGATCCAAGAACACGAAGGTCGACACCGGGCCCAAGCTTTACTGACCGAAGGTGGCACCAGTATGATAGTTGCTGTTCAGGCAGCCTTCGGTGGATACTCGAGATACAAGTTTGAAGAAGGTGAGAAGTACACACCTAGTTTCAAGGTACGTTACCTTGGCGCTTCAGATATGCCTAAGAGACTTTACGGTGAGTTCGCACCGTCACGCAGTGTTGACATAGACACTCATAAGTTCAAACCACTTTTCACCTAATGGAGTTGATATGGAACCGCGCATTCACAACGAACCCAACCACGAGCCTTGCCCGTATCTCCAGTACAGCGAATCTACCGACTCCTTTCTAAGTGAAAGTGGCAGCCCGTTGCTGTCCTATCTTCGCATTGAACTAGCCCGTATTCGTCCTGGTATGACGGATTTCTTGATCCGTATCGCTACTCCTAGGCTTGAGGCCAAGTCTAAGAACACTATCGTTACGCTGCGTGGTACGCGTAACATGGCCAAGTTTGAGGGTGTGCTTGGTACTGCGAAGGTGTTGTTCCGCGAAATGGAAAAACGTGGTGACAAGTACCACGAGTGGTCAAAGGCTGACCCGGAACATTTCGCCCGCATGATTGCGATACCTTTCAAGACGTTTACCTTGAACACAAACCTTGAGCTGCTCCGCTTCTCGTCCGAGGCACTAAAATGAAAGTCATGGTCTCTCTAAGTTCTCCGACACTTGAGATGCTGCCTTTCACAGGCGGCAATGGTGCGTATGTGTCGGTTATTCCCACGAAGGCTACGGCCGCCCTATTGTCCTCACTGGCTGAAGCCTTGGGTGTAAAGCCCGACCCTTCAAAGTTCCACATAACGGTCTTGTACAGCAAGGACGCTACTCCGAATTCTGTTGAGACCGACCCTGCCAAGAAGTACGACGCCCAGCTGAATGAAGTTGAAATCTTCAGGGGCTCTGACGACAAGAAGTACCTGACCGCGAAGCTACAATCGGACGCACTACAGAAACGTCATAAGGTGTGGATTGGTCGTGGTGCCAAGCATTCCTACGATGATCTGATGCTGCATGTAACCTTGTGGACAGACATTGACGAGACTCCACAGCTTACGAACCGCATAAGTTCAATTAACAGGAGACTTGCAGCTAAGCCGGCGTCCTGCCAGTTTCACCAAGAGACTGTTTCTGACCTGAAGGATTGACATGGACGCGTTAAGTGTAACTCACCGTTTGATTTCTAGAAGCTCTGCAGACTCAGTAAAAAAGTTGCTGCAGACATTCGGTGTTACTAATACCAGCAAGGTTACACTTCCTATAGTCTTCAATCCGAAGTACGAGGCCGAGTGGAGGACCTTTATCGAAGAATCCGACTTCGCTGCTCCTGATGCAGACTCAAGGCTACTCTACACTATACTGGAGTTTATCAGGTACATGCGCTACAATAGGGTTAACCCTTTTGCGCGTAAAGTAGCTGACCCAGTAACGAAGACCGCACTCAATCCCGATAAAGTCTACAAGCGGCTTGTTACTGAGCAACTATCCCAGTTGGTACTCGAATCCGATAAGGTAGTGAGAAGGTACAACTTCCAATCTGTCTTTACGCGTAAACGCATCGTAGTCAGTGTGGCTGACACCGGCAAGCTATACCAGGTAACGAGCTACTCAACTCTCCAGCCTAAAGTAAAAGTTCAGCTAGAACAGGCTCTGTCTAGGCTTACTGGATTTTCTGGAAAGCTACCTGTGCAGTTGCAGGACAAGACGGTAAAGGGTAAATCGGTGTTGCCTACCTCAAGTAGTCTGGAGCAGAAAGAACCTCAAGACTGGGGATGGCTAGTTCTGACTAAGACAAAGTCATACGTAGTGTCAGTCCGACGTTCCCGTGATGCTGTTGTCCTTAAGGTAGTAGTGTATCTAGGCAAGTTTATCGCACTGGGTAAGCCTGACGAAGCGAAAACCTATCTCGCCAAGACCTGGAAAGCCTTAAAAACTTCTGACAAACTGTAAAAATTCAAGGAAATCACTAACATGCCCTCTAGACTCCGCCACATTATCCATGAACTAGCTCAAACTTCTGCTGCTGCAAACGTTATTTCAACTCGTCTGCTGGTATCGTTGTCGGAAGGCAACGTTGACTCTAACTTGGTAGAGAGCTTGAGACAAGAGATACTTCGACTTAACCAACAGATCTTAATACTTCAGTCCCCGGAGTCAAAGGAAGACGCGGTGTATACTGAAGAGGAACTGTCTATGTTCAGGTCTTCTTTTGAGTATTCGTTGTCCCAGCTAACTGTACCGTTCATAAACAAGTTCTACTCCTCGGAGTATTTCCTGGACAAGCCGAAAAATGTAAGGCTAGTTATAGCGACTAGCTTGGTAAATGATTGTGCTCGACGGAACCTCGAACCTAACGACGTGTGGCTAAAAATTATCGCAACCAACGGAGCACTATAATGCTGCTGACCTTGAACTTGAATCCTGTAGGAAGGGACGAATCCATATTCGTTGCTGCCGCAGCCTCATCTGCGGAGGCGTTACTCCCAGTTCAGATGAAGGATGAAGACTTTGACGAGTATGTAAACACATTTTTCCCCAAACGTCGTCAACCTAAAGGCTTCGTCACTAGCTACAAACACTACTATGAGCTTGCCGTCTACATGGCGAAGCTCACTTCCTTTTTTGCAGCTGTTCGTGCCCACATAACCACCATAGCCCTTGAAGCCACTTTTTACGACGAGGCCACATTAGTGCGTACTGCAGCCGCGAAATTTGCTCGTCTAGTGGTTGCGGCAAATGACCAAGGTGCTCAAACTCTTATGGTGAAGAACTACCTTGAAGGCATAAGGGGCAAGCATGTAATCGTTCCTTCAAAGGTCGGCTTTGACATACTGTTCAGTGGACTTCCAGGTACTTGCATGAAGGCAGCTCTGAAAGTTGATGAATTCCCCACTTACACTACAAGCTACCAGCATGAGGAAATGTCTCGTCCAGGCACGTTCAGCACGTTCGAGAAACAAGAATTCAAGATGGCCCATGCACTCGCGCAAGCCATTAACAAAGAATTCGCGGGTGAACCAGCGGCATATGGATCTTCGCACAAGCGTAAGCTGAACAAGCTGCCTTTGTCCTACGACATGAGCGCGTTCCTTACGCGTCTCAATGAGCTTGCAAGTACCTTCATCCCGAATATTGACCTGTTCGGTGATGTTCACCCGCCCAAGCCCGATCCGGTTATGGTGCAAGGCTTACAAAAGTACCTGAACCTCTTAGTCGTCCAAGAAGCTGAAAAGAGCTCTGTTGACTACATGGGCAAGTCGCCCACGCCTCCCGAACTGACGGAGCAAACCTCCACGCTCTCGAAGTACGGCTTGGCATTCAACTCAAATCTTGGATTCAGTTTCTACCTCTCGATACCGAAAGTCTTCGCCTCGTTCATAACGCAGACTCCTCCCTCAGCAGAAATTCCTCTGGTGCCACTAAACACCTGGGTCAGCATCTGGACTAGCGCCTTGATGAAGGTTCCGCGCCAGAAAACAAAGGGCGGCGATAGGGTAAATGCCTACAATGCACCTCGTTACGTTCTCAGTGCAAGCCAGACGTCCATGCTGATTGAACGTCGCAAGGCATTGGGATTCTTCTCTGAGCCTGGTCGTAACAATGAGGATGGAATCTTTATCTCTGACAAAGGTCGCTTCAACTGGTGTCCTCCTTCAACTGAACTGGCGTTGGACAACGCAAAGAACTACGAGGCTCTTCTCGAAGAAGCCCTGCGTCTGTCCTACGATGCGGGTACACCTTTAAACGCCAGTCAGATCGGTGAAACTGCCAAGGTGTTTGGCGTGGGCTCTCCTGCGTACAAGGAGAAGATCAAGGATATAAAAACAAAGATCTCCGCCTATGCTGGTTCCATGCAGACTTTCAGCTGGGACTACAACGTCATCCTTACAAGTGCTTCCACTGATCCGGAACGACTTGTTTCGTACAGCTTGGCTGGCTCCGCTGTACCCAATGACCTCAGCATTGCAGATTACCTGCGTAAGCCTTTTGCTGAATCCATGGCTATTCTCTTCAACACCTCAATGGCCGTTAGTGATGGTGGAAACCGATCGGGTAAGATTACTGAGGCTAGCTTCGGTAAGGGTGGGCCTGCGCTTGCGATGTTGAAGACTACAATCTTTGTGGGTGTCCACAGGCTGTACCGTTACCTGCTGGCTGAGAAGAAAGTCCCAGTTTTGCAAGACCTTGTACTTGCTGCTGCGAAGGACTTGAATCTTAAGACTCTTGACCTTGAGGCTGCTCCTTATGACGTTAATATCTACCGCGCCATAATGGATAACACTTTGGGTGTGAAGCCTGAGTTTAACCAGATACTGAGCGCAGATCAAATCGAGGCTCAGACAAGGGCACTGTTTACCCTTCTGGGTGCAGCTATTCGTGACTCCTCCGGTGCCCCTGGTACCAATCTTGCTCGAGAAGCTTTGAAGGATGGTGGTGACGTTAAGGACAATGAACACTACTTCAATCCGGAGTTCTTCTCTCTAGGCGAGTTCAAAAACGTCTACTCCTACTTGGGTGGTCGTATCTTCCAGAAGTTGTGCGAACACATTCTGGAAGTTCCTCGTAAAGAGTTCCTCGTTATCAACCCCAGCAACATGTTCACCTTGCCGGACTTTCAAGCGTTGGTCAAGGAAGTAATGCCTGCAATCGTTATACTGGGCAAGTACACAGTTAACAGTAGCACCATTATAGAAAAGGCAAACGAACTGGAGGAATCCAATCAGCGTAATCAGAGTATCACTGCTAGCGACATTGTGATGCCTGGTTCAAAGAGCGGCTTTCAGGTATTCCCGCACCAATTGAAGGTGCACCAATACCTTCAGAACCATCCTCGTTACGCAGTACTGGACGTCGCCCCAGGTGGTGGCAAGTGCCTTACCGGTGACCATTTAGTACCAACCACAAGTGGACTCTTGAAGCTTTCAGAGTTGTGGGATCAGTCCGACCCAAATTCACTAAGAAACGGTTTCCAGAGCTTAGATCAAGTAGAGGTAGTATCACATGAAAGAACGGTAGTCCAAGCAACTAAAGCATTCAAGTCAGCTGGGAGAACTCGCAAGGTCGTGCTTTCAGACGGTTCCTCTATACAAGGCCTGCCCGAACATAAATTGTGGGCACTTGAAAGTGGGTCGCTTGATGAAGAGTTTATTCAGCTTAATGACTTAAGAAAGGGCATGTGGATTTCTAAGGCCATAGGTGACGAAGTTTATGCAACTAGAACTCCTACTCTAGCACTTGGCAATCGGTCTATTAAACTTTCAGAGGACATGGCCGAGGTGTTCGGATGGTTGGTAGCAGAGGGCTACACACCTGCTGATGCCGAAACCATAAGCTTTGAGCAACACCATACAGCAAATCGCGAACGCTACATAGCGAAGTTCGAGTCTGTATTCGGTCCTGGTTCCTATCACCAGATAGATAGCCGTAGAACAAGTGTTGGTGTAGCTAGAAGTTTCACCGACGTAATTGAGTTTCTCAGGCGTGAGCTAGTGTTGGGCACGTCCTCCTTCAAGGAGGTTCCTCGTTGTATACGCGCTGCCCCTAAACGGTACCAAATTGCATTCCTTAGATCACTGTGGGAGGGTGACGGCTCAATATGGCACGGTAGCACTGGGGCTAACCAGAGAAGAATCTGGCGTATACAGTACAGTACCATAAGTGCCGCGCTCGCCACGCAGGTCAAGTTAATGATGGAGAACATGGGCATACCTGTTACAATGGGCATAGGTGACAAGTACTACTCCAATAACCATGACCACCCCAAGCGAGTTCACACTCTCGGTGTAGACTGGAAAGACATCCCAAAGTTTGCAGAGTGCATTGGCTTCTTAAGTGAAGAGAAACATAGTAAACTGCAAAGTGCAGCCGCAAAAACGAACTGGTCCAGCTATGAGGCCAAGCAAACTACCAATATGGAGGTTGGTGGTAAGTGGAATAAGCTTCCAGCTCATGCCCTTACCTGCGAACTTGTAGGGCACCTTGAGGATACTTTAGCTCAATTTGAGTACGACGTACCAACTAATACGCGGGGCAGTGGTGGTCGGACTGAGACCTGGTCTGTTCAAAAGCTACTTCGAGATAGTGGCATGGGCCGGAACTTAGCGCCCGCTAAATACCCACACGGAGCGACTAACCGTTATTCAGTAATTCGCCTGGTACGAGCTATAGAAGCGCTTGAACCGATGATAAGGAGTCAATTGCTGAAGAGCCCAAGGGTCAAGTGTATTCTTGAGACCCTGAATACACTACTCTCCAAGTACTGGGTGTTTGTAAAGTCTTCTAAGGAGGATTCACCTGAGGATGTTTACGACCTTAGTGTCCCTGGCCCTCACTCTTATTCCGTGGGAGGTGTTTATGGGCATAACACCATTTTGCTTCTGGCAGATGCAGCAGGAATCGTCGGCAAGGGCCTTATCAAAGGTCCGCCTTGCATCTTTGCACCTAATGGACTGGTCCGTAACTGGGTGGAAGACCTTCATAAGGTCACTGAAGGCAAGTGGAACGTAATCCCAATCACTACTGCTGTGTACCGTACTTGGGGTGACGAGCGTTTGACGAAGCTCATTAAGGAAGCTCCGCGCAACACCATCATCGTTATGAGTACGTCAGTGCTTAAACTTGACAAGTATCCAATCGTTATTGGTAACCACGTTGAGAGCGTGTCTGCTGTTCTTGAGTTCGCCCGTAAGTTCGGATTCGAGTACATTGCGCTTGACGAATCCCATCGTGGTAAGAACGTTAACTCGGGCGTGCACAAGGCTTTGCGTCAGGTGATGGTAGCTAGCACCGTAAAGTACGTGCGTCTTGCAACAGGTACCTTGATTAAGGACCGTTTGACTGACGTTGTTGGTCAGGCTGCGTTGTTCAATGCTCAGATTTTCCGTACTGCTGAAGAGTACGAGGCAGAGAATAGTGAACAGCTCGGCACGTTCCAGGTCATGACCTGGAAGCCCAACACTCCTGAACTTGCAAGAGCACAGCTTTCAAAACATGCGGCTGTCATTACTGCCAAGCGTAAGGAATGGGCGTTCATGTTACCCCGTCCTATTGAGACCTTCATTCCTGTTCGTATGGAGAAGTCCGACGCTGAAGGTGGACTTGTTCACCAGATGATGTACGACGCTATCCTTAAGGAAACTCTGGAGGAGATCAAGCAGGATAAGGATGTAATGGCACTTCTGCAAGGCCATTCTGAAGATGATGACGACGAGGATGACGATGGTGCACCGCAGGTGTTGCCTACAGACAACGATCTGGATGACGCTACACTCGCAGACCTTGAGTCTAAGCTGGAGCCGTACTTGGCCCGCCTTGAGCAGCTACTTACCGATCCTGTAGGTGACCCCTTCGGTGAAGTGTACTTCGGTGGTATGGCGAAAGACAACTTCGTTAGCAACAAAGTGCAGAAGTGCATAGAGCGTATTCGTAGGAACTTCGACAAGTATCCTTGGGTTAAAGGCAAGAAGTACAAGCTGAAAGATCTCGCTGACTCTAACGGTGAGCGTTATGTACTCATGGGTGTCCCAGGAAAAGTGTTGACGCTCGACGACTACGAGTTAGAGTACGAATCTCACATCGACCCGGCCAAGGATCCACGTTGGAAGCCCGAGCCCCAAGGTAAAGTCATTGTGTTCTGCCGTTACACTCGTACCGTTAATGCGGTGTACAAGGCACTTCCACCTGACTTGAAGAAGATAGCAATCAAGTTCCACGGCGAAGTCAAGAACAAGATGGAAGGGTTTGACCGATTCAAGACATCACCTTTCAGCCTTACGAAGGACCCGCAAATTTTAATCGCCAACGAGCAATCCATCTCCGAGGGCCACAACCTTCAGTGCTTCCCTGCTCAAACTCAGGTAATGATTGACTACCGAAAGTCAATGTCTATTGGTGAAATCTATGCCAATCCTGAGATTACCCATGTACTTTCTTACAACCTTGAGACCCGCAAGATAGAGAAACGTAAGATATATGGTAAGCTACGGCACAAAGTTAAACCAAAGGATGTGTACCTTAACGTAAGAGTTGAGGATAACCGTACAGGTGAGGCTAGTCCGTTACTTCTAACTGAAGAACACCCGGTCTTCCTTAAGGATGGCTCCGAGATTGAGGCACGAGACCTGAAAGTTGGTGATCAACTCATAACGTATGGCGGAAAGTTCTCACCCTTCAACTCCTGCCCAGAAACTCTTTCAAAGTCGTTGAAGAAGTTTTATTCTTCTCCGGAAGGTCGTTCCTCTATAGAGGAAAAGCTTACTCGTTATTATGAAGATCTCGACGCTCAAGAACAGATGTCAGCCACTCGCACAGAAGTTAATGCCCGACCCGAGGTTAAACGCAAGATCTCAAAATCTCTACGGAAACACTGGGCAAAGCCCGGCATGAGAGATCTACACAGCGCACGGCTACAGGCAGCCCTTTCTACACCCGAAGCAAGGCAACGCAAGAGCGCTGCAACTGCATGGTGCCATGCTAACATCCCAGGGTACACTGAGGCTGGCGTAGGCGCTATGTTGCTGGCTCAAGGTACATTACTAAACATCCCAGAGAGTAATGTTATTGATCTTGGTATAAAGGGACTTGCGTACACGGGTGACGGTGATTATTGGGTAACGTTAACAATGGGTGGTCGTACCGTAAACAAAAACCCAGATTTCGTATCCCTAAATCACTTGAACTCTAAAGGCAGAACTTACAAGGTTGTTGAAGTAATTGGGGCTCGTGCTTACAGGGACAAGAAGTATGACCGAGAGTTGATAAAGGCTTATGCTAAAGTTGGTATCGAATGCCTGATTGTAGATGCAGATTCGTGCTACCATGAGGCTACTTTGGCCGATACTCGTGCCCGCCTTGAGTCTTTCATCAACAACCACTACCTTACCGTAACATCAATAACATTTGGAAAATCCAAGAAGCTTATTGGAGATTACAAGTACGACCTTAACGTAAAGGGTAACCACAACTTCTTTGCTTGTGCTGGGTCAAACGATAGACACAATACGCTTATCCCCGTTTTGGTGCACAACTGTGCTAGCCGCATCATTCGTATGGAGTCACCCTGGTCACCTGGTGAGTTGGACCAATCGTCCTCGCGTATTTTCCGTCCTGATCCTTCCAAGAAGTTCTCTCGGGAGAATGTGTACCTCGACTGGATTATCTGCAACGGTAGCCTAGAAGTTGCGAAGATGGGGCGTCTGATTTCTAAGATGCTCATTAAGACGCAGTTCGACGAAGCTGGAAACCCTTTGTATGCAGCAATTGCAGAGCAGCAGCTTCCTTTGATCCGTATGAACTTGGACACCATCGCAAGTGTTCCGGTTATTTCTGACATTCAGGAGTACATCGAGGCATACGCAAACTTGGTCCACATTCAGGCTGCCGAATTTGAGGACATGCGCCAATCTGGTCCGTCAACTATGTTGGACGTACCTCCTACACCTATGTTCAAGGAAGCTCGCATACTTGAGCAGGTACCTTACGTTCCGAACTTGGAGGTTCCGGATCGCCATGACTTCGGTCTGCTGCGTCTAAATGAGTACCTTCAAGATACTGAAGACCCAGCGGTTCAGGCTATCCTCAAGGATCGTAAGAACCTTATCGGCTCTTACGTCCACACCGAGTTCGGTAACGGTGTTATAAGCCGCGTTGGCCTATCTCGGCCTCCTAAGGTCGAAGGCATAAGTGACAACGAGCTGGAAGCTGCTCGGCGTATCACTAGGGTTGATGTGCAGCTGGCAAACGGCGACACGTACAGTGGTGCAGCCACGATGATCTTCCTTGCCACTAACGTGACCAAGGATAACGTCAAGGACTTTGGCCCAACTACGAAGCTCGCTACCAAACGTGACAAGGCTCTGGCAGAACGTGCGCGTAAAGCCTTGGAGCGTCAAGAAGCCAGGGAAGCTAAGAAGGCTGCGGCTGCGGCTGCCAAGACCATTCTTGGTCTCGGTAAGAAGAAACGTGCGCCTAAACCAGAGCCTGAAGAAGACGAGGAAGAACAGAATCTCAACATTGAGCTGTTCCCCGTAGTCTACAATGGATTCCTTGCACTTGAAGGTAGCCCTGAAGACCCGGAGTTTGACATTAAGTCGTATGGGTTCAAGCAGTTTGGTGACTATGCCTACACCATAGTGAAGGACCAAAAATCCTTTGAAGCCTTACTTGACTACCTGGATGCGAAGTTCTCCATAAGCACTCCGATCTTTAGACGCCTGGAGTCTCTGCAGGATTCGTTTCAGAGCGGAAAAGGCCGGAAATTTGCAGTCGAGCTCGCGCCAGTTGCAGAGTTCAAAAACTTCTACCTGCTACGTCACAAACTTAGCGGCAAGGATGCAAAGGGCAGGCCTGAGCTTAAGATCTACCCGGTCATACTTAACGGCAGCCTTATGTTGACAGTTGACATTGCTACCAACCCTTCAATCAAGAGACACCTGAACAAAGTCATTCCTGGTACAAGGAGCCTGAAGTTTGCCGAAGCATCTGGCCTTAACATCAAGTTCTTCAACGCTAGGTCAGAGCTGGTCTCATTCGTGCGTTCCATGCGAGCTGAAGGTGTCGTAGTGACAAACTTCGCGGAGCTCAAACAAGAGCTTGCCGACCTTAAGACCACTCAAAGAATTTAACTGGAGAAGCACACATGCAAACAGCATTCAACCATCTAGTCAGGCAGCAGCTTATCCTGAAGGCTATGGGGTACTACCAAGGCCCGATTGACGGTCAATGGGGTCCCATGTCCATAGAAGCCAAGAAGCGGTTCGAGTCTGAAATGGAATTTCTACCTGGGTTGCCCAACTCCGGCATGCCTTTCGCAGGACACAAACCGTGGCCGTCTGGTATTACACTGGACACGAGGTCAGGACTGCTCTATCATCCTTCAATCGAAGACATCCTCGCGCAGGAGAAGGAAGCACTTGCAAAGGGTCCTGTAACTCGCAATGCTGTGCGAGTTCACGCAGTGCCAAAGACTGTTCCTACTGAACCAAGTACTGACTGACACCTAGTTCCTTCACTCAAAAATGGCCGCCTAGTGCGGCCATTTTTACCATTACTGTAAATAACGTCATGGATCTATACTTACGAGGTTATTTGGGTGTTCGACAAGATAAAATACACTAAGTTCGACTACAAGTTCGGTGGCTCTTTCTCCGCACTAAACGACTACTCTTTTGTCAAACTTCCCTACGAAAACAATTCAGGTCGTAAGATTCTTTTCGTCCTAGACTATATGCCTACGGAAGACCTGCACGAGGGTAGACTGCTTTCGGGTGAGACCGGAATGCTGCTTGAGGCACTTCTGAAGGCTACGTTTAGCGTCGAACTTAAAAAACAGATAACGTTCTCCTGGCTTGCTTGTACCTTCAATGCCTTCAAGACTGCAGGTAGTACCAGAGAAGTTCAATACGCGGCCAAGTCAGCCTTTGCAGCTCGGATAAGAGCACTGATACTCAAGTACAAGCCAGACGTGGTCGTTACCTTCGGTCACTCTGCTTCTGCTGCGTTGCTCAAACCACAGCTGGAACTTTCTGACAACAAGCATTCGTACTGGTATGGTGTTCCGGTAAGGAGTAAGGCAGGTACTCATGAATTCCTTACCGTAAGCACGTTAAGTCTTGAGTCTCTGAATGAAGGCACTGCTGCTACTGCTGGGCTTTTGGGCTATGTGATCCGCAACCTTGCGAACGCCATAATGGCAACACACCGTTATGCAGTTGACAATGATCGCCTGAAGAGCAGCAAGGCTGTCCTTATTGACAACGTTCCGAAGTTCAACAAGCTTATGGATCATCTTGCAGCAGCGGAGTATGTTGCCGTTGATACAGAAGCCGACAACCTAAACAAATTGGCTAACAGGCTGTTGACTATTCAGTTCGCTGTGAAGGACACGATTGGGTATGTAGTTCCCTTGTACCATAAGGACACACCTTTCACTCCTAAAGAACTAGGATACTTGAAGAGAAGGCTTCGGGCATACTTCGAGGGTGACAACGATAACAAGTATCACATCTATGCCAACGCGGACTTCGACCTCAACTTAATGAGGAATCAGCTGAAGACTCGCTACATGCACAACCATGTGCATGATATTTTTGGCGGTGAATTTGGCTTGGACGAGAACTACAAATTTCTGTCTGCTCTTACGGGTGAGTACTATTACTCTCTAGCCAACATCTGTTCCCAGTATGGCTTCACTGGTTACATGGAGTCGAAGTTCTCCAAGAAAGATCGTAAGAACATATCTACGACGAATCTTTACTCCACTGATTTCTTAAAATATTGTTTGTCTGGGTCAAACTATGTTCTTCTAGAGCGTGGCTATACTCCTATATCCGAGGTTCTAGTTGGGGATAAAGCCTACTCTTACAACCACTTTACGTTCTGCCATGAGCTGCGACTTGTCGAAGCCGTTTCGCATCACCACACGGCAGAGCGAATGTTTGAGATTGAAACTGAGGACGGTAGCGTAATTAGAGTTACGGAGAATCACGAAGTATGGTCGGTAACTAGGTCCAAATATGTTAAGGCTATAGACTTGTATGAAGGAGAGTCGGTGTTAGTGAAGAACTAAGTCCGATACTTGTTTTCAGCTTAACTCTTGCAGATTCCCTTCCAGCAATACTTAGAGGAGGAGCTATTCTGAACAAGTCCTCTTCAGTTAGACTACGTGATTTAGTGCAAACTCCGCAGTTTTCCTCCTTTTGAATATATAAGCTCTTTTACTTCTTTTTCAACAAGGTTTTTCATGGCATCTATTTCCAAGATAAGACGTATAAGTGAAATTCCTCAAGAAGAGGACGTTTTTGATATAAGCGTTGAAGGCAACAACAATTTTTTTGCGTGTACTGAGATTACAAAAACTCCAATTCTTGTGCACAATTGCTCCTACGACGTTGTTACACTCGTAGCCGTTCACCTTAAACAACTAGAGCGTGCTGCAGCTTACGGTCACACTGCGTACAGGTCATTTGTTCAAGACCAGATAAGTGACACGCTTCACATGTTTAGCCGGATGGAAAGTAATGGCTCAGGGCTAGACGTAAGCTACTTGTTTTACCTTCGCACACCCAACTCTCCAATCGAAAAAACAATCAAGAACATGGAGAGCGAGCTTTTAGACACGCCTGCAGTTAAGCGCGCAAATCAGATTTTGCTCAAACGTGCAGGTGTACCCGAGAAAGGTTTGTTCGGCGATTCGGCCAAAGTGAACTTGTTCTCCTTGCGTAAGGATGACCATAAGCAAGTCCTGTTCTTTGAGGTACTGAAGCTGAAGCCTCTAGCTCGCGGGGTATCCGTTAATGGTTCACCAGGTAAAGGGAAGTTAGACAAGGCTTTCCAGAAGGAGTATGAGTCTAATCCCATCGTTGCATCCTATACGGGACTTGGTAAGGCTAACAAGCTAAAGAATGCCTACGTCAAGTCTTTCATCAAGCTTCTTGCTACAGACGACGATATTAAAATAGATCATCGTATCAGACCGAGGTACAACTACCTTCAGGTTATTACTGGTCGTACAAGCGCTAGCGACCCTAACTTGCAGCAAGTACCTTCGCATTCGGAGCTTGGTAAACAGATCAAGCGGTTGTTCGTAGCACGTGCCGGTAGGCTATACCTCAAGGTTGACTACAAGGTACACGAGGTACGTGGCTGGGGCATCATATCCTTTGACACTGCTCTAGCCAAGATATTCAAAGACGCAAGGAAGTTGCGCGACGAATACAGGCTACATCCAACGCCTGAGTTAGCCAGACGACTCAAGCTTGAAGCCGACGTCCACGTTGTTAATGCCAGCTACTTCTTTAGTGTGCTTCTGGAGCTGGTTGACAAGATATTGCGCAACGCAGTTAAAGCTGTTATCTTCGGCCTGATATACCAAATGTCTATCAAGAGCCTTGCCCGTACCATCGACAAGCCTCTGGGTTACGCAGAGAACTTGGTTAACAATTTCCGGAAGAAATTCCCGAAGGGTATGAAGTGGATTGAAGACGCCAAGGTGTTTGCACGTAAGCACTTGTACTACGAGAATCCGTTAGGTATGCGGCGTCACTTATGGGGATACCTGTACAACAAGTCATGTTCTTGTGGCAACAAAGTACATGCGGAAATGGATAGACGTGCAGTTAACAGTCCTATTCAAGGTATGGGCGCTCAGTTCATGAGCATCGGTGCTCGTTACCTTGACACCATGGTATTCAAGCTGTGGAAAGAACAGAAGCGTGACGTTGACTACGCAGTGTGCAACAGCGTACATGACTCATTAGAAAATGAGTTTGCCTATAAAGATTTCCTTTTGGGTATCAAGTACGTAGAGTACGCGCTTATCGACGGTGTACGTGAAACTATGGTAGAGCGTCATAGTTTAAAGTTAGTTGTAGACGTAGACATTGACGCAGAGATTGGACCAGCTCTTTCGCATTCCCAAGCGTGGGATGATAGTCTTGTAGAACTGGAACGAATCGTCTATGAGTCGTTAGTGTTTCAGCGCGATGAACTTCATCACGACATAGTTGTCTCAAGCGCTATGCGCGAAGTGTTCGTTGATGGTTGGCCCGATGCACCCGATTGGATGGTCAAACAAGCTAAGAACATAAACTGGCAATACGACCACTCCAAGTACCGTAAACTTGACAAACAGAGAGCAACATGAGAAACTTCCTCAAGAAAAAACCTGGTAAACTTACCATGTCCGTGTCCGAAGTCTTCACCTCGATTGAAGGTGAAGGCCCACTTACTGGGTACCCCATGGTATTCATTCGGTCCTTTGGCTGCAACTTCACATGCCGCGGCTTCTCTAATCCTGACCTGGTACCTATTGCGTTTCAGGACATAGACGACCTTCGTCACTTCAAGCCAACTACGGGATGTGATTCATCGTACTCATGGCATCCTAACTTCAAACACTTGTCCACTAAGTACAACGTTGACTCTTTGTGGGAAAAGATTTACGAGAAGCTGCCAAAGTACGCGCAGGACTTGATGCAAGAGCATGTACCTGAATCAGCTTTGCAGCCATCCTCGTTCCCAGCCTTCTCGATAACTGGTGGTGAACCACTTCTTCACCAGAAGTTCTGGATAGACTTTTTCTCCCATGAGTCTTCACTGCGCTACATTCGCAAACTCGTCATAGAGACTAATGCCTCTGTCCCAATCCACCCACGATTCTCTTCGGTCTTACGGAATCTGGAAAAGAAAGGTTGTTTGGTAGTGTGGGCTAACAGTCCGAAGCTTACGAACAGCGGTGAGCCTCATGAAAAGGCAAGAAAGCCCTCAGTACTACTCCAGCAACAGCAACACTTCAAGAACGAAATACAGTACGTCAAGTTCGTGTCTGATGGTTCTGAAGCTTCCTTCGCTGAGATACGCTCTACTGTAAACGAATACAACACCTATCTTCGGGAGCATGGTGCGTACACTTTGAAGGATGAACAAGTCTACATAATGCCTGAAGGAGCCACCTTACAGCAGCAGGAAGACGTGCAGCGTAAAGTTGCTGAGGGTTGTGTCCAGAACGGCTACAGCTTCTGCGCTCGAGTTCACGTTTGGGTTTTCGGTAACGAAACTGGTACTTGACAATGCTCTTTCGCTATTTCAGGGTTCTAATGTCGAACTATTTTGTTCAAACTATTACCTTAGTTGATGCAGGGCTCCACCCAACTCTAGCTCGTTCACTGGACACGGCCGTTGATAGCTTTTGCTCTTTCGCAGGCGATAGAACCTTGCCAGAGATAAATCTAGGCGCCCTCATGTACCAAGTACGCTCCATAACAGCGGGTTCAGCTGCGTCCTGCTTAGCTGAAAACGACGTAACGGCTAAGTATTTGGCCCAGCTGTCTGACTCACTCACCATTTGCTGCACGTACACTGCTGGGACACGAACCTTATCCTTAGTACTTGACATGTTGCCCTTCTATGTAATGGCCGACCCATTGAAGCTGTACAGCGCCTTCGTCTTTTCTGAACTACGCTTAAACACTATCCACTAAAGGAAAACAAATGGTTACCAGAGTTACACTCAATCCCGCAAATCAGAAAGCGTTTTCGTTTACTGCAGACTCGAAAGAACTTGACGCAGTGTTGTCACGCTTGGGTGCAGCCGTTGGTCTATCCTCAACAGGCTCAAAAAGTTTCATCGCTATAGGCGTAAAAGGCAAAGTAGTTATTCTGGCCTTCAACACTGACACTTACGTCTACATTGAACTTGCGAATGCTTCGTCCACAGGTGATGGTGCCTTCGGTTTCGATCCTGTTTACCTTCAAGGTATCGTCAAAGGCCGGTCACAGCTTTCCTTTACGTTCACGGGCAACGAGTGCGAATTCAAATTGACCAAAGGCAAGTACAACGGGAAGTTTGTTGTGCTGCCTGTTACCAACGACCAAGCTACGTCAGTCAATACGGCTCTATCGGCTAAGGACAAAGGAACTGACACGACACTTAACCGTGAAGTTCTGGATGCTTTGAAGGAAGGACTGTCTCTTACGAGCATCAAAGACATTTACGCTGACAACAGCCTGTTAAGCTACTTGAACTTGAGCACAAAGGGTCTATTCTCTGTAGCTTGTTTTGACCAGCATCACTTCGGTCACTACGTAGTAAAGGCAGAGCAGAAAGGTGTGTCGTTCAAGATTGCGCTTCCTTCTTCCCACTTCCTCACTATCGACAAGCTTGTGGGTAGCGAAGACGCAAAGTTCTTCATCAGGAGCGAGTCCATACGAATTGAAGGTACCAACTTTGTCCTGGTTCTTCCTTCATCTCAGACTGAGGACAAGAACTACACTATCGTTCCCGACTACATCAAGTCTCTTGACAAGCCGGACTTCAAATGCACTATCGACCTCGCCAGACTTACCACGACGGTTGACAATCTGTTCACCATCTACAGTGCCAACACTTCCTTCGAGTTGACCTTCAAGGAAGGCCAGTCAATGTTGGGTGTAACGTTCACCACTAATCATGGTTCAGCCTCTGACTCTATCAAGGTTGACGTTTCCGTAGGTAAGGCTATAAAGGCACTAATTGAACCACGCATGTTGAAAGATGTGCTTACCTTGATTCGTTCGCAGGGTGAAGCGACCCTGTCGCTCAAGAAGCAAAAATGGCTGCGTATCGATCTTGAACCGACCTCAGGAGCTACTGTAAGCTACGTGTGTTCATTGGCCGGGTGAGTCATGATTCTCAAGGTAACTCAAACTTCTAGGTTTTTCAAGTGTGTTTCTCCCACTGGGTACCAGCATACAGCATTTTTTATGCGTACGCCGTTGGTAGACTCATTCGAGACATCTGAGCTAACTGTCCTAACTGGCTACATTAGTTTCTGTTACCTGTTGTGCAACGGTTCACCACAAGGCATATTGTTCAAGAGCATAAGGTCTCGTACTGAGGTTAAGCCTTATGTACTTCGAGTAGGTATACCTGACGAGCTGCCCGGTACGTTCGAGCCGTTGTATATCCTGGAAAAACTTGGTGTGTTAGTCTTCAAGGCGCAGGACAGTTCTTTGATAGCAACACCAATCCATATCGACTCAAGTTTGCTAGTAAAGGTTGAATGATGTTACAAAAAGATCTTGCTGAAGTAATACGGATACTCCGTAGAGACGAACGGTACAAAAGGCTTAAGGAGTTGTTTAGCACTAGCCCTATGTACCGTCTTCATGTAGAGGCATTGACGGACGAAGTAATGTCCTTGCACCAGACTAGGTCCATTCGTAGACTTAACGCACTTGATCCCAAGATTGTCGATTCAGTAGTTAAGGCCATAACGATAGACCAGTCAAATCGTTCGCGCCTTACTGAGATAAATATAACGTGCGTCAGGGCTAAGACTTCACTTGAAGATGCCCTTGAGGCACTGAAGCACCATCTCTTGTCCACGTACCAGGTCGATTTGCGTCAGTTCAGAACAAAGGACGAACGATCAGTTGTCATGGACATGACTTTCAGGCAATTCCGTAAATACATAATGAAGGTCGACATGCTGAAGTTCACCACAGAGTCCGTCATCAATGACATTGACCGTGCTAGTTGGTCACTGAAGAACTTGATCGAAGCTCTGAAGATTCACCACGGTAGAGAGAACACCATTTAAGGCGTAAGAAGTGACAACACCTAAGAGCACCATATACATACGCGACAAAGTGTATGTCCCAACTAAACACTTGGACCTAGACAGTGTTCGGGAGCATTACACTATCCGTATGTATGATGAAAATGCGTGCCAGCGATGTGAGTATCGTCCGGATCGCCATTCGTATCTGTGCGACACCTGCGAAGCGTTCACTAGCGTAACAAAGTTGTACAGTAGGAAAGAAGTACGCGGTGTGGCGTACATTGGACTTCCCATTGGTGACAAGAAAAACTTCACAAGAGTCACAGGGTTGTCCTACAGTGACTTTCGCATCAAAGACATACGTCAGCAGGCTCCCTTTACCAAGAAGATCAAGTTCTTGGCAACACTGCGGGACTACCAAGAGCCGCTAGTGTCAAAGTTCATGGACCAGAAGTTTGGCCTCATTGAAGCGCCACCAAGAACCGGCAAGTGTTTAACTGGATCTACACTTGTTTACACGAATAAAGGTGTAGTAGATTTAAAGTCGTTGACTTCAGTTGAGCAGGGTGACGATGAATACAGAGATCTTAACCTAGTGGTCAAGACAGCTCGGGGTATTAGTCACACTTCACATTCGTACAAGCAGAAAGTTTACCATACTATAAAGGTTGTAACGGAGAAAGGTTTCGACGTTCAAGGTACACCTGACCATCCTTTGCTAGTGTTGACACCGCTACTAAAACTGGTGTGGCGAAAACTTAGACACCTAGAAGAAGGTGACGTGCTGTGCCTACAAAGGAGCACACCTCTATGGGCTACTGATGACTTTGTTGTACCCCGATTAGGGAAATTGACGCCTGAGATTGCACGGTTGATGGGGTACTTAGTAGCTAATGGTAGTCTTGCAGCCCATCTAAAACGGCTTGATGATTCTACGGTGTGTGAAAATCAGAATGCTCGATTCTATTCAAGAAATAAAAAGGTGCAGGAAGATTTTATAAACTGTGTTAGAAAAGTGTGCTCTAGACGAGTGCAGTTTTCGACGATTGACAATTTTAGTGACAACGCTGTCCCTAGTGTAGTTACACCTAAGTCTCTGGTGCTTATTCTTCAGACCTTTGGCCTGAAGTTTACAGTCAGTAAGTTCGAGAGTATACCGCAGTCTGTCTTATCCTCTACTGAGCCTATAGTTAGGTCATTCCTTGAAGCTTACTTAAGCTGCGACTCTTACTACCAACAAGGTCATGCAATACAACTTAGCACTGCTAGTGCAAAACTTGCCCATCAGTTGCAAGTAGTGCTTCTAAACTATGGTATCGTTGCATCCAGAACTTCTTACTGGGGATGGGCTAGGAACAGCAACACTCCAGTAAAGCGCATTTATTGGGATATGAAGATACGTTCGGCTGAAAGCCGGGACTTGATGTTGTCAACTTTCAAAATCCTCAAAGATACAAAGATTGACGCTACAGTTGATATACGAAGCCATGACGTAATACCCTACGCTGGATCTTTGCTTAGGCAAGCTTTTTTTGAACATCACCAAGGCTCAGGTGTATATTTAATAAAGGGCAAACGCAAAATGTTGTCTAGGTTGTGCCTTTATTCAAGAAAAGTTGGAATGGAGTCTTTGTTTATAGATGGTTATATTGCAAGAAGAGATTTACATACCATAAATTTTGAGTCGTTCTCTGCTCTGGACGAGACTTCTGCCTCTAGGCTAGCTAAAGCTTCGAGTTCGAAGTTTTATTTCGAGAGAGTTTCAAATGTAAAGCACATCAATAAGCCGACCTGGGTTTATGACATTGCAGTACCAGAAGGGAAAAATTTCGTGGCTAACGGTATTGTAAGCCACAATACCCTTGTGATGCTGAATCTATGCCTCCAGCTAGGCCAACGCGCTTTGATACTAGCTGACCAGCATGAATTCCTCAAACAATTCGAGTACCACATAACAGGTGATGAAAAATCTGGTACTCCAAAGTGCACGAATTTGCCTGAGCTTGAAGACCGGTGCGGCAAGAAGTTGTTCGGCTTCCCTAAGACCGATGCTGACTATGAGAACTTCCAGTTCTTTCTTATGCCCTATCAGCAGTTCTTCAATACCAAGACTGGTAGGGAACGGTTCAAGAAGTTGCTTCCTCACATTGGTACAGTAGCAGTAGACGAAGTTCACTCTGCCGCTGCTACCCAATTCTCTCAGATCCTATCTAAATTCCCCTCGTTGTACAAGTTCGGTGTAACAGCGACTGTTTCCCGCAAGGATGGACGTCACAAGATTCTGAAGAAGGTACTTGGTCCAGTAGTAGCACGTTCTCACCGTGAGGCGTTGACTCCTGTCGTGTATCTCCACGAGACTCAATTTGTGCCCAAATCTGCCTACAACCAAGGAAGGCGTTCTTGGGTGTTCGCAATGCAAGCACTGGCAAAGGATAAGAAGCGAAACGAACTGGTAGTTGAGCAGGTAATTCGTGACTTGAAAATGGGTCACAACATAGTTATCCCCGTTTCCTTTCGCAAGCACGTAACTGAACTGCGCGAGCGCATAAACAAGGAGTGGGGGTCAGTAATTTGTGAGGAGTTTACTGGCGGTGCCTGTGTAAAAAATAAGGAACTGCGTGAGGATATACTAAATAGAGTCAAGTGCAGCAAGACACGAGTCATCGTAGGTATACGACGCATACTTCAGCGAGGACTTAACGTACCTCAGTGGAGCGCTATCTATGAGATAACACCTATATCAAACAAGCCCAACTTGATGCAGGAGACTTCCAGGATACGAACTTCCTTGGAAGGCAAATGCACTCCCATAATAAGGTTGTTCGTTGACTTCGACTTAGGTCAATCTGTAGGGTGTGCCCGTAACACTGTAAATCACATGAAAGAGTTCAAGTACAAGTTCTCTGACAACAAGGCTCAGGCAAAACTTGTACTCAAGCTACTAGGGACGGGTCGACGCCGCAACTCTGACGTTGATGAGGTAGATGAAAATTTCAAGGCCGTGAAGGCTAACATAGGACAGTCTGGTTTGTTCGGACAGTCTACGAAGAAGAGACTTTAGATGACGACTCCACTATACATAAAAGGCTTTGATGCCGCTCGTACCCGAATACTCTTAGCACGAGGTGTACCTGGTCAAGACATGCCTACGAAACGTACTAAGATCGCGATAGCTGATTCTCTGGTGAAGATAGAGCCTGACATTCCTAACTCCCCTGTTAGGAACATTTCAGTTGTTAAGCAGCTGAAGGTGCTTCAGAGTTTGTTGGACCATCCACTACGGAGTTCCTACACTGTAGGTATTTCAAGCTTCCCTTCTGATCTCAGGGCCAAGTATCTTGCTATAATGGTGATGAATGCTGCCATTGATGCCTACAAAGATTCTCACAAGCCCGGTAGAGGACTTCCTTTGTGGCATCGTGTCTTTGGTGGATACTCCGACCCGCTTCGGGACAAGCCTATCGCAGAAATGCCCTGCATGTTGATTATAACTAACGTAGGTCCCGAGAGCACTCCCATGAAGTTGGAGAAAGTACGAGACCTTCTGGAAAAGTTCTCCGCCATACCAAGGGTAGTCGTTACGGGTAAAGATCCTCCGTGTACTATATTCGCCAATCGTTTGCAGTACCCAATGAAGGCTGGACTGTTCATGGGCCCATTCAACCACATACGGGAGGATTAGAATGCCTAGTGACTTTCCTTACATGAATTCTCTGAAACGTGCCCTAAATCACAACTTCCGCAGTCCTTACGAAGGTGAAACTGAAGAATCCTATAGAGAAGATCTGGCAGATTTCGCTGAGGCACACGAAATACGCTCCTCTATAGGATGGAACAAGTGGTCAGTTGAGCAGCAGCGATCTCTACTCACTCAAAGTCTACAGCGCAAATAAAATGGCCGAGTTCAAGTACATAATGATGCGTATTGATTGGCCCATACCTCGTGACGTGCCCATTATTTTCCCTGCCATCCTAATTCATGAGCAGGTATTCAATGCACTGCGCGCTATGGAAGGTGACCAGTTAGCAACGGCTACGCCTGTGGCGGCTGGTTCAATAAACTTGTTGAGTGTGGAGTGTTCTGGCAAATCAACTACTTTACGAGTAGCCTCAAGAGAAGAAGTTGATGAAAACATCATACATGTCTATCCCTATTTTCATGGACTAGTACAGGAGTAACTTGGACGCAGCTGGCGGCCTCAACGTAATGATAATTTACACACGAGTTGGTGAATTGACTGGCATCGTTTACCAACTTGTCACTCCTTGGTTTCGGATTGGACAATCCGTTTGAGGGCATGCTTTCTACAGGGCATGCCCTTTTTTTGACCCAAACTGTAAATATAACATGCAACACTTCACGCAAACAACCACCTTGTACTATCTGGAGAACAAAACATGGCAATAACGTCAACCAAACGAGCAAAACCGACCAGCCGCACTGCAGCAGTACAGCCGACCAGCCGCAAGCCTGCTACCACGAAGAAAACAGCGGAAAAAGAAGCCTCAGTCAAACGTGGTGCCTTCGGTCGTCCTGTGGTAGAGGGACGTGGGAAGCCTACTGGTCGAGTAGCCGCGCGCCCCGCCCGCAAGCCCACACCGAAATTCCTGTTTAAGGCTCCTGAAGGTTTCCGTTCCTGCTTCGCTATCGTGGGATTCAGGATCGCCAAGGATGGATTTGTTGCCCCAGGCTACACCGTCGAACTGATCCGAGGCAAGTGGAACAACGAAAACGCACCGTCGTATGACCTGGTCGAAAAAGATCCTGAAACTGCGGCAGCGCTAGTGTCGCGTATGCTGATGCTGACGTATGCACCCAACATCATTCGTCGCTTCACGCCCAATACCAACTACGAAGTTCTGCTTCGTTTCGGTATGGCTACCAAGGATCGCGCCATTCGTGTGGGTGTCAAGACTGTCTGGCGTTCGCTTCCCAAGAAGCCTGACGACTTGGTTGAGATCGTGGACAAGAAAGATCCCGAGCTTCGCAAGCTTCGTCGTTCCGCACGTTTCCTTCCTGGTGCATTGACAAAGTGCATTAGCCTAGATGCACTTCGGGATGAAGAGAAGGAAGAACTTCAGATCGCCCGTGAAGAAGAGCGTGAAGCTATCAAGGCTCAGCGTATCGCAGACCGAGAGCAAGCTAAGCTGGACCGGGCTGCTGAAAAGGCAGCAGGTAAGGTAGCACGTAATTCTCGTGCTCCTCGTGAGGCCAAGGCACGGGCTCGTCGATAACAAGGTAGACGGACCCTACGTTGCTGCACAGTTTCGTAGGGTCCATTCGCAAAGGACCACTGGTAGAACTTGAACTTTTTACGCTGTTAGCTGTAAAGCATTTCCTTGCTGACTTACCTCTTCAGTACCAATACCTTAACAAGGGTACCTACGGACACCCAAGTTGACTGCTTCATGTAGCAATACATGGTATCATTAGTATGCTGGTCCTTGTGGCCTACTTTAGTACATCACTAATGGATCTAGCCGTAGTTGTATTTGCTGAAGCTTTCGCTCATTACCACCTTGACTGGTTGAATATGAACATAACCCGGAAGATGAATTGGGCATGCAACACTCCCGAACAATTTTGGACCTTGACTTGTTTCGATCAACTTCTTCACTACCTTACCTATGTGGCAATGGTATGGTACTTAGTACGTCCTGCTTAAACCAACGCAAAAGGGTACAACAAATGACAAGCAACGTATTGCTGCGTAATCTAATCGGAAACAGTATGTAGAGTTTGACCCAAATAACACGGAGCATCGAGATGCTTTCCTGAAGTTATTCCTTACTTCAAGACAAGAAAGCAAGTACCGGTTCTTCGTTGACCTGCCTTTCACAACAGTTGTTGGCCAGGTGTTGGCCTCTCTTGCACTGACAGCCTGCAAAGAAGAACTAAAGAATTATGGGCATGACCCAAAGTCTGTGCTTGAGCTGCTTAAGGCACGTGATGCTATGGAGGTTCTGGAAGAAGTAGCTCAAGAGCCTGTACCAACTAACGTTACCGCCTTTCCACGGCCTGGCTTCAGGCGATAGCGTGTTATTAACGATCGGCTAGGAGTTGCCGGATCGGCTAGGAGTTGCCGGCATGAATAGAAAATCGTTTCTACAATCGTTCCTTGCTGCCGTTGCACTTGTCTCCGTACCTAAAGCAGTAAGCTCCGCAGCCTTGAAAGTAGCTGATGTTGCAAAATCACTACCCATAGTGAATGTGCTTGATGGAAAATGGCACCCTATAGCATTAGTCTCAGGAGAAAGAAATGAAATCAATGTTGATGGTACTACTACAACGGACAGGCCACAACGTGGACAGCCATAACACCGATCGGCACGAGGCAGTATCAACGCCTACTGTCGTAGCAGCGGCTCTATAAAATCACCATGTGGTCAAACCGCAATGAAGCACAAAAGTACGAGATATTTTTGCTTGTTGCTACTGTGCTGGGTTTAGTAGCAACAGTAGCACTCTGCTACTGGACCATTCATCTATTATTGTTCTAACTTAAGGAAACAAAATGTCAAAAGCCAATGCTTCTATGTCTTTGGGTGTACTTCAAGAGGACCTTGAAAAGGCTGCCTCTGAGCTGAAGTCTGCTCAGACTGTTTTCAACTCTGCCTCAGCGCGTCTTGCCCGTGCCGACGAAGGATACAACGTCGCCGTTTCGAGTTTGAACGCTGGAGTACTTGCCCTTCGTGCAAAGACTAAGGTTACATCAAACTGATGTTTCTGCACGAGGCAACAAACCTCAATGACTTGAGGACAACCATAGAGTTTCTGTATGGCCTCGTCCCTAACAAGTCTGAGTGTGTGGACTTCTTAAAGGAAAGTGAGGGAAGTCTGCATCTAACACCATCATGGACTGGGACCAGTTTTCCTACATATTGGATAATGGCCCTTGCGAAGAGTCTAATACGTTTTTTGAATAATGACTCCGTGTCAAGACTTCTTACAGCAGGGTTCATTTCAAGTGCAATAATCTATGACGGTGTTCCTCACTTAGTAGCAACTAGACTAGGTTACGCAGTATTTACCTGCGACAACGAACAAGATGCTCTAGAGTAAGTAGGTCGGTAGTCCGGCTAGCAGCAAGGTGAAGTCTGCTAGATGGTCTAGAATGCCTGGTGCGAGACACTTCCGGCCTATGAAGTGTTCCAGGTAATGTCTCCTACGTTGGGGTCGGCGTGGACTCTAACAGTACAGTACTTTAAAGGTGTGCTGAACAACTTCACCAACCTTTTACCTCACAACGCACAGGAAGACCACAATGGATGAATCTTCACAACAACACTTTATCGACGACCTTATCGCAGCCAAAACTGTGTGCAGTGTTTTCCTTATCAATGGCATACGCTTAGTTGGAATACTCAAGCGGCAGGATTCAAGATCCATAATACTAGAAAGCAGGGATTACACTGACCAGCTGCTGTACAAACAGGCTATAAGCACTATCTCTCCGTCTGCACCTCCTGAGCACTGAGGAATATCAGGATCTGCGAAGTATGCGGTAAAACCGTAAGTCTAGAGGAATCGGTGTGTTCCCGCAGTTGCCTACTCCACCTGTTACTGCAAGGAATGTCTTCGGGCTAACGCGCAGCCTTAGGTGGTGTTAGTTGGAAACACCGCTTGCACAAGGGGCTGAATAATAGTGCGCTATACTGGCGCAATATGGTTAAGAATAACTGTAAATATCTGAACAGAAGCATTGAGCAGTTCGATGCAGCCGTGTAACGAGCACTAGCTTCGGTGAATGCAACCCAAGTACCAGACATGAGCTGAAGTTATTGAGGTCAGTAATAAGCATGGGTTGTCAATAAGGCATGAGGACAGCCAAGGAGGATTCTTAGTCCATAAGTTCAACCAGCACAACGCTGCTTGGCTTATGGCGGCCTCCGATCAAACAGAAACGGATTAGGCAACTTATCAGATGTGAAGTAGCCTCGGGCACATCAGCATCATTAAGTTGTATTGTAAGCGCACCACCGAAAAATGCACCTGTAGTTGGCATCGGATTCTAAGAGGATTCGTGGAGTCGGTTTTAGCGACCTCTGCCGGCGTAAGGGTGCAATCGAAAGACGGTAAAACATGATGGACGAGGAAGCCCTTAAGCTCGAAGCATAAGTTAGAGATTGGGTGTGTACTGATCCGAGGAAGTGGTAGCTGAGAAATCGGAGCCTGTCTCCTAGAAATAGGATACGGCGGACCTAACATCATGGGTGAACAGCAGTTTGGGTACGGTGAACGCACCTGATTAAAGTGGATCGCCAACATCCTGCGCCACGCTGCGAGCTTCTCAAATTCGGTTGAGGCTAAGGTGAAACGTACCGAACTGAACTTCTGGTCTACATATGACAGAGTGACTTACGGGTGCGGGTAGTGCTACTACCTAACAAGCTTAAACCGAGCCAAGCTTTCACTGCGAACGCAAATACGCAAAGTCGCCTGAGTGCCAATGGCCGGTACTGACGCCCTGCTATTGATTTGCTAGTACCAGAAAAACTGAGGGATTCGTAGGATAGCTGTGAGGCTTTGAAGCCCCGTCTCCGGATGGGGTGGAGCCGTCCTTGAGATAGCAGCATGAACTCAGTAGAGAGAAGGTGTACGGACTGCAAGGGGAAGTACCTGTGCTGCAACAAGTGGATTAAATACCCACAGAATTAGTGCAGCTGGTAAAAAGCAGTTCATAGGAATGTTTCCGCTCTGGGCATTCCCGTAATAATCGTATAAGGTGGGCCGAAAGGTTCTACGGAGCAACCTGTGTTCATAGAGAAGGTATCGGTGTGGATGGACACACTAAGCGCGGTGATTGCCCAAACGGTAAATGACAATAGGAGAAGTTCAATAGACGTTCGTAGAATATTTACTGGGTCCTGTGAGACCGAAAACGAGTTGCGGGTGTTTACGCAAAATGCGTAGTCGCTTGACTCCGGTGTAGACAGCTCCTTGTTCCCTGACGACTACCACTGGCAGGTCATGACTGCAGGTCGTTGTGGTAAAGGAGAAGCTTATGAAGGATCTGAGGCCATAGACGACACTGTGGGTTCTTCGAGCAGCGTCCTGATGGTTTGGTGTACCTTACGGACAAGGCAAAAGCCTGCATCCGCGTGTGATTCTAATGTGCGGGTAGCCCAGTTGGTAGAGCAGCGGAATGAGAAATTCCGTGTGTCGGTGGTTCGAGTCCCATAACTCGCACCAAGTTCCTGCGCCGCAAGGTGTGCAGGTTTGATTCCTGTAGTTCGCACCATTTTTAGGAGTATCGTATGTTCGGCGTTATGGATCATCTGGCGGTAACTATTTGTGAAAGTCCTGACGAAGCTGTTGCAAAGGGCTTTGTGTACGCTGCAGGTGAGTACACGGCAGTTGAGATAAAGCAAGTCGTCGTGGTGCGCAAAGGTACCCAAGAGAGCAAGTCTTCAGTGGACTTGGTTCTTGCGGACAACCTGGGCAACAAGTACGTGGTAATGGTTACCGGCGCCCTGCTGAAAAGCATTCCTTGCGGAGACTAAAGTGTCTCCTGCATATATAGAACAGCTAGCCGCCCTTGCTGGCCCTAATCAACTATGGCGATCGGCCGGACTCGAGCGTGAAAGCTTTTCGGAACAAGAGTGTCAACAGCTTGACACGGGTATTGCATTGCGAAGGTATGCCTTACACTTGACGCGTCTGCTTGAACTTGAAAAGGGGAGTAGCTTACTAAGTTCCGACGAGCTTAAGTCAAAGCTCGAAGGTCGTTCTGTAACTATAATGGAGCTGCAGACAGCTTCCTAGGAATGAATTATGATTGATTTCAGCAGAGAGGAAATGACTGGGACGTTGTACCTACTAGGTATACCAGTGTTGACAGGCTTGTACGCAACTACTCAGCAAGAATGCAGGCAGTGGTACTCGCGTATCCCACGGTTCGTTAGACCCGTAGCTCACATACGTTGGTTCCTTACCTGGACCACAAAGCAAGAATTTCGTGACGCCACCGGTGAGATCAAACGAACCTGACTTGTAGAGTACAACGTTCCATTGATCCGAGAATAGGAATACGAACAAATTGGACAACGTGATAGAGGTAGACTCAGCTCCACAAGCACAAGTCAACGTCCATGAAGAGAAAACATTTGAGCTTAACGGCATACAGTCAAAAGCCTATGGCCTTATTGAGTACTTTCTAAGATCGACTGCCCTGTTCTTCGTACTAAAGGGTTACGCAGGTACAGGCCTTTTATAGCCATTTTAAACTTGACCGCTTGCAGGACCAAAAGCAGCTTAAAAACCTCTTCGCTAAAGACGGTGAACAGGCAGTAGCTTGCATAAACGAAGTGTTTCGTTTCTCCTAAGGAGTACAACAAAACCTCAGCTGAAAAATACGGCTCAGATGGAACCAGGCGCGTACTGCGATGACTGTTGAAGCCTCGAAGCGTGTTGAAGATCTGGGTGCTACGTCTGCTGAGTTCTGCCTAGAGTATCTCGGCTTGATTGGCAAGAAGTACCTTAATGGTCAAACGTGTCCTACAACTTACTACGGTAAGTAGTGCGTATTTAACCAAACGGAGTAATTCACGGAAAACGCTATCCATAAATTCGGAATTCCACAAACTCAGTTCGAGGAGTACAAGAAAAAGTATTGACAATCCTGAACGAGTTCCGTGGAAAGCAGGACCTTAAAAATGTAAGAAGGAGTTACCCAATGGCGCATCAATGCGAAGGCTGTACGCATAAACAACACCCTGATGGTGGGTGGTGTTACATGTTTAAGACCATTCAACCTGGCTGCAGGCTTAAAGTCAAAGGCAGAACCTCTGTTAGAGCAGAAAGAAAAACAAAGGACTTCGATACGTGCGAACCCGTACAAGAGGTGCTTCCGATGACTAAGCCCATTTCTAGTGTCAGGGACGTAAAGGTCCTTCCCATACCTAAGGGTGAGAGCATTGATGTCTCAAAAGTGTTCCAGAATCGCGGAGTTACTGTCGTAGTTGGGTCTGATGGTACCTTGTACAGTGACGCAATAGAAGGTACCTTGTGCAGTGACGCAATAGACGGTACCCACACTTACAGCATAAACTCGTCATCTCGCATTAAAGCTATGCTAGGTGGTCTGGTTAAATGCGGGGTACTTTCAGCTAAGGCACTGAAGGAATTTGAAGCAGATCAGGCTAGGCAGGAAGAACAGGAACGCAGGGAATGGTCAGCATCTACTATCACGATATACATGAAAGAACTAGGAATCGAACTATCGAAATCGCAAAAGGCAACACTCGCATCAATAACTTCAACCCCACCTAAAGGCCACAAAAATGTCAGTACGCAACAAGAAAGTTGAACACATATATCACGACTACAATCTGTACGCCGCCACGTATTCGCGCACACCCAGCTACAAGTTAGGTGAGGCTCTGAGTGTGCTGTTTACGATGAATGAGCTCAAGCACCTTGACCCCAAAAGGTTCAATTCCTTTTCGGTGCTTGAAATTCTTGCTGGGCGGAGTGAGCATCGTAAGTTCATTAACGACTACGCGAACGTGAAGATCGAAAGCTATCGCTACCTTGATAGTGACGGCAGCGCAGATGACCGCGCAGTAGTACGTAGTGACGCACTCTCAGTTGACCTCAAAGCCTTAAACATAGACGTTAACTTCATTGTAGGCTTTTTCTTCAGTGCCTCTTCAGTTATGGACCTCAATGGGTCGCACCGATCGGTTCATGCACGATCAGTAGTTGCGCAGTTGTTCAAGAACATGTACGACAATCTACCTGACGTAGGTGCGTTCAGTCTAGACTTTGCAGTTAACGGCTACGAGAACGGTCTTTACGCAACCAAGGGTACTGAGGAAGAAACGTTCCCAGTACCTTTTTTTCATGCTTTGCGCGCTGAGTACGGATTGCCCGCACACGGCACCTGTGAAGTTGTATTGAACCGTAAGGCAGTCTATGATCGTCTGACCTCAACTGTCACTGACAGCTTCACAAAGCCGGTTCTCATTAACTACAACGGTGAGACTGTAGGGCGAGTACACGTAAAAGAAGCAATGTCTCAACGCTACTTCTCCGAGTCAGAACTGACTGACATGGCTCTAGACGCCGGCTTCAGCAAAATCCTGCTGCTGAAGAACGACTACATGGAAAACACCTACGATATTTTGCCCAACGTCATTGACCTTGAGGAAGACGAAGAGATCGACGAAAGTGTTGTGTCAAACTTCATGGCAAACACCATCGTAGCAATCAAAGGTATCGCGGAGTAACGTAATGAACCAACCGTCTAAGGTAACCGAAAGCATAAGCGCGACGTAAGGGTAACCCGAGGGGTAGCTGTCTATAAGCGTCGCTGGTACCACAAACTTATGGAACGCCTTGGACGGTTGATTTTATCACTGTGTGGGTATACATCTTACATCTGGCCCAAGTCTTAGCCCACCCACAAGTATCCAGAATCTGAGCCTACCCACAAGTATCCTGACGAAACCTAATCAAACACACATGGAGAACACAATGGAACTTACCCAAGAACAGGCAGCGATGGCCTATCAAACGATGCGTCACATAGAACAAGTCCGCAACCGCCTCAACGTTATCTGCGCGGAATTCATGAAGCGTGCCGAGATACACGATCAGTCGAAAATGCAACCGGCCGAGGTAGAGCTATTTACGGAATACACACCCAAACTAAAAGATGTGGTGTACGGTTCCGACGAGTACAAGTCATTTTTTAAGGATCTACGGCCTGCACTTGAAAACCACTATGCAGAGAATTCCCATCATCCTGAGCACTACGAAAATGGCGTCCACGGCATGGATCTGTTCGACATGCTCGAAATGGTTGCCGACTGGAGTGCAAGCTCTATGCGTGGTAAGGATGGTGACGTTATGAAGAGTGTTGAGCTAAATCGTACCAGGTTCAATCTTGACCCACAAGTAGTCAGCATGGTGAAGAATACATTGAGAAACCTCGGCTGGGACAAAGGCCAGGGAATCCGCCTTAATCCTTAATCAAGGAGAAACCTGTGAGCTTCCCAACTGCACTTGAACCTGTAGCGCCAAAAATCCACTACCAGTGGAAAGATTTCGATTCCGATATTGACGTTCTGTACTCTAGATTCCAGCCGCGCAATCTTCTGCCCGAAGTAACATCCAACAGTGTGATAGTTGGTATCGAACGAGGCGGAGTTGTACCTGCAGTTACTTTGTCCCACAAACTGGGTATCAGGCTCGAGTTTGTCAAGTGGTCGAACGGTAAATACGGTAGCCAGGCAGTTTACGATGGTGAAAAGTGGTACCGCCTTATGCGGTCACTGTCACCTAACGGTGTCTTATATCTAGTAGACGACATTTGCGACTCGGGTAGAACTTTTGCGTCTCTACTGGAAATTGCCACCTCACTTATGGGCGGCCACTTTGCAGATCGCATAGTTACCTTATGTCTGTGGAGCAATGTAAGCTGTGAGTTTCAAGTTAGCGACTTTGTTAACTCCATAGATAGAGCAACGGATAACCGATTCATTGTTTTTCCTTGGGAACGGTAACATGGGTCTACCAAGTAGCGTAACTATCATAGGGTGCGAAGGTCTTGACGAAGGTCTTGCACTTCCTATAGCTAAGAAGCTTCTATACACTTTATCCCAAGCCTGGCCTCTTGATACAGTATTCACCATTAAAGAGGACACGCTTGGGAAACTTATCCGCAGAGAGTGCACTAAGTACAACTATAGGCGACTGGGTGTTGCAGTATGTGACCAAGACTACTCAGATGACGCCGCAGCGGTCGCAGTATCCCGAATAATCTGGAGAGTTCCACGAGTTATAGTGTACTGGGACGGCAAGAAGGGACTAGCTCGTGACTGCATAGAAGTGTGTCAAAGAATGAGGAAGCCTTTCAAGATGTTTGAGGTATAACTGTAAATGATTATTTTTGATGAAAGGAGTTACCCATGAATGTTACTTGTTTGAAGTTGGTGTCAGGTATTGACCTTATTGGTCGAATTGTTACTGAGTCTGACAGTGGTGAGCTCGTACTGTCGAAGGTAATGCAGATACAGGCGTTCCCTTCGGCTCAAGGAATCTCAGTTTCACTGATACCTTTCATCCTGTTCGGTAAACATAGTGTCGAATACGACAAGATCACATTCAATCCGTCTACCTATCTGGTTCCCTACGCACCCAAGGATGAGCTAGCCTCTGAATACCTGCAGCAAACTTCTGGTATATCTCTAGTTCGCTCCGGCGCTCCTTCTCCCCTCAAATCTTAACTTTCAAAGGTACATCATGAGTGAATCTATCAGTGAACAAATACGGGCACGTCTGAAGGCTGCGGGAGTACGGTTCTTCGCCTCGGACAACCTTTCTGCCCATGTATCTGAGGAAGAGCGGGCCCTGCTACTTCTGGAGATTGAGGACAAGTTTGAAGCACTTATTCGGGCTTGTATAATCGACACCGAGAATGACCATAACACTAACGGTACGTCTCGGCGTATGGCCAAGATGTTTATGAACGAGGTGTTCCACGGTCGTTACACACCACGGCCTAAGGCAACTGAATTCCCCAACATCAAAGCTCTGGACGAACTGTACACGGTTGGACCTATCACCGTAAACAGCGCCTGCTCCCATCACTTCGTACCTATCCAAGGGTATGTATGGATCGGTGTACTACCTGGTGACAATGTACTCGGCTTGTCGAAGTTCCATCGCCTTACGGAATGGATCATGCGTCGTCCTCACATCCAGGAAGAGGCAACAATCATGCTGGCCGACGAACTCGAGCGTGTAATGAAGCCAAAGGGTCTTGCCGTAGTGTTCAAGGCAAAGCACTTGTGTGCTACGTGGCGCGGCGTGAAGGACAATGTATCCTGGATGACTACTTCGGTAATGCGTGGTGCAATGCGTGAAAACCCGGTCGTCAAGCAAGAGTTCATGCAGCTTATAGACTGGTCAAACGGTGGTAACTGACATGCGAAGCTCTATCTTCATAAATCAACCTACGGTCATTGACCATGCCTACATTGACAACGAAGGCCGGGTTGTGGGTGGATCGTTTAATCCAAACTTTACCGTCACGGGTGAAGTAGAAGCGCAAGAGAAGGTTGTGGTAGACTTCTCCACGTTGAAGAAAAGCCTCAAGGCGGTTATTGACTCCCACGACAACGGCTACGATCACAAGCTCTGGATTCTGGACAAGTGGTCTAAGTTTTCTGTCCGCAGCAATGCCGTAGGAAGGATTAACATAGTTACTCCTTTTGTCAATCTTGACATTCCACTTGACGCGGTTAAGTTCTTGTACATTGCCCAGGACTACTCTTTGGAGGAGTGCGGTCTGGACATGGCAAACTTCCTTACAACCGAAGTATCCAGACTGTATCCCGAGGCTAACATACGGGTTGACGTAGTAAACCAGTGCGAACCCCAGATGTTCCCTTCGCAGATCGTGAAGGTCTCTTCATACTCAATCGAGTCGGCAGCGGCAACATTCAGGTACCAGCATGGACTACGTGACAGCACGAGTTGGGGTTGTCAGTCTCTAGCCCATGGTCATTTGTCCTTCTTGCAAGTCTTCTATCGCACCTGGGATAGGGAAACCTTGGCTAACGAAGCTGAAAGAGCGTCTCCGTACGCCTTGGTTAAAGCGCTAATGGCAAAGATCGCCTTCTATCTGGACGGCGCTACGTTTATCAATTCAGAAAACCTCGTAGCAGCACACAACCCTGACAATGTTGCTATCGAGTACGAAACGGATCGTGGTTATTTCAGAGCCGAGTATTCACCCGAATCAAAACTGATCGTGCTCGATACCGAGACTACGGTTGAGTATCTTGTGCAGCATCTGGTAGAAAAATTCGCAGAAGAGCTTACCGCTATTGAGGCTATGTCCGTGTATTTCAGTGAAGGACTTTCAAAAGGAGCAGTTGTAGACCTATGACAAACCTAGACCGTGCTGGGACGAACTTGGACAGGCTTAACGAGTTACTCAAGTCAGACAAGTTGAATCTTCCAGATTTCAGGCGTAAAGTTGATCCATCATTCAGGAATTTGCTGTGGTTGAAGAAGGCACTTAGGACTTCCGATAACCAGGAATTGAAAGACTTACTGAATTTTCCCCAACACAAGCTTCTAGCTCGGTCTACGTAACCTACAACTGCTGTGTGTCACACGTTAAAAAAGGCCCCTTCGGGGCCTTTTTTGCTTTGTGCTTTGATAATTTAATAGTTAATTCCAAATGTTTAGGCAGTACGAAATGCAGATAAAATTCCCAAGGTGGTTTGACCCTGTACGAAGTGGTTTGAGTTGGGTGCTTGCTGTGCATCAGCTTCCCATTATTGGAGCCGTAGCAACAAGCTTTCTTCTTGCCTGTTATGTACTTACACCATGGGAAGAGCAGCTTAAAACTGGGCTACTTTTTATACACGCGGGTCTTTTCATATCCTTACTCATGCTACTCAGGCAGGCTATACTGGTGGATATAAGCTCTAGATATGACAGCCTTACTGGACTTAGTGGTCGTCAACATTTTCTTAAGCGGCTTGACAATAGGCTACGGCGAAACTCCAGTCTGGTGCTTCTTATAATGGACTTGGATAAGTTCAAGCTAGTGAACGACACCCTAGGTCACGCAGCTGGTGACGATCTTCTCGTACTTGTAGCTGAAAAGTTCAGAGTACTTATACCAGAGCTGGACATAATAGCCCGGTCTGGGCGATGACGAGTTCGCCGTTATCTTAGAACCTTCCAAGCTTCACTGTAAAGACGGAAATCTAGATAAGGCTGTAGAAGAAGTCTGTCACAGACTGGTACGTTCGTTTGAAGGTCAGATGACTGTTCGAGGTTACGACGTTGACGTAGGTATTAGCATTGGTTCCTCTATATTCCCAACCCACGCACGTACCGCAAGTGAGCTACTGCGCTGCGCCGATGTGGCTATGTATGCTGCCAAGAAGCGGAGTAACGGTTATTGCCTGTACTCTGAGGTGTTCGACACCAACAATCCCGAAAATCTAAGACTGCTGGGTTCTGTTAGAGCAGCAGTGGAACTTAACCAGTTCATTCTTCTTTACCAACCACAGAAGTGCTTTCACTGCGGTAAGATTACTAGCGTAGAAGCACTAATACGTTGGAACCATCCAACGTTGGGCCTACTGACGCCTGATAAATTTATACCCATGTGCGAACAGACTCTAGTAATGAGGGACATAACAAGCTGGGTTATTCGCACTGCAGTGGCCCAAGCGGCTAAGTGGAGAGCAGAAGGCATAGACCTTGAAGTATCGGTTAACATCTCAACTACAGATCTAACGACTTCCTCTCTTGTGCCCACGGTTATGCGTACCTTGGAAATGTACAACCAGCAGGTAGTTAACTTCACCATGGAAGTAACTGAGACCGCAGTCATTTGTGATCTGAGTGAGTCTGCCGTTATAATGGCAACGCTACACAACATTGGTATCAAATTCTCTATCGACGATTATGGTACTGGCCATACTTCTCTTGGTTATCTAAAGCACTTGCCCATAAGTGAAATCAAGATAGATAGGTCCTTTGTGACCAACATTATGGATAACGTTAGGGACTACCATATCGTACAGTCTACTATTGAGCTTGCCCACGATCTACAGTTCAGCGTTATTGCTGAAGGCGTGGAAACGAAAGAAGTTCATGATGTACTCTTAGCATTAGGATGTGACTTCGCCCAAGGATGGTATGTATCGCGGCCCTGCCCACCTGATAATATAACTCGTGCCTACTTAAGTAGGATAGAAACTTTAACCAGCTCTACAGGTGAAGTATGAACATAGAACAGTCGTTGAACGAACACATCAGCTCAAACAGATTTCGTCTTCCTGCACCACCCGACATATACCTCAGAATCCTTGAAGTAGTAGAGAACGAAGGTAGCCTTCAAGAAGTTGAGTCGATACTGAAGTACGATGCCTCAATAACGGCTCGCCTTATCCAGGTCGCTAATAGTCCGGCACTTCGGGGAAGTGGCAAAGTATCATCTGCCCTAAGTGCCTTAACAAGATTGGGTACTAAACTTACCTCTAGTCTGGTTCTCGGCAGCATGCGAGATAGGTTCTCACTTAAGGGTGCGGGACTAAAAGATGTAGCTGCAAAGGTATGGGACCGTGGAGTCTACGCAGGAGTTGCTGCCTCTGTGTTGGCAAAAGAGCTTCGCCCGGACTACAAATTTTCTCCTGAAGTTGCACTGACGGCAGGCATAATGCACAACATAGGCTACTTGCCTATTTTGGACTTCTTCAGTCAGAATCAACTAGAGGTTGCAAGGTTTCAAGAAGTAGAGCACATGGCTGGAGAACTTGGTGCTCGCATACTTTCAACGTGGTCGCTTAGCCAAGACCTAATAGAGTGCACCGCTCTGTCGTCGTCAATACCTATGGCACCTGACAAAGACACAACGTACTTTGACCTGGTTGCTCTTGTGCTTCTAGCTAAGCACTCCGACTCAGAAGAGGTGAATAAATCCTACGGTGACAAGGTAGGAATAGACGTCGAGGGCGTAACAGTTGTTCTGTCGGAGTATTCAAAAGAGTTTGAAGAACTCATAACCTTGATTGGTATTTGACAGGCAGATAATAATTTTAGAGTGTAGTGCGTTCATTTATAGGAGAAACGCAAATGTCTAGTTCCGCCCATTCTTCCGCTGGTGTATACGTCAAAGAGCTTGACTTATCCCAGCGTATTGCTGCCGCCAGCACCTCGATCGGTGCAATTGTTGGAGCGTCCCGCAAAGGACCGATAATGGAGCGCACTCTCATAACAAGTGCGAAAAACTTCATTGAGGTATTCGGTACACCTGACCCGAAGACTTCGTACCTGCACTACTGTGCACTTCAATTCTTGGGCGAGTCTAGCAGGCTGTATGTGACCCGAGTTGCAAGTGATGACACTCTTACAGCCGGTGCGTACTGGACTGTGGACGACATCTCTGCTACTACACCTGTAATTCACCTTACGAATTTCGATGATGGGACGAACAACCCACTGGGTAAGGCAGACCCATTCAACACGTTGGGATTCGATCCTCAAACTCCTGGTATCGAAAACATTGTGGGCTTCTTCTGTGCTGCAAACCCAGGTGATTGGAATGACAGGCTTATGATCCGCATCAAGCCGTCTACGAAGCGTGCAACCTCCGCTCCCGATGACCCGCTGGTCTTCCTCGTAGAAATCTTCCTTGACTATCAAAGCCCGCGTCAACTCCCCAACGAATCTTTCCTGGTGTCTCGTGACTATCGTCTAGATGGTTTCGGTGCGCAGATGAACATCGAGGAGATCATAAACAATCGGTCTTCCCTAGTTCGGTATCGTGCAAATCCCTACGCCCTGCCTGAGCTTAAAGTGCTGATGGAGGGTGCGGAGTTCTTGACGGGGGGCACCAATGGTTCACGCGTAACTGACGGCTTGGTAAACCTCGGCTGGGAACTTTATCGTGACCCGGAGCAGTTGGACGTAAACATCTTCATAAACGGTGGCTACTCCACTCCTGCTGTACAGATGAAGATGGATGACATATGCCAGTCGCGTATGGACTGTATCGCAGTTCTAGATGTTCCTAGCGCGGAGCAAGAGGTAGCACGTGCTATCGCATACAAGCGCAACATGCTAAACCTGGATAGCTCTCGCAGTGCTATCTACAGCCCCGACCTGAAGATCTACGATCAGTACAACGATTTCCAGGTGTTTGTTCCTCCTTCAGGCTTTGTTGCTGCAGCTTATGCAAAGACTGACTACGTCGCTGAAACGTGGTTTGCTCCTGCGGGCATGTCCCGTGGTGACATGAAGATCTTGGGCGTTCGGCGTACCTACAACCAAGGTGATCGTGATGCTTTGCAGCCTGTGCAGATCAACCCCATGCGAGTGTTCCCAGGTAAAGGTTACAAGATCTGGGGTGCGGACACGTGCCAGTCTATGGCAAGTGCATTGTCCAATGTAAACGTTCGGCGTCTACTGAACTTCGTCGAGAAGTCAATCTCTGTTGCGGCTCTGTACTCAGTGTTTGACCCTAACGATTCCATTCTCAGGGCTTTCCTTAGGGAGATGTGTGAACGATTCCTGCAGCCGATACAGAATGGCCGGGGACTGTACTCCTTCCAAGTTGTATGTGACGAGTCTAACAACACTCCAGCTACAATAGCTGCGGGTGAACTTATTCTTGACGTGTACCTTGACCCTGTTATACCGGCGAAACGCATTCACCTTAATGCGGTTGTCATGAAGACTGGTACTAACTACAAAGAGCTAGCATTAGCTCGAAGCGGACAGTAAAATGACGAATACAACGGAAGCAGACATAGGGATATTGAAGGTACGAGTTGAGGACTTGATAGCAACCGTATCTGAAGTAAAGAGCTGGATTCAGCGCATTGAAGAAGCAGTTGGAGTAGTTAAGATTGTGCAAGTTCACGCAGATCAGCAATCATCAGAGTACGAGAAGCTTACTGCCGTAGTGAAAGATCTAAGCAACTCCATAACCGTGCTAGAGGATGTCTTTGAGAAAGATCTGTACGCTGCCCAAACTAAGTGCTCGTCTAAACTATCCGACTTGGAAAATGTAGGTCTTTCCCGCGAATCTAAGTGGAAAGAAAAGTACGATACCTTCAGAGGTATAATCATAGGTATTACTTTGCTTGGTGGTATGCTGTCAGGATTTTCAGCCTACTTTGCAGCCTCAATGTCTTCAAAACTTGAGGAATCTTTCCGCTATGTTCAACAACTCAAAACTCTTGATACATTAGACGTAGTAAAGAATCACCTTTCGGGGCACCCGAAATGACCGATACCTCACGGACTGACGACGATCTTCTTCAGGATCTGGAGGCTATTCGTAAATCTTCGGCCAACATATCTACTGTCCTCGAGCAGGAAATAATCCGGAGCAGATACATTATGAATGCTCTGGCAAGTGTATTGGAGGATGGTTTGCTTGTGGCAGATGCCCAAACCGTAATAACCGTAATAAATCCAGTGGCAGCAACAATGCTTGGACTAGACTTGTCCACTGCTACGGGGTTGAAGCTTTCTGAACTGTATCCAGAAGCTTTCACTGCAGACATGCAGGTGGTGCAACGAGAATGGGCCATAGTAGACAGCTCTACTGGTCTACCCAAGTACTTGGACGTAGTAGTATCAAAACTTGGAGGGTCGGATCAAGATGCAGAATGGTCTCACGTTCTTATTCTCAGGGACGTTACCTATAAGAAGGCTCAAGAGTACAAAGTCCTCGATCTGTCGTCATTCCAGCACAGCCTGATAAGCTCAATACCTGTACCGACCTTTTACTCCGACCTTAATGGTGGATACCTTAGAGGCTCACAGTCCTTCTTTGACTTCATTGGCATATTGCGCCTTAAGGCCCTGTCGAAGACTGTGGAGTCAATATTTGCTCTACCCGTAGCTCGCAGGTTTAAAGATCAACGGATTCAATCAGATGTTATTCACTGCGTGGCGAAAACTGCGTCAGGTGACAAGTCAGTTATACTCTACAAGAACCTGCTAAAGTCAAACGAGGGTGTTATGATTGGAATAGTTGGTTGTCTAGTTGAGGCCAACAGTACACCTTGTGATGACATTGACCCAGTTCTGTTCCGCGCTATAGATCAGTGCATGGATCCTGTGCCATAGTAGAGTACCGTACAGGTAAGATCTTCATGACCAGTATAGCGTTCACAGCTCGTTACGGTTCCACTATTAACGACGACACCTTCTACGTTATACCTGTTGCGAAGAAATTTCAGCACCCCAGCAACTACTTCCTAGCAATGAGGAAACCTACATGAACTACCCTGAGGTACGAGAGCTAATAAAGGATGGCGACTTAGTGTTCATTGCCAAAGGCACAACGATCTGGAGCAAGCTAACCCAGCTTGTAACTAATTCCAAGTACTTCCATGTGGGCATTGCCTTTTGGTTGAGGGATGCAGCTTACGAGTCCAGGCTATTCATTGTAGAGGCTCACCAAGGTGGTCGTCGAATTGTTAGTATGTCTTCCTACTCCGACAAGAGCATGACCGTAGTCAATTCAGAAGTTCCGTATCGGGTGTATGCGTCGGAACTACTTAGTGCAACTGGTAGTGTGCGGTATCCGTACCAAGATTTTATTTCCATTGGCCTAATGGAGCTTCTTAAGATAAAGCTCCGCGATGCTAAGGGAGAAGTGTGTAGTGAAATGGTAGCAAAGGCGTTAAACAAAGGAAACCTGTATTTGCCAACCTTGATAAGTCCTGGTGCATTGTTCTCCAGGCTTACAAGTGATATGGGTTGGACTGTTCGGTTCTCAATAAACTAAGGAAATTTCATGGCCGATAACAACCAAGTAGATGTGTTCACCGCTGACGAGCACAAATCTTTTTCTGAGCTTCGACTCAACTCTATAGTTGAGACTATAGCACGACAGCGTGACCAGGCGTACAACTCCGGTGCTCGTGCCGATGCTGAGCTTGCCGTTAAATCTGCTCAGGTGACTCTGCTCTCAACTAAGTTGATTGCTCAAGCAACTATGATGAACCAAATGGTTATCGAACTCAACTCTATCCGTGATGAATTGCTGACTCATAAAGTTGAAGTTGTAGAGCTGCCTCCTACAGTTGAAGAGTCAGGTATGGGTGATACTGGATACTCTACCTTAGAGTCTACGCAAGACACATCAGACGAGGCATGAAATAGTAGTCCTTAATTTGGTCGGGAGACTGCTATGCCTGTTTTAATTCCTTCATTTTTTCTACCCAAGAATGGAGCAACTTGGTACTTAGTTGAGGACACCTACATAAGGGGTGTCCTTAGAGTAGTGCCAGATCACGATGCACGATCAACCATTCACCCAGCGAACCTAAAATCTGGTATGATAGTCGTAACTGCTAACGACAACAAGTTGTGGCAGCTGGGTAATGACCTAGACTCGTGGACTGAGCTACGATTCCCATCAGTAGATTCAAATGCAGTTGTTTACACCCATAAGCAACTCGCACCTTCTAACGTGTGGACGATAAATCATGGTAAGAACATGAAGTACTTTTCGTACACATCCTTTGAGTCAACGGGTAAGCAAGTAATACCCGACGACATGAACATAATAAACTATACAAAAGCAGAGCTTACATTTACTACTCCAATATCAGGTCATTGCACGTTAGTATTCGATGCGACTGCGTGACTTGTAGTTCATAATTTTGCATTGAAGATCAGGAGTATAATCTTCTGGTAACGGTAGGGTGGCAGCGCTGCCACTCTTATTTCTTTTCCTTAAGGAGTTTCAAAGTGCGTATTTTAGGCGACCTCGTATTTGCTGGCCTGGGCCAGTTGAAGAACATGCGTGTTGACAACGTGGCTGCTGATCCGGCGACCCCGGCAGTTGGTCAAGTGTGGTACAACACTGTTGACGGTAAGTACCGTGGTTTTGACGGCGTGGACGTGATCACCTTTGCTTCTGGTGGTTCTACTTCCGTTCTGCAAGCTGAGATCGATCAGATCGAAGCTGAAGTTGGCCTGGACGTTGACGGCAACTACGTCGCTCCTAGCGGCTCGAACTACCTTGGCTCTACCACCACGGTCATGACTGCTTTGACCGCGTTGGACGGACAAGCCAAGACCAATGCTGACGCTATCGGTGTTAACACCACTGGTATCACCAACAACCTGACTGAAATCAACGCCATCGAAACTGGCGCTGGCCTCAATTCTGATGGCACCTTCACGGCTGCTGTTGGTACCAACTACATCGGTGGCGCAACTGCGCTGAAGGGTGCTGACGTTCTGTTGGACACCCAGATCAAAGCGAACGCTGACGCAATCGCTCAGAATGTCCTGGACATCGCTGATCGCGTGCTCAAAGCCGGTGACACCATGTCCGGCAACCTGGCCTTCGGTGGTACTCACACCGTTTCGGGTCTGGCTGCTCCGGTCAATGGTACCGATGCCGCCACCAAGAACTACGTGGACAATCTGTCCGTCGGCCTGACCTGGAAGAATGCTGTTGACTCTTCGGGCGCTACCAATCCGGCCACCGCTGTTACGGGTGATCGTTTCCTGAACACGACTGATGGCAAGATCTACACCGCTACCGCTACTGACACCTGGGATGCTGGCGTTGCAGCTATCGATGGTGATGCAGTGTTCGACAAAGTCGACGAAACCGGCTACGTCTACAGCGGCGCCACCTGGGTGCAATTCACTGGCCTGGGTCAAATCACTGCTGGTGTCGGCCTGTACAAGTCTGGTAACCAACTGCACGTTGGTCTGGGTGCTGGTGTTGCTCAGTTGCCTACGGATGAAGTCGGCCTCGACCTGCACGCTACTTCCGCGTTGTTCCTGACCGTTGACGGTTCCGCCGCTTCCAGCGATACCGCTGCTCAACTGTCCTTGTTGATCGACGGCTCTACCTTGTCGAAGTCCGCTACTGGCGTGAAGGTTGCCGCGACTGGTATCACCGCTGCTGAGTTGGCTACCGGTGTTGCTGGTGCTGGCTTGACGGGCGGCGCTGGTACGGCTCTGACCATTGGTGCCGGTACCGGTATCGTGGTGAACGCTGACGACGTGGCTCTCGACCTTACTTACCTACGCTGATGGCCGTTACATCAACGTTGACGGCGACACCATGACGGGTAACCTGGTGCTGGCTGGTGCTCCTACCTCCAACCTGATGGCTGCCACCAAGGCCTACGTGGATTCCGTTACCACGGCGATGAATGCTTCGCACTTCCTGTTCGACTCTGGCGCTACCAGTGCTACGTCGCATGTTGTTACCCACAACATCGGCACCAAGTACTGCAATGTGACTGTGGTTGACAGTAACGACAAGGTCATCATCCCAGACAGCGTTACTTTCGACAGCGTCAATCAGTTGACCGTTACCTTCTCCTCGTCCATCACCTGCAAGGTTGTGGTCTCAGGCAAGTTCGTAGCGTAAGCTGGTTTGTTTGAAATAAATGGGTGATTCGTCCCCCATTTATCAGGAGAAAAGTAATGGAAGTTCATGGCCACCTTGACATGCGGGGCAATAAGCTCAAGCAAGTCAGTCTTACCGAAGAAGATTTCCCTGCGAATCCTACCGTTGGTAGATTCGTTTTCAAGAACCAGATTCTGTACGTTTGCGTAGACGTTAGTGGCGGCTTCCCGGTGTGGGTTCCTCTGACGCAAAGCCTCAGCATGAAGCGTTTCGTCCAGTCAGCTCCTTCGTCTGAATGGGTTATCGTCCACGGCCTGAGCACTAACAACGTGTTTGTCCAGGTGTACGATGAAAATGGTCGTTGGGTAGTTCCGGATGAAACCAACACCAACACGTTCAACACTACAACGCTGACTTTCAACACACCGATTACCGGTACGGCAATACTCATGCGTGGAAATATGGACGGCAATGCCTATCCTGTTATTGCATATGAGCAGAGCTTCAGTGCAGTCTCTACTTGGGTAATCAACCACAACCTTGGTTACAACCCAACCATCGCTCTGTACATCGACAATCAGCTTGTGCAGCCTCAATCGCTTGTACACAACTCGTTGAACCAATCCACCGCGACTTTCAGTGCGGCCCAGACTGGCTCGGCTCGTTGCATCTGAGGTCACTACCATGCTTGCAATCCATCCTAAGACCCATGTGCAGAATGTTCCTAGCTCAGTCTGGACTATAACACACGGATTCGCCACCAAGCCTGTTGTCAGCGTTAAGGTTTTGGAGAACGGTGCTATAGAAGAGATTCTGCCGAAATCCGTAACCTTCCTCGATAGCAGCACCGTAGTTATCACCTTCAGCTCACCCCGCACTGGTGAGGCTCGCTTAGCTTAACTCTGAGGCTTGTATGGATCTTCGTCTAAAGAATTTCGCAACTGCAGTAAAAACGTTCCACAGCCTGAGCGGAGGGGATCCTGCAACTCCAGTAGTGCTTACCATGCAATTACCTGATTTGGCTAGTCAGTACTCAGTAATTGGATCATATGGGGAACCTGATATGCTTGGGTTCCCCATCAACACTTTATGGGTTGTGTTGGACCTGAGTAGCCCGTATTACCTTAAGGTGCTGAAGCTGAAAGGATTCGACTCACCCGAGTCATATAGCCCGCCTGAATTCGATCTTGTTATGGGACAAGGTTTCAACCACGCCTGGGTAGTGTCTACATCTAAGGCATACTCACTCGAAGAGCCCACTCTGTACATGTCTAGTGGTGCCATAGGTCCCGCTGGTCCGATCGGACCCGAAGGCCCTCCTGGACCTGCTGGTGGAAAAGGACCTGATGGCCCACCTGGTGTTATCAACTACGACGCTATCCTTCTTGAAGTGAAAACGCGTCTATGTGATTTGTATGGGTTGTGCGTAGCACCACCTGTTGCACCACCTGTTAGCCCGCCGCAACCTAGCGGCCCCACACTGATGGAAACCGCTTCCTTCACCGACGTGAAGAGTTGGGGTAGCAACAACGAGCTTATTGGCGGTACGGGTCCTGGCACCTACAACATCACGAAGACGTTCACCTCGGTGACGAGCGAGCCGGATGGTTACACCCTCGA
>Ga0210044_10000027_pt1 | contig 194561 bp, 160 predicted proteins | sample CryGey13umfilter_2_FD_183959 | JGI IMG/M metagenome (GOLD analysis project Ga0210044, IMG submission 183959) | Groundwater microbial communities from aquifer in Utah, USA - Crystal Geyser 4/9/14 3 um filter (SPAdes) (version 2) | ecosystem: Environmental > Aquatic > Deep subsurface >... | reverse complement strand
TCACGTTCATCCGCCGTAATGCGCTTGTAAGCCATGTCGTTTCCCTCGTGTTACGGTACACGAAGAACGCAGCTTACGGCGTGACCTTCTCACGCTACGAGTGTTGCACTAGCCGGTGGAACGCGGGCATAATACTTCAATATTCCTGAAGTATTATGCCATGACGACATCTTACAAAGAGAAGGCGCAGCGTCTCCATGAGACCGCATCCGCGCAAGGCGGCTACTTCACAACGAAGCAGGCCGCCGCCGCGGGCTATGCGGCCAGCACGCACTCGTATAACATCAAGGCGGGAAACTGGGTCCGGGAGCATCGGGGCATTTACCGGCTCGCGAATTACCCCAACCCGGACCATCCCGATCTCATCACCTGGTCTCTTTGGTCCAGCAATCGGAAGGGAGAGCCCCAAGGAATTTACTCGCATCAGACCGCGCTAAGCATCTACGATCTCTCGGATCTCAATCCTCCGAAGATTCACATGACCGTGCCGTCCGGCTTTCGCCGAAACAGCGCCATTCCCGAGGTGCTAATCCTTCACCGCGGGGACTTTAAAAAGCACGAAGTGGAGTCCATGCACGGCTTTAAGGTGGCGCGTCCGCTGCGCGCGATCGCCGACCTGCTGAGAGAGGAAACCGTTGAGCTGGACCACATGCGACAGGCGGTGCGGCAGGCTTTCCAACGGGGGATTCTAAGCAAGGGAGAGATCGAGCAAAGCCATCTTCCCGAGGAAATGAAAAAGCGGATCCTCCAGTTCAGAGAGAAGGTTTGATGGATAAGATTAAAAAGTACGCCACGCCGACGGCGTTTCGCCGCGCGCTTGAAGACCGGCTCAAGCTGTTGGCGAAGGCGGAAGGCCTCGACATTCAGCGGTTGTTGCGCGAGGTGGCGTTTGACCGTCTGCTGGCTCGCCTGTTTTCAGGCGTGAAGGCCCCCTGGGTTCTTAAGGGCGGCTACGCCTTGGAGCTGCGGATCAAGGAAGCCCGCGTCACCAGGGACATCGATTTGGTGCTCCGTGAATCTTTGGGCAAGGAGCGAGGAGAGCCGATCAACGAAGCGATCTTCGAGGTCCTTAGGAGCGCGGCGCAACAGGATATGGAGGATTTCTTCTCCTTCGTGATCGGCGGCGTTATGCAAGACCTGGACGCCGCCCCTTACGGCGGCGCACGTTTCCCGGTTGAGGCCCGCATGGATGGACGAAGTTTCGTGAAGTTCCACATCGACATAGCGGCCGGCGACGTGGTCATGACTCCGCTCGACACGATCGAGGGCCGCGACTGGCTGAAATTCGCCGGGATACCCGCCGCTAAATTCCCGACGATTTCCCGGGAGCAGCACTTCGCAGAGAAGGTGCACGCTTATACGGTTCCTCGCCCATCGGTCAATTCCCGGGTAAGGGATATGGTCGATATGCTCCTGCTCATCCGGTCGAGCCCGAAGCTGGACCTACCTCTGGTCAAGAAAGCCATCGACGCGACCTTCAAGCGGAGAAAAACGCATGCGATGCCGGATATCTTGAACCCGCCGCCGGCCGATTGGAAGCAGCGCTACACCGAACTCGCGCTCCAATGCGATCTTTCGGAGGACTTGGACGGAGCGTTTCGATTGCTGGACGCCTACCTCAAATCTCTCTAAGTCTCCTCGGTCGAAGTCGGCTTGAGCAGAACGGCGCATTTCAGACGGTGGATCACGGGTTCACCGGTCCGTTGTAGGTTTGCGGTCCCGTCGTGCCGTTTTCGCTCGTCAGCGTGCCGGTGTTGCGCACGGTCCGCCCCACAAGCAGCACATCCCCGCCGAGCGCCGTGATCTCCCCGGCGTTCACGACGCCCGCTTGAGAGGGGCCCGAGAAGGTCATGTCGCCGCCGGCCAGAAACTGGGAGTCCGTCAGGCCCAGCGTCGAGGCGATGAAGCTCTGCGTATTGATGACCCCGTCGGCGCCCACCGTAATCCCGTTCGGGTTGATCAAGTAAATCTGGCCGTTGGCGGAGAGGGTGCCGAGTATAGAGGAAGGGTTGGCGCTTGTTACCCGGTTAAGTGCGGCCGAGGTCGCAGAGGGCTGCACGAACCGCGTAGTTTCACCGGAAGCGATGGAGAAGTCGTTCCAGTTAATGATGGCCCGATCGGTCGTCTGGTTGACGGTTAAAGTCGAGCCGCTCGAGCCGATGGTCGCCGAGCCGGAGGTCACGACACCGCCGGACGGGTTGGCCCAAGCGGCGGGTACGGCAAGGAGGAGCGCGAGCCCGACGCGCAACGCGCGGCAGCACAAATCAGTGGATCGTTCCTGAGCTACCCCGCCAGCTGGGCCATTCTATCACATTTCCGGTTTTTAAACCGTCGCCGCTGTTTGTTCTTCTTTTTCACAGCCCCCTCGAGGTGCATCCTCCCCGCGTCTCAAGACGCCCTTTTGATCCGGGAGTCCCAGTCGGGCGCGATTTTGCAGGCGAACCTTCCGGCTCAAGAACTGTTTGGAAGGTCATTGCCCGAGTTCCTGGGGTTAAAGCTGCGGGATTTGCTGTTGCCTGCGGACCGGGTGCGCAAATCCACGGGTGAGCGGCGCGCGAAGGAGCGGCTGGAACTCCCGCATTTTCAGCGGAAGTCCGGATCGATATTCCCGGCCGATGTTTGGCGGACTTTCCTGGTTTTGAAAAATCGTCCCTACAATCTACTGATGGTTCGAGACGCCACTAAACGCCTGCGCGAGGAATCCTCCCGGAGGAGGAAGCAATCCCGCGACGTTTTCATGGGGGACATCGTTCACGAGCTGCGTTCTCCGATCGCGGTCATTCAGGGTTCGATAGAAACCCTGCGCTCGGCATCCCAAGACCCCGCCTCTCAAACCGTTTTGTTCAAATTCATAGAAGATCACGCCAAGCGGATGTCGGGATTGGTGGATCGTCTTCTGGATTTTGCCGGCGCGAAGTCGAGTACGACGAAGCCCGCCCATATTCCACTGGCAAAAGTCCTGTGGGAGATCGCCGCCGCGTTCGTTCCAATCGCCAAGCGCCGCCGGATCGCCCTGAAGATGGACATAGAGCCGAACCTGGTCGTCTTCGCAAACCCGGACCATCTCCCCCACATCTACGGGAACCTTATCGACAACGCCATTAAATTCACCCCGCGCGGAGGAACGGTCGAGGTTCTCGGGCGCTCTAAGGGGGACGCGTCCGAGTTGTCTATCAGCGATTCGGGTCCCGGCATCCCCTCCGAGGACCTTCAAAGGGTTTTCGACCGGCTCTTTCGCAGCGCGGGATCGCGCAACGTGAAGGGCTCCGGACTCGGCCTCGCGATTGTTGAAAATATGGTTGAAGCAAACGGGGGCACGGTGGTCGCGGACAATGTTCCGGGCGGCGGCGCGAGATTCTTGGTCTCGCTTCCTTCGACCCTTTAGGACCGCGGCGAAGGGGCGCTCGCCTATGCCGTCACGGACTCCTGCTTTGGCGATTCGATTTCAGCGAACTCAACCCTGAACTCGACGTCGTTGCCGCGGTGGATCTTGCCGTCGGCAGCGGTCAGGCGGACCGCGGCTTCATGCCTGCCGGGCTTGTACCCGCTCCAATCGAACCACCAATATCCGTCCGATGCGCGGCAAGCTTGCCAGGGGCCGCCGTCCATCGCTGCCTCCACGTAACCGTCGACTTCAGCCGCGATGCGCAGCGTGTATCGATCCGACCACAGCGTTTCGCCGCTGGACGGGTACTCGATCACGACCGTATCCGAATCGAGCCTGGTCCCCGCTCCATTGAGGGGAGCCGCTTTGTTCCGTCGATGATGCGCCTTCATTTGTTTCGTGCTCATGGTGTTGTCCTCCTCAGGGAAGGTTGCCACTCGATGCGTAAATTGGAAATTAGAAAATTGGACAGATCTCCATTGAAAAAATCTATGCTCGGCTTTCACCCGGGTGCTCGCGCGCTCTCCGACGGCGTGAGGGACGCTGCGGCAAGTCTCCTATGCTAAACTCTCCTCGATGTCTTGGACCGAATGGATCGCCGCGGCGAGTTATCTTTGGAGCGTTTGGCTTTTGGCCGAGAATAAGCCGCTGGGTTGGTGGATCGGGCTGATCGGCACCGTCCTTTACATTTGGATCTTCTACGTCGTTTGGCTGCCCGGGGAGATTCTGATCCAGGCGTACTTTCTCGCGACCAGCCTCTGGGGCATCTGGATGTGGCTGCACGGGGGCAAGAATCGCGAGCCCGAGCCGGTGACGCGCGCCTCCGGCCGCCTGCTGGCCGGGACCGCCGTGGTTTTCGCGCTCGGCTGGGCCGGGCTGTTTTGGGCGTTTACGGCGATGGAGGGCAAGGTCCCCCTTTGGGATTCGTTTACGACCATCGTTTCGTTCATCGCGCAATACTATCTGGTGAAGCGCTGCGTCGAGAGCTGGCACCTGTGGATTCTCGTCGACATCGTCTACGTCCCCCTCTACGCCTCGCGCGGTCTCACCGTCACCGCGGGCCTCTACGCGATCTTCCTATGGCTGGCCTATCGGGGTCTTAAGAACTTCCAGAAAGAGTACCGAAGCGCCGCCGCCTCTAAAGCACTTTAAAGAGCGGGAGAGCCGGAATTTACTTGCAAAAGGCGGCTTAAAGGGTATAATGAAACTAGGTTTCAATAAGAGATGAGCACGGACGCCCTCACCTTGGATCGCTTGGCGCGGATGCAGACCGCGGTGGTCCTCGGCTACGACCCGAAATTTCCGGCCGCGCGCCGTGAACGCTTCGAGGACCTCGGTCTGCTGCCCGACACCACGGTGCAGCGTCTGCATACCGCCCCGCTCGGAGATCCCATCGCGTTTTCGATCCGGGAGACCGTGCTGTGCCTTCGCCGCGAAGATGCCCGGCGCATTTTCGTCAAGAGCGTGCTTCCATGAGCGCGGCCTCTTTAATCGCCGAAGAAGAGAAGCTCGCGACCGTCGCTTTGGTCGGTTCCCCCAACTGCGGCAAGACGACCTTGTTCAACGCGATGACGGGGATGAACCAGAAGGTCGGCAATTATCCCGGAGTGACGGTCGAGGAGAAGGACGGACTCTTGGTGCGCGGCGGCCGCAAGGCGCGCATCTTGGATTTGCCGGGGCTCTACGGATTCTCGGCGATGAGCCCCGACGAGGCCATCGCGCGCGAGATCATCGAAGGCAAGAGCGCGTTCGAACGGCGGCCCGACGCGGTCTTGTTCATTTTGGACGGCAGCGCGCTGCACCGCTCGCTGGGGCTGCTCGCGACGGTGCTCCAGGAGGGACTGCCGACCGCCGTCGCGTTGACGATGGTCGACGAGATCACCGCGCGCGGCGGACGGCTCGACACGCTGAAGCTTTCCCGCGCGTTGGGGGTCCCGGTGTTCGGAGTCGTCGGACACAAAGGCACGGGCGTCGCCGAAGTGCTTGACGCCGCGGTGGATGCGCAGTCCTGGCCCCGGCCCGTGGTCGCGGCGCCGCTGGAGTCGGCCGTCGCGCGGGCGGCCTGGTCCGACACGGTGCTGCAGGAATGCTACCGGGAGCCGAAAAAGGAAAATCGTCTCTCCCGGCGCATCGACGAATTCGTGCTGCATCCGGTGATGGGTCCCGTGATTTTTCTGCTGGTGATGGGCTTTCTGTTTCAGGCGATTTTCACGTGGGCCGGACCGCTGATGGACCTGATGTCGGGGGCCTGCTCCGGCTTCGGCGCGTGGATCGAGTCCTGGGCGCCGGCGGGCCTGCCGCGCGACCTCGTTGTTCACGGGGTCGTGGAAGGCGTCGGCGGGGTCCTCGTCTTTCTCCCCCAGATCATGATTCTGTTCTTCCTGATCAACCTTCTGGAAGCCGTCGGCTACATGGCGCGGGCGGCTTTTCTGGCGGACCGATTGATGGGTTTCGTCGGCCTGCAGGGACGCTCCTTCGTCGCGCTCTTGTCCTGCCACGCCTGCGCGGTGCCGGGGATCATGGCGACGCGGTCGATTCCCTCCGAATCCGATCGGTTGAAGACGATGCTCGTCGCGCCGTTTATGGTTTGTTCGGCGCGGCTGCCGGTGTACACTTTGCTGATCGCCGCCTTCGTTCCCGAGAGGGCCTTTTGGGGCCCACTCGGCATTCAGGGACTGATCCTGTTCGGCCTCTATCTATTTGGGGCGGTCACCGCGTTTACGGCGTCTTGGGTGCTCTCAAAAACCTTGGTGAAGGGGAGCTTGCTCCCGTTTTACATGGAACTCCCCCCCTATCGCTGGCCGACCTTCCGCAACGTCTTCTTGTCGATGTGGCATCGCGCGAAGATCTTCGTTTCACGGGCGGGGCGGGTGATCCTTCCGGCCTCCATGCTGCTTTGGGTTCTGCTGGCGTTTCCGCGGGCGCAGGCCGATCCGGGCGTACCCGCGGCGGTGGCCCAGAGCCGTCAATTGCAGCAAAGCTTCGCGGGGCGCATCGGTCGATTCGTGGAGCCGGTGTTCGCCCCGGCGGGCTTCGACTGGCGCATCAACATCGGCGTGATCGCCTCGTTGGCGGCGCGCGAAGTGGTGATTTCGACCTTGGCGCAGATTTACGGCGTTGAAAGCGAGGACGAGACGGGTCTGGTGGACATGCTTAAGAAGGCCCGCGATCCCGAAACGGGACGGCCGCTCATGGATTTCCCGACGGCGATGGCCTTGATCGCGTTCTTCGTCTTCGCCCTGCAGTGCATTTCGACTTTGGCGATCATGCGCCGCGAGACTGAAACCTGGAAATGGCCCGCCTTCGCCTTCGGGTACATGGGCGTGATGGCCTGGATCGCCGCCGTGGCGGCGTACCAGATCCTTTCGCGCCTTTCCGTCTAAGCCGGGACCGCTTCCTTTTTGATCCGCGCGATCGCCTCGGACGCGTAGGCCTTGATGCGCGTGTCGTGGGCGTTCTTGCGGGCCTTCTCGAGCGTCGGGATCGCTTTAGGATCGCCGATCGAGCCGAGGGACTGGATCGCCTGCAGCGAGACGCGCTCGTCTTTCGAAAGCGCGGCGTCGCAGACCCAATCGAGCGCTTCGGGCGCGACAGGCACGAAGGAGGCGACGCCTCGCAGGGCGTGCACCTTCAGCGGATACCCCGCCGTCTTCGCCAGAGAACGCAGCAGAGGCAAATGCCTGCGGTCTTTTTGCGACGCGAGCGCGGTGACGGCGGCGCCTTCCACCGAGTTCCAGTAGGACTTGCGTTTGAGTTGGCTCTTGATCTTGGCGGTCCACTTCGGGTCCATCGTGCGGCCTAACGCGCGGATCGCCTCCCCCTTCACGGGGAGGCTCTTGTCCGAGGCGATCAGGGGCGCCAACACCTTCGCTCCGTCCGGATGCCCGAACCCGCCGATCGCGCCGGCGACGGCGCGTCGAACCTTTGGGGACTTGACCTTCAGGAGGCGTCTGAGCGCTGAGAAGGCCTCTTCCGTGCGGATCGTTCCGAGCGCCTTGGCCGCCTCGGCGGCCGTGCCCCAGAACCCATCGGTGCGGCCCGCGGTTTCAAGCGCCTTGATCGCGGCGGCGTCTCCCCAATGCGCGACCTGCCAGGCGGCGCGGGAACGGCTCAATCCGGTTTTCGCGCCCTTGAGTTCGGCGAGCCACATCGCGTGCGGCTTGTGCATCGTCAGCCGCTTCAGCACGGTATGCTCCGCGTCGAATTCGACCATCGCGGGTTCGGCGGGGAGTTTGAAGTGATGATCGCGCTTCGCGTGCCTGACGCGTTCGCGGTACTCCTTCACCCACGCGCCGTTTTTTCCGGTGAAGCGAATAACCACGGCGGCGTCGAAGACCGGCGTGCCTCCCCCGTTCCCTTGGGTTTGGCGAACGCAGAGTCCCGCCTCCTTCTTCTTCTTGTCCCAGGAAAACCGGACGTCAAAAACCGGGAAGCCCGATTTGTACACCCACTGATCGAAGAATTTGCGCAGGTTGCGGCCGGTCGCCTCTTCGATCGCGACGATCAGATCCGTGGTTTCAACGCTTTGATTGCGGTGCTTTTGCAGGTAATGACGAAGGGAGTTCCACCAGTCGGTTTCCCCGAGTTGGGCGCGCAGCATGTGGAGCACCCATCCGCCTTTCTCATAGAGATGCCGGTCGAAGAGCACCCAGGGGTAGCGGTATTGCCGGGAAACGAGCGGCCTTCGGTAGCGCGTGGAATCCTCGTGCAGATAGCTGCGCCGGTTGGTTTCGAGCTCGTGATCCGCCTCGTCTCGACCCTTGTCCTCTTCGGTGAAGAGCATCTCGCAATAGGTTGCGAATCCTTCGTTAAGCCAGGCGTGCGACCAGTCCCGGCAGGTCAGGAGATCGCCGAACCAATGGTGCGCAAGTTCGTGGGAGACCAGAAGATCCAAGTCGTAGTCGAGCGCCGCCTCAGCCGATAGAAGGCAGGCGTCCGTCTGAGTGGTGCAGGTTGTGTTTTCCATGCCGCCCGGGAATTCCGCGGCGGCGACCTGCGCGTAGCGCGGGTACGGATAGCGTACGCCGAGCTTGCGCGAGAGGATGTCCATGGCGGCGACGGTCTTGGAAAACCCCCGCCGCGCGTCCGCCTCGCGGCCTTTTTCGGCGTAATAGACCACCGGCACATCTTCCCAGCGGTCTTCGATCACCGAGAAGCGGCCGACACAGAGGCAGACGAGATAAAGAGAATGGGGATGATCCATCCGCCAGTGAAAAATCTCTTTCGCGCCCTGCACGCGGTGTTCGTGCAGTTCCCCGTTGGAGGCGGCGACGAAGCCTTTCGGAACGGTCGCCACGACCTCGGTCGTGGCCTTTTCGTTGGGAATATCGTGACACGGGAACCAATAGTGAGCGTCCTCGGGCTGGCCTTGGCTCCACATCTGAGAGGCGGGACCGGTTCCTTCTGCCGGGGAGAAATGCAGACCGCATTTTGGGGAGACGATGCGGTATCGGATGGAGACGGCCGTTTCTTCTCCTTGCGAGAGGGATTGGGACAATTTGAAGCTCAGGCGGTCGTCCTTGTGGCGGAACGCCAGCTTTTTGCCGCTTTCGGTTACGTCCAGAATCTTCATCCCCCCGGCGCGGAGCTTGACCGTTCGTGAGGAGTGCGACAAGGCGCGCAGCGTCGTCCGGACGAGCCCGGTCGCGGCGCGGCGCTTGAGGTCGCAGTCGAGTTCGATGCGGACATGGACGGTGTCGAAGTCGCGGTCTGGGGCGTAGCGGGATTTCGTACCCAGCAGGGACCCCGAGATCTCCGGGGGCGCCGAGCCGGCGGCGCCGAGGCGCCGATCCGCGGCTTCGGCGGCGGTCTCGTAGTAACGGCAGCACCGAAGGTGCTCCCTCATGAGGCGACCGAGTTCCCGCGGGCTTTGTTGATCTCGCCGACGAGCGCGGGGAGCACGAGGATCGCGTCGCCCTTTACCGCGTACGTCGCCATCTTCATCATCGGGCATTCGGCGTCGGTATTGATCGCGACGATCACGTCCGAGGATTTCATGCCGGCGAGGTGCTGGATTTGCCCGGAGATCCCCGCCGCGACATACAGGCGGGGGCGGACCTGTCGTCCGGTCAATCCGACCTGATGCTTATAGGGGACCCATCCCGCGTCGACGATCGCGCGGCTTGCGCCGACGGCCGCCCCGAGCGACTTCGCCAGATTCCGGATCAGCTCGAAGTTCTCCGGCTTGCCGAGACCGCGCCCGCCTGAGACTACTTTTTCCGCCGCGCCGAGGTCGACCTCGTTGTTTTCGTCGGCGGAGAAGGAAACAAACTCCGTATTCGCCGTCCAGGAGGACGCGTCGACGGTTCCGTTGACGATTTCAGCTTTCTGGTCTCCGGCGGGGGACCGATCAAACGCCATCGGAGCGAGGGTCACGATTTCGGGCCCGTCGGCGGCATTCACCGAAACGGTCGCGATCACGTTGCTCGCGTAGGCCGAGCGCTTCAGGGTCAGCGTTCCGTCGCTCACGCTGATTTCGCCGGCCCCCGATGCGAGCGCCCCGTCCAACGAGACGGCGACCCGGGGAGCCACCGAGCGTCCGTAGAGCGACGCGGTGAAGAGGATCGTTTTGGGCTTTTCGGCCGCGGCTGCCGCGGCGATCGCGCCGGCGTGAGCCTCGTCGACGAGTTGCCCGAGGGCGTCATGATCGAGAATCAGGACCTTGTCGGCGCCGCGCGCGGCGATCTCACCGGCTTTCGCCGTGACGCCGTGTCCGGCGACGACCGCCGTCACGGTTTCCCCGCGCGCTTCTGCGATGATCCGGGCTGCGGTGATCAGCTCAAACAACGCCGGGGAGAGGTTTCCGTGCCGCACCTCGCCGACGCACCAAATGCCTTTGCCTTCATATGCCATCGGAGTGCTCCCTTAAATGAATTTCGCTTCTTTGAGTTTTGCGACGAGGTTTTTCGCCTGTTCCTCCGGCGAGTCCCCTTCGATCCGCAGCCCGGACCCGCGGGCGGGTACGGGCTCCATCGTGACGACGGCGGTGCGCGAACCGGCGGTCCCGACCGAGGAGGGGTCGAGGGCGAGATCCGAGGCGCTCCACTTCGCCACGACGGCCTTCTTCGCCTTCATCTTTCCCTTCAGGGAGGGCAGCCGCGGTTCGTTGATCTCCTTGGTCACTCCGACGACGGCGGGCAGCGCGAGCTTCAGCGTGTCGGCCCCATCCTCGGTCATCCGCTCGACCGTGATGGAGGTCTCGTCGATCGCGGTGATCTTGCGCACGGCCACAACGCTGGGCCGCTTCATCCGCGCGCCGACCAAAGCCGTCATGTGACCGGACTCGCCGTCGTTGGTTTGCTTTCCGAACAGGACGAGCTTGACGTCGGCGAGCTTCTCGACGGCAGCCGCGAGAATTCGCGAGGTGGCGATCGTGTCCGATCCGTCAAAGGCCGGGTCCGTGAGGAGGACGCCTTCGTCTGCCCCGAGGGCGAGAGCGGCTTTCACCACTTCCTCGGACTCCGCGGCGCCGGCCGAGAGGATCGTCACCTTGGAGCCGGGGAGTTTTTCGGTGATGCGGATCGCTTCCTCGACGGCGTATTCGTCGAACGGATTGATGCCGTGCGGCAGCCCGGCGGTCTGCACCTTTCCGTCGCCCCCGATGGCGACGGTGGTTGAAGACGGCGTGCGTTTGACGCAGACGGCGATGTGAATTCCCATGGTGTCTCCTGTTTATCCCTGAGCGCTCGGGCGCTTTCCTTTAGCCGGCTTGCGGGCGGCGCCGCCCCGCTTGTTTTCTATGCGCTGGAGCGCGTCCCGGGCCGCTTCCTGCTCCGCTTCCTTCTTCGTTTTCCCTGAGCCGGTCCCCAGCGTCTTCGAGGCGAACGATACTTCGACGTGAAACGTCTTGTCGTGATCGGGCCCCGTCGCTTGCACAATCGTGTAATCCGGCATGCGTTGGTGACGTTTTTGAACCAGTTCCTGAAGGCGACTCTTAAAATCGGTCTCGACGAAATCCGCCATCTCGTCGAGAAAGCATCGGTGGACAAAGGCGTCGGCCGAATCGAATCCGCCGTCGATAAAAACCGCGCCGATCACGGCTTCCAGCGCGTTCGCCAAAAGGCTCGGACGCGAACGCCCCCCCGTCGACTCTTCACCCGACCCGAGCCTTAGGTGGACGCCGAGCTCGATGCGCTCGGCCCACCGGGCCAAAGAGGCCCGGGAGACGAGGGACGCCCGATGCTTGGATAGGCGCCCCTCGTCTTCCCCGGGGTGCTCGTTAAACAGAAGGCGGGCTACCACGACCGACAGCACGCTGTCGCCCAGAAATTCCAGGCGCTCGTTGTGACCGTCGGCATCCCGCTCGAAGGCGTACGACTTGTGCGTCAGCGCTTCGAGCAGCAGTTCCTTGTCGCGGAACGTGTAGCCGATGACCTCCTCGATCGAGGGCGTCATCGCGGTGCCGCGATCCGCCTTACTTCTTCGCGTGCGCCTTGATGTACTCGATCGCCTGGCCGACGGTTTGAATCTTCTCGGCCTGTTCGTCCGGGATCTCGGTGTCGAATTCCTCTTCAAGAGCCATGACGAGCTCAACGGTGTCGAGGGAGTCGGCTCCGAGGTCGTTGACGAAATGGGCCTGCGGGGTCACTTCGGCGGCGTCGACGCCGAGCTGCTCCACAATGATTTTCTTTACGCGGTCTTCGTAGTTGTTATCGGACATGATGAGTCGTGTCTCCTTGGAAGTACGGCTATTTCGTCACAGCTCCCGGCCGCCGTCCGCCACGATCACCTGACCGGTGATGTAGGTGGCGTCGTCGGATGCCAGGAAAAATACGACGTTGGCGATCTCAGACGGTTCTCCCATGCGGCTCAGGGTGATCCGCTCGAAGAGTTTCTTCTTCGGCTCTTCGGGAATCGCGTCGGTCATGCGAGTGTGGATGAAGCCGGGCGCGACCGCGTTCACGAGAATGTTGCGGGAGGCGAATTCCTTCGCGCACGCCTTCGTGAGCCCGATGATGCCCGCCTTCGAGGCGGCGTAATTCGCCTGGCCGGCGTTTCCTTCCATGCCGACGACGGAGGCGATGTTGATGATGCGCCCGGTACGGGCCTTCATCATCGTGCGGAGCACCGCTTTCGTGCACAGGAACGCGCCCTTCAGGTTGACGCCGAGAACGGCGTCCCAATCCTGTTCGGACATGCGCATCAAGAGCCCGTCTTTGGTGATTCCGGCGTTGTTGACGAGAACGTCGATTTTTCCGAATTTCTCGACGACGGCTTTGACGGCCGCGTCGCAGGCGTCTTTGTCGGCAACGTTGGCCGCGATCCCGAGGGTTTCCACTCCGTGATCGGCGGCGAGCGCGTCGGCGGCGTCTTTTGCGGATTTTTCGTCCATGTCGACGACGACGACCTTCGCGCCTTCGCGGGCGAAGCGTTCGGCCGTCGCGCGCCCGATGCCGAGCGCCGCGCCGGTGATGATGACGACTTTATCCTTCAGACGCTGCGCGCCCGAGGCGCCCGTCAGCGGTCGATCCTGCACACCTGTGTTGTCCATCGCTGAATTCCCCCTAACCTTGTTCCCGTCGCCGTTACGCCCGCTCATCCTGCATCCCCGTCTTAACGTCTTCGAGCCTTCGCTGCACGCGATCGCGAAACTCGGAGTTGGAGAGCCGCACCGCCGACTCAACGGCCTCTGCGGCGCCGTCCCGGGTTGCGCGGCAAACGACCCCCGTACCGCCGATTCCCAATAGGGCGGTTCCTCCCCCCCCTATTGCGCGCCCGAAGGCGGCGGAGTCCTCGAAAACGCCCCGCGCAAGCGCCGCGCCAAGCTTACGAAAGGGACTTTTTACGACGCTGGATTCTAACATTAAGGAATGTTGCTTCGCAAAGCCCCTCAGCGCGCCCAAAACGGCCTCTCCGCAGTCCCCATCCGCGACGACGACGTCAAAGCCGCCGGCCGCCAGACTTTCGGAATTGATCGGCCCTTCAAAACGCACTCCCGCGTATTTAAGCAACGGAAGCGCCTCGCGCACCAACTCGCCCGGGCCCGAGCCCCGTGTCCCCGAACCAAGCACGCGAACGACCGGATCGCGGCGGTCCATCACGCAGCGAGCGTAGAGAGAGCCCATCAGCGCGAATTGAAGCAGATGCCAGGGCTTGCAGTCCGTCGCCGCGCCGGTATCGAGCAGCAGCGCGGGGCCGCCGGATACGGGCAAGAGAGACGCGGCCGCGGGCCGCAGCACCCCCGGCAGGCGCTTGCAGTGCCACAATCCCGCGGCGGCCGCGACCCGCACGGGGGCGACGGTGACGAAGGCATCCGCTTCTCCGGAAGCGGCGCAGGCAGCGGCGAGCAGCACCGATGCGTCGACGTTGTCCCTGCAGGCGGTCTGCGGATCCTCATCGGGGCCGATGACCCCGGGCGCGTCGTGGATGGAGAGTCCTTGGTTCTCGGAAGCGCCAAGCATGGCGAGTTCAGAGCGCAGCGCCTCTTCGGGGCCGAAGAGGCGAAGCTCGAGGCCTCCCTTTCGGGCGGCCTCGAGCGCCCCGGCGAGAGCGGGCTGAATCGGACCGCCTCCGAGATCGAGGGCGATCCTCATTGGTACTAGCCCTGCTGCTCTTCGCCGCCTTCCTGCTGTTTGGCCTTCTTTTCCTTCTTGGCGATCACGAGCTTCCCGCCGTAGAAGCCGCATTCCTTGCAGACGGTATGCGGACGGACCATCGACTTGCAGTTGGTGCAGCGGCTCTGGCCGCCGAGGTGAAGCTGCGAGTTCTTGGAACGGCGGTTGCCGGTGCGGCGCGGCGTGTGTTTGCGGAATGGATTGGGCATGACGTTAGTTCTCCTTGAATTTCTTGAGAGCGTCGAACGGGGACGAAGTCGGTTCCGGGGCGGGCTGGCCCGGTTCCCGGCCGTCGTTTCCCCACGGGATCGGACAATCGGGACGGCAAAGAGAGCGCTGCGGAATCTCGAGCAGCGCGGCTTCCCGGAGCGGACCGGAGACGTCGATGGTCTCGTCGGTGAGCGGGAAGGTTTCGTCGAACTGCGCCTCGTAGGGCGCGTCGTGAAGGGTCAGGCAGCGGCTGCAGGCCACCGTCCAGGCCCCGGCGATGCGGGCCTCCAGCAGGATGCTGCTTCCTCCGATGGAAAAATCGAGAGCGGCGGCCACGTCGCCGGCGTGGACCGCCTCCGGGAGCGGTTCTATAAACAGCGACGACGCCGGAATCGTCAAGGACGCCGAGAGGCCGCGATTGTCCCGAATCTGCGCGACGGGAAATTTCAGCGGCGTGCAATCGCTCATTTGAAATTCACCGTGCGCCGGACGAAATAGTTGCGCTTGCCGCGCAGTTCGTAGTAGATGCGGATCAGGATTTCGGCCAGCAGGCCCAACAGCAGCAGCTGCAGCCCGATCAAGGAGAAGAAGATGGAAATCTGAAACAGCGGCTGGTCCTTGACGAAAACGCCGAGCCAGTATTTCTTGTAAAGCGTCACGCCGCCGAGGAAAGCGCCGGCGGCGAGCATGAGCGCACCGCCCCCGCCGAAAAGGTAATTCGGCTTTGTGAGATACTGATGCATGAATTTAACCGTGTGCAAATCGAGGACGACTTTGAAAATCCGGATGAGGCCGTACTTCGAAACGCCGCGCGTGCGCGGCCTGTGGTTGACGGGGACCTCGACGATGCGCGCACCCAAGAAACCGGCGAGGGCGGGGATAAAGCGGTGCATCTCCCCGTAGAGCCGGAGGTTCTTGATGAAATCGGCCCGGTAAATTTTGAGGGTGCAGCCGTAGTCGTGCAGCGTGACGCCGGTGGTGCGCGAAATAATCGCGTTGGCGATTTGCGAGGGCAGACGGCGCGTGAACCATTTGTCCTGCCGGCGTTTGCGCCAGCCGCTGACCACGTCCCAACCCTCTCCTTCATCGAGCTTCACCAGCATCCCCGGAATATCGCGAGGATCGTTCTGGAGGTCCGAGTCCAGGAACGCGAGGACCTGTCCCGCCGCGTGATCGATTCCCGCCGCCATCGCGGCGGTCTGACCGAAATTCGTGCCCAGCCGGACCGCTTTAAAGCGCGGGTCGAGGCGTCCGAGCGTCTCGATTTCCGCAAAGGAGCGGTCGGTGGATCCGTCGTCGACGAGGATGACTTCGTAATCAATCGAAACGAGAGCCTCGCGGATCTCCTTGCCGAGATCAGCGAGATTTTCTTCTTCGTTGTAAACGGGGACGACGACGCTCAGTTTCGGACCCCCGCTCGCGAGCGGAGTCGAAGGGCGGACCGTCCCCTCAGGGGACGTGCTCATGGGTCTACGCGGCAGCGGCCTCCCGAATTAAATCCAAGTTCTTCACGGAATCTCCGAATCCAAATGAATCCGTTCATACTAGCATTTTACGAGCACCGGTCGTCTTGATAGCCCCGTCGAAATCCGGCACAGCGGGGCTACCGCCCCACTAGGCCGGATGTTCTTATAGCCCCGTCGAAATCCGGCACAGCGGGGCTACCGCCCCACTAGGCCGGATGTTCTTATAGCCCCGTCGAAATCCGGCACAGCGGGGCTACCGCCCCACTAGATATTTGGACGGATCCTTAAGGAAGGCGGAGGCGTCGAGGACTCCCTGATCCACCGCGGGCCGGCAGAAACGGGTCTTAAAGCCGAGCATGGAGTAGTCCAAGCGTCGGGAAGGAAACACCTTGAAAATACGGGGGCGCCGAGGGTGCGCGCTCAACGTGCTGAGCCCGACGTCGATGTAGTCCCAAAGTCCCTCGCGAACGGTTTGTTCTCGGCGTGGGAGGTAGCCCCATCCGGGATCGCGGCCGATTTCATCGGGGCGGGTCATGACCAAGACGAGGATATCCTCGCAGCCGGCCAAGGATTCGAAACTGATTTTTTCGGACACCCACACTCCGCCGTCCACGAAATGCCGGATTTGCCCCCCCACTTCGATTTGGACCGGCGGGAACACGATCGGAATCGAGCAGCTTGCCATCAGATGGCGGTGGATCGGCCCGTCCCAACCGTCTTCGCCCTGGGGCGTGAAGCGGGCGTAGCATTTGCGGTCGTCGCGCTTATCGGTCGAGACGATCGTGAAGCGGGCGCGGCAGTTGCGGCGGGCTTCGTCGTCGTCGCCTCCATGCGTGACGACTTCCGCGATGGCGTCGTTGGTGTAAAGGCTGAGCGGGAAGAGTTTCGGCTTGAAGCGCATCACTCGGGCCCCGTCGATGTTCCTCCAGATGTCGAGCAGGACGTCCATCTTGCGCAGGCAGTAGCCGGCTCCGTTGAGCGACCCGATGGAGAACCCGAGAACGTCGTCGAAACGCAGGCCGGCTCGGACGAGTCCGTCGAGCATGCCGGCCTGCCAGGCTCCGAGGGAACCGCCTCCAGCCAAAACGAGGCCGAGCGAGCGTCCGAGGCCCGGCGCCTTCACGGCGCCGCTCCGGTCAGAGAAGGTCCGGCGAGCCCCTCGAGCAGGTCCGTGAGCAGGCGCTCTTGAAGGCGAACCATCCCGTCGATGTCGAAGTCCGCTCCGATGGCTCGGACGGCTTCCCGTCCGAGCCGCTCCCGGAGCGTCTTGTCTTCGACGAGCGCGAGGACGCGGTCCGCGAGGGTTTGCCAGTCGCCGGGGGCGACCGAGAATCCGTTGAGGCCGTCCCGCACGAGGTCCCGAACGCCGTCGACCCCGTAGCAGACAGGCGGGAGTCCGGATTTCATCGCCTCCACCAACGCGCGCGGCAGTCCCTCCCACAACGAGGTCATGAGGAAGATGTCGGCCGCGGCGAGGAGTTCCCGGGCGTCGTCGCGCCAGCCCAGGAAGCGAACGTTCCGGGAGAGACCCTTGGCGATAACGCGCGCTTCGAGGCGCGCGCGCGCCGGGCCGTCGCCGATGAAAACGAAGGAAACCTGGGGACAGCGCGCCACGACGCTTTCCGCCGCTTTGAGAAAATCGCCGGGGTTCTTTTGGGGCTTTAAGTTGCCGATGCTGAGAACCAAGGGCGGGTCCCGCCTGAGTCCGGCCAAGGCGCGCTTCTCCTTTTTTCCGGGGATCGGAGCCGGAAGTTCCGCAAGGGCCACGCCGCTGCGAATCAAAACGGCGGCTTCGGGAGCGACTAAGCCGTGGCGAACGGCGGTGTCGATGTTGGCCTTCGAGACGAAGATCAAACGGGTCGACAGGCGCGCGGCGAGGCGCTCGAGAAAGACGAAGACGGTTTTCATGAGAGGTTTTTGGCCTTCGTGAAATCCGAACCCGTGGTAGGTGTGCAGGATCAGCGGGACGCCCGCCAGCGCCGCCGCGAAACGGCCGAGAATCCCGGCCTTCGACGAGTGCGTGTGGACGACCGCGGGGTTTTCCTCACGCAGCATCCGGGTGAGTTCCAACAGCGCGATGACGTCGCGAAACGGGGAGACCTCCCGGACCAAGTCCTCGACGAAGCGCACCTTGACCCGGGGGCCGAGCGCGGCGGCTTTGGCGTCCAAATGCCCCCCTGGGCCCGTGAGAAGAACGGTCTCGAAGCGTTCGTGATCGAGGTGTTCGACCGTGTACAGCGTGTTCTGCTGCGCCCCGCCGAAATCAAGACGGGTGATGATGTGCACGACCTTCGCCTTCATGCGATCATTCTAGGAAATTAGCGTTTCTCTGCGGGGCGGCGGCGGTGGGGCTGGCGGTGATGCGATTTCGTGCGGGGGCGGCGGTAGCCCTGGGGTTTCGCCGGCGCCGCCGGCTTGGGGGCTTCGAAGACGACGGGTTTCGGCTTCGTATAGCCCTGGTAGCGGAGGCCGGAGCCGTAATAGTGATCGAGAATCTCGTCGAAGCGCCGACCGAGATGCGCCTGTCCGAGCGTCCCCGCGATGCAGACGCCTCGTCCGTGTCCGGTTCCGGCGCCCCACACGAGAATCTTCAGAAGCCGCTTCCCTTTGTAGATCGGCAGCAGCGAAAACATCGTCGAACGGAGACCTCCGGGCGAGAGCACGGCCTCCACGGCCTCCGCTCCTTTGAATTCCGCTTGTCCCCGGGCGCCGATCACGCGCACGCCCTGCACCCGGCCGGTCGCGTCGCGCCCGAGCACCACGATGCGCCGGAGCGGTCCCACATCCGCGACGCGCTCGACGCGTTCCCGGATCGGATCGGGGTCAAGGATGCGCACCCAGCGGTTCCAATTCGCGGGAACGATCGAAGACGCCTCATGATAGAGCTTCTTATCGGGAAAGCGATGCGTCAGGCGTTCGAAATCGAGCGGGGAGCGCAGCACCAGCGCCGGCGTGCGTCGGTCCTGCACTCCGCTGAGCGTGGACCAGCCGCAGGAGCGGTGTTCTTCAAGCGCCATGCCTTGCGGTGGGAGAATCGTCACGCCCCGCGTTTCCCGCACCGCCTCGGTGGAGTCGGCGCGCTCTTTCGCCAACCCTCGGTACAGGAAGCAGTGTTCTCCGTCGCAGAGCTGGGTGCGTTCGGCGTTGGAGACGCCCCGGCGCAAGCGCTCGAGAACCTTCGAGCGCGTGAGAACCGCGAGCGTACGGTACGCCGCCGGAGGACTTCCCGGAGGCAGTGCGGTCGGCGTGATTCCGAAGAGGTATTCCTGCAGGGGAACTTCGTTGACCAAATGAAAGCCGTCGGGAGTCGGAATCACCTCGAGCATGCCGCGCAATTCCCGGTCGGAAAGATCGAGACCCCGTACGTCAGTCGGTTGCGGGTTCTTGACCAGGAGCGTGTATCCCTCGTGCGTGGGCTGAAATCGAAACGGTTGTTTGGTGACGTAGACGATGTTCCCGTTCGTGTCCCGGATTTCGATCAGGCGGCTGTCGGCGCGATACGAGATCTCCCATTGGCGATACGGCGGCGCCGCCTGCACGACTTCGTCCTCGAGCCTTAGGTCCCAAAGGCGCGTCGTCGTGCTGCCCATGACGTAGAACCGGGTCAAGTGCCGCGGAAGCCCGTCCGGTCCCGCAAACAACGCGACGCGCACGGCGGGCGGGGCGCGGTCCGCCTCGCTTTCGTCCTCAAGGCCGCGGAACATCGGGCGGGCCAGGCGCACCAGCGGAAGGGAATCCTCCGGGGGGCCTTCGATGTAGCGCTCTAGTTTTTTCAGCTTTCCCGCCGCCGTCGGATCGCGGGGATCGAGGTCCCCGAGAAGCTTGTAGGCTTGCCATGCGGCTTTGGCTTGGCCTGTTTTTTCGTAGACCTCGGCGAGTTCGCGGGCGGCTTCGGGCTGCTCGCGGTCCGCTTCGAGGGAATCGGTGAAGAGCTGAATCGCGGGCGCGTAATCGCGTCGCCGCAGACGCAGGCGAGCGAGTTCGAGCGAGGCCGCCGAACGAAGATAGGTGCTGCGCTTGATCGCGTTTTCGAACTCGGGAAGGGCCGCCTTGTCGTTGCCGTCGATCGAGTCGCTCAGGCCGAGACCGAGATGGGCCTCCCCTTCGTCATCGGGACGGTCCGAATTTTCAACGGCTTTCTTGAATGCGTCGCGCGCCTCTTTAAATCGTCCGAGAGCGAGGTAGTTCCACGCGCGTTGATTCCAGAGGAAGGAATCGGTCTTGTCGAGAAGCGTGGCCTTCAGCCACTGGGGCGCGGCTTCGTCGGGTTTCCCTTGATCGCGCAGCATCAGCGCGAGATTCGCCGTCGGCCCGGCGTCGAGCGAGCCGAGCGCGACCAAATAGAGGTATCCGGCCTCGGCCGCTTGGTAGCGTCCTTGCAAGTATTCGGACAGCGACCCGCGATAGGTCTCAATGATTTCCGATTCCGCATCCGCGGGTTCCGCCGCCGACGACGGGTGCGGCGGGACCGCGAGCGCGGCGGCGAGGCAGAGGCGAAAGAACGCGTTCATCCTACTTTCGCTCTCCTAAATAGGAATCGGAGGAATCCGCCGCGCGGACGACCGGCGTGGTTTCGCGCGGAATTCGGACTTCGATGCTGTTGAGCAGAACCTTCCCCCATTTGTATTTTCGCCGGCGGCCGAGACGCGCGGCGCTGGGCATCCGCGACGCGAGCCTGCTGACGTCGTGGCCGCGCGCCGAGGCGTCTTGAAGCTTGGCGCTCACGCGCCGGAACTCCTGCAGGTACTCCCGATCCCGGCGGGCTTCGACGGACCGTTTGAGATCCTCCGCGAGCGGAGAATCGGAGCGAATGGACGGATACGCGCGCTTCTCGTAAATCTCCCGAACCCGTCCGCCGAAATTCGCGTATACCCAGCCGAGCGCGGCGGAGACCACGATCAGGGCAAGCAGTCGTTTTAAATTCTTCATCGGAAAAACGGACGCCGACTCCGACCGTCCGCAACTCCTTTATAACGGCTCCGGAAACCCCTGTCAATCGACGGGGGCTACTGACGCGGGACGCCGGGGAGCAGAAGCTCGTCGAGCGTGAGCTCATCTTCGGACTGTCCGCCGGAGGAGTCATCCTCTTCCTCCGCGGGTTCGGAAGCCGCGGCCGCCGCCGCTTTCTCCGCGGCCCTGCGCTGACGCCGGGAGAGCCGAGCGGGTTTCGCGGGTTCGGGCGGGGCCTCCTCCTCCGCTTCCGGCGCCGGAGCCTTCTTGATCGGGGCGCGTTCCCCGAGCGATGAATCGAGCAGCATTTGGCCGAGCGGATCGTTCAAGGATCCGTCGTCGGCGAGTTCGGAGCGGGGAGGCGCGCTGCGGCGTCTGCGGGACGCGCCGCCGCCTCGCCGAGTGCTCCGGGCCTTCGGCTTGGGGGCTGCCGGAGGTTTCGCCGCGGCGGGAAGTTCTCCGTTTAAGGCCTGAATGCTCTTGGCCGTGAGACCGCGGATTTGTCCCTCATCGAGCATTACCTCGAATTGAAAATCCGGGGCGGATCCCGGTTTGCCGTAGAAATTCACCTGGAAGCGGCTGGGGGCGAGGCGTTCGGCATTCCACGGCTCAAGAAGCCGGGCGGAACCCTTGCGGTCCTCGAGGATCTGAGCGAGCGTGCGTCCCGAGGCGCCGACCGGGTAATTTTTCGCGAAATCGATCGCCTCCTGAGTCCGGTCCGGCATTTCTTCGGGAGCGGCGGAAGTCTCCTCCGGAGTCTCTTTCAGCGTTGCGATCGGTGATCCTTTCGTCGGCAGCAGTCCCAGTTTCTGAAGATAAGGCTTGATCAGGGGTTTGACGACCGGGAGAATCGGCTTGAGCATCGGATCGAGATACGGTTTCAAAATCCCCATTTGATAACCCTGGAACGCCGCGCCGGCGACGAGCGTCATGAAAACCGTGAAGATCATGAGTTTCCGGAAAAAACCGCTTTTGGTTTTTGTTGCCGCCGTCTGCGCCGCGCCTGCGGCCGAGAGATCTACGAGATCGGCGTCCCCGGCGCCGAAATCGGGCGACGGTGCGGGCAAAGTCGGCGGAGGAACGAGAGGTTCGGACACCATTCCGGGAGCGGTGTTCGGAATGTCGATGCCGGGCACCGGCGCATCGAGCGAAGGCGGCGGTTCGAGGGTGACCGCCGGCGCATCATCGGGAAATTCCAGGCCGCCGGGTCCATCGAACGTATCCTCGGCCCCGGGCATTTCCATTCCGGGAGGCGGCGGCAGGTCGCCGGGAGGCGGCTGCAAATCGGAAGGAGGAGGCAGATCGCTTTCCTCGAACGACATCTCGGGCATTGGAAGCGGCGCGTCGTCGCCCTCGGGTATTTCGAGCGACGGCGGCGGCACTTCCTCGAGCGACCCCGCCAATCCGGGAGGCGGTGGAAGCTCCCCTAAGTCCCCCGCGCCGGCGGCGGCCGGCAGATCCCCGGCGTCTTCGAGACCGGGAGTCGGAGCGCTGGAAGCGAAAACGGGCGTGGCCGGGCCGGCCTTGCGCAGGCCGATCATCTCCTCTTTGAGTTCGTCGCGCAGCCGCCCCTGATTTTCTTCGAGCTTGGAAAGCGAGTCCTGAATGTCGGAACGGACCGAGTCGAGCTGGCCCTTCAATTCACCGATAAGCTCGGTTTCCTGAGAGAGTTCGTCCTTCGTCCTGCCGATCTCTTCCTTTAGACCGCCCTCGGTCGCTTCGATGCGCGTTTCCAATCCCGTGAGCTTGTCCTTGAGCTGCGCGCTCTCCTGCGTCTTTTCATCGAGGTGAACCTTGAGACCGGTGATCTCCTCTTCACGCTGGCGCAGTTCGTCTTGAAGCTGGGTCAATGAATTTTCAAGCAGAGAAACTTTTTCCTGCAGCGTTCCGAGAACGGCGAGATCGCGCAGCGTCGGTTCGGGAGGGATCAGGCTGGCGCCGGGCTCGATGAAAGAGGAATACGATCCCGCGGGGACACGGGCTTTGCGCAGAAGCACTTCAGCGAGTTCGGCGACGACGCCCGCGCGCTGCCAATCGCCCATCTGAGTCCCCTTGCGTCCCTCGGGGCAAACAAGCGATTCCGCTGAAAATCCCCCCTGTTCGGAGAGTTCCTCGCGGTCGTACGGGCCGACGACCTGATTGTGTTGAAACATCCAGTATTTCATGCGCATGACGGAAGAGGCCGCATCGCGAGGCGGTCTCCGGCGTCTTATTGAGTGTAACAGCCGCATGCCCGCGCCGCAATGTCGGGGTTGTTACGGAATATCGAAGAGATTCCGAATTTCCCAACGCTTCGCGTTGTGCTATAATCATCCGGCGTCGGGCTATCGGCCGACGCTTTGTGAGCTAGGGCCATTAGCTCAACGGTAGAGCAGACGCCTCTTAAGCGTAAGGTTACAGGTTCGAATCCCGTATGGCCCACTCTTTTTCGATTCAAACGGTCCCGGTCGTGTTGAGCCTGCTGCTTTCAAGCGCGGCTTACGCCGGGGCCGTTTCTATTGCCCCGCTGTCCGCGCCGAAGAAAGGCGAGACCGACAAGCCCCGCTCTTAGTATCCTTTTCATTCGGGCCGGTGGCGGAATGGCAAACGCGCACGCCTTAGGAGCGTGTGCCGCAAGGCTTGTGGGTTCGAGTCCCACCCGGCCCATGATTGCGGCGATCGGGGTCGGTCGTCAAGTTGTTTAAGTTGTTAAAGTTGTTTCGAGGGTTTAAACCCAAAACTTGAACAACTTGAACAACTTGACGACCGACCCCCGCTGGAATGCGGTATAATAGAGGTCCGCAAGAAGCTTCCCCGCTAAATCAAGGAGATACGATTTCATGGCCATTTGGACCCCCACGCAGAAGTTGAAGACGACCAAACTCGAGGAAAAGGGCACGCTTCGCCGCTACAAGGTGGAAGTCCCCGAGGACAAGCTGGAGGAGGCCGCACAGAACATGCTGGTCCGCATGCAGTTGACCGTCCGCCTGCCCGGCTTTCGCCAGGGGAAGGCCCCGCTGGAGATGGTCAAGCGGCAGTTAGGCGACCGCGTGCGCGCCGAGGCCGTGGAGGATTTGCTCAAGCAGGTGATCGGCGACGTCATTAAGGAACAGGACCTTCGCCCGATCACCATGCCCGAGGTGAAGGACCTGCACCTGCAAAACGGCAAGCCGTTGAGCTTTGAGCTCCAGGTCGAAGTCGCCCCGAACGTCGACCCTAAGGGGTATAAGGGAATTTCCGTCACGAAGAACGAATACGCGGTCGACGAAAAGGACATCGACGAGCGGGTGAAGCAGCTTCAGGAAGGCAACGCTCGGCTCGAGGCCGTCGAAGACGGCGTCATCGCCGAGAATCACTATGTGGTCATCAATTTCGAATTGACCCGCGACGGGAAGACGATCGAGGGCGGCAGCGGAAAGGGCGAACTGGTCGACATGAGTTCCGAGCAAACCATCGACGGCCTGACCCAGGGGCTGCTCGGCGCCAAGCGCGGCGACGAGAAGGAATTCGAGGTGAAGATCGAAAAGAAGGACACGCACGCGAAGGTGAAGATCGTCGAGGTCAAGAACAAGATCATTCCCGCGCTCGACGACGATTTCGCGAAGGACCTCGGATTCGACACGCTCGACGCGCTCAAGGAGAAGCTGCGCGAAATCGTGAAGGGCGAGAACGAGCGCAAATCCGATCACGAGCTGCAGCGCGAGATCGAGGAGAAGCTTCTCTCCGATAATAAATTCGACGTCCCCGCCCGCATGGTCGATCAGCAGGCCGACTACATGCTGCAGCGCATCACCGGACGCTTGAACGGACAGAAGATTTCCGAGAAGGAACTCGCCGATCTCAAAGAGAAGATCCGTCCGGACGCCGAGAAATCCGTCCGCATGCAGTTCATCATTTCCGAGATCGCGCATCGCGACAAGGTCGAGGCCACCGACGAGGAGTTCCAAGCCGAGCTCGAGCAGGCCCTCGAAGGGACCGAGAACGACGCCCAGAAGAAGGAAGTCCGAGAGACCTTCGCGAAGCGCGAGAACGATATCCGCGCGGCGTTGCGCGAGCGCAAGGTGCTTAAGAGCATCCGCGACGCGGCGAAGATCAAGACCGTGAAGGTGTAAGACGCCTCTCGATTAGAGAACCGGCCCCTCCCTTTTAGGGAGGGGCCGCTCTTTATTCAGCCGGTGGAGGTGGTGGTGGTGGTTCCGGCCGAATCAGATCCGGATTTGCGGCAGCGTCTTCAGCACTTCCGAGGCGATCTCGGCGTACACCGAACGGATCGCCGGGTCGGAGGACTCGAACTCCTCTGCCGGGGTTACCGGCACCGGCTGTTCATCCGCGCCGGCCGCGAAAATCGTCTTCACCGCCTCCTGCAGTTCGCCTGAGGGCGAGACCAGAAAGCTGTACTGTTCGATCTTGAAGGTCCCGGAATCGTCCTGGGTCCAGGTCTCGTAGTAGACGGAAACGTCGCCGACCAAATGCCGCAGCACCGCGACCTTGATGTCCGAATCGGACTCCGGCATTTCCGCGAACTGCTGGCAGGCCAGCATCTCGATTCCGCTTTCCCCTTCCCCCCGGGTTTGCGAGACGCAGCGCGCGGGCTGGTTGAAAAGGTCGAAGCCTGCCTGACCGTATTTAAGGAGGTGCTTGGATATCTTCTCGCCGTTCTCGTAGTTCGCCGCCCCGGTTCGCGTGATCGTCAGGCCGCGTCCGATTTTCCGGACTTCGGCTTTCTTCATCTTCTTTCCGTTTTCCTTCGTTGAGACCGCGAGCCGCTGCATGCCGGCCATCGGCACTGCGCTCATGCCGGGAAGAGCGCGCATCTGAAGCGCGAGGCTTTCCAGTCCGGCGGCGGAGGCGGTCGAGGCCGCGAGGATGAGGACTGCGAAGGTTCGGATCATCTTCATGATCCTAGTGTGCCCGCGAAGCCGCGGGAGCGGTTGGGGCCCGGGACCCCCCGGCCGCGCGTATTGCGGCCTAGGGGAATTTGGGACCTCTGGGTTAATTTCGACGATGCGCGCTTCTAAGCGTTCGCTTCGAGCTGCTTTTGGACCTGCTCCAGCGCTTTGCCTTTCTGGTCGCGGATGGTTTTCGCGAGCATCGGCATCATCATCTTGTAGACCATGCTTTGAGCGACCAGTTCCACGGTGAGGTCGACGACGGTGGCGCCGTCCTTCTCGCTGAAATCCAATTCGACCGTGGTCGGGAGGTCCTTTACATGGAACTTGCGCACGACGCGCTTGGGTTCGTCCCATTCCAGCGTCTCGATGCGGATGTCCTGCATGCCGGGGAAGTCGCTGGAGATAGTCTGTTCGGAGCCGGGACCGGAAGCGGGTTTCCCCGCGACGCTCTGGAGTCGGATCTTGCCCTGGCCGGCCTTCGCCAAATGCTGAAAATCATTGACGACTTTGAAGACCTCGTCGCGGGGTCTTTTGATCGTGATTTGGAAGCTCTCTTTCATTGCGGGAATTTTATCAAATCCTTCCTAATTTGTCTGAAAATGTCGCCTTTTCGTCTCCGGGCGGGATGAAAATTGTTATATTGATGCCATGATCATCCCTACGATTCTCGAACGCTGGAACCAAGGCTCGGCCGTCGGATACGACATCTATTCCCGCCTTTTGAAGGACCGGATCATCTTCGTCGGCGGCAGCGAGGGCGTCGTCACCACCGACTCCGCAAACCTGCTGATCGCGCAGATGCTCTATCTCGAAGCGGAAGACAACGACAAGGACATCTATCTTTACATCAACTCCCCCGGCGGAATGGTCACCGCGGGATACGCCGTCTACGACACGATGCAGTACATCAAGGCCCCGATCACGACGATCTGCATGGGGATGGCGATGAGCTTCGGCGCGGTGCTTCTCGCGGCCGGATCGAAAGGAAAGCGCATGGCGCTGCCCTATTCGCGCATCATGATCCACCAGCCTCTGATCGGCGGCTACGGCATTTCGGGGCAGGCCTCCGACATCCAGATCGAGGCCGACGAGATGATGAAGACCAAGCGCAAGCTCAACGAACTTTTCGCGGCGCACACCGGCAAGAATCTCGAACAGATCGAGAAGGACATGGAGCGCAACTACTACATGTCCGCCGAGGAAGCGAAGGCGTACGGCATCATCGACCACGTCATCCAGCACCGGCCCCACGACCTGGGCGTCGGGCAGAACTAGGCCTAATCCGTTGAAAAAACCCCCCCCTACCCCTGAATCGCGCCGTGCCGAACGCCCCGGCCGTCTGCCCCTGCTCGCGGTGCGGGATGTGGTCGTGTTCCCGCACATGGCGCTGCCGCTTTCCGTGGGCCGGGAGCGGTCGATCAAGGCGCTCGAACAGGCGATGCAGGCGGGGAAGCTCGTCGCGGTGACGGCGCAAAAGAAGGCGTCGATCGAGGATCCGAAGGAAGGCGATCTTTACAAAACCGGAGTGCTCGCCGAGGTGATCCAGTTCCTCCGCATGCCTGATGGAACGCTGAAGGTTTTCCTCCAGGGGGTCACCCGCGTTCAACTCACGGGCCTTCGGCTCGCGGGATCGGGATATTGGGAAGGCGATCTCGCGTACCCCGCGGAGAAAGTCGAAGACACGCCGAAGCTCGAAGCCCTCATGCGCCAGTGCGTCCAATCTTTCGAGTCCTACTTGAAGATGACCCGCCGGGCGCCGCCGGAAGCGGGGCAATCCCTCTCTCAGATCCGCGACGCCTCCCGGCTCGCCGACATGATCGCGTCGAACTCGGTAACCAAGCTTCCGGACCGGCAGTCCCTTTTGGAAGCCATCGATCCGGTGAAGCGGCTGGAGAAGCTCGCGGAACTTATCAACTCCGAGATCGAGATCCTCGGGCTGGAGAAGAAGATCCACACTCGAGTGCGGTCTTCCATTCAGAAGACGCAGAAGGAGTACTACCTGACGGAGCAGATGAAGGCGATTCAGAAGGAGCTCCGCCAGAAGGACGATTTCGCCAAAGAGATCGAGGAACTCGCGCTCAAGGTGAAGGAAGCGAAGATGCTCGAGGCCGCGGAAGAGGCGGCCTTTAAGGAGCTTCGCCGGCTCGAGAAAATGATGCCGTTCTCCCCCGAGTCCACCGTCAGCCGCTCCTATCTCGATTGGATGATCCATTTGCCGTGGTCCGTCAAAACGCAGGACAAGCTCGACGTGATCCGCGCCAAGAAAATTCTCGACGACGATCACTTCGGACTCGATAAGGCCAAGGACCGCATTCTCGAGTATCTCGCCGTCTGCAAATTGACGAAGAAGCTCCGCGGACCGATCCTCTGCTTCGTCGGTCCGCCCGGCGTCGGAAAGACCAGCCTCGGACGCTCGATCGCGACGGCGATGAACCGCCGCTTCGCGCGCATCTCCCTGGGCGGAGTGCGCGACGAGGCCGAAATCCGCGGCCACCGCCGCACCTACATCGGTTCCCTCCCGGGGCGCATCATCCAATCGCTGCGAAAGGCGAAGAGCAACAACCCGGTTTTCCTGCTCGATGAAATCGACAAGATGGGAACGGACTGGCGGGGCGACCCGGCGGCCGCCTTGCTCGAAGTCCTCGACCCGGAGCAGAACAACTCTTTCGTCGACCACTATCTCGACACGGAGTTCGACCTTTCCAGGGTGATGTTCATCTGCACGGCGAATTCCCTCGAGGGCGTTCCGATTCCGCTGCAGGACCGTCTGGAAATCATTCGCTTTTCCGGCTACACGCACAGCGAGAAGGCCCGCATCGCCAACGATCATTTGATCCCCAAACAGGTGAAGCTGCATGGGCTGAAGCCGACTCAGCTGCAAATCTCGGACGACGCGCTCGGCCGCGTGATGCAGGAATACACGCGCGAGGCCGGCGTGCGCAGTCTCGAGCGAGAAATCGCGACGCTTTGCCGGCGGGCCGCCCGCCAGGTCGTTGAAAAGAAGGTGAAGACCGTTAAGGTCAACGCCGCGAATCTTCAGAGGTCGCTGGGCATCCCGAAGTACGCCCCCGAAGATAAGTCCCACAACGGGGTCGGCGTTTCGACCGGTCTCGCGTGGAGCGAGGTGGGCGGATCGATTCTGGCCATTGAAGTGGCCACGTCGAAGGGCAAGGGCGAGATCCTCTTGACCGGAAAACTCGGGACGGTGATGCAGGAATCGGCGAAAACCGCCGTCTCCTACGTCAAGTCGGTCGCGGAGCAGTTGGGGATCGACCCCGACCTGTTCTCGAAGCTCAATTTTCACATCCACGTTCCGGAAGGGGCGACGCCCAAGGACGGCCCTTCGGCCGGCATTGCGATCGCCACGGCCATCGCCAGCCAGATGACGGGCCGGCCGGTGCTCGACGGCGTCGGTATGACGGGAGAGATCACTCTGCGCGGACGCGTGCTTCCGATCGGCGGCTTAAAGGACAAGGTGATGGCCGCGCACCGCATGGGTCTGCGCGTGATTTTGTTCCCCGAGCTCAACCGCAAGGACCTCGAGGAAATCCCCAAGGACGTTCAGAGCGGCTTGGACATGATCGGCGTGAGCCACATCAGCCAGGTGCTCGATCAGGCCCTGGCGCCCGACTCCGACGGGGACAAGCCTAAGTCGCGGAGCGCTTCCTGGAAGCGCGCCGATCCGAAAACCGGCGGCAGCGGCTACACCGCCCCGAACGCGTAAGCCTGGGGCGGACAGCGGCCCTCGGCGGACGCCTGAGGGCGAAGGAGAAACGATGGACAAATTCCGCATTCTCGTGACCGACAAGATCGACCCGAAAGGGCTCGAGCCCCTGCAGCAGGATCCCGCGTGCGAACTGGTGATGGCCGTCACGCCGTCGGATGCGACGCTCGAGTCGGAGGTCCCCAAGGCCGAGGCCTGGCTGGTCCGGTCGGAAACGAAGATTACCGCTCAATGGCTCGAAAAGGCGGGCGCGCTCAAGCTGATCGGCCGCGCGGGCGTCGGCGTCGACAACATCGATGTGAAGGACGCGTCGCGGCGCGGGATCGCCGTCGTGAACGCCCCGGCCGCCAATACGATTTCCGCGTGCGAGCACACGTTCGGACTCATGCTCGCTCTGGCGCGCAACATCGCCCAGGCCGACGGCCGCCTGAAGGCGGGCGGTTGGGACCGCTCGAAGTTCATGGGAACCGAACTGCAGGAGAAGACGCTGGGTCTCGCCGGCTTCGGACGCATCGGCCGCGAAGTCGCCAAGCGCGCCCGCGCCTTCGGGATGAAGGTGCTCGCTTACGATCCGTTCATCTCCGCCGAGCAGGCCGAGCAGTTCGGCGTGACGCTCTCGGACTTTAAGCCGCTTCTTGAGAACTCCGACTATGTGTCCCTGCACATGCCCGTAACCGAGAAGACTCGCGGGATCATCGACGCCAAGACGCTCGGCTGGTTCAAGAAAGACGCGCGGTTGATCAATTGCGCGCGCGGCGAACTGATCGTCGAGAAGGATTTGATCGAAGCGCTCAAGTCCGGGAAGCTCAAGGGCGCGGCGCTTGACGTGTTCGACGGCGAACCGCTCGACGTGAAAAGCGAACTCCGCGGGCTTTCCAACGTGATCCTCACCCCCCACCTCGGGGCCTCCACCGAGGAGGCGCAGTTCAAGGTCGCCGAGGAACTTTCGAAGAGCGTGCTCGAATTCCGCACAAAGGGCCTGGTGCGCAACGCGATCAATCTGCCCGGTTTCGATCCGGATCAGTTGGAATCCCTCGGCGCGACGCTCGACCTTGCGGACAAGCTCGGCCGCTTCCTCGGGCAGACGCTCGACTCGGGGTTGAAGGGGATTCGCTGCCGCTTCCATGGGGAATTTCCGGACGGCGCGCGCCGGCCGCTTTCGGTCGCGGCCGTGAAGGGCGCTCTTTCAACGATCATGGACTTCACGCTCTCGTTCATCAACACTCCGATTCTCGCGATGGAACGAGGCATCGAGATCTCGGAATCGACCGCCCCCTCCCCCGAGGGCTACGCGCGCCTGCTGACGGTGACCGCGGTGACCGACAAAGGCGAGCGCAGCGTGTCGGGGACGGTCGGCGACGACGGCAAGCTGCGCATCGTACGCCTGGACGAACTCTTCGTGGACGTCAGCCCCGAAGGGCGGATGCTCGTGCTCTCCAACGACGACACCCCCGGCATCATCGGGGCCGTCGGCTCTTTGCTCGGCGCGCACGACGTCAATATCGCCGACATGCGCGTGGGCCGCAAGTCGGCGCGCGGCGAAGCGGTGATGGTGATCACGCTGGATGAAGAACCCTCGGCCGAACTGCAGAGCGAGCTTAAAAAAGTCCCCGGCGTTAAAACCGTCCGCGGGGTCGTTTTATAAGAATGGACCTGGTCCCTACTTTAAAAAGGGCGGACGGTCGCTAGGAGCAGCGCGACGGTTGCGATGAAGACGGCGAAGCCGCGGGCGAACTGAAGACTTTTCGGAGAAACCCCGCCCTCGGGACCGCGCCGCGCTTTGATAATCCACAGCGTCACGGCGATTAAGAGGGCCGCGAGGAAAAGCTTCGCGATCATCCACCCTTCCCCTAAGTAGTGCTTCGGCGCCCAGGAAAACAGCGCCGCCCCGCAGACCAGCGCCAGTCCCATTCCGGGATGCACGAGGCGGTACAGCAGTTCGTGCTCGATTCCCGCGAGGGCTTCCGAGGGAACGCCCGGGAGGTCGTGGCGCATCTCGAGGACGCGGGAGGTGCCCCAAAGCCCGCCCAGCCAAAGCGCGAGTCCGAGGATATGAAAGGCGACGAGTATCGAGAGAATCATAGGCAAACTTTAGCAAAACGGGACTAGGCTTATAGCACCAGACGGAAATAGGCCCTATTTTCATTAAATTAGCGCCGGTTGGCCCATTCATCACGCTGAAGCGAGGTCTACTATGTAGTATCCCGGAGCGGGATTTAGGTCAATTAAAGATGATGGGGAACAGAGACATGGGGAAGTCCTCGAGCCTTGCCGCAGCCGCGAATAAACTCCTTTCCACGGCGCTCGCCGCGGCCCTGCTGTTGACGGGACCGGGCGGGATCGCCTTCGCCGCGCCGATCGCGCGGGTCAATATCGGCCAAACGGCGCTCGGCACCGTCATCGCTCCCGCCGCGACGGCGCTTGGGCAATCCCAGGCGGCCACGGTCGGCTCGATGCAGATGACCTTCTCCCCGGGTCTCTCCGCTTCGACTCTGATCGTTGCCCAGGAAGCCGTGATCGGCTCCGCGGCCAAGGCGACCCCCTCCGCCCAACGCCCGACCGCCGTTCTCCCCACCGCCTCCGCCGCTCCGATTCAAGCCGAGGCGCTCCCGGCCGGTCTCTCCGCGGTGGACCGCCACCCGGTGATCGGGATCGTCAACGAGATCCAGCGCGTCGGCGGCCAAAAGCTTCTTAACGAATTTACCGGAGCTCGTTCCGCGCAGGATCTGGGCGCGGTCGCGGCCGCGCTTCCGGCCGGCGCCGCGAAAAGCAATTTGACCGCGTTCGCCCAACGCTTGGCGCTGCCCGACGGCGGCGGAGCCCGTCTGTCGGAGGTGTTCGACGGCGGCGCCGCGAAAACCGATCGTTCGGCGCTGCCGGCTCAGGAGGCCGCCAAGACTTCCGGCTTCTATCATTGGCTCGCGACGGCGCGCCTGCCGCGCCCGATCGCGGGTTTGCGCCGTTGGGCGGCCGCGAAGGCCGAGGCCGCCCGCCCGAAAGTCGAGAAGATGGATACCGAGCGGTTCCGGCTGAAAGGATCCGACGTCCGCTGGAGCCCGAACCCGAACTATCTGCCGAAGAAGGCCACCGAGGCGAAGCTTCGCAAGAAAGGAGTGGTCGGTCAGGACGCGGCGCTCGACGCGATGCGCTTCGGCATGGAACTTTGGGAAAAGGGCTACAACCTGATCGTCTCCGGTCCGGACGGGACCGGCCGCGAAACTGCGGTTCGGCAGCTGCTTTCGGAAATCGCGCCGAAGCGCGCGACGCCCAACGATCTCGTGGCGGTGACCCATCTCGACAATCCGGAGAATCCGGTGGTGTTGGAGATGGCCCCGGGCGAAGGCCGTGAGTTCAAGGCCGGCGTCGAGGCCGTGCTCGAAAACGTCGGCGGATCGCTCGAAAAGGTTTTTTCCACGGGCCAGTACGCCCAGATGAAGAAGAAGCTCCTGGGCAGCCTTCAGGCCGCCGTCGCCGACCGCCAGAAGGCGATCGAGCGCAAGGCGGCGAAGGTCAAGATCAAGGGGGAATGGGGTCTGCGCATCTCCGTGCGCCAGATGAGCGAGAACCAGTTCGGGATCATGGCCGAGGTCACCTACCAGGGCGAACCGCTCAAAGCCGAAGAGATCGACGAAAAGATCGAAGGCAAACCCTATTCGAAGGAAGACCTGATGGCGGAACTCAAGGCGGCGTCCAAGCCTCTGATCGAGGAGTACGGCAAGATCATGAAGGTGAACATGGAGGAGCAGGCGAAGGTGACGGCCAAGCTCCAACAGGTCGAGGTGCAGCTGGCCGGACAGGTCATCTCCCAGCTTGCCGGACCCGTGTACCAGTTGGCCTCCGGCGCCCCTTCCCATGAGGACCAGGCCCATCACGACTGGCGCGCGCGCCAGCAGGCCTATTGGGCCGAGTTCGAGGCGAAGGTCGCCGCGGCCGAAATCGGGCCGCTGCGCATCGCGTTCACCCAGCAGGGCCAGATCGTGATGGTCTACGGGGAAAAGACGATCGTCACGCCGAAGGTGTTCGAAGAGCTGAAGGCGAAGGGCGTGATCGGCGCCGGAGAGACCTTCGAGTCCTTCGTCCAGCGCGCGTTGGCCGTCGCGAAGCCGCTGTTGGCCGAACAGGAAGCGATCGCCGAGAAGATTTCGGCCGAACACGCGAAGATACACGAGAACGATCCGCCGCTGAGCGAAAGCCGCAAACAGGCGGTGGCGTGGCTGGAAACCTTCGTGGAGCATTTGGTGAAGAACTATCCGGCCTTCGTCTCCAACGACTCCCCCAAAAATCCGATGGCCGGCGATCCCCAAGACAGCGTGAAGGTCTCGCTGCTCACCGACAACGCGAACACGCAGGGCGCGCCCGTCGTGTTCGAGAAATCCCCGAACTTCTCCAATCTGTTCGGCGAGGCCGAGGGCGGAAGTCAGATGGTCATCATGCCCGGGTTGGCGATGCCGGTGAAGCGCAAGTCCCCCGGCGGGCCGGTTCTCAAGAGCGGCTCGTTTTTGAAGGCGCGGGGCGGCTACCTCGTTTTGGATCTGCTTGAGACTTTGCGCGAGGGCACCTACCCGTTCCTCATGCGCATGGTTCGCAGCGGCCAGGCGACGATCACCGAAGGCGGCGTGCAGGGCATCGCCACCGGACAGGGCGAGCAGTACAAGGTGGACGTGAAGGGCGAGAACATGGTGAAGATCGTGTTCATCGCCTCGCCGATGATGCACATGATGGTCGAACACAACGACGAGGACTTCTCCGGCCTGTTCCGGGCCGCGGCGGAGTTCGAGCGCTCGTTTAAGATCGCGAAGGAGACGATTCAGGCGTTCTTGAGCTTCCTGCACACGCAAATCCAATACAGCGGCGGAAAGCTGCTCGACATGAGTCAGAGCGCCATCGCCGGCGTTCTCGAGGAAAGCGCCAAAATGGCGGGTTCCAACCGGAAACTGACCGCCCAGTTCGGCGCGGTCAACAGCCTGCTGCTCGAGGCGTCGCACTACGCCCGCAAGGCGAGCCGGGACATCGTGGAGGCCGAGGACGTCCGCCAGGCCGTCGACGCCCGCTCCGCGCGCCGCGGTTCGAGCCGCAAGCACATGCTCGACCTGTTCGGCGAAGGCACCTTCCATGTGGACATCGAGGGCGAGGTCCAGGGACAAAACAACGGCCTGGCCGTCGTCGGCCACGACTTCGGCGTCCCGTCCCGCATCACCTACGAGGCGGGCGTTCGCACCGGCGGACGGCTGATCGTCTCCACCGACCAGGACGCGCACTCCACCGGAAGCAGCTTCGATAAATCGGTCGGCGTGATCCAGGGCTTCCTTAAGCGCACCTTCGGCAGCCGGCAGGCGATCCCGGCCGAGGTCTCCATCGAGTTCGCCCAGCAGTACGGCGGCATCGACGGGGACTCGGCGACGCAGACCATGACCTACGGCGTGCTCTCCGCCTACTCCGGCGCGAAGATCAAGCAAGGCATCGCGATGACCGGCTCGATGGACCAAAAGGGCAACGTCCAGGTGATCGGCGGCGTCAACGAGAAGATCACGGGCTTCTACGACGTGGTCGTCGACATGCTGCGCCGCCAGGGCAAGGAGCTCAACGGCGAGCAGGGCGTTCTGATTCCCGAAATGAACGTCGCGGACCTGATGCTTAGGCCGGACATTAAGCAGGCGGTCGATGAGGGCAAATTCAAGATCTGGGCGATCAGCCATGTGAGCCAGGGCGTCGAGATCCTGATGGACAAGCCCTACTCCGAAGTGATCCGCGACGCGAACAAGTACTTCGCGCAGATCCGCTCCGAGGCCGCGAAAGCCGGCAAGTAAGCCTTTGTAAAAAAGCCCCCGGCGATCGCCGGGGGCTTTTTTATTCGGCGACGGTGATCAAGAGGCGCCGGCGCACCGCCGTGGTAAGACCGACGATGCCGCCGACGATCAAGAGACAGCCGACCCAGGTCCACGCGTCGGGCACTTCCCCCCACCACAGCCGGCCGCCGGCGATGTTTAAGACGATGATGAAGGTCGCGCCGACCGACGCGCGCGCCACGGGCGCTTTCGTGATGCCGGTGGTCAAGAAGAGTTGGCCGACCGTGGCGGTCGCGCCGACCGCGAACATCAGCGCCCATTCTCGCGGCGTGGGGAGGTAGCCGCTTTTGAGCGCGAAGGGCAGGAAGACGCAGGTTCCGATCAGTCCGAAATAGAAGATGATCCGAAGCGGCGGTTCGGTCTTCCCGAGCGAGCGAATCGTCGCGAAGGCCAAGGAGGAGAAGATTCCGGAGAGCAGCGCCGCGTAGTAAGGCAGGGATTCCAGGCTTAATTCCGGCCGCAGCGCGAGATACACGCCGGAGAACGCGACGAGCAGGCAGAAGACTCCGGCCTTATCGAGCTTCTCGTCCAAGAACAGCACGCCCCAGATCGCCGCGTACAGCGGGCTCGCGTGGCTCATCAGCATCACGTTGGCGACGGGGATGCGCGGCAGCGCCCAGAACAGGCAGACCATCGCCGAGATGCCCCAGACCCCTCTTAGAAATAGGCGAAAGCCGTGTTCGCTGCGGTAGGACAGCCCGCGGCGGTGCATGAACACCGCGATCATCGGCAGCGCGACGACCGAGCGCATGAACGCGATCCAGGCGGTCGGGATTTCGGTTCCGAGCAATTTGACCAACAAAGTGGTCGCGGAGAACCAGGTCGAGGAGAAGAGAACCAGCAGGAGGCCGTCCGTCCGTCGGAGCCGTTCTCGCCACATGCTCAATCATGGTATAATAAAGGTGTATCCGGCGTAGCTCAGCGGTAGAGCAATCGGCTGTCAGATCGGCAGCTTCCACCGGTAACGGTGGTTGAAAAATCGGGTGAATTCAGGGAACCCTAACGCGGCTTCCAGGCTGCAACGGGAATCCTGAGCCAAGCCTCGAGACGGTTCGGGGAAGGTGCAGAGACTAGAGCGAGAGCTCGTACTTCGGCGAGGTTCGCCGCGGGAAGCGCCCGACACCCTTCGTGGGTGATGAGATAGTCCAAGCCTCGGTGAAAGCCGGGGGGCCTTGTAACCGATGGGTCGTAGGTTCGAATCCTACCGCCGGAGATTTTCTCAGAAAAAGGCTCAGCTAAATTAGCTGAGCCTTTTTTGTAAAGCGGAAAATCTCCGGCAGTGCCGCGCCCTGGGGGCGCGGTGCCGCCGGAGATTTGTCAGAGAGTCTCAGCAGGACTCCGGCGACGGTTTCGAACTCCGGGAACGTCATATACTCAGCGGTATCCTGGGTCGGTTTGACGCAGGTTATTGCTCGGATGGGCGAGCCGACGAGACGCAGACTCGTAGCACTCCCCCGCCCTGCACAACTAATTCAGAACCCGAATCTGTCTCACTATATCTTGGCACAAAGGGTGTCGGCGGACAAAATCGGCCCCTTGCGGGCCGGGCCTATGTCTACTACACTGTATTACAGTAGCGACAAGGAGAGCCTGAGAACATGAGCGATATTCTTAAAAAAGCACATCAATACTCGCTTCAATTCTCGTGCCGCATCCCTCTTAGAACGGAATTGAAGGCGAGTGAGCGAGAGGCTCTGAAGGCCAACCTCCAGGAGCTTGATCCCACTCATTACCAGATTTTTGATGCGGGGATTCAGGTGCCTCAGCGAGGGCCTGCCCCTCTGTATCAAGTCTTCCGCCAATACAATATGGATGGCGGCGCAGTCGCAACAGCCCCTTCCTTTTTCATTGGCACTGACGCCATAACCATTTACCATCTCATCAAAGCTGGCGAGAGAACATTCCATCACGATATTTCATTGCAAGCCAAAGACTTAAACAAGAAGATGGAAACCTCGCTGTTCAAAGTTGCCGAAATCCTAAAAGGCCTGCGCTTCTCTCGTGCTGGCAAGATTTTTGAAATCGTAATCCCGTATTCTGCCGGGGACAAGCCGGCTCTCTTAAAGAAAATTCTCGCGGACAACTCTGCTGACATCGCTGTAGTGCAACTTGTATTCAATCGCATCGTCGCGGGCTCATCCGGCAAGCTGATGAACATAAACACCCAGGTGATATTTCAGCAGATGAAGCTCGAAGACAACTTCAACCTGATGGTGAAGGTTGATATTAACAACCGCGATCTTGCGAACAGCATGGAACCGCGTGATGTCGCAGCTGTTTGGAAGGAGGCTGACGAATTGATTGGCGCCAGCCTGGAGGCAGTGACTTTATGAGTCTAACCCTAGATAAGGATGAATTCTTTTTGTTGCAACACTCCTCGACCGAGACTTCGGGGGACACTGCCTTATACCTCATGCTCGCATCCGAAATACCTGCGACCCCTCAGGGGCAGAGTGGGCCGGGACAAAGCTCCGCATACCTGATTGGCTGCACTCCGCAGATTTGCGGAGGAGCTCCCATAATTATTGGGACACGCATTTCGGTGCATCATCTCATCGAGGCACTTACGAGACTGGGGGAGAAATCTCGCCTTGGTGCCGTCTATCCTCAACTGTCTGCGGGCCAGATTGATGCTGCTGAGGAGTATTACCGGCAGCATCCCGCTGAAATTGAGGAACTCATCGAGGAAGAGACCCGGTCCGAATTCGCCATCCAGTGATACCTGTGGAAGCTTCCCAGGAGCGAACCGAGCTTCCCGTCATTTACCTAAATGAAAACATCGAATACCCCGTTAAAAAGTTACTAGAAAGGTCGGGGTTTTCTGTTGTACACACACTTGATGCGGGCAATAGCGGGAAACCAGACGATTTTCAACTCGAATTTTCAGCCCAGAAGAATTGGGTTATGGTTACCCACAATCGCCGGGATTTCCGCATAATCCATCAACGTTGGGCTACCGCAAAAAAGAACCACGGTGGTATTATTGTGATTGGTTCTGTTGGGCAGCCAGAAGTGATTGCTCAGCGTATCGCAAAGTTTTTTCACATCCAATGGAGGAGCCTGCCCCCCTCGTTTTGTGAAGCGCCACCGGACATTTAAACCGGAAGCCCCTGGGCGGGAAGAGCAAGTCGAATATGTCCGGGGCGCCCGGAAAGGCCAAGGCCGGTCCGATGGCGCGCACAACGCGGCCGACGGCTAAATCGGTCGCTTTCCCCTCCCCCCGCTCCAGCCGAGTCAGCGTGTTGCACCCAATGCCGGCGCGGCGCGCCAACTCCAAGTACGAAAACCCCAAACGCCGCCGAATAAAGCGAATCCGCTCCCCGAGAGAGGCCGCGCTCAGATCCGCTGGAAGAATTCCACCGATATGAACAACGGTTTTGAGCGTTCCCCTTTTCGTCCTACTAGGGGAGCCATTTAAAAAGCATAGAAGCCGCCTTTACTTTTTGTGAGGGCGGCTTCCATGTTTTCCGGAGACTCGCCTTCGGCAATCCGCCTGCTTGTTCCTGTGGGCACCCGCCTTGCCGCCGAGGAAGGGCATGGCGGGCTGCGTATACGCACGCTATAATAAAGGAAGCCATGACCCGAAAAGAACTTCTCGCTTCGGTCTTGAATCTTCCCGCTGCGGATCGCGCCTCGATCGCTCGGCGGATCATCACGAGTCTGGACGGGCCTTCCGAGGAGGGCGCGTCTGCCGCATGGACCGCGGAAGTCGCACGGCGCGCCGACGAGGTGCACGACGGCGCCGTCCAGCTAGTCGATTGGAAGAAATCCCGCAAGCGCATGCAGGCCCGCCTTAAGAAGCCCGCTGAGTGACGGGGTTTCAATTCCATCCTGACGCCGAGCAAGAACTTCAGGCCGCGCTGGATTGGTACGAGTCCCGACAAATCGGCCTGGGCGCGCAATTGCTGGTCGAAGTGGATCGGTCCCTGGCGCTGCTTCGGGAGACTCCCGCCCTGTGGCCCGCGTGGCCGGGCGTCGCGAAGAGACTCGGGGTGAGACGGTGCCTGCTTCCTCGGTTTCCCTATGCGATCGCATATTCCGCGCATGCGGATTCGATTGTGGTCTTCGCCGTCGCCCATCTCTCGCGCCGGCCGGGGTTTTGGCGGGGCAGAGTCTAGCGAGATAAGGTCCGTGCTATAAATGAGAATGCGTTCGGAAAATGGGCGCAGACCGAATTTCCTCGCCAATCGAATTTCGTTGATCTTCTGAGATAATTCCTTATGCGTCAGGGCCCAATGGCGCATGTGGATGAAAGTCTGAATGATCTGGATGTTGATCTGGATCGCACGCTTACTTCGAAGAACGCTGGACAGCATGGCGACGCCGTACTCCGTGAAGGCCCAGGGAGCGACCACGGAGTGCTTCAGAGTGGCGAACCGATCACAGTTGGTTATCAGTTCCCGCGCCTCCTCCCTAGATAGGCGAAACATGAAGCCATCCGGAAACCTGGCTCGATTTCGTCTGACCGACTGGTTCAGAACAAATGTCGGCACCCTGTAGAGTTCCGCTAAATCCCGATCAATCATGACTTTTTGCCCCCGGATCAGGAAGATCCGCTGTTCCATAAGGCTTATGGAAAGCTGGCCCCTCATTTTACCTCCCGAGGCCGATTGCTCGAAGCCTCTCTACACCCCCTCGAGAGGTCCGGCTCAATCGGCGCCGAGCATGGCGTGCCACTTCCCGTCCCGGCAATACCAAATCGTCGACCCCTTCCCCATGAACGCATCCTCGATCCCCTCGTGCTCGAGCGCGAATCCCGGTCCCGGCTCGCCGAGCCCATCGAGCCGCTCTCGAATTTTCTCCGGAGTGATGCGCGCGATATGGCGTGAGAACGCCGGTCTTCCCCCGACATTTTGTTGATAATTGGCGTCCGGCGCCTCGGCGATCTTCCCCGGGCACGCGGTCGGCGCCGATCCGTCCTTGCCCCAGAAGACGCGGATCGACGAGACGTCGTCGACGCTGCAGAGAACGATCCAGTCGTAGCGGTCGGGATCGACGAGATTCGCGACGGTTATGTTGGCCGGTTCATACCGTCGCAGAAGTCTGCCGTCCGGCTGCGGAACGCGGCAGCCCTCGGTCTCGAGCGCGCGCAGGATCGTTTTCGGGAGAGGGGCGTATTCGGAAATCGCCAGGTATTTGATGGAATCGGGTGCTCTTGTCGGAGGATCGGCAGGTCGGGTCCGGACAAGCGCCGCGGTGGCGACCGCCCCGCGTTCGGGCCGCGACGGCAAGACGCGCGTACCGACTCCCTTGAAAAAGAGGAGCAAGAGCCCGACCGCCAGGGCCGTCCCGAGGATCTGCAGCGCGCGGCGCAGACGGCCGGCCGGGGCGGACGATTCGAGCGAGGAAGTCACGCTCGCGGCGGCCAGGAGGGCCGCCGCGGGCAGGAAATAGGGTCCGACCGAAAACGCCCCGAGCACGCACAGAACCAACTGACCGAGCGCGGCAAGCCCGATCCCGGCCGGGGAGCGGCGGAGGCGAGGAATTTCGACCGGGACCGAGCAGAGGAGCGCCATCGCGTGGAGTCCTAGAACCGCGGCGGAGAACCAGTGAAATTGCACGAGGGTCGCCGCGAGCGACAGCGTCGTCTCGCTCGGTGGACCGGGGACGATTCCAAGGGCGCCAAAACGGTGGAAAACGGCGAGGCACCAGAGAAGGCTGAGCCAAACGAATCCGTGCGCGGCGACGCGGATCTTCTTCGGCATCGGCAGCGTTCCACCTCCTTCGCTGAGTGTACCCCCGGCCCAGGAATTCGTCGAGGGTTTATCCAGGAGAAATTACGAGTTTTCGGAGTCCGCGTTCGCCGATTCGCTCCTGTGAGCTTGCGCAGGAAGCAATTAAACGAGGGCTGTTCGAGTGGGAGGGATTGCTGAGGGAATTGTCTGTCTGAGCGCGGCAGTTCAAGGTTGGTTTCGAATTCTAGTGCTCTCGCGCGGCCGAAAACGCCGGGCGCATCATATCTCGGTCCTTCGCGGATAAATTCATTTTTTTGGCTGCCTTCTCCCACTGAGATACCGCACCCTTTATCCGGTTTACGATTTCATCAGCCCTGCGTCGAGTCACCCTGAAATGCTCGATCACGGAAAGGGCGACTTCAAGTTCCAACGAGTTGTCGGTTTCCGAAATATTCAGTTTCAGGCCGGCTCCGGCGGGGTTGGGATTGATGTCGTATGCAGGGGACAATTCCCAGCCTTGATCAGATAGCAGGAACCCGTGATTTCTCAAGTGATCATCAGTATTGGAAACGCAAATGTAGAAAACAACCCTTCTCCAAAGCTCCTCTAAATCCTCGCTGACCCGAGCCCCATTTCGAACGATAAATTCGACGAGCTCAAGATAGCTCGCATCACCGTTGTCGTGCCCCGCACCATCAACATGTCCAGCCACTTCAAGTAATCCGGATCATCAACGGCATCCTCTCTCTCCAATTCAAGGCTGGCATGCTCTAGTTCTCGCAAGGATGTCCACGGGGGAGATGCGAGTTTCTTGTTGTCATTCAAGAAAGGGCCATCCGGGTCGCTTTTGAACCTTAGCCCGCCCATCCGATGCCCATCGAACACTCCCAGGAGGTAGTCCGATTCATAGAGCGTCTTTTCGCCTCGCTTTTCAACTCGAGCGCTCGCAGCTTCCCGCCTCCGCATCAATAATCGTCCCCAGCGATCAGGGGAGGAGTCTAAAAACAAACCAAAGTTTCCCTTTTCCTCTTACGTTTTTCCTCCTCGCTTCGGCCCTCTTTTTCCCACCAGCAAATAAGCCGTCTGAAGGTTCATCCAGAACTCGGGGGTCATCTTGAAAAAGCGCGAAAGAAGAATCGCGGTCTCGGCTGAGACTCCCCTCTTGCCCCGGATGATCGTGTTCACCCGCTGGATCGGTATTTCCAATTCCTCGCGCTGTTTACCGGAAGGGGGTGGAAGGTAGAATTCGACCTTGCGGCGCCGCGGCCTTGTCATTCTCGATAGGGGGCCTGTCCCCGTCCCCGCGGAAAGATTTATTATCTTCACAAAGCCGCAATCCTACGGGGTGCCCACATGCCGAACCTTGGAACCGTTCTTAAAGAAGAGATCAAGCGCCTTTCTCGCCGCTCGACGGCGGCGCTCCATCGGCCGCTCAAGAAGGATGTCGCGGAACTCAAGCGCGTCGTCGCGCAGCAGAAGCGCGTCATTGAGTCTCTCCGCCGCGACAGCCGCAGGCTGATGGCCGACCTCAACGGGCGCATCGCCAAACTGCCGGCGGTCTCCGAGAAGGACGCCCAGCGGATACGACTGAGTTCCCGGATCATCGCCTCGCAAAGGAAGCGCCTCGGCTTGACGCAGGACGAGTTCGGCAACCTGCTGGGCGTCAGCGGGCATAGCGTGTTCCTCTGGGAGCACAAGAAGGCCTCGCCGCGGCGGAAGGTGAAGGCGGCGTTTGCCGTGGTAAGGACCTTAGGGCGTCGCGAGGCGCGGCAGCGGTTGGAAGCGATGGCGACCGTGAATGGGAAAGCGCATCGCGCGGGCTAGCGAAATTCGGGCATATGCTACCCTTAGTCGGCCTATGAGGAAATCGAAGAGGACCCGCTCCTTCCCTGTGGCGGCGATCGGCGCTTCCGCAGGAGGGCTGAAGGCCTTCGAGGACCTCTTGAAAGCGCTGCCGAAAAAGCCGGGCATGGCGTTCGTGCTGGTGCCCCACCTCGCTCCCCAGTACAAGAGCCACCTCACCGAGATCCTCGCCCGCTGCACGACGCTCCCGCTTTGCGAGGTGAAGAGCGGCGACAAGGTGCAGGCGGACCATATCTTCGTCCTTCCGCCGAACCGCGACCTGCGCATCCGCAACGGCGTCCTGCGTCTCTCGACCGTCTCTCCCAAGGCCGCGCGCCGGAACCCGATCGACGGCTTTTTCCGGTCCCTCGCCCTTGACCAGGGCCCGCACGCCGTCGGCGTCCTTCTCTCCGGCGCCGGATCCGACGGGACCGCCGGACTTCAGGCCATCAAGGACGCCGGCGGGACCACCTTCGCGCAGGACCCGAAGACGGCCGCGCATATCAGCATGCCCCATTCCGCGGCCATGGCCGGCTGCGTGGACCATATCCTCTCTCCCGGCGGGATCGGGCGCAAGCTGGGATCGCCCGGGGGCGTCGGCGCCCTGCGGCGAGAGGCGAGGCGGCCTGAAGGCGACGTCTTCCCGGACCGCATCCTCGCCTACCTCGGGTCGATGAAAGGAATCGAATTCGAGCTGTACAAGAAGAGCACGCTCAAGCGGCGCATCCAGCGCCGAATGGTGCTCCGGCGCATCCGGAACCCGGAGAAGTACCTCGCCGTTTTGAAGGACGATCCCGCGGAACTCGATGCGCTTTACCTCTCCGCGTTGATCTCAGTCACCTCCTTCTTCCGCGAGCCGGAATCCTTCAAGGCGTTGAAGAGCGTGATCTATCCCCGATTGTTCAAGAACCGGAGCTTCCGGGCGCCGATCCGGATATGGGTCCCCGGCTGCTCGACGGGGCAGGAGGCCTATTCCCACGCCATAAACCTGGTGGAGACTCTCGGCCCCAAGGCCCCCCTCACCCCCTTCCAGATCTTCGCGACCGACGTGAACCCGCTTGTGATCGAGAGCGCCCGCGCCGGCTTGTATCCTAAGAAAATCCGCTCCGAAGTCTCCGCGGAGCGCCTTAAGCGCTTCTTCATCGAGACCCCGGACGGCTACCGAATCTCCCCCGCGATCCGCGAGCGCTGCATCTTCGCCACGAAGAACCTGGTGCAGGACCCGCCCTTCATCAACCTGGACTTGATCAGCTGCCGCAACCTTCTCATCTACTTCGGCCCGTCGCTGCAGGAGAGGGCCCTGCAGGTGTTCCAGTACGCCCTGCGTCCCCGAGGCATCCTCATGCTGGGCCGCTCCGAGGCGGTCGGCGACTTTTCGGGCCGCTTCACTCCCCTGAGCGTCAAGCGGAAGGTCTTCTCCGAACGGACATCGGCGTCCAAGACCCAGCTCGATTTCGTCCAGCCCGGAAGCTTTCTGGAGACCCAGCCGACCTTCCTGGGCGCCGGACAGGCGTATGAGCTGACGAAGCCCCTCCCGGAGCACGCCGACCTGCAGGCGGAGCTCGAGAGCGTTTTACCCGCCCGCTATTTGCCCAACGGCGTGATCGTCAACGGCGACCTGGAGATCCTCCGTTTTGTCGGCGATTCTTCGCCGTTCCTGCGGCCGGCGGCGGGCAAGCCGAGTTTGAACATGAGGGGGATGGCGCCCCGAGAACTGCTTCTGGACCTGCGCGCGGCCGTCCACATGGCGAGGAAGTCCGGCGAAGCCGTGGTCAAGAACATCGGCGCCCCGGACCGAGACGGCAGCGCCAGGCGGACCCGCATCGAAGTGCTTCCCGTCAAGTCCTCCGAGCGGCTCAAGGGCTGCTTTCTCATCCTCTTCGAGCCGCTCGAGATCGCGGCCGACTCAAAGCCCGCCCGCGGGACGCGCAACGGGAAGGAGAGCCGTCGCGTCACCGAGCTCAAGGAAGACTTGGCGGTGTCCGCCGAGCATCTCAAGGTGATCATCGACGAACAGGAGATGACCAACGCCCGACTCAAAGGCTCCAATGAAGAGCTTCTGTCGAGCAACGAGGAACTCCAGAGCGTCAACGAGGAGTTCTAGACCGCGAAGGAGGAGCTCCAATCGACGAACGAAGAGTTGGTGACGTCGACCGAGGAGGTGGGCCGGGGCAACGAGATTCTGCTCCAGGCCAACCGCGACCTCAACAATCTCCTGGCCAACATCAACGTCTCGATCGTGCTTTTGGCTCCGAACCTCACCATCCGCCGCTACACGCCGCCCGCCGAGAAGACGCTTAGGCTCCGCGCGTCGCGCATCGGGAAGCCGATCGAGGCCGTGGGCCTCTCTTTACGCCTGCCCGACCTGAAGCAGCGGCTCTTGAACGTGATCAAGACCCGCCGCGCCCAGGAGCTCGAGGTCCAGGACAGCCGGGGCCGCGAATACTACCTCTTCCTGCGCCCTTACCGCGCCGAGAGGCGCAAGACCGACGACGTCGCCGGAAAGTCGTTGGGGGTCGTGATGGTCTTGGTCGACATTCACGACAAGAGGCTCTCCGAGAAGGCCCTGCTCCGGATCGCGTCCTTGGTCCGGGACTCCAACGACGCCGTGATTATCCGCGACCTCAAGGGGCGCCTCATCGCCTGGAACCGGGGCGCCCGGAAGATGTACGGCTACACGGAGACCGAAGCCTTGGCGATGAGCGTCGGACGGTTGAAGTCCGCCGGAGTGCATATCCCGGCCAAGGACCTGCTGCGCATGTCGGCGCCGGGAAAGGGCGAGCCGACCGAGATCACGCGCCGCGCCAAAAGCGGGCTCACCCTCGACGTGCTCATCACCGTGACGGCCCTGCGCGACGACAAAGGCCGCGCGGTCGAGTTTCTCACCACGGAGCGGGATATTTCGCTGCTCAAGGTGGCCGCACGCGAGTTGCGCCGGCTCCACGTGCGCGTGGTGTCCTTGCAGGAGACCGAGCGCAAGCGCGTCGCCCGCGAGCTCCACGACGGCGTGGGCCAGATCCTTTCGGGGGTCAAGTTCCGTCTGGAATCCATGTCGCACACGGCGAAGCTCAGCGCGGGGCGGGCGGCCGCCGAGATTCTCAAGCTCAGCGGGCTCCTGGACCACGCCATCTCGGAACTCCGCCGCGTCTCGCAGAACCTGATGCCCTCCGAGCTCGAAGACCTGGGGCTGGTGCCCGCGCTGCGCACCCTTTGCCGCGAGTTCAAGTCGCGCGCGCGCGTCGACGTGACGCTGCGCACGCGCGACGTGCCTGAGGGGATCGCCCCCGACCTGGCGCTGGCGTTTTTCCGGATTGCGCAGGAAGCGCTCAATAACGCCGGGAAGCATTCACGGGCGAAGTCCATCACGGTGACGCTGTCTCGCAAGGGGAGCGAACTCGCCTTGAGCGTGAGCGACGACGGCATCGGCTTCAAGACGCGCCGGGACAAGCGCCGGCCCAGGAAGGGCATCGGGCTGGGCAATATCCGCGAGCGTTCCCATTCGGTCGGCGGCACGATGGAGATCGTCTCGAAGTCCGGGATCGGCACGACGGTGAGCGTCCGCGCTCCTCTCGCGCGGCCGGAGGAGTCCTCTCTATGAAATCGAACCCTTCAAAGAAGGTCCGCGTATTCCTCGTCGACAACCATCCGATTGTGCGCGACGGGATCCGGGCCTGCCTGTCCTTTAAAGGCAGCGTCGCGGTGGTGGGAGAGGCCGGCGACGAGAAGGAAGCCCTGCGCAGGCTTAAGAAGGCGATGCCCGACGTCATCCTGCTCGACATCAGTCTGCCCGGCCTCGGCGGAGTGGAGTTGGCCCGCCGGCTGAGGCAACGCTCGCCTCGGAGCAAGATCATCGCCTTCAGCATGCACGCCGGAGAGGAATACGTGGTCCGGATGGCCCGCAGCGGCGTCCACGGCTACGTCATGAAGGACATGCCCACCTCCGTCCTCGTGGAAGCCATCCACCGTGTTCACGAGGGCGGTCTGTACTTCCCGCCGGACATGTGCGACGCCGTCCTCTCTTCCGAGGACGCCCCTCGCACGGCGGACGAGAAGGCGCCCATGACCCCGCGCGAACGGGAGGTCTTGGCCCTGCTCGCGGAGGGCATGGCCAACAAGCAGGTCGCGAGGCGTCTCGGCATCAGCGTCCGCACGGTCGAGACCCACCGAGAGCACCTGTCCCGCAAGCTCGGCATCCCGTCGGTCGCCGGACTGACGAAGTATGCCGTCCGGCACGGTCTGACTTCCTTGGGCGCTTCCGCGCCGATCGAGGTTTAGAGCTCCCTCGCGAAGCCCTGGGCCCCTACCTCACCCACGTGACCGTCACCGCCCTCGAATCCGAACGCCCGTGCTCGTCCACGACGCGCACGACCGTTCGTCCGGCTTGCGGCTTCCACAGCAACGGCTCCCCGCTCTTCGCCCGGCCGATGAATCCTTCGTCGGCGAACCAATAGAGCTGCCTCGCGTCCGCCTCCGAAACCGCCGTCAACGGAATTCCCTCTCCCCCGCCGTCCTGCATCCGAAGCGCATAGGCTGAGACTCCGTCCGGCGACGTGATGCGGGGTCGAGCCCCGGCTTGCGAGAACGACGCCGACGCGCAGGCGGCATTCGGCTCGGGCGGACGGCGCCTGGGCAGTCCCGCGTGCGCGAATACCCGAAGGAGGTCCGACGGCCAAAATTCAAAGATCTCGGAGCGGGTCGTTTGCGAGCGCCGGCACGCGCGCTTTCCCGTTCGGCGGTCCACCCAGAGGACCTTATGGACGTGGCAGGGCTCGATCGGCGATACTCCCGGAATCACCCACGCCCGTTTCGTATGGGGGCAGGCCTCCGTCGGTTTCTTGCCGGAGAGCGCGCAAACGGTCCCCTCCGTCAGAGACGCGAGGCGATCGTGCGACAACAAATGCTTCTCTTGCAGATGGGGCCTCAAGGCATCCGCGATCCGAAAAAACAGCGGCGCCGCGGCCGTAGCGCCCACAAGGGCCGGATTGTCCGCGCCGTCGAAATTTCCCAGCCAAACCACCAGGACGTATTGGCCGACGATGCCCGCGGACCAGGCATCGCGAAATCCGTACGAGGTCCCGGTCTTCCAGTAAATCGGGGAGTCGTCTCGGAGCCATTCCCGACGGAATCCTTGGAGGGGGCGCGGAACGTCTTTGAGGATGTCGAGGACCATGTAGGCGGCCTCTTCGCTCAAGACCCGCTTTCCTTTTGTCGGCCCCTCCTCCGTACGGGTCCGCAGCGTGCGAAGCCGCCCTTTCGAGGCGAGCATCCCGTAGAGCGACGCCAATCGCTCCATCGACAACTCCGTCCCCCCAAGAACGGGCGCGAGTCCGTAATAGTCCCGGCCTTTCGGCAGGTCGACGCCGGCGGAACGCAGGAAGTCGTAGAAATCGGGGTTTTCCAGCTGAGAAGAAACCAAAACGGCCGGGACGTTCCGGCTTCGCAGCAATGCGCGGCGGACGGAGACCGGACCTTCAAACCTGCCGTCGAAGTTCTCGGGCGCGTAGGCGCCGAAACGGCTGGGGGCGTCCTTGAGCAGCGTTTCGCCGTGGATGAGGCCTTGGTCGAACGCAAGCCCGTAGACGAAGGGTTTGAGGGTCGAGCCGGGAGAGCGGGGCGCCCGCGTCCCGTCGACTTGTCCGGAGATCCGCTTCGAGAAGAAATCGGCGGAGCCGACCGACGCCCGCACGCTCATGTCGCCGAGTTCGACCAACAGCGCGGCCGCGTTTTCGATGCCCTCGGCGCGCCGCGTCTCGACGTAGCTTCGCAGTTGGGTCTCGACTAGATTTTGCAGCCCGAGGTCGAGCGTCGTGGAAATCTCGCGGGACCTGCGGTGATCGTCCTCGATCACGCGCCGGACGAAGTGCGGCGCCAAAAACGGAAGGTCGGACGCGCTCCTTGAATCCTCGCGTTTTGCGAGCAGAGGACCGCGCAGGGAAGGATTTTGAGGGAGTTCCCTTAAAATCTCCGCCTCGACCGCGCTGAGCGATTCCGCGGGCTTTCCGAAATAGACCCTGGCGGCGGCTCCGACTCCCTCGATATTGCCGCCGTACGGGGCGAGATTCAGGTAGGCTTCGAGAATGCGATCCTTCGAGTAGTGCCGTTCGATTTGCAGCGCTTTGAAAATCTGCGCGATCTTTCCGCGAAGGGTTCTGGTTCGGAGCCTATAGCGAATTCTGGCCAGCTGCATCGTGATCGTGGATCCGCCCACGGTTCTGGATTTTCGCCCATAGGTGAGCCGCAGAGCGCGTACGAGAGCAAAAGGGTTGAACCCCGGGTGCCGACGGAACCAGCGGTCTTCCTTTTCGAGCGTCGCCCTCAGGAGTTCGGGAGAGATTTTATCCAGGGGCGTCCAAACGCGGTATTTTTCGTCGGGAGACAGCGTGAGGCGAAGAAGCGTCCCCTCGCGGTCGCTGACCCGTTGGGAAAAACCGATTCCCTCCGTCAGGGAGGGCTTCGGGATCGCAGCCCAAACGGCGAACGGCAGAAACGCGGCGGCAAGCCATTTTCGCTTCATCGAACGGTGAGGGAGCCTCCCACCGAACGCGCTTGAACCGACCGGTCGTACATGGACTCCGCGTAGGCGGGCGGCAAAATATAGGTCCCCGCGTTGACGGCCCGAATCGAATACCTGAATTCCTGAGCGTCTTCGCCGACCGATCCGAAAAGGATGACGCGGTCCTCCCGGATGTCCTCGTGCTCCGGCCGCCAGGTCGAACCCGCGACGGCTAATCGCGCGCCGTCAAAGGCCGGGTTCTCGGGATTTCGGATCGGCTCGAAACCCGAAGGCAGGAGGTCCACGACGGCGATGTTCGAATGACTCGACCGGCTGAGGGAGCGAATCCGGAATACGACGGTGAGCACCTCGCCCACGGCGGCTTCGGAGGCATTCTTCCCGTCGGCGTTGCGGAGTTCGCGATGGACCTCGAGTTTTTCCTTGACGGGGCGGGTCGGCGGATTGAGATCGAAACCGGCTTGCGCGGCTTGATAAAACACGGGTTGAGGTCCGGGATTGTCGAATTTCAAACGGTCGGCGTTTTCCGAAAACCCGAACGCAGGGAGGAGCCCTCGAGCCAAGGGGATGGGAAACTCCTCCTTATCTCCTATCGTCTGATGGACGCCGACCCCTTGATCCGCGGGTTCTCCGACGCGGGACGCGTATGCGTCGAAAGCCAAGATCGTGTAGGCGGATGTGATTGTGTTGAAGCTTCCCTTCGCGATCGCGTCGGCCATCCCTTGAAGCTCGGCGCCCGCCATTCTCTTCAGACGATCGGGGAAGTGATTCGCCCATAGGTACAGGAGTTGGCTGTCGCGGCGCAAAGAATCGTAGTAGTTCGCGTAATCCGGCTCCTGATCGTCGCCGAGTTTCATCCGGGACATGAGAGACGCCGCTTCTGCGCCCATCCGCAATTGGGAGTATGAGGCCGCGAGATACGCGGCCGTCAGATCAAGTTCCCACCCCTTAAAGGAACCGGTCTTGAGGCGCTGATGCAGAGCCTGAATCCCTCGCGTGCGAATTTGTCCGTTTCGCGTCAGGATATAGAGCGCGTAGGCGCTGTCTCGGGCGTCCGCGAGGGATCGGGGGTCCTTCGCGCCCAGGCGGTCGAGGTAGCTTTGAGCGCGGAGCATCATGTCCCCCCCCAGCGGTTGTCCTTGGTCCTTGAGTTCAGTCAGGAAATGCATCGCGTAGACCGCCTGGAACGGAGATACATGGGAATTCGCGGCCCAGAAGCCGAACCCTCCTTCGGGATTCTGGCGCGCGCGCAGGATCTTAATCGCCTCCTCGACGCTTCGCTCCGCTTCCTTCGTCCCGGCGACGAAGGCGGGACGCTTTCGCAGAACAAGCGCCGCGAAGGCCCGACTCACAAGTTGTTCCGTGCAGCCGAAGGGGTACTTGTTCAAGTACTGGGAGAGTCCATGGGCCAAGGCGAGCGGTACGGTCGAGACGGCCCCCTTGAGTTCGCGGAAATTCGGATACAGGCGTCGGGCGACCTGTAGTTCCGCTTTGCCGCGTCCGAGATGACCGCTTTGCACCGTTGTTCGGTAGGGGACGGGGGGGCGGACGCTGAGTCCGATGCGGGCCTTGGAGGAGACTCCCTCTCGTGAGGCCGTGAACAGGAGCTCCGATGTGCCGAGTTCGCGCAAGGCTTCGACCTCGAAGGCGGCCTTGCTCTCCGTTCCTTCCGCAATGGTGAGCGAGGCTTCCTGTGGGCCGACGATGCGCACGCCCGCGTCGGCGCTCAGGCGGAGCTTTACCGCCGCATTCGGTCCGGACCCTTTCTGGTTGTTCAATACCGACGCCGACAGCCGGGTGCGATCGCCCGGCGCCATGAACAGCGGCGCCTGGGGCGTGATGACAAACGGCGCGCGGATCACACTCTCGGCTTCGGCGACGCCGATGGCTTCTTGGGAAACCGCGACGGCCATCACCCTCAGGGTTCCGTTGAAGTGGTCGGGGACCGTGTATTGCACCTCCCGCCAGTCCGTCCCGCTCTCGAGGACTCCGGACCAATAGGCGACCGGGACCGCCCGCCTCCGCTTAAACGGGTTCAGGTTTTTGCCGATCATGGCGAAGCCGCCGCCCCCGGGGGCCTTCAGCCCCGGGATGGAGGAATAGTCCGGCAGGATGAGGTCCAGGATTTGCGCCGTTCTCACTTCGAGCGCCCGCTTCGCGAGGAATTTGTCCAACGGGGCCGGCGTCTTGTAGGCGGCGACCTGCAGGATCCCTTCGTCGACGGCAAAAATCAGGATCTTCGCCGTCCGATCGGTCTTGTAGTGAATCTTGTAGGGCTCCCCGGGTCGAGCCTCCTCGTTCACTTCGATCGTCACCGGGATCATGCGCTGATCGCGGCTGATCGTGAACGGGGCGACCGCGTAGCTCAGGGGCCTCATGTAGATTTCCGGAGAATGAGAAGCCCGGACGAAAGAGACGTTCAGGTACCCGTTCCCTTCCAATCCGCGGGGAAGTCGGATTTTCTCAACGCCCGAGGTCTGAGCGGAGCTGAACCACTTGTGGGCGTAGACGCGTTCCCCTTCGATCGTGATGAGTCCCGAACCCGAGTAAGGCGCGTTGAACTGGAACTCGATCTCGTCGCCGGGTGCGTAGTCGGTCCGCGCCAACCGAAGCTGCAGCTGAGCCGCCTTTTCCAGCGAACGCGTTGTGTTCGCGTCGCCGACGACGGTATACGCGAACTCGAACTGCTCCCCTTTGCCCTCGCGGCGAATCGACACGCGGTATTCGGCCGGCTTCGACGTCGACAGCGCCGCCTCGAGACCGGTCGGTCCCACGGCGATCGTCGCGGAACTGACGAGCATCTCCTTGACTACCGATTCATACCGAAAGGTTCCGTCGGGCTGACGCTTGAGCGCGGAAACGTGCTTTCGCTCGAAGATATGCAGCGAAAGATCGGGCGCCGAAACGAGTTCCAGATCGGGCCCGACCGCGATTATGCGGATCGTCCTGGTGCTGCTGCGATGAATGTAGTCGAGTCGGCCCCCGGGGTTCACGCCGAGCAGATACTCCCGGTCCGACACAAGGATCGAACTCTCCGAGGCGACGCTGCGTCCCCCCGCGGATTCGAATCCTTCGGCGTAGAAGCGCAGGCGATAGACGGCTCCCTCAAATCGCCGCAGATCGAATTCAAACGACGCTTCGCCGTTGTCTTGGGTGCTGCCCGGAGGGAGTGTTTCTTCGTACGGTGAGGCGTCTTTATTGGGATCGGCGAAGAGATAGTCTTTGAATGCCGAGAAATGGGGCCGCGTCGGAACCAAAGAGATTTTACCCCCCACGGCATGGCCCGACGCGGGGGTCCCATAGAGATTCTTTAGGGTCAACAGGCCTCTCAGTCCTTTCGGCGAGACCCAGCCCTTCACAGGGCCGACGGAGAAGCGAGTTTCGATGCTGAGGCGATCGGGGAGGAACTCTTCCACGCGGACCGCCGCTGAATCCAGCAGTCCCCTTCTCTGATCGTCTTTGACGATATAGACCGAGAATCTCCAGGCGCCGGTCGGCGAGGTCTCCTCCGTCTTGTACTTGAAGTTTTCAAAGGCGGCCGCGGAGAGTCGGAAGCGTTCCTTGTGGACCTCGAGGCCTCGTGCGTCGGTGATGCTGGCTTCGAGAGGAACCCCGTCGAGATTCCTCCGCCAGTCCGCTCCCTTGACGATCAGCCCGATGCGGAATTCGTCTCCGGGCCGGTATATCCCGCGATCCGAGAACAGGTACGCCTGGAGCCCGTCCTTTAAGCTGCGGCTTCGAACGCCTCCGGTATCGAACCGAGACATGTCGAGATACCGATCTTCGCGATGGACGGGAATGAAGGAGAGGTCGCCGCCTTTTCTTGCGACGATCGCGATGGGTTGTTTCTCGCGTTGAAAGCCGATCAACGGCTGGAACGCGACTTTGCCGTCGACGCCGGACGTGCCGTAGGCGACCGGTTCTCCATTGAGTCCGAGAACCTCGACTTGGGCGTCCGCGACCGGCTTTCCGGAATGGAGGGACTGGAGGAAAACCACTCTTGAACCGCTGAGTTCTTCCTTGACCAACAACCCGAGGTCGGTCACAAGGACTGCACGGTTGTCCTGCGGCCCGATGGGGCGCTTGGAAACGGGATCCCAGGCTTGAACGTTTAGATAAAAGAGCCCGCGCGGTTGACCGGAATCCGCCAACAGCGTCTCGAGATCCATCGACGCGTAGTTCGTCGCGGTCGGATCCGGATCGGCGAAGGATGCGACCGTTTCAAAACGGTCGCTCATGTTGTCGAGCCGAAACTGACCGTAAAAGGCGGGATTCGTGAAGTTCCCGTGCGATTGGCTGACGAAATGATTGACCTGGCCGTCGCGGATTCGGGAGAGCTCGAAACGAACCGCCGGGACTCCGCGGGACAAGATTCGAACTCGCTTATCCCCCTGCAGGCTGACGAGCGACCCGGAGTGCATGACCTTGACTTCCTTCGGATATTGGGGGACGCGCGCAATCGCATCGAAAGTGTCGGCGAGCTTGTAGCCGCCGAATGCCTCGGCGCCTTTCAAGAGGCGGATGTACAGGAACCGCCCGGGCTCGGCGTTAAAGCGATAGCTGTGCGTTGCGGCGAATTCTCGGTCGGTCGGCAGAGCGGTGAGTCCCAACCGTTGCGATGCCGAGAGCGCTTCCGGACCGATTTCGCGGACATTCCCCCAGAAATAATCGCGCTGCAGGGGCTGTCCCTGGATCGGAGGCTTGTCCTTTGGGAGGAGGTAGACCTCGAGGTTCTCGGCCGCCTCGGCGCCTTTGACCCCGGTGGTCATGGTGAGTATTAAAACCTGCTCCGGATCGTATTCGGCGTTGCGGACGACGGTGAGCTGCGCGTCCTCTACGCGGAAGATCGTGTAAATGCCCGGAACCGGCACGGAGCGTTCGACCTTTTTGCCGTACGATTCCCCGCCGCGAGAGGAGCGGACGCCTTCCCGAACGGCGATCTTCATGGAGGTTTCCTTATCTCCGATCTTAATGCGGTCTGAATGGATGTAGGCCTCGCCTTTGAACTCATCATAGGAGACCGCGAAAGGAAAGGAGCGGCTTCCCAAACCCAAGAATCCGCCCGTCGTCCCCCCCCCGAGTTGTAGAAAGACGCGCTCTTGGAGCGAGACAGGATCGACCGGGTAGGAGAACTTCAAAGTCGCGACGACGCGTTTGAGTTCCGGGTCGCTCGGATCCTGGTTGAACTCGGCATTCTCAATGGAAACGGTGAAATCGGAGGTCTTGAATTCATGCGCGTAGGCATCCGGAACGATGTGTTCAGGGAGAAAATCGCGGGCCAACCGAATCTCGAAGGTTTGTCCCGGAGGCCAATCCTCCGCGGGCGTGAATTTCAGTTCTCGGTCCGATGTCCAGGTCCAAGAACCCCGATGAGGAGGGGTCAGGGCGACTCCTGAGGAAACCGGTTCTCCCACCGATTCGATCTGCGCCGCCGAGGCGGAGAAGCGAACGAGCAGAGGGAAGGGTTTGGCGTTTTCTTTGAGGGGAGTCGGGGCGGGGGCGACGACCGAAACAGCGACTTCCATCGGTTTCGGGCGGCTTTGCTGCCAACGAAAGGCTCCATAGGCGACCGCCGCAATCATCATGGAGACGGCCGCGCCTTTGATTAGAAGCGGCTGATTCGACCGGACCCACTTCCCTGAGTCGCGGATCCCGATCTCGAGAATGGGTCCCGCCTGCTTTAATCGGGCGATCCAAAGGGGCGGCGTATAGTGGAGCCTTCCGAAGACTTCTTCGATCCATCCGACGCGTTTATCCTTCGGATCAGCCATAGCTCGGTTCCTCCCGCGATTAATGACTACGGCGGGAAACGGTTAAATCTTTCTTTAGGGGTGAACAAAACCGAGCCGTCAGTCCCCTTTCGGGGGCCTGGCCCGAGTCCGTCGGGATTTACTAAAATGCCGGTACTTTCCCATCGGAGTCACCCCATGAAGAATACCAAAATCATTTGGACCCAAGTCGACGAGGCCCCCGCGCTGGCCACCTACGCGCTATTGCCGATGCTGCGCGCGTTCTTAAAAGGCTCCGGCGTCGAGTTCGAAGTGAGCAACATCTCTTTGGCCGCCCGGATCCTCGCCAATTTTCCCGAGAACCTCAAGCCCGAGCAAAAGGTTCCCGACTCTCTGGCCCGGCTCGGCGAACTCGTCAAGACTCCTGAGGCGAACATCATCAAGCTCCCCAACATCAGCGCCTCGGTCCCGCAATTGCAGGCCGCGATCCAGGAACTGCAGGAGAAGGGGTTCGATATCCCCAGCTACCCGGAGGAGCCCCAAACCGACGCCGAGAAGGAGCTCCGGAAACGTTTCGCCAAGGTGCTCGGCTCCGCCGTGAACCCGGTGCTGCGCGAAGGAAACTCCGACCGCCGCGCCGCGGCGTCGGTGAAGAAGTTCGCGAAGAAAAACCCCCACCACATGATGAAGCCGTGGCCCGAGAGCGGATCGAAGGCGCGCGTCGCGTACATGAACGAGGGCGATTTCTTTGAAACCGAGAAGTCGATAACGATGGAGAAAGCCGCAGACGTGAAGATCGAATTCAAAGGTGCCGACGGTTCGGCGAAGATCCTGAAAGAAAAGGTTTCCTTGCTCGAGGGCGAGGTGATCGACGCGGCGGTGATGCGGGTCGCGTCCTTGCGCGCGTTTTTTGCCGCCGAGATCGAGAAGGCGAAGCAGGAAGGGACCTTGTTGTCTTTGCACTTGAAGGCGACGATGATGAAGGTGTCGGACCCCATCATGTTCGGACACTGCGTCTCGGTCTTCTATAAGGAAGCGCTCGAGAAGCACGCCGCGGCGTTGAAGGAAATCGGCGTCAACGTCAACAACGGCATCAGCGACGTGTACGCGAAGCTCGATAAGCTCCCCGCCGAAAAGAAGGCCGAAATCGAAGCGGACCTCGCGGCGGTGTATAAGACCCGGCCGGCGCTGGCGATGGTCGATTCGCGCAAAGGCATCACGAACCTGCACCTCCCCAACAGCGTCATCGTCGACGCCTCCATGCCCAATGTCGTGCGCGACGGCGGAAGGATGTGGAACAACGACGACCAGCTTCAGGACTGCGTGGCCGTGGTCCCGGACCGCTGCTACGCGACGATCTATGAGGAAATCATCGAGGACGCGAAGCGCAACGGGCAGTTCGATCCGGCGACGATGGGCAGTGTTTCCAATGTCGGCTTGATGGCTCAAAAGGCCGAGGAATACGGGTCGCACGATAAGACCTTCGAGGCGCCCGGCAAGGGCGTGATCCGAGTCGCGGACGCCTCCGGCAAGGCGCTGCTCGAGCAGCCGGTGGAGGCCGGCGACATCTTCCGGATGTGCCAGGCGAAGGACGCGCCCATCCGGGACTGGGTGAAGTTGGCGGTAAGTCGGGCGAAGGCCTCCGGAACCCCGGCGATTTTCTGGTTGGACGCGGAGCGCGGACACGACGCGCAGATCATCGCGAAGGTCGAGAAGACTCTGAAGGATCACGACACGGCGGGACTGGATATCCGGATCATGAAGCCCGTCGACGCGATGAGGTTCTCGCTTGCGCGCGTTCGCAAGGGCGAGGACACGATCTCAGTCACCGGAAACGTGCTCCGCGATTACCTGACGGATTTGTTCCCGATTCTGGAACTCGGAACCAGCGCCCGCATGCTCTCGATCGTTCCGTTGATGGGCGGGGGGGGCCTGTTCGAGACCGGCGCGGGCGGCTCCGCGCCCAAGCACGTGCAGCAGTTTCTTAAGGAAGGACATTTGCGCTGGGATTCGCTCGGCGAATACTGCGCCTTGGTCCCTTCCCTGGAGTTGATCGCCGAGAACACCGGAAACGCGAAGGCCGCGGTCTACGCCCGGACGCTCGATCAGGCGATCAGCACCTATTTGGAAAACGGCCGTTCCCCCTCGCGCAAGGTCAAGGAACTGGACAACCGCGGCGGCAGCTTCTACCTCGGGCTCTACTGGGCCCGGGCCCTGGCGGCGCAAACCCAGGATCGCGAAATTCAGGCCCGCTTCGCGGCGGTCGCCGAGAAGCTGGAAGCGGCCGAGGCGACGATCCGCGAGGATTTGATCGCCGCGCAGGGTTCTCCCGTCGACATCGGCGGCTACTTCTTGCCCGACGACGCGAAGGCGGACAAAGAGCTGCGCCCGAGCGCCGCGTTCAACGCGGTGATCGACGCGCTGCTGTCTCCCGAGCCGGAACCGGTCCGTTAGCGGAACAACCGGTCCAGCAGTAGAATCAGCGGGACCGGAATCGCGAACACGAGAACGATCTTCAACAACAACATCCAGGCGCTCGCTTGCTTTGAAGCGGCGTTATCGGTGGGGCGCTCCATATGCGGCCTCATGAATGGAACGGAGATCCTACGGCGGTTGGAACGGGGAACAGCCCCGTTCCCGGACGGCGGGTGCGGATGCCGGTCCGGCGGGGATTAGAGGCGCAGCGGATAGAGACGGGCGTTGCGGCGGCCGGGTCCGCAAGGGACGGCTCCGGGTTCCGCTTGACCTCGCGCGCCGCACATGTTAATATCTGGATAGGCAGATATATGAAACCGTCCCCCGATAAGATGTTCCGGGCCTTCGCCGACGAGACGCGGCTGCGCATTCTGCATTTGCTTTCCAAGCGCGAGCTCTGCGTCTGCGACCTGATGGCCGCGCTGCGCGCCCCGCAATCGAAGGTCAGCCGGCATCTGAGCTACCTGCGCGAGGCGGGACTCGTGATGGACCGGCGCGAGGGCCAATGGCGCCACTACTCGCTCAAGCCCGCTGCGGGACGCTTTCATAAGGGATTGCTCGCCTGCCTGGCCGGCTGCTTCGACGAGGTCGGCGTGCTACGAGACGACGCGCGCCGCCTGCAGCGCGCGCGCGCCGCCCGCTGCTGATTTTTTAAGGAGGCCCCATGAAGACGATGACCGTGTACGATCCCGCGATGTGCTGCTCCACCGGAGTGTGCGGACCGAGCGTGGACCCCGCGCTCGCGCGCTTCGGGGGGGATTTGGACTGGCTGGCCGGGAAGGGCGTGAGCGTGACGCGCTACAACCTCGCGCAGGAACCGGGCGCGTTCGCCGCGGCGCCGGCGGTGTCGAAGGCGCTCGAGGAGAAAGGGACGGAGTGCCTCCCGATCGTCGTCGTCGACGGCGCGGTGGTCAGCGAGGGCAAATATCCTTCCCGAGGCCAGCTCGCGCGCTGGACCGGGACGGCAATGGAGCTTCCGGTGCAGTCGGCGCCGTCGTCCTGCTGCGACCCGAAGGACGGCGGGAGCTGCTGCTGATGTCGGCGGGGCCGCTCTGGCTGCAGTCCCCGCCGCGAAGCCTGTTCTTCACCGGTAAGGGCGGGGTCGGGAAGACCTCCACCGCCTGCGCCGCGGCGCTTGAGCTCGCGGCCCGCGAACGGCGCGTGCTGTTGGTCAGCACCGACCCGGCTTCAAATCTCGACGAGGTGCTCGCGACTCCCCTCAACGGCACGCCGACGCCGGTCGCTGGGATTGAGGGCCTGAGCGCCCTGAACCTCGATCCCGAACGGGCCGCGCGCGAGTACCGCGAGCGGATCGTGGGACCGTTTCGAAAGTCGCTCCCGGCTGCGGCTGTGGCGAGCATCGAGGAACAGCTCTCGGGCGCCTGCACCACCGAGATCGCCGCGTTCGACGAATTTTCGAAGCTGCTGGCCGATCCGGCCGCGACGCGGGAGTTCGATCACGTCGTCTTCGACACCGCGCCGACCGGGCACACGCTGCGCCTGCTCGAACTGCCCTCGGCGTGGAGCGGATTTATCGCCTCGAACGCGGGCGGAACCTCCTGTTTGGGCCCGCTCTCGGGTTTGAGCGCCCAGAAATCGCTCTACGAGAATGCGATGCGCCGGCTTTCCTCGGCGGAGGATTCGCTGTTCGTGCTTGTGGCGCGTCCGGAGCAGGCCGCGCTCGTGGAGGCCGAGCGGACCCGGGTCGAACTCGGCGCCCTCTCGATTCTCAATCTCGCCTTAGTCGTCAACGGCGTTTTCCGCGCCGCCGACCGGCGGGACGCTCCGGCGCGCGCGCTCGAGGACCGGGGAGCGGCGGCCTTGGCGGCGATGCCCGCCGCGCTCGCGGCTTTGCCGCGGACCAACTCTCCGCTTCTGTCGTATCCGCTTCTTGGGGCTCAGGCGCTCGGGACCTTGTTGAATCCGCGCGCGCCGCGGCCGGCCCCCGCCTCGGGCGGGGTGGAGGCGCTGCCGCCGGGCGAATCGGAATCGTTCGAAGCCCTCCTCGACGGGATCGCAGCCTCGGGTCGCGGCGTGCTGATGCTGATGGGCAAGGGCGGCGTCGGCAAGACACGGCTCGCCGTCGCGGCGGCGCTGGGGCTCGCGCGGCGCGGGCATCGGGTAAACCTGACGACCACCGATCCGGCGGCGCATCTGGAGGCGGCGCTCGCGGGACGCACGGAGCCGGGCCTGCGGGCTTCCCGCATCGATCCGGAGCTCGAAACCCGTCTGTACCGGGAAGGCGTGCTCGCCGCGGCCGGCGCCGGACTCGACGCGAAGGGGCGGGCGCTGCTGGAGGAAGAACTGCGCTCCCCGTGCACCGAGGAGATCGCCGTCTTTCAGGCCTTCGCGCGCACGGTCGACGAGGCCGAGCGCGGTTTCGTGGTCATCGACACCGCCCCGACGGGCCATACGCTTCTGCTGCTCGACGCGGCCGAGGCCTATCACCGCGAGGTGTCCAAGTCCATGGGCGAGGTCCCCGTGGCGGTGCGCAAACTCCTCCCCCGCCTGCGCGATCCGGGATTTACGCGGGTGCTGTTGGTCGCCTTGCCCGAGTCTACCCCGGTGCACGAGGCCGAGGCGCTGCAGGCGGATCTTAAGCGCGCGGGCATCGACGCCTACGGCTGGATCGTCAACCAAAGCTGGACGCCGGTCGAGACCGGCGATCCGGTGCTGCGCGAGCGCCGCGTGCACGAGCGGAAGCATCTGGCGCGCGTGCGCGAATTGTCCCCGCGGGTCGCGGTGGTCGCCTGGACGGCCGAGGAGGCCGGAGCCCTCTTGGAGGAACCCGCATGAGCAAATTGAAGGTCCTATTTCTGTGCACCGGCAATTCCTGCCGCAGCCAGATGGCCGAAGGGTGGGCGCGGGCGCTCAAGTCCGACGCCCTGGAGGCCTACTCGGCGGGAATCGAAACCCACGGCTTAAATCCGAACGCGGTTAAGGTGATGGCCGAGGCGGGCGTCGACATCTCGGACTACCGCTCGAAGACCTCCGCGGAATTAAGCGAGGTCCCGTTCGATTTCGTGGTCACCGTCTGCGGCCACGCCAACGAGACCTGTCCGATTTTTCCGGGAAAGACGAAGGTGCTGCACCGCGGCTTCGACGACCCGCCGCGCCTGGCGAAGACCGCCGCCACCGAGGAAGAGGCGCTGGGACACTACCGCCGCGTGCGCGACGAGATCCGCGCCTTCGTCGAGTCCTTGCCGGGATCTCTGGAGGCCTCCGTATGAAGCAAGTCTGCCTCAAGGGACCCAAATGATCCGCCAAGAATCCTGCCGCCGCTCCGCAAAGAGCCTCTCCTTTCTGGACCGCTACCTGACGCTTTGGATTTTCCTGGCGATGGGTATAGGCGTCCTAGCCGGGCGCTTCGTGCCGGGCACGGCTGACTTCGTCAACCGCTTCCAGGTCGGCACAACCAATATCCCCATCGCGCTGGGCCTGATTCTGATGATGTATCCGCCGCTGGCCAAGGTCCGCTATGAGGAACTCGGCGATGTGTTTCGCAACTGGAAGATACTGGGGCTCTCGCTGGTGCAGAACTGGCTCGTCGGTCCCGTGCTCATGTTCGCCCTGGCTGTTATCTTCCTGCGCGGCTATCCCGAGTATTTCACAGGCCTGATCCTCATCGGCTTGGCGCGCTGCATCGCCATGGTCATCGTCTGGAACGACCTGGCCGACGGCGACACCGAATACGCCGCCGGCCTGGTGGCGTTCAACAGCGTGTTTCAGGTGCTCTGCTACTCGGCCTACGCCTATCTCTTCCTGACCGTGCTTCCCCCCTTGTTCGGCCTGGCCGGCAGCGTGATTGAGGTGAGCATGGGACAAATCGCTGAGAGTGTGTTCATCTATCTGGGAATTCCCTTTCTTGCGGGCATGGCCACGCGCCTCGTCCTGCGCCGAGCGAAGGGAGACGCATGGTACGAAGGGACCTTCATCCCCCGAATCGCCCCGCTGACCTTGGTGTCGCTGCTGTTTACGATACTGGTCATGTTCAGCCTGAAGGGCGAGACGATCTTTACCATTCCCGGCGATGTTGTGCGCATCGCGATCCCCCTGCTGATCTACTTCGTGATTATGTTTTTTGTGAGCTTCTGGATGGCGTGGCGCGCCGGGGCCGATTACGGGAAGTCGACGACCTTGGCCTTTACCGCCGGCAGCAATAACTTCGAGCTTGCGATCGCCGTCGCCATCGCGGTATTCGGCATCGAGTCCGGAGCGGCCTTCGCCGCGGTGATCGGCCCGCTAGTGGAGGTCCCGGTCATGATCGGTCTGGTCGGCGTCGCTCTCCGCCTGCGCGGTGCGTGGTTCACTGAAAGGCCGGCGGCCGTCTGATCCTTGCAACGCGGACCCATATTTTTCGCGCCAATACATGGTATCCTGGTCTCCGCCGTTATGGAGGCCCCATGATCGCCCGCATCGTCTCGCTTCTTCTGTCTCTTTCTTTATTCTGCGTCCCCCCCGCGCACGCAGCCGAAGCGGCCGGCGCGAACGCCGAACTGGCCGCCCTGCGGCAAATCGCCGACAACCTTCGCGCCGCCGAAGAAGAGGTGACGATTTTCGCGACGAAAGCGGACAAGGCCGACACGGGCAAGTGGCGCAAAAAAACGCTGAAGCGCAAAGAAGCACTGGAACTGGTGTACCGCCATCTCGCGACGCTGGAATACCGCCAGGCTTTGGCCGCCTCCGAGATCGGCGACGAAAACCGCGAGCGGGTCTCCTCGTCGATGAAGTCGCTGGACGCGATGGCCGCGGAGGTCTTTAAGGACGCCGAAGCGGTGACGGTGGACGGAAAGGATTTGGAAAAGACCGGCCGCTACTGCGTCTGGGGTTATTGCTACGACTATGGAAACCGCTTCTCCGTGCGCACGCCGACGGCGGTCGCCGCGGTGCGCGGCGGACGCAAACTCGACGGCTTCCTGGAGGACGAACTCGATCAACTCGGCAAGGGCGTCGAAACGGTCGGACTCAGCGTCGAGAAGGCGGACCTCTATCTGCGGATGGCCTCCTCCGTCTCCCGGGACGGGAAGACCGTCGAGGCCGGCCAATCGTTGGAGAACGCCGGCCGCTACTGCGCCTGGGGTCATTGCGTGGACTTAGGCCGCCGATATCCGGTCCGGACGCCGACTGCCGTGGCCGCCGTTCGCGGCGGGCGGACCTTGGATTCCGCCGACAGCCTCGATCCCTCGTCGATTTACAAGAAGAACGCCTCGGCGGTCGTCGTGGTGCTTTGCCGCGGGGACAAGGGCGGCGGGGAGTTGGGAACCGGAAGCGTGATCGACGCCGAGGGGCGCATTTTGACCAACGCGCACGTCGTGATCCCCGACGACACGGGAAAACCCTTCGAAACCATCCGGGTATACTTCAAACCGGAGAATTTGACCGGCGATCCGAAAAAGGACCTGTCCGAGCCGGCGATCGCGAGGGTTTTAAAAGCGGACCGGTCTTTGGATCTGGCGCTTCTGGAGTTGGTGAAGCCGCGGCCCGGATCGGCCGTGATGCCGGTCGCCGATACCGCCGACGTGCAGCCCGGCGCGGCCGTCGTCACCATCGGCCATCCCGAACAGGGCGGGCTGTGGACGCTCACCTCGGGCGTCGTCAGCGCGCTGGTCGCGGATTTGGGCGGAGTGAAGGGCAAGGACGCTTTCCAGACCGACGCCTCGATCAACCGGGGAAATTCGGGAGGACCGTTGATCGATCTCAAGGGCAGGATGATCGGCGTGAACACCTCGATGGCGCGCCGGGCGGCGGACGGGCTCGCGATCACCTCCGTGAATTTCGCGGTGCGGGCGGGCGTCGTCACGAAGTGGCTGGCGGACGCGAAGGACGGCATCACCGGAGCGCTCCCCGCGTCGGAAGCGGGCTCGACCGCCACCGGCAGCGCCGCCCCGATTGAGAAGCCCGCGAAAGAAGAAATCCTCACTCCCGCTTCCCCGTACAAGCGCTCGGAGTTGATCGAGTCGATGCGCGAGAACATGGCCGAAACCAAGGACCGCATGCGCGAAGGCATCGAAGACATGCGCCGACGCCAGAAGGAGCACATGCGATCCTTCCAGCGCGGACAATAGTCATCCGTTTCCGTGCCGCAGCCGGAATTGGTTGTGCCCGCGGCATAGAAGACGGATGTTGTCGGGGTCGCGCGACGGACCGCCCAGCGCGAAGGGCATGACGTGGTCGAACTCCAGGCGCGTCGTTTCCTCGCAGCGCGTCCCGTCCGACGCCCGGTACGTGCAACGGCCCCCGTCTCGCCGCCATACCTCCCGCCGGACCGCTTGGGGGACGTAGCGGCCCTTCGGGCGTTCGACGCCGATGCGGGCGCGTCGTCCCTCGAGCGGCCGTCCGGGCGAGCCGCGATCCGCCTTTTCCACCAAGGCTTCTATCGCCTCGTCGAAGATGTCCTCGAATCGGCCGGACGGGTACTTCGAACGCAGCAGCGCACGGGCGCGTTCGAGCCGTCCGAGGAAGTCCTCCCGCGCTCCGAACGCGATCTCGACTCTGCGCGGCAGGGGCGCTTCGCCGGGATCCGTGTAGCGCACGCTCTGGCGGGGTTCCTCCCTCGGGGAAAACGACGCCACGATCCGTCGTACGCGCGCCGACGGCATGCCGGCGGTCATTCGGACCAAGGACTTCCAGTTGTCCCGGCAGAGATGCGGCCCGATCGCCGAGATCGTCGCCATCGAGATTCGTCCGGAGCGCAGCAGCCGCCGCAGCGCCGGAAACTCCCGGCACGCGCGGGCGGCCTTGAGCTTGGTCACCGCGTCGACTTCGGAGAAGCCCAGCGACCCCGTCAGGCAGGCGTATAAGGAAGGGAATCCTGCGGCGGTCGCCAGACCTCGGGATTCGATCTCCCCCAGCAGCACGAGCAGGCGTTCCGTTTCCCTTCGCTCCGCGCCGACTCGCAGTTCGAGGCTCGCTCGCCATGGTTCCGTCCCCATAAGGCGTGTACGTGCGAAGCGAGGAAAAAGTTCCCGGGATTACCGATCATGACGTACTCGATGCCGGATCGATTCTTCTTGGAGAGCGCGCGATCGCGCTCGGGCTGTGGGCTCAAGAGCGGAGACCGTAAAAGCATACGGCGTCTTGTTCCACACCCTCGTGCTCAATGGACGGTGCGATGATTCCCCGGACGACGCGGTGTTGGGCTTCTAACGCGTTCGGCAAAGGACCTAATTGGGATGCGCCGATTGTCGTTTTAAAACAGGACAACGGTCCTAAATTCGACGCCGCGTCCCGTGCTAACTTATGGGCAGATGGACTTTTTCCGACCCACGGCGCTGGGCTTTCTACTGTCCCTCATCCCCCTCTACGCGGCGGCGGGGATGAAGACTGCTTCGGCGCGCGCCGGCCGCGCGGGAGCAATCGTCGTCCCCCATTCGTTCTCGGAACTTCAAGGCCTGTCCCCCAACGCGCCGAGTCTCTCGATTTCGCCACTGGGCATCGTCGCCGACATCGAACTCCCCGCCCTTGAATTTTCCGGATCGCGGGCGGAAGCCGCCCCCCGCGCCCGAACGACCGAGTTCCCTCGTCTCCTCATCATACAAGCCGCCCGGCCGGTTCGAGCGGGAAGAATCGCCGGTGCCCCCCAAGGGTTGACCGGATACATTCTCGGCGGCAGCGATAAAGCGTCGACGAATGGAAAATCCATCCGGCGTTGGCTTACGCCCCCCGCCGGGCCGGCGACTTCCGACGCGGCGTCGAAAATCTGGGCGCAAAACAGTTTCTCGGCGCTGCTCGGCGAACACGTCGACTCCCATCCCGGGGCTGCCGCGGTCAATGCAGGCGACCCGAGCGGCTTGCCCCGAGCGAGGGCCGAGGTTTTAAGCGACGCACCGCTGATGAAAGTCTCGCCCTCCGTGGCGCGAAAGGAGTCTGCGATCGCGGTCTTGAAGACCGTTCCCGTTAAGACTTGGGGAAACGGCTTCGCCGTTTCGGCCGGCTCCCTTCTCGCGGCGTGGTACGCGATGGCGGACGGCGACCTCATTCACAGCGGGTTCATCGAAGCCGCCCCGCCGGCGGCGACACTCTCCGTCGCCGCCGGCATTGTACTCGCGGGAATTATCTTCCGTAAAGTCGCGGGCGGTCGTTCTCAAGCGATAACCTGGCTGTTCGGATCATATTTCACCAGTTTTTCCGTTTTCGCCCTAGGCCAAGGCCTCCGGCAGGTCTTCGACCGCATGGGCCTCGGTTTTTTTCTTGCCGCCTTGTTCGGCGGGTTGGTGAGCTTATGGGCGTCGGGACTCCCCTACGAACCCGCCGATTACGCGCACCGTAAGAACCCGATCATCCTGCCCGTAATGGGCGTTGCCCTTCTCGCCGCAGCCGGATACGGGTGGGCGACCGCAACTCTTTTCTTCCAGCCCGAGCTATTTCCGCTGCTGCTCCAGGATTGGCCCGCCGTGCTCCCGGTGTGGTTGATTACGCTCGCTGCCTACGCGCTCTTTGAATCGCTTCCCACCTATTTGTGGTCGCCCCTGTCATACCGGCGCAGCCTTGGAACCTTGATGGGATTTGCGGCCGGGTTTTACCTGCTGGCGTTAGCCGTGCTCTTCGACACCCCGCTCGATCTTGCGTCGATGATCCCGGCGTTCTTCGCCGGGCTCGGTTTCGTCGGCGAGTCGTTTCTGCGGCGCCTTCGAAAGGGGCGCTCGTGAGGAGAACTCGAGTATTGCTGTTCGCGGTTGCGGCACTCGCGCTCTTGGCGGGCTGCGGGAAGACTGATCCCCAGCCAAAGGCGCCGACAGAGGCCCTGTCGGAAGACTTCGGGGTGACGGACCTGCTGCTGACAAAGCGCATCCCGATGACCCCGGCTATGGAGGCGGAGTTCGCCAAGGATCCGCAATGGCGGGAACTGGTGAAGGACCGCAAGGAGCTTATTTCCCCGCCGCCGCCTGATTTTCGCCCCGAGGCCGTCGGGCGAAAGATCAAACTCGGGGTCGTGGTCGAGAAAAAAATCCTGCGCCGGGGGGACCGTCTTCGCTTCCGGCTTCTGGTTCAAAACATCGGGACGAAAACCGTCGATTGGAACGAGGACTTCTTCAAACTCGAGAAAGTCAACGGCGCGGGGAGCGTCCTCGAGTGGAAATACATCCTGACCGAACCCGGCGGAGTCGAGGTGAAGCTGGAGCGCGCATTTCGGCCGAGTCCTGACCCGCTGGAGTACGGAGACCAAATCATTTTCCCTGAGCATTGGACCGACGATCAGATCGAAGCCGAGAAGCGCCGCATCTCCGCGGCGAGCGAGGCGAGCGGCAGCCTCCGCGCTAGGCTGTATTCCGGGGAGACGATCCGGACCGCGCCGCCGAACGGCTTCCGGGATTTCGGCCTCGAATACGACTTCAAGACACTCGGCACCTACCGTCTGCGCGTCGTCTATAACGACGCACCGTTACAGCCCTACACCGAAGAGGATCTCGACGAAATCGTGGGTGATGACGAGGCGGGAAGGAAGCGCCGCGTGGCGTCTAGATTGGAGTTCAATCAAAGTCGTCTAGGTGTCGTCAAATCCAATGTCGTGAGCTTTGAGGTCGTGCCGTGAGCGTCCTGTTGCCGATGCTGCTGTCGCCGCCCGGCGTTCTTCGCCGGGCTCGGTTTCGTCGGCGAGTCGTTTCTGCGGCGCCTTCGAAAGGGGCGCTCGTGAGGAGAACTCGAGTATTGCTGTTCGCGGTTGCGGCACTCGCGCTCTTGGCGGGCTGCGGGAAGACTGATCCCCAGCCAAAGGCGCCGACAGAGGCCCTGTCGGAAGACTTCGGGGTGACGGACCTGCTGCTGACAAAGCGCATCCCGATGACCCCGGCTATGGAGGCGGAGTTCGCCAAGGATCCGCAATGGCGGGAACTGGTGAAGGACCGCAAGGAGCTTATTTCCCCGCCGCCGCCTGATTTTCGCCCCGAGGCCGTCGGGCGAAAGATCAAACTCGGGGTCGTGGTCGAGAAAAAAATCCTGCGCCGGGGGGACCGTCTTCGCTTCCGGCTTCTGGTTCAAAACATCGGGACGAAAACCGTCGATTGGAACGAGGACTTCTTCAAACTCGAGAAAGTCAACGGCGCGGGGAGCGTCCTCGAGTGGAAATACATCCTGACCGAACCCGGCGGAGTCGAGGTGAAGCTGGAGCGCGCATTTCGGCCGAGTCCTGACCCGCTGGAGTACGGAGACCAAATCATTTTCCCTGAGCATTGGACCGACGATCAGATCGAAGCCGAGAAGCGCCGCATCTCCGCGGCGAGCGAGGCGAGCGGCAGCCTCCGCGCTAGGCTGTATTCCGGGGAGACGATCCGGACCGCGCCGCCGAACGGCTTCCGGGATTTCGGCCTCGAATACGACTTCAAGACACTCGGCACCTACCGTCTGCGCGTCGTCTATAACGACGCACCGTTATTGACGTACAGGGCAGAGGATGTCGATGAACTCGTGGCTGAATTTGGGATCGACAAGAAGCAATTCATGGAGTCGGAATTGGCGTTAAGTAAAAGGCGCCTAGGCGTCGTCAAATCCAATGTCGTAAGCTTCGAGGTCGTGCCGTGAGCGTCCTGTTGCTGATCCTGCTGTTGCTGCCCGGCGTCGCGTTGGCGAAACCGGTTCCATGTCAGCCCGACGGGCGCGGACCCTGCACCCCTTCCGCCGCCTTGAAGAAGGAGATCCTCCGCTACGCGCAGCGCGGTATCGACGCTCAAAAAGAGTGGGAAGCCTCACGGCAGGAGGAAGCGCGTCACCGCAAGGATCTTGTGAACGAACAGCAGTTGCGGCGGAGTGGAAGACGAGTGTTCGATGAGGCCTCGTACGAACGGAAGGTCTTGGAATGGGAGCAGGCCTACACGAAGATGAAGGACCAGGAGAGCGATGCGCGCGTTGCATTGAAAAAGGCGATGGAACTAAGCCTGCGCGGATACCGCATCGACCTCTATCCCGCCGGCCCGATCGAGGGCGGACCGTCCAAGGGCGTGCGCCCCGTCGATGAGTTGCAGGTGCATTTAGGCGGGGACTATTTCGACCTCTCCGCTGCGAAGGACGGAAGCGATGTGCATGTATTTCGAAGGAAAGACTCCATGAGCCCAGAAGAGATCGCCGGGGTGACCTTCTTTAACGGCCGCATCGTGCTCACGGTGCGCTCGTTTCAGGATGCGGTACAAAACAATAATCCCGGGGAAATCGCCATCACGATTTACCATGAGATGTTCCATCGTCTGACCCTCACCGATGGCCGTTGGTACGCGGGCCCCCCTGCGGAACTGCAGGCTTACGGCTTCACCCACGACGCGGCGGACGCCTTCGAACTTCCTCCGGGCAGCGCCCGCCGAAAGTTCACCGAGAAAATGATCGAAGCGATGTATCTGAAGGTACACGGCAGCAAGCGTTCCCTGTTCAAGAACGGGATCGCAAAGGTGAAGCCTCCGCGTCCTTGGGACGACGCCGCGATCGAGAAACTCGGTCTCAAGCCTAAATACATCGGGGAAGATTCCAAAGCCTCGTTCGAAAAGGGACAGGCGGATTTGGCCGAGGTTTACGCCCAGCAGGAGGGCCTGGTAAGGCTCGCGCAGCAGAAGCTGATCGAGAAGGCCGCGCGAGACAAGCGCGTACGCGAAGCAGCCCTCGCGGAGCAGCGCCGCCTCGAGCAGCACGCGCGGACGAGCACCGCCGACCGGACCGCGCGGGAAGACCTCGTTTCGTTCGCGGAAGCGGTATGCAACGGCGGAGCCGGCGTCGCGATCCTTTACCGCGATCGCGGCTTCGCGCGCATCTGGAAGGATCTTTACGGGGATCCGCACGCGGTGTATTCGCGGCGCGCCGCCGATAGCGAATGCGCCCGCCGGCTCGCGGATCGGCTGCGCGGGAGGAAACGGCGGGACCTTGATGCCGGACGCGGCAACGATGCCCTTCAAGCGGCGGAAGTCGAGGCGTTAGCCTCCGCCATTCGGCGCGCGGTCGCCGCGGAGAAAGACGAACGGGACAGAATCTACAACGAACAGTTGGCGGCCGTCAGCGGAATGTTCCAGGCGCTGTGCCGAAACCCGGACAGCGACGCTCACGAGGACGGACTGCAGGCCCTCAACGATATTCTCGATGGAACCAGAGTCCGGAAGCACATTTTGTACTACGCGCCCGACCCCGACCCGGGCGGATGCTTCACCGCCATGACCAACGCCCTCCCGAATGGGCGACCCAACGGCGCCAGGCCGCGGATGGAATTGAACGGCTTGCGCGGGGTCGCGCGCCGCCATCCGGCTCCCCTCCGCCGTCAGGTCCTCGAGCCGCCGCCTCCGGGCTACGAGCGGCCGTCCGACGACAGCGGCGGCAGTCCCGAGCGTCCGTATCTTCCGCCCTGCTGGCCGCACTGCGTTCACTGGAACTGAGGTCTCCCGGGGAAACTGCGCGATTAGCGCTGGGAACGTTCAACGGCCGGCGGACAGAGAACAGGCACAGGCCAAACGATGGTAAATTGCAGTCCGTTGCCGCGGGCCCGGTGAAACGGGTACGCTAGCCGGATGAGACGAAGGATTTGCGCGCTGCTGTTGGCCGGCGCGGCGCTCGCGGCCCCGCCCCGCGCGGGAGCGGTCGTCGAGGACGACGCGGTCCCGGTGGAACTGCGCGCCATGTACGCGCTCGACTATGAAGCCGCGTCCGCGAGCACGCTGCGCCGGACCGAGCGAAACCCGGAAGATCCCTTCGCCTACCTGGTCGACGGCGGCGTCCTCTACTGGCGCGCCTCGGCCGAACCGTCGCTGTTTAAGAGCCGTCCGACGCTTGCGGCCCGGCTCGAGAGCGACTTAGCGCGGGCGCTAGAACTTTCCCGATCGCGCTTTAAGGACCCGGACCCCAAACGGCGCGCCGACGCGCTGTTCGTCAACGGCTTGTCCCTCGGGATTCGGGCGCAATGGCAGTTGTCCCGGGGACGCTGGTTTCGCGCCTATCTCGATTCCCGCAAAGGAAGCAAGCATCTGAAGAAATGCCTGGATCTCGATCCCGGCTACGCCGACGCGTACCTCGGGATCGGCCTGTATGAATACCTCAGCGACACGCTTCCCGGCGTGCTGAAGCTCGGCGCGAAGCTCCTGATCCACGGGAGTGCGGCCCGAGGGTTGGAGTTTTTGCGTCTGGCGGAGAAGAACGGCCGCTATCGTTTCGCCGCGACGCAGGCCGGCTCTAATCTCGTGATGGTTCAGATGGTGTATGAACGCGACGACGCGGCCGCCGAACGGCCTCTGCGCGGGCTCCTCGCGCAGTATCCGAACAGTCCCTATTTTCGCTTTCTCGAGGTTTTGATTTTGGCCCGCACGGGACGCTTCGAGCAATCGCTCGAGAAGGCCCTCGCGCTGTACGCGATGTCCGAGACGGACGCGGATCTTCTGCTGAAAAAGAGAAGCAGCATGCTGTGCGGGGTGGCGCCGGAGCGCTGTTTGAAGCCGGAGGCGCTCACGCCGGCGGTCGTGTGGCTGGATCGCGCGCTGGCGGACGGCCGGGAGACTCCGGCGGGCTGGAAGACGCTTTGCAGGATTTATCGCGGCCTGGCCTTAGACGTCCTGGGAGAACGCGAACGCGCCCTCGAAGACTACCGCGCGGTGCTGGCCGGTCCGGACGCCGCCGACGCCCATGAAATCGCGGCGCGCTGTTCGCGCGGGCCGTGTCGGGCCGCGGAGGCGCAGCGCCTGTTGGACCGCCGCGAACGGTGATGAAACGCGTCGTGTTCCCCTCCCTCACCTGTTTTCACTCCCAGTTTCCCCAGTTTAAACGACGGACCTATCGCATTGGTTTCGGCCTGACAGGCGGTCCGGTCTAAAGCAAAATCGGATTTTTTCAAAAAGCGTTATGAAAGAAGCCCTTTTAGCATCTCGCGCGAGATGTAAATAATGCCGTATTTTATTAGCTTTCTCTGAATATTCGATTTCTTAAGCCCCGGAGCTGGGCGTTCGCGACTTCAAGACGGGCTTCTAAAAAACGGCGCAGCTTACGCGCCTCGGGCGCGTGGTTCGCGGTTTTCGCTGTCGCGAAAACACGCGAACTCGAACGGAAAGGGCTTGGCGTTCCCGCGCGAACGCGCCTTTAACGAACGCCGTTGCTTTGAATTCTTCCGGCTCTACGCGGGCAGGCGAGAGACGCGCGGGAGCGGCCTTTTGCTGTTAGGGAAACCTGGAGTGTTTTCACCCTAGCGGGGGCGGTTGATCAGATATTGAATCCAATTCTCCAGTTCGTGCATCTCGAAGGGCTTCGTCATGAAAATGTTCGCCCCGGCGGCCATGGCCGATTCCATGTCCGAGTAGGACCCTGAGGCGGTGAAGAACAGCACCGGCGCCCCCGTGCAAAGACCTCGGGAGCGCAGTTTCCGGCACACCTGGAATCCGGTTTGATCGGGGAGTCCCACATCGAGCAGGACGACGTCCGCACGGAAGGATTCAGCCTGTTCGACGGCCTCTCCGCCGTTGGCGGCCTCGCGGATCTCGTAACGGGGCCCCAACGCCTCTCGAATCGTCATCCGGATGGAGTCGTCGTCGTCCACTACGAGCAACCGCTTCAACGCAAAATCGTCAGGCATATGCATTAATACACGCGGCGGCTCGGAAAGTTCCCGAAAGGGGGACTATTTCTTCGCGGCATGGGCGCGGCAGAGGGACACGAAATGGCGAAAAAGCCTGCGAGTCGCCGCGCTTTCCGGGGTTCGCTCCGGATGCCATTGAACCGCCAGGATCCAGTCCCGGTCGCTTTCAATCGCCTCCACGACCCCGTCCGGGGCGAAGGCGACCGGACGGAAGCCCGGGGCGACCCGGGAGACGGCCTGATGGTGCGAGCAGTGAACCCCGACGGCATCCGATCTCAGCACGCGGCGGAGCCGCGAAGACCGCTGCAGGCGCACGCGGGTGATCGGATCCTGCGCGTCGTCATGACGGCGCGGTGATTTGGCGTCGCGGCGGATGTCCTGGAACAGCGCTCCCCCTTCCAGGACGTTGATGAGCTGCATGCCGTAGCAGATCCCTAGAATTGGAATCCCGCGCGCGCGGGCGCCGGCGTAGAGCGCTCGTTCGAACCGCAGCCGGGGCGCAAAGACGGTCCCGGTGCCGGGTTTGGGCTCCTCGCCGTACAGGCGGGGATCCACGTCGTCGCCGCCGACGATGACGATGCCGTCCAAAACACTGAGGATGCGGCGGATCACCTCGCGGCGGCGGGCGAACGGCAGCGCGATCGGAAACCCGCCCGCGTCCTTGACGACTTCGGGATACCGAGGGTCGAGCAGGAATTCCCAGGCCTCGGGGGATTTCCGGGGAACATTCACGTCGAAGGTGATGCCGATGAAAGGAGGCTCGGTCATAGCAGCTTCAATCGCCTGCGCCCGAGCCACACCTCGCGCGTGTCCGGAACCTCGACGCGCAGGGCTTTCGCGAAGTCCAGGATGGTATTGCCGGAAAGCAGGAGGTCGATCGCCGAGGCGTAGCGCTTGCAGAAGCGCCTCTGCCAGGTTTGCGGATGCTCATCGTAGGCGCCCTGCGCGCACGCGTGGAGCAACGCGCTGCCGTCGAAGCCTCGCTTGAGCAGTTTGAAGGTCGTCCACATCTCCTGGGGGATGTCCATTTCCGCCAGTTCCGCCCGATACACCCAAAAGAAGCGGTCCAGGTAATCCGCCGCGCTCATCCAACGACCGCTCCAGCAAAGTTCGGCCTTCATCCCCTTGCGGGCGGCGTTTTCCCGGGTTTCGAGGTAGGCGGGGTGGCGCAGTTTGTTCGTGGCGGCTTTGCGGCGCAGGGCGCGCAGGACGATCGCTTTGACCAGGCACACCGCCGCCATCGCGTATTCGGGGATGTTCGCGTCCATGACCCGAATCTCCAGCGTCGGGGGTTTCGTGATCCGCCCGCGGCTAAAGAGCATTTCATCCAAGGACCGGGAGGTCAGTCCCCGGCGTTTGCCCGGGCGGAAATAGAGCTTGCTGGCTCGGATGATCCGGTTCGAGGCAAGCTCCGTGATCGTATCCCCCCAGACCGGGGAATTCGCGCCGACGGCGATCAAAAGCGGAATGTGGTCGTGGAGGTGGTACGCGAACAGGCCGGCGGTTTTCCGGTCGAGAGGTTTGTGGGCGGTCGCCAGATGAATGTGGGTGCCGGCGAAGCGGTCCCGCCAACCCCCGACCAGAAGCGGCTTTCGGCTCCGGTGGGTGGTTGAGAAACTTCGGTAAAGCCCGGCATCGTATTTGCGAAGGCCGGCTTTGAGCAGGAACAGCCCCTCCCGGATCGACCGGAACGGCCTGCTGTTGTATTCCGAGCCGATGGACCAATCGCGGGTGAAGCGTTCCCCCTTTTCGCTGAGGCCTTTGCGGGGAAACAGCAGCTGCCGGCTCACGTAATGGTCGGGAACCACAATGGTGTAGCTTTCCAGTTCGACGCCGATCGTGACGCTGCGGTGGAACGGCTCGTTCATGAGCTTCACCTACTACGCACGCGAACGCAAAAAGTTCCCGCCGCGAGGGGGCGGGCGCGAAAGTGCTATCATGCCTTGCGGTGACCCTTTCGGAATTCCAAGCGATCCTGGGCCGAATCAAGACTTCCGTCAAGAACGCGTTCGAACGGATCCTTCCGCTCCTCTCCCCCTCCGACACGAAATTTCTGGTCGGCCTCGCGATCGCGATCGGCTTAAGCGCCGGCGTCATCACGGCGGGTTTCGACGTGCTGATCGAGCGCATTTTCCATTTCGGATTCGGCGATCTTCCGGGGGATTTGGACGCGCTTCCCTTGGCGCAGCGCTGGCGTTTTTTCCTGTTTCCCGCGCTCGGCGGCTTAATCGCCGGGCCGCTGATCCACTACCTCGCGCCCGACGCGAAGGGCGAAGGGGTTCCCCAGGTGATCCGGGCGATGTCCGAGAAAGGCGGGCGAATGCGGGCCCGGGAAGGGGTGCTCAAGGCGCTGGCCAGCGCGATCACGATCGGAACCGGCGGGTCCGCCGGCCGCGAAGGTCCCATTGTTCACATCGGCGCGGCGATCGGTTCCCGTCTCGGGCAGGTGTTCCGGCTTCCGCCGGTGACGCTTAAGACGATGGCCGCCGCGGGCTCCGCGGCCGGCATCGCGGCCGCGTTCAACGCGCCGCTGGGCGGCATGGCGTTCGCCATCGAGGTGATTCTCGGCGAATTGACGACGGGACCGTTCGCGATGGTCGTGCTCAGCACGGTGACCGCGGCGGCGGTGTCGCGCGGTCTTCACGGCTTCGACCGCTTTTTCCAGATTCCCCCGTATCAAATGGTGCATTGGGGCGAGTTGGTGCTTTACTTCGCCCTCGGGCTTGCTTCCGGGGTGACGGCGAAGCTTTTTCAGCGCGCCTTCTACCGCATCGAAGAGGCCTTCGAGGATTTCCAGCGCGTCGCCCCGCAATGGAAGCCCGCGGTCGGCGGACTCCTGGTCGGGGCCATCGGATTCTTTCTCCCGGGGATTCTAGGACCCGGCTACGAGGTGATGAACCGGGCGCTCAACACCAACATCCTGTGGTACGTCCTGCTGCTGCTGATCCCCGCCAAAATGCTCGCGACGAGCTTGACCTTGGGCTCCGGGGGCTCCGGCGGCACTTTGATGCCGTCGCTGTTTTTGGGATGCATTCTCGGTTCCCTGTTCGGACAAGGACTGCAGTGGGCGATTCCGACCATCGTGGACTCCCGCGCCTACGCCTTGGTCGGGATGGCGGCGGTCTTCGCCGGGTTGGTGCACGCTCCGTTGACCGGAATGCTGATCCTCTTCGAGATGACCGGGGACTACGCGATGATATTGCCGCTGATGATCGCGACGGTGACCGCGACCTTGGTCGGGCGCACGATGGAGCCCAACTCGATTTACGTGGAAAAACTGGTCCGCTTGGGCGTCAAGCTCGGGAAGGACTCCGACGCCTCGCTGCTGACCTCGACGCCCGTCGGAGACATCATGACGAGCAACGTGAAAACGCTGCGTTCCGATTTTCCCATCGGGCGTCTGGGAAAGACCTTCAACCGCATGAACCTGGGCGGGTTTCCGGTCGTCGACGCCGAGGGGCTTTTGGTCGGGATGGTCACCTTCGCCGAGGCCCAGGCGGCCTACCGCTCGGAACCGCCTCCGCCGCCGGACGCTCCGGTCTCGCAGATCATGCGCGATTCCGGGCCGCCGCTGTTCCCCGAGGACTCCGCGGGCGAGGCGCTGCGGCGGATGGACCAGCACAACATCGACCGTCTGCCGGTCGTCGATCCCGATGAGCCGCGCCGCGTGGCCGGGATCGTCAGCCAAAAAGATCTGCTGAGGCTTTACGCGAAGCGCATCGCCGCGCGCCCCCGCGTCGATCCCGTCTGACTAGGCGAGACGGGAAGGGGCGAAGGTCGCCACCGGTTCGGATTTTCCCTTCACCGCAAGGGGTTTCGATTCGGACCAGGCGAAGGCGTCGCCCAACGCGTCGCGCGTCGCCTTCGACGCGAGAACGGGCTCTCCGATCGTCTTCGTCAGCGTCTCGATCCGGGAAGCCAAATTGACGGTGTCCCCGATGGCGGTGAACTCGAGACGGCGCTCGGGGGACCCGATATCTCCGACGACGGCCTTGCCCGAGTGCACCCCGATGCCGATGCGCAGGGCTTGCTCCCCGCGCGTCGCTCTCAGGGCGTTGAGGGCGTCCAACTCGCGGATCATCTCTAAGGCGCAGGAAACCGCTTTGCGCGCGTGTTGGGAGTCGGGGAGGGGCGCCCCGAAGTAGGCCATCAGCCCGTCGCCGATGAACTTGTCGAGCGTCCCGTCGTGGCGGAACACGACTTCGACCATGCGGCTGTGGTATTCGTTGAGCATCTGGACGACGGCTTCCGGGGACATGCGCTCGGATTGCGCGGTAAAGTCGCGGATGTCGGAGAACAGCACGCTTACGTCGCAGGCTTCCGGTCCCGCCTGTTCGCCCGACTGCAGCCGCGACGCCACCTCCGGGGAGAAATGCCGCCCCATGCGTTCGCGTTTGAGTTCCTCCACCGCGACGGAGGCGATCAGCCCCTTCACCCGGTCGACGAGAAACCAGGAGCCGGCGGCGACCCCGGCAAGCAGGATCAGGCCCGCGACGCGCGCGCCGGTTTCGACGCCCGCTTCCCCCATCAAGGCCAGGCCGAACCCGGCGCCGACGACCGCGACCGCGGCGGCGACCCGGCGGTCCAGCGACATCGCCGCGAAGCCGGCGAAGGCGCAGTAGATCGCGAGGGTGAAGCTTGCGGTGCCCCCCGGCGAGGGCGAGGCCGGCAAAGAGAGATGCTGAATCCAATACACGATGGGGACGTCGACCACGGCGAGGCTCGCCGCGGCCAGGCGCCCCCAGTCATCGCGCAGGCGGCAAAGGCCGAATACGAAAATGCTGAGCAGCCAGTAAACGATAAAGGGCGGAATCATCACCCGCCAGGAGGCAAGCCCCTTCGCAGCACCGAGCACCAGCACCACGGCGAAAACGCCGGAAACCCCGGCGAAGCGGATGTCCGCGATGCGGCGGGCGCTTAGGCTGCGCTCACGCGCGAGCGCCGGCCCGATGAAGTCGCCGATCGTCCCTTCCACGGAGGCATTTTAGCTCTTTGAGCCCGCTTGCGGGTGTTCGCCGCGCGCCGATCCACGAAGGCGATCACGCCGTCGACCGCTTGGCGCAGGCGCGTCGTCTGTTCCTCGTAGACCGAGCGCAGGCAGATTCGGTCGAGGGGGTCGATATCCGACTCGCGGAGCAGATGCACGGCTCCCGCCAGCGCCCCCAGGGGCTCGCGGAGTTCGCTGAGCAAAACGTCCGGAACGCCGCGCGGCTCCCGCGAAGGCGGGAGGCTGACCGGGGGATCGATCAGATCGCGCCAACGGTGCCGGGAGTCGTACCCGTTGAGGGATTCGTCGAAGCGGTCGCTCGCTTGCCCTAGAGTGAGCACGGCGTCGTGCGCGGGACCACCGGGGCGGTCGAGGTCTATCGACAGGCGTGAGAGCTCGCGCATCATCGAGCCGATGCGGGTCAGATGATCCAGGAGCGGGCGTCCCGATTCGTGCAGCGTGTTTCCCATCGCTACTCCCGTTCGCCTCACGCGGAGGCCTTCGCCGCTGTGAACGCCGGAAGCGGCGCGGACGCCGGCCCGAGATTCCTGAGCGCATCTTCGAGGCGGTCGGGGCTTCCCCAATCGCTCCAGCGCACGCCCCAGACCGGCATCACCGCGATCCGCTCGGGGGAGGTTTCGAAGACGGCCTCCGAGACATTGGCCGACTCCATCGAGAGATATTCCCCCGCGAGCGCGAAGTCCCGGAATTCCCCGGTCCAATGCTCCCGGATGCGTTCGAAGCGCTCTCCGATTTTAGGAAGCCGCGAGACGATCAGCCGATAGAGTTCCGCGGCTTTCGCGACGACGACGAAGGTATTCCACAAATAACCGGCCCGGCAGTACTCGGCCGCGCGATCGGCGTCCGGCTTTTCGCAGAAACGCCGCACGGTCCAGGCCGAGGCGCCGGCCAAGGTGCCGAGTTCGGCGCCGGTTTGCAGGTACCCGTACTCCGATTCCGGTTCATCGGGAAGCATGCCGAGCAGCACGATCTTGCGGTCGATTCGCTCGAGCAGCCGTTCCGCGGCGGCGACATAAAACATGAACCTCCGCTCATCGCCTACAAAGTGATCCGACGGCAGAAAGACGACGTTCGCGTCGGGATCCCGAGCGAGAATCTCGACCAAGGGAAGCAGCATGCCGGGCGCCGTCCCCAGGTTGCGCGGCTGGCGCAGCACGGTCCCGACGGGGCGGTCCGCCAACTGCCGGTTCGCGATGCCCGCGTGTCCGGCGTCGATCACCGTCAGGACGCGCTCGCGCGGGATCAGGAAATCGGCCCGGGCGAGGGTGTGCTGGAGCATCGACCGGGTTCCGGAGAAAACGCAGTATTGCTTGGGAATGCGCACTCCGAAACGGCCTTCGACGTAGCGCGCGAGCCGGGTTCCCTCTCCCCCGGCAAGAACGACGCCCCAAAGCGCCCCACGGGCTCTGCGGGGCTTCACGCCGGCTGCTCCACTTCGAACCTGAAGCGGCGGGCCGGGGAGACGATCGGCGTCCCGTTGCCGCCGCGCGCGCGGGCGACGAGCTTGTGTTTGCGCGTCCGGGAGGGACTTTCCGCCTTCTTTGTGAGAGGGTTCCAATCGTACCACCAAAAGCCGACCCCGGGCCGGCATTCCTTCCACGGGCCGTCATCCATGGAAACTTCGACGGGCCCTTCCACGTCGCTTTGGACGCGGATCGCGTACGATTCTCCGACTAAATGCTCCTCGGGCCTGGGGTAGTCGATTCGGACGGATTGGGTCGATTTAATGGATTTTGATCGTGATTTGACGGCCATGAAGCCTCCTGTTCCGGATGGGTGGGTCCATGATAGCGAGGAAGACGCCTGATTCCTATTGGGGAATATGCGTAAATCGCGCCCGGAATGTACTGCCGGGGGGTCCGTAGCAATACGGAGGAGGCCCTACCGGACCGATGTGAGCCCGGCCTCAATCGCGTATTTCGTCAACTCGGCGATCGTCCGGCGGTCGAGCTTTTCCATCAGCCGCCGGCGGTGCGATTCGACGGTGCGCACGCCGATTTTCAGCCGCCAGGCGATCTCCTTGCTGCTGAGTCCGTCCGCGATAAGCGCAAGGACCTCGGTTTCCCGTTCGGAGAGCGGAGCTCCCGCCGTGTCGGGGGGCGCGAGTACCGCGTCGGCCGCCTCTCCCCGGAACGCGAGTTCCCCGCGGTGCACGGTCCGGATCGCGGCCACAAGCTCGTCGGGCGATTCGTCCTTGAGCAGGTAGCCCCGCACTCCGTTTCGCGCCAAACGAGCGGCGTACGCGCCGCCGCGGTGCATCGAGAAGGCGAGGATTCTGGATTCGGGAACGGCGCGCCGCAGGCGCTTGGACAGGTCGACGCCGTTGGTGTCGGGAAGCCGGATGTCGAGGATGATGATGTCCGGACGATGCTCCTTGGCGAGCCGCATCGCTTCCCTTCCGTTCGACGCTTCCGCGACGACTGCGAGGCCCTCCGTGCGGGTCAAATGCGACGCGATGCCGTCGCGCACGATCGGATGGTCGTCGATGAGCAGGATGCGGATCGCCGGCTCAGCGTTTTTTCGGGGCATCGGCGTTTCTCCTGCGTTTCATCGGAAGGGTGATGCGGATCGTCGTCCCCTCGCCGGGGAAGGAACGAACCTCGAACCGGCCGCCGATTCCCGCGGCGCGTTGGCGCATATTGTTGAGCCCCAGTCCCTGCAGCGCGACCTCGAGGTTCGCGTGCGTCGCGAGAGAGTATCCCTTCCCGTTGTCTTCCACCACCGCGACGAGAAATCCCGGAAGCCGTTCAAAGCGCACGACGGATCGGGTCGCTTTGGCGTGCTTCGCGGCGTTTGACAGCGCCTCCTGACAGATGCGAAAGAGATGAAGCGCGGTCTCCGGCGTCAGCCGCGACGGCAGGCCTTCGAGGTTCAATTCGACGGGCATGCCGTTGTCGCGGCCGAACTCCTCGCAGAGTGATTCCAGCGCAGGGCCGAGCCCGAGCGCTTCGAGCTCCGCCGGCATCAGCCCTCTCGAGACCCGCCGGACCTCCTCGATCGCCTTGTCGAGCAGCCCCTCGATCTTCATGAACTGCAGGCCGGCGGGGCAGTCGCTGTTTTTAGCGACGGAGACCGCCGAATGCATCTGAAACCGGATCGCGCCGAGCAGCTGGTTCACCCCGTCATGGAGATCCCGGGAAACGCGTCGCCGCTCGTCTTCCTGCGCGCGCAGGATCCTTTGGGGAAGGGTTCGCAGCGCGGTTTCCCCGAGTTTGCGCTCGTGGATGTCGAACGCGATGACGAAGACTCCCGTCACGGAGCCGTCGGGGAGATCCCGGGGGACCAAATCCACCTGCACCCATCGCCGCGTCCCGCCGGCCACCGGGAAGCGAAATTCGTAGTTCACGACCTCCCCCTTAAAGGCGCGGTCCCAGTAAGGCCGAATGCGCGCGTAGGTCTTGGGACCGAGAAAGGAGCGGACCGACTTCCCGATGATGCGGGAGGCCTGGGTGTCGAAGAGATCGGCATAACGCCGGTTGACGAAGCGGTAGCGCCGGCGGTGATCGACATAGGCGATGATCAAAGGCGCGTGGTCCATGATCAAACGCATTTCCCGTTCGCTGTCGGCCAGCTTTTCCTCAATTTCCCTGCGGGCCCGGATGTCGACGACCGCGGCGAGCGTATAGCGCCGTCCCCCGAATCCGATGGGCTTGAGCGTGAGCGTGATTGGAATTTCGGACCCGTTGCGGCGCAGGCCCTGCAGTTCCCGCGTGGGCCCGATGCGGCGGTCGCGGGGTTCGTGTTGGAAGGATGTCCGCAAGCGCTCGTGTCTCTCCCGGAAACGGAGGGGGACGAGGATTTCGACGCTTTTCCCTCGGAGCATGCCCTTCGGATAGCCGAACAGGGAATGGGCTTCCTGGTTCGCGAACGCGATCGACCCTTTTTCGTCGACCAAGAACAGCGGCGACGGAGCCGCTTCGAGGATTCGCTCCCAGCCGCCCTGCGGCATAAGTGCGGTTTTTTCGCGGGGGATTCGGCGAGGGGTTCGCTTCGATTGCGCAGTCTGCAAGTTCACGACGAGGAAATTATACAACGATTCGGGCAAGGATCAGGTGTTCGTTTTCGAGACGTCCGGGCGCAGCCCGGGCGGAGGTGTTGCGACTGAGAAGGGGAGCCGGCGATTCGGCCCGGCCCGGAGGCGCTATGAAAAATTGGGAAATCCGTTCGATCCTCGTTCCATTCGACTTTTCGGCCCCTTCAAAGGCCGCGCTCGCGGCGGCGCAGCGCTCGGATTTGATCGTGTTGGCCGGCCATTCGCGCCGCGTGGGAACGGAGTGGATGATCGGAACCACGGCCGAGCGGGTGCTGCGGCATTCCCCCGTTCCGGTACTGGCGGTTCCCACCAAGGCCAAGCTTCCGAAGCGCCGCAAGCGGTTGATGGCTCGAAACGGCATCCACCGGCTCCCGGTGATGCACGGATCGAGGGTCGTCGGGATGATCGCCGATTCCGACATTTTCGAACTGCTCTGACGCGGCGCGGGCGGCCTCGCCGTTAAGGCGAGGCCGCTCCGGCAGCGGCCCCTCGTCAGCCGATCGCTTCGTGCGCCTTCCGAATTCCCCGCAGCAGAAACGACGATTCCCTGTCCTCGATCCGGGTATCGGTCGGGATCGAGAGCACCGGGACATCGCTGTGCAGCAGCACCCGTTCCGCGGTCATCCCCAGGTGGAAGCCCTTCCAGAACGTCTTGCGATGCGCGGCGAGCACGATCAGGTCGAAGCGGTCGCGTTCGGCGACCTTGAGGATCGTCGCCGCGGGGTCTCCGGATTCGATCGCCCATCCGAGCCGCGCCATCCGCTCCGCGCCCAACAGACTTTCGCAATGCTCCATGAGCGCGTGCGAGTCGTCGAAGGCGCTGTCTCCGTTTTTAAGCACATGCAAAAGAGAGGCCTTCGCTCGGAAGGCTTCCGCCAAAGATAAGGCGCATCGCAGCGCGACATCGGAGTGCCGCGTGAATTTGACCGGGATCAGGATGCGCTCAGGCCACGGCGCGGGAGGCGCGGCGTGTACGGTCAGGACCGGAATCTCCGAGGCGTACAGCGTCGAATGCGCGACCGAGCCGAGCAGAAAGCGCCAAAGTCCGCCGTGTCCGTGGGTTCCCATCACCACGCAGTCGAAGAGGCCTTCCCGGGTCAGACGGCGAAGTTCCTCCTTCGCCCCCCCTTCGATCACCTTCGTTGTTGTTCCCGGGTGTCCGCCGGCCAGGGCTTCTAGGCGGGCGCGGGTGTTTTCGTCGTAGCGCCGGAGCAGCTCACGGTTCGCGCCGCGGCCCAGATCCTGATCGAGCTCGGCCGGCGTCCACTCGTCGACGAACAACAAAGTGACCTTCGAGTGGAAGCGGCGGGCGAGATGCTTCGCCGCTTTGAAGCCCGCGAGGGACCGTTCGGAGAAGTCGACGGGAACGAGAATCGATTTCGGAGCGAAGGGAACTTCGTCGGCGTGTCCTTGCTTGGGCATGTTAAAAGGTCTCCGCCGGTTTGGGCGGCATCCGTCCCGGTTCCACCGCGAAGGACTCGACGCGGGGACGCGCCAGGTTGAACCACGCCTCGAACGGAATCCGGATCGCCTCGCGGTGATTGCCCGCCGGAAAGACGATTTGCTTCGGCGAGCGCATCGCGGGATCCAGCCAGATCGGGATCGCTTTCGCGTGCAGCAGCGGCGGCTCCGCGCCCACCTCGCAGTCGGGAAACAGCCGCCGCATGTCGTTTTCGGAGCCCAAATGCACTTCCTCGTCCCCGAGAATTTCCTTCACGCGGCCGATCGAGACGCGATGCGTCGCGGGGAGCACCAGCATCAGCGCGCCCCCGTCGGCGTAAACGATCACGACTTTCGCGACGCGCCGTCCCTTGATGTGTTCCCCGTGCGCGAGCTGCTGGGCAGTGTAGGCGTTCGCGTGTGTGAGGATTTCGTAGCGGATCCCGTGCCGGTCGAGCAAAGAAGTAATCCAGGATTGTTCGGGCATAGCGCCTCCGTGAAACGGCAGATGCCCGAACATACGGCAACGCCGCCGCCAGGGGGCGGCGGCGCGTGTTCCAACTTGGAAGCCGACGGAAGGAAGGCTTAAGCGAGGACTTTCAGCGCGGCTTCGTAATCCGGTTCGTTCGCGATTTCCGCGACCTGTTCGGTATGGAGGACCTTGTTGTCCGCGTCGAGCACGACGATCGCACGCGAGCAGAGCCCCTTGAGCGGGCCGTCCGCGATTTCGAGTCCGTAGGCCTTCGCGAAATCCGAATTGAAGGCGGAGGCGGATTCAACCTTGTCGATGCCTTCGGCGCCGCAGAAGCGCTTGAAGGCGAAGGGAAGGTCCTTCGAGATGTTGACGACCGTCACTCCGTCGAGCGCCGCGGCGCGCTGATTGAAGGTGCGCACGCTGGTCGCGCAGGTGGGCGTGTCGACGCTGGGGAAGATATTGAGCACCTTCACGCCGGGATACGACGTGACGCAGACTTCGCTGAGGTCGAGCTTGACCAGAGCCGCTTCGGGGGCCTTGCTTCCGACGGCCGGCAAAGTGCCGACGGTGTTGACGGGATTTCCTTTGAGTGTAATCTTAGCCATGTTGTTCTCCTTTGTTTTCTAAATCACGGTCCGGACCATTCGGCGAGGCAGGACTCGATAAAATCCATCACCGCCTCGTTGGCCGCCTTCCCGCTACCTTCCACCGTCAGCGGCCGCCCGAATCGAAAATGAATGGTCCGGCTTCTGTCCAGCGATCCGATATCCTTGACGAGGCGGCCGTTTTCCATGAAATCCGTTTTCAGGGCCAGCGGAACGATGGGCGCCGCTGCGATTTTAGCCAACTTTACGCCCAGCGAGTTGAATGCCTTGCGCTCGAAGCGCGGACTGCGAGTCGCTTGAGGGAAAATGACGATCGAACGGCCGTTTTCCAAGAATGCCTTGCCTTGTTCCAAGACGGTCTTTAGGTCCTCGCGCGGATTTTTCCGGCCGACCGTGATCGGATCGATGGCGCGCGTGATGGCTCCCAGAAGCGGATAGTGCAGGAGGCTTTCCTTCGCGACGGCCGCGACCTTATCGAGCGTCTGCAGCAGGACCGGAATGATGAAGCCCTCCAATCCGCTCATGTGATTGCCGATATAGACGGCGGTCCGGCCGAGTGCCGCCGGGTGCTCAAACCCGTTGATCTCCACCTTCCCGCCGCAGTCCTCGACGATCTTTAAATAGGTGTAGGAGTGCGCCGCCCAAACCGGTTCCGTGTAGGTTCCGCGCGCGCAGTGGCGGGAGCCTTCCCACAGGAATTTGAAGAAACGGAGGTAAAACCAAAGATCCGAGCGTCCCAGAGCGGAGACGGGGTGGGCCGGATCGGTTCGGTAGCCGCCGGTTTTCCGGAGGGCGTGTTGAAACGCGCGCGCTTCTTCGACGGGTCTCATGATCTGCGTCCCTATCATACGAATTCCGGCGGTATGGGTGTCAGTATGGGTGTCAGGCCGTCACTTTGTCACTTTCGCGGATCAGCCCGGTGACTTATCACGCATATACTCCGTTCCCATCGACTACAAAACTCACGGATGTATTCGCAACGTCAACCAACGAGCAAAAGAAGTATGGGTGTCAGGCCGTCACTTTGTCACTTTTGCGGATCAGCCCGGTGACTTATCACGCATATACTCCGTTCCCATCGACTACAAGACTCACGGATGTATTCGCAACGTCAACCAACGAGCAAAAGTGACAAAGTGACGGCCTGACACTAAGTTCCGCAACGTCAACCAACGAGCAAAAGTGACAAAGTGACGGCCTGACACTAAGTTCAAACCCCTAAAGGCTCCAGGGGCGCACGCGCAAGCCGTCGTCCGCGCCGCACTCCGAGCACGCGTCGACGCGAAATCCCTCGCGCGCGCGAAAAGACCAATAGAGAAACGCGGCCCAGCAGATCAAGGCGATCCCGGCCCCCGCAAGCCGAACGAACCCGCCCTCGATCCGCCACAATTCCCAGAGGCCGAAGGCGGCCACGGCGAAGCCGAACCCGGGCCAGAAGTAGACGCCCGGGCGATACCAATCCGCCTTCTTGACGTTGCGCACGACCCGCTGGGCCCCGCAGGACGGGCAGTCCAGGTTCATTTCAGCGGCGCGAGATCCACGACGAAGCGGTAGCGGACGTCGCTGCGGACGACGCGTTCGTACGCCTCGTTGATGCGCTCCGGAGAGACGATCTCGACTTGGGAGCCGAGAGAATGCTTTCCGCAGAAGTCGAGCATTTCCTGCGTCTCGGCGATGCCGCCGATCAAGGACCCCGAGAGATTGCGGCGTCCGCCGATGAGCGGAAACGGCGCGATTTTGTGCGGCTGTTCCGGGACGCCGACGAGCACCAAGGACGCCTCGCGCTTTAAGAGCGAGAGCAGAAGATTCATGTCGTGCTCCGCGGAAACGGTGTCGACGATCAAGTCGAAGCTCCCCGCGAGCGAAGCAGCCGTCGCTTCGTCCATCCCGGCGACAAAGGCGCGGGCTCCGAAAGCGAGCGCGTCGTCCTTTTTCTTCTCGGAGTGGCTGAAGACCGTTACCTCGGCGCCCATCGCCGCGGCGATTTTGACGCCCATATGCCCGAGCCCCCCCATCCCGACAATCCCGACCTTCTTCCCCGGGCCGGCGCCCCAATGCTTCAACGGGGAATACAGCGTGATGCCGGCGCACATCAGAGGCGCGGCTTCCTCCGGCTTGATCGAGTCCGGGACGCGCAGGAGAAAGTTGTGATCGACGACGATCCGGGTGGAATATCCCCCTTGGGTCGCGGTCTCTTGGTCTTTTTCCAGGCCGTTGTAGGTGAGGACCATGCCGTTTTCGCAGTATTGCTCGAGTCCTTCGGCGCAGGCCGCGCAGCTCCGGCAGGAGTCCACGAAGCATCCGACGCCGACGGTGTCGCCCTCTTTGAACCGGGAGACGTTGGCGCCGACCTTTAGGACGGTGCCGAGTATCTCGTGACCGGGAACCATCGGGAAGGCGGACCCGCCCCACTCATCGCGCGCCTGGTGGATATCGGAGTGGCAGATGCCGCAGTACCGGATGTCGATGAGAACATCTTCATCCCCGGGTTCCCGACGGCTGAAGGTAAAGGGTTCGAGCGGCTTTTTCGCGGCGAGCGCGGCGTATCCTTTCGTTTCGATCATGGCGATAGGATACAAAACCCGCGTCAACCGCGCTCGCGGCGCCGCGCGCTCTTGCGCTTGGGACGATAGCCGCCGCCCTTTCGCTCCGAGGGAGGCATTTCGGAGGAATGCACGTGGTCGTGGAACTCCCGCTCGGCGCGGTCGCGGCGGGCGGCGGTCGCGGCGGGCGGCGGAGCGGAGGGGATCAGCGCGTCGCAGCCCTCTCCGATCAGGTCGCGGCGTTTGGCGCGGATCAGCGCTTCGCGGACTTCGAACCAGTTCTCCGGCTTGAAAAACTGAAGCAGCGCGCGCTGCAGTTTGCGGTCCTTCAATCCTTTCGCCACCGGAATCTCCTTTCCCGTATGCGGGTCGCGCCCGGTGTAGTACATGGCGGTCGCCAAATCGTGCGGCGCCGGGATGAAATCCTGCACCTGGTCGGGTTTGTAGCCGCTGCGTTTGAGAAAAACCGCGAGATCGATCATCGCGTTCAAGTCCGAACCGGGATGCGAGGCGATGAAGTACGGCACCAGGAATTGGCTCTTTCCGGCCTGTTCGCTTCCGGAGGCGAATTTCGCGGCGAAGTCTTCGAAGGTGTCGTGCCTGGGCTTCTTCATCAGATTCAGCACGTCGGGATTCGCGTGTTCGGGGGCGACCTTAAGGCGTCCGCTGACGTGATGGCGCGTCAGTTCCCGCATGTACTCGGGAGAAAGCCGCGCGAGGTCCATACGGATGCCGGAGGCGACGAAGACTTTTTTAATCCCGTCGATTTCCCGGGCCCGGCGCATCAAGGCGACGAGCGGCGCGTGGTCGGTCCCGAGACATTTGCAGATCGTCGGATGGACGCAGCTTTGGCGTTTGCAGATCGCCTCGATCTCGGGCTTCGTGCAGCGCATCCGGTACATGTTGGCCGTCGGTCCGCCGATATCGGAAACGACGCCCTTGAATTCAGGATCGCGCGCCATCGCGTCCAATTCCCGAAGCACGCCCGCTTCGGAACGGCTTTGGATCGTGCGACCCTGATGGGCGGTGATCGAACAGAAGGTGCAGCCGCCGAAGCAGCCGCGCATGATCGTGACCGAGTCCTTGATCATTTCCCAGGCGGGAATTTTTTCCGTGTAGGACGGATGCGCCCGCCGCGTGTACGGGAGCCCGTAGTAATAGTCCATGCGTTCCGTCGAGACCGGGAGATTCGGCGGCGTGACGACCACGACGCGCGTCCCGTGGCGCTGGAGGAGGCCTTTGGCGTTGAACGGATTTGTTTCCCGGTGCGCGAGTCTGGCGGCGTCCAGGAAGCGGTCCTTGCTGTCGCGCACCTCTTCGAAACTCGGAAGTTCGACCCAATCGTTTCCCTCGGGCGGGGGCTCCTTCGCGCCGAGAAAGTAAGCGACTCCGCGCAGGTCCCGGCACTCGCGCGGCGTTTTTCCGTCGCGCAGCCGGCGGGCGATTTCCGAAATCGTTTCCTCCCCCATCCCGAAGCAGACGAGATCCGCTTTGGAATCGGAAAGAATCGAGGGGCGGACCTTGTCCGACCAGAAGTCGTAATGCGCGAGGCGGCGCAGCGAAGCTTCCACTCCGCCGGCGATGACCGGGACGCCCTTGAAGGCCTCTCGAGCCCGTTGGCAATAGGGGAGGGTCGCGCGGTCCGGACGGAGCCCGATTCGTCCTCCGGGGGAATACGCGTCGTCGTTGCGCACCTTCCTATTGGCGGTGTAATGGTTGATCATCGAGTCCATGTTCCCCGCCGATACGGCGAAGAAGAGCCGCGGCCGACCGAACCGCTTCCAGGGCTCGCAGCTGCGCCAATCGGGCTGGGAGAGGATCGCGACCCGGAAGCCGTCCGCCTCGAGCACCCTGCCCAACACGGCCATCGCGAAGGAGGAATGATCGATGTACGCGTCCCCGGTGACGAAAACGACGTCGACCGCGTCCCATCCCCGGGCCGTGATTTCCTCGGGCGTCGTCGAAAGAAATCCGGTGGCGCTCATCGTTTTAGGGTATCGGGAAACCGTGCTTCGCGCTACCCGGCGCTCGGATAGCGCCCCTTGCCAAATTCGCGGGAAGCCGATTTCAGATGCTGGTCCAATTCGAACAGGCCGCGCTGCAGCGCCGCGTTCGCCCAGAACGCGATCCCGCGCTCCATCAGCGCGTCGAGCCGTTGTCCGTCGGCGGCGCCCAGAGAGTCCCCTCCGGGGAAATCGTCGTCCCACCGGTATCCGAGCAGCGTTTTCCGGGGTGAAGCAGATCCCGGGACGCTTCGAACTCCACAGGGACGAACCAGGCGGAGGCGGTCCCCTCAAGTCCCCCCTCTTTCGTTTCCCGCAGACCGACCAAGGAGAGGGGGGAGCGGGGGACGGCGGATCCGGGCTCCAGGAACTTCCCGTGAACGCGCAGCGGAAACCGCGCGCGAGCGCTCGGCGGACTCTCGACGGCTTTACCGACCGCGACCAAAGCCGCGAGGACGAGAAGCCAGGCGTGACGGCGCATGGATACAGTTTACTTTTCTATGATGGAGGGCGTATGAACCTAACCGACTTCGAGGCGCTGTCCTTTGACTGCTACGGGACCTTGATCGACTGGGAGACCGGGATCGCCTCCGAGTTGGAACCGTGGCTGGCCCGGGCCGGGCGCGAGGCCGGTCGTGAGGAAATCCTCTCGGCGTTCGGCGAGGCGGAACTCGCGCGAGAACGTGAAGACCCCGCGGCGCTGTACCCTGAAATTCTCAAGCGGACCTTTTTGGATTTGGCGCGCCGCTTCGAGATTTCCGAGGACGAACAGGAAGCGGAGCGCTTCGGTGCGTCGGTCGGACGGTGGCCGGCGTTCGACGATACGGCGCGCTCCCTGGTGGAGCTTAAGCGCCGTTTCAAGCTGTTCCTCATCTCCAACGTCGATCGCGCGTCGTTTGCTCAGACCGCGGTTCGTCTCGGGGTGGAATTCGACGGCGTTTTTACCGCCGAGGAAATCGGCTCGTACAAACCGGACCCCCGAAATTTCGCGTTCCTCGTGAACCGTCTCGAAGAGCACGGCATTGAACGCGGAAAGATTCTGCATACGGCCCAAAGCATGACGCACGATATCCTCCCGGCGCGCGCGGCGGGACTCAAAACAGCCTGGATTCATCGGCGCTTTGGACGCTCGGGCTGGGGCGCGACCGCGCCGCCTCCCGCCTCCCAGGAACCCGACTTCATGTTCACGAGTCTCACGGCGATGGCTTCCGCGCTTTAGCGGTCGACTATGGAGAGCCAGGGGCGGGGATCGGCAACAACGTTGCTATCCGATTAAGCGGTCCGGCGACGCAGTGCTCCGGGCTAAATCTGCGTTCGCCGTGAGAGAGCCCCCATGTTCCCGAAACCCTCCGTCCGGGCCAGCCTCGATCGAGGCTGGATCATCGCCAATCATAAGCTCGTGTCCTTTCACGCCGCATTTTTAACGTCGCTTTTGAGTATTTCCGAAAGCATCACCTCCCGGGCGGACGTGCTGCGGGAGATGTTTTTCAGCGTCGAACTCCCCCTTTCCTGCGCGATGTGGTACGCGGCCTGGCACGCGAACATCGCGATCCACGAAATGGGACATTATTTGGCCGCCGTGCGCACCCACAACCTCCGTTCCGAGTTCCTCGAAGAGGCGCAGGCGAAGCTCGCCGCAGGGTTCGTTGCCCGCTCGTGGTGGCTCGCGACGATGTTCCTCAAAATCCCCTACGGGGCGTTCCCCGGGGTTTCGAAGGAATCGGGAAGTTTCCATCCCGACGTGAAGTCTCAGAATTTGGCCGTCTCCGCGGCCGGGCCGCAGGCGAGCAAAGCGCTCGCTTGGGTGACGCTTCCGGCGGGAACCGCGCTCGCGCTGTGGGGACGCTTCGCGTCTCAGGAGGCGGTCGTCTATTTTGGACGATTCCTCTTCACGATCGGAATCGTGGCGCTGTTTGATTTCCTGCTCTCCGATCCCGGCAAGTACGCCGCCTACCGCGAACGCCTGGATGAGGCCCGCCGAAAAACGGAAGGGGCGCGATCCTCGGCGGCGGCGGATGCGACCGGCGTCAAGAGCGGGGGCTATCGCTGGAACGACGTGAAGCCTTCGGAACTCAAGCGGAAGCTTCAGGTGCACCGCCTCCAGGAAGTCGAACTCGCCGACGGGCGCTTCGTGTTCGCCCCGTGGGAGTTTCGCAACTCCATCATGGGCGGACGCCATACCGAGGAAATGGGCGGAAATCTCAGTTTCCAGGAATTGATGTTTCTTCCCCTGACCGCGAAGGACTATATCGAGGCGCAGCGCGTCACGAACGCGCTGCAAAGCCGCGTCATCCAAATCATCCAGGATTCCGAAGGGCTGAACTTCGTGGGAATCGGACTGGAAGGCGGCGTCGTCGCGTCCTATTCGAAGCGGCCCGACGAACTGCTGCCTGAGGAGCGCGCGCTGAAGGTCGCGGTCCAGGCCATCGAGGAATGCGGTTTCGTCCCCGACCGGGACGTGGTGCTCGCCCTCGATTCCGCCGCCAGCGAACTCAGTCTCGCCTACCGCGAGAAGACCGGAGAGCACCGCTCCATCGGGCAGTACCTCTTCTGGAGAGCTGAAGATCCGAAAGTGATGTCGACCGATGAGTTGATCGCGCTTTACAAGCGTTGGGTGAAGGAGTATCCGATCGTTTCGATCGAAGATCCGTTCGCCGAGGACGATCCCGAAGGATGGAAGTCGTTGATGAAGGAGCTGGGCGACGAACTCCTGATCATCGGCGACGATTTAGTCACGACGAAGGATTCGACGATCGCGCGCGCGGCCAAAGAGGGTCTGATCAACACGGCGCTGATCAAGGCGAATCAAATTGGAACTCTGAGCGAGACGCTGTTGGCGACCCGAACCGCGAAGGAACTGGGTTTGGCTCTGGTGGTTTCGCATCGTTCCAAGTCCCCCAACGAAGTGATGGAAGCCGACATCGGATTCGCCGTGGGGGCGCTCGGGCTCAAGTGCGGCGGCGGCAGCAACACGGAGCGCCTGATCAAATACGGGCGGATCGTGGAGTTGATCGGGTTGGCTCAAAAGGAATCGCATGCGACGCGAAAACTCGACGGGGACCTGATCATTTCCGATATCACCGCTCACGAAGAGCCGACCAACGCGGGCATCCCGACGGTGGGCGTCACGGTGCGTCTGGACAACGGGATGAAATTCACGGCGGCGACCCCCTTGGGGACCTCGGCCGGAACCGACGAGGCGATCCATCTCGTCGACAGCATGATCGAGGAAAACCCGCTGACGCGCAAGTACCCGAAACTCTTCGAATTCCGCGAAGGCGAGAAAACCTATCGCTTCGCGCGCAGCGTGCGCGCCGACACGATCTCGGCGGAAAACGACGACGAGTTGTCCGGACTCTGGATGCGCGCCGTGCGCTACGGCGGCAAGGGTTGTCTCAACGCGGTCGCCAACGCCGAAGAAGTGATCGCGCCCCGCTTCCTCGGCAAGCGCCTCTCGGAGTTGGGCGGACTCGACGAAATCGACCGGGAACTCCTCGCGCTCGAACTCGATCTGGCCGTCAAACGCGGGAAAATCGCGCCGGACGCGAACGCCGAGGAGCGGATCGCGGTGATGCAGCGCAAAGCGAACCTGGGCATGAACGCCGTTCTCTCGGCCTCTCTCGCCTTGGGACGGCTGTTGGCCGCGCGAGAAGGGAAGGAACTCCCCCATATCCTGCAGGAATTGGAGCCGCGGTTGGACCGGAAATTCCTTTATGGATTAAGGACAGAGCCGGCGAAGCTCGAGACCGTCGCCGCTTAAACCGCCGTCGGGTCGGGCAGGGTCGAGCCCGCTTCGAGGCAGATCTGCGCGAATTTTTCTTTGGCCCAAGGGGCGGTGTAGTCGAAGAAATCCCCATAGGGCCGATCGAGCAGGTCGAACAGCGCGGGCATTTGGGCGTCCGCCCACTCCGGGATCAGTTTCCGCGCCGCGGCGCGGTCGGTTCCCGCCAGTTTCAGCGTCACGAGATTGCGCGCGGTTTTGGGATCCAGAGGGATTTCCCCCAGGCCGTCTTTTAGAATCTGCTTGCGGGCCCGCGCGACGCGGCGTTCCCCCACGTCGTAGAGCACACGCATGTACTTTTCGAACAACAGCCATTCGTTGAGAAGCGCGGCCGTTTCCCCGGCGGCAAGCGCCTTCCAGAGAGCGACGCGCTGCGGCGCGTGGATGAAGCGGCCGAGCATAAACGCCCCCGCGGCGTATCCGGAGCGCCGTTCGGCGCGGCAAAGCCTCAGCGCGGTCTGGAAGAACCGCACCTTGCGCTCCGGAGCGAGCATCTCGAATACCGTGCTCTGATTCAGATGATCGCCCATGTCGCTTTTGAACACTTCCCGGACGTACAGCTCCTCGCGCCCGTCGAACCAGCCGTTGACGAAGCGCCGGGCTTCGTCCTTCTCTCCGCGCAGGTCCAGATTGACAAGACGGATGAGTTCCTTGAGCGTCGAAATCTGATCGAGCTTGAGGGCCCGCACGAGTTGGCAGTAGTACCGGTAGGCGTAGGCCATCTCGGTGAAGACGCGGCGTTCCCGATCGTCGAGATCCGTCGATTCCCCCTTGAGAAACCGGGCGAAGCGCGCAGGCGTGAAATTCGCGCGTCCCTTGAACAGCTTCTGACGGCGCGAGGACAGCGTGACCCAGTCCCCTTCCGCGAGTTCGAGTCCCTGCGCGTTCACGAGGCGGTTGTCCTCCGTCAGCGAGACGCCCTCCCGCTCCAGGTTGAGCAGGCCGGGGGTTCCGTAGGTCTGGCAGATCGTGACCAAATGGATGGCCGCCGAGGTGAGGCTGACGATGGCGTCCACCTCCCGCATGACGATCGTGTCGGTCGGCAGAAAGGCGCGCTTGCAGAAGCAGACCCGCTCGCCGCGCTTTTTGGCCTTCATCGCCTCTTCGGCCTGGAAATAGAGTTTGGCGCAGACCGCCGAACTCGGGAGAATCGCGACTCCGGAGCAGAAGACGCTCAGGGTTTGAAGCGCCCCTTCCGGTATCGAGTCCGATTCCATTTGCTTGACGTGATAGGGCTGAATCAATTCCGCGACCCGCTTGCGGGAGATGACGCCGCTCTGATGCAAATCGACGACGGAAACGAACGCGGCCCGTCCGGTCATCCCGGTTTCGTTGACCTGCAGCAGGGCGAAGAGTTCGTTGCCGCGGTGGGTTTCGGCCGCGAATTCGACCGTGACCGGAGACTGGAATTCCTTTTCCAAGGAGTCGGCGAGCGGGGCGAAGTGATACACCGCCGGGAATCCCCTTCTCAGGTCTCGGATGTCGCCGGAGGCCGTCCGCTGGGTTTCGGCGGTTCCGGTCATGATGTCCTCGCCGAAAATGTTTCTTCCCGTTTCCAGCAGGAAACCCTTCCCCGTTCTCGGATTGCGGGTCGAAAACACGCCCGCATAGGAGCGTTCGTCGCGCACGCTGCAGACCATTTTTTGCAGGATCAGCGCCGGGTACTGGCGTTCTCCCCGGGCGACCGTAAAGAGCAGATCGCGAAGCCCGTGATACTGCCGATAGCAGAGCAAAGACAGCAGATGAAGCTGGAACAGAGAATCGTCCAGCAGCCGAGGCGCCGCGGCGCGGATATGATCCGACGCCGCGCGAATGCCTTCGATCAACTCGGCGTCGGAGAGGGCGGTGGAAGGGCCGTCCGCGAGGATTCCGCGCCCCCTCGTTCCGAGGCAGAGCAGAAGGTTCCTAAGGTTGTTCAGATACATCCGGTCCGCCGCCCGACGCCCGTAGACGCGCGCGAGGGCCGGCAGCGTGCGTTCGCAAATTCCCACATTGAGGTAGGTCGGCAGCATGCCGGGGGCGTAGCGGGGCATCGCGCAGCGCAAGGCGATCACCAGAGGATCCGACGCCGATCCGAGCCGCTGTCCGGTCAATCGCTCCAGGTTTTCGACGGCACGGGCAAGACTTACGTTAAACGAGCGTCTCCGATCCCGGTAGGCTTCGGCGGTTAAAATCGAGAAATCCGGGACTGGGTAGCCGAGCCGGCTCAAACGCAAAAGGGTCGCGCCTTTATGGCTGACTTCTTCGTCGGGAAAGTCGCGCGAGGTCGATGAGGGGACTACGAAGCGGTCTTCGAACGCGGGCGCGAGCCTAAACCGCGCGCTGATCGCCTGATAGTGTCCCTCGGTCTCTTCGAGGAGAGACCGGTTCGCGTCGTCGCTTCCGATCCTGGCGCGTAGAATCCGTTCGAGATGGCCCCGAACGTCCCCATCGGACGCCTGCATGAGGAGCGGAAGGTCGATGTCGCGCAGCCGCATTTCCTTCCAAACGGAATTTTGGCCGTCCGCCGGGATGAAAGAGACGCGTGCGACGGGTGGAATATACCCGGGGAGTCGGGAACTCCCATCCCTGTTTTGACGGAATCGTTGATCGAGGCTGGCGAAGATGCTCCGTTGGGTCGGATAATTCCCGCGGACTTGGACGGACTCGATCGCCTTAAAAAGGAGCTCCGGCACGTCCCCTAACTAGCAACAATTTTACCTCCTTGGAGGAACAAAACGCCCCCGCCGCGTCGGCGGCAGGGGCGTTTGCGAGGACGCGGGTATTTAGGCGGCTTTCTTCGTGCGGCCGGCGGCGGCGCGGCGGCTCTTGACCTTTTTCGCGGTCTTCTTGCGCTGCGCGACGACGTCCGAACCATTCACCAAATGCTTGACGGGGACCTTCTTGAGAATCCGTCCCCAAAAACTCTTCACTTCCTTGACGAGTCCGCTCAGTTCCTTGCGGTCCACTTCTTTGAGCTTCTGATAACGGGACGCGACGGTGTCCACGATCTCGTGATACTTCTTCTCGTTGAGTTCGCGCATCGTCTCGAGGCTTTCCAGCATTTCGCCCCGGGCTTTCAGGGTCCAGCTCCGAACCTTTTTGCGGTTTTCCGCGCCGTCTTTTCCGTAGAGAAAGTATGCTCCGGCCGATAAGGCCGCGAGTCCGACTCCCGCTCCTACGACTTTCTTCTTGTTCATGAGGTCCCCCCTCGAATCCGTGAAGTACGGCTCCATCCTAACAAATCGAAGTCACTCGAGCGCCTGCAGCTTGATGCGAACCCGCCGCTCGTTCCCCTCGCGGAGAATCGTGATCTCCACCGTATCGCCGACTGCGTGAGGATCGAGTCTCTTGTAGAGATCGTTCAGGGTCTCGATCGGCTTCCCCTCGACGGCGACGATCACGTCCCCGAGTTCCGGGCGTCCGCCCACGCCGCGCATCGTTCCGCGCAATCCGGCTTTCGCCGCGGCGCTGCCGCGGGGAACGTTGAGAATCAGCACCCCGCGCACGCCGATCTCCCGCGCGAGGCCGTCCTCGGCGATATTGACCCCGAGTCCGGCGCGGATGACGCGTCCGTAGCGGAGCAATTGGGGAACGATCCGGCGCACGGTGTCGACGGGAACGGCGAAGCCCACGCCGGCGAACGCGCCGGAGGGACTGTAGATTTGAGTGTTGATCCCGATCAGGCGTCCGGACGAGTCCAACAGCGGCCCCCCCGAATTGCCGGGATTGATCGCCGCGTCCGTCTGAATCACTCCCGTGATGGGCCGCCGCGTCAGCGACGTGATTTCCCGTCGGAGCGCGCTGATCACCCCCGTGGTCAGGGTTTGGTCGAGCCCGAACGGGTTCCCGATTGCGAGGACTTCCTGGCCGACCTCGAGATCGTGCGAGGTCCCGACCGCCAAGGGCTTGAGCAGCGCTTTGGGCGCCGCGATCCGGAGTACCGCGAGATCCTTGTCTGGAGCGACTCCGACCAATTCGGCGTTCCAGGTGGTATGGTCGGAAAGGGTCACCTCCGCGCCGTTCGCGTTTTGAATCACGTGATTATTGGTGACGATGTGCCCCTGCTCGTCCCAGACGAACCCCGAACCCGCGCCTTGGGGTATTTCGTAGATATTGGAGGTCCACACATCGCGGCGCCGCACGAGGGTGGTGATGTAGACGACCGAGGGGGCGGCCCGCTTAAACAGCGCGATCGTGCTGCGCTCCCGGGGCAGAAGTTCCTCCCGGGGCGTCGGTTCAGGGACGACGACGGCGTCCTGTTTGGCGGCGGTGCAGAATTGGAAGGCGGCGACGGCGAGCATCGCGCCGAGCGAGACGTAGAGAAGCGGTTTTTTCATTGCTGACCGGATTTTAGGAAATTATCCGGAACGGGTGAACGGTCGGAATTCAGCCTAGGACTTGCAGCTGTTTGGAAATGCGCTCGCGCTGCTTCCGATAGGCGGGATCGGACTTTCCTTCCTTGTCCAGGCAGTCGAGGGCCTGCGCATAGAGTCGTTTCGCGCGTTCCGCGTCCGAGGACTCTTCGGCTTGCCGCGCCTCTTCCAGGCGGAAGCTTAGGCGGATGCGGTAAGAGGCCGTTCGAATCCGCTTCTCGAGGATTTCGATCGAAGGGCCGTCCCCGCAGCGGGCGCGGTATTCCCGGAGTTTGAGCCGATAGGTATCGAGAATCTTCAGCCTTTCTTCCGCATCCGGAACGTCTCGGACCCGTTCCAACGCTTCAACCGCCTCCTCACGCGCGGTCTTCAGCAGGAGCGCGTCGCGCTCGGCCTCGGTCCGGCTCAACTGCATCGCGGCGGAAGCGACGGGAGTGGCGATTCCCTTCCCCTCATACCCGGCAAGGGCTTGCAGTTCGGATACGGCGCGGTCGAGATTGGCGATCTTCGACTGCGCGTTGAGCGTCCGCTGCGCCGCTTCCTGCGCCGATTCGGCGAACGAGGCCCGTTGGCGCATGTCGGTTTCGGCCAAATTCGAACAATTGCGGCAGAGCCCATCGGGGCCGGTCCAGAACAGCCAGCCGCTGCAGCGGCAGAGTTTGCAATCGGACATCACGCTCCCATTATAGGGTCCCGAACCCGCGAGTGCAATGTGACTTTAGTTAGGACTTCGCGCGCCGCGCGGCGTGGAAGTCGCGCGCGCGGGCAATCACCCAATCCGCGTAGCGGCGATAGAAGGCCGCGTGCGCGGGGCGAGACAGGAGAGCGAGATCCCGTTCGATCATCTGAATACGGGCCTGCAGGGCGTGGAGTTTGCTTTCCGTCCCGGTGATCTCGTCGCCCCGGTAGTAGCGAAGCTGTTCGTGCTTGATGCGCTCTTGGCGCATAAGCCGATAGGTGGCCCGGCGCGCCTTCAAATAGGCCTGCAGGCGATCCCGCCGCCCGACCGCCGCCGCGAGACGGCGTTCGAGCGAGGCGATAATTTCCCCCGCGTCGCGTTCCGTGACGAGCATCTTCGTGCGCTGGCGACCTCGGTACCAGCGCATGAATCGTGAAAAGTCCCGGCGGAACGCGCGGTCCGCGGCGTAGAGCGGGTGCCCCTTGCCGACAGAAACGTCCAAATCCCGCGCGGCCATCAAGGCGGTCGTGAGCCCTTCGATGCCGGTTTCGAGGGCGTAGTCGATGAGACGCCCGTGGTGAAGAAGATCGCTGATCAATCCCGCGAAGATCGGCGCGAATTCGCGGGGAGTCAGGCGCAAATGATTGGAATTGATTTGAAAGACCCCGTATTCCGCCTGATAAGAAGACGGTTGACCGTGCCGTCCTTCGTAGACCTCGACGAGCCACGGAATTCCCGTCCGTCCGGCGCGGCGCTCGAGCGCGTTTAAGTAGGGAGCGGCGGCCCGACTGCGCCGGAGTTCCGCGACGACGGCGCCGAGCCAGGCGGCGTGAACCCCGCGGGCCGGGCGCAGCGAGGCGGGCAGGGGCGCCGGTGTTCCGGGAATCTCAGGCGGAGCCTTCCTGCGCACCGTCCCGCGTTCGCGCGCCTCGGGCAAGGGTTCGTAGCGGTCGACGAGGGCTTGGGTCGGCAGCCGCAGGCGGATCTTCCTGCGTGAGGCGCCCTTCTTGTCCGCGCGATTGACCGCCGCGCGGAAAGCGCGGGCTTCCCTTAATACGCGGCGCGAGAAATCGAGGTACCGATGTCGGCCGACCGGGGTGCGGAGAATCCGGAGATCGCGGCGAACGCGGTGGATTTCGAGTTCCCAGGAGACGAGAATCTCCTCGCTTGCCAGCACCTCCTTCCCGCGGTACGCGTCGGAGCGGCGCTCGGAAACGCCGAGTTTGCGCAGGCGCTTGAGCGTCGCCTCGCGATCCTTCAAGTACGCCTCCATTTGGTCGGCGGTCCGCTGGGCCTTGCGCTCCATGCCGCGCAGTTGTTCCTCGAATTTTCGAAAATCGCTCCCGATCAAAGAGAGCGAATCTTTATACTGCGGCTGGGCGACGAGCATCTTCAAGAAACCTTCGACCGAGGCCTTGAGGCTGCGGTACGCGCCATGGTGGAAATCATCTTTGCCCCAGACCGCGCCGAGTTCGCGCACGACCTTGAACTGGGCGATGTAGGCTTCGAGTTCCAATTCGACGCCGTAAAACGGGAGATCTTCGCCCTTCTGCAGCACGTGAACCAGTTCGTGGATCAGCGCGGCGGCGGCCTTTTCGTCGGAGTCCGCTTTATAACCCTTGGACATCCGAACGACTTCCCAATCGAAGGTGAAGCTGCCGCCGTCCTCTTCGGCGAATTCGACGATGACGGGTTCTCGTCCGTTGCCTGTGTATTCCTCGACGCGCTGGAGCACCGCGCGGCCCGTTTTCGATCGCAAAGCGGCGGCGTAGAGCCGGGAGAGGTAGGCGGCGTCCTCGGCGTCGGCGATCTTGAGGTAAGGCGGCAACGCGGCGGAAGGGTCCGCGGCGAACGCCGGGTCGGCGGCGCTCGGGGCGTTCGCGTCGAACAGCGTTCCAAGCGTCGCTTGGGCCCGTCCTTTGATTTCCACCCCGGCGGCCGCTTCCCGCAGCACTTCGATCGCCGCCGGGCGCGCGCGGCGGGGCGCGCGTGGAGCGGGAGCGTCCGCGGCGTTGCCTCGGACGGGACCCGCCGCGGGCGCCGGGGACCGCGGGGCGATGGACGCGTTCGCGCCGGGAGCCGACCGGAGAGCCGGGGCGGCAATCGCGGCGCGAACCGCCGCCGCTGCAGGCGCGGCGATCGCCGAGGGCAAGGTCAGCGTGGGGAGCGCTCCGTCGGAAAAGAGAGACGGCGCCGCGAGGGGCGCCGTCGGTGAGAGGGAGAGAGCGGGGGCCGAGGGCCCGAGCGTCGCGGGCGCGGAGCCTGCGCGCGGCACGGTCGGCGCGGAGAGTACCCGCGCCTCGCAAGGAGAGGAGCCGGCAAGCCAAAAGAAGGCAATAAACAGACTTCGCTGGACGATCCCCGTTCCGATCATCGTGGAGGCTATGGTACTTTCTCCCGCCTCGACTCATTCGGGTCGATCGGGTCGAATCTTCGAGGAAATAGGCCTAGAAGCATTTAGGCCCCCGGGACCGCGCTGCAGCCGCGGCTTTGTCCGGAATTTCATACAATTCTGCGCAGCAGGCGAGATGATGAAAACAACGAAAACGGGATTATCCGATCAGGACCTATACCTCTTCAATGAGGGCTCCCATGTGCGGCTCTATGAGCGGCTCGGGGCCCGGGTTGTTCGCGAGGGAGCCATCAACGGGGTGCGCTTCGCGGTCTGGGCTCCCGACGCGGAGCGGGTTTCGGTGATCGGTGATTTCAACGGGTGGAAGGGCGGCGCGCACTCGCTGCACCCACGAGGCAGTTCCGGCATTTGGGAAGGGTTCGTTCCGAGCATCGGCAAAGGCACGCATTACAAGTACAAGGTGAACTCCCGGTATCGCGGGTATTCGGTGGAGAAGGCGGATCCGTTCGCGTTTCGCGCCGAGATACCGCCGAAAACCGCATCGATCGTTTGGGATCTCGACTACGAATGGAAGGATCAGGAATGGATGGCGCGCCGCGGCAAGCTCAACGCGCTTGACGCTCCGATGTCGATTTACGAGGTTCACCTCGGTTCCTGGATGCGTTCCCCCGAGACCCCGGACCTCCCCTTGGGCTACCGGGATTTGGCCGACCGGCTTGCCGACTACGCGGCGGAGAACGGGTTCACGCACATCGAATTCATGCCGCTGATGGAACATCCGTTCTACGGTTCGTGGGGATATCAGACGACCGGATATTTCGCCGCGACCAGCCGCTACGGCACGCCCCAGGATTTCATGCACTTGGTGGACGCGCTTCACGCACGCGGCGTCGGCGTGATTCTGGACTGGGTTCCCTCTCACTTCCCCGAGGACCAGCACGGCCTCGGCTTCTTCGACGGAACGCATCTCTATGAGCACGAAGATAAGCGCAAGGGCTTCCACCCCGATTGGAAAAGCCTGATTTTCAACTACGGCCGCAACGAGGTCCGCAGCTTCCTGCTCTCGAGCGCGCTGTTTTGGGTCGAGAAATTCCACGCCGACGGTCTGCGCGTGGACGCCGTCGCCTCGATGCTGTACCTGGACTACTCGCGGGAAGCGGGAGAGTGGATTCCCAACGAACACGGCGGACGTGAGAACCTGGAGGCGATATCCCTTCTGCGTCGGCTGAACGAGGAGGTCTACAAGCATCACCCGGACGTGCAGACCTTCGCCGAGGAATCGACCGATTGGCCGATGGTCTCACGGCCCGCGTACGTCGGAGGGCTGGGATTCGGTCTCAAATGGGACATGGGCTGGATGCACGACACCCTCGAGTACATGAAGAAGGACCCCGTGCATCGGCGCTTCCATCACAACGTCATCACCTTCCGGATGGTGTACGCCTTCCACGAGAATTTCATTCTCCCCCTCTCCCACGACGAGGTCGTTCACGGGAAGGGGTCCTTGTTGGACCGCATGCCGGGAGACGGCTGGCAGAAGTTCGCCAACCTGCGAGCGCTTTACGGCTATATGTTCGCCCAGCCGGGGAAGAAGCTCCTGTTCATGGGATGCGAGTTCGCGCACGGCGCCGAGTGGAAGCACGACTTCAGCCTCGATTGGAATCTTCTCGAACGCCCGCAGCATCGCGGCGTGCAATCGTGGGTCGCGGATCTCAACCGCCTGTACCGCGGCGAGCGCGCCCTGCACGAAATGGACTGCGACCCGCACGGGTACGAGTGGATCGACTCCAACGACAGCGCCCAGAGCGTTTTGAGCTTTTTGAGGTGGCCGCGGGGGCGGCGCGAGGCCGTGGCGATTCTGATTAATTTCACGCCGGTTCCCCGCGAACATTACCGGGTCGGGCTGCCGTGGGGCGGAGCGTGGACCGAACTGCTCAATTCCGACGCGAGGGAATACGGAGGCTCCGGGATGGGCAACGGCGGCGCCGTAGAGGCGGGACCCCAACCCTATCACGGGCGTCCGTTCTCGGCGCTTGCGACTTTGCCCCCTCTCTCGGTCGTCTTCTTGAAGGGCCGCGCTTCATGACTCCCTCTCCGCGTTCCCCCTCCAAGCCGGTCGCGCCCGAATCCGTGCTGGGCGCGGCGATGGTCGCACGCCGCAGCTGCCGTTTCGGCGTTTGGGCGCCTAAGAGCCGGAGCGTGGACGTTCGGCTCGTGCATCCGTTCGAGAAAACGGTTCCGCTTCAGCCGGTCGGTGACGGCTATTTCGCCGGGGAAGTGGAGAATGTCGAGCCCGGTTCCCGCTATTTTTTCCGTTTGGACGACGGCAAGGATCGGCCCGATCCGGCCTCGCGCCTGCAGCCGGATGGCGTTTTCGGGCCGTCGCAGGTCGTCGATCCGCGTTTCGAGTGGAAAGACGATTACTGGTGCGGCATTCCCCTGCAGGATTTCGCGATCTACGAACTCCACGTCGGGACCTTTACGCCGGAGGGAACGTTCGACGCGGCCGCGGGCAAGCTCGCGTATTTAAAGGAACTGGGAATCACGGCGATCGAGTTGATGCCCTGCGCGGCTTTTCCGGGTTCGCGGAATTGGGGCTACGACGGGGTTTTCCCGTTCGCCGTTCAAAGTCATTACGGAGGTCCGGACGCTCTTCGCCGTTTTGTCGACGCCGCGCACGGAAAGGGCATGGCGGTTCTCATGGACGTCGTCTACAACCACATCGGTCCGCGCGGCGCCGTCCTCGCGGATTTCGGTCCCTACTTCGACAGCCGCTACGATACCCCCTGGGGGCGCGGGTTCAATTTCGACGGAGCGGGCGCGGACGGGGTGCGGCGCTTCTTTCTGGAAAACGCGCTGATGTGGGTGCGCGACTACCGGTTGGACGGGCTTCGCCTCGACGCGGTGCACATGATTTACGACGCGGACGCGAAGACCTTCCTGGAATGTCTGGGCGACGCCGTGCGGCTGCATTCGCGCGCGTCGAACCGCCTTGCGTATACGATCGCCGAGGCGATGCACAACGATCCGCGTCTCGTGCGCCAGACCGAGCTCGGAGGGTTGGGACTCGATGCCGTCTGGAACGACGACTTCCACCACGCCCTCCACTCGCTCTTGACCGGGGAACGCAACGGCTATTACGCCGACCACGGCGGCATCGCGGAACTGGCGAAGGCGTTTCGAGAGGGCTTCGTTTTGACCGGCGGCTACTCGCGCTACCGCAAACGCTCGTTCGGACGCTCCTCGGCCTCGCTTCCGGGACGGAAAATGGTCGTCTACGCGCAAAACCACGATCAAGTCGGCAATCGTCCCGGCGGGGACCGATTCGGAACGCGGCTTTCCCCCGAGGCGCAGAAACTCGCCACGGGCGCCGCGCTGCTGTCTCCGTATCTGCCGCTCTTGTTCATGGGCGAGGAATACGGCGAGACCGCCCCCTTTCACTTCTTTACCGATCACGGCGACGCCGAGCTCGACGCGGCGGTTCGGGAAGGCCGCCGTCGGGGATTTACAAGCTTCGAATGGGAAGGCGCGTTCGCGGATCCCGCCGCGCTCGAGACCTTCGAGGCCTGCCGTTTGGACTGGACGAAGCCCGAAAAAGCCGCGCACAAAGCCCGTCTTTCCTTCGTCCGCGAATTGCTCCGCCTGCGTCGCGACGAGTCGGCGCTTCGCAGCTTGGATAAGGAACGCATGAAGGTCGAAGCGATTCAAGAACCGCCCGCGCTGTGCGTCGTTCGCGGCGGGCAGAGATCGGAAGTCGCGGTCTTGCTTCACTTCGGCGATAAGGACGCGAATTTTGCCGCCCCTTTGCCCGATGGGAACTGGGCGCGGGTACTGGACTCTTCGGAGAAGCGTTGGGGCGGCCCGGGGGAATTGACTCCCGAGGTCGCCGGCTCCTCCGGAGGAGCCCCACTGACGATGCGGGCGAAATCCTTGGCGGTATTCCGCCGATCGGCGAGGCAATCGAACTGATGCGCGGCTACATTTGCGTTCACGGCCATTTCTATCAACCCCCCCGGGAGAATCCCTGGATCGAAGCGATCGAGCGTCAGCCGTCCGCGCACCCGCACCGCGACTGGAACGCTCGGATCACCGCCGAGTGCTACGGACCCAACGCCCGCGCGCGGATTCTCGACGGGCGCGGACGGATCGCGAATATCGTTTCCAATTATTCGCGGATGAGCTTCAATTTCGGACCGTCTTTGCTCTCCTGGATGCAAACACATGCGGCGAAGGTTTACGGCGCGATCCTCGCGGCGGACCGCGACAGCGCGGTCCGCTTCGGCGGCCACGGTTCCGCGATGGCGCAGGTGCACGGGCACCTGATCCTTCCGTTGGCCAACGAGCGGGATAAGAGAACGCAGGTGATCTGGGGAAAACGGGATTTCGAGAAGCGCTTCGGGCGTCCCCCCGAAGGGATGTGGCTGGCGGAAACCGCCGCGGACACGGCGACGCTCGAGGCGCTCGCCGAGCAGGGAATCCTCTTCACCATCCTGGCGCCCCGCCAGGCCGCCCGCATACGAAAAATCGGAGATCCCGAATGGCAGGACGTTTCCGAGGGCCGCGTGGGACCGCGCCGTCCCTACCGGGTCTCTTTGCCTTCGGGACGGTCGATCGTCATTTTCTTTTACGACGGCAACATCTCCCAGGGGGTTGCCTTCGAGAATCTTCTGGAGCACGGCGGGCGTCTGCTCGACCGGCTGACCGGCGCCGTCCTCACCGACCGCGACGAGGCCCAACTCGTGCATATCGCGACGGACGGGGAAACCTACGGGCATCACCACCGCTTCGGCGAGATGGCGCTCGCCGTCGCGCTCGACGATCTCGAGAAAATTCCCGACGTGACGCTGACCAACTACGGACAGTTCCTGGCGGAGCATCCTCCGGGTTGGGAAGCCGAGATCGTGGAAGGATCCTCTTGGAGCTGCGCCCACGGCGTCGAACGCTGGCGTTCGGATTGCGGATGCCGCACCGGCGGAGATCCGTCGTGGAATCAAAAATGGAGAAAACCCCTGCGCGAGTCGCTCGACTGGCTGCGGGACCGCTTGGCGGAGGATTACGAGCGTCTCTGCGAGGGGCTGTTCCCGGATCCTTGGGCCGCGCGGGACGCCTACATCGCGGTCTTGCTTGACCGGAGCGATTCCGTCGTCGAAGGCTTTCTCGCCGCGCACGCGGGCCGCGCGCTTTCCGGCGCGGAAACGGTCAAGGCGCTGCGCCTGCTCGAGATGCAGCGGCACGCGATGTCGATGTTCACCAGCTGCGGATGGTTTTTCGACGAATTGGCCGGGATCGAAGGCGTTCAGATCCTGCGCTACGCGGATCGCGCGGCCGTGCTTTGCCTGGAGGCCGGCGGCCGGGACCACGAACCTGATTTTCTCGCGCGTCTCGCGGAAGCGAAGAGCAACTTAAGGGAACATGCGGACGGTCGTCGCGTGTTCGAGGGACCCGTCAGATCCTCCCGCGTGGACCTGGCCGGTGTCGGCGCGCATTTCGGCGCGAGCACGCTGTTCGAGTCGCCCCCCGAGGAAACCGTGTTCCACGCCTTTCGCATCCGGCGCAAGGACGCCCGCGTGCAGAGCGGGGAACGCGCGAAGCTGGCGGTCGGGCTGGCCTCGGTGGCGTCGACGATCACCCGCGAAGCGACCGAGGTCGCCTACTGCTTTTTCGATCCGGGAGACCACGCGTTGATCGGGGGCGCGCGGATCTTCCGAGGGAAGAAGGCGTACGAAGAAATGGTTTGGGCGATCACCGACCGCTTTTTCAAGGGTGAATTGGAAGCGATCGGGCCCCTGCTCGCCGAGCATTTTCCCGGGTCGACCTGTTCGCTCTCTTCGTTTCTGCGCGACGACCGCAACCGCATCGTCGAGCGCGTCCTCGCGGAAGCCCGGGCCGAAGCGGAGCGCGTTTACGCGACGATGTTCGAATCGCGCGCGGGACTCTATCGCTTTCTGCAGGACCACGGCGTCGAACGACCGCGCGAGCTCGACGCCGCCGCTGAAACCGCGATCGCGGCCAAAATACGAGACAGCCTCGCGGCCGAGCCGCCGGATTTTGAGACGGCGGCCGCCGCGCTGGAGTCGGCCCGCAAAGCGGGACTTCCCCACCAAAGGGAAGAGGCGGTGTATCAATTCGAACGGGCCCTGGAGCGCATCAGCGCGGCCTTCCGTTCGGATCCGAACCGCCTCGATCTGCTGGAGCGCCTCGAGCGCGGCGCCGCGCTGGTCGGCGTGCTCAACGGCTCGGTCAATCTCTGGCAGGTGCAGAACGATCATTGGTTCCTGCGCCACCGCACCCTTGAGACGGTTCAGGGAAGGGCCGCGACCGGGGACTCCGCTTCGGCGCGTTGGGTGGAGTTGTTCGGCTCCCTCGCGGAAAAGCTACACTTCGCGGTATGAGGAAACTCTCGGGCGGGGTCCTTTCTCTCTTCTGATGTCCGCGGACCTGCGCATCTTTGAATCGGCCCCGGAGGCCGTCGACGCCGCAGCCAAGCTGTGGGCGGAGTGCGCGCATGAAGCCGCGCGCGCGCGCGGGACGTTTCGCATCGCGCTTTCCGGCGGGCGGACGCCGAAGGCGCTCTTTTTTCTGTTGGCGAAACCGGCGTTCGCGGATTTGCCGTGGGACCGTACGGAATTCTTTTGGGGAGATGAGCGCTACGCTCCGATCTCCCACGGCGAGAGCAATTTCCGCGGCGCGAACGACCTTCTCTTGACGCCGGTCGGCGCCGTGGCGGACCGGATTCATAAGATGCCCACCGCCGGAACGGACCCCGTGAAAGACGCGCAGCGCTATGAAGAATCGTTGCGGCGGCATTTCGGAGAAGCTTTGGACCCGGACGGCTTTCCGGTTCTCGATTTTGCCTTGCAGGGACTCGGTGCCGACGGGCACACCGCGTCTTTGTTTCCGGAGAAACCCGCGCTTCAGGAGAACGTCCGTTGGGTCGTGGCCGCGCGCGCTCCGGGTTCGGCGACGATCCGCGACCGCCTGACTTTGACGGTCCCCGTTCTGCGTCGGGCTCGGCGCATCGTGTTTCTGGCGACCGGCCGGGAAAAGGCGGAGGCGGTCCGCGAGTGGCTCGAAGGAACCGAGCCTCCCGAGCGCTGTCCCGCGAAGTTGATTACGCCCTTGGGCGGATCCCGGACGGTGCTGCTCGACCGCGAAGCGGCCGATTTGCTCAAAAACCGTTAGGCCCAACGCGCCCCCGCATTTGGGCCGAAGGGCTCTAGGGGCTTCGAGCCCATCACCCCTAATATAAGGATATGACGCGTTTGCTATTGGCATTCTGCGTTCTTATCTCCTCTCTGCGGTTGTCCGCGGCCGCGGTCGTCGTCCGTTCCGTCTCGGCTCCTCTTTCTCCCGCGCTCGGCGCTCCCGCTTTGATCGGAACTTCGGGAAATGCGCTTTCATTTTCCGCGCCCGCGTTGTCGGTTCCGACGCTCAACACCGGGGCGCTGCCCGTAATTCCGGTGTTGGAATCCGGGACGCAGCCCGCCGCTGCGCGAACGGCTTCTCGGACGGTCCCAGCCCAGGCGCAATCCCCGGCGCCCCGGGCGTCAAGGCAGACCCCGGCTGCGCCGGCGTTTAAAAAGCGTCTGGCCGCGCTGACGCGCGGCGCCGCGCCGCTGGCCGAGGCCGCGCGCGACCGGAACGCAGCCGACGGGGACTCGCATGCCGCCGGTTCCCGACTGATTCGCCTGCTCAACGGGGGCGAGGAGAACGAACTCGAGTCCGCGCCGGTTTCCCCCGGAGAACCAGGCTTGTTCAGTCGATTCGGCGCGCGGCTCAAGCAGGCGAACGCCGCGCACGCGCATTTCGACTTCATGCGGGCCGGCGTGCCGGTGGAGGAGACCGCCCGCGCGGAAACGCCGGCACCGGACCTATCTCCCCGGCAGAAAAAACAGTTTCGAGTCTACGCGACCGGTGTTTCCGCGGTTAAGGTCGGGATCGAGACCCTCCACTTCGTCGTTCCTTTGCTGCTCCTCTCGCAGTACGGCGCCGCGTCCTTGGTGGGCGGGCTTTTCGTCGCCTCCGATCTGGCGGGGCTGGTGCTCGGCTGGGCCGGATCGTCTTGGATCGATCGTCTCAAACCCGGCCGCGTGATGACCGCTGCGGCGTTAACGCAATTCGCCGCCATCGGGGCGATTCCGGCGGCGTTATGGTTGGGGATGCCGCTCGGGCTTCCCGCGGTGATGGGACTCGTCGTCTTAAACGGGGCGGCGTCGGGACTCTTCGACATCGCCCGGCGCGCGCAGATGCCGCATCTGATCGGGACCGACGAAGGGACGCTGCGGCGCTACAACGGCGAACTCTATGTCTGGCGAGAGATCGCGGCGATCGCCGGGGTTTTTGCCGCGGGCGCGCTGCTCTCCGCGACCGGATACCTGGAGACTCTGATTCTCCACCCGGCTTTTTACATGATCGCCGGTTATCTCTTCTGGCGCATGACGCGCGGGAATCGGCCGGGCGGCGGGGCCGCGGCGATTCCCGCCGGGCCGAAGGAGCCGAGCGGGATCAAGCACGCGTGGCGCGAGATCTCGCGAGGCGCGCGCATCGTCATCTCCAACCCGCGCCTGCTGCTCGCGGCCGTCGTCAACATCCCCGTCCTGACGATCCACAATCTTTTCCACAAGATGCTCGCCGCGGTCTACGCGACCGCGATGCTCGGCAGCCCTTCTTTCGCCGCCATTTTAATCGGCGCGTGGAATCTCGGGGAATTCGTTTCGGCGATCTACCTGCGCACCCGCGGCCACAAGGAAGGCTCGGCTAAATGGCTGGTGTACGCCGGTTTTGCGGGGATGGGATTGTGGGCGATGACCTTCTTCCCTTCGATTTGGGTCGCGGCGCCCATGATTTTCCTGCTCGCAACCGCGACGCTGTCCAATGAACTGGGTCTCGTGTCCTTTTTCCAGTCCTCCGTGGGGAAAGAAGATGCCGGCGCCGTGAACGGCTTCGTGTACTCCTCGGCCAACGGGCTGTCGATGGTCGCCCTGCTGGCGCTCGGCTGGGCCTTCGACGCCTGGGGCGTGCCGGCCGGGATGACCGCCCTCGCGGTCGTGATGAGCGGGGTGTCGGTGTTCTACTGGCTCGCGGCGTTGAATCTCAAACGCTCCGGACGCGATCACCCCTCGGGGCCGGCGGTGAATTCCGCCGATGAGCCGCCGCCTGTTGCTGCAGGTCTGTTCTTGAAGCGATGGAAGCTGTGGCTGGTCGTCGCCGCGGTTCTCGGGGGCGGACTTTTCGGAGCCCATCAGTATTTCGCGCCCAGGCTCGATCCCGTCACGCCGCCCGACGCGGTGGTGATCGTGGACAAGTCCCCCTACGCGATGGCCGAGGTTCCAGGCGCCGCGATCGAGCGTTTCGGCGACTCGCCGAGGATCGTCCTGAGCGGCAACAGCTCTGCGATTCTCGCCTTTACGATGCGAGCGGATCGAAAGGCCGCCGTCAGCGTATCCGAGGACGGAACCTGGAAGCTGTGGGATTTGGAAAGCGGCAAGGTCTACGCCCCGGAACATTACCCCGGCAAGGCGCGCACGGCGCTGTTCGCCGACGGCGGCCGCAAACTGATTCTCGTGGACGACGACGGAACCGTCCGAGTTTCGATGCTGCGCACCGGCGAGTTGCAGACGATCGAGCGGGATCTGGAAGCGGTCCTCTTTGACGCGATCAGCCCGGACGCCTGGCGCGTCGCGGTCGGAACCTCCGACAATCAGGTTCACCTCCTGGAAATCGACGGGGCGAAGACGGCGGCGTTCGCCGTCGGGGGGAAAATCCTGGCGGTCGGATCCACCGAGGCGGGCGAGATGGTACTGACCAGCAGCCGCGGGATCGTGAAGCTTTGGAAGGTCGCACCGGGACAAGCGCCGACGGTCGTCGTTGAAAAGTACCTTCCGGGACTCAAGATCAAGGGCAGCGCGCTCAGCCGCTCGGGCGACCGTTTGATCGCGCTGGCGGACATGGCGGGCGATCAGATCGTCCTGGCCTGGCGCTTCGGGACGCAGGAAGTTCAGATGCTGATGGGCGCCGATTTCGCGGGCGAAGACGCGCCGTTGGCCGCCGTGGCGGCGACGCCGGACGGGACACGCGTCGCGATTCTTGCGAAGGACGGGCGGTTATGGACCTGGACCCCCGGGTCGGGCGAGCCCGCGCTCATCGGCAAGGCGGAGTCCGGGGTTCGCGTATTTTTCTCGAAGACCGGGACGATGATCTGGACGGCCGATCAGGCCGGACGCCTGCAGGCGTGGATCATTCCCATGACGGGTTCTAAGTAATTTTCGCTAGAATGCCGCATGCGGCATTCGCGCGGAAAAACCGTCGTCATCGTCAACCCCGCCTCCGGCGCGGGCCGCTCGGGGCTGTTGTGGCCCGAACGCCGGGAGATTCTCGAAGCGATTTTACCCGAGTTCGAAGAGCACCTGAGCGAGCGTCGGGGACACGCCTCCGAACTGGCCCGCGAGGCGGTCGAAAACGGCGCGGCGCGCGTCGTGGCGGTCGGCGGCGACGGGACCTGGCACGAGGTCGTTCAGGGATTCATGACCGCGCCCCGGGAATCCCGCCGCGACGCCGTGCTCGGACTGCTCCCCACCGGATCCGGCTGCGATTTCGCCCGGCATTTCGATATCCCGATGGACTTCCGCGAGGCCGCGCTGCGATTGGAGGCCGACACGCTGCGCCGTCTCGACGCGGTGCGTGCAGAGATCACCGCTGAGGACGGCAGCTCGAAAACGCTGTACTTCACGAACATGGCGGCCTTCGGTTTGGCGGGGCTGGTCGCCGAGGCCGTCGAGCGTGACGGCAAGGCCAGGGGCGGGACGCTTTCCTATCTGTTCGCCACGCTCGGGGCGGTGATGCGCTCTCAGGCGGCCGATTTCACGGTGCGCTTGGACGGGCGCAAATTAGACGGCCCTTTTCATACCGTCATTCTCGCCAACACCTCCAGTACCGGCGGCGGGATGAAGATCGCGCCGGACGCGGACGCCGAGGACGGCCGTTTCGAGGTCGTGACGGTCGGCGATATGTCGAAACTGTCGATGTTGCTGAAGCTGCGCAAGCTGTACTCGGGAACGCATCTGGGGGGACGGGGGCTGGAGTGCCTGCGGGGAGAGCGTCTGGAAGCCTTTCCCCCTCCCGGCGGGGGCCGCTGGCCGCTGAACATCGACGGCGAGGCGTTCGGCCGTCTGCCCGCGGCGTTTACGATCGAGCCGGGCGTTCTTCCGGTGCTCGTCTAGCCTTTACTATGATGGCGAGGATGCAGCGCGGTCGAATCGCTTCCGCCGTTGCGCAGGGTCTGTTGGCCCTGCTGTTCTGCCTGTGGGCTTCGGGTGCGGCGCGCGCGCAGAGCGGACCGGCCGGGTTCGCCGCGGCCTGCGTCTTGGCGCTTCCCGCGCTGTGGTTCGCGTTCCACGCGGTCAGGGTCGGACTCGGCCGGTCCCCGGCCTGGGGCTGGGGCGCGAAAACCGCGGCGGCGGCCGTCGTTCTTGTCGCCGGGATGGCCGTCGCTCGGGCGCCGCGCCGCGGCGGCGACCCGCTCGGCGCGTTGTCGGCGTTTCGCGCCGCGATCGGGACCTCGCCTCCGCCCCGCCCGTCGATGCTGGTGCCGGGGCGCCTTTCCGTGCTCCCTCGATTGCATCTCGCCGGCACGGGGCATCCCGCCACGCGGGAGGTGTTCTTCGGACGCCCCTCGTCCGTCCGCGACCGCGGAACCTGGCTGTACGACAACGACGAAAGCAGCCCGACCTTCGGCACCGTCGTCATCGACTGCACGCATACGGATCCCAAGGGCTCCGCGTGGAGTTCCTATTGAGGACAGCCGAATGAAGCTCGCCCTCTACGTTTCCGGACACGGTTTCGGACACGCCACGCGGGAAGCGGCCCTTCTGGAGGCGCTCGACCCCGGGGGAGCGGACAGGATATTGCTGCGCACGGTCGCGCCGCTGGGGATGTTCGGCGACGCGGGGAAGGCCTGCGAGCCTCTGTGCGATCCGTTCGACGTCGGGATGACTCAGGCGTCGGCGCTGTCGGTCGACGCTCCGGCGACGCTCTCCGCCCATCGGGAGCATCTCGCCGATTTCGACGCCGTCGTCGCCCGCGAAAGGGCCCGTCTGACCGCCTTCGCTCCGGACGCGGTCGTTTCCGATTGCGGGCCCGCACCGATCGAGGCGGCCGCCGCTCTGGGTGTTCCCGCGTTTGTGCTCGGCAACTTCACGTGGGATTGGATCCTCGACGAGTATGCCCGGACCGACCCGCGCTGGCGGCCGATCGTAGATCGATACGCTCGCGCCTACGCGCGGGCCGACGCGTATTGGCGGCTTCCCTTTCACGGGGACGAGACGGGGTCCTTTCGCAAAATCGTCGATTTCCCTCATCTGGTGCGCCGCCGTTCGCTTTCCCGCGAGGAAACGCTGCGCTCCTTGGGGTTGGAGCCGGGAGAGTCCCGTCCTTTGGTCCTCGTGTCCTTCGGCGGCTTCGCCGCGGACGAGTTCACCGGAGCGGACCCCGACGGGCTCTCCGAGTTCATCTTCGTCGGGTTTACCGATCCCCCGCCGGGTCTGCGGGCGACCTGGATTCGGCTCCCGACGCTTTCCCCGGTAAGCACCGTGGATTTAGTCGCGGCCGCGGGAGCGGTAATCGGAAAACTCGGATATGGAACGGCCGCCGAATGCCTCGTGTACGGGACCCGCATGCTCTTCGTTCCCCGTACGAGATTTCGGGAAATCGGGGTGATCGAACGGGCGGTCGCGGAAGCCGGCGGTTTCCGCGCGCTCTCGCGCGGGGATTTCCTTTCGGGACGCTGGCGGGCGCCGCTGCGCCGCCTGCTCCAGACGCCTCCTCCTCGGTCCCAGCCCGGCGACGGCGCCGAGCGCATCGCGGCGGCCTTAGCCGAGTCCGCGATTCCGGGAAAATCCGCGTGAGAACCCTCGTCTGGGGCGTTCTCATTTTCGCGCTGCTGCTGGCCGGGCTGCGGCTGCTCGAACGGACGGGGCTTTATCTCCCGACTTCGGCTCATTTGGCTCACCCCGGCAGCTATGGTTTTCGCTACGAGGAAAAAATCGTCGAGACCGCGGATGGAGAGCGATTGGACGCGTGGTGGATTCCCGCGGAAGGAAATGATCGCCCGAAGGGGGTCGAGGATCCCCCGCTCCCTCCGCTCCCTCCGCTCCCGAAGGTTCCGGGCGCTCCCGTGATCCTGTTTTTTCACGGCAACGGCGGCAATATCAGCCACCGCATCCAAAAAATACGCTATTTCCTGAAGATGGGTGCCTCGGTTTTGATTTTCGATTACCGCGGCTACGGTGCGAGTTCCGGCCGTCCGGACGAGCGAGGCACGTATCGCGACGGCGAAGCCGCTGCGCAGGCGGCTTTGGCGGAGGCGGGCGGCGATCCCGATCGGGTAGCGTACTACGGCGAGTCGCTGGGCTGCGCCGTCGCGTTGGAAACGGCCTTGCGCCTTCCGCCCCGCGCGCTCATCCTCGACAGCCCCTTTTCCTCCACCGCCGCGATGGGCGCTTTGATCTTTCCGTGGCTTCCGACGCGCTGGATCGTGCTCAATCGCTACGACAATTTAGGGAAAATCAACGCGTTGTCCGCGCCGCTTCTGCTGCTGCACAGTCCTGACGACGACGTGATCCCCTTCTCGATGGGCCGGGCCGTCTATGAGGCGGCGCCGAGCCCGAAGCGTTTCGTTGAGACGCGCGGGGATCACAACGAGGGATTTTCCGAATCGCCGAACTGGGGACCTTCGATCGCGGATTTTTTAACGGAGATATTTTCCCGGTGAAGCGTTTCTTGACCGCGGGGGTTCTGTTCGCCTGCGCCGCCTGCGGTGCGTTGGCGCCCAAAGGCCGACTCGGGGAGACGATGGGGCTTCTCGCCCGCGTCGAGGGAGCGCTGCCCGGTTCAAGACTGGGCCCGGTGCGCGGGGGCGTCGTTCTCGCGGATTGGAAAGACGAGGACGGCCTCCCGCTGCACGTCCTGGCCGTCGATCTTGGGAGGAAGGAACTGCGTTTTCGAGCCGCTTTGGCCCACGACCGTCTTCAGGTCCGGCCCGAACGCCTCGACGCGCTCGCTCGCCGCCATGGGGCCTTCGCCGCGCTTTCCATGGGGCACGCGGAACGCGGATTGTCCGTTTCGGGGTTGACGGTCATCGATCGTCGCCTTCATCTCGCGCCGAATCCCCCGAAACGCGTTTCGATCGTCATCGGTCGGGACAACACGGTCGCGGTCGGGAAATTCCATCCCGAAGTGAATTCGGATTTGGATTACGATCAAGCCCTCGGCGGGCTTTGGGGACTGGACGAGCCGGACGTCGAAAACACGCTTCATGCGGCACCATGGTCGATGATTTGCCGCTGGAACGCGTTCAACGCGCTGTTGTGGGTGTACGCACCCCAAGGCGGGTCGCCCGCTGAGACCGTGAAACGGCTCGGCTGCGAAGACGCGTTCATCGCCGGGGCGGGGCGGCGCGCCGGAATGGTCGTGGACGGCGTTTCCACCGCGCGGCGCGGCGGGCTGTCGCTTCAACCCGGGCGTGCGGACTCGGCGCTGCTGCTTCGGGCGGCTAACGGTTTTTGAGTCGGTCTTCACGCCGGCGGACGGCGGCGGCGTGGCGTTCCTTTTCGCCGCGGGTTTCCAGAGAGAGCGGCGGGACCGGCGAGGGGCGTCCCTTCGCGTCCAGCGCGACCATCGTCACCAGGCAGTTGTTCGCATGGCGGCGAGGCCCTCCCAGCATGCTTTCCGCGTGGACCTCGACCCCGATCTCCATCGAGGTTCTGCCGGCGTGATGGATCCGGGCTTCCACGACCACCAAGTCTCCCAGCTGGATCGGCACGAGAAATTCAACGCGTTCCATCGCGATGGTGGCGCAGGGCTTTGCGGCGTGCCGCGAGGCGCAAACGGCGGCGGCTTTATCTACGAGGGCGAGAATGCGTCCCCCGAAGACGGTGCCGTTGATGTTGGCGTCCGGGGGCGACATTAGGTCCGCGAGGGTCGTTTCCGACGCGCGGACGGGTTTGGGCGAGAGGCTGGTTTTCGGGCGGGCCATTTGAGCGGGATTCTCCAAAATTATAGACTGAGTGTCCATGGAAGCATCGAGAAAGAAGCGGGTTATTAGAATGGCGAAGATCGTCGCGACGCTGGGGCCGGCCTCCGGAACGCTCGAGATGATCGACAAATTGACTCAGTTCGGGATGGATGTGGTCCGGCTCAATTTTTCCCACGGCGATCACGAAGCGCACGCGAAGCTTATCGGCCATGTACGGGAGAACTCCCGACGCTACGAACGCCCGATGTCGGTGATCGCGGACCTTCAAGGGCCGAAGATCCGCACCGGAAAACTCGTCAACGGCGTTCCGCTCGAACTCGTCGAAGGCGAGGCGTTCACAATTACGACCGACCCGGTTCTCGGGGAGGGGTCTCGTGTTTCCACCACTTTCAAAGAGCTTCACGAGAACGTCGGCAAGGGCGACCGGATATTGATGGACGACGGCCTCCTCGAGATTCTCGTCGAGAAGGTGACGGGCCGGGACATCTCCTGTCAGGTCCTCACGGGAGGATTGCTCAGCGAACATAAAGGGATCAATCTCCCGGGAGCGAAGCTGCGCATCCCCGCCCTGACCGAAAAGGATAAGCGCGACCTTAAATTCGCTTTGGAGAACGACTGCAACTACATCGCGGTCAGTTTCGTTCGCAGCGCCGACGACGTCCTCATGGCCCGTCAGGAAGCGCTTCGCTACGGAAAACAGCCGCAGATTATCGCGAAGCTCGAAAAACCGGAGGCGCTCGACAACCTCGAGGAGATCCTGCAGGCTTCCGACGGGGTGATGGTAGCTCGCGGCGACTTGGGCGTCGAGATGAGCCCCGAAAAGGTCCCGGCCGCTCAAAAGCACATTATTTCGCGTGCGCGCGATTTCCGGATCCCGGTCATTACCGCGACCCAGATGCTCGACTCGATGACCCGCAACCCCCGCCCGACGCGCGCCGAAGCGTCGGACGTCGCGAACGCGATTTTCGACGGGACCAGCGCCGTGATGCTCTCCAACGAGACCGCTTCCGGCAAGTACCCGCTGGAATCGGTGGAGATGATGGACCGGATCATTCGCGAGGCGGAAGGCGTGCCGCGCGACACGCAACGGATGCGCCGTCTGTGGCGGTTGAGCGTCGCCGAGGCGATCAGCGAGGCCGTCTGCAACGCCGCCGACGTTCTCCCCGTGAAATGCATCGCGGTGTTCACTGAGACGGGGACGACCGCCCGCTTGATCGCGCATTACCGCCCGCCCGTCCCCATCATCGCGTTTTCCCCCGTTCAGGAAACCCGGAGGCGGATGTCCTTGTTCTGGGGAGTGCTTTCGCGCAAGATCAGCCCGGTGTCCGACATCGACGAACTGTCGGCGCTCGCTGAAAAGCGGCTGATCGAAGAGAATTTAGTCGAACCCGGCGACATCGTCGGCATCGTGGCCGGCACGCCGCTCGGCGTGCGGGGCACGACGAACATGGTCAAACTTCACACCGTCGGCTCCGGCAATTAAGCCGGACCGAATGGAGGTCCTATGCCTGAACCCTGGGAAAATCCCGATGAGGAAATTAAGGATTTACTGGAAGGACTGCAAAAGCGGTTTAAGAACGGCTGGCTGCTGCAGCGCGGGCTAGTCCTCGTCGCGTTTGCCGGCGTATTCGTCGTTTTGGGAGTTTTGACCTCCATGTACACCGTGGAGCCGGAAGAAAAAGCGGTGATCATGCGTTTCGGCCGGTACCTCGCGACCCAGGGTCCCGGCCTGCACTTCAAGCTTCCCTTCGGCATCGATCGTCACATCAAGGTTCCGACGGAACGGATTCTCCAAGAGGAGTTCGGGTTCCGCTCAAGTGCGGCGAAGGGAAACCGGACCCAGTACGAGGATCAGGCCTTCGACGAAGAAAGCCTGATGCTGACCGGGGACTTAAACGTTGCGGACGTTGAATGGATCGTTCAGTACAAAATCGCCGAGCCGCAAAAGTACCTGTTCAACACCCGCGACGTACGGAAAAACCTTCGCGACGTGTCTTTATCCGTGGTGCGCCGCGTGATCGGCGACCGCCGCGTCGGCGAGGTGCTGACCACCGGACGCGTCGCCATCGCCGAAGAGGCGCAGCGTCTGATGCAGGAAGTGCTCGATCGTTATGCGATGGGCGTGCGCATTGTGACGCTGAAGCTCCAGGACGTCAATCCGCCGGAGTCGGTGCGGCCCGCGTTCAACGAGGTCAACGCCGCCAAGCAGGAGCAGGAGAAAGTGATCAACCAGGCCGAGCGGGAATACAACAAAGTGATCCCGGAAGCGCGCGGCAAGGCCGACGAGACGGTCAGCAAGGCCGAGGGCGAGGCCGAACGCGTCGTGAATACGGCCAAGGGCGATGCGGCGCGCTTTGAGAACGTGCTGCGCGAATACCGGAAGGCTCCGGCCATCACGCGTACGCGGCTTTACTTGGAAACGCTGGAAGACATCTATTCCCGCTTCTCCGAGATCACGATCGTCGACAAGGGCGTAAAGGGCGTGCTCCCCGTTTTCGACAACCCGACCCCGTCGGCCGGAGGGAAATAGCATGAACAACTCTCAGAAAGCCATCCCGGTGCTTCTGGCCTTGGCGTTGGGCCTATTCCTGTTCCGGGTTTCCGCGTATCAGGTCTCAGAATGGGAGCAGGCGATCATCACCCAGTTCGGCCGTCCCGTCGGAGATCCGGTGACTCAGGCCGGACTTCATTTCAAGATTCCGTTCATTCAAGAGGTGCGCCGTTTGGACAAGCGCATCCTCAACTGGGACGGCTATCCGAACCAGATCCCGACTAAGGACAAGAAGTACATCTGGGTGGACACGACGGCGCGCTGGCGCATCAACGATCCGTTGCTGTTCATCCAAAGCGTGCGTGATGAGGACGGCGCACGGTCGCGCTTGGACGGCGTGCTGGACTCGGTGACGCGCGACGTGATCTCCAACAACAACTTGGTCGAATCCGTCCGCAATTCCAACACGCTTTTGGAAAATCTTCAGATAAGAGAGGCTGCGGTCAAGGCCAAGTCTCCGGATGAGCGGCGGCAAATGACCCCTGAAGAGGAGGAGGTCGTCGGCGAAATCGAGAAGATTGAGGTGGGCCGGGAACAGCTTTCCGCGCGCATCATCGAGAAGGCCCGGGTCGGCTTGGCTGAATTCGGGATCGAGATCATCGACGTGCAGTTGCGCCGCATCGCCTACGAGAAATCAGTCGAGGCGAAGGTGTTTGAGCGGATGATTTCCGAACGGATGCGCGTGGCGGAGAAGATTCGCTCCTACGGGCAAGGCGAACGGGCGAAGATTACCGGAAAGATCCAAAAGGACCTCGCGAAGATCCAGTCAGAAGCGTATCGCCAAGCGGAGATGGTTCGAGGAAGGGCCGACGCCGAAGCGATCAAGACCTACGCGGGGGCGATGAACGCCGATCCTAAGTTTTATGAGTTCCTGCGGACGCTTGAAGCCTATAAAAAAGCGCTTCCGAAGGACACGAAGTTCATCCTGTCGACCGACAACAAGTTCTTGGACATTCTTCGAAACAAAGAATAGGAAAAGACGTCAGGCGGGAACGGGGTCTGCGAGTCTCTTGGGCTCGAAATTCGCGACGTAGTCGCGCATTACGGCGAGGGTCGGCAGGCGCGTGAAGGTTCTTCGGAACTCCACCGCGCCGGGGATGCCTTCGACGTACCAGCAGCCGACGCGCCGCATCTGAAGGTTGCCGTTGCGCTCTCCTTCGAACTCCAGTTCGTATTCGAGGTGCTGGAGCAAAGTCGCGCGGATTTCCTCGAACGATGGGATGTATTCCGGCTCCGGCGAACCCTTTAAAGCGTTCTCGATGTTCCGGTACAGCCAAGGGTTCCCCAGGGCTCCCCGCGCGACCATGACCGCGTCGCAGCCGGAAATCTCGCGCAGCCGCAGCGCATCGGCGGAAGTCCGGATGTCTCCATTTCCGATCACCGGGATGGAGAGCGCGCGTTTGACGCGGCCGATAGCTTCGTAGTTCGCGCTGCCGCGGTACTTCTGAGCGCGGGTACGCCCGTGCACGGCCACCGCGCAGACTCCGGCGTCCTGGGCGCGCCGCGCGATCTCGATGGCCTCGTCGCCGCTTTCATCCTCGTAGCCCAGACGCATCTTGACGGTGACAGGAATCCGCTTCACCGCCTTCACGACGGCTTCGAAAATTTTCGAGGCGTCCTCGGGGCGACGAAGGAGCGCGGAGCCGGCGCCGTCCTCCCCGCCGGTGATCTTCGGGACGGGGCAACCGAGATTGAGGTCCACGAGATCGTAGCCCATGTCCTCGATCATCGCGGCGGCGATGCCCATAAACTCCGCGTCGCAGCCGACCAGTTGCGCCCCGAGCGGGCGGTCGCTCTCGCGGGTCTTCATCATCTCAAGCGTCCAGTGATTGCGCATCGCGAGAGCGCGGGCGGAGACCATTTCCAGGAAGGCGAATTCCATTCCTTTTTCCCGGGCGATCAGACGAAACGCGAGGTCCGTGCAGGCCGCCATAGGGGACTGCATGACGCCGGAGCGAAGGATCAAGCCGTTTAACTTTAAAGGCATGAACCTATATTATACGGGTGAATCGCCGTTTTGGACCCTCGGAATCTTGTTTCGATCGGTTGTACGTTCTGCGCCAAACGCCTTTCTTGCCTCAAGCTGGTTGTGTTCGCGGCACAAAAGGCGCAGGTTTTCAGGGGTGTCGGATCTTCCGCCCCGAGCCCATGGGATGATGTGATCGATTTCTAAATATTGGGTGCCTCGACAACGATCTCCCTCCCTGTTGATGAATGTGCATCTGCCGCCATCGCGCTCCCAAACTTGATCCCGTACAATCTTAGGTACGCGTCGTGAACGTTTGGCTGATTGGCGCGATTTGGAGGCTGAAACCGGCGAGAAAGCGGCCCTTGGGCGTTCGCGTCCTCGCGGCGATTTTGGTTTTCGAATCTTTTCATCACTGTGGAGCAAGGCTTCAAGTGCTTCCCGAAAAATATCCTCCAATTTCCCCCTCGGATATTTCCGTTCGAGCCTCTTTTTAGCACGCTGAAGCAGGTCGTGAAATTCTTTGTTGCCTGTAAAAGTCATTTGAATCATGGGAGATTCTTCACCATCAGAGGAGGAGGTTCGAATCCATCGGATTCGCTCTGCCGGAGGCGGTTCTGGAATCCCGAATTCACCCAAGAGTCTTCGGGCTTCCGTTACACGCTTCCATTGCGCGCGCGCCATGAGTTCCGCGTGATTCGCGGGAGTCAAATGCGGAGCAATTCCGGTCGCGACCGATAGCGAGATCGAGCCGTCTGCCAGGTACGAGAGAATTGCCGGATACTTTCGAGATATCCTTGCGACCCGTATTCGTCGGAAAGCCTCGTCTTCCGATAGGAGCAGGTTGTCCACGCAATATGAAAATAGTGAAGAATATCCTTCTTGCGCATGGAGTCTCCTGTGATCAAACTCCGCCAATGCGCAGAGGGTTTCGACGAGATTTTGTCTCCCGTCCCGAATCGCTTCACGCAAGCGCACAATGAGTTCCTCATCGCTTATAGAATTTAGGCTTGAGTGGTTCATATCTCATGTACGAATGAGTTGCTCTAAAGTTCCCCCGGTCGAGCGGAGTTGTCCCCGAACTGGGTTTAGACCCAGTTTTGGGGATAACATGTGCAGTATGCAAGCTCAAATTGAGCTCCTCATACATCATGGCCTTGAAAAAGCGGGATTTTTCGGGTAGCCTGTCGTTATGCAGCCCGCGCCGACCGGAGCGGGGGCCGGGGCTGGTCCCGGACCCTCGCACCCCCAGAACCAGATGGAGGTCATCCTGAAAGACCTCGTGGGCCGTGGGGGCTCCGACCTCCACCTGCTTCACGGATACGCCCCGATCTACCGGATTTCGACCGAGGTCACCGCGTATTCGAGCACCGCTCTCAACAGCGACGAAATTTGGAAACTGCTCGCGCCGTATATCGACGCGAAGAGCAAGGAGACCTTCGACCGGGACTGCCGGGTCAATGTCTCGTTCACGGTGAACGGCGTCGGGCGCTTCCGCATGAACGTCGCCAAGGCGCAAGGCACGGTATCGGCTTCGATCCGGGCTATCCCCAACAAAATCTACCCGCTCTCGGCCCTGGGCCTCCCCCCGATCGTCGGCCAATTGACCCAGAAACGCAAGGGCATCATATTGATCACGGGGGCGACCGGAAGCGGGAAGAGCACGACGATGGCCGCGATGCTCGATCACATCAATAAGGTCGGCAGGCCGGGCAAGGTCGTCACCATCGAGGATCCGATCGAGACGCTTTTCGCCCCGCAGAAGTCGTTTTTCCTGCAGCGCGAAGTCGGCGTGGACACCCCCTCCTTCGAACTCGGAATTCAGGACGCGCTGCGCCAGGACCCCGATATCATCAGCATCGGCGAGCTGCGTTCGGCGGAATCCATCCGCGCCGCCCTGACGGCGGCCGAAACGGGACATTTGGTTCTTTCGACCTTGCATACGCCCGACTCCGCGAAGACCGCCCAGCGCATCATCAGCAGCTTTCCCGGAAACGAGCAGGAAACGATCCGCGATCAGGTCGCCACCACGCTCGAGGCCGTCATTTCACAGTATCTCCTCCCGCGCGCCGACGGGAAAGGACTCGTTTTAGCGATCGAGGTTTTGTTGGCCACGCCGGCGGTGCGCCAGTTGATCAAGAAAGGCGATTTGGGGCAGTTGTACGACATCCTTCAAACCGGGACGAGCCAGGGAATGATCTCTATGGACGCTTCGATCAAGTCGCTGCTGCAGCGGCAGATCATCAAGCGTGAGATCGCTCTCGGCATCATTCGCAATACGTCCCTGCTCGATTAGCGTGCGGCGCGTCGCGGCGATCGGCGCGATCACCTGTGCGCTCGTCTTCCCCCCATCGGTCTCCGCTCGACCGAAATTTGAAAGAAAACTTCGCGAGACGGTGACGAAGTGTCCGAAGGACACAAAACCCGTGCGCACCGCCGATTCCCGTGAGCCTTGGGCCTGCGCGTTGACCGACGAGAAATACCGGGAAGGAATCGAATGCCCCCGGGGTAGCCGGGTGATCACGACCAGCAATACCTACGATCCGTTTAAGTGCGCGCTCAAGGACATACGCCTTCTCGCACCTCGGGGCATGTGCCCTCCCGGGGAACGCGCGATTCCGACCAGCGACCCCGAAAAGGATTACGACTGCGAAAAGATGGGAAAGGGATTCCGGGGCGGCCCCCGTTGTCCGCGGGGAACGCGTCCGGTTCCGACCCCGGAGGCGCTTCAGCCGTTTTCCTGCATCGCCGACAGCTTCAAGCCGCAACCGGTGGAGCCGACGCTCGATCCCGCGTTTCAAAAAAAGGGAACCGCCCTAACCCCTGAAAATCGGCTGACGGGAGAGCCCTCCCACAAAACCGTCCGATCGAAGCGCTGCGGGAAAGGCACTCGGCCGGTCGACAGCGGCGACCCCTTCGACCCGATCCGCTGCGTTCCCTCACAACGCGCTCGGCCGGTTCGCCTGCATTACACGGTGTACCGCATCGGAGGAGAGATGTCCTTTCGCTATCCGAAGGGCTGGAGCCTCAACGACGCCTGGCGCAAAACGCCGCCGTCGGTGTTGATGATGCCCGACGAGTCCAGCGACGGCAGACCCGTGACGCTGGGCATTTCGCGGGAACGTGAGGGAACGCCGGACTACGCGGACTTGAAAACCAGGGTTTGGCAGGAGAAGGATTGGCATGGGGCGGTGGAAAAAGGCACGGCACGCGTCGCCGGCCGCGAGGCCGTTCTCCTCGAGGTCCCGTCGTCCGCGGCGATGGCGCTGGTTCCCATGAAGGACGGTTACTATGTACTCTCCTACAGCGCTCCTTCCGAGCTCTTCGTGCATTTTGAGCCCGCGTATCGGACGCTGCTGAGTTCGTTCAAGCCTTTGAAGACCGGAGAGAACAAATGACGGACCCCCTGACCGGCCTGACGGTTTCCCGCGACGGCGCGGTACTCCGTTTGACGCTGAACGCCCCCCCGACCAACGCGCTTTCCGCGCAGCTTTTGGCGTCTCTCGACGCGCAGATCGCGTCGGCTGCAGAGGACGCTTCGATCCGGGCGGTTCTGCTCGAATCCGCGGGAGGGAAGTACTTCTCCTCGGGCCTGTCGCTAGAAGACCTTTTCGCCAAGCCCGCCCATCGCCGCGTCGAGCTCTTTCAAGCGCTGCTTCAAGCACATCGGCGGCTGGCGGAACTCGACAAGCCCACGGTCGCCGCCGTCGGTGGGCGCGCGATTCTCGGCGGCTGGATTTTGGCGATGGCCTGCGATTACCGGCTCATGGATCGCTCGGGCCGGATCGCGCTGAGCGAAGTCCGCTACGGGCTGACGCCGACGGAGATCCTGGTGCGGCGGATGCTTTCGATTTCAAACCGTCCGTCGGCCGTAAAGGAACTGGTTCTGCGGGGCAAGACCTTCACCGCGGAAGCCGCGCGCGACGCCGATTTTGTGGACCGTCTCGTCGCGGCGGAGGATCTGCCCGGGGAAGCGATCGCGCACGCGCGGGCTTTGGCGCGCAGCGCGCCCGCCGCCTACGGAAAGGTAAAGCGCGCTTTGCGAGACGCCTCGGGAGCCTACGCGGACCCGGTTTGGGCGAGGGAAATGACCGATTTCGCGGCGCTGCTGGGCACCGCCGAGGCGGCGGAAGGTCTTGCGGCGATGAACGAAAAGCGCAAGCCGCGCTGGGAGGCCGCGTGAACGCCGGATCCCGTTCCCCGTTTCGCCCGGATCTCCTTGCGGGAAGCGTCGCGATGGTGACCGGCGCCGGAACCGGCATCGGCAAGGTCATCACTCTGGAACTCGCGCGCCACGGGGCGGACGTGGCTCTCGCGTCCCGCGGCGTCGAGCGGCTGGAAGAGACGGCTGCGGAGATCCGCGCCCTCGGCCGCCGCGCGGCGGTCTGCCCGACCGATGTTTCCGATCCGAAGCAGGTGAAGGCCGCCGTGGAAAGGGCGGAGTCGGAACTCGGGGGCCTGGATCTTCTCGTCAACAACGCCGCCGCGAATTTCATCCGGCCGAGCCGAATGCTTACGCCCGTTCGCTGGAACAAGATCGTCGACATCGTCCTCAACGGCACCTTTTACGGGTGTCTCGAGGCGGGCAAACGGATGCTCGACCGGAGACGCGGCAGCATCGTGAACATCGTCGCCGCCTACGCGTGGACCGGGGCCCCGGGACTCGCGCCCTCGGCGTCCGCGAAAGCCGGCGTCGTCACTTTGACCCGTTCCTTGGGCGCCGAGTGGGCTTCAGCAGGCGTGCGTGTGAACGCGATCGCTCCTGGATTGATCGACACGCCGCAAACCCGCGAACGCCTTTGGCCGGATGAAACGATGGTCGAGCGCATGTTGAAAACGGTTCCCGCCGGGGGATTCGGCAGCGAGTACGACGTCTCGAATCTAGTCTTGTATTTGGCGTCGGAAGCGGGTTCCTACATCACCGGAGAAGTGATCACCGCCGATGGAGGGCAATCGCTCGGCAAAGGCGCCCTCGATATGCTCGAGTCGCTCAAGCCCGTGCGGCGCCGGACCGTCGACGGGAAATGATAGACTCGGTGCAATGAATCCGGCTCGCGATCTCAAGCGCTACCTCGTCACAGGCTTTCTCGTCGTCGCTCCCGTCAGCATCACGATCTTCCTTCTGTCGTGGTTCGTCGGGTGGATCGATCACATGCTCTCTCCGGTCGTCTTCACGATCCTGGGGCGGCACGTACCCGGTCTCGGGATTGCCGTCGGCCTGGCGCTGCTCTTGACCATCGGCTTTCTCAGTTCCAACATGATCGGGCGCCACTTGCTCGAGGTCATCGAGGATCTGCTGCTTCGGATTCCCGTTTTCAATTGGCTCTATCGAACGGTGAAGCAGTTGACCGAGGCGTTTACTCCCGCGGGCTCCCGACACTTCCAGAGCGTCGTCATGGTGGAGTACCCGCGTCCCGGCGTGCATCAACTCGGTTTCGTCACCCGCCGGGTCGAAGTCGAAACGGACCAGGGAATCACCGCGCATTACTGCGTCTACATCCCGACGAATCACCTCTACATCGGCGACATCGTGCTGGTTCCCGTCGAGAAAACGATCGAAACCGATATCCCCCTGCAGGAAGGCGTCCAAAGCTTCCTCTCCGCCGGCGCCTCTTTGCCGGCCCGATTTAAAGGTCTCCCTTACAAAGACCGAGGCCCCTCCGCGTGAGCGGAAGGGCCTCGGGTACTGCGCGCTGACCTAGCGCCCAGCACAGCGGCACTTCCGTGCCGCTTGATTCTCGGTGAGGATCGCGCTTACGCTTCGACTTCCTCGTGCTTGCTGTTGCGGCGCAGCGCGTCGCGTCCGGCGCGGATCGCGCTGACGACCTTTTCCTTCTGTTCCGGGAACTTTTCCTTAAGGTCTTCGACGACTTCCGTCCCCTTGTCTTTGAGCTCGTTGAGCGCTTCCCCGCTTTTTTCACGCCACTCGTGCAGCGTTTCCGTGCCGGCTTCGCGCTTGGCTTTCAGCCATTCGGCGACGTCCTCACGGGTCTCTTCGCCTTTCTTAGGGGCGAACAGAAGTCCGAGCGACGCGCCGGCGATTGCGCCGAGCAGGAACGCGAGAAACGACTTGCTTCCGTTGTTCATATTAAGGCCTCCCTGAGTCCATGCGCCGGGCGCCCTGAATCGCTCGGCGTAACCCCGTTATATAAAGCCCGGCAGCGTCGAGTCAAGTCTTTGGGCCCGGCTTGGGTTAGGGCTAACGGCCCAGGGAAACGCGCCAGCCCGTGCCTTGCGGAGCGAAGACTTCGATGGCGAGCGGGGTTTCCCGATAGCGCTCCGGGAGAGGACGGTGGTTGCCGAGCCGGGCGACGAAGCGGCCGTCCCGGGCCTGGACGTAGATCGCCTCACTCCATTCGCCGGCGCGAAAGCGGAGCAGATAATTTCCGGTCATCGGACGTCCGGCGCGGTCGCGCAGTTCCCCCGGGTAGCGGCGGACCAAGGATCGGGGCGCCGGCATGGGAGAAGGCCTTGGACGCGTGGTGAACAGAGCGGGCGCTAAAGGCGCGAGGGCGTCTCGGAGGTCCAGTTCGACGTCGCGTTCGAGCAGCAGCGTAAAATGCGGACCGTTCCAAAAGCCGCGGTGGACGACGTTCGCTTCCAGATCGAGGACGACTCGCGTCACCGGGGTCACCCCTCCGTCGAATTGCGAAGACCGGGCTCTGGAGAATTCGCTGCCGCGGCCGGGCCAACGGCCTCCCCCGCCCGGGTGCACGGTGTTGTCGAAATCGAGGACTAAGCGGGACGGGTTCAACAGGGAGTAGATGCGGGGTTCGACGCGGCGATCCAGTTCCACGCGCACTCCTCCGTCGAGAACCTGGACGCGGCGCAGCGAAGCCGTGAAGGGATTCGCGGTGGAAACGACGGTCGCCGTTGTGAGAAGGGCGATCGCGTAGGCCGAGCGTTTGCGCAGCACGGTTCAATCATAACAGAGGGTTGTGAAAAAAGCTAGAGGAATGCGACATAATGCGACATTATTCGGAAGCTTCGCCGAGGGCCGCTGTCTAGAAGGCCATGCGGACGGTGAGCGTCGTGCGGTCGTCGATGTAGTTGAATTGGTCGGCGAAGACGGAGTGACGCTGCTGCCGGGTATGCGACAGTCCCATCTGCAGCCACGGCCGGAGTTGGTAGTCCGCTTTGAGTGCGCCGCTGTAGAGATCGTCCCGGCGATTGCGCGAACGGCCCGCGATCGTCGTTGTTTCCGGATACCGATCGGTTTGGAAACTTCCGTCGAGCGAAAGGCTGAGTTTCCGGAAGCGATGGGTCGCGCCCAGAGCGCTGCGGTTGGCAACGTAGAACCGGTTGACGGAGAACGTCGTCTCGGTGATGGAGCGCGAGGCCGCGAAGCGAAGCTCGAAGCGACGACCGGGGCGGTACGCCAAATCGAGCGCGCTGGTGAAGGTATTGACCGAGCGGTCTCCCACCGTGACGGGGACGTCGTAGCGGCGCAAAGTGAGATCCGTCCGGATGGATCCGGTCACTCTCGGGGCGATCTGCCCTTCGACGCCGAGTCCGGCCATATGGCTTTTCGAATGAATCACGCGCCCCGCCGAATAGTGAATCAGTCTGCGCCCGTACGACGCGAAGACTCGGGTCTTCGGCTGCACGCGAAGCCCGATGTCGGCGCCGAAGTCGGTTTCGTATCGGTTGAGCGACGCGGCGAGGGTCCGGCTGACGTACTTATGAACCGTATGCGTGGCGCGAGGGCGGATAAAAAAGCGGCGGCTCCGCGCGTGGTCGTATTCGAATCCGACCGTGTTTTGGAAGCGGCGTTCGCGAGCGACGAGTTCGCTGAATGCCGGATCTTCGGTGTTCAGATAATGCTCCCAGAGTTTCCAGGAAGTCCCCCGGCGTCCTTCATGCTTGAAGTCGAAGCGCAGGGTTTGATTGACCGCATTGTTGGCTTTCGGCTGGGTTGCGTACAGCACGAATTGCGCGTTGTAGAGCAGGTCGAGTTTCGAGCGCTTGCTGAAGGGGAGATGCATCTTCGTCCCGACATCGTGCGTCGTGATCCACGACCCGAGCACGCCTCCGCCGGTCTTCACCCCGTTGGCCCGGTCCTTGGGAACGAGATAGATGTTGGAATCGTAGGTTTCCGAGAGGGCGTAGTGGGGCCGGACCTCGACGACCATATTAAGAGTCGGGCGCTGAAACTTCGAGAGTTTTTCGATTCCCGAGGCCAACGCCGTGAGCGGGTCGAATTCCTTTGCGGGGGCGGTGACGGCGGGAATCGGCGCTGCGGCGGCGGGTTCGGGGGTCGGTGCGGCGGGGCGTTGCAGCGGCGGGGCCGCGTGAACGGCTCCGGTCAACGGGGCGAATTCTCCCGCGACGACGGAGTAGGCGCCGCCGCCGGGCGGCGTGATGGAGACCTCGCCGGATTGAACCAGAATTTGGCCGGGGCCGTCGGCCGCCACGTACATGAAGCTGTCTCCCGAATCGACGCTGAGGATCGCCCCCTCCGCCAACAGGGACGCTTCGCCCGAGCGGATCGTCGCGCGGGCGCCGGCCGGTATTTCATAGCCCGCCGATCCGGCGGCGAGGTCGATGGATTCTCCATCAACGCGCAGACGGACGCTGTCGGAGAATCCGATGATTTGGAGTCCCTGCGCGAACGCGACTCCCGTTCCCGCGCAGGCGAGCGCAGCGAGAATCGAGACGATGCGAATCGGTCTTCCGATCATGTCAGCTCAAGTCCGACTTAAAACGTAATATCATGGCAAAAATGCGGTGTCTCCGGAAAATCATCGTGTCGCCCCCGCCGGGATCAGCAGCTTTTGCCCGGGGACCAACTCGCCCCCCCGCAGCACCCGGTCCTGATTGGCTTGATAGATTTCCACCCATCGGGCGTCGCTGCCGAAGAGCTTTTTCGCGATTTCCCGAAGCGTTTCCCCGCGCTGGACCACATAGATGCGGCTTTGGCGCGCGGGGGTCCCGGAGGACGCGGGTTGCGTCAAAAGTCGATCCTCCAGCGCCTGGACCTGTTTTCTCGAAGCGTCGGCGGAGTGCTTGGCTTTACGCGCCTCTTCGCGAACCCGTTCCATTTCCTCGCGCATCCGATCGAGCACCGAAGAGGCCGCGTCTCCGGATGTGACGGGTAAGGGGGTCACGGGCGCAATGCCGAGGACCTGAGGGATCCCGGTCGCCTTCGCCGTCCATCCGAGCCCGGCCGGTCCCGACGCCAGAATACGATAGCTCCCCCGCAGGGTTTCCACCGGCAACGGCGTGCTTTCCCCAAGCCGCGTTCGGAAGCGTCCGTTTTCAACGCGTACGTAGCGGGCGGACTCCCAAACCGGTTTTTCTCCCGAAATTCCAGGATAAATCCGAAAATTCATCAGGAAGGTTCCCGACTTGGGGACTCCCGAGGCATCCATGAGCGTCCCTTCGAACTCGATGCTCGGCTTATCCGAACTCCGGGCGGGAGCGGCTTTCGATGCCGAAGAGGCGGTCGATTTCACGGAACCGCCGCGAACCACCATCGGCGCGTTGACCTGGCGACTGATCCAATCGGCCCCGGTCGGCGCCGCGGCGTTGACGGTGAACCCGGCGGCGAGCGCCGCGTCTGGAATCGGTTTCTGTGCTCCCAGCGTCATCCGATAGCGTCCTTCCCGCGCGCGGACGAACACCGTTTCGCGCCAGGACTCCGCCCCCGATCCGATTTGGAAGTTGAGGAGGAAGGTTCCGGTCTTCGGCGTTCCGGAGGCGTCGGTCAAGGTCCCTTCGTAGAGGATCAGGGCCCCCGCCCGCGCCGCCGCCGGAAGGGCGGCGATCAGCGCCGTCAGAAGCAGCCGCATCGCTAGGGTGTCTCGTTTCATGTCAGTCCCTCAATTGTCGCACTTCAAAGGCCGCGAGTGGAATGCGGGAGAAGCGCCCGCTCCCGTCGCGTCCTATCCAGGCGTTCGCCCCTTGGATCGTGAACGCCGAAAGCGGCGCCGATCCCGCATCGAGCCCGGGAGCAAGCAGTTCCTCGATGGCTTTCAGATCCCGATCGAGCCGATGCTTGTAGACCCTTCGCGTCTGTGCGTCGGCGGACCAGAAGAAGTTTTCATCCTTGTAGATCGACGAAGGGGACCGGGCCGGGGCCGCGTAGCTCTCCAAAACCGCCAGGTCGGCGTCCACGCCGTGACGGTAGAAGCGCTTTGTCGCGGCGTCGCTGGACCAAAGATATCGTCCGTCGAAGAAAAGCCCGGACGGTTTTGCCCCCGGACTCTTCCGGGCGGCGATCAGCGAAAGGGTCTCGTCGAGCTTGCGTTCCTGAATCTCCCCTTTCCAGGAATCGCAGACCCAGAGGCGGTCTCCGGACACCGCGAGTCCCGTGATGTGCGTGTCCGGCAGGCTCACGGAGCGAACCGGTTCGAGCCGATCTCCGGCGAGTTTATACTGGGTCACGGTTTGCGCGACCCAGTCCGCCGTCCAGAGCTCCGGACCGTTCCATACCAGCGAGGTCGGGTTCTTTTGAGCGACCGGGAAGTCCCGCACGCTAATCGGCGCGCGTTTCGCCGCGAACAGAGCGGCGCCCAGAACGACGGCTCCGAGCGCGCCGAAAAAAGCCCAGGCGACGGCCGAGGTCTCAGGATCGGTCCTGCGCAAAACGGGAAGTCCGGCCTCCCGGACGGAAACCGGCGCCGTTGAGGAAGGGCCGCGCACCTGCGCCTCGAGCCGCTTCCCTAAAACGCCGACGGGGTCGGCCGCGCGCTCTCCTCGGAGCACGCGCTCCACGGTGTTGACGAGTTCCTGATTGCTGAACGGCTTCGCGAGGTAGTGGCTCGCGCCGAGCTGCATGACCTCCACCGCGGACTCCAGGCTCCCATAGCCGGTGACCATCACGACGGGCGTTTCCTTGTCGTTTTCCCTCAGTTTCTTGAGGATTTGCACGCCGTCCATTCCCGGCAATCTCATGTCGAGCAGGACGATGTCGGCCCCCTCGGAGTGAAGGAATTTCAGGGCGGTGGGGCCGTCGCCGGCCTCGTACACCTGATGTCCCCCGCGACTGAGCACATTGCCCAGCGCCATGCGCATGTCGCTTTCGTCGTCCACCACTAAGATGCGTGCCATGTCACCCTCTCTTGCCCGCGGGCAGCGTAATCGCCGCCGCGCTTCCTTCGCCGACTTCGCTTCTGAACTCGAAGCTCCCGCCGTGAGCCGTGGCGATGCGCTTGGCGATCGCGACTCCGAGCCCTACGCCTCCGGCCTTGGTCGTGAAGAAGGGGACGCCCACTTCCTTGGCGTGTTCGGGGGGCAAACCGCCTCCCTCGTCGAGCACTTCCACACGGACCTTCTTTTTTCCGGGAGCCGATGCCCGGACGCGCAGCGTTCCACCCTCGGGCGTCGCCTCGATCCCGTTGATCATGAGATGCAGCAGCGCTTCCCGGAGTTTGGCAGGGTCCCCCGTCAATTCGGGGAGATTTTCATCGACTTCGATGGAAACGCCGACCCCTAGATCCTCGCAGCGCTTCGCGATCGCCGCCCGCGCCTCTTCGATCCATTCCGACACGACGACGCGCTCCTCTTCGAGGACGAGCGGACGCGTATACTCCACCAGCTGTTCGAGACGCTCGTGCAGATTCTCGATCGCCCGGAGAATCGCTTCCATCGCCCCCCTCTCCCGCGGACGCAGCCAGCGTCCTGAGAGACGGTCCTCGGCCAAACTCTTGATGATCCCCAGGGGATTGCGGATTTGATGCGCGACCCCGAAGACGAGATCCTTGAGCTCGGTTTCGAAGGCCACTTGCGGCAGTCGGCCGCTTTCCGCCTCGGGTTTGAGGCCTTCGACGAGACGGTTGCGAAGTTCCGAGAGCTCCGCTTCGCGGCGTCGCAATTCGGCCTCGCGGCGAGTCGCCTTCTCCTCCGCGCGAGCCGTTTCCTGCTCGCGGCTCTCGAGTTCCCGCTCTTTTTGCGCGAATCGTTCGGCGATCTCGTGGCTCACATCCTCTTCACGCGCGGCGACGCCGCGCTCGCGTGCTTCCAGCGCGGCTTCCCGCCGCCGCACCCGTTCGCGTTCGCTTTCAAGCTCGGCCTGCAGTTCTTCACCGCGAGAGCGCAAGGACTCTTCGAGGCGATCCGCGGCGCGGCGCTCCAGCTCCTCGCGCTTCGCTTCGATTTCCGCCTGCAGACGCTCCCGGTCCGCGGTGAGGATTCGCCGGTTTTCCTCGGCAACGGCGGTTTCCCGGGAGGCGAGCGTCTCGCGCATTTCCCGCTCCAGCTCCCGCTTACGTTCCACGCTCCGTTCCTCGTCGGCCCGGCGCTGTTCGCGCAGCAAAGAGCGCTCCTCTTCCAGCCGGATTTCGAGGTCCTTCTCCATCGCGTTGCGCTGCTCCTGCGCTTCGGCCTCGAGCGATTCGCGGCGCTTGCGAACCTGAGATTCAAGCGCCTCGGCGTGCCGCGCGAGTTCCTCTTCCTTTTCCGCCATACGGCGGCGCATCGCTTCGTCGCGTTCCCGAAGTTCGGTTTCGTAGCGCACCCGCTCTTCCCGGCTCACGCGGCGCCGGAGCGCTTCCTCACGGCGTTCGAATTCTTTGCGAAGAGCCGCGCGTTCGAGCTCCAGGCGCTCCTCCCGCCGCTGCAGTTCCTCATCGAGAGCCTTCTGCATCTCTTCGGAGGAGGACTTGAGCCCCGTTCGATTCCGTTCCTGCGCTGCGGCCACTTGGAGCAGGAGTTCCTTTTCCCGCTCCTTCCAGGACTCCTGCATGCGCTCTCCTTCGGCGAGGTGCTCCCGCTGCAGTCCCGTTTCCCGTTCCCGGAAATCGCGTTCCAGTTCCGCTTTGCGCGCGTCCAGCGCCGCGCGGGCGCGATTGAGTTCCTCGCGTTCCTTCGCGGAGGCGGCCCGCAGTTCACTTCGCTCCACTTCGAATTCCCGTTCGCGTTTCGCCATCTGCTCTCGGAGCGCGGATTCCTTTTTGGAGAAGTCCTCGCGGAGTTCCGCTTCCCGTTCCTTGAGCCGCGCGCGGGCCTCCTCGAGTTCCCGGTCGACCGCGACCTTCGCTTCGCTCCATTCCGCGCGGAGGGCTTCCCGCGCTTTCTCGTGGCGCGCGGCCCCTTCCGCCTCGGCCGCGTCGAAGGCTTTGCGCATTTGAGCCTCGCGTTCGAGCATCGACTTCTCGAGCGCGGATTCTTTGTCGCGGAAGCTGCGCAGCAATTCGTTCTTGGCGCGCTCCAAATCCCGTCCTGATTTCTGCAGCGCGGCTTCGCGTTCCGCCGCGGCGCGATCCAGTTCGGCTTGTCGTTCGCGAAACACGCCTTCAAGCTCCTCGCGCCGCCGTTCGAGATCCGCGTCCAGCCCCGCGCGTTCCGATTCGAGCGCCTGAAGCTTTTCCTCGTATTCCCTGCGGCGCTTCTCGAGTTCCGCCCCCGCCTCCGCGCGCTCGCGCTCGGCGGCTTCCCGAAACTCCTCCTCGCGAGACGCCAGTTCCCGACGCAGCGCGTCCGCTTCCTTCGCCGCCGCTTTTTTGATCTCGGCTTCCCGGCGCGCGAGCGTGTCGCTAAGCCGCTGCCGCGCCGCGTCGAATTCCAAGCGCTTGCGTTCCGTCTCCTCCTGGCGCCTGCGGTCCTCGGACTCCAGTTTCCGCTTCTCCTCCTCCAAAGCGGCCTGCTCGGCTTTGACGGACTCCAGGAGTTCCGCTTCGCGCCGTGAAAGCGACGCGCGCTGCTCCTGTTCGCGCCGCTCTGCGACGGCTTCCAGTTCGCGTTCCTTCTCTTCCATCGCGCGGGCCCGTTCTTCGAACTCGCGTTCGTATTCCCGGAGCCGTCCCGCCATTTCCGCCTTGGATTCGGCCAGTTCCCGCTCGCCCTGTTCCTTCCTCCGGGCCGCCTCTTCCTGGATCTCGCGCCGCTCCCGCTGCAGCCGCTGGTTTTGTTCGGCCTCTCGCTGCGCCGCCGCGGAGCGAAGTTCGTCCTCGCGGGCCGCCGCCGCTTTTTCGAGTTCGTCTTTGCGCTGAATCAAACGCCGCTCTTCGGCGGCCTGGCTTTCGCTGAGCGCCCGTTCGCGCTTGTGCAGTTCTTCGAGGCGCCTCTCGTGCTCCTTTTTGAGACCCGCTTCGCGCTTTTCGAATTCATCCCGACGCCGGGCGAATTCCGCTTCGAGAGCGGCTTTCTGGGCCGCAATCCCTTCCGCGAGCGCTTTCCGCTCGCGGTCGAATTGCTCCTTCGCCGCGGCCTCGCGCTTCGCCGCCAGATCGCGCAGTTCGGCTTCCTTTTGGGCGAGAACTTTCTCGATTTCCTCAGCCCGCTCCTGCGAGCGCTCCGTCAACGCGGCGAGAGCCTCGTCGAGTTCGCGTCGTTTCGCGGCGTATTCCGCTTTCTCGCGTTCGGAGGCCGCGTGAATATCCCGTTCATAGCCTTCGAGTTCCGACCGGCGGATCTCGAGGGTGTTTTCGCGGGCTTCGATTTCCTGGCGCAGCTTGCTTTCGAGATCCCCCGCGAACGCCTGCGCGTCCGCGCGGAGACGGTTCTCAAGATCCTCAAGCTGTTTCTGCCGCTCGTTGATCTCCCGTTCCTTGGCCTCTTGCCCGGCTTGCAGCCGCCGCCTTTCCGCCGCGAATGAGGCGCGCAGTTCCTCTTCCCTCGCGGCCAGAGCCGCGCGGGCGTCTTCGCGTCTCTTCTCGAATTCGCGTTCGAGCGCGGCTTCGTTCTGCTTGCCTTCCTTCTCGGCTTCAAGGCGCAGGGTCTCGATCTGCCGCCTCTTCTGAGCGTACTCCTCTTCCAGCTTGACCCGTTCCCGTTCGAGCGATTCCTCGCGTTCCCTCAGCGCCGCCTCCAGCGCCTGCTGGTGCTGGGCGAAGGCATTCTGCTGTTCGATGCGCTCGGCTTCGATCTCCTGGGCGCGGCGCTCGAGGCGCTCGTTGTGCTGCAGCCGTTCCCGAACGGCGGCCTGCTCCCGCTTGCGGAATTCCGCTTCCAGTTCGGTCATGCGCAACGTGCGCGCCTTCTCGAATTCGACCGACTTGTCCTCGGTTTCTTTTCGCAGTTCCAGCCGAGCGGATTCGAGATCCTTCTCTTTACGTTCGAACTCCAAGCGCAGCGCCGCCGCTTCCTTCTCGCGGGCCAATTCCAGCTTCCGGCGGCTTTCCTCTTCCCAGCGCGCCTCGCGTTCATTCATGCGTTCGGTGAACGAGCGCAGTTCTGCGGCGAGCCGTTCCTCCGCCTCTCGCTGGGCGAGTTCCTGGCGGTGCTCCCATTGGCTCTTCAATTCGCGTTCGAGCTGCAGGTAGTTCTTTTGGAGCGCCTCCTCTCTCTCCCTATAAATGGCGTCCAGCGCCGCGCGCTCGCGCTTCTCTTTTTCCACGGCGGCGACGACGATTTCCTGTTCGCGCCGGCGGAATTCCGCGACGAGCTTCTCTTCCCGGCTCTTTCCCTCCGCTTCGACGGCTTCGCGCCGAACGTCGACATCGGCGAGACGGCCCTCGAGTTCCTTGGCCTGTTTCGCCAGGGCGCTCTGATGCTCGCTCTGGAGCCTCGCGCGTTCCTTCGCGAGTTCCCGGCGATGATGGTCGAGCCAAACCTCGTTTTGCTTCTTCAACTCCTCGCGGGCCTGCGCCAGCTTCAGGTTGTAATCGGCCTCGAGCTTTTCCGAACGGGTCTTGAGTTCGCTCTCCCGAGCGGAGATCGTCTCGAGCATCTCTCCGCGGACGCGTTCGGTTTCGTAGCGCAGACGCGCCCGATAGGATTCTCGCTCTTCATCGACCTGCGCGATCAACTCGGCCTCGCGCTCTTTCCACTGTTTCTCGAGTCCCTGTTCCGCCGCGAGGAACGCCTGGTCCAGTCTCGCTTCCTTTTCCCGCATCTTGCGGCGGAATTGGGCCTGCAGTTTGTCCAGATCAAGCCGCTTTTTCTCGAATTCTTCATCCAGAGACTGGCGCTTGGACTCCAGTGACGCTCGGTGCGCGAGCGCCGCTTCCTGAGTGGTTTGCCGCGCGTTGCGTTCGATTTCGTCTTCGAGCTCCTTGCGGCGGCGATTCAATTGCGCGTGGGCTTCCTCTTCAAGAAGCTGATGCTTGTGCGCCCAATCGTCCTTGAGCTGCTTTTCCAAGCTGATGTAGTTGGCGTGCAGCGTCTCTTCCCGGTCCCGGTACAATTCGTCGAGGGCCTGGCGGTCTCGGATGCCGAGGGCCTGCTGCTCCTCGATGAAGCGCTTCTCCTTCACGCGCCACTCTTCGGACAGCTCTTCCTCGCGCTTGCGGTAGCGGCTCTCGAGCGCCTCGCGCCGCTGGGCGAGCTGCGCTTCGCGCTGCGCGTGTTCGTTGTTCAGGGTTTCCTGATGCGCGTGCGCTTGGGCGCGGGCTTGCTCTCCCTCGCGTACCAGCATGCGGCGCTGACGTTCCAGCCAGGTCTGCTTTTCTTCTTCGAGCGCGGCTCGGTGCTCATTCTTGAGCGCTTCGAGTCGGCTGTCCACGACGGCTTCCTGTTCGGCGAGCGCCTTCGCGTGAAGCTCCCGTTCCTTTTGGTGTTCGGCCTCCAACGCCTGGATCGTTCGCGAGAAGCCCTTCGCCTGCTCCTCGAGCGCGTCCTGATGCCGGGCGAGATACTCGTTTTCCTTTTCCGTCCAGAGACGTTGGAGGCGGGCCTCCATTTGGATGTACTTCTCTTCCCGGACTCTTTCGCGTTCCTTTTGGTTTTTCTGCAGAGAGACCCGCTCCGCCTCCCAACCGCGTTCGCGGCCCTGAAGTTCTTCCCACAGGGCGGTTTTCTCCGTCTTCAGCCTTTCGAACTCCTCCCGGACTCGCTGGAGCTCCAGGTCCTTGGCGGCGAAATTCTGTTCCTGCGTGATCAGTTCGCTCTGATGCCCTTCGCGAAGTTTCTTGACCCGGAGCTTCCACTCGGCTTCGCGGCCTTCGTGATGCGCCTCGAGCGCGCGGGCCTGTTGGGCCGTCCGGCGCGCGTGCGTTTCCTTCAGCGCCCGGATTTCCGCCGAATGCTTGTCGGCGCTTTCCGCCTCGCGGGTTTCATAGCGGTCGCGCAGCTGCGCTTCGAGCCGTTCGAAATCCGTCTTGAGGTTTTCCGCCTTTCGGAACAGTTCCTCTTCCTGCTCCTGACGCCGGCGGTCGAAAGCCTCCTTTGTCTTTTCGGATTCGATCTTGGCCGCGCGGCGCTCCTGTTCAAGCGCGATTTCGTAGCGGCGGATCAACTCCTGTTCGCGCAGATGCCATTGCTTGTCGAGGTTTTTTTCCTTTTGGATGAACTCGGCGACAAGGCCGCCCTTCCAGTCCCGGAATTGTTCCTCGGCGGTTCGCATGTTCTTGTCGAGTTGTGCGGCGCGCGCGGCGAATTCCTCTTCCACCGCCCGGGTTTTGTTCTCGTATTCGGCTTGCAGAGAGTCGCGTTCACCCGTAACCGCCTTTTCCTGCTCTTCGAGGAGCTCCATCTTGCGGCGGGTCCAGTCGTCCCGAAGCCGATTTTCCTTCTGAACGAACTCTTCCTGCAGCGAGAGTTGGCGTTTTTGAAAGGCGGCTTCCAACCCGGACTCGCGTTCTTGAACCCGCGTTTCGAGATCGGCGGATTTGGAATCGAATTCCGCCTGGAGGTCGTTGCGAACGCGGACGGCCTCGCGCTCGATGCCGCGCTCCCTCCGTTCGAGCTCTTGCGCCCGAGCCTGGTATTCCTCTTCAAGCGCCCGGCCCTTTTGTTCGACTTGGGTGCGGACCGCGTGCTTTTCCTTTTCGATTTCCCGTTCGAAGCGCTCAAGCAGTTCCCCTTCGCGCCGTTCGACGCGGGCGTTGAGCGTCTTCTCCATCTGCGCGTAGCGCTTCTCGACGTCTTTGACCTTGGTTTGGAATTCCGCATCGAGCTCCGCCCGGCGGCGTTCGATTTGAGCGTCGAGTTCCTTCGTGCGGTCGGCCAGGGCCCGGGCCCTCTCGTCGAACTGGTTCTGGACGGCTTGGTCGAGCTTGGTTCGCGCTTCCTTCGTCCGCTTCCAGAGCCCGTTTTCAAGGTCGGCCCACGACGCCTGAAGTTCGGCTTCGCGCTTGGCGTATTTATCCTGAAGGGCCATCTCGCGGGAACTGAATTCCCGCACGAGCGCCTCCTCTCGCGCCTTAAGCTTCAATTCCGACTCTTGGGCGGTCGCGGCCAGGACGCGCTGGAACTCCTCGTTTTTGCGCTTGAGGTCGAGGATCTCGGTTTCTTTGAGCTCGAGTTCCGCCTCGCGGCTCTTGACGGTGTTGAGGATCTCTTTGTCGCGCTGCTCGCGCATCCGGCGGACGGTCTCCGAATCGCGGTGGAAGCGTTCGACCAGCGCGGCCTTCTCCCGTTGGGAGGCCATCAACTGAGCGTCGCGTTCTTCCAAAGTGCGCCTCGCTTCCAGCCATTGCTTCTCTTTGGCGGAGGCGGAGCCCTTCCAGCGTTCGACTTCGGCACCGACTCCGGCGAGGGCCTCTTCCAAGCTGCGCTGCGCGGCCAGCACTTTCTCGCGTTCCTCTTCCCGTACTTCCAGACGAATGCGGTCGCGGAAACGCTGCTCTTCGCCGGCTTTGCGCGAACGCTCCTCCTCCCAGCGTTCCCCTTCCTTGCGCCAGGAGTCGATTTGAAGCTTGAGTTCGGAGTTTTCGGAGCGGAGAGATTTCCCTTCGTTGCGGGCTTCCTGGAGTTGGCCCTTGAGGGTGACATGGAGGTCCTGGAGGTCGCGGATCGTGGCCACGGCCCCCCGCAGCGCGAGGCGCGCCGCGTCAAGATCGTTGATCTCTTTGTATTGTTCGTCGTCGAATGGGTTCATGCGGTCCTCTTCATGTCGGTTCTCCAGGTTGCGGCCCCCCACGATGGGGCCTTGTGCGGCGTCTCTCTCACTCGTTAGTTTAGGTCCGAACGTCCAAATGGCAATACCGCAAGGCGCGCTTTCGCGCGCCGCGCGACTCGGCGGGGACTGCACTAAGGAAGGATAGGGTGAGGAAATTACGGATGTATTGCCGAATTTGGCCCCGGGAAAAGAACGGAAACGAGGGTTCCCCCCTCATCGGGGCAGGAAAAGTCCAAAACGGCGCCGTGTTCGGCGAGGACCCGGTTGGCGAGATACAGTCCGAGGCCCGTGCCGTCCTCCTTGGTGGTGAAGAAGGCCGTTCCTGCCTTGGCCAGCACCGATTCGGGCATGCCGGGGCCCGTATCGCAGACGGTCAAGAGGGCCCCGCCGTCCTCGAGGGCCTTAGTGACGACGGTCAAGGTCCCTCCCTCCGGCATCGCTTCGACCGCGTTGACGAGAATGTTGTGCAGCACCGAGCGAAGCGAGTTCGCGTCCATCAAAAGCGGCGGCAATTTCGGCAGATTCGAAATCAGCAGAATTCCTTGCTTCTGGCACAATTTTTCGATCCAGCAAAGAACGGATTGCACGACCGCCGTGAGCGAATCCTCCCTCAAGCGGGATTTCCCCGATTTAGCGAACTCCAGAAGCGCGAGTACGGAAGAGGATGCCTGATGCGCGTTGCGCAGGATCATCGAAAGATCATCGCGTTCCCGCGAACCCTCCGCCGAATCCTCGAGCGCCAATTCGGCGGTACTGGAAATCACGTGGAGCGGCGTGCGCATTTCATGCGCGAACGCGGCGGTGATTCGTCCGACGCTGCTGAAGCGTTCCATGCGGACGAGGGCTTCCCGCAGGGATCGTTCTCCGGGGGCTTTCTCGAAGTCGCTTTGAACCGGCGCGAAGCGAACGATAAATCCGCGTGGGGGGTCCTCCCCCAAGCGGTTCACTGACAGCGACGCGGGATTTACCCCTCCGTCGGCGTGGACCAGGCGAACTTCGAAATTGCGGACGGCCCCTCGCTGGCGAGTCGCCTCGAAGACGTTTTCGCAATCCGTCGGGTCGTGGAAAAACGATTGGAGCGGTTTCCCTTCGGCTTCGCAAGCGGGCGTTCCGAGCAAGGATCGGCAGCCGCGGGACCAGAACGCGACGCGGCGCTGCGCGTCGAGTCCGGCGACCGCCTCATCGGTATCGATGAAGGCGGAGCGGAACATCAGTTCCGACAATTCATCTCGCATTTGTCTCAATATACGAAATCCCGAGGAGCGCGCCTATTGCGGGGAGGCCGTATATCCTCTACAATGAAGGACACGCGATGCCCAAACCCGACGCGACGGCCGCTGCGCCGAAGATTACCGAAGTTTCCAACGGTCTGTTCAAGGTTAAATCCACCAGCCCGAAGGGAATGTTTCGTTTCGGCTTGGGGAAAAAGCACGCGCAGGCCAATTCGCTCTTCTTCGAAATCAACGGCAAGCGCCGTTTCGAAGTGGGCAACGACTGCGACACCTGCCATTTCTGGTTCAAATGCCTCCAAGAGCCTAAGGCCTTCGCGGAGAAAAAGATCGTCAATCTTCCCAAGGCCGTCTCCATTCCCCGCCCGTTGGACCGCAAACTGGTGCGGGAGTTGGGACCGTTGATCGAACTCCAGGAAAAGGGCGAGTACTACATTTTCAACACCCGGCTGAACCTGACCGGGCCTTACGGCTCCGATGATGAGGAGTCCTATTTTTACAACTCGGAGTTCATGGAGATCTGGGACATCGAAGACCCGGCCTCCGAGGACCTTCTTTCCGGCTGGGAGCACTACGAAGGGAAGACCCCCCGCGTTTTCCGCCACGCTAACGGTCTGCTCGAAAAGCAATTCGATTTCGTTGTTCCGCTGGTGCCTGCCGTTAAGCTGAAGCAGGAAAACATCCGTCTCTATCAGCAAATGATTCAGAGCGGGGACCGTCCGCGCGTGCTTTTACTGGGGATGCTGCACCGGGCCGTTCCGGAAAGCGTCTCTTCCGGGCAGTCCAAGAATCTTCATTCCTTCTTCGCGTCCTTCGTGCTCGACGGTCATCACAAGCTCGCCGCCTACCGGCGCGCCGGCGTTCCCGTGAACGCCTTGGTGATTCTCTCGCAAAAAGCGTCGAAGTATTTCCTCGTCGACGGCGAGGAATCCCCTCCCCGCGCCCGTTTCGAGGCCCGCCTCGGAACCCTTGCCGAAGAGAACGCGGCTTAGGCCTTAAGGCCTAAATAAGGCCGGGTCGTTCGCGACTGGCGGCCTAGGTCCTCCCGGATCACCTTATTGGAGATGAGGTGGTGGGAACCGATTTCGCGGCAGGGATTGCGCGTCGCCGTTTTCGCGGCGAGCTTCGCTCTCTCCCCCCTGCACGCCGCCGAAACAGAGAATCCCGAGACCCTGCGCGACGCGGTCGCCGCGCTCCCCGTCTCCGCCGCTCCGGCGATCGCGTTTGCGTCGCGCGCGCCGCTGCCTCCGAAGCCTCCGCTCAGTCCCGAGTCGGCGATCCGCCTCGCACTGGACGAAGTGTGGAGCCGTTTTCGCGAAGCCCTTAGTCCCCGGGGCAAGGATCAAAAGCCCGCGCCCATCATCTTGGCGATCCAGGACGCCCGGGCCGGGTTTACGGCGGTCGAACCCCGCATCGACGCCGAGCTCCGCGGGGAAGAGGAAAAAGCCCCCTTGATCAGGATCCTGACCCGATATCGCCGGCTGCTCGACATCATCGAGCCCAGCGCCGCATCCGCCGAAGGTTCCCGCGCGGAGCGGTTGACGCTGATCCTCCGCCTCCTCGACGGCTTGGGCAAATCGGAGGAACGCCGCTTGGCCGCCTTCGCGAAACAAGTGCGGGATCTGGATCGGGCCCGGGCCGGCGATCCCGCCGTGTTGTTGGAACTCTTCGAAGGCGGAACGGGCGGCGCGCCGGTGTCGATGAATTTCCCCGCGGTGGACGCCCGCGGATTGAGTTCCGTCGGAAAGATCGTTCCGGACACCTATCCCCGTCCCGGGGTCGGAGTCAGCGTGGAAGGCGCGGCGGTTCCGAGTCCCTCGGAAGCGGCGGATTTGTTCGCGAGGGCCGCCGCCCCCGAGACTGGGGATGAACCGGATCTTTGGGAACGCCTCGCCGAATCCGTGAAGGCGGGCGCGGAGCCGTTCGCGAATATGACGTCCGTCGGCCGTCGGCTTTCGTTCGAAGCGCAGCGCCAGGCCGCGCGCGGCGAACTGCTCTTCGCCGGAAACGCGGCGTTGGCGGCTTCCGGGGAGAAGGCTCCGGGCACGCTCGATGCGGTCGACGCCGCCATGTCCTTGCTCAAGCGCCGGATTCTCTACAAGCACAAACTGGACGGGGCTCCGAAAGACGCCGCGGAGCGCCTTGAGCGCAGTCGAGTCCTGCGCGAGGAATCGCCCGAAGCGGCGCTCTATTTCGCCCGCCGCGGACTCTATCAGATGTTCGTCCATAAGGGGTTGGCCTCGGATTCCGTCGCGATGGGAACCCACTTCTCGTCCTGGGAATTGGGGTTGGACGGGGGCAAGGAGACCGGGGCGGTTCTGACCCGTATTGAGGAGGCGGGCGCGGGCTTTACCGGATTGAAGCGCGAGTACGAAGACGGCTCGACGCGTTTCGAGGCCGTGGCCGGGGGGAAAGCGCTTTCCATCGTGACCGCGCCCGGCGAGGGCGTCGAAATGCGCTCCTTGGTTGAAATGGACGCCGAAGGCAAGCCCTCGAAAGAGAGGACCACGGTCTTCACGCTGGAACGGCGCCGCAAGGTGCGCGAGTCCCTGCGGGACTACTCTCAGGCGCTGCTGCGGATGACCGAATACAAGGACGACGGGGTCGCCGTGAAGTGGATCCAAACCTGGAATACCGTCACCGGCGCCCGGATTTTCGAGGATCGCGAGGCCGGAACCCGCATCGCTTCGGACAAAGACGGCAAGAACGCGGTCGTCGTTCCCATCGGACGGGAGTCCGGCGCGTGGAGGCAGGAGGGGCGCGTCGACGATAAGGGCCGCTTCGTGATCGAGCGCTTGATTCAAAAGGACGGCGTTAAAATCGACTTTCTCAGCGAGCACGTAATGCGCGTCGAGAAGAACGGGCAGTCCCAGGGACTCGAGGTTCGCCTCGACGATCTTCATGCCGGCGTGAAGGGGCGGGAACGGGAGCGGCTGTCGAAAAAGATCGCCCAAGAGATCATCGCGGCGTTCGGCTGGGAAGACAAAGACGAGTGGCGATCCCGGCCTCTTCATAACTACCTGTTCGATACCTGGACGAAAGACAAGCGCAACCTTTCGCTGCGCATGTCCGTGGACGCGCGCGGCGATTTTCAGCTCGTCTACTCGTACGCGGACGGGACGAAGCGCATCGAGCAATCCAAGTACGCGTGGGCTACGCCGATTTATTCGTCGGAGTACAAGAATAAGCCCCGGAGCCTGATGGTTCTTCGGCCGACGCATACCGACCGTCAAGGGCGCGGGACGCTCGACCCGCGCCGCTGGCGCGAATACCTGTCCAACGGCGGCTACAATCATTTCCATTCGCAATTCGGAACCGAGGACTCCGGCTGGTTTTCGAACGCGAAGTCCGTCGAATACCCCTCCGTCCACCGCTACGCCTGGTCCGGCGATTTCGACAACGGCGGCTGGACGCATCGCGCGAAAAGGGAGTTCCCGAAAATCGAAACGGAGGCTCCCGGAACGTCCACCTTCGGCATCATCGGAGGCGCGATTCACGACACGCCGGTCGTCGGGCATGTCCTCAAGGGCGGCGAGTGGGTCGGGAAATCGCTTTATACCGGGTTGGTCGCGGCGCCCCCCACCATCATTTACGCGATCACGGGGGACACGGATTACGGGGTCGAGATGTCCGGAAGTTGGACGAAGAACCCCGCGATGAATCTTCTCGTTTCGGACGAAGAGCATCTGGCGAAGATGGACGGCGACATGTGGTTCGTCGTCCTCGTTTCGGCGCGCGAAAATCGCGAGAAGGATCTCGCGGGCATGGGCTATACCGACGCATTGACGGATTGGCAGGAAAAGCAAAAGTTGATGAACCAGTGGCGCGGCGACGAGTACGCCTCTCGAGCGGAATGCGAAAAGTTCCACTCCTCGAAAGTCTGCGACCGCTACATGTACAGCATTGAAGAGCGCATGCGCGCGGTGCGCGGCTACGGCGCGCTCACCTGGGGCGACCGCGTGATCGAAGGCGCTCAAGATAAGGAAGGCGCCGCTTTTTACGCGCAGAACGCCGCGGGTTGGGGTCTCAAGGTCTTTGAGAACGTCGGCGAAACGATGTTCAACCCGGTCATCTGGGCGACGTTCGGAGTCGGTAAAGGCGTCCAGGCGCTTACGGCGCTGCGTGCGGCGGGGACAGGAGCGCGCTTTCTTCCCGCAGCGGCCGTGCCCGCCGCGCTTTCCACCGCCCGGGTCACGCATACCGTGCTGGCGAGCACGCTGTACGCGACCTGGGGAGTGTCCGGCATCGACAACCTCGGCCAAACCATCGTCGCGATCAAGGACGGGGACAACGAGAAGGCGTGGAAGAAGGCCGCCGATTTCAGCACCGACTTGTTCTTCGTCTGGATGATGGCGCGCGAGGCGCGCAGTCAGAAGGCCAAGGGACAAGCGGGTGAAGCGCTGCTGCAGGAGAAGACCCTCCTGTCCAAGGAGCTCAAGGCCGCCGAAAGCGCCGTGCGCGCGAAGAAGACCCGCGTTCGTCCCGCGATGCCGGAGACGGCGGCGCCCGAAGCGCCGCGGCTGTTATTTTCCGAAGGGAGGACCGCGCCGACGCGCGGAAAGGGCGCGCCCGCCGTGGAAATCCGGTCCCAGCCCTCCCGTCCCGGGCAGGGGTTGGTGGATACGGCCCCCCGCGCCCGGACGATTACACTCGCCGAGGGGCGCGTTCGCTCGGGGGTGGAAATGGGACCGCGCGGCGAGCCGACCGCGCTCGTTCAAGGCAATCTTGCCTTGAAGCCTCGGGTCGCCGCCGAAGCGCGCCCGCTGCAAGTCGTGGACGCGCGCCCTTCCTCGAAGCCTTCGGCCCGTCCCGAAGCGCGCGTCATCAATTTCGCGGAGGCGAAAGCGAAGCTGGGCGCCGAATCCCGGCCCGCCGCGCGTCCCGTCGAGATTGCCGACGGCCGGGCGAACGGCAAGACCGCAGCGAAGGCGGACTCACGAATCATTAACTTCGAAGAAGCCCGGGCCCGCCTGGCCGCCGAGACTCGCCCCGGCGCGCGGGGCGTGGAACTCGCCGAGGCGAAGGCCGTCGCGCAAGCCCCTGCGATCTCTAAGGGACGCGTCGCGCGTTTCTTCGAAGGGATTCTGGAGTCGAGGCAATCGACCGCGTTGCGCGAACGGGTCGCGAAGCTTTTTGAATCCAAGGCCGCCAAGGAAGCAAAGACGGAAGGACGCGCCCGGACGGTGGAGTTGGCGGACGCGAAGGCGAAGACGGGAGTCAAGACCGACGCGCGCAGCCGGACGGTAGAACTGGCGGACGCTAAGGCGAAGGCGCGAGTGGAAACCGAGGCTCGGTCCCGGACGGTGGAACTGGCGGACGCTAAGGCGAAGGCGCGAGTTGAAACCGAGGCGCGCAGCCGGACGGTGGAGTTGGCGGACGCTAAGACCGTCGCACAAGCCCCCGCGGTCTCTAAGGGACGCGTCGCGCGTTTCTTTGAAGGGATTCTGGAGTCGAGGCAATCGACCGCGTTGCGCGAACGGGTCGCGAAGCTTTTTGAATCCAAGGCCGCCAAGCAAGCAAAGACGGAAGGACGCGCCCGGACGGTAGAACTGGCGGATGCTAAGGCGAAGGCGCGAGTTGAAACCGACGCGCGCAGCCGGACGGTGGAGTTGGCGGAGGCGAAGGCGAAGACGGGAGTCAAGACTGACTCTCGTAGCCGGATCGTGGAACTGGCGGACGCTAAGGCGAAGGCGCGCACCAAGACCGACGCGCGCAGCCGGACGGTGGGACTGGCGGACGCTAAGGCGAAGGCGCGAGTTGAAACCGAGGCTCGGTCCCGCACGGTGGAGTTGGCGGAGGCGAAGGCGAAGGCGCGAGTGGAAACCGAGGCTCGGTCCCGGACGGTAGAACTGGCGGACGCTAAGGCGAAGGCGCGAGTTAAAACCAACGCGCGTAGCCGGACGGTGGAACTGGCCGACGCCAAGGCGAAGGCGCGAGTTGAAACCGACGCTCGCAGCCGGACGGTAGAACTGGCGGACGCTAAGGCGAAGGCGCGCACCAAGACCGACGCGCGCAGCCGGACGGTAGAACTGGCGGACGCTAAGGCGAAGGCGCGCACCAAGACCGACGCGCGCAGCCGGACGGTGGAACTGGCCGACGCCAAGGCGAAGGCGCGCACCAAGACCGACGCGCGCAGCCGGATCGTGGAACTGGCGGACGCTAAGGCGAAGGCGCGAGTTGAAACCGAGGCTCGCAGTCGGACCGTGGAGTTGGCGGACGCGAAGGCAAAAACGCGTGTCAAGACCGACGCTCGCAGCCGGACCGTGGAGTTGGCGGAGGCGAAGGCGAAGACGGGAGTCAAGACTGACTCTCGTAGCCGGATCGTGGAACTGGCGGACGCTAAGGCGAAGGCGCGCACCAAGACCGACGCGCGTAGCCGGATCGTGGAACTGGCCGACGCCAAGGCGAAGGCGCGCACCAAGACCGACGCGCGCAGCCGGACGGTGGAACTGGCGGACGCTAAGGCGAAGGCGCGAGTTGAAACCGAGGCTCGGTCCCGCACGGTGGAGTTGGCGGAGGCGAAGGCGAAGGCGCGAGTGGAAACCGAGGCTCGGTCCCGGACGGTAGAACTGGCGGACGCTAAGGCGAAGGCGCGAGTTAAAACCAACGCGCGTAGCCGGACGGTGGAACTGGCCGACGCCAAGGCGAAGGCGCGAGTTGAAACCGACGCTCGCAGCCGGACGGTAGAACTGGCGGACGCTAAGGCGAAGGCGCGCACCAAGACCGACGCGCGCAGCCGGACGGTGGAACTGGCGGACGCCAAAGCGAAGGCGAAGCTCGATCCCCGCACGAAGGCTGATCCCCGCAGCCGCCCGGTGGAACTGGCCGACGCCAAAGCGAAGGCGAAGCTCGATCCCCGCACGAAGGCTGATCCCCGCACCCGGACTGTGGAATTGGCGGACGCGAAGGCCAAGGCGCGTTTAAAAACCGACACCCGTACCCGGACGGTGGAACTCGCCGACGCCAAGGTGAAGCTCGATCCCCGCACGAAGGCCGACCCTCGCATCGAAAAATCAGCCGAAACCAAGATCCGGATCGCCGACGCGAAACCCGAGTTGAGCCTCCGTCCTTTGCTCGAGCGGATTCCCGGAGGAACCCGGGCGATCGCTTTGTTCCACTCCGTCGTCCCGACGTTTCGCCCTCAACCGACTCCCGAGCCGATCGTCTTGGCGGAAACGGCGCTCGCGCAGATGGAAGTAAAGACCGAGGAAAATCGGAAACCACCGGTCGTCGTCGCGGCTCCGCCCGCCGAACCGAAGGAACCCTCCCCCGAACGCGGACCCGATCCTCGTCTAGTCTTGACGGACGACCGGAAAGAAGAGCGTCCCGCACCCAAGCCGCCGGTTCTCGTCGCGTCGGCAAAGCCCGATCCGAAAACGAAGCCCGCTCCCGTAGAGACGGCCGCGGCGAGAACTCGCCCGGCTGCAACGACCGGAACAAATCCAAGTCCGGACGACTCGGGCCCCAGCACCGGGAGCAGCCCCAAACCGGGTCCCTCCGCTCCGGGACCGACGGACGGACCCTCGGGCGGAGATCCCTCTCCGACGGGATCCACCGGCGGTTCAGGCGGAGGTTCCTCCGGCGGCGGGTCGGGTGGAGGCTCCGGCGGCGGTTCGAGCGGCGGATCCTCTTCGGGCGGCGGCGCTTCTGCGGGTTCCCCCACAGAAGCGGGTGCCCCCGAAGAAACTGTTCGCATGGGCGGCTGGGACCGCAAAGATGTTCCCTTCACCGCGGCTCCGATGCCGGAAGCGATGTCGGTCCCCGCCCGGTCGATGCCGACCTACGGCGATCCTATCGATCCGGTGCGCAACGCCGAGCGAGAGGAACGCCCTGCGCAATCGGTGATGGTATCCGCTCCCGGTCCGCGCGCGGCCGGCGCGACCGCGAACCTGACACCCGGGCAGCCGCCCCAGTCCGGCGAGAGTTCCACGTTCGCGTCGCTTTGGGCATTCGTGACCCGGGATCCGTTCCCGGAGGGCAAGCGCACTGTCGCGGTTGTGCAGGCGCCGGTTGCGGCGCTGCTGCGGGACGCGGTCTCGGCGGGTGCGGCGTCGGTCGCCGCCCCCTCGGCGGAAACCTCGGAGCTTCCAGAGACGGTACAGGCCGGCCTGGTCACCCCCCCCTTCGAATCCCGCCCCGCGCCGCGTCGTTCGCGCGTGCGCCGATCGGGACACCGTCTCGAGGATGATCCGCCCCGCCCGGCCGATCCGTTCTACGGTTCTTTGCCGCTCCAGGCGATGGTGCTCGTCGCGTTCTTGTACCTGTTCTTCATCTCGCCGATGCCCTACGCTTTGGGCTGGACGAACAGAAAGCCGAGCTGACGCGCACTGCACTTGCCCTTCTTCGGGCATTCCATTAAACTAACGGGGTGAAGTGCCCGAATTGTCAATTCGAGCTTAAGAATCCGGGACCGAATTGTCCCTTCTGTCAATTCGTTTTGCCGGACTCCGAAAGCCAGGATCCACGGGCGCACGCGCCGCAGACGTCCCGCAAAGCCGAAGCGGCTTCCGCGATACCCTCGCCGGGGGGCGCATCGCCGTCCTCGGAGGAAGTCTCGATTGGCGCCGAGACGAACCCGGCGCAGCCGGCGTTCCAACCCCCCGTCGTGACGCCGCCTCCGCAGGGCGGGACCCTGAAAACCGTCGCGATTTTGGGCGGGGCCTTTCTTTTGTTTAAGATCGGAGCCTTCGATAATATTTTGATGCTGTTCGGGCTCGGTGCGGCACCCGTGGAACCTCCCGCCGCGCCGTCGTTGACGCTTCCCGAACCCGCGCCGCTGACGGCTGCGGAGGAGGCCCGTGAAGCGGCTGCCGCGCTCCCCCAAGCGCCATCGGGTCCGATGAAGGAACAGACCTTCGATCCGCTCGACGACCCCAGAATGAAAGCCCTGAACGCGGAAGTCGACCGCAAGCTGGAGGCGTCGAAGCCGAAAGGCTCCTCCTCCAAGAACGCAGAGGAAACCGGAAATGACCCGGAGGCCGGTGATTGGTTGTTCCAAGGCCGCCTCTACGACATGATTTCCCTCAAGCCGGTCGTGGGCGCCGAACTGATGCTGATGGATTCGACGGAACAGAAAATTTTCACCGCGCAATCGGACGCGAAGGGACGCTACGAATTTGAGGTGCCCGCGGTAAAGGGCGGCTTCCGGCTGCTCGTCGACCACCCTTACTATCTGGCGGACTATTTCGACGAGAAATCCCCGCCGTACGATAAATCCCCCCTATCGGCCCGGCAGCAGCTGCGCGCGGCGCGCCCCACGCATAAGCCCTGGATCGGCGGCGCAAAAGCCGTGCGGCGGGATCTGATTCTGTATCCCGAAATCCCCGATCGTTGAACCGCTGTTGCGTTGCTATCCCCCACGGGGAAAAGGTAGAATGGCGGGCGTTCAGATTTGGAAGCCACCGCCCCACGACGCGTACGACACCTTGCAGGTGGCTTTCTTCTTTAAACAAGCGGACCGCGGGGGATTCCCGGCGGTCCGCTTCCTGTGAGTAGCAAACATGAGCTCCAAACAAGACCGCGCCGACGTGCGCAACATCGCGATCATCGCCCACGTCGACCACGGAAAGACCACCTTGGTCGACGCGATGCTCGGCCAAACCGGAGTCACGATCCACGGGGAAGCCCCGAAGGGTCAGGCTCTCGACACCAACGAACAGGAGATGGAGCGGGGCATCACGATTCTCTCCAAATGCACTTCGGTCGCCTATGCGGGCCGGACCTTAAACATCGTGGACACTCCCGGACACGCGGATTTCGGATCAGAAGTCGAGCGTGTGCTGCAGATGGTGGACGGGGTCTTGCTCATCGTCGACGCCGTCGAAGGGCCGATGCCGCAGACGAAATTCGTGCTTCACAAAGCGCTCGACCGGGGCCTTCCGCCGATCGTGGTCATCAACAAGATGGACCGCCCTCATATCCGTCCCGCCGAAGTGCTCGATGAGGTCAGCTGCCTTTTGATCGATTTGGGCGCCGATGACGAGCAACTCGACTTTCCCGTTTTTTATGCCGCAGCGAAGCAGGGATGGGCCTCTGCGGACCCCGGAACCCCCGGGAAGGACCTGACCCCTCTTTTCGACGCGATTTTGGAGCGTGTCCCCCCGCCGCCGGTCGACGAAAACGGCACGCTGCAAATGCAGGTCACGATGCTGGACAATTCCAACTACATCGGGAAAATCGGAATCGGCCGGATCAGCCGGGGCGCGGTGCGCGTCGGGGAGACCGTCGCGCTCGTCAAAAGCGGCGGAGGCGTCACCAAGCATAAGGTGACGCGATTGATGTGCTTCACCGGCCTCGGCCAGGCCGAGATCAAGGAAGCCCGCGCGGGCGACATCGTCTCTTTGGCCGGAATCGAAACGGTCGATGTCGGCGACACGATCGCCTCTCCCGAAAATCCCGAAGCGCTTCCGGCGCTGACGATCGACGAACCGACGCTTGCGATGCAGTTTATGGTCAACGACAGCCCGTTCGCCGGCAAGGACGGGAAGTACGTCACGAGCCGCCATTTAAAGGCTCGCCTGCTGGAAGAGCAGAAAACGAACGTCGGTCTCAAGATCGTCGAACTGCCGGGTGAGGGAAGGTTTAAGGTTTCCGGACGCGGGGAACTCCATCTCTCCGTGCTGATCGAAGCGATGCGCCGCGAGGGCTACGAACTCGCGGTATCGCGCCCCGAGGTGATCCTCAAGCGCGTCAACGGACAAATTCACGAACCCATCGAGGCGCTCTACATCGATGTGGACTCGGAATTTCAAGGACCGCTCTTTGAGACGTTGGGAAATCGCGGCGGCAAGATGCAAAACATGACCACCGACAGTTCCGGGCGCCTGAGACTGGAGTATCTCGTTCCCGCGCGCGCGCTGATCGGCTTCAAGTCCGACTTCCTGACGCTGACCCGCGGCACTGGAACCATGTACCACAGCTTCCACGGCTACGCCCTTCAGGCCGGGGACAGTTCCCACCGAAAGAACGGGGTTCTGGTCGCGAAGGAACCCGGGACTTCGACCGCCTACGCGCTCTACGGCCTGCAGGACCGCGCGACGATGTTCATCCACCCGAGCGTCGAAGTCTACCCCGGGATGATCGTCGGCGAGAACAGCCGGGACAACGATCTGGTCGTCAACCCGTGCAAGGCGAAGCAGATGTCCAACATGCGCACGAAATCGACCGACGAAGCCCTCACCTTGGTTCCGCCGCGTCCGATCACCCTCGAGCAGGCGATCGCCTATATCGAGGCCGACGAGTTGGTCGAAGTGACGCCGTTGAAGCTTCGGCTGCGCAAAAAGCTGCTGAACCCGCACGAGCGTAAACGCGCCGAACGGGATTCCGCGGAAGAACTCCTCGACTGACCCCGCCCCCCCTCCTTGACGGAGAGGGACCCTCTGTTGCATAACACGGAGGGACCGTGCCTGTGGAGGGTGTTCGCATGAAAATCGGCTTTATCGTCCGGGAAGTATCCGAGGATTCACCTCAGGGGCGTTGGACGCTCGCGCTCGTGAAGGCGGCGTCGAGCCGGGGGGATGAACCGCATGTGATCTCCGAAAAGGTTTCGGCCGGCAAGGTCGCCGCGGCCGGCGGACAGGCGCATATCATCGATCCGGTGAAATGCGGAGGAGCTTTCGGGCGTTGGGTCTTCGCCCGCCGCGTGCTGCGCGAGATGAAGGCCGAACCCCTGGATCTTCTGATTTCGGCCGGGGACGTGGCCGATGCCGACATCCTCCTTGTTCCGGACTCCCCAACGGCAGGTCCTTCGCAAAAAACCATCCGAAAGGCCCTCAAGCGCGCCAAGTTCAAGACGGTCGTCGTGCCGAGCGCTGCGGTGAAGGCGGCGGTCGTCGAAGACTATGGGGTTCCCGCTGAACGCGTGGTCGTCGCGGGTCCGCCCGCGCCCGGAGCGTCCGACGCCGAATGGACCAACCGCGCGATTGCGTTTTGGAGCGCGGTGGCTTGACCCGCCGTACGGACGCCTTCGATACGGTCGATTGGAGCGTTCCGCTCGACGATCGCGCGTTCCATCTCCCGCCCCGCTTCTGCCCCCTTTACGGCACGCCGCTTTGGGAGCAGATGACCGAGGCCGACCGCCGGGCCTACTCGCGTCACGAAGCCTCGGCCCAATTCGCCTACGGGATGTGGTTCGAGAATATCCTGGTGAACGCCCTGATGCGCCATTTGTACCATCTGCCCGCAACCGATCCCCGACATCGCTTTCTTCTTCGGGAGGTCGCCGAGGAGGCGCGTCATTGCGAGATTTTCGGAGAATACATCCGCCGTTCGGGGACTCCGCCCTATCTCCCCTCCTTATGGCTTCGCTTGCAGGGCGGATTCATGAAGCTCACCGCGACCCGCGCGACATTTTATCTTTCGATTCTGGGCGGCGAGTCATTCCTCGACCATGTGAATCGCGCGACGGTTCGGGACGCGTCTCTGCACCCGACATACCGCCGCATCATCGAGCTGCATGTCGCGGAGGAAGAAGAGCATCGGGCTTTCGCGAAAGATTATCTTCGGGACGCGTGGCCCAAGCTCGCCTTTCTGTCCAAATTTTGGGCAAAGTTCTACGCGCCGCTGATCGTTTATACGATCGTCCAGGCGAGCGTCTGCGAGGAAGTCTATCTGAAGCTCGGGCTGAGCGACGGATACCGTCAAGCCTGGGAAAACCCAAGACGACGCGAGCGGGTGACCGAGGCTCTGTCCCCTTACGCGGCTTTCTTGACGGAAATCGGCGTGCTTGATTGGATGACGCGCCCGTTGTGGCGCGCGTTCCGCCTGATCCCCTGACCCGTCAGTCCTTCGTCGCGAGGATCTGCTTTATGATGGACCACGGGCCGTCCACGACGGATCCGTAGGTTAGAAAGAGATGCCACGCGCGTTCGATGGTCGGATTGATCAACGGTCGGGTGTTTGGAAGGTTTTCTAAATAGCGCTTGTACCAGTGCCGCAGCGTTTTTGCGTAATGTCCGTATTTGAAGCGGACTTCACGAACGCGGAAACCGATTTTTTCCATGACCTTCAGATGTTCGTGAACCGGAAACTGGTAGTGGTCCGGGAAAACGTATCGCTGGGAGAAGGTCCCCGAGATCGTCGTGTAATTCGTGACCGACGCAGAAAGGGCCGGGGGAACGATCCCATGCATCCACAGCCGCCCTCCGCTTTTCAGCAATCCATACACATGCCGGTAGTAGCGTTCGATTTCCGACCGGTCGAGATGAGAAACCATCCCGCAGGTGAAGATCTTATCGTAGGCGCCTTCCGCGGGGAGTTCGTAGTAATGCGCGAGCCGCATGCTCTTGGAATATCCCTGCTCGACTTGATTGCGTGAGAGCGTAATCCCCAACGCGTCCTTAACGCCGAATTCCCTTTCGGCCAGGTTCACCATATAGCCGTATCCGCACCCGATGTCCAGAAATTTGTCCCCGGGCTGCAGTTCAAGCGCGGAGGCGGCCTGATGGAATTTCCGGTGCTGGGCGTCTTCAAGCGGCTCGTCCTCGGGGAAGGCGACGTTGTCCGCGTCTTTCCACATCGCGCAGGAATAGGCCCGCGTCCGCTGATCGAGATAGGAGAGGATGAACTCGTTGGGGAGATCGTAGTGCGAGGAAACGGCGACCAGTTTCCGCCGGACGCTCGACGGGAAGAGCGTCGTCCCGACGAATCGAATTTTTCGAAAAGCGTCGACGGTCCAATCCTCGTGGCGCTTCACGTGCATGCGCAGGCCGACGAAGCCGTAGATGTCTCCGTTGAGATCGGCGCGGCCCGCGACATAGTGATCGAGGAATCCGGCGATATCGTACCAGGCCAAACGGCGCAAAGGGGCGGGGTGATGGAAGTCGATCCAGGTTCGCTCTACGCCGCTCCCGAACGAGCGGCTCTGTCCGTGATAGGAAAGGCGGACCTTCCACGGGACTTCGGGGAAGATCTTTTTCATGGAATCGACGGCTTTTTCCAGCAGAGACATTGCCTATCCTATCACAAGTAGATGCTGCGTCCGTCCGGGTCCTCTTCGCGAACCCCTCGGCGCAGGAGTGCGGCGGCGGCGATTGCCGCCGCGGCCAAAGACAGCCATTGGGACGGCGAGAGCGCACCGGAAACGAAACTCCCGCGATCGTCCCCCCGGAGACACTCGATGGAGAACCGCATGATGCCGTAAATTCCGATGAACGAGAAGAACGCCGTTCCGTACCGATACTTCCCGCGTTCGATCCCCCGAATCACGGTGCAGTAGAGAAAGGCCGCCAGCGCGAGTTCCCCGGCCGCCTCGTAAAGCTGGGTCGGGTGCAGGGGCACTCCCAGAAGATCATCGGCCACATTGCAGGCCGGGTGAGAGAAAGTGACGCCCCACGGGAGGGAGGTCGGCCGCCCGTGGCAGCAGCCCTGGAAGAAGCATCCGAGGCGCCCGATCCAATGCCCCATCGGAAGGGCGGTCACGATGTAGTCGGCGATCGGCAGGTAGGCCCGTTTTCGGTCGCGCCCGCGGTTATGGCGGATTTGGTAGAGCTTGCCCGCCGCAATGGAGCCGAGGACCGCGAACCAGAATACCCAGCCGCTGCGCCAATCCAGAAGGATCAGCCAGGGTTCCTTGCGAAACCAAGCCCACTCGACGACAATATAACCGGCTTTGCCGCCGATGAGCCCCCCGAGGACGACGGAATAGACGAGCGCCCAAAAATCGGCCGGCGTTTCATCCGGGGCGTGCAGATATTCGCGCTTCCTCCAAAGCCATAGAATTCCCAGCGTCGTGCCCAGGACGACGAGAAACCCGTACGGCTCAAATCGAACCGGACCGATGTCGAAATAGGGGAACACGCCGAAAGGATAGCAGGGATTTAAGCTTGCGGCCAGAATCGTTAAACTCTCCTCATGGACGAACCCACCGAAGAGGAGCGCGCGGAGCGCGAAGCGCGTTTGGCCATGCGCGCGTTTCTCAGGAAGATGACGGGGGTCCTCGCGATGGTGTTCTTCGTGGGGGTCGTCTTTTCCGCGACTCTGCTGAGCGTTCTAAACCAGGGAATGACGCGCGCCGCGCTGCTGCTGCCGATGGCGCTCTATTTGCTCGCGGGGCTCTCGCTCACCGCGCGCAAGCGATGGGGTCTCTCTCTTTTCTGCCTCGCGGGACTCGTGCTTCACCTCACGGTGATCCAAGAATCGGCGAAAACGCTCGCGATGAAGAGGGAGTCGCGGACGAAAGAGGCGCTCGAACAATTGAGATCCGCGGTCGGCTCATTTCACTCCGAGACGGGACGTTTCCCGTCCGCGCTTTCCGAATTGCCCGCGGTTCGCCTTTCTCCTCTGATTTGCTTGAAGGGGCGCGCGTCGCGGCTGGAAATCCCGCCGGAGGAGCGCGCGAACTCGGGGGCGTGGGTCTACGACTTCACGACAGGGACCGTCTCGGTCGATTGCGAGATGACCGAATCGACGGGCCGGCGCTGGTCCGCGCTTTAGCGCTCGATTAGGGATCCGTCGGGCTCAGTCCATGATCCGCAGATCCCCGAGTTCCGGTTGGGGGATCAGGGATTTGGTCAGGGCGCTGACGCCCGACTGCATGAACATCGCGACGATCAAGATCACCGCCCCCATGATGACCGCGACGGCGGTGTTGCCCTTATGGATCTGCTCGATTTCGTCGAAGCCGCTGTTGAGCTTTGCGAAAAACTTCATCGCGAACTGGACGCATCCGACCGAGAGCAGGAAGGCGAAAAAGAGATGGCCGATCGCGTAGAGACCGAGTGTCCAAAGCGCGTGCCCGCCGCCGGTGATGCCGACCTGCAAAATGCTGATGACCGGATAGATCGCTTCCCGCATGATGCGCGAGGTCGCGAACATCAAGGCCGCCATCAGAGTCGCGACGGCGACATTGCCGTTGTAGATTTCCGTCTGAGCGTCGAAGCCCGTGTTGATCTTGTCGAAACTCTTGTAGCTCCAGAAGACGACGAACACGGCCAGAAAAATCGTGAGAAGGAATTCGGCCAGGCTGACGATAATCTGATCCCAAAACATAGGCTAAGCTCCCATCGGCTGAATCCTGAAATTCTTTCCGGACTTAAGATAATTCTTCGTCGACGCACCGACGTCGCCCGGATTGAGCCAGGCCGGGCCGGCCGATTCGATCATCACGAACGGAAGCCCTTTGTATTCCAAATAGATGTCCCCGCGCCTCGGCGGGCGTTGATAGGCCATGAGGTAGTGGCCGGGAATCCCGAGTCCCACCATCTTGATCTTCGGCCAGTTCAGCAGCACCGAGGCCAACAGCGCGGTTTTCGTGTCGCAGTCTCCCTGGCCGAGGATCAGGGTTTTCAAGGGCGGCATGATCCCCGCGACGGTCCGGGAACCTTCGTTGTCCGCCGGGACCTCGTAGATGATCGCGGTCTGCACCCACGCGGTCGCAGCGCCGACCAGTTCCTCTTGATCGTATCCATGTGCGCGGGCGAGCTTCGCAAAGGCATGCGCGACCGGGCGAACGCGCTTCCAGTTGCGGGAGACCATTGCGGGGATGTCGACTTCAACGGTCTTGGAGTCCTTGTACCGGAACCCGGAATCCTCGTAAACCTTAAGCCGCCTCTTGCGGTATTGCTTCGAGAGACTGGCGAGCTTCCCGTCGAGTTCCTTCTGAATTCCCGCGTTGATGCCTTTAATGAACGACAGTTTGGACTTCAGCTCCGCGGCGTTCTTGGCCTGGACCTTGCCGGAAACAAAGCGCGCGTTGGCCGAGGCCACGGCGTCTTTTTGCGCCTTCTTATACCAGGCGTCGAGTTTGTCGAAATCGGACTTCTTAAATCCGAATTCCCGGATGGAGGCCGCGACGGATTCGGAGTCCAATTCCGCTTGGAAGTCGAGCGAATCGCCGTTGAAGTTCTTGAAACCGTAATCGAGCGCGTAGCCGTCCGCGGTCCGACTGATTTTGCGGTAGGGGACGCGTTTGCCCCCGGAGCCGGCTTTTCGCCGGGAGGGGGATTTCTGCCCCGGTTCGTTGAAAGAACGAAAGGCGGAGGCGGCGTGCGCCTGTCCTTGGTCTAAACTCCAACTGATCGCGACCAACAACGCGTATACCGAGGCGGTCGATAAGAACCAAAGGCGCCGCGTCAACATTGCGCCATTTTACGATATAAGCGCGACCTCGTGAGAGTTGCGGGCGTAATGTCGGCGAGTCGAAATCAAGCCGGATAGGCCGAGGCGGAGAGGAAGCGCTTCCAGGACGGCCGTGCGGGGGCGCGCTGAGGCCAGAGCAGAGGACCCGTTCGGGGCCGCGGCCGAGCGGGGGCCCGCAGCAGCTTCATGCCCGCCTCCGACGGAAGAAGATTCGCCTTTCGTTTGTTGCAGGGGATGCAGGAGACGACGACGTTCCCCCAACTGGTTCCTCCCCCGCGGGACTTCGGGAGAATATGGTCGAGATTGAGTTCATCGCTCGCGAAGCGCTCCCCGCAGTAACAGCAACGCCAACCGTAGTGAAGCAGCAGATTCCGCCGGGAAAAGGTCACCTCGCGTTTGGGAACTTTCCCGAAGAGACGAAGCGAAATCACCTCCGGAATCGCGATTTTGTGATTCGGCGTCCGAACGAAGGCCGAGGTCTCGGACTCCAGGGAACGGGAGGCGTCCAGCCAATCCCCGAAATCGTAAGTGCGGTAGCCTTCGTCCACGACGCGCGCGTGATCGAGATAGAGCAGCGAGATCGCCCGCTGCCAGCCCGTGACCGCTATCGCGTAAAAATTCCGATTGAGAACGAGGACCTCGCTCATGGAAGAAGTGTAACCGCCGATTATCAATAAATCCAGCCGGGAGCGGCGCCTTGTCCGCGTGGTTCCCGCCGGGGACGGCGTTTCGGGGGGTCGACGGGTACCGGCGTCTGCTCTTCGATGCCCCTCAGTTCTTCACGATCGGGCATGCGTTCGATAAAGGGCCGCTGCTTCATTTCGCGTTTCTGGGCGGCCACGCGTCCGAAACGGTAGGTAAAACTAAAGCGGTGCGTGTCGCTAAGAGCGCTGGTCAGACCCCACGCGTAATCGATCTCGATTCCGTTCCACGCGGTGCCGAATCCGAAGGTCAGTCCGATGGCGTCGCGGTTGAGGCGGTAGCCCAAACGCACCGCGTGTCGCCGTAAAAGCGAATATTCGACGCCGACGTCCGCCTGCCACTGACGTTCCCGGGAAAGGTATTCCCCATCGACGGCGATCAGCAGGGCGGTATCCCGCCGCGTCAGGATTGAATCGGGAAGCGCGGGATCGAACGCGAAGCCGCCGGCGAGGGTCAGAGGAAGCGGGTCTCCGCTTTCGATAAACGTGAGATCCCCCCCTAGATTTTGGAGGGCGAATCCCGCAGTCGTCCGCCATTCCGGAACCCGTACGAAGTAACCGAAATCGGCGGCGAAGGTGGAGGCGGAATACTGTTCGGCAAGCGTCGAGCGGATCCATTTCGTCCCGATTCCCATATAGTGGTGGAAGGTCACGTCTTCGTTCTTCGTCGGAATCTCGAAATGGGCGATGCGCTCGGAATAGCCGAAACTGGCGACGAAGTCGCTGCCGGCGCTGAGACTTTGCGTTCCGATCAACTGTCCGCCCGCGTTCGTCCGGTTGACCTCGATCGTACCGTTCTGAGAGAACAGCACGCTCGTACCGAGGGCCGTGTATCCGTCGCCGATAAATCCGGGTAATTGAAGCGGGGTCGCCGCCGCGATGAATTCGACGTTCTGATCGGAGAACGATTTCAGGTACATGAACGTAACTTCCCGGTGAGTCAAATTGGAGAGTCCGGCTGGATTGTGATAGAGCGCGGAAGCGTCGTCCGCGACCCCGGTGAACGCTCCCCCCATTCCAACGGCGCGGGCGCCGAGCGGCATCTGGAGAATCGGGGCCGCGGTTACCCCCGGGTTCGTCTCGGCACGCGCGCCACGCGCCGCGAGGCAGGCGGCGAGAACAAGCGCGGAGGCCGATCGGAGTCGGGGGTTCATTTAACCACGATAATTTTCTTGGTTTCGTTGAGTCCGGGACCCTGAGCCTGAAGCAGGTAAATCCCGCTGGCGACGACGCTTCCGGAGAAATTGCGGCCGCTCCAATCGACCGAACCCTTCCCCGCGGGCTGATAGGAATCGATCAGCGTGGAAACCAATCTCCCGCTTTGCGTGAAGAGTTTAAGGGTGACCGTGCCGGGACTTTGGGTTTCGTATTTGATCGTCGTCGCCTGTCCCTTCAGGGGATTGAAAACATTGTTGAAGGCCTTGACGGATGTCTGTTTCGACGTGAGATTGATCGCGTTCGAGAATCCCATCGATTGGATCCGCCCCAGGGAATTTATCGCGAAGATCTCCAGGAAAACCGTGCCGGTCGCCGAGTAGCGCGCGTCGAAGCCGGGGGCGAGCCGAACCGACCCGGTGATTCTCCCCAGCGCGTTGTGCGACGAAACGAAGGCGACAAACGGGGTCGGCCCGTTTGTCTGCGTTCCCTCCAGCACGTTCAACCGGTGATCGCGCAGGCGCGCGTAGCTGAAGGAGTAGGCCTGGGTGTGCACGTAGGTCGCGACGTTGACCGTGAATGAAATCAAATCGTTGTCGAACGAGGCGGAGACGATCCCGGAGGCCACGGGCCCGAACGCCTTATAGTCGCCCCGAAGCGAGTAGAAGGCCGTCGAATTGTTGTTGGTGATGAACCCCGTGTCGCCGGCGGGAGCCCGAACCATCACGAAGAACTGGCCGCGGTCGGGATTCGCATAGCTTAGGGTGAACTCCGAGTGGCTCGTCCGGCAATTCGTGTCGGGGCAGAAGCCGGAAAGGGTCGGGTTCAGATCCAGCGGCGGCTTGCCTTCCGCAACGATCTCGTATTTGCTGTTGATGAGCGTCATCGCGTAAGCCTGATAGGTCCCGGGCTGCGACGCGTTCTCGGGAAGTCCGAGGGTCAGCCTGACCTCTCCGGGGCCCGCTCCGAAGGTGTAGTAGTCCACGTCCGCCTGGGGGAAAATCCGCGCCGAAATGACGGACGCCGATGAGAGGTCGGTTGCCGAAACGATCCCGTCGTTGGGTTCGTAAATGTCCTGGTCGACCGTGGGACTGAAGATTCCGTGCGCGGAAAACTGAGCCTGCAGCAGTCCGTTTTGAGAGTTGTTGGCACCGCAAGCCGGAACGAGCGTCGCGGAATTAGCGCTCACCTGGAGCATCGCGTCGAGCAAATCCCCGAAACTATCCGGGAAGAAAAAGAGCGATTGCCACACGACGCCGTCGGCACAGGACTGGCCGTTGGCCGCTCCCAAATTCGTGATCATCTGCGTGCGGATCTCCCAGAGGGCTTGGGAGACCATGCGGCTGTCTTCATGGACCGAACCTGTCCATTGAGTCGGAAACACGGTACAGCCTCCGTGGGTCACACAGTCGAGTTCCCGCAGCGCCCCAACTGTACCGAAGGTGGAAGCGGTAAACTTCCCGATCGCGCTGCGGCCCAACGACGAGGCCGAGAAGTAGTCGGAGAACGCCTCGGAGATCGCGCCGAACTGTCCGAAATTGATGATGGGGTAGATCTGATCGATCACGAAATGAACGTATTCGTGGCGCACGACCGTCGCGTCGAACGCGAACCCGTTGCCGACGTCGCCGAAGGTAAGGTTGCCGTGTTCCGGATCGTAGAACGCGTTGGCCAAGTTCGGCCCAACGCGGGCCATGGCTGGAACGGGCTTGTCGATCTTCGCGGCCTTTCCGGAGTTGACGCCGCGGGCAAAATAGTCGTGCATCAAGTTGAGGTGGTAGAAGAGGTTGATCTCGTCCCCGGTTGCGTCCTGCGTGCGAGCGCTGGTCCAAGTAAAGGTTGCGGTTTGGTTGTCGGCGACCGTGGGGCTGTTCGCGAGAGTCAGGTAGCTCGAGATGTTGACGGTGTAGCCGTTATGCGTGATGTCCTGGTCGCTCTGCAGTCTCAGTCGGAGTTGGGTGCCCGGAACCGAGGCGCTCTTGAACGAGCCCCGGTTATCGCCGATATAGGTGGCGACGATGTTCCCGGCCGCGTCGAGAACGGCGACCTGGTCGTCGTCGGTGATGGTGTACTCTCCCGCAGTCTGGGCGACCTTGCCGACGTCGAAGGTGGAAAAGCGGGCAAGAACCTTCACCGCTCCGACGGGGGCGTTGATCGTGGAGAAATGGATCGTGGAATTCGGGTAGGGCTGCGGCGACGAAATCGGCGTGGCGAAGGTCGTCCAAACACCCCCTCCGTTGTCGTAATGCGCGTTCGGAACGTTGAAATTGGCGACGTTGACGTACGGGCCTTGAAGGGCGGTGGAAATTTTTCCGATCGTGTCGGGGTCGCAGTAGAACCCGTTGTCGTCGGTGGGGATCGCGGAACTCGCGTCGACGACATAAACGTTTTGATGGCGGATCGGACGAACCACCGGCCCGGGAGTCGTTACGGGGTCGACGTCGAAGACGTTCCCCAGGACGGTGCCCGAAGTGGAGCAAACCTGGAAGCGCAGATCGTTGTAGCGCGACAGGATGCGCCCGTCTTTGGCATCGACGTAGTACACCCAGCGTCCTCCCCCGCCCGACGCTTTGAAGCGCCAGGCTAGGAGCGCGCCCCCGCCCTCCGGATTGGGGAAGTAGACGAGTCCGCCGCCGCGCGGGGAGGAGCCCGGGAGGTCGGCCGAAACCCGGGCGGCCGCGGAAATCTCGTTGATCATGGGGACCGGGCGGGCGTCGATTCCCGGGATGTAGCTCGAACGGACGCTGAGAATGCTTCCGTCGTCGCGCAAATGGACTCGAACGTTGGAGAAGACGACGGGCACGCCGTCGACGATCTGCTCAAAGCGCAGGTGATGCAGCCCCCCCGCAGACCGGCCGAGTTCGAGGCGCAGTTGCGCGGGGTTCAATCCGAGCGCCTCGGCGCCCTCGTTTAGGAATTTCTCGGCGACATCCTTTACCGCCACGGTCGCCGCCCGGGAACCTTGCAGTCCCAGGCCGCCGGGGAAGCGCAGATTGTGCCGTCCGCTGTTGCGCCGATTGAAGGCCTCGACCGCGTCCATGGCGCGCCGGCTCACGCCGCGCTCGACACGGGTTTCCGGCGTCGCGTCGGCCCCGAACCGGGCGGCGTCCCCGCGTTGATTCGCAGGGGCCCGCACGGCGAACGCCGGTCCCGCCGCCAGCAGCGCGGCAAGCGATGCCCACGCGAAGCGTTTGGGGCCGTTGAATGCGCGGGGTCGTCGTCTCATCGTTTTTCCGGTTTTTCGTCCTTGCTCTGCAGGAGACGGACCAGCGCCGCCGCCGCCCTCACACGCACGCGCGGCGCCTGGTCGTTGAGAGCGGTCTTCAGTGCGACCATGTCTCCCGGCCCACCGCGGGCTTCGAGCACTTCGACGGCGAGGAGGCGCACATCCGCGTCGCTCTGGCGCAAGGCGCGGCGCGCGACGAGCGTGTCGACCTTCAGGCCCAGGCGCGCGAGGCCCGCGACGGCAAGCAATTCCATGTACGGGCTTTCGGGTTTGTTGAGAATCTTCTCCAGCGCAGTGCGGGCCTCAAGCAGGCCCAGGCGGCCCAGCGCGGCGAGCGCCTTCGCGCGGACGAGCGCGTCCTCGTCGCCGAGACCCGCCTCGAGCGTAGGGCGCACCGCGTGGCCGCCGACCGCGCCAAGCGCCTGCATGACCCCGGCTCGGACGCGCGCGTCTGCATCCTTCGCCAGCGGCTTTAAAAACGGAAGGGTCGCGGGAGTGGCGATCTCCTCTAGCGCCCGCACCGCCTGACCCCGAACTTCGGGATCTTCCGCCTCGAGAGCCATGACGAATCCGTTCAGCTTCCGTTCGTCTCCGAAACGCGCGAGCATCACAGCGGCGGCATCGCGAACCTGACCATCCGCGTCCCCAAGCGCGCGTCGGGCGATCGTCTCGCTCTCTTCCCGGCCGATGCGCCCCAGTTGACGAAGCGCGACGATCCGAACCTTGTTCGCGGCGATCGCCCGCATCTGCCCCAGCGGATCGTCTCCCGAAACGGCGGGCTCCTTCGCGACAAGCGCTTCGAGCACCGCGACGCCGCGCCGGTCTTTGAGCGTGTAGAGACTCCCGGCGGCCGCGATCCGAACATACGGGTCTTTGTCTTTCAGCGCATCGCGCAAGAGGAGCAGCGCCGCCGGGTTCCCGATGGGTCCCCATTGCTCGCTGGCTAATACACGCACTTCGGAATCCTTGTTCCGCATCGCTTCGGTAAGTACGGCAAGCGCTCGCTTTCCCGTTTCCGGGTCCGCCGAAAGGGCGAAACTCGCGGTCGCGGCCGTACCCAGTAAGAGTAGCGCCGCCCATTTACGAATATATTTCGCGTTTGTTGCCCTTATATGAGGGAAGGAGGCCCGACAGCGGGCGTTTTGGGTCGAATTGGAGTCGGCGATGGGCGGGTGCACGGGGTCCCCTCGCTATGGTTATAACGCCTACGCTAATTTAGCGCAATATCCAAACCTTTTTATGATGGAGAAACGGTCTGCCTCAGTCTCCGCCGGGGAAGAAACTCCGTTTGGTGTAAATTGTTCCACACGGAGAAACGGTCTGCGTAGGGGTGCGCCCACCAGGATTCGAACCTGGACAACCGGTTCCGAAGACCGGGACTCTATCCATTGAGCTATGGGCGCCGATTGGGATCCGGCTTTTTTTTGCGCTTTGGGAACAGAGCCGTCATGGCGTCGTAAAGCCGATTCGGCAGGAAGCGCAGAACATAGAGTACCACAAGCGAGAGCTGCCAAGGAAAGTGGACGAAGCTCTTTCCCGCCTCGATTCCCGCGAGCATCCGGGCCACGCCGTCTGAGGTTTCCAGCAGGAAGGGCATTTTCGTCTCGTTGCGCGAGGTGAGTTCGGATTTAACGAATCCCGGCGCGACGATCACCACGCGTACGCCGGTGCCTTTGAGGTCCACGCGAACGGATTCCAGCAGCGCATGCAGAGCGGCCTTGCTGGAGCTGTAGGCTCCGGACGCCGGGAGGCCCCGAATGCCCGCGAGACTCCCTACCCCGGCCACCGTCCCGCTTCCTGCGGCGATCATGTCCGGAAGCACGGCTTCCAGCCAATGCGCCGCGCCGAAGACGTTGGCCTCGTAGGTCCACCGAAGATTTGCGGCCGAAAAGGATCGCGCGTTTTCCGAATCCCCGACGCCGGCGTTGAGGATGGCCCAGTCGAGTCCGTCCCACGCCGCTTTGATCGCGTCGTAGTGCCGCCGAACCTCTTCGGGATCGGAGACGCTGCCCACCAGGGGGAGGGCCTCTCCCCCCGCCTTGCGAACGGCGGCGGCGACCTCCGCGAGGTTCTCGGCGCGGCGTCCGGTGACGGCGATCTTCCAGCCGCGACGGGCCAATTGAATCGCCGTCTCGCGGCCGAGCCCGGAGGTCGCGCCGGTGATGAGGACGCGCTTCAAAGCGGCAACTCCACCAGCGAGGCCCGGACGCCGCCGGCGGCGAGTTCCGCGCCGAAAACCGCGGCGTCGTCCTTGACCATCGCCAGCGCCAGCGTCGCATCGAGTTTCGGGGACGCGACGACGCTTGTGAGTTTTCCGATGGGCGCGCCTTCCGCGAGCACCGGATCTCCGGCTTGCGCCGCCCCTTCGAGACGCAATCCGACTAGCCTGCGGTTCAAACGCCCGCGATTCTTGATATGGGAGAGGGTTTCCTGACCGAGGAAGCAGCCCTTCGAAAAAGAAACCGCGTCCTCCAGGCGCACTTCAAGCGGGAACGCCTCACCGTCCATGTCGCGGCCCCAGCGCGGAGCGCCGTTTTCCACCCGCAGCGTTTCGAAATCGTCCTCGGTGAGCCTGGGAACGCCGTCCAGCGCGCTCACGAGGGCGTCGATGACGGCGGAGTCGCCGTGCAGCGCGACCCCGGGGAGCGCTCCCCAAGGGGTCGGGACCACGTCCACGCGCGTCAAATCGTCGAAGCGCGAGAGAATGCGCTCCCGGTCCGGACCGGTCACGAACAAGGTCCCGCGAGGCGTCGCCGGAAGACGCATGTCCGTTTCGGCGAGTACCACCGTTTTGCCGAGGGTTTCCCGGACGCGGTCGGCCGTGTCCCGGTCGCAAAGAAGCAGCAGGAGCTCTCCCCGGTCGTAGACGGCGAGTTCCGCGATCAAACGACCCTTCGCGCTCACAAGGCACCCGCGCACGGAGTCGCCCGGTCCCGTTCGCGACAGGTCGCAGGTCAGCTGTCCTTGAAGAAATTCCCGTCGTTGGGCGCCGGTGAATTCGAGGCTTGTGATCCGATCCGTCCGGAACCACGCCGCCGATTCCCGCGCCGCGCGGTAGGGGGCGCTTGCGTTCATCGCGTAATCCTATCAAATAGGTCTGGCGGGCGCGGCTCGACGGGGTTATATTAGGAGCGTGAACATATCCGATCCGGCGCAGCTGCCCTACCTGCTCCAACTGCTCGATGATGACGCGCCCGACGTTCGGCGGGAGTTGTCGCGCGCCCTTGGCGCGTTCGGCCCCTCCTTGAAAGAGGAACTCGACAAGCTCTCTCCGCCCCCGACTGAAGAACAGCGGCACCTGCTTCAGTGGCTCCTGGAGGAAAATCACCGGACGTGGGTGCTCGAATCGTGGCCGGAGTGGGTCGCGTCCCCGGAGGGATCCGAAAAGCTGGAAGCGGGATACGAGCTGCTGTCTCGTTTTCAGACCCGCCTCACCTACGACCGGAGGTTGGGGTTTCTGCTCGATGACATGGCAAGGGATTATTCCGCGCGGGTGCCGGAACCGGACGTTCGCTCCTTGGCGGAATTTCTCTTCCGCGATGTCGGGCTTCGCGGCGCGAAGGCGCAGGAATTCTACAATCCGTTGAACAGTGATTTGGTTTATGTGATCCATGAAAAGCGGGGACTCCCCATCAGCCTCGCGAGCGTCTACATCCTGGTCGGAGAGCGCCTCGGGCTGAGCGTTTACGGCGTCAATTTCCCCGGACATTTCCTTGCCCGGGTCAACTCGAACGACCGTCCATTGATCGTCGATTGCTTCAATGGAGGCCGTTTCTTCTCGGAGGAGGAGATTATCGCGACGCACCGGGGACCCGAAGAGGCTTTGCGCCGGCTCCTGCGCTCGCCCGCCGACGCCTCGACGATCATCACGCGCGTTCTGAGAAATCTGGTCGGTTCGTTCGAACGGAGTCGACAGCCTGAAAACGCGCGCTTCGCCGGCGAACTGCTCGAGAAACTCGAGCGGCGTTAATCCCGTTTCCCCTCGGCCGCGCCCAACGGCGATGGGAAGCGGCGCTTCCTCTCGGCAACGCTCGGTCGTCGGAGTTTGATACAATCGGGCGAAGCATCACGCTGGGGAGGCATCCATGTCCGGGCATTCCAAGTGGGCCGGAATCAAGCACAAGAAGGCCGCCAACGACGCCAAGCGCGGAAAGATCTGGACGAAGATCGTCCGGGAAATCACGCTCGCCGCTAAGATCAGCGGCGGCGACCCCGGGGGCAACCCTCGGCTGCGCAAGGCCATCGATGACGCGAAAGCGTCGAATATGCCGGCCGACAACATCAAGCGCGCCGTTCAGAAGGGTACCGGCGAGCTTCCCGGCGCCGAATACGTCGAATTGACTTTCGAGGGCTATGGGCCCGGCGGGGTCGCGGTCTACTGCGAAGGCTCGACGGACAACCGCAACCGAACGACTAACGAAATCCGGAAGATTTACGAGAACAACGGCGGCAATATGGGACAGCCGGGGGCCGTGGCCTTTCTCTTCGACCGGAAAGCCTACTTCACCGTGAAGAAGGGCGCGATCACCGAAGACGCGCTGATGGACCTGCTGCTTGAACTCGGAGGCGAGGATTTGAAGACCGAAGACGATATCTTCGAAGTTCTCGGCGCCCCGGAGAGCTTCGACGCCCTCAAGGACGGCCTTCAGGCGAAGGGGATCGCGACGGAAACCGCGGAGATTTCCATGCTGCCCAAGACGACCGTCGCCTGCGATAAGCAGACGGCCGAGAAAAATTTGAAGCTGATCGAAGAGCTCGAGGATCACGACGACATCTCCAAGGTCTTCGCGAACTTCGACATCCCCGAGGAGATTCTCGCCTCCCTCGATGCATAGCGGCCGCGTGCTCGGGATCGATCCCGGCGTCTCGGAAACGGGCTGGGCCGTACTCGAAGGAGACCCGCCCCGCGGGGTTCGTCTCGTGGCGAGCGGCTGCATCCGCACCTCTCCCCGCACGCCGTTTCCCCGGCGCCTGAGGGAAATCCACGACTTGCTTTCCGCGGTGCTGTCCGAGCATGCGCCCGCCGAGATCGCGATCGAAGAGATGTTTTTCGCGAAAGCGGCGCACACGATCCGCCGGACCCTTCAGGCCCGCGGCGTGGCCCTCCTCGCGGCCACTCGGGACGGGGCCCTTCTTCGGGAATACAACCCCAAGCAGGTAAAACTTTCTCTGACCGGGTCGGGCAGCGCGCCTAAGGCGCAGATGCAGAAAATGGTGCAAAGCGCCTTGGGCCTGGCCTCGCGGTTGACCCCGGACGACGTCGCGGACGCCGCGGCGATCGCGCTTTGCCATCTCCGCGCGGGCCGCGCCGGACGCATGAAGGTGCTCGATCGGCTCGGAGGCGGCGGAGCGTGATCGCGTCGCTGCACGGGGTGCTGCTCGAAGCCGGTCCGGAGCGAATCGTCCTCGAAGCGGGCGGCGTCGGCTACGAGGTCATCGTCTCGCCGCATACCGCCTCGCGGCTGCCCTCTTTGGGCGCCGAACTGCGCCTGTTCGTCTCGGAATCCACCGCCATGTACGGAGGCGGAACCACGCTTTACGGGTTTCTCTCCCGCGAGGACAAGCAGATGTTCCTTTGCTTCAAGGAACTCCCGGCGACCGGGGCGAAGAAGGCGATCGAACATCTGGAGAAGGCCTCCCGGTCGCTGCCCGATTTCCGCCGCGCCGTTCTCGACGCGGATGCGAAGGTCCTCACCGACATGTTCCGGTTTACCCGCAAAACGGCCGACAAGCTGATCGCCGGACTCCGAGACAAGTTGGGCGGTGACGCCCTCGCCGCACGCCCCCGTCCGGCGGAGATTTCCGTTCCGGCCGGACCGCTCGGCCGCGCGCTCGAGGCGCTCGCGGCGCTCGGCTACAAGCCCAATGAAAGCCGTTCGGCGCTGGAAAGCGTCCGCGCGGATCTCAGCGGAGAGGAAGCTCCCGTCGAAGATTTGATCCGGTTGGCGCTCAGGAAGCTATGAGCGAAGGAAAGGGAGACGGTTCGGTCCTGTCGGACGTCCCGCTCGGAGACGACGAGCGTCTCGATCGCGCGCTGCGTCCCAAGGACTTAGGGGAGTTCGTCGGCCAGCGCAAGCTGAAGGAGAACCTTCAGGTGTTCATCCAGGCCGCCCGGCAGCGCAAGGAACCGCTCGACCACTGCTTGTTTCACGCCCCCCCGGGCCTCGGAAAAACGACGCTCGCCGCGATTCTCGCGCGGGAGATGGGCGTCAACCTGCGCACGACTTCAGGACCGATTCTAGAACGCGTCGGGGACCTCGCTTCCATTCTGACGGATTTAAACCCGGGCGACGTGCTGTTCATCGACGAAATTCACCGCCTCAACCATCTCGTCGAAGAGGCTCTCTATCCTGTGATGGAGGACTTCACCTTCTACATCTCGACCGGGAAGGGGCCGATGGCGTCCACCGTGAAATTGGCGGTTCCTCAATTCACCTTGGTCGGAGCGACGACGCGCGCGGGACTCTTGACGGGCCCGCTGCGCGACCGGTTCGGCATCGTCGGGCACCTAGAGTTTTACAACGAGGAAGACATCGCCCGGATCGTACGCCGTTCGGCGTCCTTGCTCGAGATCGCGACCGACGCGAAGGGCGCTTCGGAGATCGCGCGCCGAAGCCGCGGCACCCCGCGCATCGCGAACCGCCTTCTGCGCCGCGTGCGTGATTTCGCCGAGGTGATCGGGAACGGAACCATCACCGGCACGGTGGCCTGCGACGCGCTCGAACGCCTCGAAGTGGACCCACGCGGCCTCGACACTATGGACCGGAAATTTCTGCGGGCGCTCGTTGAAAAATTCAACGGCGGGCCCGTCGGTGTGGACACGCTCGCGGTCGCGATTTCAGAGGAAGTCGATACCTTGACGGACGTGATCGAACCGTTTCTGATTCAGGCCGGCATGCTGCAGCACACCCCCCGCGGCCGAGTCGCGACGAAAACCGCCTTCTCCCATCTCGGGATCGCTGTTCCGGAGCGGGCCGGCGATCTGTTCGCATGAGGGCGGCCGCCCTCGCGTCTTTGATCGCAGGCCTCGCCGCGCCCTCCCACGCGGGTCCTTCCGAGATCGTCGCGGTCGGCATCGCCCGAGCGGTCCCCTCGATCAGCGTGCGGCCGCGGGGCGATTTTTCGGTCATCGATCAGGCGACCGGGGAGATGCGGTCTCTCGAATCGGGGAAATCGTACCGCGTCGAAGGGGACGCGGGACGCCAGGTGGTTTTCGGACCGCACCTGTTCACCGGCCCGCTGCGCCTTCTGCCCGGGAAACCCGGAGAGTTCGTCGAAATCGGGGACCGAAAATTCAGCGGGAACCTCGTCTTTCAAAGCAACCCGGATAGGACGGTGACCGTTGTCGATGAGATCGACATCGAGGACTACCTCCTCGGCGTACTCCCGAAAGAAATGAGCCCATCCTGGCCCCTTGAAGCGCTCAAAGCACAGGCCGTGGTCGCGCGCACCTACGCGCTCAACAATCTCGGGCGGTATTCCGAAAAGGGCTACGACTTGCGCGACGACGCGATCAGTCAGATGTATTCCGGAGTGACCGAGACCGCGCCGAGCGTTCTGCGCGCCGTCCGGGAGACGACGGGCCTGACGCTGAGCTATGCGGGCAAGCGCCTCGCCGCGTATTTCCATTCCTCCTGCGGCGGGCATACCGCGGATCCGGCGACGGTCTGGGGCGGCACGGGACCGACGCCCAAACCCCTGCGCGGCGTGCGCGACCGCTATTGCCGTCTCTCCCCCCACCAATCCTGGACGGCCTATTTCCGGACCGACGACATCCTCGCCGCTCTCCAGACCCGCGGATTAAACGCCGCGACGCTGGCGCAGATTCGGGAGGGACGCCGAGCCCGCTCCGGTTATCTGGCGGACGTGAACCTGAAATTGGACCGGGCGTGGCGGGTCGTTTCCGCCAACCAATTGCGGATGTGGCTCGGTGCGACGGAGCTGAAAAGCGCCTTGATTGCGAAGATCCGCCGTCGTTCGAAAGGATACGAGTTCCGCGGTCACGGCTACGGCCACGGGGTCGGGCTGTGCCAATGGGGCGCCCGGGCCCAGGCCGAGCGCGGACACGATTTCGAAACGATCTTGGCGTTCTATTTTCCGGGCGCGGCCCTCCGGCGGGAATCGCTGTGAGCTGGCGTCTCGAGGATTACCGATTCGACTACCCCGAACATTTGGTAGCGGTGCGTCCGGCCGAACCTAGGGACGCCTCCCGACTGTTGGTACTCGATCGAGCCAAGACGGCCCTCGAACATCGTCGTTTCAGCGACCTCGCCGAATACTTGAAGCCCGGGGACTGCCTCGTGCTGAACCGGAGTCGGGTGCTTCCCGCCCGAGTGCTCGGGGTCAAGAGTACCGGCGGGAAGGCGGACCTGCTCCTGGTGAGGCGGTTGAGTCCCCGTCGGTGGACCGCGTTGTCGGCTCACTTGAAGCCGGGAGCGCGCGTGAACTTCGACGGAGGACTTTGCGCCGTCGCGGAGCGGCTTGACGGCAGCGGAGAATGGATCTTGGACTTCGACGGGGACGGTGTGGAAGCGCTGATGGATCGTTCCGGAGAGGCTCCTCTGCCCCCCTATATTCAGAAGCGGCGTAAATCGGAGCCCGTCGAGACGGCCGATCGGGAACGCTACCAAACCGTGTACGCCAAAGAACCCGGTTCCATCGCCGCCCCGACGGCGGGTCTGCATTTTACGGCCGCCCTGCTCGAGGAACTGCGGGAACGGGGCGTGGAGACCGCGGAGTTGATTCTGCATGTGGGTCCGGGAACGTTCCGGCCGGTCAAAACCGGCGACGTCCGGGAGCATCCGATGCTTCCGGAGCGTTTCGAGGTCCCGGCGGAGACCCCGGAGAAACTGCGCCGGGCGAAACGCCTGATCCCGATCGGAACGACGGCCGTGCGCACGCTGGAAACCCTCGCGGAAGCCGATCGCTCGTTTCGCGGCGTTCCCGACCGCGGGGACGCGTCGTTGTTCATTTATCCGGGCCGCCCGTTTCGCGCGGTCGATGCGCTGGTGACGAATTTCCATCAACCGGATTCGACCCCGATCTTGCTGGCGAGCGCCTTCGTCGGGCGCGAACGCCTGCTGGAAGCGTATCGGGAGGCCGTTCGCCTGGAGTACCGTCTCTTTTCCTACGGCGACGCGATGCTGATCCTATGAGCTGCTTCGAAGTGCTTAAAACCGCCGAGGATTGCGCCGCCCGCCTGGGGAGGCTGACGACGGGGCACGGCGTCGTCGAGACCCCGGTATTTCAGCCCGTGGCGACGATCGGGTCGGTGAAGGCTCTTTCCACCGAAGACCTCGAGATGCTGGGCATCCGCGCGATCCTCGCCAACGCCTATCACCTCTGCCTTCGTCCCGGCGCGGACATCGTCGAGCACTGCGGCGGTCTGCACGCGATGATGGACTTCAAGGGTTCCATCCTCACCGATTCGGGCGGGTTTCAAATCTTCAGTCTCTCAAAACTGCGCTCGCTGAGCGAAGAAGGCGTGACCTTCAGTTCTCATTTGGACGGTTCAAAGCATACCATCACTCCCGAGACCATCATCGCAATTCAAGGGCGTCTGGGTTCGGATATCTGGACCTCGCTGGACGAGTGCCCTCCTTTTCCCTGCACGGAACAGACGGCGACAAACGCGCTGGAGCGAACCGCCCGCTGGACCGAGCGCTCCGCGAAAGCCTTCGAGGAAGAAAACCCGCGGCACGGTGGGAAGCATCTCTTTTTTCCGATCGTCCAGGGCTCGCTTTTCCCGCAATTGCGCCGCCGGGCCTGCGAGCATATCGCCCGGGTCCGCCACGACGGCGTCAGCATCGGGGGCTTCTCGGTCGGAGAGGTCAAGGAACGGACCTGGGAAAGTCTCGCGGTCACGACCGAGATTCTGGACAAAAATAAACCGCGCTACTTAATGGGCATGGGCGCTCCCGAGGATTTGTGGAACGCGGTGATGTACGGCGTCGACATGCTCGACTGCGTGTGGCCCACCCGAATCGCCCGCAACGGCGTCGTCATGACGGCCTCGGGCCGAATCAACATCAAGAACGCGCAATTTCGCCGAGATACCGCGCCGCTGGATCCGGACTGCGCCTGTCCGGTCTGCCGCCGCTACACGCGCGCGTACCTCTGCCATCTCTTTCGAAGCAAGGAATTGCTGTCTTTTCGTCTGCTGACGATTCACAATCTCTTCTTCACTCTCGGGATCATGGCGCGCATCCGCGACTCGATCGCCGCCGGAACCTTTCTTAAGGAAAGAGCCGCCTTTCTTGAGAAGTATGGTGGAAATTAGTAGTATTTAACGATTAAATCGTTGCCAAGAGGCCCTTTTATGATCGGTGTTCAGAACGCGTACGCCCAAACCAGCACCAGCCAACCTGTCTCCGGCGCTGCCGCGCCCGCAGCCCAACCTCCGGCCTGGATGAATTTCGTCCCGATGTTGGCGATTTTCCTTATTTTCTATGTTCTTTTCATTCGCCCCCAGGGCAAACAGATGAAGGAACACCGTAAGATGCTTGAAGCGCTGAAGAAGGGCGATCGCGTTCTCACCGAAGGCGGCCTGTACGGAACAATCGTCGGCTTCAAGGGAACCGACCTCGAGTTGAAAATCGCCGAAGGGGTGAAGGTTCACATCACCCGGCAGTCCGTGCGTAAGAACGCGAATCCGGAGGCCGAACTCGTCTCGGTCAACGGACAGAAAAATTCCTGATTCGATCCTAGCTTCCACGAGGAAGACAACACGATGAGCAAAATCCAGATGAAGTGGGCGGGCGTCGCCGCGCTTGTGGCGCTCGCGCTGTTTTTGCTGTATCCGTCGATGGATTGGTATTCGATGGAAGCCTCGCAGCGCGACCGTCTCGAAGCCGGCCGGATGCGGCCGAAGCGGCTGCTGAACCTCGGCCTCGATTTAAAGGGCGGGTCCCATTTGCTTTACGAATTGGACGTCGAGGCGCTGCCTTTGGGCGCGGATGTCCAGGACGCGCTGAGCCGAGCCATCGAGATCATCCGCAACCGCGTCGACCAACTCGGGGTCGCGGAGCCGCTGATCGCGCGCCAAGGCGACCGCTGGATCGTGGTCCAGCTCCCCGGCATCAAGGACTCGCAAACGGCCAAGGAAATCATCGGTTCCACCGCCATGCTCGAATTCCGCATGGTCGACGAGAGCGACGCCGCAAACGAGGCCGCGCGCGGCATCTATGAAAAACTCGGCGACCCGTTCCTGAAGGACGAGAAGACCGGCGAAGTGGCCCTCTCCTCGACGGCGAAAGCGATGCTCCCCGCGGGCTCGATGCTGTACCGGGCGCGCGGTTCCGGATACTTCATCCTCCGGGACACCGTCGCGTTGACCGGGGCTTTGCTCGAGTCCGCGCGGGTCGACACCGGCCAGAACGGACTTCCCGTGGTCGCCTTTAACTGGAAGCCCGAAGGCGGCAGCATCTTCTACAACCTGACCTCGGCGAATGTCGGCAAACGCATGGCCATCGTTCTCGACGGCCAGGTCCAGTCGGCGCCGGTGATTCGGGGAGCGATCCGAGATTCCGGAGAGATCGAAGGCAATTTCCGCATGGAGGAGGCGCGCAAGCTCGCGATCGTGCTCCGCGCCGGCTCCCTGCCCGCTCCGCTGCGCAACATCGAGGAACGCACCATCGGCGCGACCCTCGGAGAGGATTCGATCCGCAAAGGACTCAAGGCCGTCGCGATCGGCGGAATCCTCGTGCTCGTCTTCATGGTCGTCTACTACCGATTGAGCGGATTCTTCGCGGATGTCGCCATGGCCTTGAACCTGCTTTTCGTGCTCGGGATGATGGCCTACTTCGGCGCGACGCTCACGCTGCCCGGCATCGCGGGGATTTTGCTCACCGTGGGTATGGCGATCGACGCGAACGTGCTGGTCTTCGAGCGCGTCCGTGAGGAACTCGGCATCGGCAAGCCGGTCCGGATCGCGGTGGATTCCGGTTACGAGAAGGCCTTCTCCGCGATTATCGACTCCAACGTCACGACGCTCGTGGCCGCGATGTTCCTGTTCCAGTTCGGGACGGGTCCGATCAAGGGCTTCGCGCTGACGCTGACGCTCGGCATCATCTGTTCGATGTTCACGGCCATCGTCGTGACTCGGATGATGTTCCAGGCCTACCTCGCCTCGGGAGACGTGGAGGAACTGAGCATCTAGCTCGGGAGACGCCATGCAGATCTTTAAAGAAACTCCGGACATCGACTTCATCGGCAAGCGCTTTCATTTCTTTCTTCTGAGCGGCTTGCTGGTCGCGGCCAGCGTCGTTTCCTTGGCGATGCGCGGCCTCAATTGGGGCATCGACTTCACCGGCGGAAGCGTCGTGCAGGTCAGCTTTTCCTCGCCCACGACCTTGCCCCAACTGCGCGGCATGCTGAAAACCGCCGGGTACGGCGAGGCGATCCCGCAGCGCTTCACCGGGACCGATTCGTTCCAAATCCGCATCAAGACCGCCGGGACGGAGACCGCCGAGACCGCGGACGCCTTCATCGAAAAGCTCAAGGGCGTCGTCGGCGGGAAGACCTTCGAGGTGGACTCGAAGGAATTCGTCGGCCCGACCGTCGGCCGCCACCTATACAAGCAGGCGCTGTTCGCGGTCGTCTTCTCGATGATCGCCATCGTCGGCTACGTCGCGTTTCGCTTCTCGAATCCGCTTTGGGGCATCGCGGGCATCCTTGCGCTGGCCCACGATATTCTCGCGGGGCTCGGATTGATTTCGATGCTGGGGATGGAACTGGACCTCGTCCTGGTCGCGGCGCTGTTGACTCTCTCCGGCTACTCGATCAACGACTCCATCGTCATCTTCGACCGCATGCGCGAGAAGCTGCGGACGATGCGCCGGGAATCGCTGGCCGAGGTGCTCAACGCGAGCGTCAACGAGACCCTATCGCGGACGTTGATCACCTCGCTGACGACCTTCTTCACGGTCCTGACGTTGGCCTTGGTCGGCGGGACGGTGATCCACGACTTCGCGACGGTCATGAGTTTCGGAATCGTCGTCGGAACCTATTCGTCGATCGGAGTCTGCGCGGGGCTCGTCTTCGCCTGGACCACGCGGCGCAAACTTCCCCCCCAGACCGCCTCGTCGGTCCCCAAGGCGCAAGGGGGAGTCGAGGAGCGGGCGCGCGGCAAGCGCGCGCGGAGACGGCGCGGTGCGTAAGATCCGCGAGTTCAACCTCCGGCTCCCGTTTAAGGAACTCCGCCTGCGCGCCCGCCGCGCGCTCGATCTCGACGCGATGGGGATCGACGACGCGGCGTTCAACGAGTGGCTGCTCGTCCTGCAATCGCGGGCCGAGCCGGCGGTCGTGTTCGAGACCTACGGGCCGGAGCACGAGGACGCCGCGGCGCTCTCGCCCATTCCGGGACTCGGCCATACGGTCGGCCTGGCGTCCCTCGGTTCCGACGTCGGAGCTTGGATCGAGGAGCGCGCGACCGAGACCCCCGAGAAAGGGGAACTGGCGCTCCTGCTCGCCGAATCCGCTTTGGACCGCTGCGTCCGGTTCGTCTTGAATCTAATAAAGGATGAGGTGGAAGAGGAACGCTGCGAGCTCAGCCCGATCCATCCGATCGCGGACGCCGAGCAATTGGCGTTCGTCGTGCAGACGCTGGAAGGCGCCAAGATCGACATCGCGCTGGACGCGGGCCGACTCTCCCCGAGGATGGCGACCGCGTTCTGCGTCAGCTGGATCGCGCGAAAAGCCCGGTCGATGAAGAAGAAGAAAGCGCGCGCCGGAGCCCGGCGGCCGGGCGTCCGTTAGTCGCCATGAAACCCGGCACGGCGGGGCCCCTCCGCGCCAGGAGATAAGTCGCCGGTGCTGCGCGCGCTCGTCCCGTACGCGGCCTACTCATTCGTCTCGCTGATCGGCTGGACGTCTTCCATCCGTTGGGAAGGACTCGAGCATCGCGAAGCGGCGGCGGCCTCCGGCAAAGGGTTCATCTTCACCTTTTGGCATCAGCGCCAGGTCTTCTTTACCTACACCCATCGCGGCGAGGCGGCCCACGTGCTGGTCAGCCGCAGCAAGGACGGCGAGTTGATCGCGAAGACGATGAGTCTCTCGAACATCGGCGCGGTGCGCGGCTCTTCGTCCAAGCGCGCCGCCGGGGCCGCCCGGGAATTGGCGGAGATTCTCTCTCGCAAAGAGGCGATCGGCATCACGCCGGACGGACCGAGGGGGCCTGCGCGCGAAGTGAAGGCCGGGGTGCTTTTCCTCGCGCAAAAGACCGGCGCCCCGATTCTCCCGATCAGCAACGCGGTGAGCCGCCGCATCGAACTGCGCAAATCCTGGGACCGCTTCCATGTTCCGCTCCCCTTCAGCCGCGCCGCGGTCGTCTATGGGGAACCGCTCACCGTTTCCTCGGGAGACGACCTCCAGGAAAAGGCGCGGGTTCTCAAAGAACGCCTCGACGCGATCACCGACGAGGCCGATCGCCTCGTAGGGCGGCGCTGACCCCGTGCTTTGGATCTACCAGTTCGTCTTTCCCATTCTCGCGGCGGGGATTTTGCTGAAGATCGTTTTCGCCGGACGCGGACGCGCGCTGCGCGAAGGCCGCGGGGAACTGAGACAGCGTCTCGGTCTCGTTGAGCCGCGGGCCGTCGCGTCGCTTCGCGAAACCCCCGAAGAGCGTTTGGTTTGGTTTCACGCGGCCTCGGTCGGCGAGGTCCTCGCGGCGACGCCGCTGCTGAAGGCCTTGGCCGCCGAAGCGAACGCCCCCCGGATTCTCATGACCACGACCACGGTCGCCGGCCGCGATAAGGCGCTCGGCGTGGCCGAAGTGGACGCCGCGCTGCTGGCCCCCATGGATTTCTATCCGGCGATCCGGACCTTTCTGCGGCGCGTCCGCCCGGACGCCCTGATTCTTGTCGAGACGGAGCTTTGGCCCATGACGCTGCGCTGCGCGGCGGACGCGGGGATCGCCATCGGACTGGCCAACGGACGCATGCGCGAGCGCAGCTTCCGGCGCTACTCTCGGCTTTCGGGCTTCTTTCGCCCGCTGCTGGCGCCTTTCGCCCGCGCGGCGGTGCAGGACGAGAACGCCGCGAAGCGATTCGCGGCGCTCGGCGTGTCCGAGTCCGCCTTGCGGGTCACCGGAAACGTAAAGTACGATCAACTCCCCCCCGCTCCCGCCGCCGTTGAGGCCGCCCGCGCCCGCCTGCGCGCGTTGGGATGGGGAGAAGATCCGGTTTGGATCGCGGGGAGCACCCGCCGCGGGGAAGAACCCGTGCTCTGCACCGCTCATACCCTCGCGGCGGAGCGCATCCCCTCTTTGCGCTGGATTCTCGCCCCCCGGCACCCCGAGCGTGTGCGCGAGGCCGAACGGTTCCTGCGGGAAGCCGGAATCCGCTTCACGCGCTGGTCGGAGCCTCTGGCGGCGGAGAAAAACCCCTCCTGCCTGCTCATCGACGAATTGGGCGTGCTTCCCGCGCTGTACCCGTGCGCAAGAACCGCGTTCGTGGGCGGGACGCTCGTGGAGATCGGCGGGCATAACGTATTGGAGCCGGCGGTTTCCGGTGTTCCCGTGCTGTTCGGTCCCCACATCGGTTCCGTCCGGGAAGTCGCCGAGGGCCTGACCGCCTCCGGCGGGGGCCGCGTCGTCTGCGACGCGGCGCAAACCGCCGCGGCTTTGCTCGCCTGGGTCCTCCCGGGAGAAGAACACGACCGCGCCGTCGCGGGGGCCGCAAACGCCGCCGAAACCTTTAGCGGCGCCGCCGCCCGCACCCTCGCACACCTCCGCCCCCTCCTCTTGCTATAATAGATACGCGCGCGTGCGCGCGTTCGATGATTCCCCGTATTCTTGTCATTCGTCTGTCCTCGTTGGGAGATGTGGTCCTGACGGCCCCCGTTTATAAGAATTTGAGGGCGTTTTGGCCCGAATCGCGGATTTGCGTGCTGGTAAAACCGCAATTCGCGGCGGTCTTGGCCAATAACCCCCATGTGGACGAGGTCTTGGTGTTCCGGGGTCTTTGGAAGACGGTGAAGGACATCCGGGCGCGCAACTTCACTCATCTGCTCGATCTGCATGGGACGCTCAGAACCTTGCTGATCCGAACCTTCAGCGGCGTCCGGGAGACCGTCGTCTATCGCAAGAACGCGATCGCGCGTCGGCTTTATGTGCTCTTCCGCTGGTCCTCACCCGCCCTCACCAAGCATTCCCTCGACCGCTATCTGGAGAGCCTCGCGGCCTGGGGAGTCCCGATTCTCTACCGCGATCTGGAACTCGGCGACTATTCCGGCGAGTCGAAGAAGGAGGGAAAACGCTCTCCGGCGAACGTTCTGATCGCGCAAACCTCCTTTCTGGGAGACGCGCTCCTGACCTTGCCGTTGGCCAAGCGCGTCAAAGAATTGCTGCCGGGTTCCACCGTCACCGTTTTGACGCGGCCGGACACCGCGTCGGTGTTTCGACAGTCGCCTTGGGTGGACGCGGTGATCGAACAGGACAAAACGGGCGCCCACCGCGGAATTCGAGGTCTCTTCTCGATGGCGGCGCGCCTCCGCTCGGGCGGCTTCGATTTGGCGCTCGCGGCGCATCGCAGCTTTCGAACGGCCCTCCTGCTTCGCCTCGCCCGGCTTCCCCGTCGGATCGGCTTCTCGACGAGTCCGGGTTCCTTTTTCTATCACGAGACCGTCTACTTCTCGTGGGCGATGCCGGATGTAGAGCGCAACCTCGCGCTGCTGACGCCGCTGAAGCCCGATCTGCGGCCGGATGCTCGGGATTCGCTGTATCTCTCCGAGCGCAGCGGCGAAGCCGCGCGGGCCGCCGAACGGGTCGTCTCCGAGCGTCTGGCCGCCGAAGGCGTCGGCATCGACGAGCGCATCGTCGCGCTGCACCCGGGGTCGGTTTGGCCCACGAAGCGCTGGTTCCCCGCGCGTTTCGCGAAGCTCGCGGCGCGCCTGCGAACGCAGGCGGGCGTGCGCGTGATGCTCATCGGCGGCCCGGGCGACGCGGTCCTGGCCCGCACGCTCGCCGAACAGTCCGGCGTCGATGTACTCGATTGGGTCGGCAAGACCTCGCTTCCCGAACTGATCGCCGCCGCCCGCCGCTGGAGCCTGCTGGTGACGAACGATTCCGGGCCGATGCACGTCGCGGCGGCTCACGGTGTGCCCACGTTGGCGATTTTCGGGCCGACGACCCGGGAACTCGGGTTCTTCCCGTACGGAGAGGGACACCGCGTCCTCGAAGCGGATTTGGCCTGCCGTCCCTGCGGCCTGCACGGCTCGAAAACCTGTCCCGAGGGACATTTCCTGTGCATGGAACTCATCGGGGTCGACGATGCGTATCGGAACGCCGTCAACATGATGGGTCCCGCCCGCTCGCCGGAGACCGTTTCCCCGTGAACATCGCCGCGATCATCGACGAACCCTATGACAGCGGAATCACGCAGTACGCCCTTCGCGCCTGCGAAGGGCTCTCCGGACGCGGACATACGGTGCGCGTCTGGGGACTGGAAGGGCGCCCCCCCCTGCACGCGGCGAAACGTCGGGGTCTTCAAACAGTCGGTTATTCCCATCCCTGGCTGGAGCTGAGGGCCCTGCGCTCGCGTCTGCGGGAAACCGGCGCCGAACTGGTCGTGGCCCACACCGGCTCCGCGCATACGCTCGCCGTCGCGCTGGCGACCTGGCACAGCAAAAACCGCTTGCCTGTCCTGCGCACCCGGGGAGACGCGCGCGCGCTTCGGGCCCGCCCGGGAGCTCGCTTCCTCTGGGCCCGCACGGATGGATTCATCGCCGCGAATCGGAAAATTCTCGAGGAGTACCGCAGCCTCTTCGACGGCCCGCGCCCCTCGGCCGTCGTTTATGAAGGCGCCGAGGATCCCGGCCCCCCCGTCCCGCCCGAAAACGGACCGGTGACGATCGGCATCGTGGCGCGTCTCGATCCGGTCAAAGGACACTCGTGCCTGCTGCAAGCGGCGGCGCGCGTCGTCCGGGCGCATCCGGAAGTGCGCTTCCTGGTCGTCGGGAAGCAGGAAAACGTCAGCCGCGTCCAGTTGACCGCGGAAGCCGGCGCGCTGGGAGTCGCGGATCACGTCGAATTCACCGGCCGCGTGCCGGACCCGCTTCACTATATGCGCCGCTGCCACATCGGCGTGGTGGCGTCGCTCGGCTCGGAAGCCGTTTCGCGCGCGGCGGTTGAATGGATGTCGGTCGGTCGGCCGTTGGTCGCGACCGCGGTGGGCTGTCTGCCGGAATACGTGCTCGACGGCAAGACCGGGGCTTTGGTCGAGCCGGGGAACCCCGATGCCCTCGCCGGGGCGCTGTTGGAACTGGCCGCCGATCCCTTTCTGCGTGAAACGCGCGGGAACGCCGCGCGCAGGCGCTACGAGTCGCTTTTCGGGCTCGACCGCTTTCTCGACGAGACTCAACGGCTCTACCAAGATGCGATTTTCTCTCTTTCACCTCGATAGCGAACGCGGCTTTCGGGGAGGCGAGCGCCAACTGCTCTACCTCGCCGGGAGCATGCGCGCGCGCGGTCACGAGAACACCATCGTATGCCGTCGCGGCGAGGCCCTCGAACGCGCCGCAAAGCGCGAGGGCTTTCGAATTTTGTCTTTGCCTTTCCTCGGCGAGTGGGACCCCGTCTCCGCGTGGCGTCTGCGGCGGGCGGCGCGGGCCGCCGCACACCTGCCCGTTCTTCACGCGCACACGGGGCACGCGGCCGCGCTCGCCTTTCTCGCGTCGCGCTGCGGCGGTCCGATCTGGATCGCGCATCGCCGCGTCGACTTTCACCTGCGCGGTTCGCTCGGACGGCGCCTGAAATACGACGCCGCCGGCAAGGTCGCCGCGGTCTCCGGAGAAATCCGCCGCGTTCTGATTGAAGACGGCGTCCCCCCGACCCGCATCGCGGTGGTCCATGACATGCTTCCCTCTCCCGAAGAGGGCGGAATCTTTTCCCCCGCCGCCCCCGGCGAGCGCGCGCGAATCCGCAAAGAACTGGGCGCCGCGTTCTCGCTGGATCCCGAAGGAATCTGGATCGGAAATCTCGCCGCGCATGTTCCGCACAAGGATCAAGCCACCTTGCTTCGCGCCGCGGCGATCGCCGCCCGCGAACGCCCCGAACTCCGCTTCATCCTTATCGGAGACGGACCCGAGCACGGGCGCCTTCAGGCGCTGGCGCGCTCCTTGGGCGTAGAACCGCTCGTGCGGTTTCCCGGCTTCACGTCGGACCCGCTTGCGTGGCTGCGCGCGCTGGATCTCTACGCGCATTCGTCGTGGGGAGAGGGCATGGGATCGGTGCTGCTCGAAGCCGCCGCGACCGAGGTCCCGATCGTCGCCACCAACGCCGGCGGCATTCCGGAGGTCGTCGAGAACGGGGTTTCCGCGCTCCTGGTCGATCCGCGCGACCCGGAGGCCTTCGCCCGGGCCCTGCTCACGGCGCTCGATCATCGCGAGGAAACCAAAGGGCGCGTCGCCGCGGCGCGCGCGGGTTTGGAGCGCTTTACGCTGCGCGCGATCGGCGACGCGACCGAGGCCTTGTACCGGGAGGCGGCCGGATGCGCCTGAGCGCCGCGATCATCGCGCAGAACGAGGAATGGGATCTGCCTGGGTGCCTCGCGAGCCTTGCGCCGCTGAACTGCGAGATCGTCGTGGTGGACGGCGGTTCGCGCGACCGGACACGCGAGATCGTGCGCGACGCCGGCGGCGTCCTGGTCGAACGGCCCTTTGACGACTTCGCCTCGCAGAAGCAGGCCGCCGTCGACGCCTGTTCCGGAGAATGGATCCTCTCGCTCGACGCCGACGAACGTCTCACCCCGGAATTGGCCGCGGAGATTCCCGCGGCGCTCGAAGGAGCGGCCGACGCCTACGACATCCCGTTCGAGGTTTGGTTTCTTGGGAAGCGCCTGCGCTTCGGAGGCCTCGGACGGGAGCATCACGTGCGGCTGTTTAGAAAATCGCGCGGCCGTTTCAAAGGCGCCCGCCTGCACGAAGGGATCACGGTGGACGGTCCGACGGCGCGCCTTAAGGGGCGCATCCGCCACGAGCCCTATCGCGACCTCGCCGAATACCGCGAAAAGGCCGCCGTCTACACCGACCGCGCCGCGCTCAAGCGCTTCGAGAACGGCAAGCGCTTTACGCCGCTGCATAGGCTGCTCCCGGCCTGGGAATTTTTTATGCGCGCGGTGCTCAAGGGCGCTGTGCTCGACGGATATCCCGGACTTCTCTGGGCCTGGCTCTCGGCGCAGCACACGCGGCTGAAGTACGCGAAATTGCGCGAGCTGCAGAGGAAGGCCGCGCGATGAATCCGTTTCTGATCGGCGGGATCGCGGCGGCCGCGGCGGCCTTCTCCGCTCGGTGGAATTGGTGGCGCGCGAAGGTCTCCGGCCTTGCGGTCTTGATGTACCATCATCTCGGCGACCCGCCGCGTCCGTCCCGCCACGACAAGCTGTGGGTGCGCGAGGCGGACTTTCGGCGCCAATTGAAGTTCCTGCTCGCCGGAGGATGGACTCCTCTGCTCTTTTCCGAGTTCGCCGCGGCGCTCGACGGCGGCTCTGCGATGCCCGAGAAACCGGCGCTGATCACCTTCGACGACGGAACCGCCGACAACGCCGAAGCCGCTTTGCCGATTCTCGAGGAACTCGGGGTGAAGGCGAACGTCTTCCTCGTTGTCGAGGGGGTCGGCAAGAGCACTCATTGGGAGGACCCTGCGAAAAAACCCTGGCTGCGGATGCTCGACTGGGACGCCGTCGCGAGGATGCGCGCCTCGGGGCTCGTCGAATTCGGATCTCACACGATGCGCCATCCCGATCTCGCCGCGCTCCCGTTTAAGGACGCGGCGTGGGAGATCCAAGAGAGCAAGCGTCGCCTGGAAGCGCGCTTGGCGGCTCCGGTGCTTGCGTTCGCCTATCCCTTCGGCTCCGGCGCCTTCGACCCGGCCCTGCGCGCATGCGTCCGCTCCGCCGGCTACCGCTTTGATTTCTCCGTCCGACAGGGCATTACGCCGCTGCCGTGGCGCTTCGAGGACGGGCCGTTCAAGCGGCTGCTCGTCCGCCGCGACGACAAAGCGCTCGATTTCAGCCTCAATCTCAGCCGGGGGAGAGCCCGCCTGTGACCGCTCCGAGGCGGATTTTGGTCGTGATGCTGCGCAGAATCGGCGACGTCGTGCTGACCACTCCCGCCGTTCGGGCGCTGCGGGCGCTTTACCCGGATGCGACGATCGATTTTCTCACCGAGCCCCCCTGCCACGAAATCCTCGGCGGAGCGCACGAGATCTCGAATATCCTCGTGTACCGCAAGGGCTGGTTCAATTACCTATACTGGTTCTGGCGCCTCCGTTCGCGCCGCTACGACTGGGCGATCGACTACATGGGCAACCCTCGTTCCGCGATGCTGACCTTCCTGACCCGGGCGCCTTTGCGCGCGGGGCCCGCGCGCGTCTCGCATGCGTGGGCCTACACGCACCGCCTCCAGCAGCCGGCCGAAACCCTTTACAACCCGCTGGAGAAAATCCGGATGCTCCGCGGTCTCGGCATCTCCCCCGATGAGAGTGATCCGATGCCGAAACTCGCCGCTTCCGCGGAGGCCGAGGAGTTCGCCCAAAAGGCGCTCGTGCGCATGCGCATGCCGAAGGCCCCGCTGGTCGGTCTGATTCCGGCGTCCCGCCGCGAAACCCGGCGCTGGCCCGCGCCATCGTACGCCGCGCTCGGGCGCCTGCTGCGGGACCGCAAGGGCGTCAACCTCCTCGTCTGCTGGGGTCCCGGGGAGCGGGAACTCGCCGAGCGCGTGCGCGACGGCATCGGGGAGCAGGCCTACCTCTCCCCGGAAACGGCCGACCTGCGGCAGGCGTCCGCCGTACTCGGCCGCTGCGACATCATCGTGACCAACTGCAACGGGCCGCGCCATTTGGCGGGCGCGCGCGGCGTCCCCACGCTGACGATCCATTCTTCGAGCGATCCGGCGAGTTGGAACCCCCCGGACGCGGAACGCTTCCCATTCGTGCGGCGCGACGGGCTTCATTGCATCGCCTGCCGCAAGAACAAATGCCCGTATGATCTCGAATGCCTCCGGGAGCTCGCTCCGGAACGAGTCTTCGAGGAGGCCGCGGCTTTGCTCGACCGTTCGCGGAGATCCGCCGCGTGAGCTTGAATAAGACCCGGGAGCGGCTTCGCGGCGGGGCTTGGGGACGATTTCTGCTTGCCTGCCTCTCGCTCGCGTACGAAATCGGCGTGCGCCTGCGCAACGCGCTGTACGGGTTCGGGCTGCTTCCCACGACGCGATTGGGCGTGCGCGTGGTATGCATCGGGAACCTGACCACGGGCGGGACGGGGAAAACCCCGGCCGTCCTGCTCGCGGCCCAGACTTTGCACAAGCTGCAGGTGAAAACGGCGATCCTTTCCCGCGGCTACGGGCGGCGCGGAGACGGCCGCGACGTTCAGGTGCTGCTCAATTCGCAGAACGTGCACTGGCAGGACACGGGTGACGAGCCGTGGATGATGCACCGAGCGCTCAACGGCACGGCGATTCCGATCCTGATCTGCTCCGATCGGGCGAAGGCCGGGCTCGAAGCGATGAACTACTATGATCCGGAGACGCTGCTTCTCGATGACGGGTTTCAACATCGCCGCCTAAAGCGGGATTTGGACATCGTGCTGGTCAACGCGCTCGATCCCTTCGGCGGCGGGAAGCTCCTCCCGGCCGGGGATCTGCGCGAACCGATTTCCTCGCTGCGGCGCGCGGGGATGGCGGTGATCACGCATTCCGATCAGGTCCCCCCCGAGCGCGTATCGGAAATCCGCGACACGATGCGCGCGGTGAACCCGCAATTGAAGATTTTAGAGGCCGTCCACCGGGCCGATTTTCTCCTTGATCTCAAGAGCGATCGCCGTCGCCGCCTGACCTATTTGAAAGGCAAGCAAATCGTGTGCCTGTCCGCGCTCGGCGATCCGCGTCCGTTCGAGGCGCATCTGGAGGCGACCGGCGGGCATCTGACGCAGCGCTGGCGCTACCGGGACCATCACCCGTACACGCTCGACGATTTGAAGTCGATCGAAAGCGTCCGGCACGGAGCGGCTCTGATCACCACCTTCAAGGATATGCCGCGCCTACCTCCCGGTTGGCAGGAGATCCTGGCGGGAGAGGTTCTGGCTTTAGGCATCCGGATGGAAATCACGAAAGGGAGATCCGCATGGGAGAGAGCGTTGGTGGAGTCATGAACGGCAAACGCGCGCGCGTCGTTTTTTTGGACCGCGACGGAACCTTGATTCACGACCGCCCGGGGCATTACCTCACGCGCCCGGAATCCCTTCGCCTCTACCGGGACACGCCCGCGGCGCTCAAATTGCTGCGCGCGGCCGGCTTTCGTCTGGTCGTCGTTTCCAATCAAAGCGGCTTGGGCCGCGGCTACCTGACGCGTGCCGTTCTCGACCGCATCCACGCCCGCCTCAAGCGCGAACTGACCGCCCGAGGCGCGAAACTCGACGGGATTTATTTCTGTCCGCACCGGCCGGACGAGGGCTGCCGCTGCCGCAAGCCGAACCCGTCCCTGGCCAAGCGCGCCGCCCGAGATTTGGGCCTGACCCTCGAAGGGGCGGCGGTCGTGGGCGACAAGAAGGCCGACGTGGATTTGGGACGCGCGCTCGGCGCGGCGACGGTCCTGCTCCAAACGGGACACGGGCGCGACCAGCGGGCGCGCTACGGCCGGAAAATCCGGCCGACGCACGAGGCACGGGGCCTGCTCCAAGCGGCGCGCTGGATCGTGAAGCATCTCGCCTTGGCCGCCGCGTTGGCCCTACCGGCCCGGGCGGGAATCCCGATCAGCAGCGCGACGATCCCCTCGCCGGAGGCGCTGGTCGGCGGCGAGACGGCCGCGCCCGCGAGCGCCCCCGCCGTTCCCTGGTTCCCCGAGCATTTGGAGTTCGAGGTGAAGTGGGGCGTGTTTTCGATGGGCGAGGCCACGATGGAAGTGAAAGAGGTCGTCGCGTTCAACGGCGAACAGGCCTACCACATCGTCTCGCGCGCCCGGACGGCGCCGTTCGCCGACAAGATTTACAAGGTGCGCGACATCAACGAGAGCTGGCTGCGCGCGTCGGATCTTGTCTCGCTCGGCTACTCAAAGAAGCTGCGCGAAGGAAATTTTTTCCGAGACGAGTGGGTGATCTTCGACTACGCGAAGCAATCCTGGCTGTCCAAGCGCGTGAACGAAGACGGCTCCTTTTCCTATTCGAACGGCGAACTTCTCGACCCCGTCCAGGACATTCTCTCCAGTCTGTATTTCATCCGGCCGAAAAAACTCGAGGTCGGCGATGAGATCGTCCTCGACGTCAACACGAAGAAGACCTGGCCCCTCGTGGTCAAGGTGCACCGGAAGCAGCGCATCCGGATGAACGACCGTTGGGTGAAGACCGTTCTCGTGGAGCCGATGCTGCGCGACGAGGGTATTTTCATTCAGAAGGGCAAGCGCCTCCAGGTGTGGCTGACCGACGACGAGCGGCATATTCCGGTGCTCATGAAGGTCGAAATCATCTTCGGCCACATCAGCTGCTACCTCAAAGAGATTCCCAAAAAGCCGTGACGCTTCGGCGGCGCCTCTTCGAAGCCCTGCCGCTGTTTGCCGCGGCGGCGCTCGTGTACGCGCTGATCCCGGGCTCGCCGCCCGTGTACGACGACGCCGTCTTTCTCGCCGCCCAACGCGCGCTGGACTGGGGCGACCTCGTCTCCCGGCACTATTTCGCGCTGACCGGGGAGCGCTCGTTCCAGCCGTTGGTCACCGCGCTGCAGATCTTGTTCTCCGGCGACCCCGTCGGACTTCGCGTGTTCGCCGTCGCCCTGCACGCCGCGAACGGATTGCTGCTGTGCGCCGTCGGACGGCGGCTCGGCTTAAAGCCCGACGGGGCCTTCGCCGCGGGGCTGCTGTTCGTCTTGTTTCCCCCCGCGGTAGAGGCGGTCGCGATCGCCTCGTTTCACGGGCACCTGATCGCGGCCTCGACCACGCTCGCGGCGCTGACCCTATGGCGGCGCGAACGGCCGTTTTACACCGCCGTCGCGTTGACCTTGGGCCTGCTCGCGAAGGAGAGCGCGCTCGCGGCCCTGCCGCTGATTCTGCTTTCGGAATGGGTCGAGCCCTCGCGCGATCCCGGCGCCGTGCGCCGCCGCTTCGGTGTGCTGAGCGCCGTCGCGGCGGCGTATCTCGTCTACCGATTCCTTATCTTGGCGCTCCCCCCGGCGCCGGAGGCCGTCGCGGCTTGTCCCGTGGAGAGCTTCGGCTGGTATTTGCGCCTTGCCGTGTTCCCTTGGCCGCTGTCGCTTGAACGCGCCGCCCCCGCGGGCTGGGGCTGGGCCGCGGCGCTCTGGGCGGTGGGGGCCGTCTGGAGTTTCCCGCGTCCCCGCATTTGGTTTCTTTGGCTTTGGTTTCCCATCGCACTGCTGCCGGCTTTGCATCTCATCCCGTTTGCGAACTACTCGCCGGTCGCCGACCGCTATTTGTATGCCGCCGCCGCGCCGCTCGCGCTGCTGCTCGCCGCCTCGTTCTATGGTCCCCGTTCGCGCTGGCTGCTCGCCGCGCTCGCAACGGCCTGGGGTGCCGCGGCAGTCGCCCGCACCGCCGAGTACCGGATTCCCGAAGGCCTCTATCGCGGCGCCGTAGAGAACGCGCCGAAGAATCCGCGCGCGTGGGGCCTCCTGACCCAGGAACTTGCGCGCACCGGCAAGTACGAAGAAGCGCTGCGCCTTTATAAGATCTCGCCGCTGCCGGGGTCCTCGTTTCAGACCCGCTTCGACGCTCCCGGATTGTCCTTCGTTCAGCCCCCGGCCTATGTGGAAGCCGTGCTGCACCTGAGGCTCGGGCACGGGAAGGAGGCGGCGGCGTTGCTGGAATCGCTGCTGAGACTCGAAGCGGCGCCCGCGGAGCGCGCCGCGCTCTTGGCCGCGGCCGGCGACGCGCAGGAACTGCTTGGCGGCTTTGAACGGGCCGACGCCTACTACGCCGAGGCCGGGACGGTTCTTCCGTCTTGGTTCATCCCGCCGCTCAAACGCGCGATTTTGGCCTACAACCGGAGCCGTTTCCGCGAGACGATGGAGTACTGCCGAGCCGCCTTGGACCGCATTCCCGAGAGTCCCGCCGCAGGGGCGTTTCGCAAGAAGACGCTCGAGGTGATGCAGGCGGCGAATAAGGGGCTGATCGGAAAATGAACGGCGAAGTTTACGCCCCTCGGGGCGTAAGCGTTTCCGTTTACCGTTTTTGTTATAATTCAAAGCGATTTTGATGAAGACCGTCCGACCGTCGCCGAAACGCCTTCGCACTTTGCTTTCCCGGTTCCGGGATAAGCGGATTCTTGTCCTCGGCGACCTGATGCTCGATCACTTCATCCGCGGGAAGGTGCGCCGCATCTCCCCCGAAGCTCCCGTCCCCGTCGTCGCGGTGACCGAGGATTCCCATATGCCCGGCGGTTCGGGCAACGTCTGCAGCAACCTCGCCTCCCTTGAAGCCAAGGTTTCCGTGTTCAGCACGATCGGCGACGATTTGCAGGGGAGTCATTTGATGCGGGATTTGGAAGAGCGCGGCGTCGACACGCGCGGCGTCGTGCTCGACGCGAACCGCGTGACCACGAAGAAGACCCGAGTGGTGGCCGATCACCAACAGGTCGTGCGCTTCGACCGGGAGACCTTGACCCCCTTAAGCCCCGCCTCCCATCGCGATTTGATGGCGCGGCTGGAAGCGGCGCTTCCCCAGGCGCACGCCCTGATTATCTCCGATTACGGCAAGGGCATCATCACCAAGACCGCCGTCGCCCAGGCGCTCAAGGCCGCGCGCCGGGCCAAGATCCCGGTTTTGGTGGATCCGAAAATCGAACATTTCCTGCGTTATCGGGGCGTGGACTGCATGACGCCGAATCTCAACGAGGCGTTCAGCGGGATGGGCCTCCCGGTGCGCGAGGACGACGCCTCGGTGGCGGAACTCGGCGGGAAAATCCTAAACCGCCTAAAGCTCCGGTCGGTGCTGATCACGCGCGGGGAGCGGGGAATGACTCTGTTCGAGAGCTCCCCCCCCCGGATCTGGCATATCCCCACGGAAGCCCGCGAGGTGTTCGACGTGACCGGCGCGGGCGACACCGTGATCAGCACGCTCGCCCTCGCGCTGGCGTCCGGGTCCCGGTTGGAAGAGGCCGCCTGTCTCGCCAATCTGGCCGCGGGGATCGCGGTGGGCAAGCTCGGCACCGCCACGATCTCCGTCCCCGAACTCCGGAGGCGCCTGTGAAGCAGTTTCTGCGCCGGAACGCGAATTGTCTTATCGTCATCCCGGCCCGCATCGGCTCTTCTCGCCTGGCCGCGAAGGTGCTCGCCGATCTCGGGGGCATCCCCGTCGTCGAACGCGTGCGCCGCGCGGCGATCCGCGCGAACTGCGGCGCGGTCGTCGTCGCCACCGACGACCATGAAGTCATGGAAACGATCGAGCGCCACGGAGGCGCGGCGGTGCTGACGTCGAGGACTTGCGCTTCGGGCACCGACCGCGCGGCCGAGGCCGCACGAATCATCGAGAAAACTCAGCGGCGCAAATTCCGCGTCGTCGTCAATCTGCAGGGCGACGAGCCCTTCATCGCCGCGTCGACGATTCGAAAGACCGCCGCGCTCGCGGCGAAGGGCAAGTGCGACATCGCCACCGCCGTCGTTTCCATCGAGGCCAAGGCCGCCCGCGAAGAGAGCATGGTCAAAGCGGTGCTGGCGGCGGACGGCCGCTGCCTGTATTTTTCGCGGTCTCCGGTTCCCTTCGGCAAGCAGGCCCCCCTCTTTCAGCATATCGGCATCTACGCCTTCCGCCGCGACGCGCTGGCGCGCTTCGTGCGGCTTAAGCCCTCGCGGCTTGAGAAGACGGAACGCCTCGAGCAGCTGCGCGCGCTCGAGGACGGCATGACGATCGCCGCCGCGATCGTCGGCGACAAGACGATCGCGATCGACACCGCGCGTGATCTGGCGGCGGCGCGGCGCCGAATTTCGAAAACCCGGAGACCCCATGGCTAAGTACATCTTCGTGACGGGCGGCGTGGTCAGTTCCCTCGGCAAGGGCATCAGCGCCTCATCGATCGCGAAACTGCTGCAGGCGCGCGGCCTCAAGGTCACGATGGTCAAGTGCGATCCCTACATCAACGTGGACCCCGGAACGATGAACCCGTATCAGCACGGCGAGGTGTTCGTCACCGAGGATGGGGCCGAGGCGGATCTGGATCTGGGGCACTACGAACGCTTTTTGAATATCGACATGCACCGGACGAACAATTTCACCGCGGGCCAGGTTTACGAGACTGTGATCAGCAAGGAGCGCCGCGGCGAGTTTTTAGGGAACACCGTCCAGGTGATTCCCCACATCACCGACGAGATCAAGCGCCGCTTCCGATACCCGTCGAAGGGTGTCGACGTCGTGCTCATCGAGATCGGCGGCACCGTCGGAGACATCGAGTCCCTACCGTTTCTGGAAGCGGCCCGCCAACACGCGCTGGAAGTGGGCAAGGAGAACGTGCTGTTCGTTCACGTCACGCTTATCCCGTACATCCGCGCGTCCGAGGAACTCAAGACCAAGCCGACCCAGCACTCGGTCGGCAAATTGCGCGAGATCGGCCTCAACCCCGATATTCTGATCTGCCGCAGCGAAAAACCCCTGACGCCCGAAATCCGCGCGAAGATCGCGATGTTCACCTCCGTGCATAAGGAAGCGGTTATCGAAGCGCCCGACGTCGGCACGATCTACGAGGTCCCGGTGGTGTTTAAGAAACAGGGCGTCGACGAGCAGGTGCTGATGCTGCTGCGCCAGCGCGCGTCGACGAAAAATTTCGACGGCTGGACGAAGCTTGTCGAGAGAATCAAAAATCCGTCCGAGGAAGTGACGATCGCGCTCGCCGGAAAATACACGGAATTGAAGGACGCCTATAAGTCGGTGCACGAGGCGCTGCTCCACGGCGGCTTGGCGCACAACGCCCGCGTAAAGATCGAGTACGTCGACACCGGCGCTCCTGATTTGGACGCGAAGCTGGCCGAGGCGGACGGGGTTTTGGTGCCCGGGGGCTTCGGAGACCGCGGAATTGATGGCAAGTTGGCCGCGATCCGCATCGCGCGCGAGAGCGAAATCCCCTATTTCGGACTCTGTCTGGGCATGCAGATAGCGGTGATCGAGTTCGCGCGCAACGTGCTCAAGCTCGAGGGGGCCAACTCGACGGAGTTCGACAAAGAGACCCGCTATCCGGTCATCGACCTGCTCCCGGAGCAGAAGGGGATCGAGGACAAGGGCGCGACGATGCGTCTGGGCTCCTACGCCTGCGAGCTCAAGAAGGGCAGTCTCGCCGCCGCGTGCTACAAGGCGACGAAGATCGACGAACGCCACCGCCATCGCTACGAGTTCAACAACAAATTCCGCAAGCTGATCGAAGACTCGGGTCTCTTGGTCACCGGACGCTTCGTGGAGAAGGATCTCGCGGAAATCGTCGAACTCAAGGACCACCCGTGGTTCCTCGCAAGCCAGTTCCATCCCGAGTTCAAGTCGCGTCCGGAAGCGCCGCATCCGCTGTTCGCGTCGTTTATCGCCGCCGCGATCAAGCGCGCGCGCGGCAGCGGACGTTCCCGCTCCGAGGCCTATGCCCGCGGCTAAGACCTCGCGGCCGAAAACGGTCCGGATCGGAAACTTTTCCGTCGGCAACGACCGACCGCTGTTTTTCATCGCCGGGCCGTGCATTTTCGAGTCTGCGGAACTTCTGGCCGAAGTCGGGGTCGCACTGAAGCGCGTCTTTGCGACCGCGAAAGCCCACTGGGTACTGAAATGCAGCTTCGACAAGGCGAACCGAACCTCGCCGAAAGCGTATCGCGGCCGCGGCATGGCCGAAGCGCTCGAGGCGTTCGCGAAGATGAAGAAGGATCTCAAGGTCCCGTTCTTGACCGACGTCCACCTCCCGGATCAGGCCGAAAAGGCCGCCGCCGTAGCCGACGTTTTGCAGATTCCCGCCTTCCTGTGCCGCCAAAGCGATTTGCTGGAGGCCGCCGGGCGCACGGGGAAGGTCGTCAACGTGAAGAAGGGGCAGTTTCTCTCCCCGTGGGAAATCTCGAATGCCGCCGACAAGGTGGCGGCGACCGGCAACCGGAACATCCTTTTGACCGAGCGCGGCTCGTCCTTCGGCTACGGGAACCTCGTCGTGGACATGCGCGGCCTCGAGATCATGGCCAAAACCGGCTACCCGGTGGTGTTCGACGCGACTCATTCCTGCCAGCACCCCGGCTCGCTGGGAGACGCCACCGGCGGACAGCGGGAGTTCGCGCCGACGCTCGCGCGCGCCGCGGCGGCGGTCGGCGTGGCCGGCGTGTTTCTGGAAACGCATCCCCGGCCGGAAGAAGCTCTTTCCGACGGGCCGAACTCGGTGAGACTCAAAGACGTCGCCGCGATGATCCGCGGCGTACAAGCGGTGGACCGCGCCGTTAAGAATGGGAGAAACACCCGATGAAATGTCCTAATTGCGCGCAGGAAAACAAAGAGGCGGCCGAGGCCTGCCGCAAATGCGGACGCGACCTAAGCATCCCCCCCGCCTGGTTCCCCGATTGGCGCTGGCACGCCCGCGCGCTCAGCGTGATCTACACGGTTTTGGTGATCGCTTATTTCACGGTGAGTTTCGCGCTCCGCAAGATGCCGGAGCCGTTCCACATCCGGAAACTGCCCCCGGAGATCACCCCTTGGCTCAAGGACTGACCGGGTCTTTGCTCGCCCTCGCCCTCCTCTCGGCCGGCTGTTCGCCCACCGAACCCGCCGGGCAAGCCCCGCCGAGCCAGCAGATGGAAGGCTTCACGATGACGCGCACCAGCGGGGGCGAGAAGGTTTGGGAATTGAGTTCCCCGAGGGCCCGTCTTCGCTTGGAGGGAGGCGCCGTGATCGAGAAGCCCGAGATTCGCTTCTTCAGCAAGGGCGTACACGCGACCACCGCGAACGCGGACTCAGGAGTCGTCGAGGCCGGAAGCAACGACGTTCGCTTGGAGGGCTCCGTTGTGATCGTCGCGATCAAGGAGAAGACCCGCTTGAGCACCGACCGCTTGGACTACTCCTCCAAGGACGAACGATTTCGCACCGAGGACGTCGTTTTGATCGAGCGCCCCGACGCCCGCGTCCGCGGCCGCGGCCTCGTCGCCGACGCGGCTCTCAGCGACATCACGATCCGCGAGCAGGAGACGCTTCTCCGGTGAGGACCGCGTTCGCGCTGTTTCTGCTGGCCGTCCTTGCGTCCAAGATCTCCGCGCGCGATCCGGAACTGATCGGCGCCCGCGTAAAGAGCGCGAGCTGGCGCATCCTGCGAAAGCCCCATCAGGTGGAGATTTTCGAGGGAGACGTGCGCTACATTAAATCCGACCGGGTGCTGAGCGCCGATCGGGCGCGCTACGATCACGAACGGGGGCTGTTCGAGGCCGAAGGAAACGTTCGGGCGCGTCAATTGCTGCGCGACGGATCTTGGCTGGAGGCCGCGGGAAAGACGGCCCGGCACGACGAGAATTCCGGCAACGGGTGGATGCGCGGCGCAGAGCGCGTGGACCTCGCGCGCACTCCCCCCGACGGCGGGACTCCGGGAACGGGCCGAGCGCGCCTGATTTCCTGGAGCTTGCGCGAGGAGCGCCTTCTCCTTGAGGGCGAGGTGGCGCTCAACGACCCGCGCGGCACCCTACGCGCCGAACGCGCGGAGTACCTGCACGCGGCGCGCCTTTTGACTTTGACCGGGCGCCGCCCGGTCCTCACCGGACGGGAGCCCTCGTGGGCGTCGGCGGTGCAGGCGGACTCGATTACCGCCCGGGATCTGGGCGGCGGACGGCGCAAAGTGACGGGAGATGGACGCGCCCGGGGGTGGATATTTTTCGATGGACCTGATCGCCGACGGTATCATTAAGAATTACGGCCACCGCCAGGTGGTCAAGGGAGTCTCGCTGCGCGTGCGCTCGGGCGAGATCGTCGGCCTGTTGGGACCCAACGGAGCCGGAAAAACCACGACCTTCTACAGCTTGGTGGGCTTCCTCCATCCGGAAGGCGGCGCCATCCGCATCGACGACCACGATGTGACCGATCAGCCCATGTACCAGCGCGCCCGCAAAGGCCTGGGCTACCTCGCCCAGGAGCCCACAGTGTTCCAGGGACTGACCGTGGAAGAGAATCTCCGGGCGATTCTAGAGCGCACAATCCCCGACGAAGAAGAGCAGCGCGCGAAGGCCAAGTCCCTGCTGGAAGAATTCGGGCTCTGGCGGCTCCAGGGCCAGGAGGCGTGGACGCTTTCCGGCGGAGAGAAGCGCCGCCTGGAAGTGGCGCGCGCCATGATTCAGAACCCGAAGATCATTCTCCTCGACGAACCGTTCGTGGGCATCGACCCGATCACCGTGGGCGAGTTGAAGCAGATGATTTTCAAGCTGAAGAATTCGGGCATCGGGGTGCTGATCACCGACCACAACGTGCGCGAAACCCTGCCGATCATCGACCGCGCGTATCTCATCTTCGACGGAAAGATCCTGCTCGACGGAACCTCGCAGGACCTGATCAACGACGCGAAAGCCCGGGAGATCTACCTGGGCGAAGATTTCCAAATTTAATGGGTGTCAGGCCGTCACTTTGTCACTTTTGCATCGACGACCCTGAAAAGGACAAAGTAACGGTCTGACACCCTATCGTTCAGGAGGCCTTCTTCTCGAACGCGGCGCGCAGTCCTTCGCCGAGCGCACCGAACGCCGGTCCGTCCTCCACCGCTCGAGTTTTCCAGGCCTCGGCTTGCGGGTCGCGCGGCAGCCGCAGCGAAATGCGGCGCTCGGAGAGATGGACCTCGTCGATCTCGACGGCGACGCGGTCTCCGACCTTTCGGCGCTCGAGGGCGAACGCCGGATCGTCCAAAGTGCGCGATTGATGGAGCAACCCGACGACTCCCGGTTCGAGTTCGACGAAGAGTCCGTAGGGCTCCTTGCGCGCCACCTTCCCTTCGAGGGCCTGTCCGGGAGCATAGCGGGCCCAGGGATCGTCGACGGGCCCGGGGGCGGACCTGTCGGCGGCCTGCTTGAGCGAGAGCGACACTTTCAGGCGTCCTTGCGTCGTGTCCCGCTTGAGAATCTTGACGGCGACGGTCTGTCCGGGCGAGAGGAGATCGGAGGGCTTCTCGAGGCGCGACCAGGCGAGTTCCGAGACATGGGCGAGACCTTCGACGCCCGGCAGCAGTTCGATGAAGGCGCCGAAGGGTTCGAGCCGCGTCACACAGCCGGAGACGACCGAACCTTCGGGGTGCTCGGCGAAGTAGGCGTCGATCGCGAGTCCCTGCTCCTCTTCGAGCAGTTTCCGGCGCGAGAGCACGACCCCGCGGCCCTCCTCTCGGAATTCCGTGATGCGAAACGCCAAAACCTTGCCGACGAATTCAGCCCCGGTCTCGACGCGCTTTAAATCCAGTTGGCTGATGGGGCAAAAGGCGATCTTTCCGCGCACCCTCACCCGCACGCCTCCCTTGCAGACCTCCGAGACTTGGCCCTCGACGGGACGGCGGTTCTCGTAGGCCTCGCGCAGGTCCCGGGCGATGTTGATGTCGGTGGGGTGGATGGAGAGGCGGATTTCACCGGGCCTCGCGGAGGTGACGAAGAGATCGAGGGTTTCGCCCGACGCGCGTCCGGCGAGTTCGGCGGCGGCGACGAAGCCTTCTTGGCCGGGACCGAGGGCGACGACCGCGTCTTCACCGCCGAAGGTGATGATCTCGACCGTCAGGCGATCCCCCACGGCGTAGGTCTTGCCCGCGGCTTCAAGAGAAGAGTCGAGGAGCTCGGAGAAGTCGTCGGCGTGTTCCATTGGTAGGGCTCAGGCGCCGGTGGGCGCACTGCCTCCGGTTTCCTGAGCCCCCCTTTCTAACCGTGCATGAGCTATTCGACTCACACGGCTAACCGAGAACCATTCAGGCATTGGCTTTCACCAT